>Ga0172380_10000007_pt1 | contig 476459 bp, 486 predicted proteins | sample Leawe162metaG_FD_119747 | JGI IMG/M metagenome (GOLD analysis project Ga0172380, IMG submission 119747) | Leachate microbial communities from a municipal landfill in Southern Ontario, Canada - Leachate well 162 metaG | ecosystem: Engineered > Solid waste > Landfill > Unclassified | place... | reverse complement strand
TTCTTCTTCATCACCTCTTGTTACAAAACTAAATGTCTGTGTTGTGTTTGAAGATACATATCCTGTGCTTGGCACTGTTTGATCTACTGATCCATCATTGTCCCAGTCTATTAAATATCTAAGTTGTGAATCTTCAGGGTCTTTATCAGCATCAATTGATGTTGCTCCATATGATATTGTGGCTCCTGACACACAGCTTTTATCACCATTGTTTACAGTGATTGTTGGAGCGTTTGGTGGTGTGTTTGTTCCTGAGTCTGCAACATAAATAGGACAAGAGATTGATTGAGCTGGGATTGGGATTTTTATTGGATCTGGTGTAGCTGTTGGTGTTGGTGCCGAAGAGAATCCTCCTCTACCACCAAACCTTGTAACTGTATTACCTAAAGCTGAAAAAGCTTCTGAAAGAGGATTAGCTGTGGCATAGCATTGTTCGTCCTTGGTACCTATTCTAGATTTAAATCCATAGTACATCTGACTAAAAGTCTCTCCAAAATTAAACTTTGCAGACAATGTCGTTTCTTCATTCACAGAACATTCTACATTTCCATTTGCCAAAGTCTGACATCCTGCAACATCAGCTAATCCTGAAATAGTTTTTGTTGGAGGATTCACAGAGAAGTCCATGTAGTTTTTTAATTTAGCATAAGCCTCCATGCTATCAGTGTCTCCTGGTTTATATATTCTAACATGACCTTTATGAGTTTGTACGCCAATCATATAGAAATTCTTTTCCTGACAAATTGAACCCGAACTTCTTCCTGCATTTTCATTCCAATTACCATACGGAGAATCGTATGAAGAGCCGGTTCCAAACCATGCCACATCAGTATATTCGTGTGGAATAAATTCAAATCTTATTTTTGTGCCAGGAGCGACCTTCGATCCACAAGAAAGAATTTGTCCAGTATTAGTATTTACAACACGAGAGTTGTATCTAATTTGAAGATTTGGATTTGTTAACGTGTGTCGTTTATATGCACTACTAGAATTTCTAATCTCAAAAACACCAAGGGTTTCACTCCACACAACACTCTCCGCCTTCACAAACTGAGGAGAAACAAGTACAACTAATAAAATTAAAAATAAATATTTTTTCATAGCTATATTAAAGTCTATCAGATACAAAATAAATATTAAAATTTTATAAACATTTATTTTAAATCTACAATTTCGTTCAAGTCAGGAACTTCAGCTTTTACGTCTGCGAAATCGCGGATTTTTTGAGTGAGATAGAGAGATGATTTTGTTTCGCCCATTACCACAAAAACTTTTTTCAAAGTATCTCTACTTCCCTCCACAAAATCTAGTAGTCCATTTGAATCTTTGTGTGAAGAATATCCACTAACCGTTAACACATCAGCTCGCACGCGAATATCTGTTTGTTCAATTGTTAAACTTTTTATTCCCTCTTGAATTCTGCGTCCTAAACTCCCTGCCACTTGGTATCCAATAAATAAAATTGCGTTTTTTGGATCCGGCAAATATCTTTTTTCATGTGCAGTAATTCTTCCTCCCTCACTCATTCCCGAACTAGCAATAATAATTTTTGCACCAGTTGTTTTTATAATTCCATCAGATTCTTGGCGACGAAGAGTCGCTTTCAGTTTTGGGAAATCAAAAATATCATCGCCGGCTTTTATTTCGGCTTGCACTTTTTCGTTAAATAAATGCGTGTATTTTCCATAAACTTCGGTCAATCGAATTCCTAAGGGCGAATCAAAAAACACAGGTACACTTGGCACTTTTCTATCTTCAATTAAATCGTTCAACTCTTTCAAAAATACCTGTGTCTTTTCTAAAGAAAAAACAGGCACAATCAAAGTCCCTCCTCTGCCAACAACTTTTTTTATAATCTCCTGCAATTTGTGTTTTCTTTGTTCCCTTTCTTCATGCACTCTGTCGCCATAAACACTTTCAATTACAAGGTAATCCGCATCAGAAATACTTTCTGTATCTCGCAAAAGTGGAGTTGGTGAATTTCCCAAATCTCCGCTAAAAACAATTTTCGTTCCAGAAACCAAATCTTTCACTTCCACAATCGCCGAACCCAAAATATGTCCAGCGTCTTTCAGATAAATTTCAAACTCACCAATCTTTCGGCTTTCGTGATAATCAATTGTTTCCCAATTATTAAAAGCCCAATTTATATCTTTTTCTTCATACATCATTTCAATGTTTTTATCTTCCTTTCTTTGAAACATTAAGTTCAATGCGTCTTCCAACATCAATTCTGCTAAATCTTTTGTAGCAGGTGTTGAAATAATTTTCCCAGCGAATCCGTCTTTCACTAGCTTCCCTATTCGTCCGATATGATCGGCATGTGCGTGAGTGACAATTAAAAAATTAATTTCTGATGGATTGTATGCAAAGTTTTCATAATTAGGATCTGTTCCTTTGAAATATCCTTGAATAAGTCCGCAATCCACGAGGATTTTTGTGTGCGAATTTTCTAAAAGAAAATTCGCACCTGTCACAGAACCAACCCCACCAAAAAATCCCAGATTTAATTTCTGATTTAATCCCTTTTCCATAAGTGTTTTTTACCGTATAAAAATGCAAAGTACCCTCCAATTGAATCCATAACAATATCAATAGCCGTGTCCAAACGATCTTCAATAATATCTGTTAGATTCACAAACAATTCCCACAGTTCCCACCCCAAACCAACAATCAAAACAAAACTCAAAACTAATATCAAAGAGATTCTTCTATTAGAAATAATCTCTTTGTCTAAAAAATTCAATAAAAGATAGAGTGCAATCAAACCAATCAAATAACCTCCCAAAAGATGCATCAAAATATCAAACCAAGATATAGTCCAATAAAAATAAAGCTTCAAAGCCAAGTAATGCAAGACTGCGATGAGTGTTGAGAACCAAAAAATTTCTTTAATTAAAGGTTTTTTAAACATTTACAATCTGATTATAGCAAACAAAAAACACCTTGTATGGATTACAAGATGTATTTTGCGGGCCGGCGATATGAACCTAGATTTTTTCTAGGTGGGCAACCGCAGGTTACAAACCAAGGTTTGTACCGATATAAGTCTACCCTGATGATTCGAAATGTTAGAAACATATCGCCTAGCCATCTCTAATTATACTCCTTTGAAAACCATTTGTCTAAAATTTAAAATTTATCAGAAATTTATATTGTTTTTATTATTTTTTCAGACAGAAATTGTTAAATATAAATAAAAAGTGCTCAATAATTTCAATGGTCGTGAGACGTTGACTTTATTTTTAGTTTTTTATAATGTTCAAAATAAGCAAACGCTCTTTAACTCAACAACCCGACCAAGATTATGAGATATATAGACAATGACTATGCAGTGTTTCCTAAAAAGGACACTAAACGCAGGCCAAAGATTCAACTAGACCGTAGCGACAAAAAAATTGCTAAAGGTTGTGGTCTTGCAATTAAGATACTGAAGTCTGACACTCCTCAACATCTCTGCTTTGAGGTGATCATGTTTTTCCCAGGAACAAAAAGAGTGCGCATCTTCAATAAAATATGCGTAAAAATAGAGCCCGAATGGAGAGATAGTTCTCAACTTCTAGAAGTTGCAGCTGAAATCCATTCTGGGGATTTATCAAGAAAGGAGATATTTGAAACCTTCTTAATCAAATCACTGTTTTTTATCGTTGAAATCAAAGAAGACGGTTTGAAGTTTTATATCTCAGCGCATGCGCCGAGTAAAATACAGAACTACACTGATTTTTCGAAATCAACAACAAAACACAACAACGACACAATTAACTGGCTTACAGTGAAAAAATCCAAAAAGAAAAAACCTGAGTAGATTCACTCCTCGAACTGCGCCTAAAAACCGCAGTTTTTTATTTTGATATTTTTATTCTAAAATCCCGTCGAGATTCACATCATACAAAATCTGCTCCTGCACCAATCGATAATTCACCAGTTCCCCCTCAGCAAACCAATGAGCAATCTCCATATTCGATTCATCCACACTCCCAGATGCATGAATCAAATTACGCACAGCTCTGTCATCTTTATCTGCAAAATTATAAGAATCCAAAACAAAATCTCCTCGAATTGTTCCAACATCAGAAGAAAGTGGCTCTGTGCTTCCAACAATTTTTCGCACAATCTTTACAGCATTCGCACCTTGCCAAGCCATCACTACCACAGGTCCAGATATCATATATTTTTTCAAAGCATCCAAAACTTTTCTTCCTGCAATTTCAGGATCTTCTGTAAAAGGCACAATACCTTTTTCTTTCAAACCTTCAATCGATTTTGTTCCAACATTTTTCAACCACTCTTTATCCAAAGTGTAATGTTCTTCAATAAAATCAGCACTCGGCACAATAAATTTTAAACCAATCAATTTCAAACCGCTTCGCTCTACTCTTTTTATAATTTCTCCAATCAAACTCCTCTGCACGCCGTCTGGCTTGATCACGATTAAAGTTTTTTCGTCTTGAATTCTTTGCATTTAAATTTTAGTTAAAATTTCTGGTTCACCTTCTGTGATAACAATCGTATGTTCAAATTGTGCCGAAAGTGAATTGTCTGAAGTCTTGTAAGTGTAACCGTCTTTTTCTAGTTTAATATTTGGACTTCCAATACTAAACATTGGTTCGATAGCCAAAACCATTCCTGGCTTTAAAAGCTCTCCTGTGCCCGCTCTACCCTCATTTGGTACAAATGGCTCCTCGTGTACATTATAGCCCACACCATGCCCTGAAAGGCCTTTTACAACCTTTAAACCGGCCTTTTGGGCGCGCGCCGATATCGCACTCCCTATATCGCCCACTCTGTTGCCGGCGCGCGCCTCCTTAATCCCACTCATCAATGCCTCTCTCGTCACATCCAGCAATCTCTTCACTTCTTTATCTACTTCACCCACTGTGTACGTAATAGCGTGATCGGTAAAAAGTCCTTCGTGCACAAGTCCAGCATCCAGAGTAACAATGTCCCCTTCTTCCAAAACTTTTGGATTCTCATTTGGAATACCATGAACAATTTCTTCGTTTACAGAAATACAAATAGCAGCAGGAAAAGGTCTCGCCGCTCCGTGAGGTTTGTGATTCAAAAAAGCAGGTCTGTCTCCACCTTCCACAATCATCTTGTGAGCAAAGTCATTTAAGACATCAATAGACACTCCTGGTTTTATCAACTTTGCAGTCTCAGCCACCACACGAGCCAATCGCTTTCCACCTTCTCGCAATTTATCAATTTCTTCTTTTGTTTTAATAGTTACCATAAATTTAAGGTCATTTAACCCCTTCATTCTACATCTTATTATCAAACTTCAAAATTAGTACTCTCTTAGTGAAAGTTGCGCGTCAACTTTTTTAATCAAATCAATGATTACAGATACGGCAATTAGAAGTGATGTTCCTCCGATAGTAATAGATGTAATACCTGAGATTGATTGTACAATCACTGGAATCACAGCTACTAGTCCCAAGAATAGTGCTCCCCAGAAAGTAATTCTAGAAACAATATTTCCAATGTGTTTTGAAGTTGAGTCTCCAGGTCGTACTCCTAAAATAAACGCTCCAGATTTTTGTAGGTTTTTTGCCATTGCATCTGGTTCGAAAGTCACAGCTGTATAGAAGTATGTGAAGAAGAATACTAATAAGAAATAAGTTATTCCATAAGCCCATTGATTTGCTGTGAAAGCAGAAATGGCTCGCAAAACAGTTTGTAGAGTTTCATTATCAATCACACCTAAAAAGTTGACCAACATTTGTGGCAAAAGAAGCACTGACAAAGCAAAGATAATCGGAATAACTCCGGCTTGATTTAATCGAAGTGGAATATATGTTGATGTACCACCAGTAGTTTTGTTTCCGTGTACTTGTTTTGCGTATGTCACTGGTACAGGTCTTTCAGATTCTGTAATAAACACTACTCCAACAACAATCAAGACAGCCGTCACAACAAAGGCGATGTATGTAGGAATTTGATCAGGACTGTATGTAAAGATAATTTGTTGAATAGCTGTTGGTAATCCTGCTACGATACCTGCAAAAATTAGTAGAGACATTCCGTTTCCGATTCCAAATTCTGACATCAATTCTCCAATCCACATTAGAAGTACAGAACCAGCAGTAATCACGATTAGGTTGACTATGAATTGAAAAGTAGTTAGATCAGGCAGAATGTTTTGACTTCCTAAAAGAACCAAGAACCCTAGACCTTGAATAACAGCCAAAGGCACAGAAATACCTCGAGAGTATTGCGAGAATCTTTTTCGTCCAGCATCACCTTCTTCGTGATACATTGCCTTCAATTTTGGTGACATGATTGTAAGAAGTTGCATGATAATAGAAGCCGTAATGTATGGCCCTACTCCAAGCATCACAATAGAAAGACCAGAAAGTCCTCCACCAGAAAAAATATTTAAAAGTCCTAGGAATTGGTTTCCTGAGAAAAATTGTTGAAGTGCGTCATGATTTATACCAGGAATTGGAATAGCTGCTAGAAGTCTAAAAAAAGCCAGAGCTCCTATGACAAACAAAACTCTATTACGAATGCTCGCGTCCTTGGCGATTATTTTCAATTTTTTGAAAAATGTTGTAATCATTTTATTTTATTGTACCACCAGCTTTCTCGATTTTAACTTTTGCGGCATCAGACACTGTACAATCTTCAATTGTAAATTTCTTTGTTGTTTCTCCTACAGATAGAATTTTTACAGTTGTAAATTTACCTCCGATTTTCTTAATCATTCTTGCTTTGTGTAAAGATTCTTTGTTGATCACATCACCATCGTTGAAAGCGATATCCAACTTTTTGATATTAACAACTTGAGTATCTACCACGTGACTTGTGTTCAAGTTAAGACCACGTCCTCGCATTTTAGGGAACTTCTTAATAGTGTCTCGCATTTCAGGACGAATACCGTGTCCTCCGTGAGCTCTTTGTCCTTTTGTTCCTCGTCCAGCAGTTTTTCCTCTAGCTCCTCCACGTCCAACAAGCTTTTGCTTTTTTCGAGGTGTTTTTCTTTGTAGTGAATGTAATTGCATAAGCCTTTGAATTAATATTTAGGATCTGATAGTTTTTTAAACGCTACAAGTGTTGCGTGTGCAATGTTTAATTTATTTTTACTTCCTGATCGAACTTTTCCAACGATATCTTTTAGTCCTCCAAGTTCAATTAAATCTCGTACAGCAGAACCAGCTACGATCCCCTTTCCTGCTGATGGTTGTAGTGAAACTACAGCACTTGAATATTTTGCTTCTACGATGTGAGGGATAGACATATCTTTTGTTGTTTTGATATCTACCATGTTTTTCTTTGCAGACTTAATAGCTTTGTCGATTGCCAAAGAAGTGTCTCCAGCTTTTCCAATTCCAATTCCAACTTTCCCTTTTCCGTTTCCAATTGCCATAACAACACTGAAACTAAATCTTCGTCCTCCTGAAGAAACTCGAGTTACTCTTCGGATTGAAAGCATTTTTTGTTCAAATTCACTTCGCGGTGCATTTGGTCGTCTTGTTGGTCGTCGGTTTTTTCGGAATTCTCTATCATTAGAGTTTGAGTTCGAATGTGAAGGAGCAGCTGCAACAGGAGCTACATCCGGTTTAGCGATTTCTGTTGTTGTTTCTTCTGTTGTAATTATTTCATCTGACATAAAAATGTAATCTACACTACTATTATTAAAAAGTTAAGCCCGCTTTTCTTGCACTGTCGGCAAGTTCAGCAATAGCACCGGCATATCGGAAACCTCCTCTATCGAAAACCACCTTCTCAATTCCTTTTTCTTTTGCAATTTTCGCAATTGATTCTCCAACCTTTTTTGCTTTTTCGATTTGTGAATCAGCTTTGACTGCTTTTGAATCGCTCGCCCCCAATGTGTTGCCAGCAACATCATCGATCAATTGTACATAGATAAATTTGTTTGATTTGAAAACAGCTAGTCGTGGTCGATCAGCGGTCCCAGTGATTTTTGCTCGGATTCTGTTTTTTCTTGATTCTCTTGTTGTTATAGTATTTTTAGACATAAGCGTTTTGATTATGAAGCCTTCTTACCTTCCTTTCTTCGTACGATTTCATCACTGTATCTAAGTCCTTTACCCTTATATGGTTCTGGCTTTTTCTTAGCTCGAATAACCGCTGCAAATTGTCCAACTCTTTCTTTGCTAGCTCCTGAAATTGTAATAACGTTTTTTTCCGCAGTACAAGCAAGTCCGTTTGGAATTTCCATTAATACAGGATGAGAAAATCCTAGAGCAAGTTTCAATGTGCTTCCATTAACTTCAGATTTAAAACCAACTCCTTCGAGGATAAGTTTTTTCTCAAAGTGTTCATTCACACCTTGCAACATACTTCGGATTTCTGAAGCGTATGTTCCCCATAGAGAATTTGATTCGATATTATCTTTTGCTGGTTCTAGTAGAACTCCTTCTTCAACGATAGAAATTTTTACAGCAGGTCGGTAAGCTAGACTCAATTCACCTTTTGGACCTTTCACAGTCACAAGACCATCTACTACAGATACTTCTGTATTTTTAGGTATTGCTATTGGTCTTTTTCCAAGTCGTGACATAATAATTTTTTACCAAATTTCAAATAAAGCTTCTCCACCTACTTTTTGTTTTCGAGCTTGAACGTCTGTAAGAATTCCAGCAGGAGTTGTGATAATAAGTCGACCGTAACCATTTTTTACAGAACGAATTTGATCAACACTTTTGTAAACTCTTTTTGATTGTCTTGAGATTCTTCGAACATCAGTGATAGCAGGTTTTCCTGATTCATCGTATTTCAAAGTAATATCAATGTGTTTCTTTACTTCTTTTCCCTTCTTTTCAAAATCAGCAATAAAACCTTCTTTTTTTAGAACTTCTAAAATTGAAGTATTTAGATTTGAAAAAGGAGCACGAGCTAAATCTAAGCCACGCTCTTGCGCATTTTTCAAAGCTATAATTAAGTTTGATATTGAATCTATTACCATGATGATTTTTTGATACCTGGGATAAGACCTTCGTTTGCACATTCTCTGAAACAGATTCGGCACATATCGAAATCTCTCATATATCCGTGCTTTCGACCACATTTAAAACATCGTCGTACAACACGACTCTTGAATTTTGGTTTTCTTGTTGATCTTACGATTACTGATGTTTTTGCCATAAAAATAAAGCTTTTTTTCAAAAGCGTTCCCACATACTAGCAGGGTCGCTTTTGCGTGTCAACGATAATCCTTATTAACACACTATTCCGCCTTAAACGGAAATCCAAGGTGTTTTAAGAACGCCTTAGTTTGTGCAGGATTACTTGATGTTGTCACGATTGTAATTGCCAAACCGAAGACATCCTTGATATCTTGGTCGGCTGTTTCAGGAAAAATTGTATTTTCCTTGATACCTAGTGTGTAGTTTCCCATAGCATCCATTTTTGGTGAAATACCACGGAAATCTCTTGTTCGAGGCAATGAAACGTTTATTAATTTATCAATAAACCCAAACATTTTTGCACCTCGAATTGTTACTTGGTATCCAGAAAGTTGTCCTTCTCGCACTTTGAAAGTAGCGATTGATTTTTTTGCTGGTCGTTCAGATGCTTTTTGTCCTGTAATATCAGCAAGTCTTTTTGCAATCAATTCCATTTTCTTACTATCTGCTCTTTGTTTTCCTACACCTGTAGAAATAACAACTTTTACCAAGCGCGGAGATTGCATTACATTTGTGTATCCAAATTCTGCCTTTAGGGCTTCGAATGCATTATTTTGTTTTTCTTTTACTGTTTGCATATTATTATATTTATATTACTTCTCCGCTTTTTTGAGCCACTCTTACTTTTTTTTCTTTCACAACTTTAAAAGAAACTCGTGTAGGCTTTTTAGTTTTAGGATCGATTAGAGCTACGTTTGAAACATGCATAGGCATTGATCTCTCAACCATTTGACCTTTCTTCCCTGTTGCACGAGATTTGATTCTCTTTTTTGCAATATTCATTCCTTCGATAATAACTTTGTTATCAGCAGGAATAGCAATAGTAACTTTACCTTGCTTTCCGCGGTCTTTTCCTTTCAAAATTATTACGTTGTCGTTTTTTCGAATTTTCATAAAAATTAAATTACCTCTGGTGCCAATGAAACAATCTTTTGGTATCCCATTTCTCCCAACTCTCGTGGAACTGGACCGAACACACGGTTTGCAAGTGGTTCTTTCTTGTCTTTATCAATCAAGATCACAGCGTTGTCGTCGAATCGGATATAAGAACCGTCCTTTCTTCTAAATGGTTTGCTTTGTCGCACGACTACAGCTCTTAGAACTGCTTTCTTTTTTACAGACTTTCGTGGTTCTGCTTTTTGTACAGATAGTACAACTACATCTCCGATTTCAGCGTATCGTTTTCGTGTTGAACCGATAACTCGAAAGATTCTACCAATCTTGGCTCCTGAGTTGTCTGTGATTGTAACTATTGTTCGTTCTTGAATCATAAGCCTATGCGTTATTAAAAATTACGAATCTCTTTGTTTTTGAAATTGGTTTTGTCTCACGGATTGTTACTTTGTCTCCGATTTTACAAGTATTACCTGGATCATGAACTTTGTACTTTTTATCTACAGTCATGAACTTTTGGTATTTAGGGTGTTTGAAATATCGAGAAACAGAAACTACAACAGTGTCTTGCATTTTATCTGAAACTACAACACCATCTAAAAACTTTCCTCGTTTTTCATTTGAGTCTGTTTTTTCTGTATTCTTTTTTGTTTTTATTCCAAACATATTATTATCGGTTTTTTAGCTCTGTTAAGATTCGAGCAATGTCGCGACGAGCTTTTGATTTTAGACCTGTGTCTTTTGTCTTTGCTCCCGCAGCACCAAAACGCATATCTCTTAGAGATGATCTTTTTTCTTTAAGATCCTTTTCTAGATCAGCGATTGTTTTCTTTTGAATATCTTTAACAGCCATGGTTGGTTACATTACTACAATTAATCTCTTGACACAACCTTTGTCTTCAAAGGAAGTTTTGTACCCGCCTTTCTCAAAGCTTCTTTGGCGATTTCTGGTGTAACACCGTCCACTTCAAAGATGATTCGACCTGGGAATACTTCAAACTCGTATCCTTGTAGATCTCCTTTTCCCTTACCCATTTTTACCTCTGAAGGTTTTTGTGTGAAAGGTCTATCAGGAAAAATCCGGATCCAAGAACGACCAACTTTACCTAAATGCTTAGACATAGCTCGTCTTGCAGCTTCAAGTTGATTTGAACGCACTCGGTAGTAAGTAGTAGATTTTAATCCAAACTCACCAAAAGAAACTGTTGTTCCACGAGTATCAGTTCTGTTCATCTTATCAGGATGAATTCTTTTTGTTTGCCATTTTCGGTGCTTTACTTTTTTAGGAAATAACATGGTATTAAAATTATGATTCAAAAATATCACCTCGATAAAGCCACACTTTCACTCCTAAATCTCCTTGTGAGATCTTTGCTCGAACTCGAGAAAAATCTACATCGGCTCTAAAAGTTTGTAGAGGAACTCGACCTTTTCTTAGTTCTTCTGTTCGTGCCATTTCAGCTCCGTTTAGACGACCTGAAATTCGGATTCGAACTCCTTGTACATCTCGGTTGGCCATTACTTTATCAACTGTTTGTTTTAGAACTCGTCGGAAAGGCATTCTCTTTTCAATCATTTCTTTCACCATCAAAGCTACTAGTTGAGCATCTGATTCTGGTGAACGTACTTCTTCAATATCAATTTTAAGTTCAACGTTTGCGTCGAAGATATTGTTTTTCTTCATGAAAGCTACAAGATTTTTTCGTAGTTTGTCTGTACCTTCTCCAGATCGCCCAATGATAATACCAGGTCGTGATGTTTTGATTGCAATTCTAAGAGTTTTTTCTCCTCTATCAATCTCAACTCCGGCAACATACATTTCAGCAAGAGCTTTGTGCAAGAAATTTCTAATTAGAATATCCCCTTTTAGAAAGTCTCGGTATTTTTTGTTATCACCAAACCAGTGAGATCTCCAATCTCTGATAATTCCTAGTCTATGTGAAAATGGGTGAACTTTATGTGACATGTTATTTTGAATCAGTTTTAACGGCTTTCTTTTTTGCGACTTTTGCCACAGCTACTGGAGCAGCAGAAGAAGTACCATCTACAACAACAGTTACTTTACAAGTCTTTTTTCGAATAGGGTGAGCCACTCCTCTAGCTCGTGGTCGCCATCTTTTCATAGTAAACCCTTGGTCCACTTGAATTGATTTAATAAATAAAGAGTCAGAATCAAGATTGAAATTGTTTTTAGCGTTGGCGGCAGCTGATTCGATTAGTTTTTGAAGTGGTAGAGCAGATCGTTTTGGTACAAAAGAAAGATTAATGATTGCTTTATCAACTTTTTGACCTCGCACAGTATTAGCCACAAGCCGAACTTTTCGTGGTGATTGTCTATAATTTTTTAAGATAGCTTTAACCATAAATATTATTTCTTCTTAGCACTAGGAGCTGCAGCAGATGCTTTTGCGGCTTTAGCTGAAGCGATTTCAGCTTGTTTTTTAGCAACATCAAGTTCTTTTTGCATTTTACCTCCGTGTCTCTTGAAAGTTTTAGTTGGTGAAAATTCACCCAATCTATGACCCACCATTTCTTCTGTTACCAAAACATCAATGAAAGACTTTCCGTTATGTACAGCAAAAGTATACCCCACGAATTCTGGAGCGATTTGACTGTCTCTGGCCCAAGTCTTAATAGGACCGGCTTCCATCGGTTTTTTGCCTTCAATTTTCTTGAAGAGTTTTTCGTAGACGTATGGTCCTTTTTTTAGTGATCGTGTCATTTTTTATATTAGGCTTTCGGAGCCAAAAACTAAAAGCTCTTTCGGAGCTCGTGTGCAACATACTAGCATACGGCTTATATGAGTCAAGGGAATTCAATAGATTTTTTGGAAAATGAAGCTTTTATGTATAATTAGCCGATATGAAAGACATAAAAAAATGGAAATTGGAGTGGGATTTAAGCATTTATTACAAGAATCCGAAGGATCCACAGATTGAGAAAGATATTGTAGAAGTGGAGCAAAAAATTAAAGAGTTTGTGACGAAATACAAGAAAGATAAGTCCTACTTGAGCAAGGCGTCCTCTTTAAAGAAAATGTTCATTGAACAGGCCAAAATAGACTTATTAAAGGGTATAAACAAACCTCTTGTGTACTTCTACTATTTGAAAGACATCGGAAAAACAACTCCTGATGTTGATAAACAAGAAATTATCATTACAGAACGACTTAAAAAAGTTAGTAATCTAACTATATCTATTTTTTTGGATTTGGGAAAAATTCCAGTCGAAAAACAAAAGGAGTTTTTAAAGTCTCCGGAACTTGCAGATTACCGTTATTACTTGGAGAGATATTTCGAATCTGCTAAGCATCAATTAACAGAACCTGAGGAGAAAATTCTAACTCTTAAAAGCGGTCCTTCATCTGGAATGTGGGTTGATGGAGTTTCAAAAACTTTGCAAAAGAAGTCTGTTGTTTTGGATGGAAAGAAAATCTCACTTGGTGAAGCAAGTAGTAAAATTGGTGATCTGCCAACAAAGAAGCGACGTGCTTTATACAAAGACATGATGAATGAAATAACTTCAGTTGCTGATTATTCTGAAGGAGAAATGAATGCGATAATAAATAACAAAAAAATTCATGATGAGTTGCGTGGATACAAAAATGCTTACGACCGACCTTTTTATGGACACGAAATGGACGCGGAAAGTGTTTTGAAGTTCACCGCTTTAGTTTCTAAAAACTTCAAGATTGCACATCGTTTCTACAAAATAAAGGCTAAAATGCTTGGTTTAAAAGACTTCTCATACACAGATCGAGTTGCTAAGGTTGGAAAAATTAACAAAAAATTCCCATTCAAAGAATCTGCGGAGATGCTTTATGATGTTTTGGATAAAGTCGATCCATACTTTTCAAACATAGTGAATGAATTTCTGATTCACGGACAAGTTGATGTATATCCACGACAAGGAAAAAGAGGTGGCGCATATCAATCCGGCGGCGAAATTATGCCAACGCAGATTTTCTTAAATCATATTGATACTTTTGATTCGCTAAACACAATGGCTCACGAGTTCGGACATGCATTCCACACAGAGCTTGCAAAGAAACATCAACCTCTTCATTACCGTGGGTATTCCCTAGCAGTAGCAGAGACTGCAAGTACACTTTTTGAAAACTTCGTATTTAAAGAAGTTGTCTCAAAACTTTCTGAGAAGGAAAAAATTATTGCTTTGCACGACAAGATTGAAGGGAAAGTTCAAACAATTTTCCGACAAGTTGCAGCATTCAATTTTGAAATTGAATTACACGAACGAATTAAAAAAGAAGGATATTTATCACACGAAGAAATTTCTAAACTTCTAGCAAAACATCTGCGGAGTTATTGTGGGTCTGCAATGAAAATTGATGATTACGATGGATATCAGTTTGTGCACTGGCAACATTTCAGAAGTTACTTCTATGTTTACACTTACGCTTTTGGTGAACTTATCAGCGAATCACTTTTTGCCAGATACGAAGAGAACCCAAAATTTATTGAAAACATCAAATCCCTTCTAGGTGCCGGTTCTTCAATGTCTCCAAAAGATATCTTCAAAAAACACGCTAATATAAACATCGACGACATGAGCTTCTTCGAAGCTGGATTAAAGAATATTGAAAAAGATATTATTGCGTTAGAGAAATTAGTTAAATAAATAAAATATTAGTTTACGTGTACATTGCGGAGCCGTCCCCAATGGCGAGCGAAACGAAAAACAAAAAAGAGTCTCTTTGAGACTCTTTTTTGTTTTATCGTGGGTACAACGTAAACTAATATTTTATTTATTTCTCTTAGTCTTTCTTCGAGAAACAATCATAGGTGTTGAGTACTTCTTCACTCGTCGAGTCTTCACTCCATAAGCAAGTTTTCCTTCTCGTGTCTTTGGACCACGTCGTAGACCAATACCTTGTCGTCCTTCTCCTCCTCCGTGAGGGTGATCTACTGGGTTCATGGCAGAACCACGAACTGTAGGTCGGATTCCTAAGTGTCGGCTTGTTCCAGCTTTTCCAAGATTTCGAAGTTTTTCTTCTGGGTTTGAAACTGAACCAATAGTTGCCCAACAGCTTGATGTTACTTTTCGGATTTCAGATGAAGGTAATTTGATTTGAGTTACCTTTGCATCAGTATCTTGAGCCACAACTTCAGCATAACTACCCGCAGAACGAACTAGTTTTGAACCTCCTTCCTTTTGCAATTCAATATTGAATACAAATGTTCCAAGTGGAATATTTGAAAGTGGCATTCTGTTTCCAGTAGCAACTTTTACAGATTCTCCAACAACGAACTTGTCTCCAACTTTCATTGTTTGAGGAACCACAACATATCGTCTTTCTCCGTCTTGATAACAAGCAAGAGCGATGAAAGCTGTTCTGTTTGGATCATACTCAATAGTTTCGATTTTTGCAGGAATATCTTTTTTGTTATAAACAAAATCAATATCTCTATATAGTCTTTTGTGTCCACCTCCCTTGTGTCTTGATGTGATTCTACCAATATTGTTTCGTCCTACACTTCTCTTGAAACCTTTTGTTAAAGATTTATGAGGTTTTGATGCAGTCAAAAAATCCTTGTACTTGATAGAGGACATGTTTCGACGACTCGGTGATGTTGGTTTATACTTTTTCATAGTTTATTAAAATTCAATTGTGTCTCCTTTTTTTAGATAAACATACGCCTTTTTTCGACCAGCTTTATATCCAGTTTTTGTTCCTTTTGCTTTTCTTCGTACAACTTTCTTTGCTGGGATAGTAGCGATATTTACAGCAATTGGATTTACTTTATACACTTCTGACACTGCTTTTGCAATATCACCTTTAGTTGCGTCTGTGCTAACTTCAAAAACATAAACTCCACCTTCTGCTTGAAGAGCTGCTTTTTCTGTAATACGAGGATTTCGTAATACCCATGTCAAATCTTTTTTTGTATTGTTTGAAGTTGTCATATTATTTCATTCTTGCAGTTAAAGCTGGGAAGCTTACTTCTGGATTTTCGATTAATACATATTTGTATGTCATCAAATCAACAGGGTTTAAGTTTCTTACTTCATCAAGTTTAAAGTTGCCAAAGTTATCGAAACTTTTCTTTGCAATTTTGTCATTAACATCTGTTGCAACGTAAGCTGTGTTCTTTCTTTTTGTAGCTAGATCATCACATCCACTTCCTTTAGCAATAGCCTTAATCATTTCTTTAGCTTGAACAGTTTTTGGTTCTGCAAAATTGATTGAATCAATAAACAAAACTTCACCGTCGCGCAATTTTTGAGAAAGAATTGTATAAAGAGCTTTTGTCTTCATTTTCTTATTAACCTTTCGGTCATAATTCTTTTCGTTTCTAGGACCGAATGTAATACCTCCACCTGACCAAATAGGTGATCTCTTTGAACCGTGTCGAGCTCGTCCTGTTCCCTTTTGTTTCCAAGGCTTTCTACCTCCCCCTCTCACTTCGCTTCTATCTTTTGTATGAGCAATAGAATCTCTTTGAGTTGAAAGAATACTTGTAACGACTTGGTGAACTAGATCGGCATTCCAAGGCAACCCAAAAACATCTTCTGGCACATTAACCTTTGATACTTCTTTTCCTTCTGAACTGTAAATTTTGTGTTCCATGATATTTTTATAAATTAACCTCGAATTTCAACAAGAGTTCCTCGACGACCTGGGATTGCTCCTCGCACAAAAATCTCTCCTGTATCTTTGTCGATTTTAACAATCTTAACTTTTCTTAGAGAAACTCTATCACTACCTGTTCGTCCTCCCATTTTCTTTCCTTTTCGAACGTGTTGTACTCCACCGGCACCAATTGATCCTGGTGATCGTTCGTTGTGCTTTTGTCCGTGAGTTCTAGGACCTCCAGCAAAACCATGTCTTTTTACAACACCTTGAAAACCTTTACCTTTTGAAATAGATGAAGTTCTTACAAATTGACCTTCTTCAAAAGAATCTAAATCAATTTTGTCTCCTACTTTTAGTTCTTTCACAACATCTTCTGATGCTTTGTTTTCTTTTAGCACCATGAATACTGCGTCCAAATCTTTAGTGTGACCAATTTGAGCCTTGTTTCGTCGCTCTTTCTTTTGATCTCCATAACCAACTTGTACTGCGTCATACCCATCATTCTCCAGAGTCTTAATTTGAGTTATTACAATCGGTGAAGTTTTTATTACTGTCACAGGTTGAACACGCCCATCGTCTCCGAAAATTTGTGTCATATTCTGCTTTTCTCCAAGAATGAATTTCATGTTGGTTATATCATCTTTACATCTACATTCACTCCAGATGGAAGTGATAGATTTGTTAGAGCTTCGATTACCTTAGCCTCAGGATTTAAAATGTCAATAAGTCGCTTATGGATTCGCATTTCAAACTGTTCTCGCGCGTCTTTATAAACGAATGTAGAACGATTTACTGTGTACTTTTTAATCTCTGTAGGTAAAGGGATTGGTCCGCTTACTTCTGCCCCGAATCGAAGCGCTGTGTCCATAATTTGCTTAACTGATGAGTCAAGAATTTTATTTTCATACGCGCGAACTCGAATTCTAAGCATTGATGAGCTTGATTCTGTCGATTTAGTTTTTGATGTGCTTTTTTTTGTTGTTGCCATATTGATTTTTACCTTAGAGTCGCCAATGTTCTTTTATCTTCCGATAAATTAGATTTCTTGTCGCAATAAGATTTAGTTATTAAGCTACTACTTTTGTTACAACTCCAGCTCCAACAGTTTTACCTCCTTCTCGGATAGCAAATCGTTGTTGTTCTTCAAGAGCAACTGGTGCTACAAGCTTCACGATGAATGTTGTTGTATCTCCTGGCATAACCATTTCTACTCCTTCTTTTAGAGTTACTTCTCCAGTAACGTCTGTAGTTTGGATGTAAAATTGTGGTTTGTAACCTGTAAAGAATGGTGTATGTCGTCCTCCTTCTTCTTTCTTTAGAACATAAACTTCAGCTTCGAAGTGTGTGTGTGGAGTAACTGATCCAACAGCCGCAAGAACTTGTCCTCGGTGGATGTCTTCTTTTTTAGCTCCTCGAAGTAGAATTCCGGCGTTGTCTCCAGCAAGACCTTCTTGTAGTTGCTTGTTGAACATTTCAATACCAGTAACTGTTGTTTTCACTGTGTCTTTTAGACCAATGATTGCAACTTCTTCTCCAACTTTAACTTTTCCTCGAGCAATTTTTCCTGTAACAACTGTTCCTCGTCCTTCAATTGAGAAAATATCTTCAATCGGCATAAGGAAAGGCTTGTCAGTTTCTCGAACTGGTGTTGGGATGTATGTATCCATAGCATCTACTAGTTCTAGAACTTTTTTAACCCAAGCGTCGTCAGGTGTAGAAGCTTCTAGAGCTTTAAGAGCTGAACCTCGGATAACAGGAGCGTTTTGTCCGTCGAATCCGTTTTTGTCTAGAAGTTCTCGAATTTCTTCTTCAACTAGATCAATCATTTCAGCATCATCTACCATGTCTGATTTGTTGATGAAAACGATAATCTTTGGAACTCCAACTTGTTTTGCTAGAAGTACGTGCTCTCGAGTTTGAGGCATCATACCGTCTGTTGCAGCTACTACAAGTACAGCACCGTCCATTTGAGCGGCTCCTGTAATCATGTTTTTGATGTAGTCGGCGTGACCTGGTGCATCGATGTGGGCATAGTGCCGTGCATCAGATGAGTACTCGTTGTGAGAAAGTGAGATTGTAATACCTCGAGCTTTTTCTTCTGGAGCCTTATCGATTTGGTCAACAGATTTTTCTGTAACCTCTTTACCTGCAAGTTTTAATGAGTGAAGTAAAGCCGCTGTAAGTGTTGTTTTTCCGTGGTCAACGTGACCAATTGTTCCAACGTTTACGTGTGGCTTTGAACGATCAAATTCTGCCATCATAATATTTTAAAAAATTAATTAAAGTCACTCTCTATGGTAATGGCGCGAGAACGTTGCATTACCACAGTGAGCGACCGATTTATAAAGCAACCAAGGGCTAATGTCCTAAATTACATAGAAAAAAAGCTCGAAATTGCGTAGGAACATACTATCAAAATACGGCGTTGTGTCAAATTAATTTTTGACTATACACTGACCATTTAGGAATTGCATACCCGAGGCACACAAATCATCCGAGCTGGGTCCATCTGTGATCTGACAATAAGTTGGAGGATAGGCTCTATTGCACACCAAATTTCCTGGATAACAAGATGGTAAGTGCACTGGAACCAAAGGATTATAAGGAGACATTCTGTTTCTAATATATTCTAGTTGTTCTTGCCTGTTACAGTTACGGCTTTCCGGCAGAGATGATTCTGAAAAAATAGATTCACCTGTATTTGGATTAACACTTGGTCTAGGTACTGCTGAGGTCAAAATATCTCTCACCTCTGCCGATCCGAGATTTCTTTCATCTTCATCTAATGCTGTAACAGCAAAAATAATTGGCTGTTGTACTACTGATATATTTTTGTACTTAATATTTAAAGCTTTTGTACCTCTTGTTGTAGATTTATAATCAACAAAATCTCCACACTTCTTTACATCTCTCGCATCCAGAGTAACCGCAGTAGGATCACAAATAACAACTATTTCAAAGACTTCTATTTCGTCCCTAGGTTCAATTTTTATATCATATCTAAAATCAAATTGAGCGTCGTCAGTATTTGATTCTCTTGCATAAGAAGTTACAGACACTACTGTGGTTTTAGAAACTTCTGGATCTTTTGTTTTTATAAATGAGGTTTTAATGGCGGCAGTAGTTGTCGCAACAACAACAGGATCTTCCACAGCAACCTCTTCAACAACTGGCACTTCTGTGGCTTTTTTACAAGAAACTTCTTGAACTTTTTTCCGACTAATCGGACCCATTGTACCAGCGCCTATTGATTTACTTGAAGAAATTAGACCTGTTGCCAGTTGAAAATCAGAAACAGCTTGCACAGTCAAATCTCCAAAATATCCTGTAATACTTTGGTCTGCTGGGAAATGTCCTTCTGATTTCAAAAATCTTTGTAGAGCGGATACGGCTGTTCCGTTATTCCCTTTAACTAAATTTTGATTCAAAATCAAACACTCATTTGGTGAAGTCGCATCTGTTTTTATGATGCTTCCAGTACCTGAAGTGTTTTGAGAATTTACAAAATCTCGAGCACTCTCTGCACTTCCGACAGGAATAATTCCTATTGAAATTAAAAGTTCTATATCTGCAATTGTCAGAGCATTTATTTTTTTAAAAAAACCAAACGCTAAAAATAAAATTATTATTACTGTGCTAATTTTTTTTATTTTTGTGTTTAAAATTTTATTAGACATCTTACTGTGCAGGAGTAGTTGGAGCTGGAGCAATCCAAATTAAAGCAGTGTCGCTTGCTGGAAATGTATATCCCGATGAATTTGAAAAACAATTTATTTTCAATGAATACATAGGATCTCCGTTAGAGGCTGTATACGAAGCATTTATTACAACCAAGTTTGCTGTACCATCAACTGGTACAGACATACTCCTTTCTTGAAAGTTTCCAGACAATGAGCAAGTATCTGCATTTGTGGAATTCCATTTTAGTTCAACCCTATTGCTCGAAACCGCTACCGGTAATTTATTTCCACCTCGCAAGAATTGCCCATTAACAGCTTTTACAAAAAGACCAACCGAAACGTCTTTTAATCCGGTTGAATAACCAGAGTCCGCGCTGTATGAGGAATCAACATCGTAATCAAAGTCCACCTCGTAATCCCCTACATCATATCCAGTATCTGCTTCGTAACTAGAATCTACGTCGTAATTACTAAAGTTTTCGTACTCAAAGCTTGTGTCATATTCAAAATCCTTTGAGTAATTTAGATCAGGGCTGTAATTAAATAATTCGTCGAGATTGTACCCAAAGAAATCTTTCTTTGATTCTGTTGCTGTACCAGATGATGTTCCGCAACTTATTTTTTCAATAAAACTTCTTGTAGTTGGGCCAACTTTCCCTAACCCTGTTGTAGAAGGAGTTCCATTCAAGACAATCCCTTGAGCCTTTTGAAAACTCTCCACTGCTGATTGAGTTACATTTCCAAAAAAACCAGTAATTTCTCCGTAAGTATAATGTCCTTGATCCTTTAAGAATTTTTGTAGAGCTGATACAGCTGTTCCGCTTGTTCCATTGAATAAATCTGAACCTAATTTTAGGCATCCGTTTTGTTCGGTGAAGTTTGTATTTACAGTATTGTAGCTTGCTGATGACGTATTAGAAGTTGAGGAAGTTGTGTTTGTTGTGTTCGAAGTTGCACTCACAGCAGCACGAGCTGTAGCAATTTTATCGGTTGGAATAAATCCTGCTTTAATTAAAAATTCGACGTCAGCTTGGGTTAGAGCAAAAGCAGTATTAGTAATGAAAAAACTTAAAACTAAAAGTGTAGTGAATATTTTTATTTTCATATTCTAATTGTAATATAAAAAAAGATGATTGAAAGTAAGAAATAGAGAAAAGCAAAAGAGCGGCGGGCATAGCCCGCCGCTCTTTTGCTTTTACTTAAAACAATTTAAAAATTATTTTAATGTAACTTTAGCTCCAGCTTCTTCGAACTTAGCTTTAAGTTCATCAGCTTCAGCTTTTGCAACTCCAGTTTTAATGTCTGAAGGAGCAGCATCAACTAGATCTTTAGCTTCTTTAAGACCTAGACCTAATACTTCCTTAACAACTTTAATAACTGCAATTTTTTGTGCACCAGCATCTGCTAGAACAACTGTAAATGTTGAAGCTTCTTCTGCTCCACCGGCACCAGCTGCAGGAGCAGCGGCAACAGCAACAGCTGAAACACCAAATTTCTTTTCTAGAACTTTTACAAGTTCATTTAGTTCAAGAACGCTCATTGATTCTACTTGTTCAACAAGTTTCTTAAATTTTTCTGGAACTTCTACTTCTGACTCTTCTGCAACAGCAGGAGCGGCGGCAGCAGGTTCATCTGCAACGGGAGCAGCAGTTTCTTCAACTACTGCATCGTTTTGAATTTCGTTTTCTGACATAATAATTTTTAGTTAACTAATTAAGCTTTCTTATCTGCGTAAGCTTTCACAACCATAGCAAATCCCTGTATTGGGGAGTTGATAACATTGACGAACATACCTCGTAGAACATGTAGTGAAGGGATTTGTGCAATTTCTTCCATCTCAGATCGAGCAAGGAATTTATTTTCAAACACACCTCCAACAATTCTTAGTTTGTCGCCAAATTTTTTGTGGAAATCAAAAACTTCTCTAGCAGGAGCAGTTGCGTCTGTTGAGTATGCTACAGCTACTTCCCCATCTAATGTAGGAACTTCACCTTCGATACCAGCTTCAGCAAAAGCTTTTTTGATAAGAGTTTTCTTTGCAACAAAGTATGCAACACCATTGTCTCGCAATTGTGATCGCATTGTTGTCACTTCTGAAACAGGAACTCCTCGGAAACTAACAAAAACTGCTGATTCGCTTTTTGCAGCTTCTTTTAATTTATCGATGATTTCTGTTTTCTTTTGTTTTGTAATTGCCATTTTTTTGTTTGGACTTTAAAAAATAAACGACCTTTGTTTTGCAAGGCCGTAGAGAGAAATATTAGAGAAACGCAACTAAATTATTTACATAATTATCACCACGTTTTTCAGGTCTCGAGCGGTCTTATTTGGACGCCACTTGTCTCAGGCCTTACAGAGAAGAGATTATATGATTTTAAGGGTAGTGTCAAATTGATAATTTGACTTTGCTTTTCGTGAATGTAATATGGCCCAGAACCTCAACAGTACCTCAACTTAAAAAACCATGAGTGTAAAAACCGTAGAAGAAACAGCATTTGAATCATTAATGGATTCAACTGCTCAAGATGAAATTCTTACCAAGTATGAAACAATGCTCGGAAAGAAAAATGCTGGAAAACTTCACCAGTTTTTCAGCCCAACAAGAATTCCGGGTGCTCTGACAAAAAAACAAGCGATGATTTGTGTGAGACTACTACCATTGCGCAAGGAACATACTGAACGCAAACTTAAAAAGAAACCTGGACTTACAAACATCTTGGATCCAAGAAGTATTGAGTCAGATGATATTTTGGAACGTCGTCTCAATCCTGATTTCTCACTTGATTCTCTCTTTGTAACACTGCAATTACCAAGAGAACTCATCTGCGATGGATCACCGATTTCGAAATTCAAATTTTACTTAGGAATCACCAAACTTCTCTACAGAGCAGTTTGGAAAGACTAACACCCCTTTAATCCCGCCACTGAAAATGTTGGCGGGATTTTTTCTATTATGTTAAAACTCTCCTCATTTAAAAGACACCCTAATTGAAATCAAATATTATTTTCATATTGCAAAAAATACTTTTTAATTTCTCTTTTTATTAAAATTTTTGCAATCATAAATCCCAAAAATCCATTAGCAGCTATACAAAAACCTGCAACAATCATTGGTGTAAAATCATCTGTATAAATTTCACCTGTACTAGACACACGGAAAAAATTAAAAAATAAATCCATAAAAAAATAAAATATTATTAACATTGACGTTGAAATTATCAAACTTACAAAACCAATTTGTCTAGATTTTTTCATTAGTAGATCACGATCATTTACAACAAATCTTTCATCTATTTCTCTAATCACTATTTTTTTGACTTTTATATATGAATCTATAAGAACAAATAGAAATGAAATTGGTGCAATCATTCCAATAAACATAAAAGGTACCGAAATGATACCTATTAAAACTTTACCTACTATTTCAAAAATATTCATATTATCTTAAAATAATATCATACAAATATTCGAGAACTAGCGAGAGAAATAAAATCCTACTAAGCAAAGACATCTCGGAGCCGTCCCAAACGGCGAGAGTTAGCTGAAAAGAAAAAACGAAACGCAGAGCGTTTCGTTTTTTCTTTTACAGCGTGTCTTTGCTTAGTAGGATTTTATTTCCCTCGTTTCTTTTTAATTTCTTCAGCCACATTAGCCGGCACAACATCATAATGATGAAACTCCATCGCAGCAGACCCTCTACCCGCTGTCATAGATCGAAGTCTAGTTGTGTAACCAAACATTTCTGAAAGTGGAACAAGCGCTCGAACAGCTTGAATTCCCATTCCTCTTTCTTCCATACCTTCGATTTGTCCTCGTTTTGAAGAAATATCTCCAGTAATATCTCCAGTGTTTTGATCTGGAATAACGATTTCTACTTTCATAATAGGTTCAAGAATTGAAGCTCGAGCTCGTGCAGCTGCTTCTTGGAAAGCGTGACTTGCAGCTAGTTTGAAAGCGATTTCTGATGAATCGACATCATGGTATGAACCATCATACAACTCTGCAGAAACATCCACCATTTTGTATCCAGCAACGATTCCTCTTTCCATTGCTTCTTTAATTCCCTTTTCAACAGCAGGAATAAATTCAACAGGCACAACTCCTCCCTTGATATTGTTGATAAATTCAAATCCTTCTGATCGCTTGATATTTTTTGCAAGTTTTTCTTCTGGATCAACTGGAGCAAGTGGCTTGATCTTAATTTTAACGTGACCGTATTGTCCTTTTCCTCCTGATTGTTTGATGTATTTATATTCAGCATCACCTTCTCCAAGAATTGTTTCTCGGTATGCTACTTGAGGTTGTCCAACATTAGCTTCAACATTGAATTCTCTTTTCATTCGATCAACAAGAATTTCCAAGTGAAGTTCTCCCATACCAGAAATAATTGTTTCTGCAGTTTCTTCATCTGAAGTAACTCGGAAAGTTGGATCTTCTTCAGCAAGTTTTTTCAAAGCGATACCCATTTTTTCTTGGTCGGCTTTAGTTTTTGGTTCGATTCGTAGAGACACAACTGGTTCAGCGAATTCGATTCGGTGAAGCTCAATTTGTTTTGCTTCATCACAAAGTGTATCTGAAGTGTGAGTATTTTTTAGACCTACAGCAGCTGCGATTTCTCCAGCGTAAACTGTTTGCACTTCTTCTCTTTCGTTTGCATGCATTCTCAAGATTCGTCCTAGTCTTTCTTTTTCTCCAGTTGAAACATTGTAAATATATGAACCAGCAGAAACAGACCCTGAGTAAACTCGGAAGTATGTAAGTTGTCCTACATAAGGGTCAGTTTGTAGTTTGAATGCAAGAGCAGAAAATGGTTCTTCATCAGAAGCTTTTCTAACAATTTCTTCTCCAGTTTTTGGATCAGTACCTCCGATTGGTGGAATATCTATAGGAGATGGAAGGTAATCAACAACAGCGTCCAAAACTAATTGAACTCCTGTGTTTTTCAAAGATGAACCTGTGAAAACTGGAATAACAGTTCTGTCGATAACAGCTTTTCGTAGAATTTTTTTCAAAGTATCAGTGTCTGGTTCTTTTCCATCTAGAAAAGCGTTCATAGCTTCTTCATCATTTTCAACAATTCTTTCGATGAAAACTGCTCGCCATTTTTCAGCTTCTGCTTTCATTTCTTCAGGCACTTCTATTTCTGTAATAACATTCCCCATGTCTCCAGAGAAAGTGTAAGCCTTCATTTTCAAAAGATCTACAATACCTTTTAGTTCTCCTTCTTCTCCCCAAGGCAGTTGCGCTCGCACAGCATTTTTAGAAAGTCGGTCTTCAATAGATTTAAATGATCGATCGAAAGAGGCACCTGTTCGGTCGATTTTATTGATGAAACAAATTCGTGGCACACCATATTTATCAGCTTGTCTCCAAACTGTTTCTGATTGAGCTTCCACACCGGCAACTCCGTCGAAAACCACAACTCCACCGTCGAGAACTTTCAAACTTCTTTCAACTTCCACAGTAAAGTCTACGTGACCTGGCGTGTCGATAATATTAAAACGATGTTTTCTTGATTCATCTCCTTTGGCATATGTTGGAACCCAGAAAGCAGTAGTAGCGGCAGAAGTAATTGTGATACCTCTTTCTTGTTCTTGTTCCATCCAGTCCATAGTAGCTTCACCTTCGTGAACTTCTCCGATTTTATGAGAAACACCAGTATAGAAAAGAATTCTTTCTGTTGTTGTAGTCTTACCTGCGTCGATGTGTGCAATAATTCCAAAGTTTCGAACTTTGTCTAATGGATAATCTCGTGCCATATAAATAAACTAAATATTAATTACTTTTAAAGTTGTACTGAATATCTTAACAGATATTACCAAGCAAAGTGAGCAAATGCTTTGTTTGCTTCTGCCATCTTGTGTGTATTTTCTTTCTTCTTCACAGCTTCTCCTTCTCCTTTTGAAGCAAGGATCAATTCTGTAGCTAGTTTTTTGTGCATAGGAGTTCCCTTTTTAGAGTAAGCAGCAGTTTTAATCCAAGTCATAGCAAGGAATTGTCTTCGCTCAGGTCGAACTTCTCGAGGCACTTGGTAGTTGGCACCTCCAACTCGTCTTGATCGAACTTCCATCACTGGAGCCGCATTTTTCAAAGCTGCATCAAAGATTTCTAGAGGATTTTCAACTTTTTCTGATTTTTTGATTTCGTCAAAAGCTTTGTAAACAATTTTACGAGCAGTTTCTTTTTTACCTTCTTCCATTACATGGTTAATAAACTTCTCAACTTTTGTTGAGCTGTATTTAACATCTGGTTTGATTATTGGTTTTTTCTTTAATGGTCTTCGCATATTATTTTATTATTTGTCTGCTTTTGGCTTTTTAGCTCCGTAACGACTTCGGCTCTTTCCTCGTTTCTTTACACCTTCTGCATCCAGAACTCCTCGAACAATTGTGTATCGAATGTTTACGTCTTTTACACGACCACCTCGTAGCATTACCACAGAGTGTTCTTGTAGATTGTGTCCCATTCCTGGAATGTAGGCTGTTACTTCTTGACCGTTTGTAAGTCTAACTCTCGCGATTTTTCGAATAGCAGAGTTGGGTTTTCGGGGTGTTTTTGTTGTAACTTTGATACAAACACCTCTTTTGAAAGGAGCATTATATTTTGTAGGTTTGTTTTTTAGTGTATTGAAACCACGTCGAAGTGCAATCGCCTTTGTTCGGCGTTTTGGTTTGCTTCTATTATTTTTAATCAATTGATTAACTGTTGGCATATACAATAAAAAGTCCCTATAAAAAGGTAGGGACACTCTACTACACACTTCATTTTGATGCAATACCCTAAAAGCTATCTGGCTTAATTTTAGAAAAACCATCAGAAAGGCTCGCTGTCATTGAGTGTAAACCCTCTGCCAAAACAGCTCTGTCAACACTCGGTTCTACCCTTCCGCCATATAATTGAGGTTCTATTTCAGTATCTATTGGAAGTATTTTTATATTTTTTTTGATTTGATCTGAATAAGCAGTCACACCAGCTCTCAGTGAAAAAATTAGATGTGATTTAAGTTCTTCGTTTTTATAAGAAAAATTTTTAAAAGTATTTGATGATATTTCAGAGAAAAAGTTTCGCGAAGTTGGAAGGATAATCAAAGCTATTATTGTCATAACACCAATTACCATCGGCAGAGATTTTATATAGATAGCAGGAACACTAGATTTCGTTGTGGTCGGCAATAAAGAAATAGCCTTACATAAAGCTTTGTTTTGAGAAACTAAATCAGGATAACGCTTTCCTTTAGAAGGAGCTTTCTTTTTCATAAAAATATTTTAACACGATGTTTAAAATCCCGTTATTAATTTAAAGAAGAAATCGATGATTGGAGAAAACATTTGCCACAAAAATATTATAAAAAATAAAATTATAATAAAACCAAATCTTTCTAGAACAATTTTTATTTGATTATATTGATTTGGCAAAATTGCGAAAAGAATTTTTGATCCATCTAGTGGCGGAACGGGAATCAAATTGAAAATCGCCAAAACTATATTGATGTGCACAATCAAAGAAGCGACATACATCACACTCGTCATGCCTAATGAATCCACAGAAGTTAGCCGAATGAACATCCCAAAAATCACAGCTAAGAGAATATTTGAAATGGGTCCAGCTATGGCAACCAATAATTCTCCCCAACGACGATTTCTCAAATTATAAGGATTATAAGGAACCGGTTTTGCCCAACCAAAAACCATACCCGAGAAAGAAAGAAGCAAAGGAACAATCACCGAACCAAATAAATCCAAGTGTTTTATAGGGTTTAAGGTAAGTCGACCAGCATAATGAGCAGTAGAATCCCCTAACCATAAAGCCGCATATCCGTGTGCTACCTCATGCACAACTACAGACATGATGATTATTACTACTAGCAATATTATTGAAATCGGTTCCATGACACTTGCATTATATAGAGTGTTTGGTAGTATGGCAAAACTAAATACAAATTATATGGCAAAAGCATGCGCAATAACTGGGAAGCATTCACAAATGGGTGGCGGATACTCAAACCGTATTCGTGCTACTAAATTTAATCCGACAGGACAAGTTCGAAAGTATGTTAACCTGCAAAAGAAGCGAATTTTCGTACCAGAAATAAACGAAACTCTAAACCTAACTCTATCTACTCGAGCTATCAAAACTATCAACAAAAAAGGTGCGTACAAAGCTCTTAAAGACGCTGGGGTTATCTAATATTCTCTCTCAATAGTTTTCCCATCACTCCAAAAAGTGATATTTCCTAAATCTGCAGTATTTAATATTTCTGCATTAAATTTTGAAAGAGTATCTAAGACTTCTTTGTGAGGATGCCCATATTTATTATCTTTTCCAGCAGAGATGATTGCGTATTTTGGAGCCACAAATCCAATAAATTTTTCTTCTGAAGAAGTGTGCGAGCCGTGATGCCCTACTTTCAAAACGTCGCATTTTATTTTATCGCTGTATTTTTTAATAATTTTCATTTCAACTTCTTTTGAAGCGTCTCCCATAAAAATAAAGCAGGTCTGATCAAAAATTAATTTAGCCACAATTGATTGATCGTTTGAATCCACACTTATGTAATCAGTTTCTGGATGCAATATTTCTAAATAAATATTTTTCTCTGCGTCAATCATTAGAATGTCACCTTCTTTTACTTCTCTTCTTTCAACAGATAAAGTTTTGATCTCTTCAGTGGCGTCGGTTTGTTTTGAACTTGTGGCAGAAATCAATAAAGGAATTTCGTAGGAATTAAATAAATCGATTGTTCCACCGATGTGATCCAAGTCTGGATGAGTCAAAATCACAGCATCAATACTTTGATCGAAAAAAGATATTTTATTATTTAAAGATTCTAATATTTTGCCGTTTGGACCAGTGTCGATGATGACCTGCATTTTGTTTGGAGCTTCAATAAAAATAGCATCGCCCTGACCCACATCTAGGAAACTCACCTGCAAATTACCCTTATTTTCATTTGTGGCAATCTGTAGCCAACCTGAAATGGCAGTAAATAAAAGAGTAGCCAGCAGAACTAGGTTTATAGAAAGCTTTTTGATTTCCTGCGGAGTTAATATATTATTCACGATAAGTATTGTATCAGTTTGATATAATGTCTTTATTAAAAGAATCTAAATTATAAATAAAATGCAAAAATTTGAAGCAAAAAAGTTTAATGTCCCAGTTTTAAAAGGAATTTCAGAGAAAACTATAGAGGAACATGTAAAACTTTATGAAGGTTATGTAAAACACGCAAACTTAATTTTGGAAGAAGTATCAACTCGAGATGCTGAAAAAGATGCTTATGCTATCTCTGAAATGCAAAGACGCTTCTCTTTTGAATTCGACGGAATGCGAAATCATGAAGTTTATTTTGAATCACTAGAAGGTGGTGCTAAAGAAATTTCTGAAGGAGATTTAAAAAATAAAATTACAGAAGATTTTGGTTCATTTGAAAATTGGATTAATAGATTTAAAACAATTGCAAAAACTCGCGGAATCGGTTGGGCTATTTTATATTTCGATCCAAAAACAAATCAACTTTTGAACTCTTGGATTGATGAGCAGCATTTAGGACATTTAAATGGTTGCACACCGATTTTGGCTCTAGATATGTGGGAACACTCTTTTGTTGCAGACTATTTACCTTCAGGAAAAGCGACTTACATCGAAGACTTTTTTGCGAATTTAAATTGGGAGATTGTTGAAAGAAATTTTGACGACTGCAAAAGATAAACTCGAAGTCCACTCTGCGACAAAAATAATAAAACTCAAAATTATATAAGCTACGAGAGAAACAATTTTTATTATTGGATTTAGAAATGAAAAAGCTCCAGATATTGCTGAGAGAAGCATCGCCAAAGGCATAAATGGCAAAACTAAAAGATTTGAAATCATCGCAACTACAGATATTTCTCCTGTCATTTTTACCAACAGAGGTAAAACTGTGATTTGAGTGGCGATTGTTGTGGAGATTATTTCGCGGATTTGAAATCTTTCAGTTATGAATTTTAATTTTTCTGAAATAAGCGGGCTGACGTGAATCAATCCGAGAGTGGCAACGAATGAGAGCTGGAAGCCTGGGTCGCCGGTAAGAATTCTCGGATTGTGAAGTACCATAAGGAAAGCGGCGACCCAGAGTGCCCTATTTACTTGATACTTTCTAGAAGTTGAAAAAGAAAGCACTGCAATTATGGCCATAATACTGGCTCTAATTGTCGTCGCACTAGCCCCAGTGAGAATTGCAAAAGATATTATAAAAAATATTGATAAATTTTTTGCGTAAAAAATCGGCAGTCCAGAGAGAAGTTTTCGGATTGCATCTGCAATAATCGTTACATTATATCCAGACAAAACCACGAGATGTATCAACCCTGCCCTTCTAAAATCTTCCAGTAAATCTTTTCCTAACGCTTGTTTTGATCCAATTAATATTCCTGACGCCAAACCCGCTTGCGGTTCTTTTAATTCTTTTTGCAAACTCACCGAAAAAACACTCTTAATTTTGATTAATGTTTTATAAAAACCGATCCAGATTTTATTTAAAAAATTTTCTGGAGCATTTTCTTCTCTAGAGATTAACTTAGGATAAAACATCAGGTATGCAATACCGTCTTTTGCTAAAAATTTTGGATAATCAAATTCGATTCCATTTTCATTTTCAAAACTTTCCGGTGATTGTAATTTACCCGAGAATACAATTTGCATATTAAAGGCAAGTTCTGGAAATCTAGGTAAAGTTATTCTGACTAACGAATCATACTCTTTTAATTCAACGACATAATGCGTATTAAATTCCCTTTTATCCGGTTCGCTCACCACCACTCCTTCGAATTGAGAATCTTTGTTTAACAAAAAATCCGCATTGTTAATTTTCTCTATATTTAAAATCCTCCATCCACCAATCAGGAATAATAAAACCACCAGAAATATCTGAAAGTTTTTAAATGCAATCAAACAATATACACCAACCAAAAATATAAAAACGATTGAATAAATCTTCAAACCAATCACTTCAAACAAAAAAACTCCAGCTAAAAAAGAAAACACAACGCTATAAAAAAGCATCTCTAAATGATATGACTTCTCCAAAATAACATCGCAATAAAATTCAGAGAATCTCTAGAGAAAATTTAACGAAATTTTATTTCCCGTTCCACTCGGCAATAATATCCATTTCATCTTGTGGTGAAATGCTTTTTCTATATTTTGCACCTTTTACACCTCGCACTCTTTCTTCACATTCAGCCCAAGTTGAATGTTTTACCAACTCTCCATTAATTAAAGACAAATAGCTATAGGCCTTTGTTTTAGCTCTGTTTTTTGCGTCTTTATTTACAGCCAAAGGAGCAATATTTTTAATATCAACAAAATATTTGTCTGCGGGTCCAGAATATAAATCTATTGGATTGTTGTCCGCAAAAGAAGTAGCAATAACATCACACCGCTCATTACCTGCTACACCAGCGTGCCCTGCTACTAGATTCCATTCCACATTTAAATTTTCCAAAAGAAAGTCCATCTTCTCCCAAAGATCTTTATTTAAAACTTCACTTTTATCTTGTTTTTTCCAATCATTTCTCTTCCAACCATGAATCCACTTTGTAGAACCATTTAAAACATAACTCGAATCAGTAAAAATAATTACATTTTCTGTTTTTTTAGTTTCAACTAAACCACTTAAAGCGCTTGTCACAGCAGTTAACTCCATTCTGTTGTTTGTAGTTTTGGATTCTCGTCCCCCAATTTCTAAAATCTCCCCATTAAAAGAAATAATTGATCCCCAACCCCCCGGCCCAGGATTACCTCGAGATGCACCATCTGTAAAAATTGTTGCGATTTTCATTTTGAGAAGTATATCACGCAAAATATTGTTTATAAAAAACCTTAAATTAATTAAATAAATGCTACAATTTAGTCATGGATTTACTACAAAAATTTCACAGAAAAGCTTTTACAATAATCACATTATCAGGATTTGGCTCTATCGCTTTTTTCTTATGGATACAATTCACAGAACAAACAGATAGTTCTATAACTAACTGGGCTTCTTTAGTTCTAGGGTTAGTTTTTGCTATTTCTGCAATAATTTGTTTTCAATATTATAAAAAAATTGGTGACAGAGGGGGTGTCTCTACTGCAATTTTAAATACAGGAATTGCAAACGCATTATTTGCAATCGGTTCGATTATTTGGGTTTATTACAACTTCGCAGAAAACATAAGTGTTCCATATCCATCTATTGCAGATATATTTTTCTTAGCAATGACAATTCCATATGCTTTAGCTGTTGGCTCACTTCTACAAATTTACAGAACAAGCGCTAAAGCAAGTAGTATTGTGTCAGCTTCTGGCGTGTTTTTGATTTTAGTTTTAGCAATGTTGTTCTTTGTAGGTAAGCCAGAAATTTCTGGGGAATTACCATTTTGGGAAAACTTCTTCAACTTTGGGTTTGCTTTGAGTGACTCTATTTATGTAGGAGGAGGTGTGGCACTACTTATTATGGCTGGAGGGAAAATTTACAGAGGTATTTTGGTTTGGGTTTTAGCTATGTTTACAATCACTATGGCAGACCTTGTCTTTAGCTATAGAACAGCAACAGAAATTGTTTGGAACGGCGATATAGCAGATCAACTGTACGTACTTTCATCAATCATCTTTACTTACGCTGTGATTTTATTATCTAAAATGCCAGAAAGAAAAAACTTCGAAATATAAAATGCTTACAAATTCTTGTGATAAATTAGAGAGGACTTTTGCAATAATTTCACTTTTAGCTTTCTTGTGTGGAATATTTTTTATCACAATACTAGGTATCTCCCCTTTTCTACAGTCAGTATTTCAAACTTCACTTTACATCACTTTGATTATTGGAATATTTTTAGTAATCGAAAGTATAAATAAAATTGGTATCAAAAATTTTGTAGGTAAAAGTTTGTTATATTTTGGAATCTCCGGTGTACTGTCTTTGATTAATATACTTTTAATAGATTTCAATACTCAAATTCAAATCAATAAAACATTATGGTTAGTAGAATCACTTTTAATGGTCGCTGGTTTATATCTATTACTTACAACATATAAATTAAATCTTCCAAAATTTGTATTCGTAGAAACAATTTTTGTTTTTTTAATTACCTATTTTGCAACATCTTTCTTTTTAGGATGGGTACAAATATTAAATACTTTTCTTATTACAATCGGAGTTATGGCAATAAGAATTTCTGGGAAAAGAACACACTGTGGAATTGTGTGTCTATCTAGCGGATTAATTTTATTAGCAATTAGTAATATTTTATTCTTTTACAGATCTTGGAATGACATTTCCTACTTTGGAGACATTAGCGATGTTGTTCTTTTAATTTCTTGGATTACTATTGTAGTAGGGATTTATTTCACAAAAAAATACCATGTTTAGAATACCTTTCTTCAATAATTTTTTTTCACAAAAACCAACAAAGCCCACTGAGGCAGACAAAATTTTTTCTTTTCTAGCAAGTATTAGTCATCATCCTGACACAATCGAAAATTATCTTTTCCAATACAATCGCCTAAAGAAAAAATATAGAGATGGCAATGATGAAGTATTTATAAATCTTTATTTAAACTGGGAAGAATTTATAATAAACAATAAGACAGAAAATTATAAAAACTACACACCTGAAACACTGAGAGAGGCATTAAAAAGAGAGGCTGATACAAAGAAGCTTTCATTGGGCTTTAGGCTTATTTTTCTTCCTAAAAAGGAACAGACTATTTCTATTTATGAAAACTTCATATTTAAACTTGTTGAATATATAAATGAACACTTAGGAAATGCGACATTAGTAAAAACAATGAAAGATATCAAAGATCCTTTTCTTTCTAAAATTAAAATCACACCAAATGGTTTAGATTTTTGTCTAATAGATCAAAGCATCAACGACGGATTCAATTATCAAATGGATGAAATAACAAAATCATTCAAAAATTTAGTTAATGTTCTATATGGCAAAATTGAATTATCACTAGGAGAAAAACTTACAAAGAATATTTTCCGAGATATTTTTACAAATTTCAAACAACAATATAATGCAGAACTTTCTGCTGTGGTTCTAAAAATCATTCCAGAGAGAATTCTGGGTATGGATGAATGGCTTTCTTTGATGAGTAAAAAAGAATTGGAAAGACAAGTCCGTGAAAAAACAGAGGAATTAACATCTGTAAATGAATCTCTTGAAAAGACTATCGCACAAAGAACAACGGAACTTCAACTAGCTTATGATGATTTGAAAAAACTAGACGAAAAGAAATCTGAGTTCATTTCTGTGGCAGCTCATCAATTGAGAACTCCCCTTTCAGCAATTAAATGGGGTCTTACAATGTTAAAGAATGATGAAATAGGAAAACTTACCGACGATCAGAAAAACTTTTTAGAAAAAAATATCAGTAGCAACAATAAAGTTATTGAGTTAGTGAACGATTTACTAGATATCGATTTATATACAAAAGAAAAATATGATTATGTTTTCAAAAGTTCAGATATGTCTGAAGTGATTGAAGACACATTAAAATCTGTGAACTCATTGTCTGTGAAGAGAAATATAAAAATTGAATGGAAGCGGCCAGCAGAAAAACTTATGGCAGAAATTGACCACAAAAAAATCTCAATCGTCCTACAAAACCTTATAGATAATGCAATTAAATACGGTAATGAAAACAGCGTTATAAATATTGAGACCAGAAAAATTAATACCACTTTGCAAGTAATTGTGAAAAACAAAGGAATCGGTATTCCAAAAGAAGAGGCCGAAAACATATTCCAAAGATTCTTCAGAGCTAAAAATGCTATAAGAAAAGAGACTGAAGGGCTAGGAGTTGGGCTTTTTATTACCAAAAACATCGTAGAAGACCATGGTGGAAGAATATGGTTTGAAAGCACAAAAGAAGGTGAGACGTCTTTCTATATAGAACTCCCAACGACTAAAAGGATGTAGATTTATTTATATAGTGCTACAATAAAATCATGAGTAAAAACGATATAGATGTTGATTCGGAAGTACTTTGTGAAGGAGATCAGCCAACAGACAAAGTCATCATGTGGGTGGAAGATGATTTGCTTTTGTCAGACATGATTTCTAGAAAGTGCTCTATCAATAAATGCACACTATTACACGCAATCGACGCTGATCAAGCTTTTGCTATTTTAAAAACAACTACTCCAGATATTATTATTTTGGATATCTTACTTCCTGGAAAAAATGGTTTTGAGATTCTTGAAGAAATCAAAAGCAAAGAAGAAACAAAAAATATTCCAGTTGTTATTCTTTCAAACTTTGGTCAAAAAGAAGAAATTGAAAAAGGTTTAAGTCTAGGTGCAGAAAAATATTTAGTAAAAGCAACACTTACCCTAGATGAGATTTTAATAAAAGTGAATGAAGTATTAGAGAAGCACATCCAAAATTCTCAATCTTAAGCTACTCTTTCCCCACTGGTTTTTCTCAATAATTGCAACAATAGAAATTTTCATATCTTTTTTCACTGGATTTGAAAAAGAATCTTCATTTGAAAAGAAAGAAATTGCTTCGATTTGCTTTCCGTTATCTTCGCAAATTATCTTTATGTGCTCTTTATTTTTTCCGAACTTCTGCACATCATTAACTAAAATATTTTTAACTAAAAATTTTGGCTCTTCATTTCCAATACCGAAGGGACTCAATTTTTGAACTTGATTAAAAAAAGAATAATTAATTTCTGGGATTGTAATTTCTGCATCTAGAAAAACAACTTGTTCAGATTGTTCAGAAACGCATTTTTCATAAGCAGCAGATAAACGGTCTTGCAAAAAATCCACATGTTCTGATTGCACAACGAAACCCCCAGCCTGATCGTGCCCACCATGAGCATGAAATAAATCAGATACATCATTTAATAATTCCAAAGTACTCACACCTTCAATACTTCGACAAGAACCCTTTAATTCTTCTCCATCGCCTCTTCCCCAAAGAAAAACTGGCTTCTGGTACTTTTCCACCACAGAGCTAGCAGCAAGCCCTAAAAGAGAAGGCTGCCACAAAGGATTACCTGCAACAATCACTTTCAATTCATCAGAATTTTCCATCTCATGCATTTTTTGATACACAGCTTTTGTAATCACAGCCACATGACCTTTTCTTTGATCATTAATTTCATGTAAATGATCCACAAGCGCACCAACTTTTTCAAAAGATTTTTCTGCCAACAAATTAAATGCCACATCAGGCTCTCCCATTCTCGATGCCGCATTGATTCTAGGAGCAATTGTAAACCCAACATCCATTACACTAATTTGATTTTGATTTGTTCGAGTTTTTCGGAGAAGTTGCTGCAATCCAGGCCTTGGAGATTTGCGCAACACAATCAAACCGTAATGCGCCAGTGCTCGATTCTCCCCCACCAATGGCACCATGTCTGCCAAAGTTGCAATTCCAATCATATCCAAAAACCATTTTTCAAAACCTTTCGGTAAATTAAAATCTCCTTTCGCAATCAAAGCTTGAATCAATTTAAAAACTACACCTGCACCACACAAAATTCTTTCCGGATATTTTGAACCAATCAATTTGTGGTTAACAATTATCGCATCTGGCAAAACTTCATGAGCTTCATGATGATCGGTGATAATCACATCAATTCCTAGAGACCTGGCAAGTGCCACTTCATCTACATCCGAAGTCCCACAATCGACGGTGATCATCAACTTTGAACCTCGTGAGGCGATTTCTTGAATTGCTTTTTTATTCAACCCAAAACCCTCTCTGTTTCTATGTGGAATATATACATCAAAATTCTCGTAACCAATTTTCTTAAAAAAATCATGCAAAGCCACGGACGCTGGAATTCCATCAGCGTCATAATCAGAATAAATAGTGAATCTGTGATTTTCTTTTATCGCTAACAAAATTCGATTTACAGCTTCATCCATGTTCGGAAGCAAAAAAGGATCGTGCAAATCTCTTTCGAAATCTGGTTTAAAAAATATTTCTGCAGCATTATAATCTGAAATTCCTCGATGAAATAAAAGTTTTTGTACCAATTCTGGATAACCAGCCAATTCTTGAGTTACTTTTTCTGGAACACCTTCTCGTAACTCGTATCTTTTCATGTGCTCGATTTTAGCATATTATGAATTTATGAGCTTAAACCCAACAATATTTGAACGAATTATCTCTGGAGAGATTCCTTGTGACAAAATATATGAAGATGAAAATTACTTTGTATTCATAGACATCAAACCAATAAACTTAGGTCATACTCTAATAATCCCTAAAAAACCAATGGATTATATTTTTGATTTAGACAAAGCAACGTATTTGGGAATTTTTGAATTAGCGACAAAAATTGCACCAGCAATACAAAAAGCTACGGCTTGTGTACGTGTAGGAATGGCAGTGGAAGGTTTTGGAGTCCCTCATGCACATCTACACCTAATCCCCCTTTTCAAAGAACACGAAATAAATCCGATCTTGGCACACGACGAATCACCAGAGCAATTAAAAGAAATGGCAGAGAAAATAAAATCTTTCTTGTAATTTATCTCTCTAGAGCTTCAACACCGGGAATATTTCCATTTGCAAGATAATCCAACATCGCACCACCACCTGTAGAAATAAAAGTCATTTTAGCTTGCACTTCATCTGAAACAGAGGCCAAAGTATCTCCCCCTCCCACAATTGAAACAGCTTTACTCTCCACAATCGCATTAGCAATAATTTCGGTTCCTTCACAAAAACCTCCTTCACAAAAACCAACAGGGCCATTCCATAAAATAAATTTTGCTTTTTTGATCAAATCACAAACAGTCTCAACACTTTTTCTTCCAATATCAAAAATTTTATCGTTTTCCAAAACAGCGTCATGTGGAATATTTTCCTTTTTACCATTTCTGTCTACCACAATGTCAGATGGCAAAATAATCTTTTTATTATCCAGCAATTCCTTCGGAACTGTTTGATTTGAAAGAGCGGATTTTCCTGTTTGTAGATTCATTGTTTTTAGAAAATCATTCGCCAAAATTCCTCCAATAAAAATATTGTCAGCATTATCTAGAAAATTATTTATTAAAGGCAGTTTTGTTTCTACTTTTGCTCCACCTAAAATAAACAAAAACGGATGCTCTGGGTTGAATGATTTTGAAAGATTTGTGATCTCTTGTATCAGTTGTCTTCCTGCAAAACTTGGTAGAAGTTCCGGAATACCCACAATTGAAGCGTGCTTTCTGTGGCATTCAGGAAAAGAATCGTTTATATAAATATCTCCAAAGGATGCGAGATGTTTTGCAAATTCAGGATCATTTTTCTCTTCACCTTCATGTCGGCGTAAGTTTTCAAAAATAATTACACTTCCAGGAGCTGCATAATCAATCATTTTTTGAACATTGTTTGAAAAAATATCTCGTATAAAAACCACAGGCAGAGTGTCTTGAAGATATCTCATTATCGGCTCCAATGTTTCTTTTGGATCTCGTCCAATATGGCTTAAAAGAATAACTTTTGCACCTTTATCTCTAAGCTCCATAATAGTTGGAATCGCCATTTCAATACGAAAAGGATCCACCACATGTCCCTTTTCTACAGGCACATTCAAGCTCAATCGCAATAAAACCTTCTTCCCCTTAATATCTCCCAGGTCATCAATAGTTTTTATTTTTTCAAAGTTTACTTTTTTCATAAAATTATTTTTTTCTTGAAACTTCTGAAATTATTTTTGCGAATTCAAATGCATTCAAACTATTTCTTCCAACCAAAAATCCATCTACTCCCCCTTCTTTAATCAAAAGATTGGCATTTTCCGAATCCACAGATCCTCCATAAACAATTGAGATTGCATCTCCGACTTTTCGGTCATACTTTTCAATCAATTGTTTCTTAATAAATAAAATTGTCTGATGTAAATCATGATTATCAATTGCGGTGTGTCCTTCTCCGATTGTCCAAACAGGTTCATACGCCACAATCAATCGTTTCAAAGAAGAAACTTCAACTCCATCTAGTGCAGACAAAATTTGTTCTTTCAAAGTGTGCAGATATTTTCCGTGAATATCTCTTGTAGATTCTCCAACACAAAGAACAGCGTGCATTCCAGCCTTCAAAGTCGCTTTTACTTTTTCACATACCACAGATTCACTCTCTCCAAGACTTCTTCTTTCAGAATGTCCAACAATTACAAATTTAGCTCCAACACTTTGCAAAATTTTTGGACTCACTTCCCCTGTATAAGAACCTTCTTCTTTCCAAAACAAATCTTGTGCACCAAAAAATATTCTAGTTCCTGAATAACTTTTACTAAGTTCATTAATAAATGGAAACGGTGGACAAAAAACTACAGTCGCACCTTTGTCATCTCTTTTAGTTTTTTTAAATGTAGAGAAAATACGCTTAGCTTCAATAAGAGTTTGGGGATTCATTTTCCAATTGCCGATAACGAGCTTCTTTCTAGCAGACATCAAAGTAATTTTATCACAGATTTAATTCTACAGAACCTGAGGAATTATTCGTTTCAAAAATCACTTGCACCTCTTCTGTTGTGTCCAGTTCCTCCACTTCTTCTACCTCTTCTGTTTCTTCTATTATAGAAACATCTTCAATTTCAATAATTTCTTCAACTTCATCTACCTCGGAGATTTCTTCAACATCAACAATTTCATCTTCAAAAATAATATCTGGATTCTCCTCTTCTTCTATATTCGAGTTGAAAATATGAGGTATTTCTCCAGTATCATCATTAGAATTTCCTGTAGGTTCTTGTGATTCATCTGTACATTCACCAAATTTTGTCACCATATCTCCATTTCTCACAGACATACAATAAGGATCTCCTGTCACTTCATCATATAAAGTCACGCCAGTTGGTTTTTCACTAGAACCGATTGTTAGTTTTGCAATAAATCCTCCAACTAAATCTATTTCATCAATTCTTTTTGCTAACTCACCAAGTTTATTAGCTAAATCTTGCACTACAGATATTAAATATGGAACAAAAGAACCGTAAGCAACAGTTTTTAAGCCTGTTTCAGAATCTGTTGTCACAAACTCAGGAAAAATTAGTTCGACCTCTTGAGCAATAAGCCCAACTCGAGTAGTGTTTGTTTCATCTGTTTTCCATTCAAAAGTTACAGGTCGTAATTGCATCATTTTTTCAAATAAATCTGGTGTAGTGCTTGCAACGTCAAGAATGTTTTCTTTCAATCTTTGATCAGAGGTACATGTCCAAGTAGTAGAAGTTGGATTAATTTCACAATATCCATTTGAATCTTGGAAACGAACAGGTGCAACATCCGAACCAACTTGAACATGTAGTCTTCTTTGTGGAGTACTAGTACCAATTCCAATATCACCTGAGTTTGTTATACGCATACGCTCCGCTAGTGCTCCTGCAGTCTGTGTCTGGAAGGCGAGGTAGCCTTCACCGAAGTCGTTTGCTAGCGTGATATCTGAAATAATAGCGGCTTGCTGATGATTGCTAGCGACACTTCGACCAAACAAAATACGATTAGAGCCGAGCCCTGTTCCTGATACACTGTTTATAAGCGACAATCCGTCAAACGCTGAGGATGCAGAGCTTTCCAAAACCAATAAACCTGTAGTTGGGTTAGATGTTCCAATACCAACCTTTCCCCCTTCAAAACTTATATCACTTCCATTAACTGTCCAAGATCCAGAAGCTGCAGATTCTGCCGTTAAACTACTAACCTCTACAACCGTATATAATTCATCAGTTCCAGCAAAACCATTATCAGAACCCTGACCATCACTAGCTCTAGTTGTTTGAACTCTTTGTTCAATACGAAAAGTTTTTTCTGAGGCTATTGTTATAACACCATTGATAAATGAATGTGTAGCAGAAAGTAAATTTACAGCAGTTGCATTTGACCCTAATAAAGAAACGGCACCGTCTGTAACGTTATATAACCTAGATTGATGTCCATTAACATGGAATCCCGGAACTTTCGCATCTATGCGATAAGTACCAGCTGGTAGTGTAAAAGTATTTGAAGAAAGAGTTGAACCAATAGTATCGTCTGATTCTGTATTTAGAGTTCTTGTAAACCAAGAGCCTGAAGTTGCCGTACCAGCATCCGTACCATCAGATTTTACATCAGAAAATTTAACGTACCCGTATGTCTCCTGACCAATCTCATTTAAAGGAATCCACGCACCAGAAGAATCTTTATACTCGATTACACCAGCATTGTTTCTAAGCCCAAACCCAGAGCTTCCAACAGTATTTGAAAAGTTTAAATAATCTTCAGAAAGAAAAGTTGAATCACTAACCTCAATATTACCAGTAACCACAAAATCACCATCTACTGAAAGTTCTTTTGAAGGTGTTGTTGTTCCAATTCCAACATTCCCATTTCCTAACCACGTCTGTACATTTGCCGCCTGAGTTGATGAACCTGAAGAAATGTTAAGTGTAAGGAAATTGTCTGCCGCAACGTTGTTAAAATTAGCTCCGAAACTTGTTTTGTACTGATTTGCAGAATAATTCATTACCAGAGTTTCGTGAGCAAAAGATCCCCCATTATAAGTATCGAGGATTTGAAGCTGACCTGTCGGAGTCAAACCTGCCGCCCCAGCACCAACAGCAACAGCAGTATTAAATGAGGGTGTTCCATTTATTAAAACTCTATTATCTCCGGTAAGAGTAAGAGGGTTTACTTCACTCGTACTTTTTACATAAAAAGCCATAGTTTGAAAACTATTTACTCCTGAAAATGAATTACGAATAGAGTTGTTAAAATCTGAAGGTTGGGGTGTGTAACTGAATTTAATATTTGCACTTCCTGTTTCACTGCTAGCAACTGCAGTTCCTATATCTAATTTTTCAAGAGGTGCTGTCGCACCAATCCCGACATTCCCTGTTGGCATAATTCTGAACAACTCAGTATTATTCCCACTCAAAACCTTAAAAGGGCCTTGGTATGTCTCATCACTTCCAAGTCGGACACCTATACCATTCAGCGCGCTTCCACCACCAACTTGTATAAGACTATTAGCGTAATCGGTTTGTCCAATATTTACAGAAGTAAGACCACTATAACTACCAACGCGAACACCATCCGTTATGAAAACGTTTCCGTTTGTTGCACCAATTGTTGGTGAACCGGTAAAATCTCCTAGAGCTCTTCCTGATACGCTAAATGTCTCAGTATCTGAAGTCTTAACTTCTAGTTTGGCAGTCGGATTCGTTGTACCAATTCCAACATTTCCTCCAGTGGTAATTCGCATTGCTTCAGTAAGGGCAGGAGAAAAAGACAAGGCAACACCTGGTTCTGAATACATTTCAAGTAATCTTCCATTTGCATGAGCTACGTCATAATGTATAAGTCCAGCACTTTTATTCTCAGAAGTTGATAGTTTCAGAGAGGCAGACTGAGCTGATTGTCCTGAAGTTATAAATACAGATTGTGCAAAAGGGCTAGATAAATATGTAGAACCTCCACCATTACTATAAATATAATCATATGGGTTCAAATATAATTTTGAAGAATTAAGTAGTGAGACATCAGAACCAAAACTTGAAGTACTTGAAGCATAGAATGTTCCATGTACAGCAAGCATTGCAGATGGTGTTGATGTCCCAATCCCCACATTTCCATTCGACTGCACTGTAAACAAACTATTTCCAGTTGAGCCGAAAAATTCCGCCACTTTTCCGGCACCGTTTTGTTGAATCGCAAGTGAAGTTGTTGCACTGTTTGTAGCATTTAAAATATCATTTCTAAAAAATTGATCGGATGTAATTCCATTCAATTTTCCAGCTTCAAAAGCTGCAGGTACAGCTCCGAGTACTTTTCTAGGTGTCATTTCTCCGTCATAACTAGGAGTGTCTCCCGTTCCTCCAATATTTATTCCCAAATAAAGTGTTTGATTGAAATCAACATCAGAAAGTGAGTTGACACTTCCAAGCATCACACTAAACAAACCGTCTCTTGTGGTAATTCTGCTATCTACACCTGTTCCATCACAAGTTGCACCATCATCCGGAGAATAACAATGATTTTCTGTCCAAATTTCCGTACCTCCAGTATCTACTGTATATAGTTTAAATTGAATATTAAAATCAGTATCAGCAACAGGATCTCCAAGGTCATCAAGAAGTCTTCCTTGATAATTTATTTCTGGATTAATAGCGGCAAAGACGTCTTTTGAATCAATTAAAGAAAAATTTAATAAGGCCAATATTAAGATTATTTTGAATGTTAAAGTTTTAATTAATAATTTTTTCATAACAAAAAAGCATTGGCCATCGCCGCTTAAATTTTAACATTTTTTTTGTTTGAAAAAATTAGTTATCCTTGCGTTTCTTCTTGAAAAAGATGAATAATATAAACAACATAATGAGTATTATGAGTATATATTTTTCAAAAGATCTAGTGGTTGGAAATTCTTCTACTTTATTACTAAAATCTATTATACCAGCAACAACATTTTTTTGTTCGCCTTTTTCCGCAATGTAAATTTTAAAACTCAATCTACTCACAAAAGATAGATTAGAAATATTACCCTTATATGTCTCAGCTCCTCCAATATAATCTATCTTCATCACTTCTCTTCTCAAAAAGACATCATTTGAATCAAAAAAATCTATTTCTATAAAATAATTATCTATTGGTGCAAAAATATTTTTCTTTGAAAAAGATAATTCTATTGGAATATCGCTATAAGCCTTTAAAATATCCTTTTTCCAGAAGATTCTTTCGCCGTTCTGAGTAAAATTTATTTCATATAGATTTAGTTTATCTGAAAAGAATATTGGTTCGAAAGGTTTTTCTAGATTTATTTCAATATCATCCTTCACTTCTTTTTTAATATCTTCAAAAATACTAGGTTTTCTTGAATTCACGCTCACAACTACCGGCGCAGAGAAATTTCCATCTTTATACTTTGCAAAAAATATATAAAAATAATCTTCATCAAACTTTTCCAAATAATCAGACTGTGATTCTAAATTTCCTTCATACACAATACTCCCTTCATATGGATTGGTGGTGTAATAATTATTTTTCATTATTCTAATAAAATCAAAATTTACATCTTTGGGATTATTCCAAAATAAATAAACGTTCTTTTCTTCAATTGATATTTTTAAATTAGTAGGTGGAAGATGTTGAATTAAATTAGATTCAGAAAAAAAATCTTGTCTCAAACTAGGAGGACGATTAGAATCACGAGTAGGCTCTTCATCATCTTCGGCTGGAGGTATAAATGAGCAATCATTAGGACATGTTGCCAAATCTTCTCCTATATTTGCCTCACAAATTAAATTATTATTACAACCCTCCACTATCAAATTTACATCCGTATCACCAGATTGTGTGTTTAATTGGGCCTTTAAAAAAAGAGGTGTACTAAATAAAAATAAAATTACTACAAAAAATATTATACTTTCTTTTCTTTTATTCATTTCAAAAATGACTAAAGCGCCAAGGCCGTCATTGTTATTGTAGCAGAATAACTCCCCGCCGTTAAAATTTTATCTGCACCAGACTCAGCTTGAAAGTGAATTGTTGTAACAGTTCCAGAAGGATCGTTTGAAGACGCACTTTGAGCTACGGTTTGTGAAGAAGTTGCTAGACCTTCCCAACACTTATAAAGAGTGTCTCCAGAACCAGAATTACAAACACTGCCGTTATCTTTAAATTTATCTAAGATATGTGTCCCACTTGGGCTAAATCCAAATTCTGCTGTTGTAGAATCTATAGAAAAATCAAAATCTGGATCCGTCACAGCGATTCCATAATCCTGAAATTCATCGAGTACCGATTTCAAAGCAGGATCTGTGCTCGCTTTAATAGCCAAAGAATATCCTGCGTTGTTATTTGTAGTTACAGTCCAAGCAATTGAAGAAGTTGAAACACCTCCAGTCAAACCATTCACAGAATCCATATTTAAGTCAGCAGGAGAAGAAATTGAGATGTAAGATGCCTCTAAACTTTGTTGAAATCCAGCTGAAACAGTATAGTTGTCGCTATCTGAAAAACCAGTTGATACCTCACCAACAGAACTCTCCGTCTGATAATTAGCACTAGAACTAAATCCACCTCCTACATTCAAACTATCTCTTTCTATTTTATAATTTGCGCTTTCTCGTACTTGTCCAACAGAAATAACCGGGATGATTGAAATAAAAACTAGTAATGTAATTAGAATAGAATGAAAAACATCTCTCATTTTTTTCTTTCCAGTTTAAAATTCTTTTTAAAATATCTAATAACTACAAAGATAACGAAGGCTAACAGCAACAAACCTAGTGTTAGTTTCCAAGGAAGTACAAAAAACCAAATATTTGAATCTAGAAAACCATCTTCATTTTCAAAACCTTGATATAAAGCTAATTCCGCTCTATAAAAACCAAAAGCAAAACCATCTTTCCACGACAATTCTCTATATCTAGTTGAATCTGGAAGTGAAAAGAAAGCATTTATTGGCAGACTAGTCACTTCTTTACCAAAAAGATTTTTAATTTTTATTTCTCCATAGTGAACCAAGTGAACATTTCCTTTATTTTTTATCGCAACCTCAAAACCTTCTGGATTAGAGAAATAAACGTATTTTTTAGGACCGATTGTTTTAAAATCTACCAGCTCACTTTTTTCAATCACATCTCCATTTATTCTCACAAGAAAAATTGAACCCAATCTAGTTATAATTTCTGTTTTACCACTTACTTCTCCATTAGAATCTACTCTACTATCATCTCCTCTAGACGAAACAATTAAAGCACCATAATAACCTCGAGGCTCAGCATCCTGTGAAAGCTCTACACGTACAGGAATAGTAATTTTTTCGCCTGGCTCAAGTGTAAATTCCGTAATTTCTGGAATCAAAAAATCTTTTAGAGAATAAGGACCTTTTTCATCACCTAAAAGTTTTACCTGTTCTGCAATATCATCAGATCCAACAATATCTTCTATTTGAATTTGAAAATCCACATTTACGGCTTTTCTATTAATAATAGATAAATACTCCACAGAAGATTCTCCGGGGTTTAATAAAACTTCATTTTTAGCTGGTTCCAAAACAAAATCATTCAAAAGCTCTACTCCCAACTGTTCCCTTGTAACCTGAGCATCAGAAACTTGAGGGATAGAAATTAAAATAAAAATCAATGAAAACAAAATCGCTAAAGAATTTATTTTTGATTCTCTTTTAAACATAAAATTTATTATATAATCCATATCTTAAAGCGCCACTGCAGTAGCTGTAATAGTAGCTTGATATGCCCCTGCTGGTGCATATACTCCGTTTTGCGCAGCCGCGAAACAAATTCTCGTATCAATTCCAGCCGTAGTTGTGGTTGCTGCTCGAGTTGCAAGAGTTTGATTTGATGTTTCAAAACCTAAAAATCTTAGTGTTGAATTAACAGTCGATGAAGCCACACCATTATCACATGTAGTTTGACCTGTAGCAGCATATTGATCACTGTTCACATTGACAACATCTGTCCCTAACCCAGAAAAACCGAATTGAATAGTAGAGGCATCAACAGACCAAGCATCAGGAGTTCCTGGTGTAGCTTCGGTGTAATCCAAAAAACTATTTCCACCACTAACCATAGCAGGAGCAGCAGATGCTTTTACAGAAAGACTATAGCCGTCAGGATCATTGGTTTTTACATTCCAAACAGCTCCACCAGTAGATGTATTTACAGAAGTACCTAAGTTAGACATTGTCACGTCCGCAGGAGATGTAATAGAAATTCCAGAATCAACAGTAAGGTTTACAAGAACTTCATCTTCTATAGCATTTAGAATCGATGGTTCAAAAAAAGGAATGCATCCAATCAGCAGGGTAAAAATAAATATTGTGCTTAAAATGTTTTTTATCATTATATTTATTTTAAATGAATATATCAAAATTGTAACACGGATTATTTTAAAATAATTTCCACCATATCCACAATAAAACTACTTTTTATTCGAGTCTAAAGCAAAAAACACAGCAAGTGCCAAAACTGCAAAAGTAATTAAATAAATCCAAGATTGAGTGTCGTTAAAATCTACCGGAATATTCCCCAAAACTATCCATAAAATCGGCGATACTAATAATAAAACCACTAACACTAATAATTTTACTTGTTGAAATTTTTTCATATCGTTTATATTGTATCACTTAAATTACCATTTTTAATGTTTTCCAACACACCCCTTAGGTTTTGATCTTCTGGATATATTGATTGAAGGTTTTGAAAAATAATAGCAGCATTTTGATAATCATTCACACCGGCATAAAGTAACCCTAATTGAAACATCGCATTATGATCATCTGGCATTATTTTCAAATATTCAGTCAAAGTATCGACAGCAATCTGACCATTTCCCATTTCAAGTTCCATTTGAGAAAGAGCAAGATATGCTTCGTAATATTGAGGTCTAAGTGAGATTGTTTTAGCGATTCCCTCTTTGGCTTTAGAATATTCTTGATTAAAAAAACTCAGCTTAGATTTTTGTAATTCAATATAAGGATTATTAGGTTTTAGTTGCCCAGCTTTGTTATATAAATTAGTAGACATTGTGTAAGCTTCTTCTGGTGAAACTTCCAATGCCAGCAGCTCTGCAAAAAAGTCAGCCATGTTCAAATAATTGGAGTAATTATTTTGATCATATTTAATAGCCAAATCATAATTTTGTATTATTTTCTGAATAATAGATTCCAACTCTTCTTTATTTAATTCTTTTTCGCTATTAATCTCTTGATACAAAAAATTAGTATAAATTACTGACAAAGATCGGTGATAAATATCTAAATCATCTTTTTCTATAGACTTCTCTAAATAAATTAGAGCTTGATCGGTATTATTCTCAACAACAGCAAACTGAGCTTTTTGAAAATATGAATGTGCTACAAATTTTCCTAACAACACATAATAAAATATTCCTAAAACAACAATGAATACAATTGCTAAAATTTTTCCAGCAGATTGATTGAATTGAATTTTTAAAACTTCTATTACTTTAATATCTTTTAGTAAAGCAAATAATATTCCTGTGAAAATAAACGCGAGAGCAAATAAGCTAATGGTTGGAATATACATCACCGAAATAATCCAAAGAACTACGGTTGAAATTGCAAAAGCATCTAAAATAAATTTAGAGCTTAAATCTTTTGTTTTAAATAGTAACGATTTAATAACATATGAAAGAACCATTATCAAAAATATAATCCACACGATAACTCCTACAGAACCTAAAGTAACTCCAAAAGATGAAATTAATCCGTATCCAAATCTAAAATCAACATTCCAAAAATCTGTTTTTAAAACTTCATCTGATCTCAACTGCGGCCACATTCTTTCAAAAGTTGCTGGGCCTGATCCAAAGAATAAATTCTGTTCTAAAGATTTTTTACTTATTTCAATTGTATTAGAAAGAGATGGTCGAACCTCAACATAATTAAAATTTAATTTTTTAGATAACTCTGAACTTATCCCTGATCCAAAAAATAACCAAATAACAGAAATGGTTAACAAAAACAAAGAGGCACCGAACACTTTTAAATCTTCGCCTTTTAGTTTTTGATTAATATTTTTATAAACTACAAACTTATAAATTGAATAGATAACTCCAAAACCAATTATAATATAGAGACTTAAATTAAAGTTAATTAGCAATATTAGACTCAAATTCAAAATACCAATTACATAAAGAATGGCTTTAAACTTACTTGTCATTTTAAGCTGCTCTAGAGCTAAAGTAATCAAAATAACACCAACAACCAAGAACAAAGAGAGATCGTTAACTTTTCCCAAAATACTAGATGATGCGTCGTAGAAAATCCCAAGAGTTGGAAAGCTTGGAACTAAAATATTTAATAATTGAAAAATTGAAAGTAACCCAGAAACAAATATAAAACTGAAAATAACATTTAGTGCATAACTCTTTTGGAAATGTCTTGTAATTAAACAAAACAGCAAAAACAAACTGAATACTGTTGCCCAACTATCTATTGCTAAATCCCTTCCCCAAAAAGAAACCCTGAAACTTTCTGAAAGTAACGCCGAAACAGTATAAGAAAGCACCACTGCAAGTGCACCAAATTTAAAATAACTAAAATCTAAAAACTTTTCTTTTGATTTTAGAAAAGCAAATACAGCACATAGAGCAACAACAAAAACAAAAAAATAAAGCAAAGCTGTTTTGGCAAAAATCAAAGACGATAAACTTGCTGGTAAATAGAAAATTGGTAAAAGAACAACTAAACTTAAAATCAATTTTGAAATTAAATTTGTATTAAATATTTTTTCAATCATTAAAAATATTATATATCAATTTTCAACTAATCCAATTCTTCCCAAGAAATTATTTCGTATTGATCTGCAGTAAGTGGAAACTCTGGCGGAGAATTATAAAGAAGATTTGCGTCGTAAGTCACATTTCTGTTTATATAACCAGTATCATCTGTGTAAGCGAAACCATATCTACCGTTTGTGCCAATCATTCCATAAACATTAATTGTGTTTCTCGTATGATAAGGAGAGCATCCATTATTATTTGAAGGTGGTCGGTAATAATATCTTCCAATTCTTCCATTCTTTGCGATCATCGCTGCATGAATATCTAAAACATCATCACTATACATTCCAATATTAATATCTCCCTGCGCAATCAAACCCAAAACATCTTGCCCATCCATGTTTGAATACAAAATATCTTTGTTGATAATAATATTTCTGTATTGCCCAGGAGCCTCTGGAAATCGTGCTGCCACGATAGTCAATCTTTCTTCATCTATTTGTCCTTCAACCCAAACATGATCTTCAAGGAAAATTACACCGTTATCCGGCATTTGATATGTACCAACCAAAGATCGTTTATTTATACTCCAACTTCCCCAATCAGGCTGACCAAGAGCGTTATTGCAAGAGTTAGAGGGATTAATCAAAGAATTCACTTTGTATAATTGATAAGTTCCATTAGTTTTTAAAACTAAATTATATCCACTCTTTCCAGAGCTTCCATGATATCTGCCATCTGCCTGCGCCTTTGATTTTAAATCGGCCATTGTGGCAGTAAGTCCATCAAAATCTATTGCTGGCACACCCACCTCGCGCCCAGATTGAAAAATATCAAATCTATTTGGCAAAGGAGTATTCGGCATTGGATCAACAGGATCCACATGAGTATGAACTCCCCATTCTTTTGCTCCTCCATGATCTGGATCATCATAAGTAGTCTGGGCGCTCGTCACCAAATTATGAGCAACTCCCTCAAAACGAACACCTTCGTTTGAATGAATCAACCCAAAAACTTCTGTACCTTCGCCAAGACGAATATTTTCATTTGAAATAAAAGCATATTTTGCAAATGTAGGTTTTGCGAATTCTGCTCTAATAGTTTTTGAAACTCCTGATGCATCCAAGATTCCTTTTGACTCAACAGTCACCAAAGTCGAACCACTTTCTGGAGCTATAATAGTTAATTCAAACTCACCAATTTTTTCATCATTTTTATCAAAAAAATCATGCTTATAAGGCTGAGCAACATTCGCAGCATTTCCGTCAGTAAAATCTTGTGGTGCGTGAGCTAAATGCCATCTGTAATATTCAATTCCTGCTTCAGCAATATGAAAGGCTTGCTCTTCATCAATAACTTTTCTTGAGCCTCGATAAGTCACAGTAAACCAGCTAGAGAGTGCAACAATTAACATCACGGCAACCATTCCAAAAACTAAAGTATTCAAAAGAATTATTCCACTATTATTTTTTAAATTATTAGTCTTCATAATTGTCTTTCAAATTTCTAATTGTTGCTTGTGTTGTGATAGTCATTCTACCAGGAGCACGATTCGGATTTGTATCAATGGTTAAATCAACTTTTACCAAACGAACTTCCGAAGGAGACACGGGGAAGGCTAGCGGTGGTGTTTCTTCTGTACCATTATAATTTGAACCATAGTAATAAAATTTCGTGTCTACATTTACAACATCATTTACCACATTAGTTATTTTTTCATTATTTTGATCATATACAAATGGATTACCAATTGGCTCGATAACACCCTTTTTAAAAGTATCTCCATCAACAAAATATCGCACTCTTTCTTTTAATCCATCTGCATTTAAGTCTGTAAAAAATATAAAAGATTTTTCTTCTGCATTTTGCACAGCTGAAGCACCAAGATTTGAAGGTTGTGCTCCACGCACTTCCCCAACAAATGGTCTCAAAACTTTTCTGGCTTCTGTAATATTGTTTAATCCTGTTTGTAAAATATCATTAAAGAAAAAAACATCTCTTTGAAAAGCTCCAATGGCAACAACAACCGAGCTAAATATGGCTACTGCAATTACTGATTCAATTAAAGTGAAACCTTTTTTCATATTTATAATGGATTCAAAGTTATTTTAACAGTTTGCCAAGGTTGATTGAAAAGAAGTCCAGAATAATTTATCGTCTCATAACCTGGTTTTGAAATTTCCAAATTATAAGAAGAGTTATTTAACCCACCAACATAGGCCTGTCCCACAGGAGTACAGTCGGTAGCAAAACTAAAACGCACATCAGAGATATTTGGTGTTACAGAAGAATCTCCAGTAGATAAAAATAATTTATATTTCAAATATCTGTCGCCGTCGTGCAGGCTCGCAATGGCTTGCCCCGGAGTATCATAATAAGTTCCACTACTACCACTTGGACCTCTAAAATCCCAAACCAAAGGAACCTCGGGCGTGTCTTCTAAAGTTTCATTTGTAGCGATTTGAAATTTTGCAGAATTTAATCCTGAAAACTGAGGCTGATCAGATGGCGTCCAAGAAAGTGTCAAGAAATTTGTAGTGGTACCAATATCAAAAACAGAAGATTCTAATAAACCACTGTTCGAATAATTGCCCGCAAAATAATCTAACTTTAATTCTCCATCTGGACTGTTTGTTTCTATTCCCCCATCTTGTGTCAAATATTGTGATTCATTTATAAAATTGATTTGTCCCTGACCTCCAGACCAATCTGTTTGCTCAAGATAACCACTACCAGTTGTTGCAGTTTTCATCACAGAACCTTGAGTGAATTTTACTATTGCATCAGAAAGTAATTGTTGATTTGCTCCATCCACCACAGTCACGAGCACAGCGTTTGGATCTGATGATCCCAAAATTAAATCTAAAGTTTGTTCAGTACCAGCAAAAACATCAAAGGGAAGGCTAGGATTTGCACCAATCAAATGTTTCCCTGATTCCAACAAAGTTAAATTATACGTATCCCACTCTAAACTACTGATAATTTTCTGTCCTGAAACATTTGTTACATGATCCACATCATATTTAGGAGTGTTCACACCAATCATTTTTGAACTTTCAATATTGAAATCGACACTTGAAATTGGAGAGCAAGCAACAGTTCTAGTGTTTACAGTCAGAACAGAAAGTCTATCAATCGAAAAACTAATTTGAGTAACTTGTCCTGAAACCACATTCGCATGCAATTTATTTGGCGAAGGATTTGAAACTTCACCAGTTGCATAAGTTCTTTCTGAAGAATACCCGGCTTTTGTGACCAAAATTTCATAAGCCTCTACCCCTGGAGGAGCATCAATAATTTGTAGAAGACCTGAAGCATTCGTCATGTCATTTATAATTACTGGAGTTGTTGTGGCATTAAATTCCACAGAAACATTTGCACCGGACACTGGTTGCCCGTTGGAATCAAAGACAGAAATAAATAATGCGCCGTTATTTCCAGTTGTCTCTAAAGCCATTGGAGCGATTCTCGTACTAAAAACAATTGGGTCAATTTGTTTTGCACAATTTGAACAAGAAACTTCCACTTCGACTAATTTATTATCTGCTGGAGATAAATCGTTTGGAGTACCACCAATTAATCCATCAAATGCTAAATCAATATTTCTGATTGCAGTTCTCACAAGAAAACTTTTTCCGTCTCTTTCTAATATTTGTTCATAAGGAACATCTCCTGCAGGGAGTCCGTTTTGAATTCCAACTTTTGAATAAGGAAGATTTCTAATAATTTCAATTTGTTCTGTCGCCAAGTTTACTGCAATAGTTTTTGTTCGAAGAATTGCGACAGCATCAAAAATTTTTACAAGCCCCATCCATGCAGATGTAGCTATCATTGCAAAAATCGCAACGCCGATTACAGTTTCGATAAGTGTAAAACCTCTATTCATTACTAACTATTGTACTCTTTCAAAAGCTCGAAGTCTTGTTTTAATTGTGGTAACTGTGTACGAGAATAAATTGCGACAGCAGGATGATAAAGTGGAATGATTTTTATTTTTCCGTAAGATGCTTTTGCTTCAAAAATTTTTCCGTGATTTTTTGAAATAATATCTAGATCTTTCTCTAAACCAAATTTTTTCATAATGTATTGCATAGAAAATCTTCCGAGTGTTGCAATGACTTTTGGCTGAATGGTTTCAATTTGTCTGTCGAGAAATGGAGAGTAAATTTCTATTTCTTCTGGACGTGGATCGCGATTGCCTGTTGGTCGGTCTTTTACAATATTAGTTATATAAACGTCATCTCTTTTTGTTTTGATAGTTTGAAGAAGTTCATCGAGGATACGGCCGGAAGCCCCGCAAAAAGGCCGTCCGGTCTTCGCCTCGTTTTTTCCAGGTGCCTCACCAATAAACATGATATTCGCGTCATGGCTTCCGGCCCCAATCACAGGAAAATACCCGTTCTCCACCCTCTCTATATATAGAGGAGATTCTTTCAACTCCATGATTTCATCACGAATCTTCTTCATCTCCTCAAATTTAGGATTTTCTTTAGTCATTTCACAATTTTAACCTAAATTATTCTTTATCTTAAGTCTTTGACAACCAAAATAATGTGTTATAAACTCCATAAAAATCTGTACCAATGAAAAATAGAACCAAAAGAGGAGAAGTTGCCACTCTAAAATCAATGTTGGCAGCATTCATTTTCACCCTCGTCGCCCTTACCGGCTGCGAACAACCCCAACCACTCAAAGTGGTAGACAGTCGCGAAGGTTGCATCCTTCTCAACGGTGACGGCCTCGCTATTCAGGAAATTCATCGAGACGGAACGGTGAGTCTGGTCTCGGAAAAAGGAGCGGTGCTAAGCTACTACCCCGTGCTCGACAAGCCATTCACAATGGAAGGCATTGGAAGGAAAGGTGATCCTATCTTCATCGGAGCCAGATACGTGGACAATGTCTACGAAAATGGTGAGATCAACAGGGTCTTCAAAAAGGTCGCGGTCGCGAGCAAGAATGAGAAAAATTGGCAAACTTATTTTGCCAACGATGAGAAAGAGAAACCTCCAGGAAACCAAACGGACCAAGGAGATTGAACCTCAATCTCCAAACACAGCCACCCAACACAGGGTGGCTGTTTTATATATTCTCTACCAATGAATACATCGGACTGATCATCGAAAGTGCGAAAAATCCCACAGCGGCTCCAACTACGATCATCAAAAATGGTTCCACAATTGTCGACATGTTTTTTGTTTTTTGTTCAACTTCGTTTTCATAATACACAGCCACTTTCATAAGCATGTTTCCAAGTTCACCAGTCTCCTCTCCTACCGCAATCATCTCTGACACAAACACAGGATACAACTTTTGATTTTCTTCAAAGATTTTTGCCACAGGCAAACCAAGCTCAACATTTTTTCCAGCTTTTTTTAGCACTGCTTTGTAATAAGAATTTTGCATCACACCAGTCGTAATATCTACAGCAGTTAGATAAGGCACTCCAGAAATTATCAACGCAGACAGTGTCCGAGTAGTTCTCGCAGAATTTGTTTCTTTTACCAATCTAGAAACCAAAGGCATATGCAAAAGAGTCCAATCCATAATTCTTCTCCCTGTTGAAGTTTTGAAACCCATAAAAATCAAACCGATTACAAAAGCTAAAGCTCCAAGCAAAATAATAGTATTGTTTTTAAAAGCGTCAGAAATACTAATAATGAACTGCGTAGATTTTGGAAGTTCGACATTCAGTTCAACGAAAGTTTTTGTCAAAGTTGGCACGATAAAAATTAACATAAAAATACCAATACCTGCCATCGCTGTGATAATCACTCCTGGATAAATCATCGCTCCTTGAATTTTCTTTTTCAGTTCGTGAGTTTTTTCCATTTGGGTAGAAACGATTCCCAAAGATCCAACCAAATCACCAGATTCTTCTCCCGCTCGCACCATTGAAATAAAAAGACTTGGAAAAATATGAGGAAATTTTGATAGTGCACCCGACAAAGAATCTCCGCTTTTAATAGAATCATTAATACTGTTCATCACAAACTTAAATTTTTTGTTTCGACTTTGTCTTCCCATTACTTCGATAGCGCGCGAAAGTGGCAGACCCGCTTCAAGCATTGAAGAAAGATTTTTTCCAAAAAGAATTTTTTCATTTGTAGAAACTGTTCCAAAATTTGTGATTGATTGAATTATTTGAGAAAACTTTCCACCGTTCACTGGCTTTGCAGAAATCATATTTAAATCTTTTTCTTTCAAAATTCTCGCTAAATCAAAACTGTCTTTTGCATCTGCAACATCTTCTACATAATTTCCGGCTGTGTTTTGTGCTTTATATTTAAATTTCATAATTATTCAGAAATAACTCTCAACACTTCTTCGATAGTTGTCACACCTCGCACAGCTTTATAAATTCCGTCTTCAAGCATAGTCATCATTCCCTCTTTTTTTGCTTGCTCCTCTATATCTTCAGCAGTTTTTCCCGCAATAATCATTTCCTGAATCGTAGGCGAAGTTTTTAAAATTTCATGAATTCCAATTCGTCCAGAAAAACCATCATCATCTCCATTAACTTTTGCTTTATAAAACGGAATTTTATCCCAAGTAGCCTTTGGTTCAACGATTTTTTCATCAATTAAAACTTTCAGAACATTATCCAAGTTAACTGATTTCGCTAGTGACTTCAGTCCAGCTGCCGACAAAAAATATTTTTCTTTATTTTTTCCAAGTTTTCGAACAAGTCTTTGCGCAATAATCACGCGAAGCGTAGATACCAAAAGAAAAGATTCTGCACCCATGTCCAAAAGTCTAGGCACGGTTCCAGCCGCAGAGTTGGTGTGCAAAGTTGAAAGCACCAAGTGTCCTGTAAGAGCAGCGTTGATAGCAAGCCCGGCAGTGTCCCCATCTCGAATTTCTCCCACCATGATAATGTCGGGATCTTGTCGCACCAAACTCCTCAAACCTTCAGCAAAACTAAAACCAATCTCTGGTTTCACCTGAGTTTGATTAACGCGTTTCATTTGATATTCCACAGGATCTTCGATTGTAGAAATATTTACATCCGGAGTATTCAAAATATCAAGCAGAGTATAGAGCGTTGTAGATTTTCCAGAACCAGTCGGTCCAGTGGTTAGAATCATTCCGGTAGTTTGTTTTGTAGCTTCATAGATTTTTTCCAGACCTTCTCCATGAAATCCAAGTGATTCCAGAGTATATCCACCACCACCCTCGCGCAAAATACGCATAACAGTTTTCTCTCCATAATATGTTGGCAAAATAGAAACACGGAAAGAAACTTTTTCTCCATCTAAATCAATCTTGAAACGCCCATCTTGTGGCAATCTTTTTTCATCAATTTTCAAACTCGCCAAAACTTTTATTCTCGCAACAATAGAAAGTCCACTTTGTTTTGGAAGGGTCATCGCTTCAAAAAGTATTCCGTCCACACGATATCGCACAAGCAATTCATTTTCTTGTGGCTCAATATGAATATCAGAAGCGTTTTGTAAAATCGCATGTTTCAAAAGAGTATCCACAATACGCACCACAGGCAAATCTTGCGCCACTTCTAAAAGATTTTTTTCATTTTCCTCTCCCTCTTTCACAGTCTTCATTGCGTCTGTATCTTTTTTAATCAAATCTCCAAAATCGGCTTTCAAGCTTTTTTGATATTGAACTAGCGCTTTTTTTATAGAAGAAGAAGAAGTAAGTCGAGGAAGAATTGTAAAACCTGTTTTCTTTTTTATAAAATCCAAAGAAGAAAGATCATCTGTATCAAGCATTGCAACCTCTAAACGATTCTCGTCTTTCCCGTAAGCAATAATGTTTCTATTTCTCGCAATCGGTTCTGGAATAATAGAAAGAATTTCAAAAGGAATTTTTTGTGCAGAAATATCAATAAAAGGAATTCCAACAAGATATGCTTGGACTCTTTTTAAATCGTCATCACTAATTTTTCCTTCACTGATTAAAAAATCTCCAACAGATTGATTTGGATTATTTGCAATAGATTTTTCTGCATTAATAATATCGGTTTCTGAAACTAATCCAGAATCGATCATAAAACTTTTTAGTTTGTTTTCCTCGATGTACATAAGTTGCTTTCATTATAAAGCGTTTTAACAAAATAAAAAAGAAAAATCACGCAGTCGATTGCGTGATTTTTCTTTTTTAAATTTTAATTTAAATATTATTTACAACTCACAACTGATGAAGTTGTAATTTTTCCACCGTCACCATAGCATTTCAATTGGTAATCTCCCTTTTCACTAGTCTGAATTATTCCTTCGTCATTTACTGCATCCACCTGCATCTTTGTAGAAACATTTACAAAATTACAAGTCTTCGCTTTTCGCACATCCCAACTAAATCTACAAACTGCTGAACCAGGATTATCCAAAACAAAACTTTCAATTATTGGAGCTTCACCTGTTGGTCCTCCTGTTTGAGTAATAGTTGTAACAACACCATCGCCGTAGATAACTTGTGTTCCAGGAGTTGTTGGTTGTGAAGAAACCGGAGTGTCTGGATTTGTTGCAGTATTTACCTGAGTATTTGTTGTTGAAGTAGTAGAAGCAGCAGTATTTTGAGTTTCGGGTGCACTGTCAGTTGGAGCTTCTGTTTGCTTTGGTTTGTTAAGAAAAATAAGACCGACTACGGCTAATAAAATTATTATAAAAATGATTGTTGTTGAAATGCTTGGTTTTTTCATATGCATCTATTCTATATATATACAGATTTATAGCCACATTGACCAAATTTAAAATAGCTGGTACACTTTTAGGGTCAAGTTCGCCTCCCGGCGGGCTTAATTTTTTAAAAAAACTAAACAATTAAATATATGATCGATTTAAAGGTAGTAAACGCTGTGATGACACAGTTAGAGGAAGAAAAAGGAATTGGACGAGAAGTCGTGATTGATGCTATTGAGCTTGCCTTGGCAAATGCTTACAGAAAGGAATACGGGAAAAAAGGTCAAATTGTACGAGCTAAATTTGATTTAAACTCAGGAGCTGTTGAATTTAACCAAGTTAGAATCGTGGTTGATAAAGACAGTGTCGTAATGGATGAAAATGAGGTTATTGAAAATATCGAAGGTGAAGAACCAAAAGTTCATTTCAATTCAGAACATCACATTCTGTTAGAAGACGCTAAATTGATGAAAACTGGAGCAAAAGTTGGAGACGAGCTAATTTTTCCATTAGAAAATAAAGATGATTTTGGACGAATCGCTGCTCAAACAGCAAAACAAGTAATAATGCAAAAAATTCGAGAAGCTGAGAAAACATCAGTTCTATCTGAATTTGGGCAAAAAGAAGGAGAAATCGTTTCAGGAACAGTAGAGAGAATGGAACGAGGTTCTGTATATCTTGATATGGGAAGAGCAGTTGGACTTTTATCATACGAAGAACAAATTCCAGGAGAAAGATTCAAGCAAGGAGAAAGAGTTCGAGCTTATCTTTTCAAGGTAGATGAAACATCTAGAGGAGTTTTTCTAAAACTTTCTCGTTCTCATCCAAAATTCTTGGAAGAATTATTCAATGCGGAAGTTCCGGAATTAACACAAGGAATTGTAGAGGTTAAATCAATTGCCCGAGAAGCCGGTTCTAGATCAAAGATTGCTGTTATTTCTCATGATGATCACATCGATCCAGTTGGAGCACTTGTTGGACAAAGAGGAGTTCGAGTTTCAACAATTATGTCTGAACTTGGAGGAGAAAAAATCGATATTATCGAATGGTCAGAAGATCCAGCAAAATTCGTAGAGGAAGCGCTTTCTCCTGCTCATGTTTTAGATATTCAAACAACTGAAACAGAAGAAGCTCGTATTGCGAAAGTATTAGTAGCACCAGATCAACAATCATTAGCGATTGGAAAAGGTGGTCAAAACGTTCGTCTTGCTGCAAAATTAACAGGTTGGAAAATTGATATTGCTTCAGTAGAAGTTCCAGAAGAAGCAGAACAAAAATTAGAAGCTTAATTTAATTAAAAATATGAACCTTTGGCATGATGTTCCTTTAGGAGACAAAGCACCAGAAGAATTTAACGTAATTATTGAGATTCCAAAAGGATCAAACAATAAATATGAGATTGATAAAGAAACTGGTTTAATTGCGCTTGATAGAGCAAACTACTCAACAGCTCCTTATCCAGTTGATTATGGTTTTGCACCTCAAACACTTTGGGAAGACAATGATGCGCTTGATGTTGTAGTTCTTACAACATGGCCACTGAATGTTGGAATTGTTGTAAAAGTTCGACCTGTGGCAGTGATTCGAATGATTGACGATGGAGAATCAGATTTTAAAGTGATTGCAGTTCCTGTAAAAGATAGACGCTGGGAAAATGTAAAAGACATAAAAGATGTTAACCCTCATCAACTAAAAGAAATCACTCACTTCTTTGAAACTTATAAAAGTTTGAAGAGTGACTCAGATGCTCACGTGGTAGATATTCAAGGAATCGGAGATAGTAAAGAAGCGAAAGAAGCTGTAGAGAAATCTATACAAATGTACGCGGAGTATAAAGAGAAAAATAAATAAAGATTAAGAAAGAAAAAACCCGCCGAAGGCGGGTTTTTTCTTTCGTGCTAAAATTAATAGGTTATCAGATAAGGATTAATTATTATGAAGAAATACAAATTTATTACATTTTTATTAGTTGCGTTTGCATTAGTATCAGCACTTCCAGTGCAAGCTGATGAAAGAGAGAATTGCATCGAAGACAGAGTCGAAAACAGAGAACAAAAAAGACAAGAGATAAGGGAAAACTTATCTGTAAAAAAAGAAGAGATAAAAGCAAGATTTACAGAAAAACGAAAAGAAACTTTTTCTAAAAAAGTAGATAACGTTTTTGAAAGATTTGATAGAACAGTAGCTCGTTTAGAAAAGCTTGCGGAAAAAATTGAATCAAGAATTGAAAAGATTGAATCTGAAACAGATAAAGATCTTAGTGAAGCAAAAACAAAATTAGAAGAAGCAAAAAATTTGATTAATGATTCAAAAGATTTGATTGAATCTACAAAAACAGAAATTGAAAATTTAGTTGAAAGCGGAGAAGAAATTCGTTTTGAAGGAATTAAAACACTTGTTAAAGAAATCGTAGAGAGTTTGAAATCTACAAAAACTTCTTTGGTAGAAGTGGTGGAAGTTATTAAATAAAATTAAGAAAAACTTTTATGGAAAACGAGACACAAAATTTTGAAACAAAAAATACAAAGTCTGGTGACAAAGTAGGTCCTCTAGTTGGTTCAGTGATAATAATCCTTATCATCATCTTGGGAGCTTTCTATCTTTTTTCTACAATCAAAGAAAAAGTAAATGTTGAAGTTGAAAATCCAGAAACAACTCAAACAGAAACAGTAAATGAGTCTGATGAGATCACAGACATCGAAGCAGAATTAAATTCAACTGAAGTAGAAGATATGGAAGAAGAATTGAAATCAATCGAAGCGGAATTTCAAATTTAGTTAGTGAAAAAGAGAGGTGCGCCGGCTCCGCCGGCGCGCCTTTTTTATTTTTTATTTTTAGTGTAAACTCGGCCTACTTATGACAAATGAAAAATATAAAATATTAAACAGAGAGAATTTATCAGCTGGACAAATTGAACTAGAAATCGAGGTGCCTTTTGAAGTCGTACAGGGATTCCGACAAGATGCTGTAAAAGAGATTTCAAATGAAATCGAAGTGGATGGTTTTAGAAAAGGAACAGCTCCAGAAAAAATCATTGTTCAAAAAGTTGGAGAAATGATGGTGTTAGAAAAATCAGCTTACCGAGCAGTTTACAATATTATCCCAATCGTATTAGCAACAGAAAAAATCGAAGCTTTAACTTTTCCAAATATTAACGTTACAAAAATTGCAGCCGACAATCCTCTTGTGTTCAAAATGAATGTGACATCAATGCCAGTGATCACTCTTCCCGACTACAAAACTCTCGCATCAAAAATTAAAAAAGAAGAAGTTGAATTGAAAGAATCAGAAGTTGAAGAGTACATCCAGTACATCCAAAAACAGCGAGCTCAAGGAGTGGCGATGTCTGAAGGAAAAAAAGTTGATATGGAAAATTTAGAACTTCCTGCGTTCGATGATGAGTTTGTAAAAACACTCGGAGATTTTAAAACAGTTGATGAGTTCAAAACAAAACTAAAAGAAAACATGTTGGAAGAAAAAAAGATGCGAGCAACAGAAACTCATCGAATAAAGATCATTGAATCAATCGTCGAAAATGTTGCTGCCGAAATTCCTGAACCACTTATCGTCCAAGAACTTGAAAGAATGTTTGGAAAATTCAAACACGACATCGAACAATTCAAAATGAATCCAGAGGAATATCTTGCTCAAATAAAAAAGACTGAAGAAGATTTGAAAAACGAGTGGAGACCAGATGCTGTGAAACGAGTAAAGATGAATTTGGTATTACCAAAAATCGCAGAAGCAGAAAAAATAAAGATTGATGAAAAAGAAATCGAACATGAACTTCATCACATCAAAGAACACGACCCGAGTATCAACGAAGCACACGCAAAGCTTTATGTTGAAAATGTATTAACAAACGAAGCTGTTTTTAAAATGTTAGAGACACTTTAAACTGCAATACAAAAAATAAAAGACTCACATTCGGCATTGTCGAATGTGAGTCTTTTATTTTTTGTGTAACACCTTACGAAGTTTCACACAGATTCCACTGAATAACTCTGATCAATTATCCCAATAACAAAACAGAGGCGATGGCAACAGATGCTGTTTCTGCGCGCAAAACATTTTTTCCAAGTGAAACATATTCAACTTTTCTTTTATCAAAAAGTTCTCGATCTCGTTGACTCCATCCTCCTTCGGGCCCAACAAAGATGCAAAGTTTTTTATTCTCACGAATTTTTTGCAAATCAATTTTTGGAGCATTTATATCTAAAATCAAAGGAGTCTCTTCAGAAACTTTTAGTGCGATAGAAAGTTTCACCGGCTCATCCACAAAAGGTAAATCTTTTCTCTCAGATTGTTCCGCAGCTTCTCGCACAATTTTATCTGCTCGATCCATATTCAATTTATTTTTTTCTGTCCTCTCAGAAATAATCGGAGTAATTCTCGACACTCCAATCTCAGTAGCTTTTTGCAAAACCCACTCAAATTTATCCTTCTTTGTGATCGCAGCAAAAAGGTGAACTTCTATTTTTTCACTTTCACTTTTTGAAGCTTTTTTAACTTTCTCCTTGAACACGACAACATCTTTTTTTGACACAGATTCAATTCGTCCAAAAAATTCTATCCCAGTCCCGTCTAGAAGAACCACTTCCTCTCCACCATTAAATCGCAGTACATCTTTAATCTGATGTACCAAGTTTGGATCAACAATTTTTACTTTGTCTTGATTTCCAATTTTTGTCTCTAAAAAAAATCTGTGTATTTTCATAATAATTTTTTAATAATTTAATAAATAAAAAGGAGAGGCTTAAAGCCAACTCCATGGGATTAAACCCGGGTCATTGTAGTTTGGATTGTTGATAGCACAAAGAGAAAAATCAAGACGTCCTTCTGATGGAATTTCCAACAATCTGACTGTCGAAAATTTTCTTCCTCTGCCACGCATCACTGCAAAAATATGATCAATTCTTTTGTCGATTATTTTTGCAGCATCATCTATCTCAATTTCATCATAAAAATCTTCCCAGTTAACTCCGAGGAAATATTGATAGAAACCCTCATGAGGAACTGACACATGAATCACTCCATTCTGTGTAAGAATCCATTTCATCTGAAGACGAAGAATGACAGGAGTAAGAAATCTTCTCACCTCCAAATTACAGTTCTCGTATTGAATTACGAAAAAAATCTCTTCAGCAAATTTCTTAATTTGTCTTTCGAGTTCTGAAGCTTTAAGTAAAGTGTCAGAACTGCTCAGAGTAATTATCCGACGATCTTTACCAATTTTTTCTACTTGCATATTAAAGTCCTTTCCAAAAACATACTACAATAAAACAACGTTTTGTCAAAGTATGGTTTTAACAGAAACAATCTATAATAAATTTCATGAAAAAACTTTATATACTTTGTGGACTCCCTTTCGCAGGCAAGTCACTTTTATCAAAAGAGATTGAAAATAAAATCGGGGCAAAATTAATTAGCTTTGATAAAAATTGGGTGGAGCTATCTAAAACAAATTTTGAATTAAATTATGAAACTGCATTAGAAGATTGTAAAAATAAAATTAAAGAAAATCTGCAAAACAATATTTCTGTTATTTACGACAGCACAAACACCCATCCAGCAACCCGAGAAATTTTTATAAATTTAGCAAAAGAAAATAATGCAGAACCAATAATAATTTATTTGGAAGTTCCTCTTGAAGAAATAAAAAGAAGGAGAGCTCAAAGTTTAATAGACAAAACACATCATGAAGTGAGCGATGAAAACTTTAATAGATCAATCGAACATTTAGAAGCTCCGGCTGAAGCTATTATTTTAAAAAATGAAAAAGATAAAAAAGATTTTCTAGATAAACTAGCCTCTTAACATCAATTAAAAAAACTGTTATATTCAAACCCTATGATAATTCCAACAGTAATCGACAAAAGCCAATTTGGCGAAAGAGCATACGACATTTATTCACGACTATTAAAAGAAAATATTATTTTTGTTGGTGGAGAAATAGACGACTACATGGCCAATTTGATAGTAGCTCAACTTCTTTTCGTTCAATCAGAAGATCCTAAGAAAGAAGTGAAGCTATACATTAACTCTCCCGGGGGGTCTATTACAGCCGGTCTAGCCATCATCGATACAATGAGACATATCAAAAATCCTATCGCCACAGTTTGTGTTGGTATCGCAGCTTCTATGGGGGCAGTTATTCTTGCAGCAGGAGATAAAGGAAAAAGATTTGCCCTACCCAACTCTGAAATCATGATCCACCAACCAATGGGAGGAATTTCTGGACAAGCATCAGATATTGTAATAACAGCAAAACAAATTCTAAAACTACGAGATAATCTTTATAAAATTCTTGCAGAAGCTTCAGGAAAAACAACAGCACAAATTGAAAAAGATTCTGACAGAGATTATTTCATGTCTGCTGAAGAGGCTAAAAAATATGGATTGATTGATAAAGTTTTAGGTAAATAATCTCAAATCTGGTATTGACACACTAATACAGAAAGGTTAGAATATGCGCAGAAATTTAGTTTCTGTTCTTTATCTTTATACAATTTAAGGAGTAATCCTTAAAAAATCCCCCTCCCCCAACCCCCAGCCAGCTCCTCCTTTGCTGGTGAGAATTATAAAGCCATACGACTGCTCTCCCGCAACGTCAAATAGCAGCGTCGCTTTGTAGCAATATGTTCAGAACACATTTGTTCTGCAACGCGTTTGTTCTTACGGGAAAAGATTGGGAAGCAGGACAGGAGTCCACCCGAAATTAACTTGTTTTGTTTGAGAACAAAAATTCTTAGGGGGTTGGGCTCCTTTTTCTTTTTCTTGCAAAACACCACCCCTTTCTCTATGATGAAGTCGCCAAGCAGATTTCTGGGTTTTGGCGCTAAAAATCATGTCTCTACTAATAGTATTAATAATAGCAATGGCAGCAGGATTAGCCGGAATAGCTCTGGGATGGTTTTTGCGATTCATAATTTCTCTGGGTAAAAGAGGCTCAATGGAGCTAGAAATAAAGGAAATGATGGTCTCAGCACGAGAGGAAGCTCAGAATATTATTAAAGAAGCCAAAGACACAGCTATTGAATTTGAAGAAAAAGTAGAGAAAACAGAAGCTAGACTGATAAATAAAGAAAGTTATCTAGACAAAAGACAGACTGATTTGGATGAATTGTCGGAAGAGATTAAAATAAAAGAGACTCAAATTGAAGAAATTGAAGACAGATTAAAGAAACTTGAAAAAGAAAGAATTGATTCTATAGAAAAAATTGCAGAAATTTCAAAAGAAGATGCTAAAAAAGAACTAATTGAAAATCTTGAAAAAGAACAATCCGAAGATATTTTGATTCGTTTACAAAAAATGGATATCAGTGGAAAAGAAAAATTGGAAGCAAAAGCTCGCGATATTATAACCACAGCTATCCACCGACTTGGGAACTCTGTATCTTCAGATATTTTTTCTAGCAGTGTCACTCTTCCTTCTGACGAAATAAAAGGAAAAATCATTGGAAAAGAAGGTCGAAACATAAAAAGTTTTGAAAGAGCTACTGGTGTTGAATTAATTATTGATGATACACCAGCGACAATCTCAATTTCTTCTTTTGATCCAGTTCGTCGTGAAATTGCAAAAATAGCTTTGGAACAATTAGTTCTAGATGGACGAATTCAACCTGCAAAAATCGAAGAATGCGTTGAAAAAGCAAAGAAATCTATAAATAAAATAATCATTGAAAAAGGAGAACAAGCCGCTTATGAATGTGGGATTTTTAATTTAGACCCACGAATTATTTCTATTTTAGGAAGACTTCACTTTCGAACGAGTTATGGTCACAATGTTTTGCAACACTCAATCGAAATGTCTCACATTGCAGGAATGATTGCTGAAGAAATAGGTGCAGATGTGCGAGTAGCCAAAGCTGGTGCACTTCTTCACGATATTGGAAAAGCAGTTGATCACGAAATTGCCGGAACTCACGTAGAAATCGGGCGCAGAATTTTACAAAAATTTGGAGCAGATGAATCTGTTGTAAAAGCTATGCAAGCACATCACGAAGAATACCCTTATGAAACACCTGAATCAATTATCGTTCAAGTTGCGGATTCTATTTCTGGAAGTCGTCCAGGAGCCAGAAGAGATAACACAGAAAACTACTTAAAACGCTTAAATGATTTGGAAGCTATAGCCAATGAATTTAAAGGAGTAGAAAAATCTTACGCCCTACAAGCAGGACGTGAAATAAGAATTTTTGTAAATCCTGAAGAAATTTCAGATTTAGAAGCGCGTAATTTAGCTAGGAATATAGCCCTGAAAATAGAAAAAGACCTAAAATACCCTGGGGAAATCAAGGTTACAGTGATACGAGAAAACAGAGTTATTGAAGTTGCAAGATAATTTTTGACAAAAAGTTATAAACAAGGTGTACTCGTGGCTCTATTGCTATAAAACCCTTGTTTTATATAATTATTTCCAGCTTAATAACAAAGTCGTTTTAAGCGGTTATCGGTTAACAAACCCGTTTTTTACGGATTGATTAATACAACCAACATATATGAATAAAGCAGCCATTGTAGAAAAGGTACATGAAGTATTAGGTACAACAAAGGTAGAAGCAGAAAAGGTTGTTGACGCTGTTTTTGATTCAATTATCAAATCTTTAACATCTGGAGAAGAAGTTTCAGTTGCAGGATTCGGTATTTTTGAAGCTAAAACACGAGCAGCCCGAACAGCTAGAAACCCAAGAACAGGTGAAGCTATCAAAGTTCCAGCTATGAAAACTCCAAAGTTTAGAGCTGCAAAAGCTTTGAAAGAAGCTGTTAAATAAATATACGTACAAGTTCAAAACGGTTAAATTTTAAGTTATTAAATTTATCTTCACAGAATTTTAAGTAAATAAGCAAAAAGCCGGCTCCGCCGGCTTTTTGCTTTGTATAAATTTAAAGAAAAAACCCTACATTTTATTGCAGGGTTCAATGATTATCCTTTGGAAGTTTCCTGCCAGATAATCACATTGAAACCATTACTGCCCGGGGGCAAAGTTTCGTTCCTTAAAGGAGAAGAGTCGAGAGTATTCTCAAGAAGTGAAACCGGACTTGAAACACCAGCAGTCTTGCGACGCTGATATGAGTCTTGTTCTTTTCTCAGAAACCTTTCGAAAGCTTTCTCGTTTCGGAAATATCTGTGTTTTCCTTCAACAGATGTTTGTAAAATCCTCATTGCATCTTGAGGATCATCATAGAGCTTTGAAATTTCTTCCAAATTCATAATAATCTCTCAAGACTTAATCTCGATTTCGTACCAGCGAATACTGGCACCCTCCGGAAGTGTAGTACTTCCTTCTTCAAGACGTGGTCCATGATACTGCCCGACAATAAGCCAACCATTTTCAGGGTTGAGTTGAATCGTCTTGCGCTCACACGGGATCTCGATTCCGAGAATCGTAGAAAAAAGCGCAGCAGTGTCGGCATGTCCAACAGCTGAATCTACTCCTCCAAGCTCAGGGTCTGTTAAAAGTTCAACAGCCTGCTCTTTCGAGATTTCCGTGACACTAAGCTCTCTGCTGAGAATTTCTCCTTCGAGGGTTTCAAACATGTTGAGTGAAAATGCATTTGAGATGATCATATTTTTTTGTTTTGTTTTTGAAAGAACTAACACTCTATGAACCAACAACATCTTGTTGCAAGCTCAAGTAAGTGCAGATTTAAGAAATCTGCAAACTCTTAGTCTAGCGGGGTTGATTATTATCCGCTGACAGTGCGACTCTTTTTTGAAAGGAAAAGAGCTAGAGAAACTTGTTTCAACCAATCCATCAGGACTGCCTGTCGGGAGCGGTCTTCACCAAGTCTTGTAAAGACTTGCCTTTGACACCTTCAAGCTTGGAGTTCCAGAAACTGGAGGAGAGCTCGCGCTCGTACCTCTGCTTCTTGTGAATCTCTTTGAGCTCGCGGGAAGGACGAATTTTGCCCTGCGTTCCTTTCGGCGCGTTCTTCAAGATCGCCTGACCGCATGGCCGATGAACCCTGATAGGTCGGTCTCCTTGGATGTCTAACACCCAGAGAGCATCGGTCGTAGCATGTCCGCAAGGACACACAGGTTTAGCAGCAGGTTTACGATAGTGGTGCTTGCTCATAAGTCTGGGGTGACGATACGTTCGTCAGACGAGTCCTTGTTTTTCACAAACGGACCAATGTGCAGCTCATCTACCACTCAGTAGACATAGCCAAAGAAATTCTATTTAAAAATTCCTTTGGCTATGTCTACTTTTATTTTTATTTAAAGTACAAACTCTATGAACTTGCGAATATCAAATTTCGTAAGCTCAATGAAGTGCACTTTTTTTGAAAAAGTGCGAAAAATTGTTGCGATGATGTCCCGATTCAACACGAGATACCTAACCTGTCGTTTGTTAACCAATCTATATCCGCAAGAGATCTAATCTCGAGTAATATAAACCGCCGGTTGAAGGGCATTAGGTAATGCGATTGAAAAGGCGTTCTAGATTGCCTCGTCGCACCATCTCTTCTGGGAGATGTAACAGCGTCTTTCGACCTTGGTCATATGATTGGAAATTTTTCGATCGAGCATAAATTCCTAAGCTCTTTTAGCATGTTGCAGCTGATCTTTTCGCGAGGGTATCATTTATCCCTCTTTGACTCACGTACTATGGGGTCGCAACAACTCCCTGCACCGAACTGAATTTAAAAAACTTAAATGCAATTCGGTGCAGAGAATTTATTTTTATTTAAAGATCATCTGTTTCGCTCTTTTGAGCTCATCAGTCGAAATTACATTTCGAGACAGAGAAAGTTTTTGGATAACTTACAACCCGGTTGAACCTAGTTCCGAACCGAAAAATTTGGGAGAGAGTACAAAGGTCAGAAGCCGAAGCTCACATACTCTCAATGACAGCAATACTCTTGCGAGCCGACCACCGCTGCTAACGGTAGCTGTCTTTTGACCACACATTTCGGAATCTCACCGAATTGTTTTAGGGTGTGTGCGCACCCTTTATCCTCAATCATCTTCTTGGATATTTCCCTGGCCGGGGCTTTTTCCATTTGAGGTGGCGTTCCTCTTCCACTTTTCACCCAGAGTTTTCCCAATTCTCTGGTATTGTGGCACAGCCCTACGATGATTGATTTCCCTCTTTATGCCGTTAGCAACTTTATATAGTTGTAAGACATGCCAAGAAAGAGGGGTGCACTGCACACAGCCTTGCGAGCCGTGCCTGATGCACACTTGGCTTTCCACGTTTTTGGGTTGCAGCCCTGAACGCTTCTAACTGCTTTCGAAGTTTGCAGACTTCTACAGCTCTCTACACTAATGTTTGGATACCCCTCCCGGAGCACACTAGTTTCAAGATGGAGATTTAGATGTTTTTACACACCCGGATAGTAATTGTCTTTTGGCAACTATCCTATCAACTCTTGCGAGTCTATCGGGCCCTCCACAGCCACAAAATTAAAACCAAATTTTAGTTTCAATTTTGTGACTGCGGAGTTCCAAGAAAATGATTATTTTTATTTAAAGAACTGTTGGTATAAATCTTTATACCGAGCACTGTGTCCAATTTTGGGGGCCACATTAAATTGAGTGGTGTTTATCTTCCAAAAGAATTGAACACGGAATGCAGTACAAAGATTTTATATTTTAAAAATGCAACTGTTTCGTCCTTTTGGACTCATCAGGCGAGACATGCATCTCGCGACAGGACGAAGTGCATGGAGCTGGTTAAGCATTCCATCACTTCGTGTAGACGTGTGTACCTAATATTGATTAGGCATTGACTTTTGATTGTCCAAAGGACAATCGTGGCACCCTTACATGCACCACAACAGTTTACGGTTACCAACCTTCCAGATGTTCTTTAAATTGTGAACATCTTCCTCCACCTTTCTTGCTCGTGTTCAAACATGACACAAACCTCCTGGGTAGTTCAATCGGTGATCAGCCGAAAGGGGAAACTTTGTTTCCCTATTTTTAGGCCGCCAAACAACTGTTAATGTCCTGCGCCTTAATCAAAGTACTAGCAATACTCTGATTAAGGTGCAGGCTATCTTTTATCTTTTAAAGAACTAGGTAACTTCCGCTACCTTAAAATAAGACCGTGTGGAAGATCTTATTTTAAGGGAGCAGATTCGGTTTGAACGAACCCACTATTCCGGCCTATCGGCGGACGACCACAATGGTCCCATCGGGGTAGATTTGGTAAATCATGCCCTCCTCCTTTCTATTGGCTGGTTGTTGAATGTTGTGTGCTTGTTTTAGGTTTGAAAGTAGTATATACCCATTTTCATTTTTTGTCAAGCGTTTTTGTCGTTTCTAATTTTAGATATCATTTTTTATCATATTTTAAGCCATATTTACATTTTTATAATGTTTCAAATTTTAGACAGAATTTATATTTTTTTGCTACTTTTTTAAAAAAGTTGTATAAAAAAGTTTTTTTGAAACTAAAAATTACACTGAAAAATCAAATAATAGCTATATTTAAAGCCACTAAATTCACCTCGCTCCCATCTCTGTACACATTGACCATAAATAAAAAATATTTTCAAATACTTTACTTATAATATTGCCTGAACCCCCTGCACATAAAAATACCACTTCTGATAAAAACAATTGACTCAATTTGACTAGACTATAAATATGTTGGATTAGACCTTACAATTTACAAAAAAATAAATTTGTTCTTTGTTAACCCCAAACCCCAAACTACCCATGACCACATCCTGCACCTGCGTACCACGCTACAACGGCATAATCTCCGCACAAAAAGCCAAGATGCGCGAGCAAACCGAACCACCAAAGGCCAAAGACCGCCACGCACCGCCAGCTTGCGAGAAAGCCTTCAATCGCCTAATGAAAAGAGCGGAAGCAAATCTAGCAAACCCTGCCCGACTAACCCGCAAACAAATGCGAGTCCTGTTTCAAGCAGGTAGTCCGAGGGAAATGCATATCTGCCTGAAGGAACTCGAGCGAAGAGGGTACATTCGCACCGGCGCAGAGGAAGAATAAACTTCCTGAAACTGAACCAAATTGACGGATGAACGTTCCATCCGTCTTCTGTCGCGAGATAAGTATCTCGCCTGATGAGTCTCTTCTACAAGTGTAGAAGCAAGACGAAACAGTCCCCACCAACTCCACGCCCCAAACGACCCATGCCGACCAACAGACAACACCCAAACACCTCCGAAGACCTCTGCCGAATGATGCGAGGACACCTCGATATCAATGACGCTGAGAGATTCATCGGCGACCTCCTGCGGATCAGGAAATCATGGCCCAAAGAGGTCAGAGACGAACTCTCATCCTTGATCCGAACACCGCTTCGGGCATCCTACGAGCAAGAGCAGCGAGAGCATGACGAAAGTTATCTCCGCTCTTTCGGCCACGAAGAAGCCCGCGAAAGGCAACGAGCCCAAGAGGAGAGAGAGGAGATCGGTCGCGTCCCGGTCATCGGCCACGGCTAATCGAGGCGCACTAGGGAGAAAAAACTTCCTGAAACTGAAACAAATTGACGGATGCACGTTCCATCCGTCCACTGTCGCAAGGTAAGTTCTTTGCCTGATGAGTCCAAAAGGACGAAACGGAAAAAATAAACTATAATAAAATTAAATGAAGAAAATAAAAATAGTAACTCCAGATAAAAAATTCAACACCGCATTTAAAATTTTAAGAGCCGGATATCCCAACAAATCTTTTCATGAACAAACCAAAGGAAAAATCTTTAGAGAAAATTCTGAAATAATTACAGACAAAATAATTAAAGAATCTTTAAATCATATAGAAAAAAATAACACGGTCGTTATTCTTCCCTGGAGATCTGCACTCGCTTTTATCCCGAGCCTAAAGAAATTTAAAATAAAAAATTATTACCACCTAAGCTCAAAGCGAAACGAGGAAACACTAGAAACAGAGGTTGATTTTGAAGAGGGAAAAATAAACAAAAACAACTTTGTCATCATAGTTGATCCCATGTTAGCAACTGGAAACACTATTATCGACGCAATCGAAAGATGTTTAAAGAAAAATGTCGCAGAAGAAAAAATAGTCGTAGCAAACATCTTAGCCTCACCAGAGGGAGTAAATAAAATCTTAACTCTTTATCCAAAAGTTAAAATAATAATCGGACAACTAGATAAATGTTTAGACGAAAAAGGTTATATAGTTCCTGGTCTCGGAGATTTTGGTGACAAATACTTCTCGGAATTTAAAACAGCTGAACTGAATACAATAATAAAAGATTGCGTGGTCTCAGAAATAGGAAAAGAGAAAATAACTCATAGAATAAAATCACATGGGGTAAGTGAAATACTACATTCAATAATTGAAAGAGATCACAGAGATGATCAGATAGATAAAGTAAATAAAGAAAATCTTTCAAACAAAGGATTGAGAATACAAAAACCTAAGAAAACAATCACAGTAGATACAGGAAAAGTAATTGGAATAAAAAATGTTATCAAAATAATCGAGACTGACATAAAAAAGGAGACCAAAATAATTTCTCTAGAAGGAAAAAGTGGAGTCGGAAAAAGCTCAACCACAAAAGAATTGGCAAAAAAACTAAACGCAAAAATCTTCTCAATGGGAGACATTTTCAGATACCTCACTTTACTAAACCTAGCAAAAATAAAATTCACAAAAAATATCTTCAAAAACATGTACTACAAGAGCACATCAGGAGAATTAAGACTCTTTCACACGAATCTAGATATCAAAAAAGTTTACGGACAAGCACTCCGAGAAAGCAGGGTTGAAAATAAAATCCCTGACATCGCAAAAAAATATCAGAAAGAAGTTATAGAATTTTCAGCTAGGGAAATATCAAAAATCCGAGACACTTCTGAAAGCAAGATTGTAATCGAAGGAAGATCATTCACCCTTGATTTTCTTCCTTCAGACCTTCGCATAAAACTAGTTGCAGATGCACCAATTCGAGCAGAACGAAGGTGGCACGAGTAATTAACTTAACTTCTTATAAAATGTCTTGAAGATATGTTTTTGAAACTCAGCAATCGGTTTGCTTTCAATAATCATCGCGGTGTCTGAGTTGTAGTCTATAAAAGAAACTCTGTCTCCATAAATAATTTCTGTAATGTTGTGTTCAAAAGGTCCAAAATCTTCTGGCATTCCTTTCACAAATCTATCAATTTTTTCTATTTTTGCTTTTGCAGTCTTCTCGTTTGTGATCACTTGCCTCTCCAATTTTTTAGCGTCACGCATAGTCCAATAAATTCTCGGAACATATCGATCTTTTTTCTCTTTTCCATCTTTGTTTGAAGTGTATCTATAAAAAGTATCTCCTTTATTCAAACTTCTCACAACATCATCAAAAACTCTTTTAGTTCCATCCTTCCCTTCCAAAAATCTAATTTTCGGTTTTTTATTGTTGCTTGAGTATGAGTCTTCTAGATCAGGTAAAAGTTCAAAGAATTGATATTTTAATTCATCAAAAATTGATTCTAATCTATTTGGTGGTTCCGCCACATAAAGCACATTTTTCCCTTTCTGAGTTTGGCTAACCAATTTTTTCTCCAAAAGTTCAGGTAGTGCTTTATAAATAAGTGGTCGGTGGATGGCGGTTTTCTCAGAGATTTTTGAAATACTTGAAGGTCCTAAATCTAAAAGTGCTAAATAAATCTCACTCTCATTCTTTGATAAACCAATCTGCTCAAGTATTTTATTTTTCATAATTAACAAGATTGTATCAAATAACCCTCAAAAATAATAATTAATTACAGAATCCGTATTAAATTGTTACACACAAACTTTGCCAAAATGATCTTTATTTATAATACAAAATCGTGAGTTTTTAGAATTAATTTGTTATATGTTAATATTTCACCATGCACGAAATTCAAAAAGACATCCTTAAAAAACTTTCTCTACAGAAAAAGATCCGTTACTCAGATCTAAAAGATAAAGAAGTCGAGGGAAATGTTTTTGTGTACCACCTAAACTCCCTAACAAAACTTGGTTTGATTATTTCAAAAGATAAAACATACAGTCTGACATCTGCAGGAAAACACCTAATCAGCAGGATGTCTTTTGATACATTTGAAGAAAGAACTCAACCCAAAATTGTTACATCAATGGTAATTGAAAAAGATGGAAAGTATTTACTCTACCGTCAAAAAAGAGCGCCCTTTATTAATTTTGTTTCTTTTCCATATGGGAAAATTCACCTCGAGGAAAGAATAAAAGATTCGGCAGAAAGAGAACTGAAAGAAAAATCTGGATTATCTGCAAAACTAAAACACAGGGGCGATGTTTATATTGCTGTGCACGATGAAACAGAATTAGTTACACACCTTCTTTGCCATGTCTTCTCTGGAACAGAAGTGACTGGAGAATTAGAAGACGGGAATACAGTTGGAGAATGCTTCTGGGGAACATTTGATGAAATAGATAGCAAAAACATTTTACCTGGAGCGAAAAAGATATTAAAACTTGTTAAAGAAAACAAGAAAGATCACTTTTTTGCAGAATATTTTTTAAATACAACTGATGAAGAATAGTTTAGACATTTTAGTCTAAAAAATTTGACTCAACGCAGAAAGACTAGAAAACAACGAACCTTTTAAACATAATCAGTGAAGAGTAGCAGTTCATTCACAACCAACTAAACCAATCTATGCAACCCAAAAACATATACCGAATAGTCCTGACCGGTGGCCCTTGCGGAGGAAAGTCTAGTGGCCTCTCTTTCTTGAGAGAGAAAATTGAAGAGATTGAAAATCATGTGGTTTTTGTCATCCCAGAGATGGCGACCCTATGTATCAACGCTGGAGTAATGCCAGGCAAAAATTCAATCTCGGGAGACATGCTTCAAAATGCGATTCTCAACATAAGTTTGAGCATCGAAAATAACATTTTGGAGATTGCAAAAAATCTTCCAGCAGATCAAAAGATTGTAGTCATCTACGACCGTGGTATTCCCGACGGGAGTGCATACATGGAAAAAGAAGACTACTTGTCTCTGCTGCAAACAAGAGAACTCAATCCAGTGAGTGCTAGTCATGCGAGATATGACGCAGTCATTCACATGGTCACAGCCGCAGAAGGTGCTGAGGATTTCTACACTCTGGCAAACAATTCAGCGAGACACGAGACTCCCCAACAAGCGAGAGATCTTGATAAGAGAACTCAGCAAGCCTGGGTTGGTCATCCTCACATGAGAGTCGTCGACAACAGTACCGATTTTCAAGAAAAACTCCACCGAGTTTATCAAGAAGTTTGTGCAGTTATTGGGGTGCCGATTCCTGTCGAAAGAGAAAGAAAATTCTTAGTAAAGTTCAATCCAATGAACATTCCCAAGGAAGCTGTCTCAATCGACATCGAGCAGATTTATCTAACAACAGGAAGTGATAAGGCGGAAATCCGTATTCGCAAACGCGGTCACGATGGTTTCTACACCTACTTCATGACTGAAAAACGCGATCACGGCCCAGGCCAAAGACTCGAAGTTGAGAGAATCATCGGAGAAAGTGAGTTCGAGCTCATGTCTTCAATGATTAAACCAGACACATGTCCGGTAAACAAAACTCGACACTGTATGCTTTGGGCAAATCAATATTTGGAACTGGATGTCTTCAAAAACTCCAATACAAGTACTGATCCGAGTGTTGAGATTGGGATGCTTGAAATAGAACTAACCAATCTGGAGCATGAATTGCAAATTCCAGACTGGATAGAGATAATTCAAGAAGTCACCGAAGACAAAGAATATACTAATGCGGTAATCGCAGAAAGAATATTCCACAAGAAACCGGCGTTAAGTTGGTTGATTAACTGAAAAGTTAAACTTAATAGCCCTTTGCAAAAGGGGCTATTTTTTATTTAAATATCTTAAAATAAAAAGACTCTGCAAGTGTATGCAGAGCCGGAGTTGTACGCTGTTCTCCTTTAGCGTTTCCAATTAAGGCTTGATGATCATCAAACCATCTTCGAGGTTTCCTTTCGAGCCACTGACGTGAATCAGAGACTGAAAAGCTCGTAGATCACTGACGTGCAGCACAATGACAGCACTTCCGTCTTCTCTCTCAGTTTTCTTACGACTCCAGAGAAAGAGTTCTTTCTTGTCCATGAAGCACACCCTTCTCAACCGTCCGAAAGTTTGAAGCGCTTCTGTATCACGAACGGCGGACAGATCTCCGAATGCAGAGATCATCAGAGTTTCAACACTGAGTTCCCACTGTCTGCCGCTTGAGTTTTCGTTGTCGTTGATACAACGCAACATCATGGAAAGGATGTTTGCATTGTCAGCACCAACCCAGCTAACAGGGTTTTTGGAAGCACGAGCCTTACCAGACAAGCTAATAAGATCAATTTCCATCTTCCTTGCAGGATAGCTGCCGGTACCAGCTCCTTTCACTCCGGTCTCAATAAGATCGCAGAGCATTTCATAGAAGGCAATAATTGGTTTCATAATGTACTAGGTGTCAATTGCTGCTTTGACTTGCACAGACTGTTTTATAACGAGTGTCTGAACGTTTTACTCTCTGTGAACTTACAACTATCAAATTGTTGCAAGCTCAGTTGAGAGGAGAACCGAAGTTCTCCAAGTAGATTTTACGGTATTAATCTATGAACCGAGTGGAGTACCACTATTAATCTTCAAACTGCAAAACAGACGGAAGGCTTTTCCATTGTTCCGAAGATGAATCCCACAAAAGGTTGTCCACATGGTCAACATTTCGCAGCTTTTCCTCAAGCTTCCTTAGGAATTCATCAGGAAGCTCAACACATTCACTAGGATTGTGTTCCTCGAGGAGTTCATCGTCAGGGCCAAGATGACTCAGGTCTGGATTTTCCCACCAGAATATGAACCCTTCTGGTTTTTTTACCACTGCGATATAGAAACATCCAAATAAATTTATTTCGAATACTGTCTCAGGGATACAGTAGTAAACAGTGACTGAGGGGTTCGAATCGTTCGAAAAATATGTCTTCATAATGTACTTGGTGGCTCTTGTCGATAGCCGAACGAGTCCTGTTTTTCACGATGGACTGACGTGTAGCTCGGATATACCACTCGGTAGCCATAGCCAGAAGGGTCTTAATATTAAGGCTCTTGTGGCTATGGCTACTTAATTTCTTCTCTTATATTATCACGTTTTTACTTAAAAGTCAATGAAAATTATTTAATCAAAATAAACATTTTTAACAAAAAAACCATAAATAAGCCGTGTTTTAAAAGAAATATAAGACAAAACTGTTTATATGTATTGACATTTATCTAAAATTTGCTATACTATCTTAGAAATCTGATTGCCTTGTCTTTCTAGACCAGGATTTCAATCAGATAGTTCAACTGAAAGGAGGTGACCTATGCACGGCTAAGACACGCAGATGATGCGCCCCCACCCGAGCCTTGCATAGGGTTTCGGGTGGGGGTGTTGATTCAGCACTAATTGGTCGTTCACCAAATTTCAAAACAGAAAGGAGTTCATTATGGGCGACTTTGGAGATTAAAAATTGAAAATGTTTTCTGGACAAATTTTTAGAGATATCTAAATAAGTCCAATTTTAAAAAAACACTCCCTCCAGCTTTTGCTGCGAGGGAGATTTTTCTTTCTAGACTACTTGTTACTTTTGTAATTATCGAAAGCGATTCTAAATAAAGACTTAAAAGTTTCGGCGATATCCTTGTTTTTTATATATATAGCAGAAACTTTTTTATTTAAAGTGTGAATTCTTACATAATCATCATATACTCCAATATCACAATAGATTGGATATTTATCACCATCAACTTGAATTCTTGATGATGACTCACTGTTTGATAGTGACTCGTTTTTACTCGCATAAAAAGAAAATGCATTTATCTTCGCTTGGCTTCTATTATTTTGGGCAGTTTTAATCTCTTGTGGGGTAAAAATTTCATTAACTAAATCATAATCATATAAAAAATAAGCATCGCCACCTTTCGGATTTGGTCCAAAATATTCTTTTATAGCTGACATTATTCCTTCCTTACCATCATAAAACTTTATGATTGGTTTTTCTCCTTTATCCCGCTGCACACTCTTCAACTGCGGAATAATATCTTTCAACTTTCTTTCTTGCTCCTCTAATTGAATTTTTCTTCTTTCAACATAAGTTTCTAATCTCTCAGGAGATTCAGCGGCATAACGAACTTTTTTATCAACCTTAATTTCACTAATCAAACCTTTTTTAGAAAGAGATTCCAAAACTGGATAAATTGTTGTTCTGTTAATATCTGTTTTTTTAGATAAATCGATTACAGAATCATTTTCAACTTCCAACAATGCTAAATAAACTTTTGACTCTTTATCACTTAGACCCAATTCTTCTAAGAATTTTTCGAACATATCTATAAAGATAACACTTTTAATTTGGTGCGGGTAGGGGGAATCGAACTCCCATCTACTGCTTGGAAGGCAGTCATTCTACCATTAAACTATACCCGCAAAGATCTATACGATACACACAACAAAATTTGTTGTAATATTGAGATTATCAGATTGACACAGATGTGGCAATAAGTGAAAGTTAAACCATGCCATTCTTAATTCGAATAATTGCCCAAAGAGTTTTCCTTGTAATAGTATCCTCTTTAACAGTTTTAGGGCTTTCTCCACACGCTGACATTGATGATTCAAGTAATTTAAACCCAATTGAAGAAATAATCGAAGAAGAAAGCCCTGGATTAATTCAAGAACTAACTCAAATCCCTCTGCCAAAAATAAATATTTTAAATCTTCCGGATGCAAATATTACTAAGCCGAAATCTATTCAAACTCCCCTACCAATAATTCCCCCAGAACCAATCAAAACTCCAGTCATAAAAATTACAGAAAAAATAATTACACCAATCAGCACTGTACCAGCACAAACTATTCCACAAGCACAACAATCTCCTGAAATTGTTTCTGAGCAAATCACAGTCACCACAGCGGCAACACCAGACACCTCTGCAATAAATTCAATCGAAAATGTTCTTGTGAATATTCTTTGCATCAGACAAATCGGAAATATGATTTCTCTTTCAACAGGTAGCGGAGTTATTATTTCTTCAAGTGGAGTTGTGTTAACAAACGCTCATGTCGCCCAACAATTTTTATTAAAAGACGCTGGATACAACTGCACACTTCGCAGAGAAAATATTCCTTTGTATGGATTCAATGCTGTGCCTTTATATATTTCAGAAACTTGGATTGAAGAAAATTATCGTCAAATAAATAATTCTTCTCCAACAGGTACAGGAAAATACGACTATGCATTACTTTTGATTACAGGAAATACAAATCCAACACTCGCTCTACCTGCATTCCCTTCTTTAAAAATAAATACTGATTCTAATTTTCTTGATGTAGGAGACACAGTTACAATTGCTGGTTATCCTGGGAAAATGACATCTTCTTTAGAAATTGCAAAAAACACAGAGCTTCAAACAGACCGTGTTCGCATTCGAGAAATTTTTACACTCGGACAAAACACAGTTGATGTCGTAGCAACTGGGGATACTACTGTAGCGCAGCGGGGTTCAAGTGGAGGTGGAGCTTTTAAAGATAATGTTCTTGGAGGAATTATTGTAAGCACAAACACAGGAAGTTCTGCCGAGTATTTGGTAGCAAATGTTTTAACTCTTAGCTACATCAACAGAGAAATAAAAAATGAAACAGGAAGAAGTCTTTCTAGCTTTATTACTGGGAACCTGCAGACACAAGCAGAAGATTTTGAGCTTGTTGCCCCGCGCCTAGAGGAGCTCTTGATGAGAAACCTTTAGAATCTATTTCTGCTAAATCTGTAGCCACTTGTACAACAACATCAAAATCATCCGTTGGAGAAATTTTATTTCTTTTTTTGTACGAACATTTTATACAAGTGTGAGTCACAACATATTCTCCATTTTCATTCTCTAATGCCGTTGGCTTCATCATTCCTCCACATGTGGCAGCTCTATCTCCAGGATTTATATCAACATGCTTAGACCACAAACACGCAGGACAATGATTTGTATATCCGTTTCCAGACACTGGATTATGACAGTGTTCACATTCAAAATTTTCTACAGTTTTTTGAAAAGTTTTTGGTGGCATTTATAAAATAATTATATCAATTAAAAAGAAAAAGAGCGCGAGTGTTTCCACTCGCGCTCTAAACTTCATCAACTTAACTTCCAAACCCAGATAGAGCAGCTTCAAGCATGTCTCCAACACTCGGCCTCATTCTGTCGAGGTATTCTTTCCCTGTCAGAACGTTCTGAATAATTTCAGCTATTTCTTCCAGAGTAAGCTTCGTCGGAGGAGTATTGGGATTAGATCGAGAACCGTTGAGAATCATCCTCGGACCGGAATATAAATCCCACAATTCAGAGCCTCTTCCTTTTGGTTCAAGTTCAACAATTTTTTGCCAGACTTCCGTCATGTCAAAAAGCCTCTCTCTTTTAGTTTGAATTGCGACCTGTCCATTGCTCTTCAAAACAACTAGAATATCAGCGTCCGTATTCTTCCACGCATACGATGCCACCTTCTCATTGTCGGTCGAAACGATGTACAGATTCAATTCTCCATGAATCGGGTGATTGAATTTTTTGGGTTCAAGACCCACAAAGACTGTCTTCGCATCATTCTTACTCCTTTCGTAATGAGACTGACACTCACTGATCATCATCTCAAACCACTCAGCACTCGGAGAATTTTGTTGTTTGAGAATATCGAGCACACCCCATCTATCCAATGGTTTCAACTGTTTTTTGTCACCGAAATGAATTTCGGCATCGTACGCAGTTTTCACCCACTGAATAACCGAAGCATCTCCAACGAGTCCACCATGAGAACCATAAAGGGCGTCAGCCATCAAAGCAATCTCGCCCGACTCTAACTGTCTTCCCCTGTAGGCACTGCGGACCTCTTCAATGACTTTCCTCCATATTGGGTATTTTTTAAATAATCCCAAATGTCTGGTCATCATCGAAGATGCAGAGTCCCAAGGATTATTTGGATGTGCGTTTGGATCGAATCGCGGATCTCTTCCACAGCCCACAAACAAACACTCCTTTTCCTTGAGATACAGAACTCCATCCTTCTCCTTTTCAATGTAGGTGATGTCATCTGAATTGAGATTAGGAAAAACAATCTTCCCTTCTTCAGTTTCCAACATTAGCAAGACCAATATTTGATCCGGCCTGGGTTTAAATGGCATAGCGACTCGAGTCTTCTCCGGAAATATTTTGAGAGGTTCCGACTCCTCATTTTTAACTGTATTGCTTGTCATCCCGTTTTAAATTGGGTTGAGTTTCAAAAAACAGAAATTCCCTAGATTCTAATTGAAATAACCTAGAGCTGTCCACGCGCAATTAAATCACAAAAATACAAAAAGTCAATGTGACCGTAATTTAATTCTTCACAGCAATCTCAGCCAATTTCACCGCAGCTTCTTTACTCCACGCTGTTGCGATAAATCTTTTGTTATGACAAGACTCTGCACCTTCTACACCCGTGATTTTTTCCAAATCTTCTTTTCTTTTTCCTGCCCACGCTTGTGGCAAAAGTTTTCTATTTTCATGAGAACGTGGGGTCTTTCGCACACAAGCGACAATCCACTCCCCTGTCATTTGATTTGGATGAATAACATAAATTGGTTCATTTTTTCTAGAGATAACAGATTTCCAAGCCAAAGGATGTTCCAAAACAATAATTCTTTTATCAGGCGCATTTTTATAAGCCTCTTTCACAATTTCAGTATCCTCAAAGAAATATTTAGCTTTTTTGATCTCCATTAATAAGATTTCTCGAGCTAAAGGTAGAATTCTAGTGAAAGTGTCATCTACAGTTCCTTCGTCTCGCCACGTAGGTGTCAGAGCCTTGAAAGCGTTGTCTAGAAGATAAGGAGATAGTCCTGATTTAGTTTCACGATACATATTGAAACCGTTATCAGCAGCATCAATTGGTTGAACCATTTTTTTATCAACCAAATCCTGTACACGAGCATCTCCGCCAGAAACTTCAGTTCCAAATTTTTTCCAAACTAAACCAAAGCTTGCATATGGAACACCATTTTCTCTAACCCCTGCCCCACCTGGTTGATGATGATCAAATCTGTTTTTTTCTGTATCATTCACGTCTCCTACATCCACAACAAAATCAGCGCTTGCCGCTTCACTTTTATCTCTCGAACGCACAATCTCAATGTCTGGATAAATTAAAGAAATAGTTGCTATTGCAAACAAGTCATCCAAATGAAAGCTTCCAGCGTGAGTTACTATTTTCATTTTTTTCATGTCGGGGTGCCGGGATTCGAACCCGGAGTCACTCGCTCCCAAAGCGAGCATGTTAGCCGTTACACCACACCCCGAATGTAAAGCATAGTAACACCTGAAATTGCTTCGGTCTAGTAAAGATTTAGAAAATCTGCGGTAGATATTCGATAGAAATTAAATCTTTGGAAAGTTTTTGCGCTGTGACAATAGCCACGAGATCAATTTGATTGGAAACTCCGGCCAATCCATAAGAAACCAAGAAGTGTTGAGCAACCATTTTTATCCTTCTAATCTTTTCACGTGTAACATGATCTTGAGGTCTGATTCCCCTTTCGAATGTTTCGCGTGAAACTGCCTTGACCTCAACAAAGTGAATAACGCTGTTCTTCTCGGCAATAATGTCTATTTCTCCAAAGGACGTCAGATAGTTTTTAAACAAGATCGAAAATCCCTGTCTTATAAGAAACAAACTCGCCTCTTCCTCACAATAATTCCCAAATTCTTTATGATTTTTCATGTTTTACATCATAAATGGTTACATGTGAAACGGTATTAAAGAAAAACTCAAGGAATTATGAAGATATTCACATGATCTAAAGTGTTTCACGTGAAACATATAAGTCTATTAGACAATTTTATTTGGCTATAAATAACACTATTTTAAAACACAAACTTGTTTATTAGACAAAAATGATGTCTTTTATACACATATCCCCATAGTTATCCCCAGAAAACCCTTATTTGTGCGGGTAGGGAGAATCGAACTCCCGTCTAATCCTTGGCAAGGACTCATTTTACCACTAAACTATACCCGCTTTTAAAGGTATAAACCTTTTGTGCTCCTGGAGGGACTCGAACCCCCAACGACGGTTCCGAAGACCGCTGTGATATCCATTTCACCACAAGAGCAATGAACAAGATTATACATTAAGATTGATAAAGATAAAGGGTTTTATGCTAGAATGTCGCAATGAAGACTAGTCGATACAACATTCCACAATCAGTGCAAAACATCTTAGACAGCCTAGAAAGTTCAGGTTTTGAGGCTTTTTTAGTGGGTGGATGCGTACGAGACCTATTTTTAAACAAAACTCCTAAGGATTGGGATGTCACAACTAATGCAACACCTGAGGAAATTCAAGAGATTTTTCCAGATTCTTTTTATGAAAACACCTTTGGAACAGTTGGGGTAAAGACAGAAGATGAAGATCCGACGTTGAAAGTAATAGAGATAACACCTTACAGATTAGAATCAGAATACTCAGACCACCGTCATCCAGACAAAGTGTCTTTCAGCAAAAACATTAAAGATGATTTGTCTCGACGAGATTTCACAATCAATGCAATTGCACTTTCTAAAGGACAAATTGTTGACCTTTATAAAGGACAAGATGATTTGGAAGCCAAAGTTATAAGAACAGTAGGGGATCCAAAGGAAAGATTTCGAGAAGATGCGCTAAGAATAATGCGTGCAGTGCGTTTTTCAGCAGAACTTGGCTTTATTATTGAGTCTGAGACAGCAAACGCCATATCTGAACTAGGCGGATTACTTGAAAAGGTTTCACGTGAAAGAATTCGAGACGAATTCAAGAAGCTTATAATGTCGGATAATCCAATGATTGGAATCGTGATGTTGCAAAAGTTGGGAATATTAAAATATGTTTCAACAGCGATAGACGGCATGGTAGGGGTTTCACAAGAAACTCAAGCACATAAATATGATGTTTTTGAACACTCTTTGAGAGCTTTGCAACATTCAGCAGATAAAGGCCACCGATTAGAGCTTCGATTGGCTGTATTGTTCCACGACATTGCAAAACCTCACACAAAGAGAATGGTAGGGAATAAAGCCACATTTTATGGCCACGAAGTGGTCGGGGCAAAGGTTACACGGGAAACATTAGCAGACTTACGCTTTTCACGTGAAACAATAGAGGAAGTTACACGACTTGTGCGTTGGCATATGTTTTTCGCTGATCCGGACCAAATAACTCTTTCTGCTGTGCGAAGGATTATAACTAAAGTGGGGACTGACAGTATTTGGGATCTAGTAGAGCTGCGAAAATGCGACCGAATCGGCACAGGAAGACCGGTAGAAGAGCCATATAGATTCAGAAAATATCAATCAATGATTGAGGAGGCTTTGCGTGCGCCTTTATCTGTCGGAATGTTGAAAGTGGATGGTGTGAAACTAATGGAGCTTGGAGTAGAGAAAGGACCTAGAATTGGAGCCATTTTGCATGCTTTATTAGAGGAAGTGCTAGATGAACCAGAAAAAAACACAGATGAGCACCTTGTTACACGTGTAACTGATTTAAATAAAATGAGTGATGCACAACTAGATGAATTAGGAAAAAAGGGCAAAGACCGTCTAGAAGAAGAAGATGACAAGGTTATTCAAGAACTAAAAGCAAAACACAAAGTGAAGTAACCTTAAAATAAATAAGAAATCCTTCTTTGAAAGAAACAGCCGTCTGGATTGAGTTTTTTGAGAGGATTTAAAATTTGACGAGAGGAGTCAATTTTTGTTTTTGCCAGACGGCGTGGGTTGAAGGATTTTAATGTGCTTTTCTTACTTTTTTGTTTTCTATTCGCAGCCTACAATTAAGCAAATCGAGAAAAGTCTCGGGCATTTAAGGGCGATAGTGTTATAAGTGCACACTTGTCCTAGTTATTATTTTATTGTTGAAAGTTCTGAAAGATCTAGGTTCGTTATCTATTGTAGTTCTTATAAAGGACATGTAAAGGACATTATTCAGAGTGTTGGGGATAAATGTCCTTTAAAAGAAAAACTGCCGGTTAGGGCAGTACTGCTAGGCAACTTTGGCCAAGCATAATATATCCAGTGCCTTTGATAGTGTTTTGTCCATCAAACATTGTGAGGCCGCCGAGAAGCAAGCCGTCATCATCTACGGAAAAATTTCCGTTACACAAGACATTTCGATATCCTCCGATGCCTTTTACAAGCACCATTATGACGCTGTAGTCATGTGAGAATTCGTAAACACGGATTGGATTTCCATTGATGAGCACGGGCTCCCAAAAATCACGTAGACCAAAAGGAGTATCTCCGATTTGTTTGTGTTGTATTAGAGTAACAAATTGCTCCAACCAAAAATCTTCTATGATTCTAAATTGGTAGTGATAGATCTTGGTGTGATCTAAATGGCGTTTAGTAAAGTTCATTTGTGCACGATACTAGCACACTAAAAATCTATTTCCAGCGAGACAGGGCAGTGATCACTTCCGAAAACTTCGTTGTGGATTTCGGTGCGGCGGATTTTGGGAGCGAGATTTTCAGAGACAAAAATATAATCAATACGCCAACCAACGTTTCTGTCGCGAGAACGAGTCTTCATGTCCCACCAAGAATATTTTTCGGTCTTCGGATTTTCTTTTCGCCAAGTATCCACGAAACCACTTTCCACAACTTTTGAAACCCAGTCTCTTTCAATCGGCAAAAACCCAATAGTGTCTTCATTTTCTTTTGCACGAAGAATATCCAGAGCAGTATGTGCAACATTCACATCCCCGACAAAAATCACATCGTATCCTTTTTTGCGTAACGAAATAATATATTTCAAAAATGCATCAAAAAAATTAAGTTTGAATTTAAATTTGTCGCCACCCATTCCACCATTGGGAAAGTAGCAATTTATAATCACAAACTTTTCATAAAACAAAGAAACTAGACGACCTTCTTGATCCAGTTCTTCTATACCAAAACCATACTGAACTTTTTCTGGTTCGTGTTTTGTGTAGATCGCCACACCGCTGTATCCTTTGCGAGTTTTTGAATAATCAAAAAAAGAAAAATAGTCTTCGATTTCAGTAAGAGATTCTGGGAGTTGTTCTGGATGGGCCTTCGTTTCTTGAATGCAAAAGAAGTCTGGATTTTGTTTTAAAAACCAAGAAAAAGTCTTTTGTTCGGAGTCTTTTTTATACCAAGCGCGAATTCCGTTTACATTCCAAGAAATTATTTTCATATTGCAAAATAAACTATAACACAAAAGAATATCCACCTCTTGCGTCAACCCTGAAAAAATGGTTAAAATAAGAGCTGAAAAGTTCATTCATAAAAGGAGGATGAGTTTTTCATTTAATTGATAAACAAAAATTGAAGAAAGTGTGTTAAATGGCCTCATCACTAAGAAAAAAGCTCGAAGAAATGTCGGAAGGAAAAGTAACCATACCTACAAGCTGGGAAAGAATGCTGCCCGAGCAAGTAAGTAAGGCAATACACGACCTTCAGACCGAGAAAATAGCGGGAAGACATGTTGACTCTGTGTGCAGGGTCGGTAAGGGAAGATTCTGTGGCAAAATCCACTACAAAGAGGGTTACTACTACTTGGAAACAATCCATATCGACAATGTGCGAGATGCCATGAAGAAAGAGGGTTACACTCCTCGGAAAAACAAGGATGCTCTCCCTAACCGTTGGAAAGAGCATGCCGAGATGCCGCAGAAGGTGAAACACATTGCGATGCCGAACCCGCGAAGAAAAATGCAACCCTTAAAGAGGGGGAAAGACATTATCTACATAGGTACAGCAGCCGCTTAACCGCGGCAAAAAACACACAAACAGACACGAAGCAGGCTCGGGGGAATAAGCCCCCGAGCCTTTATTATTTATTTTTTGCCTCTATTTTTTCCGTGAAAGTTTTTGTGAATATCACGGAGATGTTTGTCGGTGACATGAGTGTATACCTGAGTAGTTGTGATATTTGCATGACCAAGCAACGCCTGTACAGAACGCAAATCAGCTCCATTTGAAAGTAAGTCGGTAGCGAAGCTGTGTCGAATCACGTGCGGGGTAACTTTCCGAGAAATTCCAGACTTCACAGCGTATCCTTGCACAATTCTTTCTATCGATCTCGCAGATAAACGCATCGAAGCCTTTTTCGCCAAAACATTTTTTCCACTTTTGTTTGGAACTTGCACAAAAAGAGCATCGTCCATGTCGTCTCTTTTATCCAAATACGCTTTCACAGCTTTTCGAGCTTCATCTGAAATAAAAACAACTCGCACTTTGTCTCCTTTTCCACGAATAGAAAATTCATCCTTTGTTAAATCCAATTCTCGCGGAAGGGAAACCAACTCTGAAACCCGAAGTCCTGTTGAGAAAAAAAGTTCCAACATCGCCTTGTCACGCAAACCTTTAACCTGAGTAGTATCTGGTGAATTCAATAATCGTGTGAGTTCTTCACTCGACATCAAATCCAACTCTCGAGCTTCTGTTTTTGCTAACTCAATTTTCTCCGGAGCAAGTGCAGAAATACCTCTTTTGGCCAAAAACTTTAAAAAAGATCGGAGCGCAATCAGATAATAGTTCTGCGTTCGGCGCTTCATTGTGTTTTTGTCTTTATTTTTAGCTCCAGGTTGACGATTGAGCCACAAGCGAAACTCGCGAATATTTGTTTCTGTTATATCTTTAGGATTTTTAATCTGAGCATGTTCAAAAAAACGACTCAGATAACGATCATAATTTTCAACGGTTTTAATACTTCGTCCTCTTTCAATTTCCACATATTCCAGAAATTCTTGTTTTATATTCAAAATAGGGGAGTTGGCCATAATATAGTGTCGCAAAATAATTATACCTCGATTATTTCTAAAAAAGAAAAAATCACTGCCCTGAACAGTGATTATTTAAGTTTTATTTAGCCCTTCAAGGAGGCCGCTGCCTAAGCAGACATAATTGTCATACCTAGAACAATCAATGTATAGACCAAAACTCCGACTGGAATGATAATGAAAAGTGTCATTTCTTTGTTTATTTATTCTTTTATAATTATAACATATATATCCAATATGTCAATCAAAGTATTGAATTGATCCATATTTAAAAGAGCTTTAAAGACTTGCATTTTACACTCAATCGTGTTACTATCTACCATATGTTAACAAAACGAAAGAAAGAGGCGGCTATAAAGGAAACACAAGTTCATGCAAATGATACTGGTTCTCCTGAGGCACAAGCTTCAATTTTAACAAAGAAAATTGACGAGCTTGCAAAGCATTTAAAGAAAAATGATAAAGATAACCACTCACGAAAGGGTCTTTTGGGAATGGTTGCTGATCGTCAAAAGCATTTAACTTATTTATCAAAGAAATCTCCAGACCGATACAAGAAATTGGTTAAGAAACTTGGACTAAAGAGTCGAATCGCATAAAAACAAAACACCGCACAAAGTGCGGTGTTTTGTTTTTAAATCTGTTAACATTAAATATGTTTTTATAAGTAGTGCTTATTCATTCTTATAATTTAATTTATATAAAGAAAGCACATAATTTTTTAATATGACAATCGTAAAACACAAAGACCAAAGAGTTGGTATTTTTATAGACACACAAAACATTTACCACAGTGCAAAAAATTTATACAAAAGCAAAGTAAACTTTGGAAAGGTTGTTCAAGATATTTTAGCTGGGAGACAATTAATCCGAGCTCTTGCGTACGTTATTACATCAGAGTCAGGAGACGAACAAAGTTTTTTTGATGCATTAACAAAATCTGGAATCGAAACCAAAACAAAAGATCTTCAAATTTTTATGGGTGGGGCAAAAAAGGCTGATTGGGACGTAGGACTAGCAGTTGATGCTATTAAAATGTCTTCAAAGCTAGATACAATAATTATTATTTCTGGCGACGGAGATTTTGTACCACTTGTTGAATATTTAAAAACAAATTCAGGATGCCAAGTAGAGGTGGTAGCTTTTGGAAAATCAACATCAAGCAAACTTATCGACTGTGCAGATGACTTTATTGACCTAGATGTAGATGCAAAAAAATATCTAATGGGAAAAAAGTTAAAAATAATAAAGGGTAAAAAGTTTTGATACAATATAAACCAATGAGCGATGGCGAAGAATTAAAAAAAGAAAATCTCGAAAAAAATTCTCCAGGGGGAACTCCTTTAAATAGAATTAGCACCTACCAAGATGCTATTAAAGAAGCGCTGCACTCACAAGAAATGTCTTCGGCTGGAATGTTGATGGCTGAACAAAAGAAAAGAGATACTTTCAAAGAGGAGAGTGCGGCAAAATCTTTTTCAAATCCTAGAAATAAAATATTACTTCTTATTGCGGGCATTTTAATTATTGCAGCAATTGCTTTTATTGTTCTATCAATTATCAATTCAAATAAAAGAGTCCCTCAAGAAAACTCGTTCTTTATGCAAAGCAAATATTTTCTTACAGAGAAAATGATTGAGATTACATCGGCTCAACTTTCACGAAATACCATTGCAAAAATTCAGCAAGCTTCGACAGAGCCGGTAGAGACAAACTCAATTACACAGCTGGTAATATCAAAAGAAGTCAAAGCAGATCCAACTTCTACTTTTGATTTTACAAAAAAAATATCGTATGACACCAATGACTTGCTTGCTTTATTAGCTGCTAGAACTCCAGAACCACTACGAAGAACATTAGACCAGGAATTTATGATAGGAGTTCACAAAGCTGCAAAAAATGAAGTATTTGTTTTGTTTAGAATCAACAACTTTGAAAACGCATTTTCTTCAATGCTTACATGGGAAAGTGCGCTTGCAAAAGATATGGAAAATATTTTTCCAAATGAAATCGCAAGAGCGAGAATTACAACAACCGAAGAGGTTACTGTAGAATCGGCAGTATTAGCAACTACTTCGACATCGACAACTCCTGCATCATCAACAACAACCGAAATTGTTCAAAAAACTATAGACAATACAAGAGTGTGGCACGACAGAGTGATTCGAAACACCGACACACGAGCACTTTTTGATGAAATGGGGCAAGTAGTATTCTTTTATGCATTTATCGACAATGAATACATTTTCTTCGGAACAAAAGAAGAAACTTTTGGGGAAGTTATGAGAAGAGTTCGCTCAGCTAAACTTATTATTTAATATTTGTTATAATAGGTATATGAACGAAAATAAATTTAAAGAATTACTTTTAGCAGAAAAGACTCGGCTTGAAGCTGAGCTAGCAACTGTTGGAAGAAAAAACCCAGAAAACCCTGATGATTGGGAAGCTACTCCTAGTTTTACAGAAGATTCTGCTGATTTGAACGAATTCTCAGACAGTATTGATAATTTTGAAACAAATACTGCCATTTTAAAACAACTAGAAACTCAATATAACGACGTGAAAGATGCTTTGGAACGAATTGAGAATGGAACATATGGTGTATGTGAAGTGAGCGGAGAAGAAATTGAAGAAGAAAGGCTAGAGGCAAACCCATCAGCACGAACTTGCAAAGAACACATGAATGAATAATTTTTTAGATTATTGGTTCGTGTTACAATAAACATATGACGGATATAGCGAAATCAGATTTTTTTTTCATAATCACTTCGATTTCTGTAATATGTTTGACCGTCATTTTTGCTGTTCTTTTCTTCTATGTTTTTTCAATATTGAGAAAAGTAAAGAAGATAGTGAACACAGTAAAAGAAGAGAGTGAGAACGCAATAGAAGACATTCAAGCTCTACGAGCAAAAATGAAGGCTGATGGAAACGCTTTAAGAGGTGTTTCCTTGGCAATTGGTTTAGTTAAGAACATTTTTTCTGGCAAAAAATCGAAGAAAAAATAATAATTAATATTTAAATAAATTTATGGCGACAAAAAAGAAAGACAATAATAGTGGGGTACAAGCAGGGATTGGATTAGCACTAGCTGCTGCAGCTGCAGCTGGGGTTTACTTTTTATACGGATCTAAAGACGCGAAAAAGAATCGAAAAGCTATCAAAGGATGGGCTTTGAAAGCAAAAGGAGAGGTTATCGAAAAAATTGAACAAGTAAAAGGTGAACTTACTGAAGAAAATTACCACAAAATAGTAGATGGTGTGGTAGCTAAGTACAGCAAAGTTAAAACTGTTACAGAAGAAGAAGTTCAAGATCTTTTGAAGGATATGAAGGGGCATTGGAAGAATATTAAGAAGCATACAGTAGCAGCGGTTAAACCTGTTGCAAAGAAAGTAGCAAAGAAGACTAAGTAAAAGCACAAAAATAAAATACTCACACCAGACGCGCGTTCGAGAATTTTTAAATGCTTCGCATTCAAAAATCTCTCGACGCTACAGGCTCGGCCCTTAACGGCCTCCGCAGTGTCTGGTGTGAGTATTTTATTTTTGTACTAATATTTATTCTTTATTTAGAAAATCTTAATGCTAGTTTTGTTATGGTTCTTTAATGTCATTTTCAAAAGTGTATAGCGCGCATGTTTCGAATTTAAATACCGAGAAGGTGGATGTAGAGGTTGATATTTCTAATGGGATTTATTCTTTAAATATTGTTGGGCTGGGGGATAAAGCTATTTCTGAAGCGCGAGACAGAGTGACATCTGCAATAAAGAATTCTGGATTTAAATCTCCGAAACAAAAGAACGAAAGGATTCTGGTATCGCTCGCTCCTGCGCATATTAAAAAACACGGACCGCTTTTTGATTTAGCTATAGCCGTGGGGTATTTAAAAGCGTCAGAGAAATTTGAATTTGAGACTGGTCAATCAGTTTTTGTAGGGGAACTAGCGTTGGATGGAGGACTTCGAAAAATTCAAGGGGCATTGCCAATTGCAAAATTTGCAAAAGAAAAAGGTTTTAAAGAAATATTTATTCCTTTTGAAAATGGGGTGGAGGCTGGATTGATAGATGGAATAAAAATTTATCCTGCCAAAAATTTGTTGCAAGTAATTAATCATCTGCAAAAGAGTGAATCTATTGAATCACAAAGAAAAACTTTTTTAAAAAACAAAGAAAGGGTAATCGAAATTGATTTTGAAAATATAAAAGGGCAACAAATAGCAAAACGAGGATTGGAGATAGCGGGAGCAGGAGAACACAACATTTCTTTTTTGGGTCCACCCGGAACAGGGAAAACAATGCTTTCAAAAGCGTTCAAAGATATTTTGCCAATACCAAATGAAAAAGAACTATTGGAGATCACAACAATTTATTCGAGCGCAGGATTATTGTCTCCTGAAAATTTTGCACAAAGACCTTTTCGAGCACCACATCACAGTGCTTCATACACAGCGATTTGTGGAGGTGGAGGAAATTTAAATATTGGAGAAATCACACTCGCACATTGTGGGGTTTTATTTCTAGATGAATTTCCTGAATTCGACAGGAGAGCGATTGAATCATTGAGAGGTCCGCTTGAAGACGGAAAGATTTCTCTGGCTAGAAAAAATGGTTCTGTGACATACCCTGCGAGTTTTATTTTAATCACAACAATGAATCCATGTCCGTGCGGTTATTATCAAACCAATATTAAGCAATGTGATTGCAGTAATCAATCAATCTTAAAATACAAACAAAAAATCTCTGGGCCAATTTTAGATCGAATTGATATGTGTATTTGTGTTGATCAAATTGTTGCAGCTGATTTGATTGATCAAAAAATATCACCGCAAACAAACCCCAAAACTGAATCTCAAATTTATAGAGAAAAAATAGAGCGCGCTAGAGAATTGCAAATTAAAAGACAAGGTTTTTTAAACTCAAAAATTCCTGCATCGAAAATAAATGAGTATATAAAACTGGACGAATCAAATAAAAAATTATTAAAACAACTTTCAGAAAAATTAAACCTCTCCGCACGAGTAATTCACAAAATCTTAAAACTTTCTCGAACGATTGCAGACCTAGAAACTTCGCCAGAAATTAAAGACTCTCATATATTAGAAGCCTTTCAGTATCGAAGGGTTGAATAAGACTAGAAAGGGTTTGTCGCTCCTCGAACTTCAAAGTGAAGGTGTGGTCCTGTTGATTTTCCTGTATTTCCAACAGTAGCGATTAAATCACCTTGAGAAACCCATTCACCTGAAGAAACATTTACAGTACTTGCGTGAGCATAAAGAGTTTGTGAGCCATTGTCGTGTTTGATAACAACATAATTTCCGTATCCACCATTCCATCCACTACTCTTACTAATAATAACTTGTCCTGCTGCAGCTGCATAAATAGATGTACCGATTGGAGCACCGAAGTCTACACCGTTGTATCCGTGAATTCCTTGTGTCTTTACAGCACCAGGAACTGGGTTTTTGAATACACTTGAACCTTTTGAAGCAGATGACGAGGCTGTTGATTTTCCTGAACTGCTTTTTGCAATAGTTTTTGTCTTTTTCTTTTCTTCTACATGAAGTTCTCCGTTAGGTACAAGAATTTCCATACCAGCTTCAAGTTTTGTATTTACAGAAATACCGTTAAACAAAGCAATTTCTCTTGCGTCGGCTTTGTATAGTTCAGCCAAATCAGCAACTGTTCCACCACTCTTCACCTTATGTTTCACTCCTGTCACCGGCAAAATCACCAATTGTTGTCCTGGTTGGATTTCTCCCTCTAAATCATTGGCCCAACGAATAGTATTTGAAGTCACATGGAACATGTTGGCAATTTGAGAAAGAGTGTCACCTTCACGCACCACATACACACTAATCTGATCAGATTTTGGTCGATAGATTTCTACAGGGTCACCGGTAATAGTCGAAACTGCCATAATGGCTTTATCATCCACCACCATAATATCTCCACCTCCTTTGGCTGGGTTAGGGTCATTGTTTGTAGCAGCCTGAAGCACCGGGATAGTTTGAGAATTTAAAGAAACATTTGGCTCATTCAGATTTTTATTATCAGAGCTACCCAAGAAAGAAAAAACTCCAGCATTAGCAAGGATTGGGAGAACTAAAAGCGCAGCCATGACAAAAGACTTTTTCACGGTAATTCGTGAACTAATTTGATTTATGTTAACTCGATACGGCTTCGTGGACGAAGGGTCAGAGTCTTTTTCCAGATAAGTAATAAGCCTTTTCAGACCCCATCTACAGAGGATTATTTAATGGTAGCAGTCTAGGGAAAGGTGTCAACGGTGTGTTAATATAGTCTGACTATGAAACATTTAGAGGGCTTAAATGAAGCGCAAAAACGGGCAGTTATCCACAACAGAGGGCCTCTTTTGATTTTGGCTGGTGCAGGAGCAGGAAAAACCAAAACCCTAACACATCGAATTTTAAACCTTGTCAAAGAAGGAGTTTTACCCGAAAACATTCTGGCTATTACATTCACAAACAAAGCTGCGAAAGAAATGAAGGAGCGACTAGGAAAACTTTTAGCGGAAGATTTGGGAAGACCATTTGTTTCTACCTTTCACTCATTGGGTGTAAAAATTTTGCGTGACAATTCTCATCTTTTAGGAATTCCAAAACATTTTAATATTTACGACAGAAGCGATTCTATTTCTTTAATCAAAAAAATATTGAAAGAGATCGGAGAAGGGGAAAATGGTGTAGAGCCAAAAACAATCATCTCGATAATTTCTCGTGAAAAAGGAAACATGGTGACTCACACAGAATTTGAATCTCAGTCAAATCATTCTTTTGTCTCTGAAATTGCCGCAAAAGTGTGGGTGAAGTATCAAGAAAATTTAAAACGAGAGAAAGCATATGACTTTGATGATTTACTTTTGGAATCAACTTTACTTCTAAAAAGAAATCCGGAAATTAGAAAAAAATATCAAGACCTTTGGCAACATGTACACATTGATGAGTACCAGGATACAAACGGCGTACAGTACGAAATGGCTAGATGTATTATCGGAGACAAAAATAATGTTTGCGTAGTGGGGGATATTGATCAAAACATTTACAGCTGGAGAGGTGCAACAATAAAAAATATTTTAAATTTTGAAAAAGATTTTGCTGGTGCAGAAATGATTGTGCTTGAACAAAACTACAGATCAACAGGAAATATTTTAAAGGCTGCGAATGCTGTGATTGAAAAAAACACAAACCGTCGAGAGAAAAATCTTTTTACAGAAAATGGCGATGGAGAAAAAATGATTTTATATAACGCGTTCGATGGATTAGACGAAGCGAGATTTGTTGCAGAAGAAATTCAAGAATTAATAAATGGAGGTGCGAATCCAAATGAAATTGCGATTTTATATAGAGCAAACTTTCAATCACGAATTTTAGAAGAATATTTATTGAGATTGGCTTTGCCATATCAAGTTCTTGGAACAAAATTCTTCGACAGAAAAGAAGTGAAAGATATTTTAAGTTTTTTGAGAGCGGCTTTTAATCCAGATGATTTAACAAGTTTGGGAAGAATTATAAATGTGCCTGCGCGAGGAATTGGGAAGGTAACTCTTTTGAAAATTTTGGAAGGAAATGAAGGATTGCTGACAGGGAAGGTTGCAGAAAAAATTGCAGACTTCAGAAGTTTGTTAGTGAGAATTAAAAAAACAGCAGAAACAAATCCACCGAGTGAAACTATTAAAATGATTATCAAATCAACTGGAATGGAAGATGATTTGAAAAAGGGAGGAGAAGAAGGTTTGGAAAGAATTCAAAACATCAAAGAGCTTGCAACCTTGGCACAAAAATATGATCAAGGTGATCCAAGCGAGGGAATTGCAAAGCTTTTAGAAGAAGCGGCACTTGCGACAGATCAAGACGAAATTGAAACAGAAGCTGATATTCAAAAGAAAAACGGCGTTAAACTTATGACAATTCACTCATCGAAAGGATTGGAATTTGATTATGTTTTTATAACAGGATTAGAACAAGGACTTTTCCCAAGCGAAAGACAAGATGCAAAGAAAGATGATGAGGAAGAAGAGAGAAGATTATTTTATGTTGCGCTAACACGAGCTAGAAAAAAAATATTTCTTTCTTATGCTGGAATCAGAACAATCTATGGATCACAACAAGTAAATATTCCGTCAGAATTTTTGGAAGATATTCCACAAGATTTAATCGAGAGCTCTGAAGGGGATGATGGCAATGATGTAATCAGCCAAGCACGAAGTGTTTTTATCAATTGGTAATTTAAAATAAAATGTCAGAAAATTTTAGTCAGCGAGCAAAAAAATCTTTAGGGCAAAACTTTTTAAAATCAGAAAAAGCTCTGAACCAAATGATAACTGCTTCTGAATTAAGGGAAGGGGAAACAGTTTTAGAAATCGGACCAGGAAGAGGAGCTTTAACTAAAAAACTTTTAGAGACAGGTGCACGCGTGATTGCGATTGAAAAAGATGAAGTTTTGGCTGGAGAATTAGAAATTGTTTTGCAGGATTTTTGTGAAAGCGGCCAACTGGAAATTATTAGAAGAGATGCACTGGAATTTAATCCTAGTGAAAATAAAAATTTTAAAAAAGATTACAAAATTGTTGCCAACATTCCGTACTACATCACCGGAGCTTTAATTGAAAAATTTCTAACACTAGAAAATCCTCCACAATCAATTACATTTTTAGTACAAAAAGAAGTTGCCGAAAGAATTATTTCTAAAGACAAAAAAGAAAGTATCCTTTCTATTTCAATCAAAGTTTTTGGAAAGCCAAAATATATCGCAACCGTTCCAAAAGGGGCTTTTGTACCTGCTCCAAAAGTTGATTCAGCAATTATTCACATTGCAGATATTTCAAATAAAATTTTTAAAAACGCAAAAAACGGACCAAATGAAAAACGATTTTTCGAAGTGATGAAAGCCGGATTCGCCCACAAAAGAAAACAACTCGGTGGAAACTTAGAGGGAGTGGTGGAGAAAAGTAAATTCGAAGAATGTGGAATCGATCCAAAAACTCGTTCGGAGGAATTAAAAGTAGAGGATTGGGTTTGTTTAGCGAGAAATTAAATTATTTAGAAACTCCAGCACCCGGACCGCTGTTTATTACTCCATCAACTTTAGCAGGCTTACAATCCCGAACCTGCATCTTGCATGTAGCACCTTTATCATAAGTACCTAGGGTATATTTATTAGGAGTAAGTTCCTTCCCGTATTCATAAATAGTTGATTTACCCTTTTCAACTTTAAGCCAAAGATTAGACCGGCTAACATAATCATTAATTAAAACAATGTAATTTCCTTCACAATCACATTCTATTCTAGTGAGTATATAACCGCCAAAAGGCTCACCTTGGTGACGCTTCTGATTCATCCAAGACGTCTGACTGAGTGCCGCTGTGTTTAAACCATTAGACACGGCATCTTCAACATTTGTGAATCTCAGCGACTCTTGCAAGAATAAAAAACCAAGCGCCACAGTGATTAATAATATTTTATTTATATTATTTTTAAACAAATTCATACCTTTATAAAAAAATTATATCACGCAATCTGTTATAATTTCATCAATGCAAAAGCCAAGTAGAAAAGTAATAGGAGTAATAATCATCACAGTATCCTTGATGATTGCTTTGATTGGAAAAGATGTAATGGCAAAAAGATCTCTGCAAAAAGTATTCGGTGAGGTAGACGGTACTGAGGTTATGGATAATTCACCTGTAAAAACTTTGGAACAATTTCTATTAGAGGAAGCAGAGAAAAATCCAGATAAAATTGACTACACGCCGCCAGAAACTTTTTCAGAATCTGTGCTACTAGGACTTCTTGGAAATTATGAAGATTTAAAAAACCGGTCACTAAATACGCCAGAAAACTTAGATAAACTAACAACAAAACTAGCTGAAGAAACTGTTGCCGCTACTACAATCCCAAACAAATACTCTATTTATCAACTTTCAACTTTTCCTGATTATAGAAAAGATGACGCTAAACAATACGGAAACCAGTTTGCAAAAATAATTACAAAATACACAAACAAACTAAGAACTGTAGATGCTGAAGATGATATGGAATTTATTATTAAATACTCTAATGTTTTTGGGGAAGAGGCCGAGGAATTGTCAAAAATTAGCATCCCAAGAAGTATTTCTGATGACCATTTAAAGTATATAAACAATTTATATAAGATTAATATCTTGTTAGTTAAAATTGCACAAACAGATGAGGATCCCATCTTGCTTTCTTTGTTTTTAAATCAATATAATCAAATCAGAGAAATTCAACCGGAAATTTTATCAAATATTTCATACTACTTTAAATTAAATGATATAATTTTTTCAGAAGATGAATCAGGAATTCTCTGGGGAAATTTTTAAAACATGACAAATCAATTTAATTTAAAAAAAGTTCTGAAAATAATTTTAAGCGGTGTTTTAGGTGTTTTGATTATTGCCTTTTTCTCGTTTCAGGCTTTTTCTCGACAAACACAAGCACAAACAGCTCCAGCGCCATTAAGTGTTAAATGTGAACCTCACCAAAATATTGTTTTGAAGAATTCAACTGTAACTTGGAGAGCAATTGTTTCAAATGCAAGTTCTACAATTTCTTATGAATGGGAAGGTAATTCTATACAAGACGTGAACAGAGCGACAACAACAGCAAGGTATTCAAACATTGGTATAAAAACGGCTACAGTAACAATCACAACAGGGGGAATAACTCTTTCAGACGATTGTACTGTAACTGTTCTGGAAATTCCAAATATTCCTGGAGGTGGTGGTAATACTGGTGGTAACACAGGAGGAAATACCGGTGGTAATACTGGTGGTAACACAGGAGGAAATACCGGTGGTAATACCGGAGGAAACACTGGTGGTAACACTGGTGGTAACACAGGAGGAAATACCGGTGGTAATACCGGAGGAAACACTGGTGGTAACACTGGAAACAATCCAAATAATCCAAATAATCCTACTGATCCAAACAATCCTGGAGGTGGTGGAGGTGGAAATAATCCAAACGATCCAAATAACCCTGACTCTAACCCCGACGGAGAAGAAGAAGACGACCCTGGAACATTTACCACAGAGGATGTAACAGAGGGTGATGAAGATGCAACTCAAAAACAAAAGGATGAACAAAAGTGTGAAGAACAAGATAAAAAGACAGAAAAAATGCGTGAGGAGCTTCAACAAAAGAAGCCAGAAGAACCCAAAGAACAATTAGTACCAACCGATCCTAAACCAATAGTTACACCTATCCAAAACATAGAGAAAAACATTGCAGCACTTACAGAAAAAGAAATTGGTAGGGTAGATGAAAAAGAAAAAACCCCTTCGCTTGATGCTGTTTCTAACTGCAATATCGATGTTTCTATCAAAATCATGATTGAGAAATCAACAAATTTCCTATACACAGGAAATGATGATAAGCCTACTTTTGTAGTTAATTACAAAAAACACTTCATAAACATTCAAGATAAAGCATTTGAACAAGCTATTGAAAAACTTCAAGAAGCAAAGTCATGTTTACCGGAAGAAGAAAAGAATATTGCTGAATCTTTGGTTAAAGTCAGAAATAGCCAATCCTTAATCAATCGAGAGTCAAATCAGCAATGTTCAGCCGAAGAATCTAGTGAAGAAAAATATGATTTAAATAAAATAGAAAACTTTCTAACTCAATCAGATGCTAGAGGAAGTGTTCTATTTAAACACTTTGAAATAGCATTGGAGGTTGATGAAATAATAACTTCAAACACTCGAGAGCTCGCTTATGAAACAGAAATAGCACAAGGACATTTAAACATCACTGATCCAGAAACAGGTGATATTGTAATCCCTGCAACACATTATTTACCACAAGCACTAGAACACATGATGCTTGCGATAAGTAGATTTGTAGGACTAGACGAAGCAGGGGAAGATGGAAAACTTATCGCAGAGTATTTTTCAAAAGTTTATCAAATGACGAAGGAACTAGGTGAGGATATTTCATAAACAAAACTGAATAGTTTTGTTTTAAATTTCAATCCTAATGTTATAATTTTCATATGAGTTTTTTGTTTAATAAAAAAAGTTTTTTTGTATTACTTTTTTTATTCACAATATTTCTTAACCCGTCTGATTTTGTCTTTGCACAAGATGCACCGGCGGCGTCCGAAACACCAGAAGAAAAAGACCTCACAGAGAAACCTCTTGTCGATCTTCCCGCGGAAGGATTGCAGCTAGCCTCTCCTGTACTTGCAGTTATTGCTTACTTTTTTTCATCCATAGCAGCACTTGTCTTGGGGATTGCCTCTTATGGTTTCGATTTAGCAATAGATCTGGCTGTGTATGGTATGAGTGACTTTGTCACAGGTAGTAACATTGTCCAAGACTCTTGGAAAATTTTTAGAAATATTGCCAATATTGGAATTATTTTTGTGCTTATTTTTATTGCAATCAGCACAATACTTCAGTTCAGTGGATATGAAGCCAAGAAACTTTTAAGCAAAGCTATCTTGGCAGCACTTTTAATGAACTTTAGTTTTTTCTTTGGAGCAGTGGTTATCGATATTTCTAACGAAATGGCTTTAACAATTTATGACCAAATAAAAGAAGAGACTGATAAAAATTCTTCTGGAGACAATGGTGACAGTCTAAAGCTTGGTTCTTATTTCTATGAAAAAACCCAAGTGGCGGCGTTCGGGTCAATAATGAACTCTCAATTCGACAAAAACCAAGAAAAGCTTCTTGAGAAAACATACTCTGAAATGCCTTGGTATAAAAAATTACCTGGATCTAAAACAGCATTTGAAACAGGATGGGCAATAGGTACTTTTTTCCAAAAAATGTTAGTCGTGGCAGTGGCTTCCACACTGAGTGGTATAACGTCATTAGTTTTAGCTGCAGTTTTGTTTTCAGCTTTAAGTATCATAATAGGAAGATTAGTTGCTCTTATTCTTCTTTTGATTGTATCTCCGATTGCTTTTGCAAGTATGGTTTTGCCAAACACAAAAAAAATATCCGAAGAATGGTGGAGATCTTTGGTGGGTCATTCTTTTTTTCTACCGGCATTTCTTTTGTTTATATATGTTGCGGTAAAAATAGCCGAAAAGGTGCCAGAAAATGTGGCAAAGATAACAGAGAATGCACTCAACAATACAGTAGAAGGTACTTCTACCTTTGCATCAGTGGTTAATGTGGTTGGTGGAGTAGCAATGATTTATGGAATTATAATAGGACTTTTTGTTGCCGCACTAATCGTAGCTCAAAAAGTATCATCAGGAGGAAGTGCGGCTGTTAGCAAAATCAGCGGTGGCGTTTCATCGGCTGTCGGTGGGACAATTCTTGGAACAATTGGTTTTGCTGGTAGAAATACAGTTGGTTGGGCAGCTAGTGCCGGTGCAGACAAATTTGCAAAAAGTAATTTTGCTACAACACGAGCGGGGATGACACTACTAAGTGGAATGAAAGGGGTTGCTAAATCTGGCTTTGATCTTAGAGAATCCAAAGTCTTTAAAGGTGTAGCTTCTGCCACAGGAGTTGGAGGAGACTTTAAAGGAACACTTGCTCCAACAAAAGATGGTTACATAGGTCAACAAGAAAGATCTCAAAAACTAAGAGTTGACCGCTCAAAAAATCTAAGCGACGGCTTTACAGATGATCAAAAAGAGGCACAAAAACAAGCTAAGAAAGACATGGAAGCATCTATAAATTCTGATGATTATGTTGTGGAGGCTAAAAAGACAATCAATGAACTAAATATTGATTATGAAGCTGCAAAATCTTCAGGAGATTCAGAACGAATGAAGCGCATTAACACACTCCTATCTAATGCCACACAAAATTTAAGCACACATGAAACTAGAGTAAGAGACACTGATGAATACAAAGCACTTGAAAAAGTTGTGGCAATGAAATCACAAAGAATGAAGCACGCGGATAATTTAGAAGGAAATCGCACCAAAATAGACTTAGTTATGCCAACCACTTGGTTGCCAAGTGCAAAGTCAATTGACAAGAAGGCAGCTGGGGAAATTATGAAAGCAATGTCTACAGAACAAAAACAATTGAAGGATCTAAAAAAACTATTGGAAGGGGATGACAAGAAGCCGGATAATAAATCTGATAGCAAAGGAGGAGATAAAGAGGGAAAATAAAATATGGATAACGACACACAAAGCATCATAAAAGAACAATTCAAAACATTACCACCGGTAATTCGAGATACTATCACTGGTTCTAATTGGCAAGAAAAAATTCGTAGAGTTGTAAAAAATAACAATCTTCATGTTGATCAAGGAGCAGCCATTGAAAATCTAGTTTTCATCACAATGTTAGGAATAGAAACTCCAGAAACTTTTGTACGAAACGCAAAAGAGTATGCAGGAGTAAGTGACGATCAAGCTTATACAATTTCAAACGAAGTTGAACGAGAAATCTTTGGAGACATCCGCCGGAAACTGATTTCTATTACAGAGACAGCAGATACAGTCGCGGATGTAGACAGAGAGGCCAACAGCCAACTAAACAGAGTTGCTCAAGATATCGAGAGTGCGGTAAAAATAAATTCAAAACCTTCTCTAAAAAACAAAATTCCTTCTGATTATTTTGAAAATAAAAACGAAACTAAAGATGCTTCAGTTTCTCCAGTTACACCACCTGTGCCGTCTGTCGTAGAAGTAAAAAAGGAAGATCCTTACAAAGAACCTATTCCAGAAGACTTAAAAATTCCAACTATTCCAACTGTTCCTGTGGCGCCAGAAATTCCAAAGACCCCAATAACACTTATAGTTCCACCAGTTGTTGCAGAAATAAAACCTGAGCCAGTCACAATTAAACCGGTTACTCCACCAAAGCCAATCTTCATTCCAATGCCAAAATCGGTTGATACATCAGTATTTGAAGAAAAAATCACACCACCAAACACAACTCAACCTGCAAAAGTAGATCCATACAGAGAACCAGTAGCGTAGAATATAAATATGAAATATCAAGTTCCACAATTCTTAGAAATCGAAGATAAAATATTCGGACCATTTACATTAAAACAATTCCTTTATGCTGGAGCGGGGATAGCTATCGGCTTTGTTTTTTGGACAACCTTTCCGAGATTTTTAGCAATTTTATTTGGAGCACCTTTTGTGGCTTTGTTTTTTGGATTAGCTTTTTGGAAAGTAAACGACAGACCACTAGTGATAGCAATCGAACATTTCTTTAAATATTTATTTGCACCAAAACTTTATCTTTGGAAAAAAAGAGAGCGAACTCCGGAGAAACAAGCTGCAGAAATTATTCAAAGAGCATCACTTGATGTGCCAAAACTTTCAAACAGCAAACTAAAAGATTTATCTTGGGGATTAGATATTCACGAAACTCTAGAAACTTTAGACGATATTACTCCGAAGCAGTGATATAATAAAAAAATATTATGGCGGAAAGTAAAAAATCAACACAAACAATTGTTCCGATTAAAGAAGTTCGTAATGGAATTTTAGTTTTGAAAGATGGTTCGATGCGTGCTCTATTGATGACATCTTCTGTAAACTTCGCACTTAAGTCTCAAGATGAGCAAGATTCTATTATTTTCCAATTTCAACAATTTCTAAACTCTCTAAATTTCAGCGTACAGATTTTTATTCAATCACGAAGGCTAGACATCCGACCATACATCGCAACATTGGAGGTGCGAGAAAAAGAACAAATAAACGATTTGATGCGTATCCAAGTAAAGGAATACATTGAATTCATCAAGGCTTTCACAGACAGAACAAATATTATGACCAAAACTTTTTACATCGTTGTGCCTTATACACCTGCAACAATCAACATCAACTCCAACAAGAGCAAAGGTTTTTTCAAAAAACAAAGTGCCGCCACAGTGGCAGCGGGGAAGAAAGAGGATTTTGAAGAACACAGCACACAAATAGAACAAAGGATTGCGGTCGTACAACAAGGTATTACAAGAGCAGGAGTAAGAGCTGTACAATTAGGAACAGAAGAAGCGATTGAAGTTTTTTATAGACTGTTCAATCCAGGAGATGTAGAAAAACCGATTCCGGTAAATTAAAAACATGGGAATACTTGATTTTATAAAAGGAAAAAAACAAAAAGAACCAACACAGATTACTTCTTTTCTGCCACAAGAAATTTATGAAGCTGGAGTTTTGGAGTTGCAAGATGTGATTGCACCGAGCGCTTTGAAAGTAACACCTAGGGAAATAAACCTGGGGGACAAAATGGTGAGAAGTTTCTTTGTGATTTCATATCCAAGATTTTTGTCTGACTCTTGGTTTTCTCCGGTGATTAACTTGGACAGAGTTTTTGATATTTCTATTTATGTTCACCCGATAGATACGGCTACAATTTTGCGACAATTCAAAAAGAAAGTTGCGGAAGTACAATCACAAATTCACACACGAGAAAATAAAGGGTTGGTTCGAGATCCTATATTGGATACAGCTTATCAAGATTTGGAAATTTTGAGAGACAGTTTGCAGCAAGCTCAAGAAAAAATATTTGATGTTGGACTCTATTTTTCTATTTATGCAGAAAGCAAAGATGAACTAGATAAATTTGAATCAGAAATAAAATCAATTCTTGAAGCAAAATTAGTTTATGTAAAACCTGCACTTTTTCAACAAGAGGAAGGTTTTAAAACTGTTATTCCAACTGCTCAAGATATTTTAGGAGTTCATTCAAAACTAAATTCTGCACCTCTTTCAAGTTTGTTTCCTTTTATTTCTTTTGACCTTACATCAGACAAAGGAATTCTTTTTGGAATCAACCGACACAACAGTTCACTAATTTTGTTTGATAGATTCAGTCTAGAAAACTACAACTCTGTAACGTTTGCGAAAGCCGGTTCTGGAAAATCTTACGCTACAAAACTAGAAATTTTGAGAACACTAATGTTTGAAACAGATGTGCTAGTAATCGACCCTGAAAGGGAATACGAATTCTTGGCAGAAGCCACAGGAGGAAGGTACTTCAACATTTCTCTTACATCAGATCACCACATTAACCCTTTTGATCTTCCGCCAGCAAGAGATGATGAAGCTGCGTCTGATATTTTGCGCTCAAACATTGTAAACCTTGTAGGGCTTTTCCGACTGATGCTTGGAGGATTAACTCCAGAAGAAGATGCTATCGTGGATAGAGCAATTGCAGAAACTTATGCATTGAAAGATATTACTCCTGAAAGTGATTTCTCAAATATTGAACCGCCACTTCTTTCAGACTTCGAATATGTTTTGTCTGGAATGGAAGGAGGGGAATCTTTGGCACAAAAACTTTCTAAATACACTCGAGGAACATGGTCAGGTTTCATCAATAGACCAACAAACGTAGATATAAATAAAAGATTCGTCGTGTTTTCTTTGAGAGACATGGAAGATGAACTAAAACCAGTTGCGATGTATTTGGTGACACACTTTATTTGGAATGCAGTTAGAAAGCAATTAAAGAAAAGATTATTAGTGATTGATGAGGCATGGTGGATGATGAAATCAGAAGACACTGCATCATTTTTGTTTGGTCTTGCAAAACGAGGACGAAAATATTATTTGGGAATGTCTACAATTACACAAGACGTGGAAGACTTTTTGCGATCACCTTATGGAATGCCAATTATTACCAACTCATCGATTCAACTTTTGTTAAAACAATCTCCAACAGCGATTGATATGATTCAGCAAACTTTCAACCTAACCGAAGAAGAAAAATATCTACTTCTAGAATCTGATGTGGGGGAGGGAATCTTCTTCGCCGGAATCAAACACGTTGCTATTAAAATTATTGCTTCTTATACAGAGGATCAGATTATTACATCCGACCCTTCACAGGTTCTACAAATCAAAAAAGCTAAATCTGATTTGAAAGAATCTGCAGGAACAAAAGCGTCTGACGTCCTAGCTCGACGAACAACAGAGGTTAAAAGTAATACAGTAAACTAACATGGCAAACGAAAAGGTGACCCGACTAGCCAGACAGGGAAACGGAAAAACTTCTCAGACTGAGACCACCACAAAAAAAGACGTTGGTCTTGATATTCTTATGCTGATACTTTGTATCTTGGTAGACATAATAGATATTGGAGGATACTTCACAGGACCAGGTGCTGCCATCGTATGGATCTGTACTACATTTATTTTTACCCCGCTACTCCTTATTTATCTACATAAAAAAGACAAAAAACATCAAGCTAATGCAAGGAATCTGGAAAGTAGCTTTGGATATGAAGATGTTCATAAAGCGAGCACAATTACAGATTTTAGAAAAGTAACCCGATATATGGGAAGCTCTAACAGACTCCAGAAAGCCGGAAAGCTTGCTGAAGCAGCAGCTAAAGCAGAAGAAGCTTTTAAAGCGGCGCTGAAGCTTCCAAAATGGTTGAGGCTTGTTGCGATAGCCGCAGAGAGCATTCCTGTTATAGAAGCGCTTCCTTTGTTTACAATTATATTTATTTGGAACTATCTTGATAGCGCCCTAGCAGATAAAGCTGCCCAAAAAGCCGCGGCAAAGAAATAAAACCTTTTTGTATTTAATAAATAAGTAGTTAACTTTTTTAAAAAGAGTTAAAATAATCATAATGAAATATTTAATACTCTTTGCACTAATATTTTCTCCAATTCAATTTTTTGCACAAACAACTTCATCTGCTTTTGATGAAACAGTTTCTATTGAAATTATTCCTAAAATTCCAGCACCAAAAGAAATGGTCAGTGCACAAGTAAAAAGCAGTTATTATGCGAGCCTAAAAAAGACCAATATTTCTTGGCTAGTAGATGGGGTTGTAAAAAAAAGCGGGGTGGGAGAGACTTTTTTCCAATTTCAAGCCCCTGAATCTGGAAGGAACTCGAATATTTCTGTGAATGTAACTAAAGAAAATGGTTTGGTTTTGCGTGATTCGATTTCTATTAACCCTACAGACTTAGATTTAGTTTATGAAGCAGATACTTATGTTCCTCCATTTTACAAAGGACGATCACTTTTTACGCATCAATCATCTCTGACAGTAGCGGCGATGACAAATTTTATAGAAAATGGGGTTTTACTTCCAAAAGAAAGAATTACTTACACTTGGTCAAAGGACGACGAAATAATTCAATCGGCTTCTGGAACGGGGAGAGATAGTATCAAAATTCAAGGATCTTTAATCTCAAGACCTTTTTATGTTTCTGTAGTGGCTGAATCTATCAATTCAAATCTCACAGCAAAGAAAAGAATTTTAATAAATCCAACAATTCCTCAAGTTATCCTTTATGAAAATAATCCAATTTATGGAAGTATTTTTGAAAAAGCACTTACTGGAACATTTAATTTTGACAGAGAGGAGGTGGGAATAACGGCTGTTCCATACTTTTTTAGCGCACAAGAAAGAAGTTCGGGAAATTTACAATATTCTTGGTTTGAAAACGGCCGACCAGTAGGGGACGACTCTGTTGGAAGCTTTATCAATTATTTAAATCCTGGGAAAGAAAAAAGTGGAACGGCTAGCTTATCTGTAAAAGTAGAGCATGTTCAAAACATTCTTCAAGAAGGGAGTAATCTTTTCAAAATTAACGTGTTGGGAAATCAACAATTTGATACAATAAACAACGATGCAACAACTGCTTTCTAAAACTAAATATTTTATATTTGTAATTGTATTTATATTTATATATTCAATAAACACAACTGTCGCTCAAGCTCAGCGTCCAAATCTTAATCTTAGTGATCAAATGGAGGAAGCTGCAAAACGTCTGGAAGATAGATTGTCTACGGAAGCAGCACAACAAGACTCGGGAGTAAATCCCAACAATTCAAACATTGGAAACCTTGGAGCGTCTGCGGGAAGGAATGTAAGCACCAACAATTCAAACATTGGAAACCTTGGAGCGTCTGCGGGAAGGAATGTAAGCACCAACCCTGTCTCAAATAGCGCAAGTGGAAGTAAATACAAACCAATTACGCCCGGTTATCAAACTTTTTTTGACGGAAGAACAGGTTTGGGTGGAATGATTGAAACTATTTTTACAGTTTCAATCACGATAACTATTGTTTTGGCGGTAATAATGATGATTGTGGGCGGAATTCAATATATGGGAAGCGAATCTGTTTTTGCAAAAGGGGCAGGAAAAGACAAAATCTACGCAGCTCTAGGAGGTCTTTTGATTGCACTAGTTTCAATTCTAATGATTTCAACAATTCTTCCATCAAAAGGAGATGGTACAAAATTCATAATTGATATTTTTGGATAATGAATAAACAACAAATAATTATAGGGGTTTCTGTCATCATAATAATTTTTGCAATCTTTGGAATTATTTTTACATTTCAAGATAGAGCAGAAGTATCAAACTCTCCAGCAGAAAATATTCCAGCAGAGCAATCTTTTGATTTTGTAAAAGAAGACACATCTTCGAGCCCAACAGAGTATTTTGAATCTTTTGGTCTTAATAAATTGAAAATAAATGTATACGGTGGGCCAAAAGATATTAAAACTGTAATAAAAAATAATGTTGAATACTCTTTGATTAGAAATCCTAAAAGTATTGGTGGGCTGGAGTTTGTTTCTTCAGACGAATTTGGGGAATATTATTTTGCACAAGACTCAGCAGGAGAAAATATTATTTTCACACCAGGTGATGCAAGCGGAAGATTTGGATATGGAGATGTAGGGGAAGTAAGTGGAGTTCCAATAAGAGAAAGAATTCCGAGTGCAGAATACTATGCCGCGTATCCAACCAGTGAATTAGCCCTGAAATCAGGTTTTACAATAGTAGAAAACACTGGGGTTGCAAACAGATTCCTATCAACAAAATATTTAAAAATTAAAAATTTAACTAACAACAAAGAAGTAGTGGTGGAGATTGATTCTAGAAACCCAATTGAGAACACTTTAATGATTTCAGAGGCGGGGCGAATTGCGCTCGGCCTAGATAATAACGCACTAGGAAGTTTCGAATTGGTATTAGTTGAAAAAGAGAATTACACACTAGGTGCGATTAGAAGATAGGTTATAATAATTTCATGATTAGAAAAATACTTGCTTGGACAATTTTTATCTTAATATTTGCTTTTATCGGTTTTGTCGTTTGGTTGTTTTTTATAAAAGAAGATGTGGATCCAACAAACCCTTCGGCTTTTAATCGTCCTGAAGATTTCTTTCCTGTTGATATTCCAGGTATGGATGAAAATGGTGAAATTGGAGCTGATCCAAACAGAACAAACCCTCTAAATCGAAATCTAATTCCAAGACTTCGACAACTTTCTCAAGTGCCTGTAGCTGGATCTGTTGCAATCGAGAGAACAGGTAACACTTCTCGGCCAATTATTTCTGAAGATGGTTCAGAAACAACAGAGAGAGATACATTTGTGGTATTTCGATATCTTGAAAGATCTACAGGACACCTCTATGAAGCAAGGGAAGACTCTTTGACACAAACAAGGCTTTCAAACACAACTATTCCACGTGTGGTTGATTCTTATTTTTCAAGAGATGGAGAGAGGGTTCTTTTGAGAATTTTAAATGAAGACCAAGAATCAACACAGACTCTTTCTGCTAAAGTAACTGAAAAATCTGCAACATCACCTTCTGGAGGGGCTCCGGTTGCAGACGGATTTGCACTTGAAGGAACTTATCTTTCTCCAAACCTTATCGACGCTAAACTAAGTGCGGCGGGACTAACTTATTTATTACCAAAAAACACAGGCGGAAGCACATTGATAACATCTACACTCGACGACCTTTCTAAAAAAATAGTTATGGAATCACCTTTAAAAGATTGGGTAATTTCGCGAGTAAACACAAATAATATTTTAATGACAACAAAAGCTGACTCGCGAGTGTCTGGTTTTGCTTATCTTGTAAATGCACAGAACGGATCTTCTGAAAAACTACTTGGAGACTTATCTGGGCTTACAGCAATAATTAGCTCTAACGAAAAATGGCTAATATACTCTGTATCAAGAACAAATGAGTTCAGTACATTTTCACTAAACACAGAAACAGGGGAGACAAAAAGACTTGGAGTGACAACTCTTCCTGAGAAATGTGTTTTTGCTCAAACAAGCCAAGATGTACTTTTCTGCGCAGGACCAACTCAAATGCCAAGAGTTGCTCTACCTGAATCATGGTATCAAGGAACAACATCTCTAGCTGACAACCTTTGGAGAATAAATCTAGACACTCAACAATACGATCAGATTTTAGGTGACAAGGAAGAGGTGGAGCAAAGTTTTGACATGATAAAACTTGCAACAAGTCCAAAAGATGACTTTATTCTATTTGTAAATAAAAGAGATTTAACTCTTTGGAGCGTCGAGATCTAATTGATCCTTAAGTTTTTGAGCAGGTTTTTTGATTGTTTCCCGAATATAAATCTCTTGTCCAATGGCAAAAAGGTTTGAGATAGTCCAATACAAAGAAACCACCGCGATTAGTCCATAAGAAAAAGCAAACACCATCACAGGAAGAACCCATTTGATTTGGATTTGCATACCTCTCATTAAATCTTCCTTGAAATCTGGTTTGTCTGATTCTTTTTTCTCTTTCTTTTCTTGTTTTGGGAAAGATAATCGCGCTTGAATGTGTTGAGTCACAGCAGCCAAAAGCGCCAGTGTTATGTTCTTTGATTCTGCAATGTGAAATACCCCAAGAAAGGTCATGTCGACGTTTAAAGGGGCACTAATAAAAGAATAAAGGATGTCTGTGTTTATGGCTGGCAGACCACCTTTATATACCACCCAATAAAGAGCCAAAATAACTGGCAATTGAATAAAAATAAGAAGTATCCCAGAGAAAGGGTTTATTTGGTGCTTCTTGTACAAATCAAGCATTGCTCGACCCATTTCCTCTCTATTATCTTTGTATTTTGTTTTTAGTTCTTCTAGTTCTGGTTGAATTTCTCGACTTTTAATAGAAGTTCGTACAGCTGATTTAGAAAGAGGGAAGAGAATAAACTTCACCATAAGTGTAAGGGCAATCACCGCAAACCCCACATCTCCTCCAGGAATAATATCAATAAAGAAAACTAGGACATTGTAAAGGGGTATAAAAAACAGGTCATTAAAAAGTTCTTTCATAGTTTTTTATTATACCTTTTGAGCTGCTATTTTAATAGCTTCTTCCATTTGAACTCGATTTAAATCCAAAGCTTCTTTATTAGTAAAAACAATATAATCAGCCACAGGGAAAAGGTCTTTGTTTTCTTTAATAATGTTGAATATACGACGTTTTAGAAGATGCCTCTTAATGGCACTTTTGACCACCTTTTTAGGAATTGCCACAGCAAACCTCAAAGAATCGTTATTTAGAGTCTTTAAATAAAAACCTCCGGCGTTAATATTCCTGCCAGAGGCCATAATTTCTCCGAATCTTTGGGTATTGATCCTTTGTGTTTTGGGAAGCATTTATTTAAACAGCAAGCTTTGCTCGTCCTTTTGCTCGTCGTCTAGCTAAAACGTTCTTTCCACCAGAAGTTCTACCTCTTACAAGGAATCCGTGTGTTGTCTTTCTTTTTTTATTACTTGGGTTATATGTTACTGACATAAAATTTTATTTATACTTATTCACAGTTTGTAAACAAGTTTTTAACATAAAGAAGGGAATTTCACAAGTTTCTCATTTCTGTCATGTGTATATAATAAGCTATCAACAGTTTTTCAAAATGACAATAATCAACGACACAAAAAATTTATGGGAAACTTCTCTGGCAGAAATTGAAACACTAGTTTCAAAAGCAAACTTTGCAACTTGGTTTAAAGATACATTTTTAATAAAACTAAACGATGGGGAGGCGGTTGTGGGCGTACCAAATACTTTTGTGAAAGATTGGTTGAGCAATAAGTTTTCAAAAACAATCCTAAAATCTTTGCGCGATCAAAATGATGAAATAAAATCTGTTTCATTCACAGTTGCAAACATCGAAAAGATCCGCGCTCAAAAAGAAAAGTTTGTGAAGAGAGAACAAAAAGAAACTCAAGAACTTCCTCTTGCGGATTATTACATAAACAAAGATGACAATTTAAATCCTCGATATACTTTTGATTCTTTTATTATTGGATCATTCAACGAACTTGCACACGCAGCTTCACAAGCGATTGTTCGACAACCGGGAATTGTTTACAACCCATTATTTATTTATGGAAATACAGGACACGGAAAAACTCACTTAATACAAGCAATCGGAAATAAAATAAAAGAAAATCAAAGAGATAAAAAAGTTTTTTATCTAACTTCAGAAAAATTTGCGTCTGAATACGTTGCTGCTATTCAACAAAATAAAATGACTGTGTTTAAAGATAAATATCGAAAATACGATGTGTTGATAATGGACGATATTCAATTCCTTTCAAAGATGGAAAAAACTCAAGAAGAACTTTTTCATTTGTTCAACACTCTTTATGACAACAACAAACAAATTGTTTTTTCATCAGATATGCATCCAAACTTTATTCCTGGTTTAGAAGAAAGATTGAAGTCGAGATTCAACCAAGGAATGATTGTAGATATTCCTAAGCCGGATTCAGAATCAAGAATTTCAATTCTTCAAACAAAAGCGAAGCAAAACAACATCTGCATCTCGGCTGAAATTTGTGATTTCCTTTCAACAACAATTGATGGAAACATTCGAGAATTAGAAGGGGTAATCAATTCAATAGCTTGCCAATCTCAACTAAAGAACAGAGAACTTAATCTAAACGATGTAAAAGACCTGGTAAAAAACAGTGCACGCCCAAAGAAGATGGTTTCTATCAAAGACTTGATAAAACTTGTTGCTGATTTCTACAACATTGATCCAGACGCTATTTGTGATAAAACCAGAAAAAAAGAAGTTGTAAGACCAAGACAAATCACCATGTACATTCTGAGAGAAGACTTCAGCACATCGTACCCAACAATAGGGGATAAGCTCGGAGGAAGAGACCACACCACTGTTATACATTCTTGTGAAAAAATAAAAAATGATCTAAAAACTGATCAAAACCTCGTTCAACAAATCTCACAAATTCGCGCCATGCTATAAAAACTGTGTATAAACTGTTAGCATGTCTGTGAATTTGTTTGGGATTAGTGTTGGATTAACGAGGGGTTGAGTTGGGGATTAAAAAGGATAAGTAGAGGGTATAAAAAAGTTCTTCACATTTGTAAACAACTTATCAAAAACTTTCCACAAGTTTTTATAAATCAAAATTACAAAAGAGCCTTAAATAAACAAATTATTTTAGACTTATCCACTTTTCCACAGGACTAATAGTAATAATAAATCTTTAAATTAAAAAACTAATAAACAATTAAATGAAATTTATCTGCTCAAAAGAAAAGCTTCAGAATCTAATTTCGAAAGCTGAAAAAATATCTGGAAAGAATTCAACACTTCCAGTTCTTTCGTGTGTTGTTCTTGAGACAAAACAAAATCATTTGGTTGTGAGATCTACAAATTTAGATTTGGGAATTGAAGCTACTATTCCTGTGAAGGTGGAACAAGAGGGAATTGTAGCTGTTCCTGGAGCACTCTTTTTGCAATACCTTTCAAATATTTCAGGAGATGAAAATATCACAATTGAAATTGTTAATAAAAATATTCTTCTAACATCAAGCAAAAGTGAAGCAACTGTAAAAACTCTTCCACACGATGACTTCCCAAGTATTCCAAAAGTTGAAACTGATAAGAGTTGTAAAATCTCAGCACACTCTCTGATTCATGGTTTGAAATCTGTTTGGTACAGCGCGTCTGTTTCGAGTATGAAACCAGAACTTGCCAGTGTTTATCTTTATCCAAAAGATTCTAGTTTAATGTTTGTGGCTACGGATTCTTTTCGATTGGCAGAAAAAAGAATTGATGTAAAAGAAATTGACACTTTCGAAAGTGTTTTGGTTCCGTTTAGAAACGTTTCAGAAATTATTAGAATTTTTGATGGGATTGTTGGAGATATAGAAATTCTTTTTGATGAAGGACAAATCGCTTTTGTTTATGATGGACTTTATTTAGTTTCAAGAATTGTTGATGGAAACTTTCCAGACTATAAACAAATTATCCCCAAAGAAAATACAACAGAGGTTGTTGTGTTAAAACAAGACTTAATTCAGGCACTAAAACTTTCAAATATTTTCTCAGATAAATTTAATCAAGTTCACATGACTATTCGTCCAGAGGATGGAGTTTTTGAGGTTGCTTCTAAAAACGTAGATAAAGGTGAAAACAAAAACAACATCGAAGCGACACTTCGAGGGGATTCTATTGAGATTAGTTTCAATCACAAATACCTAGGAGATTCTTTTAGTTCAATTAATTCAGATAGTTTGATTCTGATGTTTAATGGCGCGAATAGACCAATGGTAATGCGTGGTGTAAATGATCAGAGCTTTATGTATTTAGTGATGCCTTTAAATCGCTAAAATTGCTTACTGGTGAATTTTAAAACAAAATCATGGATCAGATTAGCTTATACCTAAAAAAGTACGAAAATTTTGGATTTAAAGAGCGAGATCTGAAGTTGAAAATTATTGAAGTGGTAAAAGAAGAAACTGGTTTAGAGTTGGATAAAGAATTAATTTCAATTCGAGATATGACAGTTAATATTTCTGTGAGTGGTGCAGCAAAAGCCGAACTTTTTATGAAAAGAAATATTATTGAAAACAAAATTAACGATATAAAAACGATTCGTTAATTTAGTTTGTTCCAAAAGTTATTGAGTCTTGATATCTATTTCCTTCAGTATCTTCAACTTCTACCTCAAGCTTGTTGCCAGATTTTTTCATTTTGTCGATTTTGTCTGGAAAGAATGAGAAAGATTTTGTATTTATATCTATTTTACCTTCTTGAACTCCATTGATTTTAACAGTACCTTCTTTTAGCGGAATTGAGGTGTTGTTTAATTGAATTGCTACATAGACTTCTGTGTCTTCTAGAAAGACATCACCGTTTAAGGGGTTAATTATTTGAAGACTTGGTTTAGAAGAGTCAGGAGTATTTGTGTCCACCAAGGGAACATTTCCTTGCCATGCTCTAACTGCGTTTTCCCATAACCAATATTGAGAATCTGCCCCTGGATTTCTAGGTTCGCCTCCAAGAGGATTGTTTCTGTCTACCCAGTGCAAAATTGTGTGAATTATTCCGTCGTTTGTGTATTGCCAGTTTCCGGCGATGATTGGTTTAATTCCTTCTGTTATTCCGTCTGGTGAAGAGAATGATGTTGGGGGTTTTTTACTTATTGCAAATTGCATAAACTCATTCCACATTGGGGCTACGATAAATCCAGCAACTCTTTTTTCCATTGAGCTGTTGTCGTTGTTACCAGCCCACGCTGCTAGAGAAATTTCCGGGGTGTATCCCACAATCCAAGCGTCTCGGTAATCGTTTGTTGTTCCTGTTTTCACAGCTACTCCTGGAATATTTAAATATGAGCTTGAACCAAAGGCTGGTGTTCGCGCAGCGTTGTCTGAAAGTACACTAGAGATAAGTCGAGCAGTTTGTTCTGGGAGAACTCTTTCTTTTTCTTCTTCAAATTTTTCTAGCTCTTTTCCTTTTCTGTCTTGTACTGTCAGAATTCCTTGTGTCTTTGCTTTGATTCCATCATTTGCAAAAACTCCGTAAGCTGTGGCCATGTCGAGTGGACGCACTTCTCCTCCTCCTAGAACAAGAGTTAATCCATATTGATCAACGTTTGTTAGAGTTTCGATTCCCATTTTTTTAGCTAGGTTTAATGAATCTTGAATTCCTGCAAGGTAAAGAACTTTTACAGCAGGAATGTTTACAGATTGAGCTAGAGCATCTCGCAGAGACATGGGGCCTCTGAAAACATTGTCGTAGTTTTGTGGATTGTAACAATTTCCTCCACTTGCACATGTTGTAGAAAATTCTGTTGGAACATCAAACACTACAGTTTCTGGACGGTAACCTTTATTGAAAGCTTCTGCATAAACAAAAGGCTTGAAAGCAGACCCAGGCTGTCGCTCTGTTGTTGCAATGTTGAAGTTTCCATCAATTTCTTCATCAAAATAATCTCGAGAACCAACCATCACCAGAACCTCTCCTGTCTTTGGGTCTGTTGCTACGATTGATGCATTTTCTGCATTGTATCGAGTTGCGTTTTCTAGAGCGTGTTTTTTTACAATCTCTTCTGCTTTTTCTTGAAGTTCCCAATCTAGTGTTGTAACAACTTTCAGTCCTCCTTGTTCAACGGCTTCTGCTCCATATTTTTCTTCAAGTTGTTCTATTATCCAAAAAACAAAGTGAGGTGCTTTGATCCCAAAGTTTTCTATTTTTTGGAAAGACACTTCTTCTTTCATTGCTGAATCGTATTCTTCTTGTGAAATGAAATCATTCTTTAACATTTCGCTCAGAACTTTATTTTTTCTAGATTCAAGCGCCTCTAGGTTTTTTCCGTATGGAGAAAAATATGTCGGTGCTTGGGGAAGAGCGGCTAGATATGCAGATTCTGCAAGGGTTAAATCGATAGCATCTTTTCCAAAGAATCTTCGAGATGCTTCTTGGATTCCATAAACAGTTCCTCCATATGGAATTTCGTTTAAGTAAATTTCAAGAATCTGATCTTTTGAAAGTTGAGCTTCTAGTCTTGGTGCAAGAACCCATTCTTTCAATTTTCGTGAGATTTTTTTATCAGATGTAAGAAGAGCGTTTTTTAGAACTTGCTGGGTGATTGTTGAACCTCCTTGTCCGCTGAAAAGATTTCCGTCTTTTAGGTTTGTTAGAATTGCCCGGAAGATGGCTTTTGGTTCAACTCCGTTGTGGTTGTAGAAGTTTGAGTCTTCGATTGCAATAGAGGCTTTTTCTGCGTAATCGTTGATTTTGTCGAGCGTTACAACTGTTCGAGTTACTTCTCCGTGAACGTCGAAAAGGATTACTCGGCCAGTTCTATCGAAGATTTTTGTAGATTGAACAACTTTTCTTTCGGCAAAGTTGTCTAGGTCTGGCATCTCAAATGTTGCTACCCAGATTGCGACAGAGCCTGCGAATAGAAATAAAAACAAAAGGCAGGCTAGGACTATCTTTTTCCAGCCCATTTTTTTGATATATGCGATGGCTTTTCGGGATTTTTTTACGATTGTATTTATCATTTGATTTGTTTTTTCACCACCCCAATTCAAAAAATCTTCCGTTTCTTTGCGAGTTGGTAAATTATTTTTAATGTATCTATTATACAATCTTTTGAAATTTATTTTCTTCATTTGTGCGTGGAATATACAATTTATGGTTGTTAGAGTCAATAAAATAAAAACCTCAATATATTTATTGAGGTTAGACAGAGGTTTCTCTCTTGTGTCAGTATTTCCCAAAAAGGGATTTGATTTGTTCTTGAGACATCATTTTGTGCTCTGACTTCGGATCTGAAATTTGGTGATTGCAGTTACTACAATTGTCTGGACCTTCCGCCCATATTTCACCAGTCTCAACTTCTTCTGTAAGAGTAAGAATGATTGGAACTTTGCAGACTGCACAAGTCTTGTGGAACATGATTTGGGTTGGAGGTGGTGGTACGTCGATAATGAAATACGAAAGTAGTACCATCGCCCCTTTCATTCCAGGGTCCACCTCTTCTCTTTGTCCTACTAGTCTTTTCATTGTTTTGTACTTTTAAAAGTGAGAATACAACTATGTTTTAAAGGTGTCAATAATCAATGATGAAGGGTGAGGCTGCGGCATACTTTTAAAGTATTCAAATAAAATGATAGAATCGATTTATGTTTTTCAATAAAAAATTTGAAGTGGTGACAGATGAATCAAAAATCGATGTTTTGCTCTCGAGAAGTATTTCTACAATTCTGCCATCAAAAGAAGATTTGAAAAAAGAATTTATGTCTGGGAGAAGACTGAAGATTTATATTGGAGCTGACGCCACTGGGCCAGACTTGCACTTAGGGCACGCTACGAATTTTTTCTTTTTAGAAAGAATGAGACAACTTGGACATGAAATTGTTATTTTGTTTGGAGATTTTACAGCGATGATTGGTGATCCGAGTGATAAAGACGCTACGCGAGTTCGCCTTTCAAGAGAAGAGGTTGAAGAAAATATTAAAACTTGGAAGAAACAAATCAGTAAAGTTTTAAAAGTTGATGACAAAAAAAATCCAGTTACTTTTGAAAAAAATAGTAAATGGCTTTCAACTTTAACTTTTGAAAAAGTTGTTGATCTCGCTTCAAACTTTACCGTGCAACAAATGATTGAGAGAGACATGTTCGACAAGAGAATAAAAGAAGGGAAGCCTGTGTATGTACATGAATTTATGTATCCTTTGATGGTCGGATATGACTCTGTTGTTTTGGATGTTGATATTGAGCTTGGTGGAAACGATCAAACTTTTAATATGCTGGCTGGAAGAACTTTGCAAAAAAACTTAACAGGAAAAAATAAGTTTGTAGTGGCGACAACTCTTTTGCAAAATCCTGTAACTGGAAAGAAATTAATGAGCAAGAGCGAGGGTGGTTATGTTTCTCTGCAAGACGATTCAAAAAATATGTACGGAAAAATTATGGCACTGCCAGATGAAGTTATTAAATCTTTGTTTATTGATGGAACTTGGTTAAGTGATGAAGAAATTTTGGATTTAGATAAATTAATTTCAGAAAATCCTAAAGAAGCTAAGATGAGACTGGCGAGAGAGATTGTGGCTATTTATCATGATAAAAAAGCTGCAGAAGATGCAGAGAAAAACTGGGTGGAGACTTTTTCAAAAGGTGGAGTGCCAGAAGATCTGCAGATTTTAAAAGCAAAGGATAATCAGGGTTTGATTGATGTTTTGGTAGAAAATAAAATTGTTGAATCGCGAGGAGAGTTTCGAAGACTTATCGATGGTGGGGGAATTAAAAAAGCAGACGGGACTCAAATTAAGGACCCGAATGCTTTAGTGGAAAATGAAACTTATAAAATCGGTAAGCGAAGGTTTGTGAAGATTGAGATACTCTCTTAAACAAAAAGGACTCTTATGTAATACGAGTCCTTTTTGTTTTTAAATATTTATTTTTAGTAGAACCCGTCTTCTGGTTCTACGTCGTCATAAAGATCTGCATCCTCGTCTTCTTCCTCGTCGTCTTCATCATCCTCGTCATCATCTTCCTCCTCTTCATCTACAGCGGCGACCCCTAGAATATCATCATCCAATTCTCCACCAAGAAGATCGTCCAACTCCGCAAGCTCATCGTCTTCCGGAACTTCTGGTAACTCCAAATCTATTTCCAATTCGTCGCTCATTTTTTTGAATTTTATTTTAATGACATATTATTTAACATAACCAAAAGTTAAATCAAGTCTTTTTACCTGTGGATATTTCGAAGTGTTGCTAAACAGGTTAATCCAACCGCGATTGCGTCGATTTCATCATCAATTTTATTAGATAAATCTATCTTTGTTATCAAGCTAACCATTTTTAAAACTTGAGATTTATCACTGCTTCCAGAACCGGTAACTGCCACTTTTATTGCTTGAGGAGAATATTCATTAACGGGCAAACCTTCTTTCGCACACATTGCCATCAAAACTCCACGAGATTCTGCCACTTTCATTGCGGTCTTTGTGTTTTTGCTAAAAAATAAAGTTTCAATCGCCATTTGTGCAGGAGAAAATTCTTTTAATAAATCCAAAACTTTATTTGCGATTTGCCCAAGTCTTTCGGGATGCGAATCTTTTGCACTCGTTTTAAAGCACTCAGAAAAAATCACAACATCTTTGCCGAGCTCTGTTTTTTCTAAAATGGCAATTCCGAGCCTCTCATATCCGGGATCAAAAGCGATAATCTTCATTAGATTGATTCTATCAAAAAAGAAAATAAAAAGGCCGGCGTCGCAGACGCCGGCCGAAACAGCTCTTAAAAAGAATCCTAAGCTATTGACCTGATCAGATTCAAGAAATCCTTTTTTAGTGGATTTACAAACTCAACAACTTTAGTGATTGGGTTGTCTGCCAGTAAAAAACCGTCAGAGCTGGCACTTTTCATTATGAGTCCGTCGGATGTTGGAATAAATTTTCCTATAGATATGGCTCCAACCTTGAGAGCAATTTCGCAAAGTTCTACTCGAAGTCTTCTTTCGACAACTGCAATTTTCTTTGAGTGTAATCGGACGAACCATTGAAGGTTTCGGTAAGAGGGGTTCAGTTTAAATCTCTCAATTTCTTGATTAGTGATGTTGAAAGCCATCACAGCATTTCCCAATGCTGTAGGTTCTTTTTCCAGATATTCCCTGGCAATTCTCAAAACCATCTCCGTATCAGTTTCAGTTCTTTGCATTTATATTTTTTTTGGGTGGGAGTTTAATTCAAGGTTCAAACAGTCAAACGCAAAATACCACATTTTTTTAATTAAATAAATAGGTGGTTGTTTTCGGTTTTTATGCTTCGTTTGTGTAAACTCCTTGTACGTCATCGCTTTCTTCTAGGGCGTCTAAAAGGTTTCCAAGTTTTTCTCCATCTTCTTCAGAGATTTCGATTGTAGAGTTGGCAATCCATTCTCCATTTTGTTTTGAAAAAGCCCAAGACGCTGCTCCTGGAGTTGCTAGTTCCAAATTTGATTTAGAGAGAGTGTGGCGGATTTCTGCTGCGGTGCGATTTTTGTTGTCTGTAAGTGCATCAATAATTATTGCGACTCCACCTGGTCCGTACGCTTCGTATAAAACAGGAAACATTTCAGCCGTACCTGATTCAGTTCCTTTTTTGACAGCACGCTCGATGTTGTCTTTTGGCATATTTTCTTTTCGAGCAATATCCATAATGGCCACAAGAGAAGGGGAAGTCAGATTTCCTCCAACTTTTTTAGATTCGTTTGTTAGAAGTCGAGACAAGCGAGAAAAGACTTTGCTCTTTTTAGCATCTTCACCTTCCTTCTTTCTTTTGATTTTTGACCATTTATTATGTCCTGACATATATTTGAAATTATATCCGTTATTTTTGAAGCATATCAAATTTTAGGGAAATAAAAAACTGATTGACCTGATTGAAAATAAAGTGTAGTTTTCTTTTTAAATAGATACTTAAAATATGAATGATATAGACAAAATAGTTTCAGACGGTTTGGGAAAGTTTTTTGGATTTGTTCATCCTGTTACACCAGAAGAGTTGCTAGGGAAAACATTCGTGATTCGGGTAAATAGGAGAGATTCGTTATTTCCAGATCAGGCGATTATTACTCACAACTATTACGCCAAATTAGATCTGCTTTTTGTAAATACATACAGAACATTAAAATCGAACACTTATATTTCAGATGTAGAATTCTTTTTTGACAAAGGTATCACGGCAACGGTTGGTGGTTTAATTAATTTTTTGCATCACGACCGTGCAGAAGATCTTGTTATTAAGTTTAAGGGATTACCAAAAGCAAAGGCTTCTTTTTTGGGAGATGAGGAAGAAGTCGGCCAACTTGGTTTTTTGTGATACCGCGCTTCTTCGGAAGCGTTTTTCTTTTGTTGACTAATTTTTATAAAAGAGTAATTTGGGTTTTGAAAGTAAACTTAAAAATAATAAATGAGTTGGATAATTTTCTATTTAGCATTTGTTTTGGTGGGGGCTGTTTGTTCAGTTGATTCTGCAAGAAGAATTATAAAAACACCCATTCTTCGTAGGTTTTGGCTCCAAAAACTTGATGAGGATGAAGCTCAATGTTTATTGAGTGCTTCTACTGCCACATGGGAGTTTTATAGAATTAGCTTCTTTGTTAATTTAATAGTCTGGCCATGGGCAATTGTGAATTGGTTTGTACTTTTCTATTGGATTTTTTCTAATCGAAACAAAAGGTTTTGGGGATGATTTCAGGTGTCGCGCTTGCGCGACACCTTTTTATTTAAAAATCTGTGGAGCTTCTTTTCCTAAATGCGCATACGCTTTTTCTGTCGCAATTCTTCCACGCGGAGTTCTTTCGATCATTCCAAGTTGAATTAAATATGGTTCATGGAATTCTTCAACTGTAGATTCTTCTTCGTGAAGTGCTGTCGCAAGAGTGTTCAATCCCACGGGCCCTCCTTTAAATTTTTCAATTAAAACTCGCAAAACATCTCTGTCCATTTTTGTTAAACCAAGTTCGTCGATCTCCAACATATCCAAAGCTTCACAAACATTTTTTGCATCTAGGTTTTCTTTTTTAATTTGCGCCAAGTCGCGACATCTTTTCAAAAGGTAGTTTGCTGTTCGCGGAGTGCTTCTGCTTCTTTTTGAAATTGCGTTTGCTGCGGTGCCTTCTAATTCGATATGTAAAATTCTCGCAGATCTTTTTAAAATAGTCTCAATTTCTTTTTCAGAATAAAATTCTAATCGATATGTTCCTCCAGAGAAGCGTGAGCGAAGTGGGGAAGACAAACTCGCAATCTTTGTTGTTGCTGCGATCAAAGTGAAAGGTGGCAAATCTAATTGAATTGTTCTCGCTGATGGGCCTTTCCCAATAATGATATCCAAAACACCAGATTCCATTGCCGGATACAAAACCTCTTCAATTGCTTTGTTCAATCTGTGAATTTCATCAATAAAAAGAATATCTCCAGATGAAAGATTTGTAAGAATCGAAGCAAGATCCCCAACTTTTTCTATAGCAGGCCCCGATGTGATTTTGATTTGCGCTCCGATGTGTTTTGCGATAAGGTATGCCAACGTTGTTTTTCCAAGACCCGGAGGACCGTAAAATAAAATGTGTTCAGGTGGGTGTCCTCTTTCTCGAGCGGCCTCTAAAAGTACGTTTAAATTGTCTTTAATAGACTGTTGACCAACATATTCGTCCCATACACTCGGGCGAAGTTCTTTATCAAGAAAAGAGACTTCTCCCGGGGCTTCATTTAAAGGGTTTGTGATGTTTGTTGACATTTTTTTTAAATATGTTACTATACTTGCAACAACTGCACACGGATGATTTTTGAAACGGCAGATCTCTAAGCGATAGACATTGTCTATAGGCGAGCAATAAAGGACACTCCTGGTTACATGCTAACGCGTGTTTGCTGGGGTTATCCTTAATTCCTCGTCTCCCTTTGGCACGGTTCATTGGCTCGCTTAGAGATCTGCATTTTCAAACGGCATTTCTATAGAAAATATAACCGTTTTAAATTTTACCACAACTAGTCAAAGCATTTTTTTTATTCCGCAATTTTCGTAATATCAAAATCTTCTTTCTTTTCGGTAGATTTATCTTCATTAGCCCATCCATCTGATGCATCGCCAAGTCCGCTTCGTGTTGAAAGGTCAACAACTCTTCTTAGTTCTTCTAAGTCTGTGTATCCTTTCAAAATTTTTGTAACACCATCTTGCGCCATATCCATAATTCCTTGATGTTCAGCGGCTTCTTTGATTTCTCTTTCACTTGGATTTGATTCAAGAGCTTCTTCAACTTTTTGATCTGAAAGAACAGCTTCAAAAACTCCAATTCGTCCTTTATATCCTGTTTGATTACATTTTTCACAACCTCCAACTTTTGCTGTGAAAGTTTTTTCAGCCCAAGCGACTTCTTTTTCTTTTATACTTTCATAAACTTGTTTCATTAGAGTCAAATTTTCTCCTTCAAGAACTTTTTCTTCTTTACACCCATCACAAAGTCTTCGTACAAGTCTCTGCGCGATTGCCATACTAATAGCAGAAGTTAGAATTTTTGGATTCACTCCAAGGTCGATCAATCGAGTGAAAGTTCCTGCGGCGTTGTTTGTGTGAAGAGTAGAGAAAACTAAGTGACCTGTAAGAGCTGCGTGTACAGCTGTTTCTGCTGTTTCTAAATCTCGGATTTCTCCCACCATGATTACGTCTGGATCTTGTCGAAGAGTTTTTTTCAAACCGGTTGCGAAGTCATAACCTTTTTCGTTATCAACTTGTGTTTGCACTATTCCGTCCAAGTGGTATTCGATAGGATCTTCGATTGTAATAATTTTTATTTCAGGAGTTTTCTTTAAACGAAGAAAGGCATAAAGAGTTGTTGTTTTTCCGGAACCGGTCGGACCTGTGTTTAGAATCATTCCGTTTGGTTTTGCCAAAGCCTCCATAAAAACTTTTAACAATTTATCTGGCACACCAAGGTCTTGGATTTTTACCTGAATAGAAGCCGGGTCAAGAAGACGCATAACGACGCTTTCTCCGTAGTTTCCTGGAAGGGTAGAAGAACGAATTTCGATTTCTCTTTCGCCAATAGCAATACTGAAACGACCGTCTTGTGCTGTTTCTTTAATATTCAATTTCATTCCAGAAAGAAGCTTTATCCTAGAAAGAAGCAGATGGTAAGTTTCCTGATCTAATTTTGTTACTTCGATAAGCACGCCGTCTAAACGGAATCTGATTTGAATAAAGTCGTCTTCTGGTTCGATGTGAACATCGGAAGCTCCCAGAGAGATTGCGCCGGCCATAATAATTTCAACAATCCGAGAAATACGGAAGCTTTTTTTCATTTGCACAATTTCTTCAATCAAAGCTTTTACGTCTTCGATTTTTTGAACTTTATTGATGAAATCCTCGATGTCTTTGCTAGAAATTTCAAGCATTCCTTCTTTTGTGTTGCTGGCGTAAGAAATTTCTTTATATCTTTCCCACGCTCTTTCTAGGCTTTGTGTAGAAACCATAAAAGGCTCCACGATAAAGCCTTTGTCCTCTAAAGATTTCATTACAGCTTTTGTGTCTTCTCGTCCTGGTGCAAGAACTGCTACACGAACTCTTTTTCCGATTAAATCAAAAACCGCAATTTTCGCAGCGCGGGCTTCTTCTTCGGGAAGAGTTTTTAGACCGTCCGTGTCGATTGTGATACGAGAAAGGTCGGCGTATGGAACGTTGTATTTTTTTGAAAGAATTTTTGCAAGATCTTCCTCCTCGCTCCTGCGGAGCTCGGCTACTTTTGTATCTCGTAATTCTTCGTCTGCAAATTGAGCCATCATTGCGATAATTTTAGCACAAGAAGTTTTGTTTTTATTGGATTTTTATGGGAAAAAGGAAAATTAGATGAATTGACGCATGCCTTTTTTTAGTGTATAAAAATAAAGAAATAGTTTAATTTTAAAATAGAAGGAAAAATAAATGAAACAAGAAAACAATCTGGGAGAGGTGGTTTCTAAATTAAAACCTAAAACAAAGCCTGTCTGGATTACTTGGCTGCTGGGTTTTGGCTGGGGGGCTCTTTTTTCCACGCTTATGTGGTCCTTCGTCTACAAAGAAACAAAGGACATTCTTGACCAAATGAGAATTGATTTAGAATATTCTCGTTACATCCGTTTTTTTGTGGAGCCACTTGAAAGACCTTCCGTTCCTCCTCCCATCTTCGTGGAGACTTAGTTATTTATAGAGGCCTTGTATTCAATAAGGCCTCTATTTTTCTTTTTTGCCTCTATTTTTGCTATGCTACATCTATGAAAATTCTGCTTGAACAGCTTCCAGACTTTGCTTCTAATTTTTTAAACGATTTTGGGGCTGATTCTACAAGCTCAGAAAAAGCTTTATTAATAGGACTTTCGGGAAACCTTGGCGCCGGCAAAACAACTTTCACTCAACAAGTCTCAAAAATTTTAAATATTGAAGAAAAAATCACCAGCCCAACTTTTGTTTTGATGAAAAAATATTCCATCGACTTTGGAAAATTCAAAAACCTAATTCACATCGACGCTTATCGAGTCGAAGATCCAAACGAATTAAAAGTTTTAAAGTTTTCTGAGTTGTGTGATGATCCAGAAAATCTAATTTTTATAGAGTGGCCGGAAAAAGTTGAAGAAGTTTTGCCAGAAAAAAGAATCACAATCACATTTGAAGTTGCAGACGAAGATTCCCGGGAAATAAATATCATCAAAAATGTCTAAAAAAGATAAAAGAAAAATAATTTTATTTGATTCACACGCAATTATTCATCGCGCGTATCATGCTCTACCGGATTTTTCTTCATCAAAAGGTGAACCAACTGGTGCGCTCTATGGACTGTCTTCAATGTTGATGGCAATCATTAATGAATTCAAACCGGATTTTATGGTGGCTGCTTTCGATCTTCCTAAACCAACTTATCGTCACGAAGCTTATGCTGATTATAAATCCGGAAGAAAAGCGTTGGACGAAAATCTTTCAATTCAATTAAAAAGAGCGCGAGATATTTTTAAAGCATTTGGAATTCCAATTTATGAAGCAGAGGGTTTTGAAGCCGACGATATTATTGGAACGGCTGTTGAACAATTACAAAAAGATTCCAACAACGAAATTATTATTGCTTCGGGAGATATGGATACTTTGCAACTCGTGTACAAAAAACAAGTTAAGGTTTTCACTTTGAGAAAGGGGATTAAAGATACGATTCTATACGACGAAGACGGAGTTTTTGAAAGATACAATTTCAAACCAAATCAATTAATAGATTTTAAAGGTCTGCGCGGTGATCCTTCTGACAATATTATTGGCGTGCCAGGTATTGGTGAAAAAACTGCCACAACACTTCTGCAAACTTTTGGAACGATTGAAAAAATTTATGCAGCGATTGAAAAAGATTCACCGAAATTTAAAGAAGCCAAAATAACACCGAGAATATTGGAGCTTTTGAAAGAACACAAAGAAGAAGCGGAGTTTAGTAAAATGTTGGCGACAATTCGGCGAGATGCTCCTGTGGAGATAGAAGTGCCAGAAAAAAGTTGGATAGAAAATATTCCTGCTCAAAAAATAAAAACACTTTTTAATGAACTAGAATTTCGCTCTCTTGCTGAAAGATTTAACACTTTGTTTTCAACTGGAGAAACCGAAACCGTAGAAGAAAAGGTCGAACAGGTTGTGGACGAGGATCTTTTGCAAGAAGCAAAGATTGGTTTGTGGCTTTTGAATTCGAATTTAACAAATCCTTCAATGCAAGACGTTTTGCATTTTGCTCGGACAGAACTTTTCGAAAGTGCTCACAAAAAAATTATAGAGGAAGTTGAAAAACACAATATGAAATTTGTATTTGATGAAATTGAAAAACCTCTGATTCCGATTTTGAAGAAGATGGAAGAAAAGGGGATTGCTGTTTTGCCAAAAGTATTGAAAGAGCTTTCAAATGAATATCACAAAAAATTAAATATTCTTGAAAAAGAAATTTATAAAATGGCGGGAGAAGAATTTAATATTAATTCTCCGAAACAAATGGCGGAAGTTTTGTTTGTGAAAATGGAATTGAAATATCCAGGAATGAGAAAGACTTCGACTGGTGCGTATTCAACGAAAGAAGATGTTTTGCAAAAGCTTTTAGGCACAAGCCCGATCATTGATTTAATTATGGATTATCGAGAACTTTCAAAACTTGTTTCTACATACATCGACAAAATTCCAAACATGATTGCAAAGGATGGGCGATTGCATCCTAAATTTATTCAAACAGGTGCGGCGACAGGGCGAATGTCATCTCAGGATCCAAACATTCAAAATATTCCAATCAAGACCGATAACGGTCGACGAATCAGAACCGCATTCGTCGCACCAAAAGGGAGAAGATTTTTAGCTTGCGATTATTCTCAAATAGAACTTCGTCTGGCTGCGATTTTTTCTGGTGATGAAAAATTCGTGGAAGCATTTCGTTCTGGAAAAGATATTCACTCGAGCGTTGCTTCGCTAGTTTTTGGAGTTCCCGAAAATGAAATTACAAAGATGATGCGTGTGAAAGCGAAAACAATTAACTTTGGAATTCTTTATGGAATGGGGGTTGTGGCTTTGCAGAAAAATTTAAAGACGGAAAGAAAAGAAGCGCAGAAATTTTATGATGATTATTTTGAAACTTTCACAACGCTGGCGAATTATCTTGAAGAAACAAAATCAAACGCAAAGATAAATGGTTATGTAGAAACTCTTTTTGGTCGTCGACGACATCTTGATGGAATTAAATCATCTCTTCCTTTTATTCGTGCACAAGCAGAAAGAATGGCAATCAACGCGCCGATTCAGGGAACTTCTGCCGATATTACAAAGCTCGCAATGGTGCACGTTGCGAAGTGGATTGAAGAAAATAAATTAAACGGCAAGATTGATATGCTTTTGCAAATTCACGATGAACTTATTTTTGAAATTGATGAAGATGAAATTGAAAAACTAGCGCCGCAGATAAAAAAGATCATGGAAAACGTTTTGACCGAAGAGCAAAAGGTGGGTGTGCCAATAATTGTGGAGTGTGCGGTGGGTAAAAGCTGGGGAGAAATGAAGAGTTTGTAAGTGGTAAAATAAAAGCAATGTTATATTTCCTATATGGTGATGTGCCAAAAGCAGCGGAGAAAGCCAGAAGCATGGTGGATTCTTTGATTGCAAAACAGCCAGACGCGGCAAGGTTTAAAATTGATTCGCAAAATTGGGAAGTGGGAGAAATGGAAGGACTGCTTCACGGACAAGGTCTTTTTTCTCAAAGATATATTATTGAGCTTCGACATTTGTTTGAAAAAGTTGAGACTGCGGAATCCGTTATTTCTTTTTTGCCGGAAATAGCTCAATCAGAAAATATTTTTATTTGGGTAGATAGAGATGTGGATGAAAAATCTTTAAAAGAAATTGAAAAACACGCGGCAAAAGTTCAACAATTTTCAGAAACAAAAAAAATCGAGAAACCAAAATTTAATTCTTTTATTTTGGCAGATGCGCTTTGCGAGAGAAACAAACAAAAGTTATGGGTTAATTTTCAAGATGCTTTAAATTCTTCAGATCCTCAAGAGTTGCATGGAACACTTTTTTGGCAAATGAAAAGTATGCTTTTGGCGCAAAAATATAAAACAGCGGCGGAAGTTGATATGAAACCTTTTCCTTTTAGCAAAGCAAAAGCAGGCTCAAAAAAATATTCAGAAGAAGAATTAGAAAGACTAACTACAGAATTGATTGCTGTGTCGCACGATTCTAGAAGGGGATTGTGCAGTTTTGAGGTAGCTTTGGAGCGATGGGTTTTGAGTATTTAAAATGTTAAAATGAAGTTTATGATTGAAATGCCACAACAACAGTCCTCAAACGAATTATTTTCAGATTTTGAAGATGAAAAAAGACAAATAAGAGAAATTGCAGAGGAGATGAACGATAGAGCTTGGAAAAAAATGGATGGTAATGCTGAAAAATTTGACCAATGGGTCGCCATGAGAAATGAGTTTGTTGCTGATAAGTTAAAAGAGCATGGAGTCGGGCATGCTCCTGAACACTTCGCAGCGTTTCATTATTTTATTGGGAGTGGACTTCCTTCGGGCGAAGGTCATCCATTTGATACTGAGGATGGTTTAGTATTGAAATCTATTATAGAGGTTTCAAAATATCTTTAGAACAAATACTTGTCCGTCCGAACTATCGTTCTGTCCGTTCGCGTTCGGAAATAAAAAAAGTGGCAAAGCCACTTTTTTTATTTCACTCACTTGTCCGTCCAGTAGGAATCGAACCTACGACCCTCCGCTTAAAAGGCGGGTGCTCTACCAGCTGAGCTATGGACGGATTTTGAAAGGATACAACTTTTATAGAGGTAAATCAACTGCAAAAGCCCCTGCGCCCGTAAACAGCAAGGAAATTGCAATCACGATCATCACAAGATAAAAAGCTGATGTGTGTGGCAGGATTTTTTCGGCTCGGTTTTCTATGTAGAAAAGGGCGAAAAGAATGTATATTGTGATTAGGGCTGCAACTTGTGTAAAGAAGCCGAAGATAAAGAATAATCCTAGAATTATTTCTGCAATTCCGAATTTCCAAGGTAGGAAACTGGCCATTGGATAGTCTCGACTAGAAAAATAAGCCATAAACAAAGCTCTTTTGTTTCGGATTGTATCTAGGCCTATTGTGATTAGGGTAAAGGCTAAAACTAGTCGCAAGAGTGTTGGACTAAGGATGGCGTAATTTAGAAGCTCTGGAAATGTATTTAACATATAAATGTAGTATAAAGTTATTATTGATATGAAACAAGCAAGGGAAACAGCAGGAGAATTTTATGTCGTTTTGAACAACATTCGAAGCACTCAGAATGTTGGGGCGATTTTGCGTACTTGTGATGCATCTGGAATTGATAAAGTTTTCTTTTCTGGGATCACACCTTCGCCGATTGATCGCTTTGGAAGAAAGAGAAGTGATGTTTCAAAGAGTGCATTAGGTGCGGAGGATTCTGTGAAATGGGAAGTTTTGGAAGAGATCGGAAAAAGTGTCGAGAGTTTTTTGAAAGAAATGAAAAGTGACGGATTTCAAATTGTTGCATTGGAGCAAAGTAAAAATTCTGTTGATTATAAAAATTTGAATAAAGAATTTCCTGCGGACAAGAGAGTTGTTTTGGTAGGGAATGAAGTGAAAGGTGTTGATTCCGAGATTTTAGATTTGTGCGATGTGACTGCGGAGATCCCGATGCTGGGAGAAAAAGAGTCGCTGAATGTGGCGGTGGCGTTTGGAATTTTTATTTTTAGGATTTTGGAGATTTAAATAAAACGACCTTATAGAGACTTTTCTCTATAAGGTCGTAGTTTCGAGTATTGAAACTGTTATCAGTTGGGCTTTAGCTCGGAAACCTTTTGAAGGATGTGTACACCTTCATTGGCCCAAGAGCGCAATTCTGAATATGCTTGGAAGTAATTTTTATTAATACTTTCAAGGGCCATTACCAGAATTCGCGGAGCATGGATAAGAGCTTTCCTAAACTCACGCTCCACAATAGTAAATTCAGAGAGAGAATTTTGCATATTGGTCTGTATGCAAGATCCTGTATCTCTGTGTTCTTTTGGTAATACTAAAATTTCCGCATAACACTCATCAGATTTGAGAATTTCTTCCCATATGGTTTTACATTTTGCTTGATTAACACGGTCTTTAACTTTTTCAAATTCTTTGAGAGCACTCTTTGTTTCGGATCGGTTGATGAACTCAATTAGTTGATCCATATTTAAATTAGTAGGAAATGATCTGTCGACTAGTTGGCAAATGTGTATACTCAAGGATCTCCTTTCGGTTGATTTTATGAAATAAAATCATATTAAATAATTTATGTCAACAAATTAATCTTATAAAGATTTTTATTTTGGAGATATAAATTGGCAAGTAGGGCAGTAATGAGTTCCTCGACCCGCAACTACAATTCTTGAGATTTTATCTTTGCAATTTTTTCGTAGACAATCTTTTCCTTTTCTTTGATAAACCTGGTGTTCTAATTGGAATCGGCCTTTTTCGCCAGACGGTGTGCGGTAGTCCTGCATTGAGTCTCCGCCAAAATCAATTCCTTTTTTCAAAACTTCTACAACTGATTTATATAAATTTTTTAACGCAGTTTTATCTAGTTTGTGCACAAGAGTTTCCGGGTGAATTTTAGACATCCATAAAGATTCGTCAGAATAAATATTTCCAATTCCAGCAATCAATTCTTGATCAAGCAGAGCTTGTTTTATCTTCCAAGTCTTTCTTCGCAAAATTCTGTCTTGAAAAATTTGAAATGTGAAATCATCTGCGACAGGATTTGGGCCCAAAACTTTAACATCAGGATGCTCAAACATTTTCGAAGTCTGTATCAATGTGATCTTCGCAAATTTTCTTGTATCAGAAAGTACAACACTCGTGCCGTTTTTCAATTGAAAAACAAGTCGGATGTGTCCATTCCACGGATCATCTCGAAGAGGTCCTGGTTCTGTTGCTAACCATTCTTTTTTCTTTTTGTCGTATGCATATTTTCCGTGGAGCAGGTGACCTGTCATTTTCATGTGTACTAAAATAGTCTGGTCTTTGTTTGTATGAATCAAAACATTTTTTCCAACACGGCCAGTGTCTTTTATCTTTGAACCTATAAGTTCTGCACGAAATTTCTTAAAAAACTTTGGATCTTTGATATCGTCTTTTCCATATCTATAAGGAGAATCATACCCACTCCAAATATCGACAATTTCTTGTCCGACTATTCGCTTTTTTAGCTCGGTGGCAGTTGTGTGAACTTCGGGTAATTCAGGCATGCAAGAAGCATAAATTGAAGCTTCGTGAGTTGCAAGGTATTATAAGAGCAATGAGAAGCATAGATAGTTTTTTTGTTTTTATTTTATTTATTTTGATAGCCGTTCCTACGGTGGTTTATTTTGCAGAAAAAGATCCTTTTAATATTGCGGGAAATTTTGTGCCAGCTGAAAATAATTCTCAGACAGCATCTTTGAGTGATGCTGTAAGTGTGGATGATTTGAAAAATAGATATAAAAGATTTTCTAATGGACGAAATCATGTTGCGAACAGAATTAAGGTTCTAATTGTTCCAGGGCACGATGACGTACATCACGGCGCTACATTTAATGGTTTGAGAGAAGTTGATTTGAATAGGGAATTGGCAAAAAATCTTTATCAATTTTTATTGAAAGATAAAAACTTCCGGGTATTTCTAGCTTCTGATGAAAATGGTTTCAATGATCGAATCGAAAATTATTTAGAAGAAGAGAAAAATGAGATTGAAGAATTTAGAAAATTTAAAAAACAAATTACAGAAAGCCTGATTGATTCTGGAGAAATTCAACTTGAACAATATGTCGCACATAACTCTGCGCCAGAAGAAGTTGCAAATGTTTTGTATGGAATAAATAGATACGCCAACGAAGAAGATTTCGATATTGTTTTACACGTTCATTTCAATGATTATCCAGGAAGACCAAAAACTTCTGAGGGAAAACATTCTGGAATTTCTATTTATGTTCCGGCTTCGCAATATTCAAATGGTTCTGCGAGTTTGGAATTGGCGGAAAATATTTTTGGAAGATTAACGAAAATATTTTCTCCATCGACAAATCCTGCTGAGCGGGTGGGTGTGATTCAAGATACTGAGTTGATTGCTGTCGGTGCTTTTAATTCTGTGGATTCAATCGCACTGCTAATGGAGTACGGATATATTTATGAACCACAACTTACCGATGAAAATTTGAGACCTGTGGTTTTGAAAGAATTGGCATATCAAACTTATGTTGGAATGAAATATTTCTTTGATGAAAATTATGTAGCTTCTAATTCTGAAACGACGCTGCTGCCGTACACTTGGTACAAAGATTTGGATGGAAAAGAGAAAACTGATTTAGATGTGTTTGCTCTACAGATTCTTTTGAGACTTTATGAAATGTATCCGCCGATGAATAATTTTGAGGATTGTCCTATCACTGGAAGTTTTGGAAAATGCACCGAAACAGCGCTGAAAAATTTTCAAGATAAATATGGATTGGAGACAACAGGGAAGCTCGATTCTAATACGAGAGACTTTTTACACGACTTAATTTAGTTTTTTAGTTTTGCGAATTCTTCGCGTACGACATCGGCGTCAGACCAAGGTTCTTTTGTTCCGTTTGCTCCCATGATGTACGGATCGGTTCCTTTTCCTGTGATTAATACTACAGCGTTGGCCTTTTTAGAAGCGAGTTCCATGGCTTTTCGAATAGCGAAGCGTCGGTCCATAATGATTTCCGGACTTTTATCTAAAATTGCGTCTGACATTTCTTTTACAATTTGATCAGGATTTTCGTCGTACGGATCTTCGTTGGTTAGGATTATTGCATCACAATATTTGTCAGCTATTTCTGCCATCGCTGGTCTTTTCCAAGTGTCTCTTCCTCCTCCTGTGTTTCCTAGCACGCAAACTTTTTCTTGATTTGGAAATGAAGAGTACAAAGCTAAAAGGGAATCCGGAGTGTGGGCGTAATCAACATAAACTTCAAAAGTTTCTGCTGAGATTATTTTTTCTGCTCGCCCTGAAACAGTTCGCACATTTTCAATTCCTTCTTTAATTATTTTTTCATTTATATTTATTGACTCGGCAAAAGTGATTGCACTCAAAATATTGTTGGCATTGAATTCGCCGTGGAGTTTTGAATATATCGTGCTGTTTTGGAAACGCATTTCTACACCATCGTCTGTTTTGAAAGGTCGCATTGATTCTAGAGAATAAGAAACTTTTTTTGATGCAGGAACTTTTTCTAGAAAATCTTTAGAGTGAACGTCGTCTCCATTTACAACTAAAATTGAATGAGGTTTTTTGATTAAAGATTCTCCAAGTGCGATTTTAGCTTCTTTATATTTTTCAAATGAGCCGTGTGACTCGATGTGTTCTGGTTGAAGGTTTGTGAAAATAAATGCGTCTAGGTCTATAAATTTATGTCGAAATTGTTTTGAACCTTCGGAAGTTAGTTCTAAAACTACCCAGTGACAATTTTCTTTTAAAGCTTTTTTTAAAAACTTTTGCATGAAGCCACGTCCAGGCATAGACATTTTGTGCATGTTTCGTGTGTCTTTTTCTCCTATTACAAAATGAATGCTGTTTGCGAGTGCAACTTTGTATCCTGCTGACCTTAAAATACTTGCGACAAGTTCTGATGTTGTTGTTTTTCCTTTTGTTCCTGTGATTCCGACAATCTTTAATTTTTTAGAAGGGAAGCCACAAATAACTGCTGAGATGAAAGCCAGAGAAAAATGATAAAAAGGTTGACCTGCTTTATAAAGTTTTTTGGGAATAATTTTTTGTATTGTGCGTAGTATTTTTTCAATCATAAATTAAGATAAATTTTTTAAAGCAAGTTTTACAAGTTCTTCTGTTGATAGGGAGTTGTCTAGTTTTTGGACGGTGGCGCGGGCGTCGTTGAGAGTGTAGCCCAGAGCTGTGAGTGCTTCGATGGCGTCGGTGGCTCCGTTTAAAGTTTGCGTTCCGCCGCCCGCGCCTGCCCCCACTTTATCTTTCAAAGCTACAAGAATTTTTTCCGCATTCTTTTTTCCAATTCCAGAAATTTTTACCAAATGATCTGCGTTGCCACTTTGAATTCCTTCTATAATTGTTGCAACAGGTGCCGTGTTTATTATTCCAAGCGCAGACTTCGGGCCAATCCCAGAAATTCCCAAAAGCAATTCAAAAAAATCTAAATCATCTTTTTCCAAAAAACCATATAAATCAGAAGCGTTTTCGCGGAGCGCATGATGAGTGTAAATAGTTATTTTCATACCTGTTCGAATGTTCGAAAGCATGTGATTTGCCACTCTCACACCATAACCAACACCCGAAACATTTAATATAATTTCACTTTCCGAGATCTCATCAATTTCACCGCTCAATTTTCTAATCATGCATTAATGATACCTAATCTTTCGACATCTTGCATTTTTAGCCCTTTTTGTTAAAGTGTTCTCGTTATGCCTATCACTAAAGGTGCTAAAAAAGTTGTACGAGCTTCTGAGAAGAAGCGTGTTTATAATCTACGCCGAAAGCGAAACTCTGTTTCTGCTGTTAAGGCTGTTAAAAAGATGGTTGTTGCAGGAGATACAAAATCAGCACAAGCAAATCTAAGTGCTGCTTATAAAGCTCTAGACAAGGCCGCAAAGATGGGAACAATCAAAAAAGGTAATGCTAATCGGCAAAAATCTCGATTGGTTGCAGCTATCAAGAAAGCTCAAACTAAATAAAACAAAAAACCGGTGAAAACCGGTTTTTTGTTTTTTATGTGCCCCTGCCAGGAGTCGAACCTGGAGCTAGAGTTCCGCAAACTCCAATTTTATCCATTAAACTACAGGAGCAGTGTCTGGCAACAAAGAATTTTGTCAGACAACTCCAACATAATACTTTTTTGAAACTTTTTATCAAGGACTCCAAAAATAAAGACAAATAAGGTTGAAAGTGTTAAAATCTCGTTCATGAAAACACGATACAACTGGAAATTAATAGGAATTATAAGCGCCGTAGCATTAGTTTTGCTTGTGGTAATTGTCATTGCAATCAACAACAACACTGATGATGTCACAGCAGAAGCAAAAGTCGACACACTGACTCGCACAATAGACGTGACTGGAAAAATTGTTCCAGCCGACGAAGTGACTCTAGGTTTCTCTAGCCCAGGGCGAATTAGTTCTCTTTCTGTACAAGAAGGGCAGAGAGTTTCTCGTGGGCAAGTGTTGGCGACACTGGATTCTTCTGAGGTTGATGCGAGCTTGAGACAGGCTGTGGCTGAGAGAAACGTTTCAGAAAGTGAACTGACTTCAATCGTTGGATCGGGTTCTTTGGATGGAAAATTGGAATCAGCAAAAAAAGATGCATACAACTCTGCTCAAAAAGCTCTAAATGTTTCTATTACTCAAATCAAAACAAATACAGATTCTCTTTTTATAGACCCACAATCAGGTCGTCCTAAATTGAAATTTTCTAGCAAAGATTATTTTGAACAACAATCTATCATTCAACAAAGAGTTGATGTTGGAAAAATTCTAGACAACTGGTCATCTGATTTAAGTTCAAAAAGCCAAACAAACATTTCTCGTTCTGATTTGGAAAGATCTTTAAAAAATTTAGGTGAAATAAGTTCTTTCTTTACAGTTCTTTCAAAATCTCTATCAGAAGCAGAAACAAATAATAATGTTTCGTCTGCGACACTTTCTGAATATCGAGGAATCGTAACATCTGCACGTTCTGCTATCGACACTATGATTAACGAGCTTTCAACCGCTCAAGAAAATCTGAGAAGTGTAGATGCAGAAATTCCAGTGCAAGAAGCCAGAATCATTGCGGCTTCTGCAAGTATTGATAAGTTTCAAGCTCAAATAAATAATTACGCAATTGTGGCTCCTTTTGATGGTGTGGTGGTAGATGTGTCTGCTTCAGCTGGTGAAAATGTGTCTGCAAACCAAGCGGTGCTGGTGCTGATAAATAATTCTTCTGTTGAAGTGGAAGTGTTTGTGCCAGAAATTTATATGAAAGATTTGCAAGTAGGGGATCCTGGAAGAGTAAAAATTGAAGCACTTGGAGACGACTTTGTGATTGGTGCGTCTGTTGTTTATGTTGAAGACAGAGGTGTGGTAAGAAACGGAATAGTGACATACAAAACAACCCTTGCTCTAACTGTGGATTCTCCTGATATCAAAACTGGTATGACTGCAGGAATTGAAATTGACACTTTAGTTGTTGAAAATGTTTTGTTGATTCCTAGATCGGCAACAAAAATAACAGACGAAGTGGTGGATGATGTGAATCAAATAAAAGCGATGGTGAAGGTGATGGATGAAAACGGAAAGATTGTAGAAAAAGAAATTATAATTGGTCGAACTGATTCAAAAGGTTTTGTAGAAGTTTTGTCGGGATTAAGTGTGGGTGAAAAAGTGGTGGTGAGTTCTGTTGAATAAAAATAAAATGTTACCAATTCAAATTGGATTTTTTCTGGCAGTAAGACAAATAAGAAGATCAACTCTTTGGTCTACAGTTTTGATTATTGCCGTAATGACGCTGACTTTTTTAAACTTGGTGGTAGTTAGTGGAATTTTAGTTGGTTTGATTGAAGGTGCTCAATATGCAGTGAGAGAAAGATACACAAGTGATGTGATAGTTTCTAATCTTCGTGAAAATAAATATATAGAAGACAGTTCTAGAGTGATTCGAATCGCAGAGAGCCTTCCGAATGTCGAAGCTATTAGTGCGCGATATGTGGCAGGGGGAACAATCGAATCAAATTATCAAACTCAAACAAACGAAAATGATTTACCGGAATTAGTTTCTACTCAAATTGTAGGAATCAACCCTCAAAAAGAAGACGCAGTTTCTGGAATTGCTAGTCTTGTGGTGGAGGGAGAATATTTAAATGCAGACGATTTCGATAAGGTTGTTTTGGGTTCAATGCTTTTGGCAAAATATTTGCAGATTGATAGTGAAGCATTTCCAGCTTTGAAAGACGTGGAAATTGGTTCAAAAATCAGGTTAACAATCGGCGACGTGGTGCGTGAAGTAGAAGTGAAAGGGATTACAAAAAGTAAGGTAGATGAAATAGATCGCCGAGTATTTATGGTAGACACTCAACTGCGTTCAATGATTGGAGGTTCTGAATACAGTGTTGATGAAATTGCGATAAGTTTGGTAGATGAAAAATATGCCGATGCGACAAAAGCCGCTTTGCTCGCAAACGATGTTGATCAGCTTGCAAAAGTGCAGACATACATAGATGCTCAACCAAAATTCTTGCAAGATATTAAAAAAACTTTTGCTTTGCTGGGTGCGATGATTAGTTCAATTGGTCTTGCTGTGGCTGCTATCACAATCTTCATTGTAATTTTCATCAACGCAATCACTCGTCAAAAATATATTGGAATCATGAAAGCCATAGGAGTGAATGCAAAAGCAATTGAGATTTCTTACATTTTTCAATCTTTGTTTTATGCGATTGTGGGTTCTGTGATTGGTCTGACTTTGCTTTATGTGATTTTAGTTCCGTACTTTGCAGCGAATCCAATTAACTTCCCATTTTCAGACGGAATTCTTGTGGCGCCCTTTGGAAGTACAATGTTTAGAATTACACTTCTAGTATTAACAACTGTTATTGCCGGATTTATTCCAGCTAGAATTGTTGTAAAGAAAAATACACTGGATTCAATTCTGGGTAGACGATAAAAATATGATAAAAGTAAAAAATATAAAAAAATCATTCATCCAAGGAGAAGTCGAAACGAAAGTTTTGAAGGGTGTTGATCTGGAAATAAAAGAAGGGGAGTTTGTCGCAATCATGGGACGATCGGGTGCCGGTAAATCTACTTTGCTTTATCAGATTTCTCTTTTAGACACTCCGACATCTGGAGAAATTATTATTGATGGAAAAACAGTTTCTGACTTTGACCAAAATCAAAAGACACAATTTCGTCTAAAAAACATGGGATTTGTTTTCCAAGATTATGCTTTGATTCCAGAATTAACTGCAACAGAAAATGTTATCCTGCCGCTTTTGATGCAAGGATATGATTTTAATTATTCGATTAAAAAAGCTCACGAAGTTTTGAAAACTCTTGGATTAGAAAAACAAATAAATAATCTTCCAAACCAACTTTCGGGAGGAGAGCAACAAAGAGTTTCTATTGCTAGAGCTGTAGTGCATAGTCCAAAGATTATTTTCGCAGATGAGCCGACAGCAAACCTGGATTTAGAATCTTCAAAAGCTGTTATAAAAATCTTAGAAGAAACATGCAAAAAGTTTAAACACACTGTGGTGATGGTGACTCACGAAGAAGAGTATGGAAAAAAGGCAGATAGAATTATTCGAGTGGTAGATGGAAAAGTAGAAGACTAAAACCCAAGACGCTCCATTATTTGTTGAGAAACAGGTTCCTCCATTTCTTCTTCATTTATATATTCCAAAAGATAATCTCGAATGTGATCAGGATTTATTTTTGTACTATCATAAGGAATTATGATGTACGGCATTAAAAACTTTTGTGATTTCAAGATAATTCGGTCGTTGATTTCTTCGTCAATTACCCAAAAAGATTCTAGAGAAGAGTAGGGGAAAACAGATGAGCCTGCTTGCACACCTTTTCTGGTGATTCTGTAAGTTAGTATTTTAGGAGTTGTGTGCGCTTGTAGAAAAGCTGTCATTGCGGCAATCACAATAATTATTGCAAATAAAACATTTCCAAAATAAGCAGCCAAAATAGCTCCCGCTACTGCGATGGTTCCTACAATCCAAAACCAATCCGGAGTTTTTTCGTGATGGTGATGATGTTCGAGAGCTTGCCACTCAATAACTTTTGATGCCATGCATTTATTATCTCCAATTAATGAACAATAGTCGAGTTATCTTTACCACTGTTTTTGCATTGTAAAACTTTTTTAAACAGTTGGCTTCCAATAATTCCGATTAATAGTGCTCCTACGTAAACCGAAATTAATTGAACAAAACTATAAGGAACATTATTTGCGAATCCTAAGAAGAAAGCTGTGTACCAAGAGATGAAAGATACTGCGCCAGAAGCAAAAGCAATATTGCTCATTCGTGAAGTGTGTTTAACATCAATTCCGTTTTCTTTCCAAGCGATTGTAAGAAGTTTTGGTGTGATCAAAAGATTTAGTACTGCACCATTTAGAATTACCACAGCTATCACCACCATTTTTGTTAGGAATTTAGCACTGTCCAAAAGCCTTTCTGATTCTGGTAAAAATAATCCAATTCCAGAAACTACTATTATCAATAATCCAATCCAAACAATTTGTGACATCAATTGCAAAATGCTTTTTTCTTCGACTGTAATTTTGAAATCTTTTAAAAATCTCATGAACAAAACATCACTGATTGTGGCTCCTCCAACTCCTAATGCGAATCCAAACAAATGTAGAAGTGTAACGTAAGATTTGTATTCTGTAAGTATTGGTACAAAAGAAAATCCGTCGATAGAAATCCCAATCATGGCAAATATGAAAATAGAAGTTGAAACTCCGGCAGACATTAGACACCATGAACACCAAGTTTTAATCAAGAAAGCTTGAACAAAAGTAAGGTAAAGAGAGAAAAGAAACGCTCCTATAGAAGCTCCCGCCAAAATGAAAGTTGTCATCTCGGATTGGAGGTTCGGAAATAAAATAAGGGAAGAATATGATAATGCTATTAATCCGTAATAAAGCATTCCGTAAATTTCCAAACCAATTCCAAGGAAGCTAGAGAAATCGCTGGTGATCACAGAGTCACAATCGGCTCCAAAAGGGCAGACAAGAACTTTTTTCTTGTGCTTCTTTTTGTAAATATTGATTGTAATCGTCAGTCCTATTAATGCGGCCGCTACTATAAGTAAATAAATTGTTAACATGAATAATATTGTATAGTAATTTGCTCCTTTGGCCAAAATTTTATTGTGTAATTTGTTTTATTTTTTGATATTGCGAAGAGCTCGATGATTAGGTAGTATTACCGACACAGGTTTTGTCCTGTCTTGAATTGGCGCTTTGTATATAGGTGAGCGCCGCAACCAGATTCATGGAGAGATGGCAGAGTGGTTGAATGCACCAGTCTTGAAAACTGGAGTCCTCGAAAGGGGACCGAGAGTTCGAATCTCTCTCTCTCCGCTGAAAGAACAAAGTATTGGTCTAAATAGAATTAAGATTATGAACAAAGAAGAAATAATTTTTGAAAAAGCCATTACTTATAAAAAAGAACGGTGCGATGTGGTGCATAAAAATACCAATGATTTTTCTGCTATTCCAGATGAATTAATCAAGAAAGCCCACGGCGTTTGTATTCATAATAATAAAATTCTTCTTGTCCTGCATCCTGAATGGAATATCTGGAGTATTCCGGGAGGTGGAAGAGATGAAGGTGAAACTATTATCGAAACTCTACACAGAGAAGTGCTTGAAGAAACAAATTGTAATGTTGTTTCTTTGGAACCGATCGCATATCAAAAAATTCAAGCTTCAGATGGAGATTTATATTATGCTACATTTTATTTATGTGATGTAGTCCCTGAAGGTGATTTTGTTGAAGACGTAGCTGGAAATATTACTGAAATCAAATGGATTAGTTTTGATGAGTATAAAAACTATATTGAAGATAAAACGTTTAAACTAGAAGTAATTAAAGAAGCTCTTGCTCAATATAATAAAAAGTAATGAACCTATACAACAAATATATTCTTCCTAAATACATAAACCTTGTGATGAGGAATAAGGATTTGGAAAAGTATCGTGCAGGTGTTGCCGGAGGGGCGAGTGGTGTTGTGCTTGAAATTGGTTTTGGCTCCGGACTTAATCTTTCTTATTATAAAAATATAAATAAATTTTATGCTCTCGATCCTTCGCAAGAGTTGTATCAACTCGCACAAGAAAGAATTAAAAGTGTTTTATTTCCAGTGGAATATCTTCAAGCTTCGGCAGAAATAATTCCACTCCCTGATAATAGTGTTGATTCTGTCGTATCTACATGGACTCTGTGCAGTATTCCGAACCCTGAAATAGCACTTAAAGAAATCTTGAGAGTTTTAAAACCAAGCGGCAAATTTTTATTTATTGAACACGGTAAATCTCCAAATACTTTAGTTTCGAAAATGCAAAATCTATTCACTCCAATCTCAAAAAGAGTTGCGGGAGGGTGTCATATGAACAGGGATGTAGAAAAACTAATTCTTAATGCTGGATTTGAAATGCAAAAACTAGAGAAATTTTATCAAAAATCTAGACTACTTGGATTGTTATATAAGGGTGTTGCTGTTGTTGAAAAGTAAACTCTAATACTCAAACACCTTCATATAAGTTAAAATATTCTCACAATGGCAAACCAAATCACACACATCGTTCTAGCAGAAAAAATGTCAGATGAACTTTTTAAAAAGTTTGATAAAGAATCTTTTCTTGTTGGTACAGTCTTTCCTGATATTCGATATCTGAAAATAATAGATCGAGAGAAGACTCATCTCAAAGGATTGTCTATTAAAGATGTTTTAGATGAAGAAAACTCTTTTATTGCTGGTTTGAAATACCACAGCCTTGTAGATGAAGCGCGAGAAAAATATATGGTAGAGAAGGGGATTTATTCTATTGTTCCTGATTCAAAATTTATCACACAAGCTATCAAAATTTACGAAGACGAAATTCTTTATTCAAAAGTTTCTGATTGGAATGAAGTGGCAAAATTTTTGGATAAAGTTTTACCTGAAGAGACGCAACTCGTTGCGCAAGGTGAGGGTGTAAAGATGTGGCACTTTTTGTTGCAAGAATATTTTAAAGATTCTCCTACCGATATTTCTCGAAAGAATTTTATTCTTGGACTTGGATATTCAGAAGAAGTTGCTTTAGAGGTAAATGAATTGATTGGTGAAATAAGAAATATTCCAGAAATTCGAGAAATAATTTTGGAGTTGTGGGAGAATTGGGATTTACTTTTAAAATAAAAAAGAGTTGGTGGAAAAATCCACCAACTCTTTGAGTCTTACTTGAGCAATTCAGCAATTTGGATTGCATTCTGTGCCGCACCTTTCCAAATGTTGTCTCCTGAGCACCAGAGCATCAAACCATTTTCGGCACTCTGGTCCTTGCGAATTCGCCCGACCAACACGTCGTATTGACCAGAAGCTTCTATCGGCATCGGGTAGATGTTGTTTGCTCGTTCATCCATCACGAATACTCCATTAGTTTCTTCCAAGATTTCCTTGGCACGTTGTGCGCTGAGAGGTTCTTCAAACTCAACATTAATTGAAACACTGTGACCATTAAAGACTGGTACACGAACACAAGTTGTTGCGATTCGAATCGAAGAATCACCGAGAATTTTATGAATCTCTCGACGCATTTTTATTTCCTCGGTGCTTTCTTCGGAATCATTTTTGAATGAACCGACATGAGGAATAACGTTGAACGCAATTTGATGTGGATACACCTCCTTCAACATCGGGTCTCCTTTTGCCCAAGACTTAATTTGAGTCTCGAGCTCATTGATTCCATTTGTACCTGTTCCAGAAACGGCTTGATAGGTACTAGCCACAATTCTCTTAATCTTTGCTGCCTTGTGAAGCGGTGCAAGAGTCATCAGTGTAATGATCGTACTGCAGTTTGGATTTGCAATTAACCCTTGATGTTTCTTGATGTCCTCCCCATTGATTTCAGGGATTACGAGCGGAACTCTTTCGTCCATTCTGTAATCGTCACCGTTATCGATCACCATACATGCTCTCTCGATAGCTTCAAAACCAAGCATCTTTGAGGCTCCAGTCGAACCTTCGGTCCCGGCAAAAAAAGCGAGATCGATATCATTGAATGATTCCGGTTCTGCTTTTCTCACCTCGTAAGGTTTCCCATCGATTATTTCGGTCCGCTCTGAACGTGCCAAAATTGTTATCGAACTAAATGGAAATTTTCTTTTTACCAGGAGTCGAATCAGCTCTGTGCCGACGGCTCCTATTCCAACGATTGCTATTTTTTTCATAGAACTATCACTAAATTTGTTTTTGTTGTTCGTGATAGACATTACTAAATTATTGCTTAAAGTCCAGCTGGGGTGATACACTACAACCACTTCGTTTTCCTAACCGAAAGTGAACAGAAAGAGACGGATGCGTGCGCGTCCGTCTCTTTCTGTTTTGTCTGAGTCGAATTTAACTTTTGAAAAGTAGTACAATAGAGCACATGAATGAACCTACACAATATCTAAATCTTATAAAACCCTCATGGGCTCCACCATCTTGGATTTTTGGCCCAGTGTGGACTGTGCTTTATGCAATCATATTTGTTTCTTTCGGTACTGTTTTCTATAAAGCATTTAATGGAAAGTTACCTTGGCTTGTCGCACTTCCTTTTGCTCTGAATCTACTTTTCAATCTTGCGTTCACACCGATTCAGTTTGGATTAAAAAATAATCTTCTAGCTTCGATTGATATTCTTCTTGTTGTCGGAACTTTAGTGTGGGCTTTTGTTGCTTTGTGGAATGCTTCGCCGGATCTTCGTTGGATTGTTTATGTGAATATCCCGTACCTTCTGTGGGGAACTTTTGCCACATGTTTGCAACTTACAATTACTTATTTGAACAGATAGTTAGTTGTAGTAAAATAAAACCATTATGAAAATATTAAATAATTTTTTGAAGGTAGTTTTGAGCTTAATGTTAGTAATGCCGATTGTAGGATCTTTAGGAATTTTTCCTGCACCTACAGCAGATATGTACAACACGCCTGAAGCATTTAATTTTATTCAAATTATGATGGACAGCGGATACATCACAATGATGATGTCGGTTGTTTTTCTAATCGCACTGGTATCTTTGTGGACTGGGCGAGTGGCACTAGCTGCACTTTTGTTGTTGCCGATAACTTTAAATATTGTTGGCTTCCACGCTTTTCTTGATGGGGGATTATTTAAAATGGGTGCGCTGATGGGAAATATTCTATTGATTTTAAACGTTTACTTTTTGTGTCAGACGAAAAGACAATGGATGGGATTGTTTAGAAAAGGGTAGTCTAAATAAAAACCGTACACGTTTTAAGTGTACGGTGTGAAACTAGGATTATTTTTTATAGTCCCAACCCAAGCCTTGTGACTTTAAATTTTCATTGATCTCACGGATAGGTTTCCATGCCTCTCTGAGATGATACTGACGATCCTCAAGAGAGTTTTTCCAACGAAATAATGAGCCCCAAGGTCCTAAATCTGCCACTTTGTTGCACGCAAGAGATTTCTTTAAGTGCTGGATTGCCTTCTTGAGCTGTCTATCTTCTTGGAAGGTAGAAAACTTCAATGCTTTTTTGAAGTGAACAATACCCAGTTCCAAACCCTCAGTATTTCCAAGGGTCAGAGATTCGTTGCCTGCAATAAACTCCTCGTTGAAGAGTTTAAGTATTGTTAATGGTCTGTGGAGCTCTCTCTTTTTCAATTGAGCTGTCATTATCCATGTCATGGTAATGCCACTTATAATCATAATGATTACTATTGTTATTAATGTGAACTCAGTCATGTTTTCTTTTAAAGAACTTTTTCTTTTTGGTTTGTTTGTAGCCATCTTAGCCACATTTGCACTCTATAATTTTTTGTTAGTAAACTCAACTATTTTTATAGAAAAATAACTTTAATTAAATATATCATTATATTAAGCCATATTTTAAAATAAATATTATAATTAAAATTATAAACTTTTGACAAAAGACACTGTTTGTTTTAGAATCACCATATTATGCAAATGTATCAAAAAAACCTTGAATATATTGGGTTGTCAGAAAAGGAGGCAAAAGTTTACCTTTCATTATTAAAAGTTGGACATGCACAAGCTTCATCTCTTGCTAGAAAACTTGCAATGAAGCAACCGACAATATATGTAATCTTGGGTACTTTGTTGCGAAAGAGAATACTTAAAGAAGTTGTTGTTGGAAAAAGAGTTTTTTATGCAGCAGAGCCACCGGAAGTCTTATTGAACATGGTTGAAAGTGAGCATTTGGAAACTATTAAAAAAATGAAACGAGCGGAACATATTGTGGCAGAACTCAAAACTATTGGCAGAGACGACGGAGAAAGACCTGTTGTTCGTTTTTATGAGGGGAAGGAGGCGTTGAGACAGTCTGTTGAAGAATTTGTTGCTCAGGAAGAATTTTCAGAAGGTTTAGATTATGGAATTTATTCGTATGATTTGTTGCCTAAAATTTTTGATAAAAAACATTTAGATGAAATTGATAAAAAACGGGTTGAAAATAATATACGATTTCGAGCGGTCTACTCTGGATCTCAAAAAGTGATTGAGAGAAATTCAAAGTTGCAAGAGTTGATTAAGATTGATCAAGAACAGTTTCCGATACAATGTGATGTTTCTATTTTTAGAGACGAAGTTCGCTTCCATACTGTTTCTGAGGATGGTAAAAATCCTTCAGGAATCGTCATAAAAAATAAAGAAATAGCCACAACCTTGAAAAGTCTTATTGATTATATATTTAGTTCAAAAAATTTGGTTTAAGAAAAAATAAAATAATGATACAATTTTTATATGGAATATTTTGAAACATCAGCAATGGCGATCGTTGCTTCGCCACTTTTATTGGTTTTATTAACATGGTCATTGGTTTGGAAGGGGATGTCACTTTGGAGAGCTGCAAAGAACAACAGCAAGAAATGGTTCATAGTTTTGCTTTTGGTAAATACATTTGGAATTTTGGATATTCTGTATGTATTTGTATTTGGGAAGAAGAAAACTGGAAAAAATTCAAATGATAACAACAGAGATACTACACTTTAAAGAAAGATTAAATCAGAATACTCAGAAGCTTTTCGTATCTAATATTTTTCAAATCACAGCAGAAAGCATAACCAATATTTTTATTGCGGCTTTTATCTGGAGATTTACCGAATCATTTTATGCTGTCGCTTTTTATCAGATTGGATTCTATATTGCTTTAGCTGCTGGTTTCTGGGTCAATGGAATTTTATTAAGGAAATTTTATTTGAAGAATATTTTTTTGGCTAGTACTTTTTTGACAGGTGCAACTAGTCTTATTGTTTTGTTTTTTTCTGAAAGCCAGCAGGTCTTATTATTCTTTTTAATAGGGCTTATGAATGCTTTTGGATATGGTTTGTATTGGCCAAACAGAAATTACTTAGAGCTTAAGGAAATAAAAGACAGTTCAAGAAATTATTATTTTAGTTTAATAAATGCGGTGGGCTGGACTACTAGAGCGTTGGTTCCTTTTATTGCAGGTTGGTTTATTGTTTTAGGTTCAAACTCAGGTTTTTATAAGGTAGAAACAGCTTATTGGATACTTTTTATTTTTGCTTTTATTTTGATGATCAAAGCTGGATTAGTAATTTATAAAGGTAATCATGTTAGTCCAAAACCTCTGATTATTACTAGATTCAAGCTTCAGAAATTTTTGAATAAAAGATTTTTACTTAATACTTCTCATGGAGTTGTTGATGGTATTGGCTTTATTTTTGCGATTATAATTTTAATTCACTTGGGGGACGAGGGTGTGTTGGGAACTCTTACAGCTGTGGCTTCTATTTTGGGTTCGGTAGTTCTATATTTTTATGGAAAATTTTCAAAAGAAACAGCTCGTGTAAAAGTATCTTTGGTTTCTAATATATTATTTCTTTCAGGTGCTTTATCTCTAGTGTTTTTACCAAGTTCTGTAAGTTTTATTTCATATATTTTAATTGGCTCAATATTTTCAAATTTATATTATGTTGGAGCAGAACCAATTATTCTTGCGGAATCTGAAATAGAGATGTCTAACAATGAAAAGGAAGAATATTCTTTTATTTTTGATAACGAGTTCTTTCTTAATTTTGGAAGGGTTGTTGGAATACTAGTTTTTGTTCTGTTGGTTTATGTTTTTTCACAATCATTTGCATTGAAATTCGGTCCGTTGTTGGTGGGTCTTTTACAGTTGGTTCTACTATCTTTCTATTTGTGTTTAAACAAGAGAAATTAAGATTTGTCACATTTTCTCAGAAGCAACGTCTTGGACTGCATGACAAACGAAAAATCATTGTACAAATCGACAAAATTAATTTGGTATTTTTTCTATGTAGTCGAAACATTAATTTTGTTTAGATTACTATTGAAACTTTTTGGAGCCAACCCCGCAGCCGGATTCACAAACTTCATCTACACATTAAGTGGTGTATTTATGGCGCCATTTAGATTTGTTTTCCAAAACAACAGTGTTGGTGGAAGTATCTTTGAATGGAACGCTCTACTTGCAATGCTAGTTTACTGGGTTTTTTTCTGGGGAATCATCAAACCTGTTGTGATGAATAGACCGATTGATGCACAAACGGCAGAAGAAGGTTTGGAAGTATAGGATACTCCTTAATAAATGCTTGGTTGTGTTTGAAGCAAAAAAGAATTAGATTGTATCAATGGCGAGATTATTGGGAATAGATTTTGGCGAAAAAAGAATCGGCGTAGCGCTTTCTGATGAAGGCGTTCGTTTGGCTTTTCCTCATACAACAATCATAAACAACAAAGATTCAATTAATGAAGTTTTAAAATTGGTTGAAGATTATGAAGTGGAGAAGGTTGTGATAGGGGAGTCAAAAGATTTCAACATGAGAGAAAATAGAATCATGCAAGAAGCAAAAGATTTTGCCGATGAATTAAAAGCAAAAAATGTAGAAGTATTTTTTCATGCGGAGTTTATGACTTCGATGCAGGCAGAAAAAACCCATTTCCAATTATCAGAAAGACATAAAGATCGGGGAGTGCAAAAAACAAAACAAATAGATGCACAAGCCGCCGCAATTATGTTACAAAGTTATATTGATACTAATAAATAAAAATATGTCAGATACACCAGATTTAAATACACAAAATACTGAAGAAAGCGTTGCGCCGGAGGTTGTTGAGGTAAAAGTTGATCCAAAAATTTCTATTGATCAATTTAAAGCTGTGCAAATTAAGATTGGGAAAATTTTATCTGTAGAGATTGTTCCTGATGCTGATAAACTTTTGAAACTTTCTGTAGATATGGGTGAAGAATCTCCAAGACAAATTCTTTCTGGAATCAGAATGTATTTTGAAGACCCGCAAAGTCTTGTTGGGAAAAAGGTTCCATTTGTGGCAAATCTTGCACCGAGAGTTATTCGTGGACTTGAATCAAACGGAATGATACTTGCAGTGAATGACAAAGATGGAAATGGTTTCTCGCTTTTGGAAGTAGGGGAAAATATTTCAGCCGGAAGTTTAGTTGGATAAATTATGAAAAATAAACATATCTTTTCTCTATTGAAAAGTTACTGGAAACCAGTATTGCTTTTGAGTATCTCCACAATTGTGGCAAATGTTTTGTATTTGGTTGTTCCAAAATTTATTTCCTCTGGTATTGATTCCTATGTTTTAGGAAAGGAAATTGGTACAAATTATTACATTCAGTTCACACTAGTTTCATTTGGAATTTTCCTTTTGACTTATTTTCAGGGAATTTTTCAAACGTATTTAGCAGAAAAAGCTTCTTATGATATTCGAAATCAATTAGCAGATAAGATTTCACGATTGAGTTATCGTCAAATTGAAACAGAGACATCTGCAAAGATTTTAACCAATTTTACATCTGACATTGAGTCAATAAAAATGTTTCTTTCTTTTGCTGTATCAATTGCCATATCTTCTGTTGTTGTGATTATTGGTGCTGCAATACTTCTACTTACTATAAATTGGAAACTTGCTCTAGTCGTACTGGCTCTGCTTCCTTTAATTGGAATTTTATTTGCATTAGTTTTTTCTAAACTTGGTCCACTGTTTAAAAAGAGTCAGGAGATAATAGATAAATTTAATACTATTATTGGAGAAAGTGTTGTAGGTGCTGCAATTGTGCGAGTGCTTGATTCTGGAAAAATAGAATACAATAAATTTAGACAAGAAAACGATATTTCTAAAGAAAACAGTATGAGGATTTTGAGATATTTTTCTTTTGTAATTCCTTCTGTTGGAATAATTGCCAACCTGGCCTCTCTTATTATCCTAGTTTTAGGAGGAAAGTTTGTTATAGATGCAACAATGTCTCTGGGAGACTTCACTGCTTTTAATAGTTATGTGTTTATTTTAATTTTCCCAATTATCATGCTCGGATTTATTTCTAGCACAATATCCCGAGCACAAGAATCTTATGTAAGAATACAAAATATTATCGACATAGAAGAAGAAAAAGATTCTGGAACAATCGAAGCAAAGATTAAAGGTGATGTAGAGCTGAAACAAATTAATTTAAGTTATGGAGAAAGACAAATTTTGAAAGATGTTTCATTTTCTCTAAAAGCTGGAACCAAAACAGCGATTATTGGACCAACAGCAGCTGGAAAGACTCAACTTTTACAGATATTACTTGGATTGACGACTCCTACTTCTGGCTCTGTTTTATATGATGGAATTGAATTAGAAAAATACACAAGAGACTCTCTTTATTCTCAGGTGGCTTTTGTTTTTCAAGATAGTGTTATGTTCAATATGAGTGTTATTGAAAATATTTCTTTTAGCCAAATTACAAATGATGAGAGCATTAATAAAGCGATAAAGACTGCAGAGCTTGATGAGTTTATAAACACACTGCCAGAAGGTTTGAATACAAGTGTGTCTGAGAGAGGTACGTCGCTTTCTGGAGGACAAAAACAACGGATAATGCTTGCGAGGGCTCTTGCCTTGAATCCGCAAGTTTTGTTTCTAGATGATTTTACGGCTCGTGTGGATGCCTCTACAGAGAAAAAGATTCTGCAAAACGTAGAGAAAAATTATCCAGGAATAACACTTGTTTCTGTGACTCAAAAAATTCAATCAATTGAGCATTTTGATAAAATAATTTTAATAATGGAAGGTGAGGTTGTCGCGGAAGGTGTTCATGAAGATTTAATTCATTCTTCAACGGAGTATGTTCAAATAATGGAATCACAAAAAAGTACTCAAACATATGAATAATAAAAACTTACAAAAAGACTACTCTTTAAATAACGAATCAGAGGAGGGGTTTAAAAGAAGTGCTCGGGGAGCTGTTAAAAAGATATTTCCAATGCTCGCTAAAGAAAAACGCTATGTAATTATTTCTCTTGTAGCAACTCTTTTAAATTCATTATTTAACCTAATTGGGCCACTTCTTATTGGTTACAGTGTCGATGCATATATTGTTAAAAATAATTATTCTGGGGTTTTGAGAATGGGATTAATTTTGCTAGTTGTCTATTTTGCTGCATTCGCTGCAAACTATATACAAATGAGAGTTATGGGAGGTGTTGCACAAAGAGTTTTGTGGAGTTTGAGAAATAATTTGTTTGCAAAACTTCAAGAGCTTCCACTTTCTTTTTTTAATCAAAATAAATCAGGAGATCTTATTTCAAGAATAAATAGTGATACGGAAAAAGTGAACGAGTTTTTTTCACAATCTTTAATGAGATTTGCCGGGAATATATTTATGATTTTGGGAACCGGTATTTTTATTCTTTCTATAAATTTTAAACTAGCAATCGTTTCTCTGGTTCCTGCTGTGTTTATTTTAATTTTCACTAAATTGATTTCATCTTGGGTGGGGAAGAAGAATAAAGAAAGTTTAAGTGCCCGGGGTCTTTTGAGTGCTGACATTCAGGAATCTATTTCCAACTTTAAAGTTATTTTAGCTTTTAATCGTAGAGATTATTTTAGGACTAGATTCGAAAAAATAAATAATAAAAGTTTTAAATCATCTATGGGGGCTGGTTTTGCAAATGAATTATTTACACCCGTATTTGAATTCATGGGTAATGTGGCTTTAATTTTAATGTTGGGATATGGAATTTATTTAGTTTCAATTGGACAGTTTGCTGTTGGATTTCTTGTGAGCTTTGTTATTTATATTACGAGATTTTATGACCCACTTCGAGAGATGGCCAGACTTTGGGCAACGCTCCAATCTGCTTTGGCAGCATGGGACAGAATCGGAAAAATATTAAGTTTTACTTCGGATCTTGCTTTTGAAGAAAATCCAAAAAAAGATGGTAAAGGAATTATTGAATTCCGGGACGTTTCATTCTCTTATTTAAACGGAAATGATGTTTTAAAAAATATTAATTTTGTTTTAGAGAAAGGAAAAAAGTACGCTCTAGTTGGTCCGACTGGAGGAGGAAAAACAACCACCGCGTCACTTGTGGCACGTCTATTTGATCCAACAGAGGGAGTTATTTACTTAGATGGGAAAGATGTCAGATCTTATCATTTTGATGAAAGAGCTCAAAAAATAGGCTTTATTTTGCAGGAACCTTATCTTTTTAGTGGGACTGTAAGAGAAAATTTAATGTATGGTTTCAGTCAAAATAAAAATTTTGATATTTTAATAAAAGAAGCTGGTTTTGATAATCTGCTTTCTCGTTTTCCAAAAGGTCTTAACACTCAAATCGATTCTACAGAGAGTTTATCTTTAGGAGAAAAACAAATTATTGCTTTTATGAGGGCTGTTTTGAGGGCACCTGATGTTTTGATTTTAGATGAAGCTACTGCCAACATTGATACTGTTACAGAAAAAATATTGAATGATATTTTGAAAAAACTTCCAGAAAAAACAACTCAAATTATTATTGCACATAGATTAAATACAATTGAGGGAGCGGATAATATTTTCTTTATTAATGGAACAAAAATTGTAGAGGCTGGGTCTATGGAGCAAGCTGTAGAAATGTTGTTGCACAACAAAAGAGAAAGTTAAATTTTAAATTATTGTTGTATAATATTTTTATGCAATATAAAACAAAAAGACAACCTCTTTTTTTAAAATTATTTCCTATACCAAAATTTCTTTCACTCGATCCTGTCGGGATTGATATTTCTTTGCGTTCCGTTCGAGCCATTAGACTAAAGGCTTCTAAACAAGGACTGATTCCAGATAAGTATGCCGAAGTAGTTTTGAAAGAAAAATGTGAACTTCTAGAGACGAAAGAAGATTTGGAGCACTGTGATGATTTAAGAACGGCTCTGCGAGAGTTGAAAAAACAATTAAATTTAACTTACGTAACTATTTCTCTGCCGGAATTGAAAACTTATATTTTTAATACCACTTTACCTTTTGAGGCTAGATCAAGTATTGATGACGCTTTGATTGTGAAGTTGCAAGAAAATGTGCCATTGGATCAAAACGATATTGTTTATGATTATGTGGTTTCGAAAGTGAATCATAATAAATCTACAATTGAACTTGTTGTGACAGCACTTCCTAAAAGTATTATTGAAACCTACACAAAACTTTTCAAAGACGAAGGATTGATTCCAATTGCATTTGAGTCCGAAAGTCAGTCTGTGGCTCGAGCTGTGGTGGCGGAGGATGATAAGACGCCTTATCTAATCGTTAATTTTGGACATGCAAAAATAAGTTTTGCTATCGTGGAGCAGGGAATTGTGCAGTACACTTCATCACTGCCTTTTTCTACAGAATTAATTTTGAAAGATTTTTCGAGCCCTGAAGCACAAACTTTGAAGTCCACTTTGAATAAACTACTAATATATTGGTTTACAAACAAACACACTGTAGATTCTGAAGAAAAAATTACAAACGTTATTATGACTGGATCTTTTGCCGATGCTCCAGGGCTCTCTGTTTTTCTAGAACAACATCTTCATGTCTCAGCTGGAATGGCGGATGTTTGGAAAAATTGTTTTGATATTAATGAGTATGTCCCAGATATGGATCTAAAAATGGCACTTCAATACAACACGGCTGTTGGATTGGCATTAATGAAAAAATAAAATGCTCAGACTTTTATTAAAAGAAGAAAAAAAAGAAATTAAAAAAGAGTATATTCGACGAGTTCTAACAATAATATTTTTGGGTCTTTCTGGTGTTTTGTTTTTATTCTTAGTTTCGCTTTTGCCAGCTTTCTTTTTATTAAGTGTTGATCAAAAAGTTTTGAATCAAGAATTAAGTGTGGCTCAAGATGTTGAATTAAACGCAGACAGACAAAGATTAAAAGAGAAGTTAAAAAATCTACAACAAACTTTAAATCTAATTGATACTCCTAATTCTGATATCTCATATTACATTCAAAAAATCACAGAAAGACAACCAAGAGATATTAATATTTTGAGTTTAGATTTTACAAAAAATGCAGATAAAAATTCTATTGTTGTGCAAGGTGTAGCAAATAGCCGAACCAGCCTTTCTTCATTTGTGAAAGTTTTAGAAACTGTAGATGAATTTGAGGCTGTAAATCTACCTTTTTCAAGTTTTACAAGAGAAGTTGATATACCTTTTTCAATTACAATTTATTTAAAAGATACTCAACCTAAAAAATAATATGAAAAAACAATTATCAACAAAAAAATATTTAGGAATATCAGCAGGGATTTTTTGTATTTTGTTAGTTGCTGTTTTTGTAGCTTTATTTATTTTAGAAAAAGAAAAAGAAAAGTTGCGTGTTATTTCAAATGATTTATCGATTGCCAATAAAGAGGATGTGGTGACTTTGAAAAGAGCAATTAGAAATTATGAAGAAAGTGCAGATTCAATTGAAAATGTTTTGGTGAATCGTGATGACATATTTATTTTTATAAGTGATGTAGAAAGATTAGCTAAAGAGAGTGGTGCTGTTGTGGCTGTACAGAACATAGATCTATTTGATGTTTTGAAAAACGGAGAGATGGTCAGAGTGGGAAGTGGAGAAAATATTGGAAGAACTCATGGAAAATTTATTATGAATGTACGAGTTGATGGTGATTGGGAAGCAGTTTCTCTATTTCTTTTGAAAATGGAAAATATTCCAAAACATGTTTTGATAGATTCGTTTAAATTGAGCTCAATCTTTGATTCAAAAACAAACACTCAAACATGGTCGGGAAATTTTAATATAATTACAACAACAAATTAAATGAAAAAATTAAATTTAAAAATCAAAAAAGGACTTTCGTTGAGCGGTGACTCAGTGCAATTAGATTGGATTTTGATATTTTCATTTTTGACTTTTGTTTTTGTTGTGATGGCTTTATTTTCTTCAATGATTTATTTTTCGATTGAAAAAGATTCTTTTTTAGATGGTTCGGAAGAGGTTGTGGGGAATTCTCTGAAGGTAAACACAGAACAACTTGATCGTGTTGTGGAAAACTTGAATTCAAGAAAAGAAAAATTTAATACTTTAACCGACGGCATGATTTTAACTGAAGCTTCAGATTTGGTAGAATAGCTTTGACCTTTTTCAATTGTATTGTTAATGTGTCTAAACGCTCCTGTAGTTAAATGGATATAACTGCGGACTTCTAAGCCGCTGTTGTTGGTTCGATTCCAACCGGGAGCACATAATGGTGAATATAGAATAATAAGGAAACGAGAATTTAATCTCGCTTTTTTATTTTATAAATCCCAACAATAAGACTAATTGTTGCCACCACAGCAGCAGAAGTAAAACCTTCTTCATTATTTAAACTGTGAATGTCGATGAAAAATGGCACGATCAATGCGCCGATTCCAACTGCGAGTGTTGCGAGAAATTTTACACGCATAGATGATAAAAAAACTTTCAAAACATTTCCTCCGTCTGTAATCTGTGCGACTTCATAGTTGGCACGGAAAGCGGGGAACCATGTGGTCCAAAGTCTGTCTTTCACTTCGAACTCTTTATTTTCTTCTAGCTTCGCCACTTTCAAATGATAAGTTTTTGCAACAATAATATTTACCAATCCAGCAAGACACCAACCGATGAAAATTGTAAACATTGTACCAGCGAACACAGCGTAACCTGTAATTTGAGAAAGAATCGATACGACAATTATTAGTGTGGTACCAGGAAAAAAGCTTCCAATAAAATACAAACCTTCTATAAACACAGAAAGAAATCCTGCCAGGTAGATGTGGTTTGCGTCTGCAGCAGATAAAAATTTCACCAACTCTTCAACTCCAGGAATTTTTGCATTCAAAAATCCCATTGTGCAGTATATATAAAGAGACAATGCAGATAGAAACCAAACGATAGCTGAGTAGTTAAATTTTCGTACTTCTTTTTCCATAAAATGCCCTAGTAGTATATTATTAATTAAAGCATTTACATAATCTGAATTTTAAGATAATGTTTACGTCACGAGGGCGATTAGCTCAGTTGGTAGAGCAACCCGTTTACACCGGGAAGGTCAGGGGTTCGAGTCCCTTATCGCCCACAAAATAAAAAAAGCCTCGAACGATGAATCGTTCGAGGCTTTTGTTCTGACAAATTAGCGAAGGAGCATTTCCGCTGCTTCTTGAGGTGTGAGGATTGAGAACTGTAAAGTATCTCGAATGTATGGTTTTTCCTCATACCTGCCGTATCCATCCACGTAATAACACACACGCGGGGCAATGATGTAGTAGCTGTGTTTGGCCACATACTCAATACCAGGTGCCTCCTCAGAAACCCCTTCTGTTGCAGGGTGAGGGTAGATAAATCTGCTGTGAGAATCTTCTTCTGAGAGGACAATAAAAATTTCATCATCCTCCAACTCCGTAGATATTCTCACAAGGTTGTCCACGTCGAGATCACCCCAGCCTATTTTTTCTCCTTCTTTGTTGTACCATCCAGCGTTGCGGGTTATTCTGTTTTTTCCTGCGCACATTTGGCCGCATTTTAGTCCAAAAAGATCAGACTTGCGGTTGTGTTCAGTTCCAAAAAGACCTTGAGTCAATCTACTGCTTGTTGCCATTTTTTTATTTCTATTTGGTTTGGCAAAATTGCCTTACTTTTCGTGAAGAACAATATAATTTATAAACAGCATTGTCAATAAAAATGTTGACTTGTTATTTTAAATAGCAATTTACACAAAGATATAGCTTTGGTATATATAAAGTATGTCAATTGAACAAATTAAAGAATCACCTATAGAAAAAGAGTCTAATTTGGACAAAAATAAAACGGATCCCATTTTGAAATTAATAGAAGAATTTATAGTGAAGCCAGATTTAAGTAACGAGGATAAAGAATCTATCAACGATCAGTTGGTACTTCTTCTAGAAGAATTTTTTGAATATCGTCCTCTTGATGCAGGTTTGCCGGAATATAAAAAACAAGTTTTGAATGCGGATTCTTATGATGAGGAAACTGATACTGTTAAAAAATTAGTGAGATCTGTAAATTTATCAGAATTAATCAGAGCTTTTAATGGTGATGCGAAAGCTTTGTCTGCCGGTAATGTTGATGATCATTATGCGAATAGTGGAAAGGCATCATGGGAGGCTACTAAGATTGCTTTGTCTGAAGGAAAAACAGAAGGTCCTTGTAAAACAATAATAAGTTTTAAGACAGATAATTTAGAAGTTCATCCTATTGAAGTCAGACCAGAAGATCCTAGAGATCAAAAACATAGAGTTGAAAATCTTACCCATGTGATTGGTACAATCAAACCAGAAGACATTGATTATGTTTTGTTAAGATTCCCAATGAAGACATTCCCAGAAAATTTAATGAGTGAAGAAGAGATAGATATAAATAATAACAGGTTAAGAGATATAAAAATTAAAGGTAAAATTCCGGAAAGTGAAGAGGGTTTGTATTTTGTTTATCGTGGAATAAATTTAGCTACAGAAAATAAAAAGTTGGCTAACCTGCAAGAGGTTAGCCAACAAAATTAGTCGGAGATTAATTATCTCGTATGTCTCGAGCAGCTTCAGCGAAGTCAGTGGAGGTAGTGTATCTACCTCCTTCAGACCGAGGTCTTCTTCGTGTTACATCCTGGGCGCTGCCGTCCGGATGTATCACGAAAGAGTGTATCGCAGGTCCTTTTTTGAGGACTTCGTCTAGTCTGGTCGAGACTGTTGGTTGTTCGTCGGGGCCATTTCGTTCTCTTCTCATGTTCTGTGTTTGTGTTGTTGGTGTTTCTGCTGTATAAAGTAACACTTATTGTAATAATGTCAAGTATATCAATTGTAAAATAAGTGATATAGGTTTTTTTAAAAAGAAAAACACGCTCAAGGCGTGTCGAATGCAGAATCCGGTCTTTCTAGCCATGCTTTATATAAGTTCATTAATGAACGGAGCTCCTTTTTGGTTAAGTCAATTCTCTTAAGGATTTTTTGAAAGTTAGGTTTCGAGCACGTTTTTTGAAAGTCTTTGAATGTGCCGCACCTGCGAGCCATGTCGATATACCCCCAAATAACATGAAGATCTCCTTTCTTTAAATTCAACTTTATAGAGTCGTTATCTTTTTTATTTTCGTTTACTATTTCCCAAAACTGTTCGATATTCATATTGTTTGTGTTCTTTCAGGTATCTTTTTAGTCTAAAAATATAAATTGTCAATTAAGTGCGTTATAATTTTTTCATGGAAGACATAAAAGTTATTTTTGAATCTGAAGATATTATTGCTATCAATAAGCCTGCTGGGATTGTAGTGCACGGCGATGGAAAAAATGACAACAGAACTTTGGTTGATTGGATTTTGGAAAAATATCCAGAAGCGAAAGATGTAGGGGAGCCGATTGTTTCTGAAAAAATAAATATATTGAGACCTGGAATTGTTCATCGTTTGGATAAAGACACTTCAGGAGTGATGTTGATTGCTCGCACAACAAAAGGATTTGAAAACCTGAAACAACAATTTCAAGACAGAATTATTCAAAAAAATTATCACGCTTTTATTTATGGAAATATAAAAGAAGAAATAACTATTATAGACAAGCCGATAGGGAGATCTTCAAAAGATATTAGAAAATGGACATCTCTCCGTGATTCTAGAGGGCAGATGCGTGATGCTCTGACTTTGGTTCGAGTTTTAAATCGCGGAAATTATAAAGGTGAAATTTTTACATACATTGAAGCCGAACCCAAAACTGGTAGAACACATCAAATCCGCGTGCATCTAAAAGCAATTGAAAAACCAATCGTTTGTGATTCTTTGTATGCTCCGAATCGTGATTGTCTTTTAGGTTTTAATCGACTTGCTCTGCACGCGCGCGAGATTTCTTTTTATGATTGCGATGGTGAAAGAAAAACTATTACAGCCGACTTTCCGGAAGATTTCGAGAATGCTTTAAAGTGTTTACATTAATATTTAAAATTGGTAAATTGAAAGTCGGAAAGGAGGTTGATCAATCAGAATAAGAAAATTTAGGGTCTGGGGACATTGTTATCCTAGAAGAGACGTTCTCTTTGCAAGATTGCAGGCTGTCCGTGGTTTTGTCTCGAAGAGTAATCGAGGCTGAAATAATCTCGAAATCGATTCTGTGTCGATTTTGAACCATCAGCGAAGAGCTGGTAGAAAGGAGAGTGATCCAAATTATTATGTCACTCGCATCCAGTTGTGTGTGGTGACAGGTGTTAGGGTTAATCGCCCTAGCATTCGGCTACCTTGTGCGGGCCAAAAAACGGGAGCCTGGCGGACAATGTTCGCTAGGCTCTTTTTCTTTTCAAACATCTTGCTCGTATAAAACCTTTGTGTTAAAGTACCCCGACATATGAATAGAGTAATATCACCAGTAAACATAGAAGCACGACGAACTTTGGACTTAAGAGCCGGAGATACTGTTCGCGTTTCTCAAAAAATTGAAGAAAAAGGAAAGACTCGAATCCAGATTTTTGAAGGTTTAGTTCTAGCTCGAAAGCACGGTACAACAGCAGGCGCTACTTTTACAGTACGTCGCTCAACAGGTGGATACGGAGTAGAAAAAATCTTCCCACTATACTCTCCAATGATTGATAAAATCGAAATAGTAAAGAGATCAAAAGTACGACGAAGCAAACTTTATTACATCCGAAGAAAAGCTATTAAACAAATTTCTAAGAGAATGAAAATGATGTTTGTTAATATTGATGACTCTGCAAAAGGAGAAGATCTAGATATGCCAGAAATACCTGAGAACGAAGAACTAACTCCAGAAGAAATCAAATTAGCTGAAGCTGAGATGAATGAAGAGGTTTCTGAAACTCCTGAGGAGACAGTAGAGGAAGTTTCAGAAGAGGTTGCCGAAGACAAGAAGGAAGAAAACTAAATTATTCTGCTATAATTTTGTAGCACTCATGGCGCTCATAGCTTAGTGGTAAAGCCCCAGTCTGTGGATCTGGTTACGAGGGTTCAATTCCCTCTGGGCGCCCAAAATTTGTGAAAGAAAAAATCACCCCTTATGTTAGGGGTGATTTTATTTATCTCATCTTTGGTTGTCTCGGTCGTGTGCGATTCTTCTGCGACGACATAGATCCTTGTCGTATTCATCACGTTCTTCTTCAGTCATGACCAGTTTGGCCGAAAAATCACTACTTAGAGATTTATGAAATTCATCTTTCCTGATCCACAGCCGGTACCACCAGAGCAGAATTCTTTTATTCCAAATTCTGCGTCTGATGTTTGCCGTTCCGCATTTCAAGTCGAACCAAAAAAACCACCAACCAAGTTTTATTTTTTGCAGTTTATTCATAATTAAGGACTTTTATCGCATCATAGCAAAAACAATATTTTTTGCTACCAAACTTTGGAATATGAAATAGGAGATTTTTGCTATAATAGGTTAATGGAAAAAAATCAAAAAGTAGTATTTTTAATTACAGGATTAGTGGTGGGTATTTTTGTTGGTCATTTTATCGGGGGAGGTGATTTCAAAAGTAATTCAAAAATGCATCAAATGCCAGACGGCACAATGATGCACAATGATCACAAATCTGGAGCTTCAAACATGGATGAAATGATGCACAGTATGACAGCTTCTCTTGAAGGAAAGATGGGTGCAGAATTCGATAGGGAATTTTTAGAACAAATGATTATTCACCACGAAGGAGCTGTGGAAATGGCACGAATGGTTTTGGTTCAATCAAAAGAAGCTAAATTGATTAATCTCGCTCAAGATATTATTGACGCTCAAACTTCAGAAATAAAAATGATGCAAAACTGGCTTAATGATGGTTTTGTTGTGACACCCTCAACTCCTACTCAACCCACTCCGACTACTCCATCAAATCCTCCTATATCTCCTGTAGCCTGTACAATGGAAGCAATGATGTGTCCTGATGGTGTGACTTATGTCGGAAGACAAGGTCCAAATTGCGAATTCGCTAAATGTCCTGGAATTTAAGATTCTAATTTAAAATAAAAATATGTCATCAAGAACAAGAATAATAATCACGGTACTCGCTTTTTTAGGTATATTGGCTCTATTTAACTAACCTTTCGAGGAGGGTATAAAGCGAAAGGATTATCGCTGACGCGCTTTTCGACGAGGATTTAGCTTATTGATTCTATAAAGTCGCCCTCGGCGTCGAACCAATTGATCTCCTGGCTTTTCTTTTTTGATTGATGACTTAACTTTCATGGTTTTTTGCGTTTTTTCTAGTTAGTCATTTTTATCATACTTACCCAAGTCTTGCAATGCTCTTGTCAATTTACTGTGTCAATTTTCTTATTTTTATTATCCACAGTCTATTATATTTTTAGGAAAATTTTAGTTAGGTTTTTTTCTCTTAAACAAGCTATAATGTCTTTAACTTTAATAGAAAATAATTTTATAAAAATATGACACCACTTGAGATCACTGTCACAAAGCGCGACGGTACAAAAGCCACATTCAACGCAGATAGAATTAACCGTGCGATTGAAAGAGTTTGTGCTGATTTACCGAATGCTACGGAGATGGTGATGCAAGTGGCTACAGAGACTTCTCTTACTTTGTACGATGGTGTTACAGAGGATGAGTTGGACGAAGCTGTCATCAATGCTGCTCTACAAAACATTCAAGAAGACCCTAATTACGATATTGTTGCAAAAAGAATTCTCCTAAAAACTATTTATGCTCGAGTACTAGGGGATTACGACAAACTAGACAACGAAGCTCCACAAATTCTTCATCAAAAAAGATTTCCTGAACACATAAAGCAATGGACTGACCGAGGTCTTCTAGATAAAAGAATGATCGAGAAATTTGATCTACCAGATTTGGCAACAGCTTTAGATATTTCTCGAGATGAGCTTTTCAACTACGCTGGACTTTCTGGATTATTAAACCGATACGCTTTGAAAGGAGAAAACCAAAAAGCAATCGAGACTCCACAATTTACTTTCATGCGAGTTGCGATGGGACTTTCATACAATGAAGAAAATCCAAACGAACAAGCGAAAAAGTTTTATGAAAAACTTTCAAAACTAGAGTATCTTCCAGGAGGTTCAACAAACTTAAACTCAGGAACATCAATGCCTGCACTTTCAAACTGTATTCTTTTGGAAATTCACGATTCAATGGATCACATTGCAAAATCTGTTTCAGATATCATGATGCTTTCAAAAGGTTCTGCTGGTATCGGAGCATCTGTTACAAAACTTCGAGCATCTGGTTCTCCTCTAACTTCTTCAAACACAGTTTCATCAGGTCCAATTCCATTTTTGAAAATTATCGATGTTGCTATTCGCGCAATTCAAAGAGGAGGAAAGAAAAAGGGAGCATTAGCTTTTTATATGGAGAACTGGCACTTAGATTTTCCTGAATTCGTTGAAGCACGATTCAACAACGGAGATGATCACTTGAGATTTAGAACAGCCGACACCGCTGCATTTATTTCTGATGAATTTATGAAGCGAGTGAGAAACGGGGAACAATGGTATTTATTTGATCCAAAAGAAGTTCCTGATTTGAATGAACTTTATGGAGAAGCATTTTCACGAAGATACAACGAATATATTGCTATGGCGGAATCTGGAAAAATGCGAATGTACAGAAAAGTTCCTGCTCGAGAACAATTTCGACAAATCACATCAAGTCTTGTTTCTACTTCTCACCCTTGGATTACTTTCAAAGACCCAATCAACCTACGGGCTCTAAACAACAACACTGGAACAATTCACATGTCGAACCTGTGTACAGAAATTTGTTTGCCACAAGACAAAGACAATATCGCTGTATGTAACTTGGCTTCTTTAAATATTTCTCAACACATCAAAGGAAAAGAAATTGATTGGCAAAAACTAGAAAACACAGTGCGAGTTGCAATTAGACATTTAGACAACTTGATTGATATCAACCAACTTCCAGTGCAAGAAGCTACAAATTCAGACAGAAGCAACAGAGCTGTAGGACTTGGGGTGATGGGGTTAGCAGATGTGTTTGAAAAAATGGGATGGTCATATGAACACAAAGAAGCTTATGATTTTACAGATAGTCTATTTGAATTTGTGAGCTACATGGCGATAGATGAAAGTGCCAACCTTGCGCAAGTTAGAGGAAGCTATGCGAACTTCGCTGGATCTGAATGGTCAAAAGGAAAAGTGCCAATCGATACTTTAGAAAAATTGGAAAAAGAAAGAGGAGTTCCTTTGACAGTAGATAAATCTTCAAAGCATGGGGGATTGGATTGGAATATTCTTCGAGAGAAAGTTAAGAAGGGAATGAGAAACGCAACACTGATGGCAATTGCTCCAAACGCAAACATCGGTCTTATCGGAGGAACAGTTCCTGGAATCGACCCAAGATTCGCACAAGTGTTTTCACGAAATAAAATCTCAGGAAAATATTTGGACATCAACGTGAACTTGGTGAATGCACTTAAAGAAAGAGGACTTTGGGACAAACTACGAACTCGTATTTTTGAAACTCAAGGAGATATAGAAAAAATCGAGGAAATGCCACAAGACCTAAAAGATATTTACAAAACATCTTTCACAACTTCTCCTTATGCATTTATCGAAATCGCAGCGCGTGCACAAAAATGGGTAGATCAAGCACTTTCTAGAAACATGTATCTTCGAACACGAGACAATGAAGAGATTATGAAAATTTATTCAACAGCTTGGGATAAGGGTGTGAAGACAACATACTACCTACACATGGAACCTCGACACACTGCAGAGCAATCTACGGTGAAAGTGAACAAAGCTGTGACAATGGGAAAGACAGGATTCGGAGCAATGAAAGCAAAAATGGCCGCAACATCTTTTGTACCAGAAGAAGTGACAGCAGAAGCTGTGCCTTCATCGACTGAGGTAAAAACACATGAACCAGTAATCGCAAAAAAGAATGACGGTCCAGTAGATCCACAAGAAAGATTTGTTTGTGATAGTTGTCAGTAGAATTATAAGTAGGGTTTATTAATCAAGTTATTAATTGAAAATATTATGTTAATTGGAAAAGCAGAAGAAAAAGATTACAACATTTATCCATCAACATACGGATGGGCCAGAGAATTGTTTGAGCAAGCTGTTGCAAACACTTGGTTTCCAAAAGAGGTTCCTTTGAAAGAGGATTTGGACGATTTGCAATCAATGACTGAAGACGAGGTGGATGCTGTTAAATTCATCATGTCTTTTATGAACCCTGCTGAGCTTGTGGTAAACCGATCAATTGCACTTGGAATTTATCCTTATATCAAATCTGCTGAGTGCCACTTATTTTTGGCAAAATGGATGTATGAAGAAGCAAACCACTGTATGACTTTCGAATACATGCTAGAAACTTTCCCGTGGGACAGAGAAGAAATTTATGGAAAACATTTAGTTGTTCCAGCAATGATTGAAAAAGAAAATTTTGTGCAAACCTTCACAAAGAGAATGACAGAAGACAAAATCGATATCGAATCTCCAGAAGGGAAGAAAGATTTCATTCGAAACCTTGTTGCAACAAACGTGATCATGGAAGGTGTGTGGTTTTACTCTGGATTTATGGTGATGCTTTCTTTCCGACAAAGAAACAAACTTCGAAACTTCGGATCTTTGATCAACTGGATTGTACGAGATGAAAGTCTTCACTTGAAATTTGGAATGACATTGCTTCTAACAATTCTTGAAGAAAACTCTGATCTTGTAACAGAAGAATTTGCTACTGAAATTCGAGACATGGTAATCAAAGGTGTTGAGATTGAAATCGCATACAACCAAGAGCTTTTCCCAAATGGAATTCTTGGATTGAACGCTGATTATGTAAATCAATATGTTAAATACGTTGCTGACAGAAGATTGGAAGAACTTGGATTCGAAACATTCTACAATGTACAAAATCCAGCAAAATGGATGGCGACATCAACAGATGTTCTGGAATTAGTGAACTTTTTCGAACAACAAAACACAAACTACGAAGTTAATTCAAAAGCTTAATTAAAAATATTATGCAAGAATTTTCTGAAAGAGAATTAGGTTTTGCAAAAACTGCAATTGAAGATGAACAATGTCTTTGTGCAGAGGGTCCTAAAATTGGACGATGCGAAGATTGTGATTTTAGAAACGATGTAAAGAGACAAATTGCAGAAATGGAAAAAACAGATAATGAAGAATAAAAAAGATTTAAACGGAGTGGAGCTTGATAAAGAGTTGGATTTAATGATAACCTCAAATCAAGAAACAAGAGTCACAAGTGTGATGTTGATGGTTTTACTTGTTTTGATTTTGATCACAGTTGTAATTCTTTAAAAATGATTTTATTAGAAGGAAAGAAAATCGCCGACGAAAAATCGGAGGGTTTAAAAAACGAGTTTGAAAAATTGGATTATAAATCTACTCTTTTGATAGTGCGTGTTGGGGAAGATAAGGCTTCTGATGTTTATGTTTCAAAAAAGGTTGAGTTTGGTGAAAAGGTTGGTGTGAATGTAGAAGTGGCTCATTTGCCAGAAACTGCGAGCGAAGAAGAAATTATTTCTAAAATAAAAAGTGGAAATGAAAACAAATTGGTAAAAGGAATTATTGTACAACTTCCTCTTCCTGCAAATTTTGATAAAGAGAAAATTATCAACGCGATTGATTCTGAAAAAGATGTTGATGGTCTGACTGCGAAAAATCTTTGGAAATTAATGAATGATGGTTCGGGAATTATTCCTGCGACTGCGGGTGCGGTGGATTTGCTTTTGAAAGAATACAGCATCGAAGTTTCTGGGAAGCATGTTGTGATTGTAGGGGATTCAATTCTTGTCGGAAAACCGATGGCGATTCATTTTTTAAACAGGGATGCGACAGTAACAATTTGTCATGACAAAACTCGTGACTTGGCGGATTTTACAAAACAAGCAGATATCTTGATTGTGGCAGTGGGCAAGCAAAACCTAATAAATAGTTTTCATATTGGAAAAGATCAAGTAGTTATAGATGTAGGGATTAGTCGGCTTGATGATGGAAAGGTGGCAGGGGATGTGGATTTTGAAGCTGTGAAGGGTCTTGTGTCTGCAATCACTCCGGTACCCGGTGGAATTGGGCCTTTGAACGTATTTTATTTATTTGAGAACCTTCTTTTGATTAGCAAAAAATAGGAGTATAATTAGTTATTATCATTTAATAATTATTTATGAGTTTAGATTCAAGTCGTTTTGTCTCAGATAGATCTTATGCTGTCGGCAAGGCAATTTATATGGGTGTGATAGTTTTGTGTTTATTGGCAACATTTCTTTTTGTAAAAATTGTAACAGAAGTGATTGCTTGGGCAGATGGAGACACAACATATCCTTCAAACGTTATTTCTGTAACAGGAGAGGGGGAAGTGGTGGCTGTACCAGATGTGGCCGAGTTTTCATTTTCTGTAAATGAAAGAGGTCCTTCAGTGGAAGATGCACAAGATATTGCTTCAGGAAAAATGAATGCAGCAATTGATTTTCTAAAAGGAAGAGGAATTGAAGAAAAAGATATCGAAACAACAGGATACAATGCGTACCCTCAATACGAATATTCAACTTGTCGAGATTATGTTTGTGTAAATGAACAAAGACTGGTTGGTTATGAAGTGAGTCAAACAATTTCTGTAACTGTACGAGATACTTCAAAAGCTGGAGAACTACTTTCAGGGGTGGGTTCTGTTGGTGTTTCAAACATTTCAGGAATTTCATTTAAAGTAGATGATACTGAAAAGTTTAAAGCAGAAGCTCGTTTGATTGCTATTGAAAAAGCAAAAGCACAAGCTGAAACTTTGGCAGAAGGTTTGGGTGTAAAATTGAAGGGTGTTGTGAGTTTTAATGAAGAATCAAGTCCATCACCTTACTATGGATACGACGCAATGGGTGGTGCTGAAATGATGGCTAAGTCTTCTGTGGCGCCGCAATTGCCTGCAGGGGAGGAGAAGGTTACAAGTAGAGTTTATGTGACATACGAGATTAGATAAAGTTTAAGTCTCTAAAACAAAAAACTCTGAATTATCGAACGGTCCTCGGTTCACATAACTGCGTTATGCTCCCTGCGGATGTTCTCAAATTCAGAGATTTTTTGTTTTTAAGGTTTATATGTTGTTTAATCTCAGATTGACAAAGAACTCTTTGTGTTGTAGTTTTTAGACAAAGCACTTTGATATGGGTGCAAGAAATAAACTAAAAACGAAAGGAAAACGATGAGTACAAAACACATCGGCGCAGACGCGGCCAAATTGGCTGGTTTGCAAATTGACATGCTACAGAAGCTCAGGAATGGGCAGATAACACTCGAACATTTGGAGAGGTTTAACAAGCTCTCATTTAATGATAGGGAGAAAATGTTTGGTGGTGGCAAATTTAAGCGACTACCAGATTTTCTGGAGAAGTTTAGAAATGTAATTACCAATCCAATTGAAAGATTTACACTGATTGTAGATCTAGGAATTATCATTGTTCCTTTCGACTATAAACACGCAACTCAACTCGGAAGATTTGGTATGCAGAACCGTAGCAAATTCTATTTCAATGAAAATATTATTGACGGGAACTTCCCGAACCCATCAAGGATCCTCAAGTCTGGAGACAAAATTCATGTTCGTGTGTTCAAGCAGGTTGTTGATGGTATAACCACGAATGAAGAACGCTTAGCATTCTTGGCAAGTCAAAACGCCTTCTTTGCCGGTGCGCAAGGTGCGTCGCTTGTCTTCGAACAAAAACGGGATATGTTGCCGGACGGTCCGCGGTACTTGTCGCTTGATGAAAAAAATCGACTTTGGAAAGATGCTGCGGAGTTCCATAGAGTTCCATGTATTGGTTCTAAATCGAGTGCTGTATTCGGACTCGGTCTAGATCTGTTCGAAAACACTTCTGACTCCAGTGCTTGCATTATAGGTTTCTTTGACGAGTGATTCCTAAAAACCCTCGCTTACAAGAGTGTCGAGCCAAAAACTCGGCACTCTTTTTTATTTGACTCCAACCACCGAATACGGTATTATCTAGGAGTTCGCCCCTTTGGGGCGTTTTAAATTACATAAAAATATGGGAATCATTCGTTATATAAAAGAAACATCAGCTGAGCTAAAACACGTTGTTTGGCCTACAAAAAAACAAACTTTAGTTTACACAAGTTTGATTATTGTTATTTCACTTTTTGTAGCTGCTTACCTAGGTCTATTTGACTGGTTGTTTACTAGCTTCGTTAAATTATTCGTCTAATAATTAATTTCATATGGCAAAACAACAACCTTCTAGAGACCGAAACTGGTATGCAATTCATACTTACGCTGGATACGAAAACGCTGTTCTTAAAAATTTAAAACAACGAACTGAATCATTGGGAATGGAAGAAAAGATTTTCAATGTGATAGTTCCTACTGAAAAGAAAATTAAAATCAAAGCAGGGAAGAGAGTTGAAGTAGAAGAAAAAATTTATCCTGGATATGTTTTGGTGGATATGATTGTAACGGATGATTCTTGGTTTGTAGTTCGAAACACACCTCGTGTTACAGGTTTCGTTGGTTCAGGAGTTTACCCTGTGCCACTAGAACAAAAAGAAGTTGATGAGTTGTTTGGTAGAATGCAAAAAGATACTGCAAAACACTCAATGAATCTAGATGTTGATGACATGATTATGGTCATCGATGGACCTTTCAAAGAGCTTGAAGGGAAAATTGAAGAAGTTGATGAAGAACGTGGAAAAATCAAAGTTCTTGTATCAATGTTTGGTCGAGAAACTCCTGTAGAACTAGACTTCTTGCAGGTTAAGAAAATTTAAGCTAATCTCTATAAACCTATGGCTAAGAAAATAATGAAACAATTGAAGCTTCAAGTACCGGCAGGGAAGGCTGTTCCAGCTCCTCCACTTGGACCTTCTCTAGGGCAAGCTGGTATTAATATCAGTGAATTTATCAATCGGTTCAACGCAGATACACAAAGTCGAATGGGAGACATTGTACCAACAGTTGTTACAGTGTACGAAGATCGAAGCTTTGATTTAGAATACAAAAAACCACCAGCAAGTTTTCTAGTTATGAAAGCTGCTGGACTTAAAGGTGGTTCTGGAAATAATCTTACAAAGAAAGTTGGATCAATTACAAAAGACCAACTGCGAGCAATTGCAGAAGAGAAAATGGAAGATCTAAGTGCGAATGATGTAGAAGCTGCGATGAAAATCATTGAGGGTTCTGCTCGTTCAATGGGTGTAGAAATAAAATAAAACAAAAAACTGCTTTTTTCGAACGGTCCTCGGACAATGTAGCTTCGCTACACAGTCCTGCGGATGTTCTCAAAAGCAGTTTTTTGTTTTATCTATTTAAATCTCTTCTAAACTTTATGTTCAGATTTAAGTTCTGGGATTTTTCCTTCCTTAACAAGATTTGCTTCAGTCCGGTCTTTGTCTGCGTTTTTGAAGTTTTGTTTTATGAATCCTTCGATTATATCTTTTTGGTGATAACGACTTTCTTTAATCTCAGCTTTTTCATCTAATTTTTGGAAAACAATTTGGCAGAACCTTTCTCCTGGATAGAGTTTAATAATTTGTGATTCTGTATTGTTTCGAATAGGAATCGCTAATTGTCCTTTGTATCCAGAATCTACAATCCCAGTAAGATCTACAGAAAGACCTTTTCTGTTTGTAGAAGATCGAGGGTAGAGGATTGCCATCAAATCATCTGGAATTCCAATTGTTTCAAGAGTAGAAGCCAGAACATATTCTCCGGGAAGTAAATCAAAAGTCTGAGTTTTTTCTAATTCAATTACATCAAAATAATCAGGGCGTTGGTCGCTCAAGTGATCAATGTTTAATGCCTCACGCCCTTTTTCTGTAAGGTGCCATCTCTTTGGTAAAAGAAAAGTGTAACCAAGTCTCAAGTCGATTGCGTGAGCTTGAAGTTGAAATTCATCAAGACTTGGTTCAAAAATAATTTCTCCGGCATTAATTTTTTCTAGTATTTGTTTTTTGGTGATGATAGACATTTTATTTTTCAACTTTATATTCCAATAATAACGTATTTACCGACAAGTTTGTACTTGAAACAAGTTTCATTTTTTGACGCAATTCAGGGTTCAAAAAGGGAACACCTTCACCGAATTCGACATCTTCTTGAGTTACAAATACTTCATCAACTAAACCTTTTTCCATAAATATCTTATAAATTTCAGCACCACCACATACTGCTAATTCTTGTACTCCTTCTAAATTTAATCTAGCTACGATTTCTTCGGGTGATTCTTTAGTTACTTCGACTCCTGGGATTTCAATCTCTTGGCGACTCATCACAATGTTTCGACGGTCTTTAAGTGGTCTTCCAAAAGTTTCAAAAGTCTTTCTTCCCATTATTACAGTTCCTGCCGATTTTGTTTTTTCGACAAAAAATTTCTTGTCTTCTGCGCTTGTCCAATCCATAGAATTTTGAGAATCAGATTTTGCAATAAATTCATCCTTTGTTTCGGCTGCTATTAGAAAAACTTTCATATTATTTAGAGTGCGATTTTTAATCCTTTAATCGCAGGCATTGGATTGTATTGTGATTCCAGTTGAGCAACAACTTCTTCCAAAAGAGTTTCATCTTTTTGTTCCGAACGTTCAAAAGAATTTTCAGGTAAAGTTAATTTAATTAGAGGATGGTCATTTGTTCTAGAAATTATTTCTCTCGCTGCGTCATAATGATTTTCATAAATATGTGCGTTTGAAATTGAGTGAGAATATGTGCCGACTTTTACGCCAAGTCTTTGAGCAAGAATGTATTGAAGAAAACAAAATCCTGCAATATCAAAAGGAGCGCCGAGAATCATATCGTTTGAACGCACAATATTATGCATGTGAAGTTTGCCTGCGATAATATTTATCGTAAATGTATAAGGGCAGGGAACGTTGGCTTTTTTTACAAGTGAAAGTCCGTCTTGTGCAGGATCCCAAGCTATTACCACTCCATGTCTTGAGCTTGGTTCTTTTTCTAAAAGTTCAACTAAAAGTTTTATTTGATCTCGTCCAAAATGTTTTCGCCAACGATATCCATAGGCCACAGTCACAACATCATTTGGGTTTGTGAAAGCGTCCCAGATCTTTGTGTGGTTTCTTAAAAAGTCTGCAGGTTTTCTTGCGCCAGATAAAAACCAAATTTGTTCCACCACTGGTCCGCGTATTGGAATTTTTCGAAGTGTTAAAAGAGGGAAGCCATCTTCTTCTGGATTGATTTTGAAATGCATTCCTGGAATTGCTGATGTTTCTAGACCGGTTCTTTGTGAGAATTCTTTGTATCCATTTTCAAGAATATCTTTTAAAAGGTTTTGATAGATTTGATCGAATTTGGTCATGGTAGTATTTACATTATAATGGCTAAAAGATAATCTGCATTATAGACACTTTAAGAAATATATGGAAAAGAAAGAAATAAAATATCCGTTTCTGCCAGAAGGGCGAGAAATCAAGTATGTTCCAGCTGATAATCCGTTCATTAAAATGGCTCGGGAGTTTGCTCAGAATCATTCCTTGGACAAAGTTATGCCTAATGCGAGCGTAATTGTGCGTGACAGAGCTGTCGTCGCGATGGGAGCTAATGGAAGCACATTTCATGAAAACAATGAGTGTGAGCGAATTAAGCAAGGTATTCCGACCGGGCAAGGCTATGAGCTTTGCGAAGGTTGTCATCCAAAAAATCATGGAGAGCAGTCTGCTATTAAAGATGCCATAGCAAAGGGTGTAAACACTCAAGGTGCGGACATTTATCTATGGGGTCATTGGTGGTGCTGTGAACCTTGTTGGGATGCAATGATTTCGGCTGGTATTCGTGATGTGTATTTGTTGGAGGGAAGTGAAATTCTTTTCGATAAAAATCATCCGGATAATATTGTCGGAAAGCAATTTAAATAGATCAATGGAAAGTTAAAAGCCGCGGACTTTGTCCGCGGCTGATTTTCTTTAAATAATTCCAAATATTTCATCTCGGAAGACCGTTTCCATGAGAAATACCTTTGTATTCCTCGACTATAAATTCATCGGAGATTAAGGCCCACCCTTTGAACCAAAACCATGGAAATGTCTCTAGTTCTCTTGAGTTTTCTGAAAAGATTAAGATTTCTACTTCGGGTTCTTTCTGAATCCCTGTATCCGATGTCGGGAAAACAGAACTATCTGATTGATATTTACGCTCCTTCATCTATTAGCCATAATAGCATTTTTTGCTAAAATGTATTTATAAATTAACTACCATGATTTAACTCTGCGACAGCCAAATTATTTAACTAACACTACTTTTATGAAAGATATTGAAATTGCAGATTTAATAAAAAGAGAAAACGAACGTCAGGGAAGTGTAATAAATCTAATTGCGTCAGAGAATTATGTTTCAGAAGATGTTCTAGAAGCTTTGGGTTCAAAATTTAATAACAAATATGCAGAAGGATATCCGAATGCGAGATACTACGGAGGAAATGAAGTCGTGGATGAAGTAGAACTTTTAACACAAAGTCGTGCACTAAAAACTTTTGGTTTAAATGAAAATGATTGGGCAGTAAATGTTCAAGCTCTTTCTGGTTCACCTGCAAACTTGGCTGTGTACTTTGCTCTAGTTTCAAAAGGAGGAAAAATTATGGGAATGCGACTTGATCACGGAGGGCACTTAACTCACGGGCACAAAGTTTCTGCGACAGGAAGTTTTTATGAATCAATTCAATACGGAGTTGATAAAGAAACTGAACTTTTAAATTTTGAAGAAATAGAAAAAATTGCAGTTGATGCGAAACCAGAAATTATTGTTGCAGGGTTCACTGCGTACCCGAGAAATATTGATTGGGCAAAGTTCCGAGAGATTGCAGATAAAGTTGGTGCGTATTTAATGGTGGATATGTCACACATTTCAGGGCTTGTGGCGGGTGGAGTTTATTCATCTCCGTTTCCGTATGCTGACATTGTCACAACAACAACTCACAAAACTCTACGAGGTCCACGAAGCGCTTTAATTTTTGCGAAAAAAGACGACAGAAAATTAAATGAAAAAATTAACAAAGCTGTTTTCCCAGGGCTTCAAGGTGGTCCGCATATGAATCAAATCGCTGGTGTGGCGGTGGCTTTAAAAGAAGCTCAATCAGGTGATTTCAAAAAATACGCAGAGCAAGTAGTGAAAAATGCGAAGACTCTAGCAGATACTTTGAGCGGTTTGGGTTGGCGAATTGTTTCTGGTGGAACTGACTCACATTTAGTTTTAGTTGATACTTGGATGGATGGAAAAGGAATTTCAGGAAAAGAGGCGAGCGATAGATTGGAAAAAGAGGGGATTATTGTGAACAAAAACACAATTCCAAATGATACTAGAAGTCCTTCTGATCCATCTGGAATTCGTATTGGAACTCCGGCTGAAACTACAAACGGAAAAACAGAAAAAGATTTTGAAGAAATCGCACAAAGAATTGACGAAATTTTGCGAAATTAAATTTAATAGAAAATGCAAATTAAATTTAAAAAATTAAATGAAAATGCTGTTGCTCCACAATACGCACATTCATTTGATGCAGGTATGGATTTATTTTGTTTAGAAAATATTTCAGTGGAGCCAAACCAGAGAGTTCAAATATCAACTGGTATTGCAATGGAAATTCCTGAAGGCTGTGTTGGTTTGATTTGGGATAAAAGCGGATTGTCTCATAAGTCCGGATTGAAAACTGTTGGTGGTGTGGTCGACTCTGAATACCGCGGAGAAATAAAAGTTGGAATGATAAATTTGAGCGACGAAACATATCACTTTGAAGCAGGACACAAAATCGCACAAATGCTGATTCAAAAAGTTGAACAAGTGAATTTGATAGAATCAGCTGAGCTTTCTGACACTACGCGGGGAGAGGGTGGATTTGGAAGTACTGGGAAATAAAAAATGGAAACAAAAAATAAAAAAGGAAAATTTATTGTGATTGATGGAACAGATGGTTCTGGAAAAGGAACTCAAACTGAATTACTTGTGGAAGCATTGAAATCTCAAGGAGTTCAAGTTGTTGTTACAGATTTTCCTCAATATGGAAATCCATCATCTCATTTTGTTGAAAAATATTTGAGAGGAGAATATGGAACAGCAGATGAGGTTGGTGCAAAACGAGCTTCACTTTTTTATGCACTCGATAGATTTGATGTTTCTACTCAAATGTATAAATGGCTTGAGGAAGGTGTTTGTATTGTGAGTAACAGATATGTTTCTGCGAGTATGGGTCATCAGACTGGGAAGATAAGAGATCAAGAAGAGCGAGATAAATTTTTGGATTGGCTTCATGAACTCGAATATGAAATCTGTGGTATACCAAAACCAGATGAAGTTATATTTCTTTATGTTCCTCCAGAAGTTGGTCAAAAACTTGTTGATCAGAAATCTTCTAGAGAATATACAAAAGGTGAAAAGAGAGATATTCATGAGGCGGATTTAGATCATTTAAAAAATGCTTCGGAAGCTTATAAATATGTTGCAGATAAATTTAATTGGAAAACAGTAGTTTGTGCTCCGGATGGGGAGATGATGACACGAGAAGAAATTCATAAAATAGTTTTGGATTCGGTAAATGATCTGATTGATAGAAACTAAAATGCTGTTAAACTAACAAAATCATGCAAGAGAAAATAAAGGGCGTAATAAAAGAAATAATCACAGGGCTTGGGTTGCCTGAGGTTGATTTTGTAGTGGAGCATCCTGCGGATTTGGCAAATGGTGATTATTCTACGAACGTGGCGATGATTCTGGGAAAAAGTCTTGGAAAGAATCCAGTTGAAGTTGCGAATGAAATGCAGAGAGGTCTAGAAGCAAGTTTTGATTTTGAAGTAAAAAAAGTTGAGGTGGCTGGACCTGGGTTTATCAATTTTCATTTGTCTGACAAATTTTTTGAAGAAGTAGTACACGATGTAATCAATCAGGGAAAAAACTACGGACGAAACAATCGTTTAAATAATCAAAAAACTATTATCGAATTCACAGATCCAAATCCTTTTAAGATTCTTCATATTGGACACATGATGAGTAATTTTATTGGCGAAACAATTTGCAAAATATCCGAATGGAACGGCGCGGAAGTGAAGAGAGCTGTTTATCAAGGTGATGTGGGTCTGCATGTGGCAATGGCTGTGTGGGGAATGATTCAAAATCGCGCAGGCTTTCCGCACGATGATGATCCTTTAGATATAAAAGTACGTTTTCTTTCAAATGCGTATTCTTTTGGTTCTCATGAATATGAAGTGGATGAATCTGCAAAAAAAGAAATTGAAGTGACTAATAAAATGATTTTTGAAAAATCAAATCATGAGTTAAATATTTATTATGAAAAAGGAAGAAAGTGGAGCTTGGAGGCTTTTGAAATTGTTTACAAAAGATTGGGAACTAAATTTGATTTATATTTTCTTGAAAGTGAAACTGCTGGGTTTGGAAAAGATGTTGTGCAAAAAAATATTCCAACAGGAATTTTTGAAATGGGGGATGGAGCTGTGGTTTATAAAGGTGAAAAGCACGGACTGCACACGCGTGTTTTCATAAACTCAATGGGACTTCCGACATACGAAGCAAAAGAACTTGGTTTGGCAAAAATTAAAGCTGAAACCTATGCATACGATCGTTCGATTGTGATCACCGCAAATGAGCAAGAGCATTATTTCAAAGTGGTCTTGAAAGCGATGCAAGAAATTTTTCCAGAGTTAGAAGCGAAGACAACACATATTTCTCACGGAATGTTGAAATTACCTTCAGGAAAAATGAGTTCTCGTACAGGTAATGTAATTTCTGCTGAAAGTTTGATTGAGGATGTGCGAACAAAAGTTTCTGAAAAAAATGCAGACAGAGAATATGAAGAGGAAATTAAAGAGCAAGTCCTAGAAAAAGTTGCCCTTGGTTCTTTAAAATATTCAATTTTAAAACAATCAATTGGAAAAGATATCATCTTTGATTTTGATAAATCACTTTCTTTCGAAGGCGATTCTGGACCGTATCTTCAATACACCGCAATGCGAGCTTCATCTATTTTGAGAAAAGCAGAAAATGAAGGACTTGGTTTAGTGGGGGGAACTCAACCAGAAGATTGGCAAGTGAAAAATATTGAAAAAATATTAAATCGTTTTCCAGAAGTTGTTGCCGAAGCTTATGATGAACTAGCTCCGCAAAAATTAATCACATACCTCACAGAATTATCTAGTGAATTTAATTCTTTCTATTCTTCTGAACAAATTATTGATAAACAAAATATCGGGACTTCGTACAAAGTTGGGATCACACAAGCTACTCTGACTGTTTTGCAAAACGGTTTGGAAATTTTGGGAATTGGATTGCCGGAGAGGATGTAGGTGTTGACTAAAGATGGTTTTGTTATAGATTTTGAAAAGTGTTAGAGATCTTTAAAATCAAACAAAATTAAAATAAACATGAAAACAATTACTATTGATTGTGATCCTACACCAATCATTCCTGGTGGAATGATAATCTCCGCTCATGACCGGGGAGGTATTGTGGATTTGTGCCCTGAAAAAATTGATCGATGGAGATCTGATGTGCAAAAAACCTTTCACATCAAAGGGGCAAAACTCTACGATGAGGTGATTAATAAGAAACCTTTGAATGCCTGTGTTGCTGATTTTTTTATGAGTAATCAGGAGCTGATTCCTTCAGAATGGGAAAATGGTTTTAATTTTTTCTGGGGAACCAGGTTCTGTCTGTCCCGCGAGACAGATGGTGATGATTATGTTGTTTGTATATACAAGCGAGATGGTCGTTGGATCAAAGGAATTCGCAGGATTGCGTATGCGTTTCGTGATGAAGATTACGCTATTTGCGAGAAGTTCTGATAAGTCCAAAATAAAAGACCGACACTCCGTGTCGGTCTTTTCTCTTATGTTTTCAAAATCATTTCAGTTCTGTGTTGACTGCAATTGTTTTTAGTTGTAATTTTGTATTTGAATTGAACCCCTTAAAAAATTATGGCACAAGAACTAGAAAAATTATTCATTTCTGTTTGTAAAAATGAAATGATTCACGAACTGATTTGTGAAGCACAACTTCCCAATAAAGATTGGGTTAAAGTTGAGGTTACTTTTGAGCCAATTAAAAGAACTGTTATTTCTGAACTCCCTCGAACCTATCAACCTGATGGTTTAGAGCCGAGAAGTTTTTTTCGGCGATCACCACATCAATTTGCCACAAGTATCTTTCTCCATATTTCGAAGGCTCTTCAAAACTATGGAACCGATGTTCTTCCTCAGTTTGAGGAGGCTGCTCAGATTCTTTCTGAACACGGGTTTCCTATGGAAGATTCGGAGAGGTTTTGTGCCTAAAGTCTTTAAAGCGCATCCCTGATAGGGATGCGCTTTTTTCTTTTACCCTCACAATTGAAACAAAGCCTTAAATATCGTATGCTGTAATTTATGACAAATGAAGCTGACGAAACTAATAAAAGTCAAATAGCTCAAAGGGAAGAGAAAATCCTTAATTTTTGGGAAGAAAATAATATTTTCAAAAAGACTATCGAAAGAGAATCCACAAAAGGTGATTTTGTTTTTTATGATGGTCCTCCTTTTGCAACAGGGTTGCCACACTACGGACACATTCTACCTGGAACAATCAAAGATATAATCCCAAGATACAAAACAATGACGGGTTATAAAGTTTCTCGTCGATGGGGTTGGGATACACATGGTTTGCCGATTGAAAATTTAATTCAAAAAGAAAATAATCTTAAAACAAAACAAGATGTAGAAAATTTTGGAGTTAAAAATTTTAACGAAGCTGCTCGAGCAAGTGTGTTTCGATATCTTGATGAATGGAAAAAAATAATTCCACGAACTGGTCGTTGGGTTGATTTTGAAGATAACTACATCACAATGGATTCAAAATATATGGAATCTGTTTGGTGGATGTGGAAGACCTTGCATCAAAAAGGTTTGGCATATGAAGGTTTCAAATCAATGCACATTTCTCCTTTACTTGAGACCGCACTTTCAAACTTCGAAGTAAATCAAGCATACAAAGACATCACAGATTTATCTGCGACAGTGAAATTTGAATTGGCAGAAGAGAAGGGAACTTTTGTTTTGGCTTGGACAACAACTCCGTGGACACTTCCTGGAAATGTCGCTCTTGCGATAAATAAAAATCTTTCATATGTGAAAGTTAAGTTTGAAAATGCGATTTATATTGCAGCAAAAGATTTAGTTGAAAAAGTTTTTGTAGGAAAAGAGCATGAAGTGGTTTCAGAAATTTCTGCAGAAGAATTGTTAGGGAAGAAATACACACCACCTTTCAATTGTTATATTGACGATGCAACTTTAGAAAATCGTGAAAATGGTTGGAAAATTTATCATGGTGATTTTGTCACAACAACAGACGGAACTGGTGTGGTTCATATTGCTCCTGCATTTGGTGAAGACGATTTGAACCTCGGGAAAGAAAACAATCTACCTTTTGTACAACATGTAAAAATTGATGGAACTATAAAGCCAGAAGTAAAAGAATTTGCTGGCCTTCAAGCAAAACCAAAAGAAGATCCAATGCAAACAGATATTGAGTTTGTGAAATATTTAGCACACAACGGATTCTTGTTTGATAAGAAAAAATATACTCACTCGTATCCTCATTGTTGGAGAACAGATGCGCCACTTTTAAATTACGCGATGTCTTCTTGGTACATAAAGGTGACGTCTATAAAAGATAAAATTGTTAAAGAAAATGAAAAAGTAAATTGGACTCCGGATTTTGTTGGAAAAAATCGTTTTGGAAATTGGTTGAAAGATGCGAAAGATTGGTCTGTTTCTCGTGCACGATTTTGGGGAACACCGATTCCAATATGGAAATCTGAAGATGGAAATGAGATTGCTGTGATTGGTTCAATAGATGATCTAAAAGAAAAAACAAAAAGCACAAACACATTTGTGGTAATGCGTCATGGTGAAGCAGATCACAATTTGGAAAACAGAACTTCTGACAGTAATAATTCTCCGAGTCATTTAACTCAAAAAGGAAAGGATGATGTGGCGAGAGTGGGGGAGAAATTTGCAGATGAAAAATTTGATGAGATTTATTGCTCTCCGCTTTTCCGGACAAAAGAAACAGCAGAAATTGTTGCTGAAAAAATCGGATATCCGATAGAAAAAATTATTGTTGATGAAAGACTGAAAGAAATTCAAACTGGTTTTGACGGTCGACCGATTTCTGAGTACCGAGATTATCTTCCAACTCTACAAGATAGATTTGAAAAATGTGCCGATGGTGCAGAAACTGTTTTAGATTTGAAAAAAAGAGTAGGGAATTTTCTAAAAGAAATTGATTCTCAAAATGAAAATAAAAGAATTATAATTGTAACTCATGAGTATCCAACTTGGGCGCTAGTTGCATCAAACGGAGGTTTAAATAAAGAAGAAACAATCGCGATAAAAGAAGATAAAGAAGATTTTATTGCAACAGGAAAAACTTTGGAATTAATCCCAACAAGATTGCCGCTAAATGATAATTTTGAAATTGATTTACATCGTCCTTATATTGATGATGTGACTTTCATGCAAAACGGAAAATTGATGAAAAGAATTCCAGATGTTTTTGATACCTGGGTGGATTCTGGTTCTGTTCCATATGCTTCAAATTATTACCCTGCAAATAAAGAAAGATTTAGTCCGGATTCTGGTTTGTTTAAAAAGTCAAAAAATTATCCTGCGGATTTTATTGCTGAAGGTTTAGATCAAACTCGTGGTTGGTTTTATTCATTGCTAGTTTTGAATACTGCTTTATTTGGACGAGCGCCGTATAAAAATGTTGTTGTAAATGGTCTTGTGTTGGCGGAAGATGGTAAAAAAATGTCGAAGAGTCTAAATAATTTTCCTGATATATCCACTGTTTTAAATAAAACTGGCGCAGATTCTTTGAGATATTTCTTGATGTCTTCACCTGCAGTGAAATCTGATGACGTGGCTTTTTCAGAAAAGGGAGTTGCCGAAATCGCTAGCAAACTGATTTCAAGATTAGATAATGTAGTTTCATTCTATGAGATGTATAAAGATTTTTCTAAAAATTCTGAAGTTGCAAAAGAAAGTACAAACATTTTGGATCAATGGATTCTATCTCGGCTTTCTGAGTTACAAAATCAAGTCACAGTGAGTTTGGATAATTATGAAATAGACAGAGCTACTCGGCCGTTTATGGATTTTGTGGATGATTTATCAACTTGGTATATTCGTCGTTCACGAGACAGATTTAAAAACTTCGATGAAGAAAATGAAGACGCTGTTTTTGCAGCTCAAACAACAAAATTTGTTTTGAAGAACTTATCAAAACTTATTGCTCCGTTTACACCTTTTATTGCTGAAGATATTTATCAAAAAGTGAGAGAAAAAAATGATTTTGAAAGTGTCCATTTAGATTCTTGGCCACAACTTAAAAAGTCAGACGAGAAAATTATTTCTAGCATGCAAGTTTTGCGAGACACAGTGACACGAGCTCTAGACGAAAGAACAAAAGTTGGAATCAAGGTTCGACAACCACTTGCTTCAGTGACTCTTAAAAAAGAAGAATTGAAAAACAAAAATGATTTGTTGGAAATTTTGAAAGACGAATTAAATGTTAAGGATGTTTTGTTTAATATAAATCAAGACTCAGAAGTGTCTCTTGATACAAACCTTACCGAAGAATTACGACTCGAAGGAAATGCTCGAGAGCTAATTAGATTTATTCAACAACTTCGAAAAACATCTGGCTACAAACCAAATGATGAAATATCAATGATTGTTTCGGCTTCTGCAAAAATAGAAGTAGGGGATTTTGTTAATGAAATTCAAAAATCAGTTCGTGCAAAAGAAATTAAGTTTGAAGATAATGACGGAGAAACTGTGAAAGTGGGCGATATTGATATTGCTGTAAAAATTAAAAAGGTTTCATAAAATGCATCATATTTACGAAACAAATGCTTTTGTATTAAAAAATACTCCACACGGAGAAGCCGATGCAATGCTAACTCTTTTTACCGAAGAACTTGGTTTGATTCGTGCTGTGGCGCAAGGAATAAGATATGAAAAATCAAAACTGCGTTTCGGGACACAGACTCTATCTATGTGTCATGTGTCGCTTGTGCGCGGAAAAGGAGTTTGGAGGCTCACAAACGCTGCTCCATTGGAAAGTAATTTCCTTAAATCAAAAACAGAAATAGTTTCTGTGATTGCAAGAATTTTTAAATTACTTGAAAGACTCGTGGCTGGTGAAACGGGAGATGAAAAATTATTTGAAATAATTCATTCTGGAATTATTTTCTTAAAACAAAATCAAGATGTAGAAAATTTTAGTAAAGAATTAATTTTGGATATCGAAGCAGTGATTGTTTTAAGAATTTTAAATCGACTAGGATACATAGGTTCAAATGAAAATATTAATTTTTATATTTTGAATGATACATGGGATGGGGAAGTCGTAGAAAAAATGAAAGCTGAGCGAAGAGATGCTTTGAAGGTTATAAACTCAGGAATCCGCGAAAGTCAGTTGTAGTTGACAATTTTGTTTCAAAAAAGTAAGTTCATAAACAAATGAACATCATATACTCTTGTTTGGACGACAACGGAACAAATATTGAAAAAGAGTTTGAAGGTCATAAGGTTTTGTTTGTTCACGGATATGAGGCATTGAGAGATATTCTTTTGTTATCAACTGAAGAAAATCCGATTGCTGATTTAATTCTGGCAGACCATCTTATTTCAGGGAATAATGATTTTCCCATATCGACTTTTCATTTATTGACTCTATTTCAAGAATCTTTTATCCGTGGTTTTGGGGTTTTTATACCCAAAGGTTGTGGGTATACTCCGTTTAGTGTTACATCGGCCTCTAAATCCATTTGTTATGTCAGCGATTGTTGGCTTCCGGATGGAAGAAGGGGTTTGCAAAAACTCTTCCTTAAAGTAGTCGCAGGTTTTGAATAAAAACCTGCGACTTTTTCTTTTATCAAATATAAAACCCGCATGTTATAATTTTTATCATGAACGAGCCATTAGATTTGTCTAATTTAAATAATGATAAAAACGTCAAAAGTCGTGTAACAAAGCTTCAAGAAAAGCTTTATTCTCCTAATACTCAATTCCAAATTCGTACAAGGCAAAATTTAAAAAGAGAAGTGAAAGACGTACCAGATTCTTGGGGGGATCTTGAACAAGATAGTTTTTCGAAAACAGTTAAATCAAACAAAATGTCTTTTTTTACAAAAATATTTATTTTCGCATTTATTTTTTTCATCGGTGCACTAGGTTTTGCTTTTTATAAATTCAATGGTAGTGGCACTGCAGTATATTCAAGTACTGTTGATGTTTCTGTTGTTGGTCCAGTTGCTGTGGGCGGAGGAGAAGACATGTCTCTAGATATTATTATTCAAAACAGAAATCCTTTTGCGATTCAAACAGTTGATATTGTTTTAGAATTTCCAGACGGTACAAAAACTGTTGATCAAACCACAGATCTTCCTCGTATAAGAGAAGGTTTGGGGGATATTCCGCCAAATTCAATTGTTAAGAAGACGTATTCAGCAACTCTTTTCGGACAAGAGGGTGATCAAAAAGAAATTGAAGTGCGAGCAGAATACAGAATGCCAAACTCGAATGCAATATTTGAGACTAAAAAAACTTTCACTCTGGCTTTGCAATCTTCACCGATTCGTCTTGTGGTGGATACTGTAAAAGAAATTACATCTGGTCAGGCTCTAGCTTTTGATGTGACAGTTTCTTCAAATTCAAATAGTAGTTTAGAAAATATTTTAGTAACCGCTGAATATCCTTTTGGTTTTAACTTTTCTCAATCAACAGTGTCTCCATCGCAGGGAAATAATGTTTGGCATTTTGAAAAACTTGCACCACAAGAATCAAAAACATTTACAGTGCGGGGATCTTTGATAGGTCAAAACAATGAAGAAAGAGTTTTTAAATGGAATGTTGGTCTGTCTGAAAATAGTGAATCAGAAGATTTTAAAGTTAAATTTACAACACTTCCAAAATCAATTTCTTTAATAAAACCTTTCCTTGCTATGGATATTTCTATTGATGGGGAATTGGGTGTGGATTTGGTTAGAGAGGGTGGAAAGCAAATTAGTGGCCGATTAACTTATAAAAACAATACTGGAAGTGTGGTGACAGAGCCTCAGATTATTTTAAAACTCGACGGAGAAGTTTTAGATGATGCTAGTCTGGAAGTATCTGACGGATTCTTTAATTCTAGTGACAATACTATTACTTGGAATAAAGTTACAAGCCCGGAATTTTTCACCTCTATTGCTGTGGATGAGACACAGACTTTAAGTTTTAATTTTAGAACAAAAACTTTAGCTACTCGACAAGCTGTTTTTAAAAATCCGGAAGTAATTGTGAATGCAAGCATTACTGGAAAAAGAATTTCAGAAGACTCTGTCCCTGAGGAAATAAAAGTTGATGCTGCAAAAAGAATTAAATTAAAATCTGATGTGGTGTTGAGTGCTGTTACATCATACGCGGGTGGACCTTTCCAAAACAGTGGACCAATCCCTCCGAAAGTTGAAAATGATACAAATTATACTGTCACATTGAGTCTTTCAAACTCATCAAACCTTCTTCAAAATGGAAAAGTTACAGCCGTTATTCCTCCTTATGTACGGTGGAATAATATGATTTCGCCAAGTAATGAAAAAGTAACATATATACCATCTTCTAGAACTATCGAATGGGATTTGGGTGATGTTCGGGAGCATGTTGGTTTTATTGATCCGAGCAGATCTGTTTCTATGCAACTTACTTTCACTCCTTCAGCTAGTCAGGTTGGGCAAACTCCAGCCTTGATAATGAGCCCAACTTTCATTGGGACTGATACCTTTACTCAAACTTCTACAACTCACACATCAGAAAATCCAACAACCGATATGGAGAGACTTTCAGACCTAACTAATTCAAAAGTTGTGCAGTAATAAAAGTAGTGTAATATTTCGATTATGATAAATGACAAGATGGAGAAGATAGTTTCACTGGCAAAACGCCGTGGTTTTGTATTTCAAGGTTCTGAGATTTATGGGGGTTTGGCTGGTGTCTATGATTTTGGGCCGCGAGGTGTTGAGCTTTTGAATAATATTAAGCAAGCTTGGTGGAAAGCCAACGTTTATGATAAAGAAAATTATTTTGGAATAGATTCTGGAATGTTTAAACATCCTCGTGTATGGGAGGCGAGTGGACACACTCAAGGTTTCTCTGATCCTCTTGCTGAATGTCGAGATTGTAATACTCGTATTCGAGTTGATAAAGAATTGGCAAAAATAGATGTTGTTGCAGATGAAAAAATGTCTGAAGAACAAATTAATAAATTGTTTGATGAAAATAGAGAAAAAATTTCTTGCCCAAAATGTGGAAAGAAAAATTTCACTCCAGCAAAAGCATTTAACTTGTTAGTTAAATCAAATTTAGGTGATTTTACTTCAGAAGGGAATGAGCCAGTTTATTTACCAGGTGAAGCTTGCCAAGGTATTTATTTAAATTTTAAAAACGTTGTTGATACTTTGCAACCGAAAGTTCCTTTTGGTATGTCTCAAATAGGTAAAGCTTTTAGAAATGAAATTTCACCAAGAAACTTTCTTTTTCGAACTCGAGAACTTGAACAAGCCGACACTCAATATTTTGTTCGACCAAATGAAAATAAAGAAGCTTACGAAAAAATAAAACAAGATCGTTGGGACTGGTATAAATCAATTGGTATTAAAGAAGAAAATTTGCGATGGAAACAGCACGACAATTTAGTTTTCTATGCAAAAGATGCGTGGGACATCGAATACAATTTTCCTTCACTTGGTTTTGATGAGTTAGAAGGCGTCCATGATCGTACTGATTATGATTTGACTCAGCACATGAAATTTTCTGGTGAAGATCTAAATTATTTTGATCAGGAGAGAGGTGAGAAATATATTCCGTGGATTTTAGAAACATCAGTAGGATTAGGTCGTTTATTTTTGGCTGTACTTTCTGATGCATATTATGAAGATGAAATGGATGGCGAAACTCGTGTTGTTCTAAAACTTGCTCCAAAACTTGCGCCGGTAAAAGTTGCAGTCTTTCCACTTTTGAAAAATCGTCCAGAACTTCAAGACAGGGCTCGAGAAATTTTCCAAAAAATTAAAAAAGAAATCCCACAAACAATTTTTGATGATAGTGGAACAGTAGGAAAGCGATACCGAAGACAAGATGAAATCGGAACACCTTTCTGCATCACTGTAGATTTCGAAACTCTTGAACAAAATACTGGTGTGACTGTGCGAGATAGAGACTCAGGAGAACAAGAAAGAATTTCTGAGGATGATTTGGTGGAGTATTTAAAATCTAAGTTAAATTAAAAAAAGACTGGTTCTTTGGTTGAGTTTTTGTTGAAACATTGTATATTCACATAAATTTGAACTTAATAAATTATGAACAATGGTGCCGTTGGTTTATTTGGATTGTTGGTGCTTTTGGCTGTGGCTAAAATACTAAAAATAATCAATGAGGGTTATTTTTTTGGAACTCCTACAGAGACCTTTTTTCGTAAATATTGTTTCAGTTTTTTACTACTAGAAAACTTCGTTACAGTAGTTTGTGGTTGGATGATTTGTTCTCTTCTCATTTCAAGTCTTCAACCCGATGATCACTTCCTAATTAGAAACTTCGTACTGATTTTTTTAGTCATTTTTCTAATATGGTTACTAGTCTTTGGTCTGCTTCTCGTCTATGAATTGTTTGCTGAAAAACCTAAAACTGAAGGATTTTCTTGTAAGCAAGACATTATAATTGGTTCGCTTATTTGTACCGTCTCAATATTTCTTGCCGAATACACAGTCGTGCGAGGTGTTGCAAAGTTACTCGCAGATTATAAAGACCTGTAATCTATAAAACACTCCTAAACTCAGGGGTGCTTTTTTCTTTACTTTATTCTTAATAAAAGAAGTGATAATATATTAATTAATGAGAGACTCTACTGATCGCCAAATATCGATAAACATCACAACTGGTGCAATTATAAAAGCCGGTGTCGTTTTTGTTTTGTTTTGGTTTTTATGGGTTATACGAGATTTGATTTTGGTTTTGCTTACTTCAATTATCATTGCTTCAGCGGTGACACCTATTTCAGATTTTATTACTAAAAAAATAAAAGCACCTCGTTTGGTGGCTGTGCTAGGTATTTATGCTGGAACGATTCTTTTCTTCATAGGTATTTTCTCGGTATTTCTTCCTCCTTTTATTTCAGATATCAAAACCACTTTCAGTCAACTGCCAGTTTATATTGACGAGCTGGGTAGTGAAAAAATAACAAACATCCCCGGATTAGATATTTTCTTTGCTTATGTAAGTGAAATGCAAATCACAGAGGAATTTCTAAATAAAGTTACAACTACTTTCTCTGGTGCTACTTTTGGATTTTTGACAACCGCTTCTGCAATCTTCGGAGGTGCGTTATCTTTCTTACTTATCATTGTTATTTCTTTTTATTTAGCAGTACAAGAAGACGGTGTGAGAGATTTTTTGAGAATCGTCACTCCTTTAAAACATGAAAAATATGTTTTGGATCTGTGGAAGAGAAGTCAAAGAAAAATTGGTCTGTGGATGCAAGGACAACTTCTGCTTGCTGTGATTGTTGGCGTGCTTACATTCACTCTGCTTTCAATTGTTGGTGTGCCAAATGCCGCACTTCTAGCTTTTATTGCGATGGTTCTAGAATTGATTCCACTTTTCGGTCCGATTTTAGCGGCGATTCCTGCGATTGCTCTAGCACTTTTGAGTGGTGGTGTAACACTTGGAGCAATTACTCTTTGTATTTATATCGTGATCCAACAATTTGAAAGCCAATTGATCCAACCTCTTGTTGTGAAAAAAATTGTTGGTATTCCTGTTTTGGTTTCTATCTTTGCTATTATCATCGGAGCAAAGGTTGCTGGATTCTTGGGTATCTTGATTTCAGTTCCGATTGCTGCAATTATGATGGAACTTTTGAGTGATATGGAAAAAGCAAAAATCGCTGCCAACTCTAAAGACTAATTTATGTCAGAAAAAGGAAAATCTTTTTATATAACTACGACTTTACCTTATGTGAATTCAAAACCACATATCGGTTTTGCTATGGAAATTGTTCGTGCGGATACGATTGCTCGTTTTAAAAGGGAGATGGGTTTTGATGTTTTTTTCAATACAGGAACAGATGAGCACGGTGTAAAGATTTTTGAGAAAGCACAAGAAAACGGAAAGACTGCGCAAGAATACGTAGATGAAATGTGTGAATCTTTTAAAGATTTGAAAAAAGTTTTAAATATTTCATATGATAATTTTATTCGTACAACAGATGCTCATCATATTTCTGCCGCGCAAAGTTTTTGGCAAAAATGTTTAGACGCAGGATTTATTTATAAAAAAGAATACTCAGGGTTGTATTGTGTAGGGGATGAGATGTTTGTAAAAGAAAAAGATTTAGTTGATGGAAAATGTCCAAATCATCCAACTCAAGATCCAGTTATTTTGACTGAAGAAAATTATTTCTTCGCCTTCTCAAAATTCGGAGATCAGCTGATGGATTTCTATAACAAAAATCCAGACTTCGTGATTCCAAATTTTCGTTTTAATGAAATGAAACAAATGATCGAAAATGGTCTAGAAGATTTTAGTATTTCTCGTATTAAAGAAAAAATGCCTTGGGGTGTGGCTATTCCAAATGATGAAACACAAGTTATGTATGTGTGGTTTGATGCACTGGTTAATTATATTTCTGCTGTGGGTTGGCCAGACGATGAATCTAAATTTAAAAAATATTGGGAGGATGCAGTGCGTGTGCAAGTTTGCGGAAAAGACAACACTCAGCACCAGGCACTTCGGTGGCAAGCGATGCTTTTGGCAGCAGGGCTTCCTCTGACGAATCACATCATTGTAAATGGTTTTATAAATTCAGACGGACAGAAGATGTCTAAGTCTCTTGGAAATATTATTGAACCTATTGATATTGTGAATGAATATGGTATAGATATGCTGCGTTATTATCTTTTGAGGGAAACAAGCCCTTTTGAAGACAGTGATGTGACACTAGAAAAAATCAAAAATTCATACAATGCCAACTTGGCAAATGGCCTTGGAAACTTGTTGAATAGAATTTTGAAAATGTCGGAAGATCATTTAGAAGGGAACTTTAATTTTGATAATTCTTTTGAAAACTTACCTCAAGAATATCTAAACGCGTTTGAGAGTTTCAATTATCAAGCTGTGATGGATTTTATTTGGAAAGAAATTTCTGAACTGGATCAAATCATTCAAGATAAACAACCTTTCAAAGTGATTAAAGAAAATCCAGAAGAGGCAAAGAAAATTATTCATGAATTAGTGGAAAGATTATTTAATATTGGAAAACTTTTGAGACCTTTATTACCAGCTACTTCAGATGCTATAATTTCTGCCATCTCAGAAAACAAGAAACCAGAGAGCGCATTATTTCTTAGAAAAGATTAATTTTATTTTATGCAAAACGCAAAACCAAACATGAAAGCTCTGGTGAAGGCCTGTGAAAATTTAGGTATTGAAGTTTCTAAGGTGGATGAAATTGGAAACCTGTTGCAAATTAAGATTAACGATCAGATGTATTATTTTTCAATTGCTCGTGTTCCTATAAACGATGAATCCGTTTCTTTTATCTGTAGTTTTAAGTCGTACACATATCGGTTGCTTAAGGATGAGCTTCCAATGCCTAAAACAAGATCTTACAATGATCCAAATTCTGAAGAAGAACATACTCGTATCAATGCTCAATTTAAGTCTCAGAAAGCAATTGTAGAAGATATTGTTAAAAATTTTGATTTCCCTGTGATGGTTAAAATGAGTGCTGGTCTTCAAGGTAAAAATGTTTTTAAATGCGATTCAAAACGAAAAGTGGCTAAAGCTGTAAAAGTTATTTTTAACCAAAAGAAAAGAAATTACGATTCAACAGTTCTAGCTCAAAAATTTATTGATATTAAAAATGAGTACAGAGTAATTTTGTTAGATGGTGAAATAATTCTTTTATACGAAAAAGTTTCAGAGATTAAAAATATAAATTTGAGCCCACTTCACAATGATGATGGTAAAGCTGTGATAATCCTTGACGAAGTTATTAAAAAAGATATTGCAGATATCGTTGATAAAAGTCCTATACTGAAGAGTTTTCCGTGGATAGGGTTAGATATAGCCAGAGATGCTGATGGTGGTTGGGTTGTTTTGGAGTTGAATGTCCGACCAGGATTCTCTTACTTTATTCGAGACAATGGTGATGAAAAAGTTGTTGAAGTGTACGAAAAACTTTTAAATAGAATTAAAAATGGAAAAAAATAATCTTCCAGAATTTGTAGATGTGCATGCTCATGTGCAATTTAATGCCTACGCAGAAGATCGGGACGAAGTGATAAAAAGATCTTTAGAAAACAAAACATGGATGATAAATGTAGGGACGAATTTAAAGACTTCGAGGGATGCTGTGGAGTTGGTAGAGAAACATTCAGAAGGAGTTTATGCAATAGTTGGGCTTCATCCGATTCACACTAATGTTTCATTTCACGACAAAGAAGAGATCGGAGAGGAGAGTGAACCTTTTAATTCAAAAGGTGAAGAATTCAACATAGAAGAATTTGAAAAATTAATTTCACATCCAAAAGTTGTTGGAGTGGGGGAATGCGGTTTAGATTTTTTTAGAATTGAAGGAGATAAAGAAAATTATATTGAAAAACAAACAAAAGCTTTTGAATCTCAAATTGATTTAGCTGTGAAATACGACAAACCTCTTATGATTCATTGCCGAGATGCGTATCCAGAAGTTTTAAAAATTTTAACTGACAAAAAACAAATTCATGGAGAGAAACTCCGAGGTAATTTTCATTTCTTTGCTGGAAGCCTTGAAGATGCACAACAAATTTTAGATTTGGGTTTTAATTTTTCTTTTACAGGTGTCATTACATTTGCATCGCAATACGAAGAATTGGTTAAAATGGCGCCTTTAGACCGTATTTTCTCAGAAACAGATTGTCCGTATGTCACACCTGCTCCTCATAGAGGAAAAAGAAACGAGCCTGCTTATGTTTGTGAGGTGGTAAGGAAAATTGCAGAAATTAAAGGGTTGGATGTAGGTATGGTAAAAGACCAGTTGGTAAAAAATGCTGGAAAACTTTTTAGACTATTGTAATAAAATCAATTACAATTATAAATAATGCAAAATAAAAAAGTACGAATCATCGAAGCAATATTTTTTCTTTTAATAGTGGCTTTTAGTTTGAAGGTTGGATTTGAGAAGGTGATAGCTAGTTGGACTGTTACAGATATGTCAAATCCAGGATATTGGTCTGCGGTTGATGTAGCAGATAACGAGCCTCGTATTTATATTGCTTCTGGTAACTCAAATGATGGGGTCAGTGGTTTAATTTGGTATACAGATACAGATAATAGCTTTTTCCATACTCAAATCTCAACCGGTTCACAAATATGGGCTGATGTAGTTGTTTCAGACGACGGTAATATAATGGCAGGTGTTATAGAGGGTGGACCGATTCATGTATCAGACGACTCCGGTTCAACATGGAGAACAAATGGTGACTCTTCGGGATCAAGAGATTGGTCAAGCATCACATCATCTGCAGATGGTTCCAAGCTCGCCGCTGGAGTCTCTGGTAGTGGATACATCTACACTTCATCAGACTCAGGAGCGTCGTGGAATACAAATGGAGACTCTTCAGGATTAAGAAATTGGCAAGGTATCACATCATCATCAGACGGTACTAAGCTCGCTGCTGTTGTTTATGGAGGATACATATACACCTCAACCGACTCTGGACAGACGTGGACTACAAACTCAAATTCATCTGGTTCAAGAAATTGGTCTGGCATCACATCATCTGATGATGGAACAAAACTTGCTGCTATTGTAAGTAATGGATACATCTACACTTCAACCAACTCTGGAGTGACGTGGACTGAGCAAACTGGTGCAGGTTCAAGAAATTGGACTGATGTTGATATGTCTTCTGATGGAGGTCGAATAGTCGCTGCTGCAGGTAATGCTAGTAGTCCTTATATATCTATAGATGGAGGTTCAATTTGGAGTGTTATGCAAGATGTGGAACAACTATCATATATAGCAATAGATGGTGCTGGAACAAAAATAGTGGGAGCGATGTCTTATGGAGCAGTTTCTGTTTTTGAAGATGTTGTAGAACCAATAGTCGCCTCAATCTCTTCAGATAAAGCTGATGGAACTTATACTGTGGGAGAAGTAATCGATATTGATGTCACATTCTCTGAAGCTGTAACTTCAACAGGAAACGTCACTGTCACACTAGAGACTGGAACAACAGACAGAACATGTACATTTACAGTGGCAAATTCATTAACTGGAACATGTAATTATACTGTGCAAGAAGGTGATGTTTCTGCTGATTTAGCAGTATCTTCAATATCAGGAACAATTACAGATAATTTCTTTAACGAAATGAGTGTTTTTGTAGGTTTTACAAATCTTTCTTCTAATAAGGATATTGTTGTGGGTGAAAATACTTGGACACAGCATGTAAGTTCTGGTAATAAGGCGTGGACCAGAATGGCTTCATCTGCTGATGGTACTAAGCTCGCAGCAACTGTTAGTGGTGGATACATATACACCTCAACCGACTCTGGAGCGACATGGACTGAGCGAACCGATGCGGGTTCAAGAGGTTGGTCTGGCATAACTTCTTCATCAGACGGTACTAAACTTGCCGCAGTTGTTGCTAGTGGATACATATACACCTCAACCGACTCTGGAGCGACGTGGGGTACACAATCAAACTCGTCTGGTTCAAGAAATTGGCAAAGTATCACTTCATCTGAGGATGGTACAAAACTCGCTGCTGCTGCATATAACGGATACATCTACACTTCATCAGACTCAGGTGCTACATGGACTACAAACTCAAATTCATCTGGTTCAAGAGGTTGGCAAGGTATCACATCATCATCAGACGGAACTAAACTAGCTGCTGTTGATTCGACTCCTGGATACATCTACACTTCATCAGACTCAGGTGCTACATGGACTACAAACTCAAATTCATCTGGTTCAAGAAATTGGAGGAGGATCACATCATCATCAGACGGTACAAAACTCGCGGCTACTGTTACCAACGGATACATCTACACTTCATCAGACTCAGGTGTGACTTGGACTACAAACTCAAACTCATCTGGTTCAAGAGGTTGGTACGGCATTACATCATCATCAGACGGTACTAAACTTGCGGCCGGTGTATATGATGGATATTTATACGTTTCTGCTGATTCGGGTCAAACTTGGATATCTCAAACAGATGCAGGTTTAAGAAACTGGTACGATATTGCCTCATCTGATGATGGATCCAAATTAGCTGCTCCTGCTTATAATGGATACATCTACACCACCACCCTCGGCTACGACGTCACAGCACCAACAATTACCTCAGTTTCTTCTTCTAAAGCCGACGGTACATACGGAGTGGGCGAAGTGATCGACATCGACGTAACATTCTCTGAAGCTGTCACATCAACTGGAAACGTAACTGTAACTCTAGAAACTGGAACAACAGATAGAACATGTACATTCACTGTATCAAACGCAGACACTGGAACATGTAACTATACTGTACAAGCAGGTGATGAATCAGATGATTTGACAGTATCTTCAATCTCAGGAACGATTGCTGATCAAGAAGGTAATGCAATGGTGAACTTCACACCTGCTACAAACCTTGCTGCAAATAAAGATTTGTTTATAGACACAACACCTCCACCAATTCAAACCCTCTCACCTTTAGACAACGCAACAGACGTAGCAATAGACTCTAACCTAGTCATGATTTTCAATTCAGTTATATCTGTAGGAACTGGAAACATCCTTATCAAAAAAACATCTGATGACTCAACAGTTCTAACAATTGATGTTGAAGGAGATGAAATATCACAAACTGGTCTAGATAGAATCACTATCAATCCAGAGTCTGATTTATCTAATGGAACTTCATACTATATAATTATTCCAAACACTGCTGTTTCTGATAACTATGAAAACTATTTTGAAGGAATCTCTGATTCAACAACATGGAACTTCACTACGGTTGCTGCCGCAGAAGAAACTGTCGAAGAAGAAGAAGCTGTTGAAGAAACACCAACAAACAGAGCACCATCATCTAGAAGTAGATCAGGAGGTTCTTCTTCATCTTCAAACAACACTCCATCTGATGATACACCTTCAGTTGTTTCAACCATAATAGACTCACTACTAACAGAACTTAAATCAACAATACAATCTGAACCAGAGAACACTTCAAAAATACAAGATCTAATTTCAAAGATGAAAGAAGAATTTAATTCTTGGTTCTCTAGTGATACAAGTACCACAGAAGAAACTCCAACTTTCACTAAAGACTTAGAACTAAACGATGAAGACCCTGAAGTGAAACTACTTCAACAATTCCTAAATACACAAGGATTCACAGTTGCAACATCAGGTCCTGGATCAATCGGCCAAGAAACTACATTCTTTGGAAGATTAACTCAGATTGCACTATCCAACTTCCAGATGTCTGTAGGGATTGTTCCTGCGGTGGGGTACTTTGGTTCGATTACTAGGAATTTTATAAATAGCCTTTAGAAATCTTGCGCCTGGTAAGCCTTTATGTTAATCTTTTGCTCATGTCAGAAAACGCAACAATAGACAATATGAATAATGATGAAGTACGGCTTTATGAGCTTGGTATTAACCTTATCGCAACTCTTGATGACAAAATTCAAGCAGATTTCGATGCTGTTAAAAAAGTTATCACAAACCACGGTGGGGCAATCGTTTCAGAATCTACTCCTGTAACAATTCCACTAGCGTACACAATGGTTAAAAATATTGACTCTAGAAACCTAAAATACAACAACGCTTCATTCGGTTGGGTTAAATTCAACATCACTCCAGATCAAATCGAATTGATTAAAGAAGAATTAGATTTAAACGCTGAAATTTTAAGGTATGTTGTTCTAAAAACTACAGAAGACGCTAACACTAGTGCGGAAACTATTGCAGAAGCTCTATCAAAGAAAGCTGAGGCTCCAGATGAAAGAAAGAGACGAAAAACTACAGATGACGAAGTAGAAGCTGATGTTGTAGAAGAAGTTGTAGAAGATGAAGTTGTTGAAGAAGAAATCGACGAAGCTATAGAAGCTCTAGTTGCAGAAGATAAATAAATTCTAAAAAATACCTAAAATCTAGATGAAGGTCTAGATTGACTACTACCTACAACTCTGCGAACATACTAGATGTATGTATTTAAATAAAGCATTAATAGTAGGAAACCTTACCAGAGACCCAGAACAAAAAGCATTACCAAATGGTACTTCTGTATGCCAATTTTCATTGGCCACAAATCGTGTGTGGAAGGATCAAAGTGGAGCAAAACAGGAGTCAACAGATTATCATAATATCGTAGTTTTTGGGCGACCAGCTGAGACAGCCGCTCAATATTTAAAAAAAGGACAAAGCGTAATGGTAGAAGGAAGAATTCAAACCAGAAGTTGGGACAACCAAGCAGGACAAAAGCAATATCGAACAGAGATCGTTGCAGATAGGGTTCAATTTGGGCCAAAAGCAGGTGCAGGAGAGGGTTATTCTCCAAAAGCCGACTCAGGTTCATCTGCATCAAACTCGGCTGAAATGCCTCAAGATGATGGAGGTCAAATCGAGTACCCACAAGACGAAATAAACCCTGAAGATATTCCTTTTTAAAGCCAGTTGCACAACTTAAAGAGTTTGTGTATAGTGTTCGAACCTATGACAAATGATTATTTTAATCAAAAAAATATAAAGACAATCGATTACAAGGATTTAGAGCACTTGAAGCGTTTTGTTAATCCAAACGGACGACTTCTTTCTCGAAAAAGAACTGGTCTTTCTGCTAAGCACCAAAGACAAGTTGAGAGTGCTATTAAGAGAGCTAGATTCATTGGGTTGATGCCTTTTATTTCTCGATAAATAAAAACAAAACACACTGTATTCGTACACGTGTTCAAACAAAAAAAAGAGACACTTGTGTCTCTTTTTTTGTTTGCCACTATGCTCGGCCCTTAACGGCCTCCGCAATGTACTCACACAGTGTGTTTTGTTTTTACTCAATGAGGTATAAAAGGCTAAATTAATAATGGTTAAGTAAGACATTAAAAGGTTGATAAGGTAACTTTTATTTTGAGTGGGGAAGGTGTATTTTAATAAATGAACGAACCTTTATTTATTATGGATAATATTATACAAAGAAGTTTTTTTGAGTGTTGGGGTATGGGTGATGATTCACATCTGCCAGGACCTTCTGAACCGTCTGATGAAGTTGATTCTTCTGATGGTAAACCAAGTAATCTTCAAGAAGCTTTTGCTTGTATGCAAGAACTTTTTGAAGATCCAGAAAGAGAGGGTAGGAAGAATCTTCAAGAGGATATTCTTGAAGACTTTAGTCATGCTCAACCCGCCCGCACTTTAGGTGTTGGCGGACCGTATGAGGATGCAAAACCTGATGACCACATCGTGATGCTGAAATATCGCCTTCCTGGTGATTTCACAGAAGACGATGAAGATTGGGGTAGTAGAATATTCTAATCTTCAAAGAGGGGTGCAAACCCCTCTTTTTTCTTTTGTATGCAGTAATTGTAATTGAGTTGAGTTTATAAAAATAATTAAATTAGAAACAAAATAATCACAATATATTTGCATCCGCAGGGAGCATAACGAAGTTATGTGAACCGAGGACCGCAAATATATTATGACTATTTTGTTTTAAGTATGCTGAATTTAATAAATTAAACTCGTTCTGTATATTGCCCAGTTTCTGTATTAACCCGAATCACATCTCCAACTTCCACAAAAGTCGGAGTAGTAATCATTGCTCCAGTTTCTACTTTAACTTTTTTATCTCCACCGCTAGCTGTGCTTCCTTTGATACTTGGTGGAGCTTCAATAACTTTTAGTTCTACTTTGATTGGTAGGGAGATGCCAATAATTCTTTCCCCAAAATAAAGCACTTCGTACTCGGTATCTTCTTTCATGTACATGATTTTGTCAGCCAAAACAGATTCAGCTACTTCAAATCTTTTACTTTTATCTTTTGGATCTGTGAACCAAAATTCAGTAGTACCTGTTTGTCTGTTGAATTTGTTGAAAGAGTATTTAACAACTTTCTTTTCAAGATAAGCTTCTTCAACTGTGTCGGCATAGTGAAAAGTCTGTTGACGGGTTCCGCCAGTAATTAAATTTCTTAGTTTTGTTTGGTTAACAGGTTTTCTTTGTTGTTTTCTGGAAACTTGCGATTCCATAACTTCATAAGGGTCACCATCAATAACAATAAAACCTCTTTCTTTAACTTCGTTGTAATTTAGCATGTTCAGGATTCTACCAAACAGGGCAGGGCTCTGCAATTAGATTTCTTCCTTAATTTTGTCTTTGATTTTCTTCAAGATTTCTTTTGAAACAGCAGGGTTTTCTTTCAAGAAAGTTCTAGATGCATCGTATCCTCGTCCAAGTTTTACTTCACCATAAGAATAAGATGAGCCAGATTTTTGAATTAATTCAAATTTTTCTCCAAGAGCTAGCATTTCTCCTTCGATTGAAATACCTTCATTGTATAGAAGATCAAACTCTGTCACACGAAAAGGTGCGGCTACTTTGTTTTTAACAACCTTCACTCGCACTCTTCCTCCCATGATTTCTTCACCTTTTTTAATCTGAGCGATTCTTCTGATGTCCAAGCGAACAGATGTATAGAATTTCAATGCTTTTCCTCCTGGAGTTGTCTCAGGGTTTCCAAACATAACTCCAATTTGCATTCGGATTTGGTTAATAAAGATAACTACCGTTTTTGACTTTGCGACAATCGCTGTAAGTTTTCTCAAAGCTTGAGACATAAGTCTCGCTTGTTTACCTACGTGGTACGCTCCCATGTCTCCTTCGATTTCGTCTTTTGGTGTAAGTGCTGCGACAGAGTCGATCACTACAACGTCAATTTTTCCAGAACGCACAAGACTCTCTACAATTTCTAAAGCTTGTTCTCCTGTGTCTGGTTGTGAAATCAAAAGTTCATCTAGATTTACTCCAATCTTTTTTGCGTACTCAGGATCTAAAGCGTGCTCAGCATCTACGAATGCACAAATACCATGTTTCTTTTGAGCTTCTGCGACGATGTGAAGTGAAAGGGTAGTCTTTCCTGAAGATTCTGGACCAAAGATTTCGATGATTCTTCCTCGTGGAACTCCTCCAACTCCTAAAGCTTCATCTAGCCCAATTGAACCTGTTGGAATTGAATCGACACCAACTTTTGGTTTTTCACCAAGCTTCATGATTGCGTCGTCTCCAAATTTTGTTTTTATTTCTCGAATTGTGTCTTCAATATTTTTTGAAGAATTTCTTTCACCGCTAGTATCTGATTCTTTAATTACTTTTTTTTCTTTTGCTGCTTTCTTTTTTATTGCCATGTTCGTATTTTAAATTATTGGTAATTAAATTCCTATAAAAAACTAATCAAGTGACGGTGAAGATGTTGAGGTCGAGGTGGCAGGGGAGCTGGTCGCGATTTCGATTTCTGAAATATCTATCTCAGAACGTTCGCCGTTGTATGTGTACCAAAGAGTCTCTTCTGTTGATCTTTCAAATCTGTCGCGTGCGTCGATTCTAATTATACTTGTCCCCGGAGGTAACAGCAATTGCTCTCGAAATTCTCCTTCTTCGTTAACATATATAGTATTGCCGTTCATGCTTATGAAAGATGTATTTCTAGCTTCTCCGACTAATTCTATAAAAGGTGTATCAAAAGTAAGACCATTTTCTGGACTTTTGATAATAATTTGAGGACCAGCGAGCAGAAGTCGAGCGTTAAAAAAAGCGTATATTAATATGATTATCAATAATGTAAGTGTTCCAAATATAATTAACTTTTTCCTAAATTTCATCTTAGAATTGTTCGTCTTCGTCTATATCGTAGTTTGTAGGTGGTGTTCCTGAAGAAGATCCAGCTCCTATTACATCTCGAGGTTTTGAGCCGTCAGCAGGGCCAACTACACCTCTTTCTTCTAATAGGTCGATTAGGCGCGCCGCTCTAGAATACCCAACTCTCAATTTTCTTTGAATATATGAAGTAGATGCTTTTCCTGCTTCAATCACGACCCGGCGCGCCTCGTTATATAGATCATCGTCGTCTCCTGGTTCATCAAACCCCCCCGCAGCAGCGATTGCATCCATAGGATTTGTATCATTGTTAGCATTTCCTCCAAGATCGATATTTGATACACCAATTTCATCTTTGTATTGATTTTGTAGCCATTCAACAACATCTTTCACCTCCTTTTCTGTAATGAAAGCAGATTGAAGACGAATCGGTTGTGACATTTCTCCAGAAAGATAAAGCATATCTCCAGCTCCAAGAAGTTTTTCAGCTCCAGGCATATCAAGAATAGTTCGTGAATCGATTTGTGAAGCCACTTGCAATGCAACACGAGTAGGGATGTTGGCTTTAATCAAACCAGTAATAACGTTCACACTCGGTCTTTGTGTAGAAATCAAAAGGTGAATACCCACCGCACGACTCATTTGAGCCAAGCGCACAATCGCTGATTCAAGTTCTCGAGGATAAGACTGCATAATATCTGCCAACTCATCGATGATTACTACTATATAAGGCATGTTTTCTGGTACTTCAGCTTCAGGATTATCTTTTGCTTTCTTTAAAGCTGGTTCCAAAATATTTGAATGATAAGACTGAATATCTCGTACTGCGTTTTCTTCTAGTAAATCGTATCGTCTATCCATTTCTTTTGCTGCCCATTTCAAAGCAAGAATAGCTTTTTTGGCATCTGTGATAACAGGAGTTAGAAGGTGAGGAATTTTATTATAAAGAGTAAGCTCAACTCTCTTTGGATCAACCATAATGAATTTCAGTTGGTCTGGATGATTTTTATATAGTAGAGAAGTCACAACTGCGTGAATTGTTACAGATTTTCCTGAACCAGTAGCTCCGGCGATAAGTACGTGAGGCATTTTTGCAAAGTTGGCAATTGTAGCTTTTCCTGTGATCCCTTTTCCTAAACAAACACTCAATGGTTTTGAAGGATCATTAAAAGTAGGATCTTTGATAAGTGAACCAAGTCCAACTGTAGTTTTAATTGAGTTTGGAATTTCGATACCAACTAGAGACTTTCCAGGAATAGGAGCTTCGACTCGGAGAGGGTGGGCGGCAAGTGCTAGAGAAAGGTCGTTTTGCAAAGCAACAATTCTAGAAAGTTTTACTCCTTCGGCAGGTTTCAAAGCATAACGTGTGATTGACGGACCAATTGAAACTTCATCCATCTCTACTTGAATACCAAAATTTGAAAGTGTTCTTTTGATAATGTTTGCGTTTGCTTTCACGTCTCCTACTTCTGGTTTACCAGAATCTTTTTGCAGAAGAGAAAGTGGTGGGGGAGTAAAAGTTTGTTGTGCTGATCTTTTTGCAAAGAAAATCAATCCGCTTGGTTTCGCAGATTGAGCTACTGCTGGAGTAGGAGAAATCACCGGCACCTGAGCATCCTCTTCGTCATCATAATCATCATTTGGATTTTCTTGTGGAAGATTTTTTTCAATTCCTTTTGTCAAAATTGCATCCTCTTCCTCAGTCAAAGATTTTTCTTTTTTAGCGAATATTTTTTTGAAATCTACTTTTAGTGAAAGGTTGAATATTACCAAAACTGAAATTAGTAAAACCGAAAATAAGAAAATCAAAGCCACCCAAAATCCCAAAAGTTTTTCAAGTACGAATGACAGCTTGTCTCCGATCAATCCTCCTTTTTCAAAAACTAAATCAACAATTCCTAATCCGGAGATGAAGATGAAGATAGCTCCAACGATTTTTGTGATTGCCAAGTTGTGTTTCAGGGATGCTAAAAAAGAAATTCCTAATCCGAATAGAATTATAGGAATTAAATAATAACCAATTCCAAAAAGAAAATTAGATACTCTATAGACAGCGTCTCCTAGAAATCCCGCACTTCCAAAAGCTGCGAAAGTCAGGAACACTCCAACTAATAGAAATACCACAGCGATGATGGCTTCTACGGTTTCTTCTTTTAGAAAAGAAACGCTCTCTTCCACAACATCCTTTCTATCTTTATTTCTGTTTTTTTTCTTGGCCACTTTTGTTGGTTTAATTGATGATAATAAGTCTCTATATAATAACATGCTTATTTTTAGCCACTATGTGAAAAACTATTTAAAATTTTATTTATTAAAGACATTTGATATTAGTCGGATTATTATATAAAAGACACAATTACAACACTCCTCAACAACCTCCACAATTGTATTCTGTCTCAGATTTATCTAGAATGTCTTTATGGACACAGAAGTATTTCCTAAAAACTACAATAGCTTCAAAGTTTTCTTATTTAAAAAGGTTGAAAGGATTGTCCTGGCGCTATATCTATCTACCAACCATTTGTCTGATAGGATTTCTTTAAAGACAAACATAAGATCTATCGCAGATGTTTTAATAAAAGACATTATTATATTTAATAGCGGACATTCTGACTCAGGAGTTTCATCAAAGCTAACCCAAGACTTTTTGGAGATAAAGACACTACTATTGCTAGGTGCTAGCTCTAATATGATGAACCAAAACAATGTGCAGATTATTCTAGATGAGATCTCTCGACTAAATAAGGAAATCGAAAATCACAAGGACAACTTTATCGGAGACACAGACTTCAAGAAATCTTTTTTTGTAGTGGAGTCCAGACAAAAACTCCCAGAACCAGCAGATTCTTATAAAGGACATAAAGGACAAGATTCAGACACTGATAAACCTAAAGATATTAAACATACAGAAGATGTTTATAAAGGACAAAAAGAAAATGTAGAGCTTAATAATAGAAACGAAGAGATAATGAAAATTATAAAGGACAATGAAAAAGTCACCATAAAAGACATTTCTTCTAAAATAAAAAACTGCTCAGAAAAGACAATTCAGAGAGAGTTGATAAAGATGGTGTCCTTGAATTTGATCAAAAAAGAAGGTGAAAGAAGATGGAGTACTTACTCTATTATATAGCGGTCAAACCTGTTGATTTTTAACCTTTTTTGTTGTATGCTGTCGGGATGTGGATTGAGCCTAAAAAACTCAGTTATCCACATTTGTTTATGTGTCGAGTGCCTTAGGGTGCGATACAATATGCAATGTACCTATAGACGGAGGAGTAAGACGGTACGAATTGATCGTTGATAATTGAATAAAAATTCGTCATCAAATAGGTATTTCCCGTACGATAAATTCAGTAATGGATGTATGTCAGAAACTCAGACTAAAACATTGAAGCCAGCCTATTTATTTGTAGGCGACTATAAATAAATAGATGGTGTTTATCGCTCGACTTCCGATTTAAAATTGAAGTCGAAAACGTTAGTAATTAATTACCAATGTTCAACTACTAATCATTTTTAAAATAACGATTTAGTAGTTGCACTTTTAAAATTTATAAAAAAACAAATGAAAAACATTTTTTCAAAAATTGCTGGTTCAGCTGTGGTTGTAGCGTTTGCGCTTACAATCGTAGTTGCTCCAACAGCATCAGCCCTAACAGCTGCTGATATCCAACTTCTAGTAAGTATGGGTGTTATCCCAGCTGACAAAGCTGCTGCAGCTATGGCTGCATTAAGCACAACTACTTCAACAAGTAGCACAGCTTCATGTGGTACATACACACGAGACCTTACTTTAGGTTCAACAGGAGCAGATGTAGTTTCACTACAATCTTTCCTAGAAGCTAAAGGAACATTATCAATCCCTGCAGGAACTTCAAAGGGATACTTTGGAGCTCTTACACAATCAGCTTTGGCTAAATACCAAGCATCAGTGATGATCTCACCAGCTGCTGGATACTTTGGCCCAGTTACACGAGCTAAGGTTGCAGGAGACTGTACAACAACTACAACTACAACTACTACAACAACAAGCGGTTCTCTTAACGGAGAAGAAGCTCGTCTAAGTAGTTACGATCGAGAAAACTCATACTCTAACGAAGACCTTGAAGAAGGAGAAACAGCAAAAGTTTTTGCTGCTGAATTCGAAGTTGAAGATGGAGACGTTTCAATCGACCGTGTAGACATCAGACTTGAATCAGTTACAGAAACTCTAGAAGATGAGCCTTGGAATCAAATCGAATCTATTGCTCTATTCATCAACGGAGACGAAGTTGATTCAATGGATGTAGATAGCGAAGATGACTGGTCAAGAGAAGACAGCACAGAAACTCCTACAACTAGCCGAGCCTACGAAGTAAGATTCGCTGGATTGGATACTGTAGTTGAAGAAGGTGATGACGCTCTAATCGAAGTTGAAGTTACAACTTCAGATAGCATTGATGATAGTGACCTAACACAATCATGGAAAATTTGGATCCCAACAGATGGAATCCGAGCCGTGGATGGAAAAGGAATTGATCACTACGAAGGTTCAAACACAGAATCAACAGAATTCGAAATCGAAGCTGCTGACGCTGGAGATGTTACAATTCGTTCAAGTGATGATGATCTAGACGCATCTATCTTGGTTGTAGATACAGACGACAACTCAGGACCATTTGAAGTATTCCGATTCGAAATTGATAACGATGATAGTGCAGATGTATTACTAAATACTCTTACAATTATCGCTTCAACAACTGATGACGATGTAGAAGACGTTGTAATTGACCTTACTATCGAAATCGATGGTCAAGAATTTGATTACGACACTGCATCAACTACAGCTGGAGTTGGAGAATACACATTCGACTTTGAAGACAATGGAGACGAAATTGAACTTGAAAAAGATTCAAGAATCGAAGTTGTTGTAATGGCTGAATTCAATTCAACAGGAAGCTCTTTTGCTAACTTTGATAACGGTGAATCAGTACAATTCGGAGTTGGTAAAATCAACGGATCTGACTTTGGTACAAATGCTCTAACAGCAGAAGGAGCAGCAAACGGTGACTCTTCAGTAGTATCTGGAACACAAGAAGGTGCTACACATACTCTAAGAACAACTGGTATCGTAGTTGAAGGTGTGAGCGAAGGTTCATCTCTACGAGAGAACGTAGACACAACTTTGACAGATAACGAAGGTATTTACACATTCGAAATTAGAATTACAGCTCTAGAAGAAGATGCTTGGATTTACGATAGCGTTTCTACAACATCTTCATCAACAGCAGGATTCGTTGCTACTGTTACAGGTTCAACATTTACAGGAACATCTTCAGCTCGTATCTCAGATACATCTGCTGATGTTGAAACAAACGACCGATACAAAGTTGCTGAAGGAACTTCAGAAACATTTGAAATCATCGTAGAACTTGACCCAGGAACAACAGGACAATACGGACTTGAACTAGATTCAATTAACTTCGCAACTACTTCAACAGCTACACAAGCTGCTTACACAGTTCCGGACGAAAGTGAATACTCAATTCCTACACAAACAATCAAGAACTAATAATTACTTATAGTGAATTAAATTTCACATAACTAATCTAGTATTGATAGGCAAAAAGCCGCCCGCAAGGGCGGCTTTTTGTTTTTCTTTTTTAACTTTTAATACTTCTTTAAATATATTTAAGGTTCATTCTGATATTCTTTGCGCAATGAAACCTATAAAAATTCAAAAAATAAAAACGAAAGTAGTAAATATTTTATTAATACTGGTGGTCCTGATTTCTCCGAGCCCACTTTTTGCAATGAAAATAAACGAGATTATGTACGATGTTTCTGGGACTGATTCTGGTAGGGAGTGGGTGGAGGTGTACAACAATACTTCTAGTGATATAGATTTCTCCAACTGGAAATTATTAGAAAGCTCGGTCAATCATGCTGTGAAATTAATCTTTGGAAATGCCGTTATTCCGGCTGGTGGTTATGCAATTATTGCCGATAACGATGAAAAGTTTTTAATTGATAATCCAGATTTTAGCGGTACGCTTTTTGATAGTGTTTTTAGCCTTACAAATACTGGCGAAGTTTTAGTTTTGATAAATTCTAGTGGCCAAAAAATACACGAAATTAGCTATTCGGACACTTTGGGTGCAAAAGGAGATGGAAATTCTTTGCAGTTTAAAGAAGAGTTTCTAATTAGCGCAAAACCAACCCCAGGATTGCCAAATGCCACAGAAGCATCAACACCAGAACAAATAGAATCAAACGCAACCACCACCGAAAATACTACAATCACAAACATATCTTCACATTCCTCAGTCGCTTCTGCTGTCAAAGCAAAAGAAGTCACAGAATTGGAGATTTCGATTGGCAGAGAAAGATTGTCGAGTATAAAATCACCAATAATTTTTGAGGTCAAAACAGGAGAAAACAAAGGTTTACACAGAGCCAAATATCTTTGGAATTTTGGTGATGGAAACGAAAAAAGAGGCAAGAAAATTGAGCATTTTTACAAAAATGAAGGTGTTTATAACGTTGTTTTAAATGCTGTGTCGGGTATAAGGCAAGCAGTCTCTAGGACTATTGTTTATGTAGCAAAACCCAAATTAGCTTTAAATATAAAGGAAAACGGAATTGAAATAGAAAATCAAGATTCAAATGAAATAAACATAGGTTTATGGCGAATAAAATCTGAAGATAAAAAGGCGGATTTTACTTTTCCACAAGACACTATTTTGAGTCCTAAAGCAAAGATCACTTTTGATGAGACACTGTTCAGTGATAATTCCGAGGATTTTTTCCGAGCAAATCAATCTTTGAATCTATTTTTTCCAACTGGGGATTTAGCAACGAAAACTTCTGCTATAATACTAGAGTAAAATATATGAAAGGCAGCGGATTTATATTAGGTTTTGTTTTTATTATTATTTTGAGTTTTGTTTTAATGGTTTTTGTTTATAATTAAAATTGATATGGAAGCATTAGGAAAATTATTTGGAAGTCTGGCACGAGTGAAAGTGATGAAACTTTTCCTATTCAACGATGAAGCTTTTTTTGAAAGAAAGGAGGTTTCAAAAAGAGCAAAAATTTCTTCAAAAGCCGCTTTGCAAGAATTAAATCTCCTTACAAGAGCTGGTCTTTTAAAAAAGAAAAAAAACCAAGGATACTTTTTAAACAAAACTTTTCCATTTCTAGACCCAATTCAAACTCTTTTGATGCACTCAGCTCCAATGCAAAATAAAGAAATCTCAAAGAGATTATCTGGAATCGGGAAAATTAAAGCTGTAATTGTATCTGGTGTGTTTATCCAAAACCCGGAAAGTCGCTTAGATATTCTAGTAGTAGGGGATGATGTGAGTCCAAACCGACTGAAAACTGTTATTGGTAATATGGAATCTGAAATTGGCCGAGAATTAAGATTTGCTTTACTTGATACTGCAGATTTTAAATATAGACAAGGTGTATGCGATAGATTGGTGCGTGATGTGTTCGAATTTCCTCATAAAGTTGTTGTGGATAAAGTGGGGATTGAATATGCTAGGTGATACAATAAATAGTGGGGTTAAAAATAAATCTTGAACCCATTATCAGTATTTTTAAATATCACATGAATAGTTTTAATGATCTTGTAGGTACACTTTCAATGTCGGCACAAGGTGTTGGAAGTAGTCTAACAGCAGTTGCTGCTTCTGTTTTAGTTGCAGTAATTGTTTTTGTTGTAGGGTGGTTAATTGGAGGTTTGGTTTCTAGAGTTGTAGAACAAATTGTAAAAGCTATTAAATTGGACACACTTCTAAAAACAGCGGGCGTAGATGATTTGGTGCACAAAATGGGAGTTAAATTAAACTCAGGAAAATTCTTGGGAGAAATTGCACGATGGTATTTGGTGGTAGTGGTTTTGATTGTTTCATTCGATATCATCGGATTGAATCACATCACAGCTTTTCTAGCTAATATTGCTATTGGGTATCTTCCAAAAGTTATTGCTGCTGTATTAATTCTAATTATTGCTGCAGTTATTGCTGAAGCATTGAGAAAGGTTATCGTTGCAAGCGCAAAAGGTGCTGGAGTTGCTTCAGCAAATTTTGCTGGTGCAGTTGCTAAGTGGGCAATTTGGATCTCAGCAATTTTGGCTGCTCTTATTGAGTTGCAAATCGCAACAACATTTATCCAAACAATTTTCACTGGTCTAATCGTAGCTTTGGCTATCGCTTTAGGTTTGGCTTTTGGTCTAGGAGGTCAAGATGCTGCTAGGGATTATATTGCGAAGATAAAGAATGAAATTAAAAAAGATTAATTCTTTTTTATAAAATACAAACAAAAAGGCCTGAGATTTCAGGCCTTTTTGTTTTATAAAAGAAAAACGGCGCCCTTGGGTAAGGGCGCCGCGTTGTTCGGTGTTCGGTTCGGAATCAGGCGTTGGCTTAGCCGACGACTGTGAATTCGATCCTTCCACCGAGTTGTCTGACACGGAAATCCGTGCCTTTCCTGTCGACGATCTTGGCGACGATGCGTTTACCGGTCCTTCCAGACCGGTAGAGCACTTTCTTTTCGCCAGCAGCGATGACGCGGTTGACTCCGGGTGTCTGAACTTCTTCTGTCGGAACTTCATGCTCGACGGTAGAAAGCTCGTTGTTCTTTTCAGTGATCTTTCCAAGGCCGAAAATGGCCAGGAAAGCTGTCAGGATGTGGGTGATACGGTTCATATACTCAAATAAGATACTATCACATAAACATGATTATGTCAACTACTATTAAATGAGATGCGGTGTAGGTATTTGTTGATTTTCTAGCTTAGAGCCTGAAAGTAAGGTATATTTGGAATTAATTAAATGAAAAACTTACTGGCTATAAAGGGTAAAACAACAGAAATTTGGAGGCATCAGGGCTTTCAAAAATACTTCAAAAACACCGGTTGGCTTTTTGCAGGTAGGATATTTAGTTTAGCGATTTCGTTTTTTGTTGGGATATATGTTGCTCGATATTTAGGTCCATCGAATTATGGTTTGATGAGTTTTGCTATAAGTTTTGTAGGAATTTTTGGTGTCCTATCATCCTTAGGTATTGATGAAATTGTAAATAGAGAGATAGTTAAAAATCACAATATAAAAGATAAGATTATTGGAACTGCTTTTTTTATAAAGATATCTGGATCCGTACTGGCTATATTTTTTATTTTTCTAGCATCTTTTGCCATTACAGACGAAATGTTTACTCTAATTCTTATTTGGTTATTTTCACTTCATTACGTGCCTCAGGCTTTTAATGTTATAGAAACTTATTTTCAATCACAAGTATTATCAAAAAAAATCGTTAAAGCTCAAATATTGTCTGGAATCATTTCAGCTGTGTTAAAACTTGGAGTTATATTATTAAATAAAGGTATTTTCTGGTTATTGTTTATATACGTTGTTGAAATAGCTTTAGTTGCACTATTTTTGATTGTTGCGTTTTTGAAAAGTGGTCACCACTTCAAGAATTGGAAATTTGATAAGAAAATTGCATTAAGTTTGTTAAGAGATTCTTGGCCCATGATTCTATCTGGCTTGTCTGTGGGTGTTTATATGAAAATTGATCAAATTATGATTAATCATTTTTTGAATAATGAAGCTACGGGTATATATGCAATTAGTGTTAAACTTTCAGAAATTTGGTATCTCATACCAACCATCATAGGGGCTTCCATATTTCCAGCGATAATAAATTCATTAAGTGTGAGTAATGAAAAATTTGAAAGCAGGCTCAGCAAATTGTATTTTGTAATGTTCTGGTCTTCCTTAATTTTTTCAGCGGTCGTTTCAATTTTTGCTCAGAAAATAATCACATTACTTTTTGGAGAACAATACATCGGAGCCACTCCTGTCCTACAAGTTTATATTTGGTCTTTGGTAGCAGTTTCATTGGGTATAGTAATTGGAAAGTATTTGATTGCAAAGAATTTAACCAAAATAACATTATACACAACTATTATTGGTGCCTTGTTGAATATTGTTTTAAATATTATCTTGATCCCAAAAATGGGTATTGCAGGAGCGGCGTATGCAACCATAATTTCATATCTAGTTGTTAATTTTTCAATTGTTTTGTTTAAAGATAGTCGAGCTCATTTTTTACTGATTACAAAATCAATTTTTAATTTAAATTACAAAAGATAATGGAAACACCAATTTTATTTTTAGTTTTTAATCGACCTGATACAACTCAGAGGGTTTTTGATGAGATACGTAATGCAAAACCTAAATATTTGTTTATCGCCGCAGATGGTCCGAGGATTAATAACGATAATGATCGTTTGAGATGTGGGGAAGTTAGATCAATTGTAAAAAATATTGATTGGGACTGCGAAGTGAAAACATTATTTAGAGAAGAAAATTTAGGCTGTAAATTGGCGATAAGTTCAGCCATAACTTGGTTTTTCGATAATGTAGAAATGGGAATTATTTTAGAAGACGACTGTCTACCGAATAAATCTTTTTTTAGTTTCTGTTCCAAACTACTTTTGAGATATAAAAATGACAATCAAGTTATGATGATTTCTGGTACACACCACTTAAAAAATTTGGAAATTCATGATGATTATTTTTTCTCTAATCATTTTCAGATATGGGGATGGGCGACATGGAAAAGAGCTTGGGATTTGTATGACATTGAAATGAAAGAGTGGCCTATTCTTATTAAAGAAGGTTCATTTGAAGATGTTTATAAAGATAGAAAAATATACCAATACTACAAAGATTCATTTAACCACGCCTATCACAACCTAGTAAATACATGGGATATACAATGGAATTATACATGTGTATTAAATAAAGGATTAAGCATAACACCAAAACATAATTTGGTTACGAATATTGGAGTTCAAGGAACACACACAACAACAAAAACAATTGAGGATCAGAATTTATTTCGAAAAACCCAAGAAATAGAGTTAAGTGATATGTTACTTGAAAAAATAGAAGCAAACCATTATCTTGATAGAGTGCAATTCAATAATTTTTATAAGGCAAATATGTTGGAAAGATTATATTCTAATTTATTATATCGAATAAGATTATTAAAGAGGAAACTAAATAATAATTAGATATGTTAAAAATTCTACGAAAAATATACTCGATATATAATAGGCAATTAATTCTCCGTAATGTTTTCAACAGAAATCACAAAAAGAAAGTATTAATATCCTACATTACCTTTCCTTTTAAAAGACCTAACTTAAAAACTCATACCAACATACAAGAAAGTTTGGTAATTGCTAAAGTATTTGATGAACTAGGTTTCATTTGTGATGTTGTGGATTATAACAGCACTAAAAAAATTGCTTACGAAGATTATGATGTTGTATTTGGATTTGGGGATATTTTTGATAAAAGTTTTTCTACTTCTAAAAAAATATTAAGGATTTACTATGGTACAGGAAGACATCCTTATTTTAGCAATGTGGCAACAATAAAACGGGGTATTGAAGTTTACGAAAAAAGCGGTGTTCTTTTAAAAGAATCATTAAGATTTATAGAAAAAGATTATGCAATACAGACGATAGGTTCCGATGCGTTAGTGTTACTAGGAGACCATTACCTGGTTGATACATATAAAAAATATACAAATACGGATTGTTATAATTTAAACGTTTCATTCATAGAATTACTTAATCCAATGGAAATTATTAATGATAAAGATTTTTCTGAAGGAAAAAAACATTTTCTTTTCTTTAGTGGTGGAGGAATGATTCATAAGGGTTTAGATGTTTTATTGGACGCTTTTTCAAAGAGACAAGATCTCCATCTCCATGTATGTGCTCCACTTCAGAATGAAAAAAGATTTGTAAAAATATTTTCTGAAAATTTAAAAAGTGAAAATATACATTTATATGACTTTGTAAAAATTGAGTCTGATAATTTTAAAAAAATATTAACGAAGTGTGCATTTGTAATTTTACCGTCTTGTTCCGAAGCTATGCCAACTTCAGTTGTGAATGTTTGTGCTAACGGGGGATTAATACCAATTTTAACTAATGAGGCATCTATTAAACAAGATGAATTATCTATCTTGATAAGAGAAATAAGTGCTGATGGAGTATTAGACTCATTGGATTTGTCGCAAACATTAGATAATATTGAGCTCAAAAGACGTTCGATTGGAATAGTAGAAAATATTTTAAGAGATTATAGTTTAGAATCATTTAATAAAAATTTTAAAGAGATATTGTCAAAAATACTTATATGAAAAAAATCTTAAAGAAAATATGGAATTCCCCACCGAAATCTTGGTTTAAAAAACTTAAAAAATATTTTTTACATTTTGATAAAAAGAAGGATTCCTGGAATGTTCACAACGTAAAAGTTTTGGAAAAAGATATTTCATTGCTTATGCCTAATGAAATTCCAGAAACATATATGAGCATGTTGGATGGCTCTTATGAAATAGATTTGATATCAAAATTAGCCGCAAATAAAAACAAAGTTGTTTGGGATATTGGAGCTCACATTGGTTACTTATCATTATTTTTTTCATCAGCCTTCGGTGAAGAAACATTGGTATATGCATTTGAACCAAACCCAAGTAATCAAAAGTGGTTAGAGTCAAATATAAATATTAACGAAGCATATTCAAAAAGAATTTTTATAAATAAAGAAGCAATCACAAACAAGGTTGGTGAAGTGGAATTTAATGTAGGAAATGCTGATGATGCTACTTCATCTGGTGGTTATATAAAAGATGTGACTCCTCCTTTGCAAGAAAATTCTTACGAAGATTTCAAGAAAATTAAAGTAGAATCAAACACTATAGATAATTTAATATCTCAAAAGAAATTATCAGTACCAGATTTTATAAAAATTGATGTTGAGGGAGCTGAGCTAAAGGTACTAGAAGGTGGGATAAATACATTACAGCAAAATGGTCCAGAATTGATTATTGAAATACACACGATACCAATGATGTTTCATGTGTCTAATTTTCTTGAGAAACTTGGTTATAAAATAAATATTTGGGATGAAGATTCTCAAAATTTTACGAAAATAATTCATGCAAGAAAACAAAACTAAAACAAAGATTTGCCAGGTTACAATGCATTATTTGCCAATAAGTGGCGGACAACAAGTTTATATTGATAATCTAAATAAAATATTAGTTGAAAATAATTTTGATGCTAGTGTTTTACAAAGAAAAGTAAAACAAAAAAATAATACCGGAACAAAAATATTTTTTGTTACACAAATTCCGAGATATTTTTTATTACACCCATTTATATATAACGCGGGTTGGTTTGCGTTTAATATTGGTTTATTTCTTTCTAAGAAAATCTTAAAAGACCAAGATATACTAATTTGTCACTATCCATTTCATTATCCGCCATTGAAATGGCACAAGAAAGTCATCATAATTTCTCATGGTGTTTTATGGAGTAATACTAAAAAAAATGTTTTTTTTGATATATATCATAAGTACATAAGTAAACACCTAAAAAACAAAGATGTTTTTATTGTGGCTAATGACACAAATTTTCTAAGAGAAATTGGTTACTCTGTTGAGCCAGGAAAAAATATGTTTTCGGAAGTTAAAAAAATGTTTGGTTTGTACCAAATTGTGTAGATACAGAAGTTTTCAAAATGACCAAGGAAACATTTCAAAAAGAAAAAGTAATTTTAGTTCCAAGAAATATAAGTTATGACAGAGGTATTCATCTTGCGATTGAGTCATTCAATATATTTATAAAAACTAATCCCGATTTTAAGATGTTAATCGTTGGGAGTGGTGTTGGTAAATATTATAATTACTGTATAGATCTGGTTGCAAAATATGATTTAAATGAGAAGGTAATATTTAAAGGTCAAGCCAACAGAGACGAGATGATTAATTATTACAACACCTCATTAATCACCTTAATTCCAACACTAGACAAAGAGGGAACCTCTTTGAGCGCATTGGAGTCAATGTCTTGTGGTACGGCAACAATTGTTACAGATGTGGCGGGCTTAAAAGATCTTCCTGCATACAAAACAAACCCAGACCCCGGTTCAATCGCTAAGTCTATAGCAGATGTTTTGGATAATGTTGATAAATTTTCTACTGAGCAAAGGGGGAGTGTTCTGGAAAATTTTAATATCAAACTTTGGGAAAAATCATTTTTAAATATAATAGAAACAATAAAATTAAGATAATAAATATGAAAATTTGCATAATATTTGGAACCAGGCCGGAAATAATAAAACTCTCTTCAACAATCAAGGAACTTGAGTCTAGAGGAATTGATTTTGTGCTAATTCACACAAATCAGCATTATTCAAAAAACTTAGATGAGATATTTTTTGATTGTTTGAAATTACCAAAACCAAAACATAATTTAAATGTTGGGTCTGGAACGCATGGTCAGGTAACCGGAAGAATGTTGATTTCCATAGAAGAAAAATTAATAGAAGAGAAACCGGATTTTGTTTTGGTACAAGGAGACACAAACAGTGTACTAGCAGGAGCTCTTGCTGCGGTAAAGTTAAATATTCCAGTAGGTCATATTGAAGCGGGACTGAGATCTTTTGACACACAAATGCCAGAAGAAACTAATCGAGTGATGGTTGATCACATATCGAGTTTATTGTTTGCACCAACAGTTGATGCCATTAATAATTTAAAAAATGAAGGAATTTCTGAAGATAAAATATTACTTTCCGGAAACACTGTTGTAGATGCATTAATTGATCATTCAAAAATTTCAGAGACTTCAGATATATTAAAGCGAGTAAATCTGAAGTCTGGTGAATATATTTTATCTACAATCCATCGACAAGAAAACGTTGATAATGAATCACGATTAAGAAGTATTTTTGTTGGACTTGAAAAAGTATCTGAATTTACCAAGTTGCCTATATTATTGCCAGGACACCCTAGATTAATCAAAATGATTGATCAATTTAAAATTAAACCATGCGAAAAAATTATTATTATAGAACCTGTTGATTATCTTGATTTTATACAGTTAGAGAAAAATTCAAAAATAATCATGACTGATTCTGGAGGAATACAAGAAGAGGCATGTATTCTTAAGGTGCCTTGCGTAACATTAAGGGACAATACAGAAAGGCCGGAAACGATAGAGGTTGGAGCAAATATACTTGCCGGCGCTGATTCTGAGAAAATATTATCTTCTGTTAAAACAATGATCGATTTTAATAAAATCTGGGAGAATCCATTTGGTGTTGGTGATGCATCAAGAAAAATAATTGATGCAATTTTAGATAAACTTAAATAATGAAAATATCAATAATAATTCCCAGCTATAATCTGGGCCGATATATTAAAAGAACGATAGATAGCGTTATTGATCAAGATTACGAAAACAAAGAGTTGATTGTAATTGACGGCGGGTCGAGAGATGAAACTGTTGATATATTAAAGTCTTACGGAGATAAAATATTTTGGATTTCTGAAAAGGATAAAGGTCAGTCTGATGCAATAAACAAAGGCTTTAAAATTGCTACAGGTGATGTTGTGGCTTGGATAAATGCCGATGATTATTATGAGCCAAATATTTTATCTAAAGTGGCAGAAGAATTTTCAAAAAATAAAGGAGAGATTTCAATATTGTATGGAAAATGTAATTCTGTGAGTGACACCAGTACACTTGTTAACACACCACCTGAAAACATATCATCTCACAAACTAATAAATTCAGGTAACCTAATTTATCAGCCTTCATCTTTTTATGATTTAGACTTAGTTAGAAAAGTTGGATACCTAGATGATAGTTTGGAATACTGGATGGAATATGATTTATATATTAAATTGATTAAAGAAAAACCAAGTAAATATATAGATTTGGTGCTATCAAACTTTATGGTCAGAGAAGACCAAAAATCGAATTCAAAGAATAAGAGTGACATGGACAAAGAATTGATTTTAATAAGTAAAAGACACGGAGGCGGAAAAATATTTTCAAAGATTTATATAAAAAATCTTCTGAATAAATTTAAACAATGAAAAAGTTTTTAAAAAAAATTATCAAAACATTACTAACTCCTTTTGTTCTGAAAGATTATTTTTCATTTTTAAAAGTTGATAAAGAAAAAAGATTTACAATTAAGCTGAAAGATTTTTATCCTCAAATAAAAGACAAAACTATTGGAACAAATTTTGACAGGCATTATGTGTATCATACGTCTTGGGCTGCAAGAGTTATTTCAGAAATCAAACCGGAAAAACATATTGATATATCTTCAAGTCTTTATTTTTCTGGAATCGTATCTGCTTTTGTGCCGGTGGATTTCTATGATTTAAGACCCGCGGATTTGATTTTAAGTAATTTAGAAAGTAAGTCGGGCAACCTGATGAGTCTACCTTTTGAAAGTGGAAGTATTAAATCGCTTTCGTGTATGCATACAATTGAACACATCGGACTGGGAAGATACGGTGACCCGATTAATCCAGATGGAGATATTGATGCTTGCAAGGAATTATCTAGAGTTTTAGAAAAAGATGGATCGCTTTTGTTTGTTACGCCTATTAGTGATGAACCTAGAATAGAATGGAACGCTCACAGAATATATTCATATGATCAAGTTTTAAAACTGTTTCCAGAATTGAGATTGAAAGAGTTTTCTTTGATACCTGAAGATTCTAAAGATGGTGGACTAATTAGAAACGCTGATATTAATTTACTGTTAGGAGAGAAATATGCATGTGGCTGTTTTCATTTTATAAAATAATTAATTTATGATCATAACCAAAATAAAAGGCGGGCTTGGAAATCAGATGTTCGAGTATGCGACTGGAAGATTTTTGGCTTATAAAACTGGTGCCGACCTATATTTGGATGCGAATCAGATTCCTAGTCATAAAAAAGAGATATCTCGAGATTTTGATTTAATTAAATTTAATATACAAGCAAAACCTGCCTCAATAGAAGAAATTCAAAAGATTAAAAATCCATTCGGAAGAATTTCGGATATTATGCGAAAGATCAGTCAAAAAATATTTTTTAAATACCGTATAGATTTCCATCCAAGTTTTTTAAAAAAAATAGAGAACAAATTAAAGAAAAATAAAAGTGCATATGTTGAAGGATATTTTCAAAGTGAAAAGAACTTTTTGGAAATTCGGGAGATACTACTTCAAGAACTCTCATTGAAAGAGGAATTTAAATCTGAAACCTTTAAAGATTTGCAAACTGAAATTCAGAATTGTCATTCTGTAAGTGTGCATGTTCGACGTGGAGATTATGTTCAAAATCCTGGTGCTAGGAGATATCATGGAATTTGCTCATTAAAATATTATCAAAACGCAATCAACACGATTAAAGAATCTGTAGAAAATCCTAGCTTTTACTTTTTCTCAGACGATCCTGCATGGGTTTCTGAAAACTTTGATTTAAGCGAAAATTCTGAAATTATTTCAGATAAAAATCTATCTGCACCAGAAGAATTAATTCTAATGTCCACATGCAAACACAACATAATATCCAACTCAACATTTTCTTGGTGGGGAGCATGGCTAAATAAAAATCATGATAAGCTGGTGATAGCTCCCACTCCTTGGATACAGCAATGGCCGAGCCCCCACAAAAATATAATTCCAGAAACATGGATTCAATTGCCCAAAAACCACTAATTAGTATAAACATTTGTACCTTTAATCGTGCAAAATTGATTTCAAAGGCGATTGAATCAGCTCTTGCGCAGAATTATCTAAACATCGAGATAATTATTGTGGATGATAATTCTACCGACAATACAGAAGAGATTGTAAAAAACTTCACCGCTATAAATCCAAATATTTTTTATTACAAAAACGCGGGAAACATAGGAATCACAAAAAACAGAAACTTTGGCTTACAAAAATCTCAGGGTAAATACATTGCAGTGCTCGACAGTGATGACTACTGGCTACACGAAAACAAGCTCACTGAACAAGTAGAGTTTCTAGAACAAAATCCAGATTATGCGCTGGTGGGGACTTTTACAAAAGTAGTTGATTCAGAAGATAAAGAAATAAGCACACTAAAACCAGAAACCACAGACGAATCAATTCGCGAGAAAATTCTTCTACAAAATCAGTTTACTCACTCAAGTGTTTTATTTAGAAAAGATTCGTTACCCACATATAACGAGAAATACTTCATTTGGGAAGACCTTGCAGCGTGGTTAGATATAGGGCGTAACTTTAAATTTGCCAACCTTCCTAAAATCTACACAGCTTATAAAAAACACGGCACAAATATCTCTCAAACGAGGAAAATAAAGGGTGTAAGAACACTCGGACAGATAATAAATGACCATAAAAACCACTATCCACACTCCCTAAAAGCGAGCCTTAAAAATAAGCTCCGATTAATCAAATCTATAATATAGAACAACCCCCAGATTTAGTTGACTTATCTGAAGCAATTTTATATACTCGTGCTCACATGTTGAGAGGTAAAAAAAGTAACAAACGGCTTGGTTAGTTAGTGTTTTTTCAGACACTCACCCAAGCCGCCAAAAGCGGCTTTTTTTAAAAATAAAATATAGACAAAAGTGACTTGTGATTCGACCTCGTCATTTTGAACTTCGGTTCAGAATGGTGAGGCCGAACCGGAAGAGGGTTCGATGAGATCTTCGACAATTGAAGAAAAAATGTAGGTAGAAATTGCATTGAACCAAAAAATGTAGAAAAAGCGGTTTTTAGCATTCCTGACGGGAGTGCTAAGGGCGTATGGTGGATGCCTAGGCTTCTAATAGCGATGAAAGACGTGGTAAAGCTGCGATAAGCTTCGGGGAGGTGCCTAGCAACCTTTGATCCGGAGATTTCTGAATGGGGAAACCCGACCTTTTATAGGTCGTTACGAGCTTGACTTGTAATGCTTACCCAGGGAAGTGAAACATCTCAGTACCTGGAGGAATAGAAAAAAATATTGATTCCCTCAATAGCGGCGAGCGAAAGGGGAAAAGCCCAAACCAATCGTACTTGTATGATTGGGGTTGTAAGACAAACACTTCTTCACGAGGAGAGTTACAAAATTAAATTTTAGTAGAAACAACTGGAAAGTTGTACCCCAGAGGGTAATGGTCCCGTATACGAAAAAATTTAATCTCTCTTGTGTTTGTTCTTGAGTAGCCCGAGACACGAATACCTCGGGTGAATCCGCCAGAACTAACTGGCAAGGCTAAATATATTAGAAGACCGATAGTGAACTAGTACCGTGAGGGAAAGGTGAAAAGTAGCCCGACAAGGGCGTTGAAATAGACCTGAAACCATATGCCTACAAGGAATCGGAGCGGACTTGATCCGTGACGGTGTGCCTATTGAAGAATGAGCCAACGAGTTTATATGTACTGCAAGCTAAGACCTTAGTCGGTTGGAGCTGTAGGGAAACCGAGTGTGAATAGCGCGTTAGTAGTACGTATAAGACCCGAAACCAAGCGAGCTTGCTATGAGCAGGGTGAAGTTTATGGAAACATAAATGGAGGCCCGAACCGGTAGGTAGTTCAACTCCTTCGGATGACTTGTGGTAGGAAGTGAAAAGCTAATCGAGCTTGGTAATAGCTGGTTCTCTCCGAAACAGCTTTTGGGTTGGCGTCATGTGTTCCTTCTGGGGGTAGAGCACTGGAAGGTCTAAACAGGGAGCAATCTCGTTAGACCTATCAAACTCCGAATACCAGAGATTAAGAGCATGGCAGTTAGACCACGGGGGCTAAGCTCCGTCGGTCAAAAGGGAAACAGCCCAGATCTCCGTTTAAGGTCCCAAAATATACACTAAGTGCAAGAAAGGTTGTGACATTTCAGAGACACCGAGGAGGTTGGCTTAGAAGCAGCCATCCTTTAAAGATAGCGTAACAGCTCACTCGCTCAGAGATGACGCGCCACAAATGATCGGGGCTAAGTGTATTACCGAAAACGAGGAATTTACGTGTGTTCGCACATGTGGATTGGTAGGAGAGTATTCCACTCTGCGTTGAAGCGAAAGGGGTGACCCATCGTGGAGCGTGTGGAAGTAAGAATGTTGGCACAAGTAACCGCAATGCAGGTGAGATTCCTGCACGCCGAAAGACTAAGGTTTCCTTTGCAATGTTAATCAGCGAAGGGTTAGTCGGGCCTAAGGAGATGACGAAAGTCGAATCCGATGGACAGATGGTTAATATTCCATCACCTCATTATGTTCCGATGGAGGGACGGAGGACACAAGTTTAAGCGTATTACTGGATTTACGTTGCTAGCACTAGAGTTATTGAGTAGGCAAATCCGCTCATGTTAGACTCGGTGTCGGCTGAATGGTGGCTTAGGCCATCAAACTTAAGCGAAGAGCCTTCCAAGAAAAGCTTCTAAGGTTAAGCATAATGAGACCGTACCGCAAACCGACACAGGTAGTCAGGTCGAGAAGACCAAGGCGAACGAGTGAGGGGTCCCCAAGGAACTCGGCAAAACAGCGACCGTACCCTAGGTATAAGGTCTGCCCACGCAAGTGGGCCGCAGCTAAAGATTCCTGGCGACTGTTTATCAAAAACACAGCTCCCTGCTAACTCGTAAGAGGATGTATAGGGGGTGACGCCTGACCAATGCCGGAAGGTTAAATATTGGCGGTGCTAAACACTGTGCGCATGATTCAAATTTTTGAATCATAATCGTGCGTAGAGTGTTTAGTGCTGACCGATATAAGCCCCGGTGAATGTCGGCCGTAACTATAACGGTCCTAAGGTTGGTAGCATAATTTATTGTGTTACCAAGAATTGGGGCTGTTATAAAGGTGTGATAGACAGCATGTTACAAAGAATAGTAACTGCCTTTTTAAAACTAGCCATATGCTGGAAACTCCGAGTATCTTTAAATACTAGATTAAATTTATTTAATCAGTGAAAATTTTAGAGTGCGGACAATCAGCAGGAAAGACTAAATTTATGAAAATATTTTTAGAATCCTCAGAGACCAAATGCTAGTGCTTGAGTAAAATCAAGTAAAATAGAGTCCGTCCTCTATGGCGACATAGAGTTAACACGAGAGAGCGAAATTCCTTGTCTGGTAAGTTCAGACGCGCACGAATGGCGTAACGACTGGGAAACTGTCTCGGGGACTTGCTCGGTGAAAATGCGATGCCGGTGAAGATGCCGGCTACCTACAGCAGGACAGAAAGACCCCAGGAGCTTTACTGCAGCTTGATATTGGGTATATGTTCTCTCTGCGCAGAATAGATGGGAGACTTTGAAGTATTGATTTCGGTTGATATGGAGTCGACAGTGAAATACCATCCTTTGAGAATATATAGTCTAACCTCGACGGCAAAAACGTCGGGGAACAGTATCTGGTGGGTAGTTTTAGTGGGGCGCTACCCTCCTAAATTGTAACGGAGGGGCCTAAAGGTTCTCTAGGCGCGAATGGAAACCGTGCCGATAGTGTAATGGCATAAGAGAGCTTAACTGCAAGGCGTACATGCCGAGCAGACACGAAAGTGGAGCATAGCGATCCGACCTTTCGCTTTAGATGCGGAGGAAGCTCAACGGATAAAAGTTACCCTGGGGATAACAGGCTGGTACCGCCTAAGCGTCCATAGCGACGGCGGTGTTCGGCACCTCGATGTCGGCTCATCTTATCCTGGGGCTGAAGAAGGTCCCAAGGGTTTGGCTGTTCGCCAATTAAAAAGATACGCGAGCTGGGTTCAGACCGTTCACACTTGAAGAGTGTGAATGTGTGCTGACCAAGATGTCAAACATATAGAAACAAAAAACTTGAAGTGTGAATCAATCTGAATCCCTTCGAGGGTTATCGAGAAGAATTATTTTTGTCTTTCTGTCCCAAAATATAGAACCAACATCACGGCGGTTTTGTGTAGTGATACACAAGAATTAGTTGACTGATATCGGGAAAATCCTATCGCTATTAAGCGAGGACGATTCCGAGGGAAACATATCAATATGTACCCGTAGAGACTACATGTCAGCCTTCCTTAGGGAAGAAAGTATAGTCCAATCCACCTAGTAATAGGTGAGCAAGGTGCGTGAGACAGGTTGGTTCTCTATCCGCTGTAGGCGTTGATTTTTGAGAGGAGCTGCTCCTAGTACGAGAGGACCGGAGTGGACTGACCTCTGGTGTACCGGCTGTCATGCCAATGGCATCGTCGGGTAGCTATGTCGGGAAGGGATAACTGCTGAAAGCATCTAAGCAGGAAGCCTACCTCAAGATTAGAAATCTTTTGAGAGCCCTAAGAGATGATTAGGTTGATAGGCACCAAGTATAAGCGTGGCAACACGTTCAGCTGAGGTGTACTAATTGCTCAAACTCCCGTTCGGAATGCTGAAAGTCGCTTTGATACATTCAAACTGGTTGCAATGCATAAAATTTTTACCACAAAAACACATTTTTTCTTCAATAGTCATATAATAAAATAGAAGATGTATATCTTCTGATCTGGTGACTCGTCGCTGGGGACACACCCGTTCTCATTCCGAACACGGCAGTTAAGCTCAGTAGAGGCGATGATACTCGTAAGGGGAAAGTAGCTAGTCGCCAGTTCAGAGGATATACATTCAAAACAAAAAGCCGCGGACTTTGTCCGCGGCTTTTTGTTTTTATTTGCTATAATAAATTTCATGTCATGGGGAACACACAGAAGAAATACAATTGTTTTTACTTTCTTCTCAATAATTTTTCTTATTGTTGCATATTTACTTTTTGATGCACTTTATGAACAGCCAAATTGTTTTGATAAAAAATGGAATGGTGATGAAGTAAACATCGATTGCGGAGGATCATGTTCTTTGATGTGTTCATCACAAGTTCTAAGCCCCATCATTCGTTGGACTAGAGTTTTCGAAGTTGCACCAGGAATTTATAATGTTTTAGCATATGTTGAAAATCCAAATCCAAATGCCGAAGTGCGAAATATTTCGTATAAGTTTAAAGTTTTTGATAATGAAAATGTTTTACTTCAAGAAAGACGAGGGTTTACTTCAATTCCTCCTAAAAGTATAATTCCGATTTTGGAAAATACTTTACCTGTTGGAAAACTAGACGCGAACAGAGTTTCTTTTGAATTTTCTGAAGAACTAGTTTGGCACAAAAAAACTCCTGAAGAATCTCTGGTGGCAGTGCAAGATGAACAAATCACAAGACTAGAAGATAGTCCGAGGATTCGAGCCATTATAAGAAACACTGGTGTGGAGGTGATTAAAAATTTGAGAGTTGTTGCTATAGTTTACGATTCACAAAACAACGCAATTGGAGCTTCTAGTACTTTGTTTAAAGAATCTTTTCCAAACACTAACACAGAAGCATTTTTCGTTTGGCCGAAACCATTTGAATCAGATTTTTCAAGATTTGAATTGATACCAGTTTATGACAGAAGCAGTAACTAATATTTTTCAGAGAATAATCGGTGGGATAGATTGGATTTTAGTTTCTGCAATGTTTTTGCTTTCACTTGCAGGTTTGGTTACGATGTCATCTTTAGGCGGGAATAGTATTTTTTTTGATAGGCAAGTAGTGTGGTTGATTATTTCTTTTGGAATATTTTTTATTTTTAGTTTGATTGATTTTAAATTTCTCAGACGAACACAAGTTATCGTGTGGATTTTTGGTATATCTTTAGTTGTTTTGAGCTCGCTATTTTTTATCGGAACAATTTCAAAAGGTGCACAAAGTTGGTTGAATTTCGGATTGTTCAATGTGCAGCCAGCAGAAGTTGTGAAGCTTGTTTTAATTCTGCTCCTAGCAAAATATTTTTCCAGAAGACATGTAGAAATTAGAAATATAAAACATATTATTGTTTCTGGAGCTTACGCTTTTATTTTGTTTGTATTGGTTTTGGTTCAGCCAGATTTTGGTTCTGCTTTGATTATATTTTTTATTTGGTTTGGAATGATTTTGGTTTCAGGTCTTTCAAAAAAACATTTGCTGGCTGTGATTGTGTTAGGGGCTTTGGCTTTTATGTTTATGTGGACTAGCATGCTTCAGCCATATCAGAAGGCTAGGATTATGACTTTCCTAGATCCTTTGCAAGATGTTCAAGGAACTGGTTACAATGCATATCAATCAACTATTGCTGTGGGTTCCGGAGAATTTATCGGAAAAGGAGTTGGATATGGAACTCAATCTCGTTTAGCATTTTTGCCAGAATATCAAACAGACTTTATTTTTGCGGCATTTGCCGAAGAATGGGGATTTGTTGGAGTGCTAATTTTATTTTTGCTATTTGGAATTGTTATTTGGAGAATTATTAGCAATGCACTTTGTGGCGCCACCAACTTTGAAACTCTTTTTGGAATTGGTTTAGCTGTGCTTTTTATGAGTCACTTTGTGGTGCATGTGGGAATGAATATTGGTTTGATGCCAGTGACAGGTCTAACAATTCCTTTTATGAGTTACGGAGGTTCACATCTGGTCGTGACTTTTGCTGGTCTTGGAATTTTAATGAGTATGCGGAGATATGCTCGCGCTGCACATAGAGACGTAATGCGAAATGAATTTTTAGGGATTTAGTATAAATGTTTATAAACCTTTAATATTTATTTTTGTATCTGATAGACTTTAATATAGTTATGAAAAAATATTTTGTCTTGTTTTTATTACTTGTACTTATTTCTCCTCAGTTTGTGAAGGCGGAGAGTGTGTTGTGGAGTAAGGCACTCAGCGAAGCTTTTAAGGTGCAAAACTTTAGTAGTGCATATAAAACACACGAACTAACAAATCCTAATCTTCAAATACGATACAACTCTAGAGTTGTAAATGCAGATACAGGACAGGTCCTTGCTTGTGGATCAAAGGTTGCACCGGGAACGAAAGTTCGTTTTGAATTTTTGCCTCACACATATACTGATGTTGCTTGGTTTGGTACAGGTACGTCTTATGACTCACCATATGGAAGCTGGAACGCAGATGCTGGAAGAAGTGAAGGTTCTATCTGTCTGGAAAAGAATTTTTATATGATCGCTAAACATTTTTGGCGAAAAGGTGTTTTATACTATAAGCCCGGAGATGAGGTAAATATGGAAACTATATATAAATTAAAAAACTACATGGACTTCTCTGTGAATCCTCCAACAAAAACTATCTCAGGATTATCAGATGTTGTGGGGTGTCAGACTTTAGCAAATGGAAATGTAGAATGTAAGATTAATGAAGAAAAAACACTTCCTACTAAATTTGATTTCGGAGAAACATTTAGTCAAATGTTTTATGGATTTAAAGCTGGAATAGGAACAAGTAATGAGAAGTGTTATGCCACTGAAAATCCTCTTGCTAGGGCGGGTACTACAACTTATACAGGAGGTGGACGAGGTGGAGTTGCTGTTAAAACAACAGCTGCTACTCCAATAAAAATCCCAATCCCATCTCAATCAATCTCTTGTCCTATTTATATTGCAGACTCAGGAACAAACACACCACCAAACGCTCCAACAATCAGTGTAAAGAACAACACAGACAACAGTTGTATATCAGGAGCAACTATCTCATACGACGTAACAGCAGTAGATAGAGACACAGACCCTGAAGACTCACAAATCAGATATCTAATTGACTGGGATAGTGATGGATCAGTAGATCAAACAGTGCCAAGCACAGGTTATGTATCTTCAAACACAACACAGACATTTAGTTTTGTAACAAGAGGTGATGAAGAAGAACAAGCGTTTAAGGTGGCGGCACAAGATAAAGGAGGACTAATGTCTCCATGGGTATCATTCAACGCTCCAAGATGTGTGAACGATGAACTAATCATAGATCCTATCCAAGTACCACAAGCAGCATCAGGTACACCACTAACTTTCGCACCAGGAGAGGTAGAGTTCACTCTAAATCCATCTGTCACAAACAGTGTTTGCAAAGCCACATGGAATGCAAAAAATGTATCATCATGTTCTCTATATAAAAATGGAGGACTATTTCAAGCCGTTGAAATCTCTGGACAACTAGACTTAACACCAGGAAGATATGAACTTAGATGCCAAGAACTACGTGGTGGTGGAACAATCTCAGTATCAAAAGAGCAAACATGTTTCTTGAATCCTGACTTTAGGGAGTTGTAGATACTATCCCCATATATTTTAAAAATAAATTTAATTGATTTTTAAAAGTATATAATTTATTTATATGAAAAATTATTTGAATTTATTTTTAGGAGTTTTATTTATAACTAGTTTATTAATTTCACCGGTATCTGTGATTGCTCAAGATATCTTCATAGAAGATTTAACAGAAGCGGAGCTTCAAGAAATTTTCGAAGGTTTTGGCAACCTTGAAGATACAGAGAGCTCTCCGATGGAACAAGAAACTGTCTCGAGTTGTTTTGATTTCTACCAATTTAACTCTGTGGAAGTGAACGTAATCACTAATGTGGTTTCAACTGTTCCTGGAAGTACGATTGCTTTTTCTGGAAACATAGTAAATAAAAATAATTACCCTATTGTAAATGGAACTGTGTATGTAAAGATTTTCAAAAATAGAGAGAGCACAGAAAAAAATGCAAACGGTCAACATGTGGTAGATCAATTTATTGCCGTAAGAGGTGTGAACTTGCAAGCGAATGAACAAAAAGAAATTAATTTTGAATGGACTGTGCCTGCTTGGTCTGAATCTGGAGAATATCAATTAGGAACATTCTTTATTAGTAACTACAGATACAATCTTCTAGGACTTTCATTTACTGATGACATTGTGGGGAATGTTGCCAATTTTAGAGTTACGACGCGAGAGTCAGGTTTGGTTTATCTTGATAAAGATAATGTAAAAATATTAGATCAGGATTATTATTTTGCCGCTTTTCCACCAAGACTTGATAAAAATACTACTGCAGATATAACTACTCAAGTTATAAATACAACAGATGAGTCTCAGAATGTGCGGGTGACTATGAATGTGTATTCATGGGATGCAATCGATCCAAGCAACTTTATTAGAAAAGAAGAAAAGGTAGTCAATGTTCCTGCGAATAGCACTGCGCCAGTTTCATTTTCTGTGAACAATACAGAACACCCTGTATATTTAGCAGAGATTTCTCTTGATTATAAAGACACAAAATCATTTTTGAATATTCGTTTTGTGAGAGATGGTGTTAATAAATTGAGAATTAATTTTCCTGCTGTTGGTAATTATCCTTTGACACAAAATACTACAACAGATTTGTTCGCTTGTATTCACAATGTGTCAGAAGAGATTGTTTCTGGAACACTTCGATTGAAAATAGTAGATGAATTAGGAAAAGAAATTTATAGTAAAGATTGGGAGGGATTTGTGGGTGGAGATATGATGGGTATTGCAAGTCAATTTGTGCCAACTAAAAAATATACAAACTTTTCAATAATAGCTGAACTACTTCAAGATGGAAAAGTTGTTGAAACTGATACTGTAAAATATTCTTGTGAAAACTTTAATTCATGCGAAGAACCTGAAAAACAAAGTCTATTTACAGATCAAATAAAAATGATTGTATCAGGAGCTGTTGTCCTGCTAATTTTGCTAGCACTAATCTTTATGAGAAAAAAGAGTAATAAGGGAGAAGAGTTGAATGTATAATATGAAGAATGGTTTATTAAAAATAAACATAACAACATTGGTATTAGTTGCAGTTTTTCTGCCAACAAACTTTGCAAAAGCTGACAGTGTGATGTGGAATCAAACAGTGGCCCTAACTTTTGAAGTTAGTCGACCAGATAATAGTGTTTATAAACGTTTGCAAACAGTTCGTAATCCTAATTTTCAAGTTAAATATAACGCACGTGTTCTAAATGTGGACACTGGTCAAGTGCTTTCTTGTGGTTCAAAAGTTGCGCCAGGTACAAAAGTTAGGTTTGAGTTTATTCCTCACGAATACACCGATGTGGCTTGGTTTGGTACGGGTACGAGGTATGACTCACCTTATGGAAGTTGGAATTTAAATGCTGAAAGAAGTGCTGGTTCAATCTGTCAGGAAAAGAATTTTTATCTTGTAAATAAAATTAATGACGAAGAGGAAGTGGCGGCAGGTGCTCGTATAAGAATAAATAATTATATTGATTTCTCAGTGAATCCTCCAACAAAAACTATATATGGTTTAAATGATGTTGCAGGATGTCAGACTTTAAATAATGGAAACGTGGAGTGTGATGTTGATGAAGAAAAAACATTGTCTGCTCAGTTCAATTTTGCTGAAACATTTGGACAAATGTACTATGGTTTTAAAAGATTGAAAGATGTCGCAAATCCTGTAGACAAGTGTTACCTTAGTCAAAATCCTCTCTATATTCCGAGCATAAATTCTAACGTATCCCTTAATATTGCTAGAATTATTGTTCCTACTCACACAATACCTTGTACGATAAATGTTGCAGATTCAAACACTAATACACCACCAAACGCTCCCTCAATCAGTGTAAAGAACAACACAGACAACAGTTGTATATCAGGAGCAACTATCTCATACAACGTAACAGCAGTAGATAGAGACACAGACCCTGAAGACTCACAAATCAGATATCTAATTGACTGGGATAGTGATGGATCTGCAGACCAAATAGTTCCAAGCACAGGATATTTACAATCAAACACAACACAGACATTTAACTTTGTAACAAGAGATGATGAAGAGCAAACATTCAAAGTCGCAACACAAGACAAAGGAGGACTAATGTCTTCTTGGGTATCATTCAGAGCGGCAAGATGTGTGAATGAAGAGTTAATTATTGATCCTAATCTGACAGATACATCAACAGTGGACACATCGATCTATGGACCAGGAGAGGTAGAGTTCTCTCTAAACCCGTCTATTACAAACACAACTTGTCGTGCGACATGGTCTTCTGAAAATGTATCAACATGTTCTCTATATAAAAATGGTGGATTATTGCAAGAAGTGGAAGTGTCTGGACAACTAGACTTAACACCTGGAAGATACGAGCTGCGATGTCGAGAGTTGCGTGGAGGTGGAACAATTACAGTATCAAAAGAACAAACATGTTTCTTGAATCCTGACTTTAGGGAGTTGTAGAATAACTAAAAATAGAATTAGTATAAAGAAATTGTTTTATCCAACATCTTTTGATAATTAAAATTTTCTTCAACTCTAGTTTTTAGATTTTGAGCAGTTGTTTTTGTTTGCTCATAATTTTCAATTGAATTTTTTATAGCTTCAGCTAGAGATTTGTAATTTTCTGGTTCAACTATTTTTCCAAATGATTCATTTGAAATAATTTCTGGAAGACCACCAACTTTAGTGGCAATTACAGGAACATCTCCAAGACCTGCTTCTAGTACTACAAGTGCCAAAGCTTCTGATCGAGAGGGAAGTATAAACAAATCAAAAGCTTTTAAATATTTTGCTGCATTGTCCAAAAAACCAAGTAAAATAACCTTATTTTCAAGATTGTAATTTTTGATTTGTTCTTCTAATTCTTTTCTAATATGACCTTCACCGATAATTACAATTTGCGCATCAATATTCGCTTCAATACTTTTAATTGCATCAACTAAAATATCCAGACCTTTAATTGGATGAAGCTCTGCGATTGTCCCAACTAAAAATTTATCTGGATTAATATTCTGATTTATTTCTGCCAGAATTCCACGAGCTTTTGTTTTGTCGTAAAAATCAATTTCTTTTACACCGTTGTGAATGATTGTAATTTTGTTTGGGGTAAAAGGCCATCCAAAAACTTGTTTTTTAATATTTTCAGAGACTGCGATTGTTTGGTCACACAACATTATTGTCAGCCAGTGTATAAATTTAATTATTGATTTTGAAATAAACCCTCGGTCTTCATTGAAAGCCCATCCATGCGCAGTAAAAATTATTTTTGGCACACCGCTTAGTCTTGCCGCAAACCCTCCCAATGCTCCAATCTTCGAACTATTTAAATGAACGACATCGAAATGATTTTCATTGAAAAAATTATATAAAAATTTAAATGATCCAATGTCTGATGTTGTGATAAGTTTGTTGCTAAGGTTGGGGATGTTTACCACGTGAATTTCACTTTCAATTAACTTTTGTTTCAAAATTCCATTTCCTCCAAGCGCAACATAAACTTCAAATAGATTTTTGTCTAAACTAGTTGCTAGTTCGTATACATATTTTTGCGCTCCGCCAAAATTTGATTTTGTGATGATGTAACAGATTTTTGTTTTTTGCATATTTTTAAAAAGACTAAATTGGAGACCGATTGCACTTCGGCTACAACTTTGTATTATAAGTACACCTTATATTAGGGTCTAAAATGACTATTGTAAATAAACGCGAACCATTGCTTTTACTGCTAGGAGACCTAGTATTTTTCTTCATCGCACTGTGGCTTACGCTATTTGTTCGTTATTTTGAGCTCCCAAATTACGAAAGATTCATTTCTCACGCAGAACCTTTTTCAATTTTATTTTTAATTTGGATTGTTTTCTTTTACATCGCTGGGCTTTACGAAAAGCACACTATTTTTCTCCGAAACAAACTTCCTTCAATAATTTTAAACACACAAGTCGTAAACAGCTTAGCGGCGGTTTCTTTCTTTTATTTGGTTCCGTTTTTTGGAATTACACCGAAAACAAACCTTTTTATTTATTTAGTTATTAGTTTTGGCTTGATTGTGTTGTGGAGATTGTTTATTTTCCAAAAAGTATTTTTTAGCAAAAAGAAATTCTCAGCGATTTTGATTGGTTCAGGCGAAGAGATGAAAGAGTTGAAAAATGAAGTGAATCAAAATGACCGGTATGGTTTTTCTTTTGTGCGAACTATTGATGTGCGCGAATTGGATCAAATTGATTTTCAAAGGGAAGTTTTGGATGTTGTTTATTCCGAAGGAGTTTCATTGATTGCTGTAGATATGCGAGATCCTGCGATTGAGCCGATTGTCCCTCAGCTTTATAATCTGATTTTCTGTGGAATTCAATTTATCGACACACACAAAGTTTACGAAAGTATTTTTGATAGAATCCCGCTTTCAATTATTGGATACAGTTGGTTCTTGGAAAACATTTCTTCGAAATCTCATATTGTTTACGATACTTTCAAAAGAATTATGGATGTTACCGTTTCAATTCTTTTTGGTTTGTTTACTTTAATTTTTTATCCTTTTGCCTTGCTTGCGATTTTAATCGAAGATGGTGGAAAATTTTTTATCATTCAAGAAAGAGTTGGGAAGGGCGGAATCAGATTTAAGTTGTTGAAGTTTAGAACTATGACTAACAATAATGACCGTGGAGGATGGCCAGGTGACGAAGGTGAAACAAATAAAATTACTCGCGTTGGATCATTTTTGCGAAAAACTAGAATTGATGAATTCCCACAACTTTGGAATGTTTTGAAAGGCGATGTTTCTTTGATTGGGCCACGTCCAGATATTATTGGAAATTTTGAAACACTTGTTAAAGAAGTGCCGTATTACACGATTCGAAATGTGGTGAAACCTGGGCTTTCTGGTTGGGCTCAGACTCATCAGGATATCGTTCCTCATTCTATTGAAGAAACAAAAGCACGCCTTGCTTATGATCTTTATTACATTAAAAATCGATCTTTTATTTTAGATATCAAAATTGCGTTGCAGACTATTAAGACGCTTTTGAGTAAGGTGGGGCGGTAAGATTAGATTTTTTGTTTAATGCAGATTTGTGATAATCTATTTGAATATGGAATCTGAGAAAAAAGTTATTTTTATTACGGGTGCAGCGGGGTATGTGGGTGCGATGCTTGTGGATCAATGGAATGATCGAGAAGATGTAGCAAGAATTATTGGAATAGATAAAGAGCCTCTACCAGAACTTCTAAAAGACAAAAATAAACTTGAATATATTCAAGCAAACTTAGCCGATGATACTTGGCAAGATAAAGTGCGCGCTGCAAAACCAGAAGTGATTATTCACACAGCGTGGCAAATTCGCGAAATGTATGGAGAAAAAGCAAAACAATGGGATTGGAACGTAAAAGGCTCTGAAAATGTTTTTGATTTAGCTTTTGACACTCCTTCTGTAAAAAAACTAATCCACTTTTCAACGGTCTCTTCATATGGAGCTTTTGCTTCAAACTCTATTGATCACCGAATAAAAGAAGATGAACCTTTTAGAGAGGATAAATATCTTTATGGAATTGAGAAAAAAGCTGCCGAAGAAAAATTAAAAGACAAAGCGCCAGCAGATGGTCCACAAGTTTTCATTGTCCGCCCGGCAGCTATCACTGGTCCTCGTGGAAGATTTATGAAAATAAGATTCGGTTTGCAATCAGCGCTATCTGGGCAATTAGATAAAAAAGATTTCTTCTACAACATTGTTTCAAAATTAGTTTCTTTTGTGCCGATTACAAAAGGTTGGTGCCGACAATTTATTCATGAAGATGATGTTGCAGATATCATCACAATGTTTACGTTCGATAAATTAGAAGGAAAATACGAAGTTTTCAACATTTGCCCTCCTGGAGAAATTGTTCGAGGAAAAGATATGGCAAAAGCTGTAAATAAAAAATCTATTTCAATTTCGCCTTTGATAATTCGAATAGGATTCTTTTTCTTGTGGCATCTTTCTAGGGGAAAAATTCCAACATCAAGAGGCGGATGGAAGTTTTACTCTTATCCTGTAGCAGTGGATGGTTCAAGACTTACACAAAAATATGGATATCAGTACAAACATCACTCCCTAGATGCTTTCACTAAAAAAGAAGGACGATATGCGAAATACGCTACGTCAAATAGCGCAAACTAAACTTTTCTGTATAATGCACCCATAATATGAAATCAAGAATAATAGCCGGAATATCGATAATTTTAGTTGCTTTGATTGCTTTCTTTGCTTTAGATTCAAATAAAAATTTTAGTTATGGATTGGATTTAAGTGGTGGAACTCGACTTACATACAGTGCAGACACAAGCCAAGTCGATCAATTTGAAGTAAATGGTGCGATGGATGTGTTGCGACAAACTATTGAAAAGAGAATCAATATCTTTGGAGTTTCAGAACCGATTGTGAGTGTGGAAAATGCTGGTTCATTTTCAGATGATAAAAATCAAAACCGTCTTTCTATAGAATTACCTGGAGTGACAGATGTTGAATCAGCTATCAATTCTATTGGAGCAACTCCACTTTTGGAATTTCGTTTAGAAAAAGAAGATACACAAGATAGATTAGCTTTGCTTTCTCTTGGTACACCAGAAAGTAGAACTCCAGAACAAATCAAAGATGTAATTTATAATTCATATGTATCGAGCGGTTTGACTGGAGGGCAACTTGAAAGAGCAACTGTTGTGTTTGGGCAACAAGTTGGTTATGCGCAAATTTCTTTGAAGTTTAATTCAGATGCATCAAAACTTTTAGCGGATATTACTCGCGAAAATATGGGAAAACAAATGGCGATTTTCTTGGACGGGAATATTCTTTCAGCTCCAGTGATTCAAGCTGAGATTTTTTCAGGAGAGGCACAGATTACAGGAGATTTTTCTCCAGAAGAAGCTAAAGAGTTGGTACAAAATTTAAATTTTGGAGCACTTCCTCTTCCGATTAGTTTGATTGAAACAAATACAATCGGTCCGTCACTTGGGCAAGAAACTCTTCAGGCGGGAACAAAAGCTTTAATGATTGCTTTTGCATTAATTTTTATATTCTTGGTTGCGATTTATAGAATTTACGGACTTGTGGCGACGATATCTTTGGCTTCGTATGTCTTAATAATGCTTGGACTTTTCAAATTTATTCCTGTAACCCTGACAGCTTCTGGTATTGCTGGATTTATTCTTTCTATTGGTATGGCAGTGGATGCGAACGTTTTGATTTTTGAAAGAATCAAAGATGAGAAAAAGAAAAATAAATCTAAATTTGAAACTATTAGTGAAGGGTTTAATCGGGCTTGGCCTGCTATCAGAGATGGAAACTTCACGAGTCTTATTTCAGCTGTGATTTTGTTCTGGATGTCTGATGCTTCTGTTGTGAAAGGATTTGCACTGGTATTTGGATTAGGTGTTTTGGTGTCTATGTTAACAGCTGTATTTTTAACAAAAAATCTACTACTCGCATTTGTTAAACAAAATAATAAATAAATATGTTTGCAATAAAAAACAAAAAAATATTTTACATAATCTCAATTGCTCTAACTGTGGTGGCTGTTGTTTCGATTTTTGCTTTCGGATTGAAACCAGGAATCGATTTCACTGGTGGATCAATTTTGGAAGTTTCTTTTCCAAATGAAAAACCAACACAATCAGAAATTGAATCTGCTGTAAGTGCTGCTAATTTAGGAAACTTTGTTGTGAGAAGTGCCGGAGAAAATGGTTATTTGATAAAAATGGCAACAATTGATGATGCTACAAAAAGATCATTAGAAGATGCTTTTTCAAAAAATGGACAAATTCAATTTGTTGAAGAAAAGTTTATTACGGTAGGACCGACACTTGGAAAAGAATTAACTTCGAAATCTTTGGTGGCAGTGCTTTTGGTGCTTATAGCAATCACAATGTATGTTGCATACGTGTTTCGATCTGTTTCAAAGCCTGTTTCATCTTGGAAATATGGTTTCGCGACAATAATCGCTTTGGTTCACGACGTTATTCTAACAATCGGATTTTTTGCAATATTAGGAAAATTTGCTGGTGTAGAGATTGATACACTTTTTGTGACTGCGATGCTTGTGGTACTTGGATATTCTGTGAACGATTCAATTGTTGTTCTTGATCGTGTGCGAGAAAAATTGAGCGACACAAAAGAAGAAGAGAGAGGTATTAATTTTAAAGAGTTGGTAGGAACTTCATTGAAAGAAACAGTCGCAAGATCTTTGAATACAACAATCACAACTCTGCTTTCTCTTGTGGCTTTGTATATTTTCGGAGGAGAAACTACAAAAAACTTTTCACTAGCGCTTATCATCGGAATTGCCGCTGGTGCGTACTCTTCAATCTTCATTGCTCCTCAACTTCTGGTTACATTTTTTGAAAGAGGAAAAAAGAACTTGAAAAAATAAATAATAGGAGTAGAGTTTTTTCAGAAAGGAACTTTTTATTATATATGAGAAATGAACTGCTTGACGGGCTCGTGCCAGGTGCTGCCGAACAACAAACGGAGCAAAAACTTAAATCTCAACAACAGTTTGAGAGTCTAAAAAAGATCAGCTTACCAGTTGACCAAAGATTCAAGCTCTGCGGATGTCCTGTGGAGAAAAAATGTTTTTGTGATACTGCTTCATGAATCTCTTAAAAGACCCCTCTACGGAGGGGTCTTTTTCTTTTTTAATAGACATGCTTTAATTATTTAGTAAATGAAAAATATTAATTGTACAGAAATGAAACACTTTGAAACCCGATATATTGTCGGTGCAGATTTGACTTTTCCGTATGAAATAAACTCCTAAAATTATTTTTCTCGTATGTAAAAGCCAGCTCTGCACAAAATGCAGAGCTGGCTTTCGTTTAAATGACTTAAACGATTGTCGTTCCTTAATAAAAACCGAAAAAACAAATGAGTATTGTAAAAGAGCCCCCAAATAAAAAAGGTGGTCGCAGGATCATCTACAAACTGAATGTTATGCAAACAAAAGAAGGTTCGTCAGCGACTTATGTTCGCCTGGAGGGTCTGATTGCTGTGCCGACTATTCTTGTAAAAAACTTGACCAGAAGGGAGTTATTCATTTTCCTGCAAAACAGGAAAATTGTTGGAGAAGCTTCTCTTCTGGATGAGGGAAACTTGGGTTGAAAAACTCAATCTTTTCAGGTCAAAACACTCTGTGTTTTGACCTGATTTTTATCTATAATTTAAGCCATATTTTAGCATGTGGATAAAGCTTGACCTTATAGTATATATGCGTATAATGCTTACCACTCCCATAAGAGAGGAGTTTAAAAAGAACATTGTCAATTTAATACTGGTAAGAATCACATAAACATTGTTTTGTTTATAGGTTCCAAAAATTCCAATACAAAAACAACAATTCCAGGAATAACCAAATTAGCAACAGAACAAAACAAATTACAGAGTCACGACTTTTTGATTTGTTTCGTTCACTTAAATTTAGAGTTTGATCCTAGCTCAGGATGAACGCTGGCGACGTGGATAAGGCATGCAAGTCGAACGAGGCTTAGAGCCGAGTGGCAGACGAGGTAGTAATACGTAGGAATGTACCCTGAAGTCAGGAACAACTATGGGAAACCATAGCTAATACTTGATAGTCCTTTCGAGGTAAAGCTTTAGCGCTTTAGGAACAGCCTGCGGGGTATCAGCTTGTTGGTAGTGTAAAAGACTACCAAGGCTATGACGCCTAGGGGAGGTGAGAGCCTGACCCCCACCGATGGTACTGAGACACGGACCATACACCTACGGGTGGCCGCAGTCGAGAATCTTCCGCAATGGACGAAAGTCTGACGGAGCGACGTCGCGTGATCGATGAAGTCTCTAGGGATGTAAAGATCTTTTATGAGGGAGGAAAAATTTGACGTTACCTCATGAATAAGGGGTTGCTAAACTCGTGCCAGCAGCAGCGGTGATACGAGTGCCCCAAGCGTTATCCGGAATTATTGGGCGTAAAGGGTCCGCAGGCGGATCTATTAGTCGATTGTTAAAGCTCCCGGCTCAACTGGGAAAATGCAATCGAAACGGTAGATCTAGAGGATGTGAGAGGTGTACGGAACTCATGGTGTAGGGGTGAAATCCGTTGATATCATGGGGAACACCGAAAGCGAAGGCAGTACACTGGCACATTCCTGACGCTCAGGGACGAAAGCGTGGGTCGCGAAGGGGATTAGATACCCCCGTAGTCCACGCCCTAAACGATCCTGACTAGATTTGGGGAGTATCGACCCTCTCCGAGTCGTAGCTAACGCGTTAAGTCAGGCGCCTGGGTAGTACGACCGCAAGGTTAAAACTCAAAGGAATAGACGGGGACTTGCACAAGCGGTGGATCATGTGGCTTAATTCGTAAATAAACGAAGAACCTTACCAGGGCTAGAAATCTAATTGAATACTTAGGGAAACTTAGGTAGCCTTCGGGCAATTAGACAGGTGATGCATGGCCGTCGTCAGTTCGTGGCTTGAGCTGTTCCCTTAAGTGGGGTAACGAACGCAACCCTCGTCGTATGTTACAAGTGTCATACGAGACCGCCCCCGCTTCAGCACATAAATTTTATTTATTTGTGAATTGAAGCGGGGGAGGAAGGTGAGGATGACGCCAGGTCCGCATGTCCCTTGATGCCCTGGGCTGCACACATGATACAATGCCTGCTACAAAGAGACGCAATATCGCGAGATGGAGCAAACCTTCAAAAGCAGGCCCAATTCGGATTGTAGGCTGCAACTCGCCTACATGAAGCCGGAATCGCTAGTAATCACAGGTCAGCCATACTGTGGTGAATACGTTCTCAAGTCTTGTACTCACCGCCCGTCAACTCAAGGGAGTTGGGAGCACTCGAAATCTTAGTTTATCTGGGACTACAGTGAACTCAATAACAGGGAGTAAGTCGTAACAAGGCACGGGTAGCGGAAGCTGTTCGTGGATTAATTCAAGTGAAAACACGTCTAAGCAGCATTGCTGTTTAAACTTAGACGGTCGATTTCTGTGCCTCGATCGAGCACAGAAGGAAAATTGCATTTTTTCCCTAAAGTATGCACAGACAGGGAGGAAAGACTCCTAAGTGAGCGAAACAAATCAAGTAGTTGTGTCGTTTCTTGCCAGTATTAAATAGATAATTTTCTCTTAAATTATAGAAATAAAAGCACTGATTGACTCAGTGCTTTTATTGTTGTATAATTATGGAAGATGAAAAACCGTTCTTCGCATGGTCGTGAGATCACCATTGGTGATCTCTTCGTTTTGGTCGCAATCATTTGCGGCTTACTGTGTTGTGTTTATGGCGCAATGCAACGAGGGATACAGTTCAAGGACACTGTCTCAAAAGTGTCCCAAATCAAGCCGTAAAAAGCTTTTGAATTGTATCCTTTAAAAGAGGTCCTCGGACCTCTTTTTTCTTTTTACAAACCAGTATTATTTTGTTATAGTCTCTTTCACACGAATATGCGCGTGTAGCTCAGGTGGTTAGAGCGCGTCACTGATAATGACGAGGTCCCAAGTTCGAGTCTTGGCATGCGCACAAAAATATGAAAAATATTTTTCAAAAAAGTAATACTTGTTGTACAAGCAAACAATTGTGTTTAGCTTGTATTCTTGTATAAAAATTCTCCTAATTTAAATAGATAAAAGACTACCAGCTGAACAGAAGCTGGTTTTTTATTTGGTGGATGTTTGGCAAATTATAATTAATATAAATAATATGAGTGCAAAGAAAATACTTGTAATGGGATTACCGGGTTCAGGAAAAACTTATTTTTCTGAAAGATTAGTTCCAAAAATAAACGCTGTACATTTAAACGCCGATAAAGTTCGGGAGAAATTTAACGATTGGGATTTTTCAGAAGAAGGAAGATTGCGACAGTCAAAAAGAATGTCAGATTTGGCAGATGAAGAAATTAAAAATGGAAATCACGTTGTGGCAGATTTTGTTTCGCCAACAAAAGAATCTAGAGAAATTTTCAATCCAGATATTGTGATTTGGTTGGACACGATTTCCGAAGGTCGATTTGAAGATACAAATAAAATTTTTGTTGCTCCGGAAAAATTTGATTTTAGAATCACTAGTCAAAACGCAGATTATTGGTCAGCTTATATTTCGAAAAGAATTTTGGGAACTGGTTGGGATTCAAAGTCTCCGACAACACAGCTTCTTGGTCGGTGGCAGCCGTGGCATGAAGGGCACCGTGCTTTGTTCGAAAGAGCGATAGAAAAGACAGGACAGGTCTTTTTGATGATCAGAGACGTACAAGGCGTAGGGGACAATCCTTTTGATTTTGAATCTGCCGCTGCGAGAATCCGTGAAGATTTGTCAGATAAATTTGAAGAAGATGTTGATTATAAAATTCAGCTTGTACCGAATCTTGTGCATATCACATACGGTCGAACTGTGGGGTATAAAATAGAACAAGAATTTTTGGGCGAAGAATTAGAAAGTATTTCTGCGACGAAAAAACGGGAGGAGTTGAGGGAAAGAGGTGAGTTGACATAGTCTTTAATTTGTTTTAATCTCAGCAAAAGAAAGAGCTCATTAAAACAATTGGGCATTTATAGATGAAGAATAATTCTAAAAAATATAAGGCGATTATCCAACTACTATTCATATTGGTTGGGGGTTGCGCTCTGTGTGTTTGGCTCTTGATGCTCCTCTGGAACTTTTCCGAGGTAGGTATGATGAGAAAAATTCTCAACACGGTCGGACATGAACCGGAAAAGGTGTTTGTGGACTTTCCTGAAAGTAAGATTTTTGGTGAAAGGATTTTCTATCAAGAAAAGATTTCCTCAACCATGTCTGCGGGTGATCCTATTTATAAACAGGAAATAACCTACAAGGCTTTTCTAGATTTGAGCGTTAGTGAAGTCTATGCAGTTTCTAGTCACAATGTCGTTGGACAGAAATTGAATGTCACTTTAACCGGGAATGCCGTTGATGGTGTCATGCGATACTACGCTGAAGTTGAAAAGGAAATCGATATACCGGAAGGAAAGCGGTTTGTTGATCTCAGGTATGTTGATGAAAAGCTAGAGATAAGTCTACAACCCGATTTGGGTGTAGCATCTTGGAGGCTGGTTGTTGAGCGAGTAATTTACTTCGTTATCTTCATTGTTCTCTTGATCATACTTTTGATGGAATTTTTACAAACAAAAGAAGCCAAAGATGATTTAGATCACAAGAATAGTTTGTTAAATGAAAAGAGAGACAAAGTTTTCTCTTTAGAAATCGAAATGACTAAGCTAAAAAGGGAATCGAAATTGAAAGTTGATTCTCTGGAGGATGAGCTGTCTAATGTAAAAAGTCAGTTGGCAGAAATGAAATCTCAAAAAGCTGATGAGGGTGGCTGTGGCGACGGCTGAAGCTAAACACATAAACCCAACGTTCCTTGTGAGCGTTGGGTTTTTTCTTTATTTGTGGTAAATTAGCAGTCTTATTTTAATTAAACGAACAAGAATGAATAATTTACGAAACGCGAAAATTGTAGGAAAGATTGCAGATAACAATGCAGAACCAGCTTTTATCAAGGCACTTTTTGAAACGGGTGTTGATGTGTCATGGTTGAATACTGCTCACCAAGACGAACCAGCAACTCTGGAGGTAATGGAAAAAATTCGCGCTATTTCTACTGATGTTCCTATTCTTATCGATACAAAGGGTCCTGAAATCCGAACAAAAAATATTGAGAATCCTATTGAACTAAATGCCGGAGAAGAATTTGTTATCACAGGAGATCTGTCTGTGACAGGTGAAAAAGTTATTTACGCTGCTTATGAAAATTTAGCCGGAGAAGTTCCTGTTGGATCAATGATTCTAATTGATGATGGAGAATTTGCGTGCGAAGTAAAATCTATTGATGGTACAAAATTAATTTGTATTGCTGGTAACTCTGGAAAAATTAAAAACAAAAAAAGTATAAACATTCCTGGTGTTCATATTGAACTTCCTGCACTTTCTGAAAAAGATAAAGGTTTCGTACATTTCTGCGCAAAAAACGATGTTGACTACATCACACACTCTTTTGTCCGAAGTAAAAAAGATATTGATGAAATAAAAGAAATTCTAAATCAATATGATAATCACGATGTGAAAATTATTGCGAAAATTGAAAACCGAGAAGGTTTTGAAAATCTTGATGAGATTCTAGAAAACTGTGAAGGTTTGATGGTGGCTCGTGGAGATCTTGGAGTAGAAGTTCCTTTTGAAGAAGTGCCTTACATGCAAAAAAGAATGGTTGAGAAGGCAATCCAAATGGGAAAAATTGCGATTGTTGCAACACAAGCTTTGCACACAATGATTGAAAATCCACGACCAACTCGAGCGGAAGTTTCTGATATTGCAAACTCAGTTCTAGACGGTGCAGATTCAGTTTCAATGAGTGGAGAAACAGCTTACGGAAAATATCCTCTAGAGTCTGTAAATGCTATGGCAAGAATTATGAAAATGACAGAAGCGCATCGAGGAGAATTAAATTTCACAGAGTCTCGACCATTTTCAACTCACCCTCTACACGTTGTTACAGAATCAGTCGTATTCACAGCTGATGCATCAAAAGCGGTAGCAATTATCGTTCCTTGCACTACTTCAAAAATTGCACAAGCACTTTCAGTTTTTCGACCAGATACTCCAATCTTTGCTTTCTCATCAGATAAAAGAGTTGTACGAGAATTGAGAATGTCATATGGTGTTCATTCAAAATTTGTTGAAGGATCAAATCAAATTGAACTTTTGAAAAATGGTTTGAAACAAATTGAGTTAGCTGAAACAGATCGAATCGTAGTTGTGACTCCAGAAAATGATGACGCTGAGTCTTTTGACATTGACGTTATCACAGTTTCTCAAGCATTGAAGAAATAATCTGTTAGAATAATTCTTCATGAGCAAAGAAGATTACTATCAAAAAAAACTTGAAGCACTAGCTGATAAAGACTTTAGAATTTTTGAAAGACCAGAGTTAATAAAAAATCCTAAACAATTTCATATTGTTGGAGTATGTGGGACTGCAATGGGTGCATTGGCAGGTCTTCTTTGCGAAAAAGGATTTAAAGTTTCTGGTTCTGATCAGGTGTGTTATCCTCCGATTTCAACAATGCTTGAAGGGTTAGATGTGCAGACACATTTTGGAAATTTTGAAGTAAAAAATATTGGTGATGCTGATGTGATTGTGATTGGTAATGTGGCTCGTCCACAAAATCCTGAAGCACAATTTGCACGAGAAAATAAATTAGTTCAAACCACACTGCCAGAAGTTTTGCGTGAATATATTTTTGAAGATGCTCTGCGAATCGTAGTTGCTGGTACTCATGGTAAAACTACAACAACAGGTTTGATTGCCGAAATTTTTGAAACAGCCGGAGCACATCCTGGATTTATGATTGGCGGAGTTCCACAAGGAAAAGAGCACGGCTTTGCACTAGGTGCGGGAGAGTTTGCTATTTTTGAAGGAGACGAATACGACACTTCATATTTCAATAAGATGCCGAAGTTTTTGCAGTACGGCGCACATACCGGAATTGTGACTTCTATAGAATTGGATCATTTGGATATTTATTCTGATTTAAATGATTATCGAAGAGCATTTGAGTTTTTTGTTAAAGAAATTCCAGAAGATGGTTTTCTTTTTGTGAATGGAGATAAAGACGAAACTCGTTCACTTTCTTTGAGTTCAAAATCACATGTGATGACTTATGGTCTTTCAGAAAACAATGATATTTTTGCGCGGAATTTGAAAAAAGAAAACGGAATGCAGACTTTTGATTTTATGTATCACGGTGCTTCTTTAGGGCAAATAGAAACTTCACTTTCAGGAAATCATAATGTCGCAAATATTTTAGCTGCAGTGGGTGTGGCCCTTGCTCATGGATTGAGTTTTGAATTTATAAAGAAAGGTGTGAAAAATTTTAAAGGAATGAAGCGACGGCAAGAAATTGTTGGTGATATAAATGGTGTTTTGTTGATTGATGATTTTGCTCATCATCCAACAGCTGTGCGAGAGACTTTGCTTGGTATAAAACAAAAATATTCAGATAAAAGAATTGTTGCACTTTTTGAACCACGATCGAATTCAAGTAGAAAAAAAGTTTTTGAAAAAGATTATATAAATTCTTTTGATAATGCCGATTTAGTTTTTATAAAAGTACCGCCTTTTAGAGAAGGCGATGTGGTGGAAGATTTTATGGATGCAAATTTTGTCGCTCAATCAGTTTCGGAAAAAGGAATTCCTATGCAAGTGGCTGAAAATGTTGATGATTTGGTAAAAAAAGTCTTACCGGAAATTCGAGAAGGGGATTTAATTATAATGATGTCGAATGGAGCTTTTGATGGACTTCAAGCGAAACTGCTTGATAAATTGAAGCAAAAGTCATAATCTCTGTATATGTCTATTTTATATGTAGTGGCGACACCAATCGGAAACCTAGAAGATATTACACTTCGGGCTATTCGTATTTTGGGTGAGGTGGATTTTATTTTATGTGAAGACACTCGGGTTACAAGAAAACTTTTATCTCATTATGAAATAAAAAATCCAACTATTTCTTATCATTCAAATTCAAAGATTGATAAACTTGAAAAAATAATTGAACTTTTAGAAGAAGGAAAAAATCTTGCCCTTGTGTCTGATGCTGGTACTCCTGCTATTTCTGATCCAGGTGTTCAATTGATCGAAAAAATTCGAGAGAAAATTCCAGATACAAAAATTCTAACTGTTCCTGGAGCGAGTGCTTTAACTGCTGCTGTTTCTATATCAGGCGCTCCGACAGCCCGGTTTCAATTTTTAGGATTTCTTCCTCACAAAAAGGGACGAGAAACTATTTTTAAAGAAATTTCTACTTCAGATGAGACTGTGATTTTTTATGAATCTCCTCATCGGATTATTAAAACTTTGGAATCGCTTGTGTCACACGCCCCGGAAAAAAATATCACAATTGCTCGTGAACTTACCAAAATTTACGAAAGTGTCGTGATTGGGAAGCCTGCTGAAGTTCTGGCGCACTTTGATGAAAACCAAGAAGAAATACGCGGTGAATTCGTTGTGATTGTGTCTGAGTAAAAAATGTTTATAATATCCTTATGATTGGAGGATATAAAATGTTGATGTGGATTGGAATTTTAATAATTGTTTTACCGTTTATTGGAATACCTTCTCTTTGGAAAGAAATAATTTTATTTTTAGTTGGGATGATTTTTGTTGCTCAATCAATTTTTATGCGTCATGAAGAAAAGAAGTATTTTGAAAAAAAAGAAGATAAGGTTTTTATAGAGAATAATTTGCAACATGAGTAAAAAAAATAAAAATAATTCGGGTTTTATTTGGCTGCTGGTTTTGGCAGTTATTTTTGTGATTATAAGTCTTGCCGTGGGTCCTAAAATATTTGCTGTAAGTTATGATAAAGATTCTGGTAGACCGATTCAAGAAGAAAATTCTGAAGAAGATACAGAAGTTGTGAAAGAAGTTTCTTCACACATAGCGCTACCAAACGCAGTGAAAGCAATTTACATGACATCTTGTGTTGTGGGTACAAAAGATTTCCGCGCAAAACTTGTTGCTCTAGCAGAAGAAACAGAAGTAAATGCAATTGTGATTGATATCAAAGATTTTTCTGGAACACTTTCTTTTGCTCCAAAAAGTGACAGATTGAAACCAGCTTGGGATGCAGCACAGTGTGGAACTTCAGATATGAAAGAGTTTATTGCAGAGCTTCATGAGAAAGGAATTTTCGTTATTGGAAGAATTACAGTTTTCCAAGATCCTTTTTATACAAAACTTCATCCAGAAGATGCGGTGAAGAGAGCGAGTGATGGAGCTGTTTGGAAAGATCATAAAGGATTATCTTTTGTGGAAGTGGGTGCAAAGAGATATTGGGATTATATTTTAGAACTTTCTCACGAGTCATACGAAATTGGTTTTGATGAATTGAATTTTGACTATGTTCGATTTCCATCTGATGGAAACATGAAAGATATTTATTTTCCATTTTCAAATGAAATTATTGTTGCAAACGGAACAAAAGGAAAACAAATTGCACTTGAAGAATTTTTCAAATTTTTAGATAAAGAATTGAGAGGGGATTTGCCAGCGGACACTTCAAAGCGACCAATTATTTCTGCCGATCTTTTTGGAATGACTACTACAAACACAGATGATTTAAATATTGGACAAGTGTTGGAAAGATCTCTTCCTTATTTCGATTACATCGCGCCGATGGTTTATCCTTCTCATTATCCGAACACTTTTAATGGTTGGGCAAATCCAAATCATTATCCTTATGAATTGATTCATTTTGTGATGGGTGAAGGTGTGCGTCGTGTAGAAGAATTTAAAAATGCATCTACAACTCCAGAACACATTCGTCCAAAAATTCACAAAGAACAATTGCGAACTTGGATTCAAGATTTTGATTATGGTGGAGACTATGGTCCAACAGAAGTGCGTGAACAAATTCAAGCGACATACGATGTTGGTCTAACATCATGGATGATTTGGGCGCCAAGTAATATCTATACGAGAGGAGCATTGTTGAATGAATAATTAGTTTAGTGTCATAAAAGATAAGGCTTTTATAAATCCTAATTTTATGATAATCATAGGTTAGGAAAAGATCATTTTATAGAACACTAAAACAATTAAATACAATGGATTCTGAACAAGTGTCAAAACTGATTAGCCCTTTTAGCGATAGGCTTAGGGAGATTAGTTTAAAAGGAGACTCTTTTGAGTTAGCTGTGAGTAAAAAAGGTGAAATGATAGTCGAAGAGCTTTTAGCTGTGACTTTAAAGTATGTTGGGTTATTTGAGGGTATTTTCAGTATCGAGGTTGAGCCTGATTATGAACTCAGTTATGAAGAGGTTTTGGATTCGACTGGTTGTACTGTTCGTTTTGTTGATGAGCAAGTCATAGAGACAATGCCAAAGAGAAAACCCGAAAGCAAATCCTTGAAAGTTTTTTTCTTCCAACTCGCTGAGAAAGTTTACATCGAAGACTTACCAGAGGAATATAAGTTGAGAGACTTAATTCCAGTTGACCCATATGCTCTTGCTGAAATTAATGAAGATAAGTTTTTTTCAGAACAGTATCCCAATGGAACTTATTGGGAGGACTCAGACGGAAAAATTTGTTACATGTTGTTTGAGCTGTGGGTAGATGGTCGAGCTGTTGTCGTTCGGCGCAGTAAAAAATATTTGGAAAAAGGATTCTGGTGTGCTGGCATTGAAAAATAAAAGCACTGCTAACCGGTACACATGTATCGGTTTTTTATTTTGTAAAAGTTTTCAACTCCAATATTTTAAAGTTGTTTGATACAATAAAGAGTAATGGAGAACCCTGAGCAAATTACATATTTTGCAGAAACAGATGCGAGAAATAAACGCATTCCGTTTGGTATAAAAGCAAAAGATCGTTCACGTCACATGTATGTGATTGGGAAAACTGGTATGGGTAAATCTACTCTGCTAGAAAATCTTGCCGTGCAGGATTTGAGAAACGGAAATGGGGTTTGTTTTATGGACCCTCACGGAAAGACTGCAGACCTACTTTTAGAATATATTCCAAAAGAAAGAATCAATGATGTGGTTTATTTCGCTCCTTTTGATACTGATTTCCCAATTTCTTTTAACGTAATGGAAGATGTGGGATACGATAAGCGGCACCTTGTTGTTTCTGGTTTGATGTCTACTTTCAAAAAGATTTGGCAAGATGCTTGGTCTGCGAGAATGGAATACATTCTTTCGAATACGCTTTTGGCGCTTTTGGAATATCCAGATTCTACTTTGCTTTCTGTAAACAAAATGTTGTCAGATAAAAATTTCCGTCAGAAAGTGGTGGACAATATTACCGATGCGTCTGTTAAATCTTTTTGGGTGGATGAGTTTGCAAAATATACAGAAAGATTTGCTGCCGAAGCTACTCCTGCGATTCAAAACAAAATTGGTCAGTTTACATCGAATCCTTTGATTAGAAATATTGTTGGTCAACCAAATTCGAGTTTCGATATTCGTGAATTGATGGATCAAAGAAAAATCGTAATCATCAACTTATCTAAAGGGCGAATAGGTGAAATTAACGCACAGCTTTTGGGAAGTATGATTGTGACAAAAATTTATCTTGCTGCGATGAGTCGCGCTGATACAAACGAAGAAGATTTAAAAAAGCTTCCGAACTTTTATTTATTTGTGGATGAGTTTCAATCTTTTGCCAATGAATCCTTTGCGGACATTTTGTCTGAAGCTCGAAAATATAAATTGAACTTAACGATTGCTCACCAATACATTGAACAGATGCCAGAAGAGGTTCGTGCTGCCGTTTTCGGAAACGTTGGTACTTTTATTACTTTCCGTGTAGGTGCGACTGACGCCGAATATTTGGAAAAAGAATTCGCTCCAGTTTTCTTGGCACAGGATATTGTGAACCTTGGTTTTACTCAAACATATTTGAGATTGATGATTGATGGAATTGGTTCTCAACCTTTTTCTGCTAGAACTCTTCCTCCAATTGCAAAAGAAGACACTAATTATGTAAAAGAGATTATTGAGGCGTCTAGAAAACAATATGCTCAACCTCGAGACTCTGTGGAAGCTAGAGTAAAAGAACTTTTGGAAGAAGGTCGTGATGCACCTAAGAAAACTGAAGATAAAAAACCTGATTTCAATAAAAAGAACAGTTTTGATAAACCAAAAAGTAATTACGACAACAAGCCTCGCGAAAACAAACCTCAAAATCAATCTGCTCCGAAAAATTATCCTCAAAATAATAATTCTTCACAACCACAGCAACAATCACAACCTCGTCCTCAACCTACTTCACCTCGCCCAATGATTGATGAAAAAACTCGTCGAGAACTGGAAGAATCTGCACACAGACAAATGATGAAAAAACAAATGGAAGAATTGCCACCAGAGCCGGAAATTTCTTTGGAGGAAGAATCTCTATCTTTGAAGTCTTTGGAAAGTAAAAAAAGAGTATTTCAAGATCCAAAACAGATTAGTAGTGAAAACAAAAATAGCTTAAAAAATGCTTTGGCTGCTGTGCTCGCAAATATGCCTGAAAATAAGGCTAAAAATGAAACTCAAGCCCAAGCTCTAGCCTCAACTCCTCAAGCAAAATCAAACGAAATTTCATCAGATGAACTGAAAGAAATACTGGATGTAAAGTCTTAAATGATTGTGCTAAGATTGCCTCTAATTATCATGAATGGTGAGATTATATTTTAAGTATTACATTAATTAATTATGTCAAAAAAAGCTTTAGTAACAGGTTTCACCGGACAAGATGGATCTTATTTGGTTGAATTTTTATTAGATAAAGGTTACGAGATATGTGGTTTCTTAAGAAGAAAAAGCTCTGATCCTTTTAGTAATTTTGATGATCCAAATATATCGAGCAAAATTAAGCTAGTGTACGGTAATTTGAGAGACGAAGGAACAATAGAGAGATTATTTCAAAATTTCGTTCCTGATGAAATTTATAATCTAGCTGCGCAGTCACATGTCGACACTTCCTTTGTGTGTCCAGAAGAGACTTGGGATGTAAATTACAATGGTTTGGAAAGATTAGTGAGACATGCTGTTTTAAAAAATCCTAATGTAAAAATTTATCAAGCTTCAACAAGTGAAATGTTTGGTGCGTCTCAACCTCCTCAAAATGAGAATACAAAATTTGATCCCGTTAGTCCTTATGCGGAGGCTAAGTTGAAGGCTCATCAGTCTGTAGTTTTGAAATATAGAAAAGAAAACAATGTTTTCATTTGTTCTGGAATTTTGTTCAATCATGAGTCGCCGAAAAGAGGTAAGCTTTTTGTGACTAGAAAAATTACTTTTGGTTTATCAAAAATAAAATTAGGACTACAAAAACATTTAGAACTTGGAAATCTTGATGCAAAAAGAGATTGGGGATTTGCTGGAGATTATGTGAATCTTATGTGGACTATGCTTCAACAGGAAGTTCCTGATGATTATGTTATTGCTACTGGAGAAATGTATTCTGTGAGAGAGTTTGTAAATAAGGTAGCTGATTATTTAGATATGCCTATCACATGGGAAGGCGAAGGTGTAGATGAAATCGGAAAAGATTCAGAGGGAAACATAATAATTAAGGTAGATAAAAATCTATATAGACCGGTAGAGACAAGTGACTTGTGTGGGGATTCATCTAAGGCTCAAAAAGTGTTGGGGTGGAAACCAAAAGTAGGAATCGATGAGCTTGTAAAGATGATGGTTGATTTTGATTTGATTGAAGCAGATTTTTTCAAAAAAAAGATGGAGTATATTAACTCACGTTAGGTCTTTGCTATTTTTATGCCTAGTTTTTTGATATAGTCTTTTCCATATGACAATTCAAACAATTTTGAGAAGAATTTTAATAGTCGGTATTTTTGCAACATTACTAATCCCTTTTATCGTAGATTCTAGTTTATATTTCCCATTTATTACAGGTAAAGCTTTTACATTTAGAATCTTAACAGAAGTAATGTTTATCGTTTGGATTGCTCTGACTCTTTTTGATCCATCTGCTCGTCCTAAGAAATCTTGCATACTATGGAGCTCGATTTCTTTCATGGTGATTGTTTTAATTGCTAATCTGCAGGGAACAAATCCGGATTACAGTTTTTGGAGTAATTACGAAAGAATGGAAGGTTATGTGACACTTGCACACTTGTTTGGATACTTCTTGGTAATATCTTCTGTGTTTAACACAAAAAAGATTTGGGATATTTTCTTGAATTCTTTTGTTGGAATAACTGTTGTTCAATCTTTTTACTCTATCTTGCAAATTACTGGAGTTTTAAAAGTCGGTCTTTCTGCTGATCGTATCGATGGAACTTTTGGAAACGCAACTTATCTTGCGGCATACATGATGTTTGGTGTATTTGTGGCCTTCTATCTATTAACAAAGGGAAGCTCTTATGCAAAGGCAAAATACTTCTATATATCAGCGATTGTATTGCAAGTAGTTACAGTTTTTTTTACAGCTACTAGAGGTACTTTTATTGCGGTGATTGGGGGATTGTTTCTAGCCATTTTAATTCTAGCTATTTTAGAACCAAAGAAAAAGTTTCTTAGATGGAGTGTTGGCGGGGCGTTGATTGCGATTGTTCTTTTTGTAAGTTTAGTTTTTGGTTTTAAAGAATCTAATCTCGTTCAACAAACTGTTCCTTTACAAAGACTTTCAGAAATTTCTTTAGATAGTGGTACAGTTCTTGCTAGAGTTATCAACTGGGGAATATCTTGGAGTGCAATAAAAGAAAAACCTCTTTTGGGATATGGTCAGGGAAATTACGGAATTATTTTTGATAATAATTACGATTCTCGAATGTGGAATCAAGAACAATGGTTTGATCGTGTTCACAATTTATTCTTTGATTGGTTAATTGCTGCTGGATTTTTAGGACTACTTTCTTACTTGTCTATAATTGGTTCAACTCTTTATTATTTATGGAAGTCTTCAAGTAATTTTTCTAATGCAACGAAAGCTTCTTTCACTGCATTGTTTGCTGCATATTTTGTGCATGTGATGTTTGTATTCGACAGTCTTACAAGTTATTTAATTTTATTCTTTATATTTGCTTTCATACATTCACAAGTTGCAAAACCAATTCCGTCTCTAGAAAAAATTAGTTTTCCTCGAAATGTTACGATTGCGATTGCGAGTTTGGTTTTAATATCAACACCATTTGTAGCTTGGGCAATAAATTCAAATGGATATTTCCAAAATACAGAAATGATGAAAGCTATTCGTCCTGCTACTGTGGAAGAAGTTAGTGTCAGCAGAGATTTATTTGAAAAATCTTTAGCTCGTAATACTTATGGTAATCAAGAAGTTTTGATGCAGTTGATTGATTTCACAAGTCGGATAATTAGAACAGATAACGTAAGTATGGAGGTGAAGCAGTCTTTTGTGGACTTGTCTGCGGTAGAAATACAAAAATATATTAATGAAAATCCTACAGATTCTAGGACAATGTTGATTGCCGGACAATTTTTAGCACAGACAGGTAATCTAGAAACTTCCTTAAAGTTTTTTGATTCTGCTATAAACATATCTCCACAGAAACAATTTATGTATCAACCTGTTGTAGAAATATTATTTCAACAAGGTAAAAATACCGAAGCACTTGAATTGATAAAAAGAGTTTACGAGATCAATACAGACAATACTTTGGTATGGGGAACTTATGTTAGATCTGCTATTAGAAGTGGTGATGAAGCTTTATACAATTCTTTGATTGAAGAAGCTTTTGCAACAGGAAGAGGGGATCGTGTGATTTATCTATCAGAATATAATTTGGAAAGAAACCCGGAGAGCGCACAAGCACACGCATCTTTGGCAGTAGCGCATTATCGAGCGGGTAATCCTGAAAGAGCCATTGAAATTTTAAATGATATTATTTTGAAATTTCCACAATCAAAAACTCAATCTGAATTAATCATCGAAAAAATAAAAGCAGGCGAAGAAGTATTTTAAGCTATTGCATTATCTGATTTATATGCTATATTAGTAATTGTGAGTGTTGCAGTACGCAGCGCCAAAAATGAATATCTGTGAAAAGACCCACGAAAGTGGGTCTTTTCATTTTAAAATTTGAATAAATATTTTTTAAATAAACACTAAATTGGCTGTTGTGGATTTATTTCTATCCGCTATAATTTGTCCTAGATTCGTTATTCGAAATGGCCGACAGCTACACTCACATTAGATATTCATTTTGGAGCTCGTACCTGCCGGCCGTTTCGGATTGTGAAATAAAAAACTCTCAGCTTGCTGAGAGTTTTTTATTTTATCTACTTAATTTTACCGTAGTTTTTTTAAAAAAATAAAATTAAATTTTCTTCGAAATAAAAATAAAATTTTCACAAAAACAAAAATAAAAAAGTTTTTTAATTTAAAAAACAAAAATAAAAAAATATTTTTTTATTTTTTTAAAAAAGTTTATCCACACATTTTGTAAAAAAAATATTGTAAGTAGTTTTCATGTGTCCGATAATTAATACATAGAGGTCGAGTATTATTTAAATACAATAATTAATCAAGACAAATGGCAACAAAGAAAAAAGCAACAAAAAAAGCAGCTCCAAAGAAAAAGGCTGTTAAAAAAGTTGTAAAAAAAGCTGTTAAGAAGACAGTAAAAAAGACAGCTAAAAAAGCAACAAAACGACCAGCTGCTAAAAAGAAGACAACAAAGAAACGATAATCGATTCTTTCAATCTCAAATACATAAAACACCTGACATGTCGCCGTGGCAGGTGTTTTATGTTATGATGCTCTCCTATGGGATTTTTATCGGGTCTGTTTAAAGACGAAAACGAAAAGATGCTAAAACGCTACGAAGCGCGTGTTCCTCTTATTAATTCTTTTGAAGAAAACCTTCAAAAACTAAGCGACGCAGAATTAAGATCTAAAACTGAAGAATTTAAAAACAGATTGCAATCAGGTTCAACTTTAGATGATATTTTGCCAGAAGCTTTTGCTGTTGTGCGCGAAGCTTCGAAAAGAGTTTCAGAAAAAAGACACTTCGATGTTCAACTTATTGGAGGAATGATTTTGAATGATGGTAACTTAGCAGAAATGCGTACTGGTGAAGGAAAAACTTTGATGGCGACTCTGCCTTCTTATTTAAATGCACTTAGTGGAAAAGGAGTTCATGTTGTGACGGTAAACGATTATCTTTCACAAAGAGATGCTGTTTGGATGGGACAAATTCATGACTTCCTTGGATTGAGTGTGGGTGTGATTGCTCAAGCTGGTTCTTTTATTTATGACTCAGCACATCAAAATTTGGATGAAGAAAGAGATGAGGAAGGTTCATTTAAAATAGTTCACGAATTTTTGCGACCAGTTACAAGAAAAGAAGCTTATGCCGCGGACATTACATATGGAACAAACAGTGAATTTGGTTTTGATTATTTGAGAGACAACATCGAATATAATGAAAATTCTTTAAGACAAAGAGGCCATAACTTCGCAATTATTGATGAAATAGATTCAATTCTTATTGATGAAGCCAGAACTCCGCTTATTATTTCTGCTCCGGCGGCGGATTCACAAGACCTTTATGGTATTTTTTCACAGATTGCAGAACAGTTAAAAGAAGATGAGGATTTTACAGTTGATGAAAAATTAAAAGCCGTTTCGATAAATGATTCTGGAATTGATAAAGCAGAGAAAGCACTTGGAGTTGAAAATATCTATACAGAAAAAGGTGTTAAATATGTGCATCATTTGGAAACTGCTGTTCGAGCTAAATCTCTTTTCAAAAAAGATAAACAATATGTGGTGAAAGATAATGAAATTGTTATTGTGGATGAATTTACTGGAAGAATGCAACCAGGACGAAGATGGTCTGAAGGACTTCATCAAGCTATCGAGGCGAAGGAGGGTGTAAAGATTCAACAAGAGTCTAGAACTTACGCTTCTATCACATATCAAAATTATTTTAGAATGTATGAAAAACTTTCTGGTATGTCTGGTACAGCAAAAACTAACGGAGAGGAGTTTTTGAAAGTTTACAATCTGGATGTTGTAACAGTTCCTCCAAACTCGCCAACTATTCGTTTGGATAGAGATGATTTAATTTTTCAAACTCAAATAGGAAAGTTTAAAGCGATTGCAAAAAAAGTAAAAGAAATCCACTCAACAGGTCAACCGGTTTTGATTGGTACTGTTTCTATTGAAACAAACGAACTACTCTCAACTTTTCTTGCTTCAGAAGGAATTCCTCATCAAGTTTTGAATGCAAAAAATCACGAACAAGAAGGTCAAATAATCGCACAAGCTGGACGAAAGGGTTCTGTGACTATTGCCACAAACATGGCTGGTCGTGGAGTAGATATTATTTTGGGAGGTGCACCATATGAAGAAGATGCTTATAAAGAGATAAAATCTTTGGGGGGATTATTTGTAGTTGGTACAGAAAGACACGACGCTCGCAGAATCGATAATCAGTTACGAGGTCGTTCTGGACGTCAGGGAGATCCAGGAGAGACACAATTCTTTGTTTCTTTGGATGATTCCTTAATGAGAATTTTTGCTTCTTCAGGTGTAAAAACTTTGATGAGTAAACTAGGCCTGCCAGAAGATCAACCTATTGAAAATAAAATTATCACAAAATCTCTAGAATCTGCTCAAACAAAAATTGAAGGTTTTAACTTTGATTCACGAAAACATATTTTAGAATTCGATAACGTTTTAAATACACAAAGAAAGTCTATTTATGAAAGAAGAAGAAAACTACTTCTGGGAGATGTTCCTTATATAGAGTCAGAATTGAAAAGACTTGCTAGTTTGGATGAAAAAGTTTCAAAAATTGTTGAAGAAAAAAAGGCAATTTTAAATGAGGAAGAATTAATCGCTGCATTGAGAAGATTGATGTTGCAATCTATTGATAATTTTTGGATAGATCATTTGGAACTGATGAGTTATTTGCGTTCAAGTGTAGGTCTGAGAGCCTATGGTCAAAGAGACCCTTTAATTGAGTATAAAAAAGAAGGTTTGCGAGTGTTTAATGAAATGCTTGCTGGTATTGATGAGAATATAATTAATCTTTTACCTCACATTGGAGCTGGAGCTTTTCAAAAAGAAGAAGAAAAATTGAAAGAGACAATGAAAAAAGCTCAAATGATTTCTAACCAAGATCAAACTTCTGAAAATAATCAAAGCACATCTCCAAAATTTGGTAGGAATGATATTGTAAAAATTGAAAAAGACGGTGAAGAAAAAGAGGTAAAATGGAAAAAAGCAGAAGAAATGTTGAATGATGGGTGGACTCTAAAAAGCTAGAAATCTAAGTCGAATAATGTTAGCATTAGGCTATGAAAAAAGCTTATATAAAAATAGCTTTAATCCTTTTTGTTTTTACCATATTTACTGCACCTTTTGATTTGTCGGCCGCTACAATACGAACTGATAAAGCGGCTAGTGTGGCTCAAGGTGAGTCTATTTTAGGAAATATTTATTTAGCTGGTGCCGAACCAAAGTTTTTAGGAAACATTGAAGGAGATGTGGTGGTTGTGGGGAATAATATCGAAATCGCCGGAGATGTGAACGGAGATGTTTTTTCTGCTGGTGGAAATTTAAATATTAAAGGAGATGTGAACGGAGATGTGAGAGTTGTGGGTGGTATTGTTGTGGTTGAGAAAAGTATTTCAGGAGATCTTGTTGTGATTGGTTCTGAAATAAAAATTCTACCAGGTGCTGTGGTGGGTGGGGATTTGATTTTGATTGGTGCGAGTGTGAGTTTAGAAAATGAAACGAATACCCACGTTCGAATAATTTCAGGTATGACATTGATTTCAGGTAAACTTGCAGGCACAGCAAATATAACTTCTGAAAAAATAGATATCTTAAAAGATGCAGAAGTGTCTGGTGATATAAGTTATTTTTCTCCTAGGCAAGCTATTTTGGAAGAGGGTTCTAAAATTTCTGGTTCGGTGAGTTTTAATAAAGTAGATTCTCTTCGAGAAAATGGTTTGGTTCAGCACACAATTGTGAGCTTCTTGAATTTCTGGATGTTATTTAGATTTGTTACTACTCTTATTTTAACTTTTGTTCTCGTTTATGTATTTAAAATCTTCTCTCAAAAAACTGCATTAAGAAGCCTTCAATCTTTTTGGAAAAGTTTATTGATTGGTTTAGTTTCATTTATATTTATTCCTGTTGCGGTGGTGATATTTTTAGCTAGTTTGATTTTGTTCCCAATCGCAATTTTATTAGGAATGGTTTATGTGGGTGTATTTATAATTTCTACTTCAATCGCGGGAATAACCTTGGGTGCGATCATGAAAAAAACTTTCTCTAAAAATAAAAATCTTGAAGTTTCATTCCAGACAGCTACTCTTGGTGTGATTGTACTAACTCTTCTGCAATTTGTTCCAGTACTTGGAGATATTACAAGATTTGTATTTATTTTAGCTGCCTTTGGTTCGGTTTGGTTTTATTTGTATGAAAAAGTACGTTGGGGGAGTGTTGTAAATAAATAACTAATAAATAAAAATGTTTGGTAAAAAAATAAAAATTGTAACTCATGATTCTAGATTTCATGCTGATGATATTTTTTCTGTAGCTGTCTTGGATATAGTTTTTAAAGGAAAAATAAAGGTTACTAGAACTAGAGATGAAAAGTTGATTAATGAGGCAGACATCGTCTTGGATATTGGAGGCGTTTATGATGCTGAAAAAAACAGATTTGATCATCATCAAAAAGAAGGTGCAGGAATAAGGGAAAATGGCATTCCTTATGCCAGTTTTGGATTAATTTGGAAGCATTTTGGTTCAAGAATTTGTAACGAAAAGGTCTGTAAACATATTGAAGAGAAAATCGTGCAACCAATCGATGCTGGAGATAATGGTCTGACTACATTTTCTGTTAATCAAGATTTTGGAGTTTTTCCTTATATTGTTCCAAACATGCTTTATTCTTTGATGCCTAGTTGGAAAGAAAAATTTACTTTTGATGAAGGTTTTTTTGAAGCAGTGGAAATGGTTAAAAAAATATTACAAAGAGAAATCGTTCGAGCAGAACACTCTTTTGAATCTGAAGAAATTATTTTAAGAGATTATGAAAAATCAGAAGATAAAAGAATTGTTGTTCTAGATAAAAGATACAGTTTTTCTGACGAAGATATTTCGAGAGCTTTATTTTCAAAGCCGGAAGTTTTATATTTTTTGAAATATCGTGAAGAGCATGATCAATGGAGTGTAAAAGCGATGAGAATAAAACCAGATGATTTCCCTTCAAGAAAACCTTTTCCAAAAGAATGGGCGGGATTGTCTGATTTAGAATTACAAAAAGTTTCAGGAGTGGGTGATGCTGTTTTTTGCCACAGAGGAATATTTTTAGCAATTGCAAAAAGTTTGGAGGGCGCTATAAGTCTGGCTAGAAAATCTTTAGAAAATTAAGTGTGGAAAAGAATAGATTGTAATATATAACAGGTCTATAATTAAAACCAGTAGATTTTGATTTACTCAAATCTATTATTAGTTAACTAATTATAAATAAATAAAATTTATGAAGAATACAAATAGAGGTTTTACATTGATTGAGTTGTTGGTTGTGATTGCAATCATCGGAATTCTATCTTCAGTTGTTTTGGCTTCGCTAAACACAGCTCGAGGAAAGGGACAAGATGCAGCTATCAAAGCAAACCTTGCAAACGCAAGAGCTCAAGCGGAACTATTTTATGATAATGCCCCAACATCATATGCTGGAGTTTGTGTTTCAGCTGCAGGTATCGCGTCTGCTGTTGAAGCAGCAGGAGCAACTTGTCTTGATTCAGAAGATGGATGGACAGCTACTGCAGAATTAGATACAGCAGGAACTTACTTCTGTGTAGATAGTACTGGTGCTTCTGCAACAACTACAACACCTGTTGCTAATGGTACAGATTGGGAACTAGCAGATGCTTGTTCATAAGGTTTAACTTCCTAAGTTATAATCAACAAAAAACCGGCGCAAGTCGGTTTTTTGTTTTACCAATCTTATTCAATAATATTTAATATGGTACAATTTTATTAATGAAATTAGTCGGAAAAAGAGGTTTTACATTGATTGAGTTGCTTGTTGTGATTTCTATAATAGGTTTACTTGGCTCTATTGTGTTAGCCTCTTTGTCTGATGCAAAAGGAAAGGGAAACACTGCAGCGATCAAGTCGACACTCGTTAATGTGCGTACTCAGGCGGAATTAGTTTTTGCGAGCGGGTATAGTTTTGAGGGGGTTTGTTCGGATTCTATAATTGTTCGGGCAATGTCAGAAGCTCAAAGACTAAATGGCGGAACTGCTCCCCTGTGTTATGACGGTAGATCTAGTTGGGCTATTTCTTCTGTTATACCAGACGGAGCTTTTTGTGTAGATGCCGACGGTGTCGCAAAAGAGTACGACAGTATTGGTGATACACTCGGAGAAGATGACACATCTTGTAATTAAATGACTTTATTTTTCTCAATTATATTTTTAATACTAGGAATTATCATTGGAAGTTTTTTGAATGTTGTAATTTTAAGATTTAATACAGGAAAAGGTTTAAATGGTAGATCTGGATGCTTGAGTTGTAATAAAAAATTGCACTGGCATGAATTAATTCCCGTAGTCTCTTTTTTTCTTTTAAAGAAAAGATGTTCAGGTTGTCTTTCGAAAATTTCTTGGCAGTACTGCTTGGTAGAAATTTCTACTGGGCTAATGTTTCTTGGAATTTTTCTGAAACAACTTTCCGTTTTTACTTACGCACCACTTCTCGCAATTATTGGGATGATTGCATATTTTATTATTTGGAGTCTTCTGATTGTAATTTTTGTTTATGACATCAAACATACTATTATTCCAAACTCGCTTGTATATACTTTTGCTGGAATTTCTTTTTTATACGCTGTGATAAGTACACCTTATGATTTATGGTTTCAGTTTCCATTTGCTTTAGATATTGTTTCCGGATTCATTTTCTTCGTACCTTTCTTTTGTCTGTGGTTTTTTTCTTCTGGAAGGTGGATTGGACTTGGTGATGGGAAGCTGGCTTTGGGAATTGGATTTTTGCTAGGATTTATTTCGGGAATATCGGCTATTATTTTATCTTTTTGGATTGGTGCAATTTTTGGAATCTTAATTATGTTGCTTTCTCGATTGAATATACGCGGCCAAAATATTACAATTAAGTCTGAAATTCCTTTTGCTCCGTTTTTAATTATTGGAACCCTGATTTTGTTTTTTGTTCCAATAGATATTTTAGGGCTAACATTGTTTTTCAACTTAAATGTTTAAACTTTTTAATAAAAAAATAAAAGAAAATACCTCTCGAGGTTTTACTTTGGTTGAAATGACAATTGTTGCAGCAATCTTTGCGATTCTAACTGTGATTGTGGTGGTAAAATATGGAGACTTTACTTCAAACCTTCTGGTAACAAACATGGCTTATGAGATAGCTCTTACAACAAGACAGGCACAAGCTTTTGGAGTTGGAGTTCGTGGTTTTGAATTAGATGGTGACAGGGGTTTTGGTTATCCTTATGGAGTTTATTTTTATTTAAATGATGGACCATCTAGAGACTTTGTATTTTTTGTAGATAGAAACGATGATAAGCGTTGTGGTACTGGTACCGAGAGCTCAGGTTTTTCAAGTTGTGTTTGTGCGGCTGGAGATGAGTGTATCAATCGACTTACATTACAAAGAAATATTAGAATTACTGAAATCGAAGTCGGAAACGATAGTTGTGTAAATGAGGTGGTTGGAAGTGTAACTCATGTAACTGCTGCTGCTGTGACATTTAAAAGACCTAGTCCGGAAGCTCGAATTAGAAGACAAGATAATTTTGTTGATGGTTTTGGATTTTTGCAATTAAAGGTTGAAGCCCCAGCCACAGAGACAAATCCTAGTTATGTCTTAATAAGAAAAAATGGTCAGATTTCAGTTTCTGGAAATGATATTTGTGGTTCAAGTTCAAGTTCTAGTCCAAGCCCAAGCTCAGGTGGTGACTCTGGTAATTCAAATGAATAAAAACAAATTACAGAATAATAAAGGTTTTACTCTGGTGGAGATGATGGTGTCCGTTGCAATTTTTTCTATTGTGGTGATGATTGCGTTGGGTGCAATTCTTACAATTTTAGATGCAAATAGAAAAGCTCGTACTCTGACAGAAGTGATGAACAATCTAAACTTTTCTGTTGAAATGATTACAAGATCTTTGAAAACAGGAGTTGAGCCAAACTACGAATCTTCAAATAGAATTTTGCATGTGAGTGCAATTGTTTTAGATGAGGCAGGTTTTCAAAGAGAAAAAACTAGATATCGACTAGTGACAGACGACACTGTTGCGGGTCGACAAAGAGGATACATTGTACAATGTGTAGATACTGATTACGATGATGAATTGTGTGATGCTAATCAGTGGGTTCCTATCACATCAGATTTAGTTGATATTGAAAGTTTTGAAGTTTTAGTTGTGGGTGGTGGTGTAAATAATGACTTAACTCAACCCAGAACCCAAATTGTTATTTCTGGAACAGTTCAGGTTAACGAAAAAATATCATCTTCGTTTTCTTTGCAGACATCTGTTTCTCAAAGAAGATTGAACATTACTGGTAGTGAGCTTGATATAGCACCATAAAATATGAAAAATTTTATTAAAAAAATAATAAACGAAAAAAGAGATAGAGGTTTTACAATTTTAGAAACTCTTGTCGCAATTTTTATTTTAGTTCTTTCTATTACAGGTCCGATGGTTTTTGCTCAATCAGGGTTGAGAACAGCTTTTTTGGCTAGAGATCAAATCACATCTTTCTTTTTAGCTCAAGATGCAGTTGAGACAATTAAAAACATGAGAGACAATAATGCTTTAAATGGTGCAAACAATTGGCTAGACGGTATTTTTGCTTGTGATCAAAACTTGAATCCAACTTGTTTGATTTCTATTGATACCACAATGAGTACGACCACTCCTGAAATTGATATTTGTACTTCAGGAACCTGTCCTCCTTTAAAAACTGATGCAAGCGGAAGGTTTGGTTATAACTTTTCTATAAACGATTCTTCTGATTCTAGATTTACAAGAAATATTTATCTTACTGAAGTGGTCCCGGGAGCAGAGTTGCAAATAGTTGTTGAGATGACTTGGACTTCAAATGTTCGTGTCGGAGATTCAAGAATTGTGGTGCAAGAAAATATTTTTAATTGGATTCCAAACATAGCACCAACAACACCATAAGATATGAAAAAATTTACGTTTAAAAAAATAGATAATAAAGAAAAAGGATTTGCTTTGCTTTTCGCAGTTTTGGTTTCGGTGATGGTGCTTGCTGTGGGCGCTTCAATTATTAATATTGCTTTGAAACAAGTTATTCTTTCTGGTGCAGGAAGAGAGTCGCAGTTTGCTTTTTATGCTGCAAACACAGGAATGGAATGTGCATTGTATTGGGATTTAAATGGAACTATTGTAGATCCTAACACTGGTGTAGCTCAGTATGTATTTCCTCCCGGAGGTGAAGAAGGTTTGAGAAGAACTGACACAAATGCTTTTGAATGTTCTGGAACAAATATAGCGACAGGGGTCTCGGTTTATGAGCAATCATACACACAAGGTGGATGGGATACTGCAGAAAGCTCAACTGTTTTCAGAATTGCTATCTCAAATAATGGAGATAATACAAGAAATATTTTGTCTTGTGCAGAAGTTACAGTAGAGAAAACTGTTGCTACAGAGGGTGAAGAAAATGAGTCGTATACAATTATCACTTCTCAAGGTTTAAACACCTGTGACCCTGAAGGAGACGAACGTGCAGTACAAAGAGGACTTGTGTTACAGTATCGTTCATAATCCTTTGCATATATGTTGTCAGAAAAAGAGGCTAAAAAGCAGTGGAATGCGTTGAAAAAAACTATTGAAAAACATAGGGATCTTTACTACACAAAAGAATCTCCAGAAATTTCGGATGAAGAATATGATGCTCTGGAGAGAGAAATTCTAGCCATAGAAGAGCAATTTCCTAATTTTAAAAAAGATTCTCCAACTCAAAAAGTCGGAGGTGTTGCTTCTTCTAATTTTAAAAAAATAAAACACAAAATTGCGCAGTGGTCTTTTAATGATGTTTTTGATGAAGAAGAAATTATTGCATTTGATAAAAAAGTTAAAAGAGCCCTGAAAGATGATTTTGGAGATTTAGATTTGGAATATACATGCGAATTAAAAATTGATGGATTGAAAATAGTTTTGGAGTATAAAGATGGTGAGCTTGTTTCTGCGGCGACTCGGGGAGATGGGGTTACAGGTGAAGATGTGACAGAGAATGTGAAAACGATTATTAGCATTCCTCATAAAATAAAATCTTCTGGTGAATTAATTGTGGAAGGGGAAATCTATCTTTCTAAAAAACAGTTTGAAAAAATAAATTATGAAATTGAAAAAGAAGGCGGACAGCTTTATGCAAACCCTAGAAATCTTGCTTCGGGAACTTTGAGACAACTTGATCCTGAGATGGTGAGAAAAAGAAAATTGGATGTTTTTATTTATGATATTGCAAAAGCGGAGAAAGAACCCGAAACTCAGTTTGATGAATTAAACTGGCTTAAAGAAAAAGGTTTTGTGGTGAATAAAAATTTTGTTTTAGCAAAGTCAATTGAAGATGTTATTAAGTTTTGGAAAAAGTGGAGCAAGATGAAAGATGATCAAGAATTTATGATTGATGGTGTGGTGGTGAAAGTTAATGAGAAGAAATATCAGAGTATTCTGGGGTATACAGGAAAGGCTCCAAGATTTGCGATTGCTTTTAAATTCCCAGCTGAACAAACAACAACTGTTGTCGAAGATATTGCTTTCCAAGTAGGAAGAACTGGAGTAATCACACCTGTGGCTCATTTGAAGCCTGTTTTAATAGCTGGTTCAAAAGTCTCTAGAGCCACACTACATAATGAGGATGAAATAAAAAGATTGGATGTGCGAATTGGTGACACGATTGTTTTGCAAAAAGCAGGAGATATTATTCCGCAAGTGGTAAAGGTTGTGAAAGAATTACGGCCGAAAAACACAAAGCCTTTTATTTTTCCAAAAACAATTTCTGAATGTGGAGGTGATGGAAGAATTGAAAGAATTCCAGGTGAAGCAGCGTACCGGTGTGTAAATAAAAATTCTTATACTGTGCAACTTCAAAAATTAGCATACTTTGCTTCTAAAAAATCTTTTGATATTGAAGGTTTGGGTCCAAAGCAAGTGGAGCAAGTTGTGAGTGCGGGACTTGTACAAAATCCAGCAGATATTTTTACTCTTACAGTTGGTGACTTATTGCAACTAGAAAGATTCGCGGAAGTCTCAGCCAATAAATTGATTGCTTCAATAAATAAATCTAGAGAAGTTGATTTAGAAAAAATGATTGTGGGTCTTTCTATTAATAATGTCGGAGAAGAAACTGCGTTTTTGTTGGCAAAAAGATTTGGTGATATAGAAAAAATAAAGAACACTGATATTGATTCACTGAAAGCTATTGATGGTATTGGTGATGTGGTAGCAGAATCTATTTTTGAATGGTTTAAAGATAAAAATAATCTACAAATGCTTGAGCATCTTTTGAAAGAGATAAAGATTAGAAAAACTAACTTAGGTAATCAAAATAAAAATATTGAAGGGAAGAATTTTGTAGTCACAGGGAGCTTGGAAAATTTTTCTAGAGATGAAGTGAAAAATTTGATTAGAAATCTTGGGGGAAACATCTCCAGCGCTGTCTCAAAGAATACAGATTTTGTGGTGGCTGGAAATGAGCCAGGGAGTAAATACGATAAAGCTGTGGAATTGGGTGTGAAAATTTTGAATGAAGAAGAGTTTTCAAAGCTCATTAAATAAGCTAGGATATGCCTATGAATAAAGAAGACATAATCAACTTGGCGAAACTAGCTCGCCTAGAACTAACTGAAAATGAAGTGGATAAATATAGCCAAGAAATAGGCTCTATTTTGGGCTATATTGAACAAATTAACTCTGCTATCGGAGAATCAGAAGGAGACTTCAATTTGATTGAAAATTCTGGAGATAGAAACGTTTTTCGAGAAGACACAAATGCCGATGAACCAGAAACTTATAAAGATTCACTTTTGAAATGCGCTCCAAAAACGAAAGATGATTTTATCCAAGTGCAGAAAATTTTAAACAATGACAATGGATCTAACTAAACTAACAATTAAAGAAGCTCACAAAAAATTAGTCGCAAAAGAAATTACGGCTGTAGATTTGGCGAATGCATATTTAAAAAATATTCAAGAAAAAAATCCTGAATTGAATGTGTATTTAACTATTTTTGATGATGTGATGGAGCAAGCAAAAAAAGCTCAAGAAAAAATTGATGCTGGTACTGCAACACTTCTGACAGGTATTCCGATTTCAATGAAAGACAATATGTGTATGAAAGATCGACGCACTACTGCTGGTTCAAAAATTTTAGAAAATTATGTTGCTCCATATTCTGCTACAGCTATTTTAAAATTGGATGAACATTGTCCTGTGTATTTAGGAAAAACAAACACTGACGAATTTGCTCAAGGTGCTTCAACTGAAAACAGTGCATATGGTGTGACAAAAAATCCTCATGATACTGAAAGAGTTGCAGGAGGTTCTTCTGGAGGTGCGACTGCTTCTGTAGCTGCGGAAATGGCGGCTGGAGGATTCGGTTCTGATACAGGTGGTTCGATTCGAGAGCCTGCGAGTTTTTGTGGAGTGGTTGGATTGAAACCAACATACGGAAGTGTTTCTAGATATGGATTGATTGCGATGGCGAGTTCATTTGACGTGATTAGTCCAACTGCAAAAAATGTCGATGATGTAGAAATCCTTTTTGATGCTGTGCGAGGAAAAGATGAAATGGACTCAACAAGTCACTCAATTTTAAACGAAGATTCAAGTGTGAAAACAATCGGAGTCCCTTATGATTTTTTGAAAGAAGGAATTGATGAAGATGTATTGAAATCTTTTAATGATGGAATTGAAAAATTGAAATCTGAAGGGTATGAAATAAAAGATATTAAAATTCCTGGGATTGAACATTCTCTAGCTGTTTATTATGTTTTGGTGCCAGCTGAAGTTTCTTCAAATATGTCTAGATATGACGGAGTAAAGTTTGGTGAAAGAATTGAAGGAAAAGACTTGTTGGATACTTATATGAAAACTCGGGGACAACTCTTGGGTTCTGAGGTGAAAAGAAGAATCATGCTAGGGACTTATGTTTTGTCTGCTGGTTATGCTGATCAATTTTATAGAAAAGCTTGGCAAGTGCGAAATATGATTAGAAAAAAAGTCGAAAACGTTTTTAAAGAAGTTGATGTGATTGCAATGCCTGTTGCTCCAACTCCTGCTTTTAAAATTGGTGAAAAATCTAGTGATCCTTTGAAGATGTATTTGAATGATATTTTTACGGTTCTTGCTAATGTTGCTGGCGTTCCCGCTATTTCTGTACCTGGAAATGAAGTAAATCGTGATGGAAAAAATCTTCCAGTTGGAATGCAATTTATTTCTGCGCAGTATAATGAAAAAAAACTCTTTGAGATTGGTAAAAAATTTGAGAAAATAAAATAGATGGCAGATAAACCAGTTGAAAGCACTGACTCAGGATTACTTTGGACAGTTGTCGCAATGATTGCGATAGTTTTTATTTTTGGAAGTTTTGTAAATAAATTTACAAACAAAGTAGAAGAACAAAATTTGGAAGTGGGAATCACTGAAGGGGATTTGAGAATTGTTCCTGTAGGAGATTTATCTGTAGGAAAAAAAGTTGCAAATATTTGGGATACAAAGGTAAGACAAACCCCAGCTGGTGCGATTATTGGTGAACAAATAAAAGGTGCTATTGGAAAAATTTTAGAGGGCCCTGTAGATTTGTACGGACAGAAATGGTTTAGAGTTGATTATCAAGAAACTCCTGACGGTTGGGTTTCTGCAAAAGATCTAACAAGTGAAATAGGTTTCTTCAGAGCTTTAAATATTGTACCAATTTTTCTAGATATATTTAGACCAATTGGATTAATTTTAGCGATTGTGTTTTTATTTTTGATTTTTAATATTTCTAAAAAACAAAAGAAAGCCACTATTCTTTCTCAGAATAAAAAAAGTTTAGAATTCCAATCTTTGCAAAGAAAAATTAAACAGAATGAAGAATTTTCTGAACCAGTTAGTTTGGCAAGTTTCGGATTGCCTTCAAACTTGCCGACCGGAGATGCTAGCGCGTTGGGATTTTCTTTTGAAGTAGAAGAACAAACTCCAACTGGTCCCAAAAATGAAAGATGGATTAGAGTTGAAAATTTAATTCAATCTCATAGTTCAAGTGATTGGAGACAAGCTATTATTGAGGCGGATATTATTTTAGATGAAATGCTTTCTCGAATGAATTACGACGGAGATTCTATTGGTGACAAATTAAAACAAATTGAGGAGTCAGATTTTATTACTTTGAATAAAGCATGGGAGGCTCATAAGATTAGAAATCATATTGCTCACAGAGGAGGTGATTTTACTTTCTCAAAATCTGAAGCTGAAAGAGTGATTAATTTGTATCGACAAGTTTTTGAAGAGTTTTATTATATTTAGGATTGAAATTGACTAAACAGGTTTTTTCGTGTAGTATTTTGGGCATCCAAAAAGTTGGTAAATATATCGCGGGGTAGAGGAGTAGTACCTCGAGAGGCTCATAACCTCTAGACCCCGGTGCAATTCCGGGCCCCGCAACAAGTTAGATTGAAGCTAATAAAACAGACAAAGCAAAAGGCCGCCCTTACGGGCGGCCTTTTGCTTTCTTTCAACTAATCAGAAATTATTAATTTTTGATTGTTTTACTTGAAATTCTGTATTGAGTTTCATTCGGTACAACGTATTCTACTTGTGTTCCATTTGAGCTGATTGCGAAGTTGATGTTTGAAAGTGTCAAACCATATGCTCCTGCAGTAGCTGGATCAAGTTCTACTACAATCTCGAATGTCTCTGAAGTTCCTTCTGAAATTTTGTATCGATTATTAGTTAATACATCTGCTGTTGTGTCAGCAATTCTCGCTGATGATTCACCATTGAATGTATCTCCTGTGACAGTCGCTACAAATCCAGCTGTTGTTGATGATGTTGTCGCAACACTGTTGTCGATCCAAGCATCCTCTTCTAGAGCTGTAACTCTTATTTGGAATTTGTAAATTCCTTCATCGTCTGACAATGTACCTGTTAGGTTGTCTCGGTAAGTGAATGTATTACCAGTTGAGGTAGTTGAAATTCCTTCTGTTCTCAATGTGTGTAGAGAACCTTCTTGTCGTCCTGTTACATCAGCATTGTCTCCAGTTGATTGTCCTTCTGCTGTGATTCCAATATCACCGTAGTCAGAACCATCAATTTTTCCGATTCCAAATTGTACAGTAGTACCATCTGCATAGTTTCCTGTATTTTTGTGGAATCTTACAAATACAACTACTTCAACAGTATCGTCTTTGTCCACACCAACGTCATCGTTGTTATCTTCAAAGTCGAATAGGTATTCTCCTACGTTAGCTGTAGTTGATACTGAGTCGAAATCAAATTCGTCTCCGTCAATTTCAACTGTAAGTTCTGATACAACATCATTAATGTTGTTATCAGAAGTTGAAGCTACGATTGTAAGAGTGTTTAGGAAAATATCAGCATCATCTGCTTCAACTTCAAATCTAAACACTTCGTATGATGAAGATTTAGTGTCAGTATCTACAACCAAGATAGATGCATCTAGATCATCATCACTTGAACGAATTGATACATCACCATCATCAGCAGTTTCGATTTCGAATTCTGTTGATTCTGAGTTTGAACCTTCATAATGATCAATTCCTTTTCCATCCACGGCTCGGATTCCATCTGTTGGGATCCAAATTTTCCATGATTGTGTTAGATCGTTGTCATCAATTCGGTCTGATGTTTTGATTTCAATTTCGATTAGAGCGTCATCACCTTCTTCAACTACAGTATCCAATCCAGCGAATCTTACTTCGTAGGCTCGGCTAGTTGTAGGAGTTTCTGTACTTGATTCTCGTGACCAATCATCTTCGCTATCTACATCCATTGAATCAACTTCGTCACCGTTGATGAACAAAGTAATAGATTCAATTTGTTTCCAAGGTTCATCCTCGTTAGTTTCTGACACTGCTTCAAGAGCAATATCTACACGGTCTATTTTTACATCTCCATCTTCCACAGAAAATTCAGCAGCAAAAACTTTTGCTGTTTCTCCTTCCTCAAGAGTTTCATTTGAATATGAGTTCTCTCGGTCGTAATCAGAAAGTCTTGCTTCCTTATTTGAAAGTTCTGGGTTTGGATTGTTAGGTGTACCTGGATTTGGATTTCCTGGAGCACATGCTAGAGCAACATTTGATCTAGTGATTGGTCCAAAATATCCTACAGCTGGAGCAATTCCAACTGAAGCTTGGTAACTCGCAAGAGCTTGTCTTGTTAGTTGTCCAAAATATCCTTTTGAAACTCCAACTGGCATTGTTAGTTTTCCTTTTGATTCAAGAAATGTTTGTAGAGAGACTACATCAGATCCTGTTGATCCAAGAGTTAAATCTCTCATGAAAACACCACATGATACTGTGTTTGAATTTCCTGAAACAGCAGCTCGTGCTACAGCGGCTTTATCAGCTGGAATGATTCCAAGTGCGATTAATAATTCTACATCGCTTGATGTTAGTGCGCTTACTGATGGAACAGCAATAATTGCTGCCATCACTAAAGCTACTGTCATTTGGGCAGTACTTTTCTTTAGTTTCTTTAATGTGCGGCTGATTCTTGAGTGCCAAACCACATCAAATTTTTGATTAGATTGATTCATAGTAATATTGTTATACTTATAAGTGTGTTGTTAACTATAATAACTCCATGCTTTTCTGAGTAATATTTAATTGTCAGAGTACATGGGGTTCCACTATTAATGACACCGCAGGAGCTAAAATCTTACATAGAATGTAAGAAATCAGTATTTGCAGGGTTACCAGTTGCGAATACGTACATATTCAATGAATAATAAAAGCCGAAAAAATATGGAAATGTTGTACGACGCTTATGTTGATGACATTTTCAGATATTTGATGTTTCGTATTCGAGACAAAGAAAAAGCACTTGATTTGACTCAAGAGGTGTTTGTTCGGATGTGGCAATCGTATCTTGGAAAAGGGAAAGATGTGGAATTCCCAAAAGCTCTTTTATATAGAATCGCTCATAATCTTTTGGTGAATAGCTACGAGAGAGATGTGCATCATTCTTCATTGGATACGCTGTCTGAAGCAGGTTTTGATATCGCGGATAATAGCCAAGATATTTCAAAAACAATAATTGCTTCAGATCTAAATCAGATGCTCGGTCTTATAGAAAAGAAAGATTCCGATCTGATTTTATTGAGACACATTGAAGGCTTTTCTGTAAAAGAAATTGCTGATATACATGGTGTAAGTGAAAATGTTATTTCTGTGAGATTGCATAGAGCACTCGCACAGTTAGAAGATTTATATAATAAAAAAGAAAAAAATGAATAACCCAAAATTACAAAAAGATATTGAAAATTTTGAAAATGCGTACAAGCAAGTGTCTTTGAGTGTTTCTGAAAAAGAAAATCTAAAATCAAATATTTTTGGGAGAATTACACCAGTTGCACAACCGTCACCTTTCTTTGCTTGGTCTTTTTATTTACGCGCAGTACCAGCGGCTTTGATAATGTTTGCAATTATTGGAGCGCCTGTTTCTTTTGCTGCTGAAAGAAGTTTGCCCGGGGATGTTTTGTATAAAGTAAAAACAAATATAAATGAAGAAGTAAAAGCTGCATTTGTTCCTAAAGAAGAGAAGAACGAATACTATCAATCTCTTTTAACAAAAAGAGTGAGTGAAATAAAAATTCTTGCTAGGGAGGGTGAAATAAAAAAGGATGCACTTGTAGATTTTGAAGAGGCTTTGGAAGAAAATGTTTCTGATGTAATTTTGGCTTTGGAAGTTTCTGAAGATTCGGAAGAAGATACATTGGAAGATCATCAAGTGGTTGTCGCTGCTCTAGATATTAGTGAAGATGTCTTGGGGTTGTCTGAAGAAACCGGAGAACTAGATGCTTCTGTATCTTTCTCTATCATATCTGAAATTGAAACAAAAGAAGAAGTTGATGATAAAGATATTGATGAAAAAAAAGCCGAAGATGAACAAGTTGAATTAGTTGAGCTAAAAGAAGAAACAGAAAAAGAAAACGATAAAAAAGAAATGCGAGAAAAATTTCGTTCATTAAGAAATGTTGCGCTAGATGCTCTATCTAAACATGTGGAAGATATTTCAAATACTCGAGTTGAAGAGGTCGAGTCTCTTGTAGACGATATCGTGCTGGAAGCAAAAGAGGAGATATTGGGATCTGATTTCACTAATGCTTCAACAACTTTAGATAGTTCTGTGAGAATAAGACTAGAGCAAGAGGTTGAGTTTTTGGTTAATGAAAGTGTGGAATTGGACTCCGACTTGTAAAAATTGACTGATACTATTATAGTGTGTTCTGCAAAGGTTTTGTAGAATCCCGGGGTAGCTCAGTTGGTTAGAGCGTAGCACTCATAAAGCTAAGGTCGACGGTTCAATTCCGTCCCTCGGGACACGTTAGGGGTATTTGATAAACAGAGCTTTATTTGGTAAAGTAGCGAAACGCATTTGTTATGTAATTTGCTTACACATTTGCGGGTGTAGCTCAGCTGGTTAGAGCGTCCGCCTGTCACGCGGAAGGTCGTGGGTTCGAGTCCCATCACTCGCGCAGTTCAAAAAACACCTCAAGATTGAGGTGTTTTTTGTTTTAGGAGAGTGGTAGAATTTTTGTATATGAAAGAAAAATTTCCTCAAACTATTTTTGATGATGAAATAGAGAATGATATTGAAAGTATAGAAGATATTAATGAGACTGTAAAAAGATTAAATAATGGTATTTTGAAAGATGGATTAAAAGCATTTTCTTCGGATATTTTGCCTTATGTTAAAAGAGGTGAAGGAGATAGAATAATAATAATCAAAGAAGCTTCGTTAGAAGAAATGATTAATGTTTATGAATTAGGTGACGCCGAGTTAGATTATATGCATACGAGTTCACATTTCAGAACAGATAAACCTCTGGAGGTTTACTCTTGGATGAAAATAAGTCAAAGAAATGTTGTAAGCGATTTAGGTGTATTTGAAAAGGCTTGGCTTATCGAGGAGATTCAATCTGATCTATTACAAAAAACCAAGAATAAGAAACTTAAAGAAGTAAGTCGTGATAAGTGTGAGATGTGCAATGGAAAAGGGGGTGTGAATGTTACTAAAACAGAATATGTAAAATGTAATAAGTGCTTTGGTGCCGGTAGTATTCCAAATTATCAAAAGGAATTGTTGGAAGATGTTAAGTCAGCTGCAAAAGAAATTGGCGTTGATGTGTTTCTTATGCCGACTTCTGAAACAATTTTAGAACAATATGCGGGTTTAATGAAGGATACAAAAGCCAAGCTTTTGTATGAGACGGTTCCAGAAAGTATTGATTTTGAAAGAGTTGAAACAAATGAAATTTCATTATCAAGAGAAGAAGGTGAGCCTGTGAATAGTAGAGTGTTTTGGAAAAAGAAAATTTAATATATACAACAACTTAACTTATCGACACCTCAAGATTGAGGTGTTTTTTGTTTTGGGAAGTGCTATATTTTTTGTATGTCAGAAGACTTAAGGGGTGATATTGAAAAAATAATAAAAGAGAAAATTACTAAATTTGAATTAAAAGCGTCAGGGTTTGTTAACAACGCATATTATTTGGAAACTAAGACTGGTAAAAAATGTATTGTAAAAGTGGAAAAAGAAATTCAAGAATTTACTCCTCAAAACAGTTTAGTTATTGAAGCAAAAGTTGCACAGAAATTATATGAATCAAATTTAACAATTCCTGTTCCTGAAGTTATTTTTGTTTCCCAAGATCCAGACATGTATGGATATTCATTTATTGAGGGTGATACTCTGCGTAATGTTTGGAAAGATTTATCAGAAGAAGAAAGAATTGATATTTTGCGAAATCTTGGATATTTTCATGCCCAAATCGGTAAAATAATTAGTAAACAAAACGCAAATGAAATGGGTGTCTTGGTTGACGACTCTACAGGACTTCATTTAGAAGTGTTAGCAGATTATCATTTAATTATTTCTGATGAGTCTTTGCCAAAAAATATGATAGATTTAGCTCAGAAAGCAAAAAGTATTTTTGACACAACTTTGGATCAGTCTGTTTTTCAATTTATTCACAACGATGCTCATCACGAAAATGTTTTAATAAAAGATAAAAAAATATCTGGTTTTATCGATTTTGGTAATTCCGAATATGGTGAAACTGCAAGAGAGTTTTCTAGATATATTAGAGATTTTCCAAATCACTTCCAACATATTATTGACTCTTATGAAGAGGAGAGTAATAACAAACTTTCATTGGCTAGATTGATCACAAATTCATTTTTATCAGGATTGATTGATAATGTTGAGGACTATAAAAAGGGAGGTAAAGATCGTGTTAATGCGGAAAAGTCTTTTGATGCTTATGGGAAAATGATTGAATCTTTATAAGGATTAGTTCCCAAAACACCTCAATATTGAGGTGTTTTTTGTTTTGGGAGGTGGTATATTTTTAGTGTGAAAGAAGTAAAAGTAAACGATAGATATCAAAAAAACTACAAATACACACTCACTGAAAAAGAGGGGAAGAATTTTGATCCTGAATTCAAACCGGATCTGACACCGAAGCAAATGTTGAAACTGGGAATATTTGGAGGAAAATATTTTGATGGAGAGCATGATGAATTTCCGAAAGATTGGTTTAAGGGAGCGAGCCTGTCTGTATCTGGAAAATACGAGAAAGATAAAAATTATTTTGGTATAAAAGCATCGCAGTCTTTGGAAGAATGGCAAAAGAAAGGTTGGATTTATAACGAAGATCCGCGAGGTTGGTTTCAATGGTATTGTAGATATTATTTAGGACGTCGGATTCCAAAAGAGGATGCAAGACAAATCAAGAGATGGAAGGCGATTAGTCGACACATTGCGCAAATCGTTAAAAATTGCAGGAAAGGTGACGAGAGTTGTCGTGCTAGGCAAAGGCAAGCTGTGTTACATTGGGCATATGATAGTAGGGGGTTATAATTCTAGTATGAAATTATTTTTAATTTGCAGCAAGGTCTTTTACGATAAAATACCTGAAATAAAAAATGAACTAGAAGACGCTGGTCATGTTGTAACACTTCCGAATTGCTTTGATGATCCAGGGACAGAGGCTAGATACAGAGATCTTGGATTTGATGAACACTCAAAATGGAAATCTTCGATGATTAAACACAGTGAGAGTGTGATAAATAATCAGGATGCAGTGCTTGTTTTGAATTTTGAAAAACATGGAATTCAAAACTACATTGGAGGCGCAACTTTTTTGGAAATGTATGATGCGTTTAAATTAAATAAAAAAATATTTTTGTTTGCTAATATTCCAGAAGGAATTCTAAAAGATGAGATTATTGGCTTTAATCCGACTTTAATAGAGGGAGATTTGAGTAAGGTCGTTTAAAACTTAAAACTAGAAAAGTTGACAGACTAGAAAAATAAAAGATACAATATACGGATGACACCGTTATTTCAATCTGCAGAAAATGTTAGTCACGATAGGTTGGATTTATATAATCTTGTTACACTTCATCCACACGCAACTTTTTATTTTAGATATGAAGGTTTTGATTTGCCAGAACTTCTTATTGCAAAAAATGATGTACTGGTGATAGATCGTTCGGTGTCGCCAAAAATTGGAAGTATTGTTTTAGTAAATCTAGACGGAGAATTTGTAATTCAAAAATTTTCACAGCAAGAAGATCAAGAAGTTTGGGGTGTTGTTTGTCATGTCGTGCATAAACTAATTTAAAATGAAAACCTACGCGCTTGTTGATTGTAATAATTTCTTTGTATCGTGTGAGAGGGTTTTTAATCCTTCAATACAAAATAAGCCCACACTAATTCTTTCGAGTAATGATGGTTGTGTGATTTCTCGTTCACAAGAAGTAAAAGACATGGGGATCCCGATGGGTATTCCTCATTTTAAAATGAAAAATAATTATGACATGTCAAAAATCGCTATCTTCTCAACCAATTTTAAATTATATAGAGATATGTCAGACCGGGTAATGAATATTATTCAAGAATTTTCAAATGAAATGGAAGTATATTCTATCGATGAGGCTTTTATTGATTTGACTGACGTGAGTGATCCTAAAAAATTTTGTGAGGAGTTGCACGCAAAAATAAGACAATACACAGGAATACCAGTTTCAATTGGAATAGCTCCAACAAAAACTTTAGCTAAACTCGCAAATAGAATTTCAAAGGATAACAAAACTGTCGTATATCAAATCGAAAAAGATAATAATCTCAATAAAATTTTGGAAGATGTTTCTGTTGGAAAGATTTGGGGAATTGGTTCGAGGATTTCTTTGTCGCTATCAAAATTTGGGATCAACTCGGCACTTGATTTAACTAAACAAAATGATCAGTGGATTCAAAAAAACTTTGGAATTGGTTTATTGCGGATTTCTAGAGAATTAAAAGGTGAGTCGTGCCTTTTAATGGATGCTCAAAAAGAATCTCGAAAATCGATTATTAGTTCGCGTTCTTTCGGGAAAAATGTATCAGACTTTAAAACTTTATTTCAGTCGGTGTCACATCATGTCTCAAACTGTGCTCAACAAATGAGAGAAGAAGGAAGTGCAACAAAATTTTTGAGTATCACAATTTCGACAAATCGTTTTACTAACACTGCCCAGTATTATCAAACGGAATCAATTGTTTTAGACAAACCTGTGTCGGACACGATTGAACTAACAAAAATTGCAAATAAAATTTTGAAATCAATGTATCAAGATGGTTTTGAATATAAAAAGACGGGCGTCATGCTTGGAGATTTTGTTCCAATAGATTCATGTCAGAGCGAAGATTTATTTGGACAAAAAACTTTTGATACTGAGAAACTGATGAAATCAATTGATTCGCTGAATTTGATTTATGGAAAGGGTACAGTGAGGCTAGCGTCTGAAGGTGTTGATAAAAAATGGGCACCAAACACTAAATTTATTTCCGGCGAGTTTACAACTTCTTGGGAAGATATACCTAAAATATATTCCTAGCGACCAATAGGGTCGAGCTAGATTAGGCCCTGAAGACTTTAATTGGTGTTTTTTATTTTTTAGTATTAATATCAATGATATGAATCTAACATCAAACCTAATTAAAATATTTAAATTCTTTAAACCACTTAGAGTGGTTATTGTTGTACAGTTGCTACTTATAGTTTTATTCTCGATTTCTTCGTTGATTTGGCCTTATTATTTCGGAAAGATTATTGATGGTATCACACAGGGTCAATCTTTTTTTGAAATACAAAATTATATTTTTATATTAGCAGGTTCACTATTATTGAATTCTCTGATTAATTTTATTCGTGGATATAATGAAACTCAAAATATTCAGCTTCAATCCGAAAATCTTTTAAATCAAGTCTCTTTAAAAAAGATGTCTGACTTGTCGGTTGGTCAACATATTAGATCTGATAGTGGTTTTAAGCAAAGTGTTCTTGATCAAGGAAAGAATTCCGTTTCAGAGATTTTCTTCATGATGAATTATGATATTTTTCCAAATGTTTTGAGGTATCTTTTTATTCTTGTTGCGATGATTTTTGTTTCTCCGTTGATAGGGTTAGTAACTTTTGGAATAAGTTTGATTCATTTTTCACTTTATCAATACTGCAATAAGGTGTTCATGAAAAGATTCAGAGAATTCAGAGATCATCGAGTGGAAGTTGATAGATGGAATGGTGAAATAATTAGAATCATAACAACTATTATTTTTAGAGGTGCAACTAAAAATGTTGTTGGAGAACAAAATGACAAATTAGAAGATTTGAAAAAACACTATCAAAAGACTTGGACTCCTTATGAAGTAAAAACCGCTGCAATAAATTTAATGGGAGACGTGAACTTAATTGTTTTGATTTTTCTCTCTGTTTTATCTATTACAAACTGGAATACATTGACTGTGGGAGCTTTCGTTACTTTACTTACTTATGGAATGAGGCAAATTGTAATGGTTGATCATGTTTTTGGAAGATTTAGAAGGTTAGCATTTTTATGGCCTAGAGTTGAAAAATTCTTTGAAATTCTAGAAATTGAAAATGATATTAAAGAAGTAAAAAATCCAAAAATTTTAGAATCAAAAGAAGGTGGGTATTCAATCAAATTTGAAAATGTAAATTTCTCACATGCCAACGATGAAGGTGAGGAAAAGAAAATTTTGAAAGCACTCGATGATGTTTCTTTTGAAATTAATTCTGGAGAAGTGTGTGCAATTGTTGGTCGCTCTGGTGCTGGGAAAACTACAATTATAAATCTCCTTCTGCGAGCATTTGATCCAGATAATGGAAAAATAAAAATTGAGGATGTTGAGTTGAAAAAACTTTCACTAGAAGCTCACCGAAAAAATATCGGAATTGTTGAACAAGAAGTAATCCTGCAAAACACAACTCTGCGCGAAAATATTTTGTTTGGACTTTCTGATGAAGAAAAAGAAAAATGGACAGATGAGAAATTAGTTGAACTAGCAAAAATCACACGAATTGATCAATTTTTTGAAAGGCTTGGTGAAAAACCTTTTGAAGCAGTGGTGGGTGAAAGAGGTATAAAACTTTCAGGAGGTCAAAGACAAAGAGTGGGTATCGCCCGTGCTCTTTCTGTAAATCCTGAGATTTTAATTTTCGATGAAGCTACAAGCTCTCTGGATGGTGAAAATGAAAAAGCAATTCACGATGCTATGAAAGAAGCGTTTAAGAATAGAACTGTGATTGTGATTGCTCACAGACTTTCAACTGTTCGTCATGCAGATAAAATAATCTGCCTTGATGGAGGAAAGATTGCAGGTATTGGAGATCACGAGACTCTATATAAAGAATGCTTGCCATACAAGACACTTGTGGATATCCAAAGCGAATAAAAAAAACTGAACTTTTTGTATGATACAATTTTTGTATGTTTAAAAAAGTTTGTAGTAAATTTTTTACTATTCTATCTTTATCTTTAATTCTATCTTCTGTATTTCCTGCAGAAATTTTTGCACAAACCTCAGAAGTTGTAAGACAAGAGACTATTCCTTTGGTCGTAGAAATACACAACACGGCGTATTCATCTGATAAGAGATTGGTAAGTATAGATTTTAGTGTACAAAACAACTCCACAACTTTTGTCGACAATTTGAAATATAGTTTTGAATTTTATAATGGAGAAAAATTAGAAACCACAGGTTTATTATTCAGAAATTTGGACTATATAGTTTCTACGTCTGATACTTTTCCAAGATTGGCTCCTGGAGAATCCGGAAGACAAACTATTCAATATGAATTACCGCCTACCATCCCTGGGGGGAGTTATTTTATAAGAGGAACTGTTTTTAATGAAGAACTTTCTTATTACGGAATTACATATACAAAAGAACCTCTACGTCTGACAGGTAGAGGAACTTTTATTTCTAACAAACAAGCGTCCCTCGTGGATGTGGAAACTAAGAATTCTTATCAATTGATGGAGGGTCCAACTTTGGAAAAAGATAAATCCTATATTGTTTCGTTTCCAGAGAGCACCAATCAAGAATTGTTTGATGCTATCGCTAGAGAAGATATTTATTCTGATATAAAAATTTCCCACATATCGGATAACGCTAAAATAGTTTATGAAGAAAATAATATTCTCTTAGAAGATTTAATAAGAGAAGACGGTGAAGCTTTGGAGTTCAAAATAGATCCTTGGGAAAATATTTTATCTGGTTCACACACTGCTTTTATTTCTTTTAAAAATGCTAGAGGGGAACAAATTTCAGAAAATATATCAGTTCGCCTTTTATATAGAGGATTGATTGGAAGAATTTATGAAACTCAAACAAATATAAATTCGTACAGAAAAGGTGAACCTATTAGTTTGATTGTGAATACAATTGTGGCAGGTGATCCGATGGCAAAAAAAGCTACACTAAAAGCAATATTTAAAAGTAAAAGTGAAGTAATACAAGAAGTTGAAAAAGAGATTGATTTAAATGGGACTTTTCAAGGAACAGACGTTGACGTCGACTTTAGTGACAAAAAAATAAAATCTAAAACTTTGATTGATGAAATAGAATTGATTTTATCTGATGAGAATGGAAATATTTTAGATACTCAAGTTGTAACAATGGATCCAAATAAAATATTTGAATACCCAAAATCTAATCTACTTAGAAATCTTTTATGGAGTCTGCTTGCCTTGGTTGTAGTTGTGGGATTGCTTGCTTTCTTAAAAAAGAAAACTAATTTTACACTTGTAAGTATTGCGATTGCACTCCTTTTTGTTGGAGGAACTATAATTGATTCAAAAAATAATTTAGCTTCTGCCCAGGAATATATTACTTATTGGGGTTGTACTGATCCTAGTGCTTCTAATTATAACTACCAAGCTAATGTGAACGATGGAACATGTCTATATTACCAAGACGCTGGTGATAGTAATGATGGTAATAGCAATCAAACAAAACCAATACTATATGGAGATCTTATAGATATTTGGTCTGTTCCAGATGGTGAACCTGAAGGATATCAAGGTCTTTGTTCTGGTGAAAACAGTTGTTCTGATGTTGAATTTTATGTGAAGGTTAGTTGTAAAGCGTGCGGTAATTTACCTGTAGATGTAACTGTTGATTTTTATAATGATACTGTTGATCCTGCAAAAACAAAAACTTGGAATATGAATACAACCTCTAGTACTAGCGTTAACGAGTGGATCTTTGGCCCATTTGTGGAGGAATTTTGTTTTGATGTTGATCATCCACAAAGAGTAGAAACTAATGGAGTCTTGAGTCAAACATATCGTTTGGAGGCTAGAGCAGACTTTGGGGGAGACTATTGTCGAGTTGATTTTGAACAAGGAGATTCAAGACAAAATTTAGAATTTACAGATGTAAGTCGAAGCGATAGACAAATGATGTGTGCTTTGGATTCTGAAATACAATCGAGCTTTTATTTGGATTACAGTGAGGACGGTCTTAAAGACAGTGATGAGCCGTATATAAAATCAAACAACGCGACTTCTTATTGTATAGGAGTTGAAGGACTTCCATTGGGTGCTGTGCAAAAACAATTTTCTGAAAGTATTTTAGGTGGTCTGATTCCACAGGATTGTAATTCTCCTGATGATATTCCTTATTTTTTCAAAACAGTTGATTTTGGGAATTATATTGCAAAGTTAGATCCATCAAACAGTTTTGGTTGGATTCAGACTGGTGTAGAGTACTTCTTTAATGATGCTTGGTATACAGAATATAGTCCGGGGAACAGTTATTTCCCTGTTGCTGCTGGAGAAATTCTAAAATCTAGAGTGGGAATAAAAAATTTGTATCCTGTGACTCTTTCTTGTGCGGCTAATCCAGGAGTGGGTTGGTATATTGATAATTTCTATTCAGATGACCATACACAAGAAGAACTAGAATATGTTTGGACTGGTGATGTTGAGCCTGAATCTGGAAGTCCTAGTTCTGGTGGTGTAATTTATACTCCTCCAACTGAACCGCCAGCTGAAACACCAAAATGTACAACCCCAGCCTCAGTTACTATCACGAATGTTGCTACCACCTTGCAAGCTTGTTATGAACATGAAAAAGATATGTGTGGAGGATTATATTATGGAAAAAGCTACACAGTTATCGGTGCAACCTTATCTTTAAGGGATCCTTGTAACACTGGAGAACTTTGGTTTATAAATACAAATTTTAATGGGAGTCGAATCAGAACTGATACAAGAAAACATGGTGATAGTTGGGATGCTCCAATTAATAGATCTGGTTATTTGAGTGATGCTGAAGATTCAGATACGGTTACTGTTGATGGTTGGACACGTAGCAGCCGTATTAATCAAGGAGTAACTAGAACTGTTTACGATTCAGAATCGGTTTCTTTGGAGATGTGTCCTTGTACGGCTTGTGAAGAAGAGTTTAACGCTCAAGGTTGGCCATCTTCTAATTATGGAAAGAATGAAGCGTGTCAATTTTATCCTCCTACTACAACTGTTATTTTTGGATGTAGAGACCCACTTCATCCTAGTTATAACTCCCAGGCTACACACCCTACTTATGTTAATCCTTACACAGGCGCATACGATGGATGTGATTATGGTGGAGGATGTCGTGTGTCTTGGGCTGACAATTTTGATTCAATTGCAGGTCCCAAATATAATTATGATGATGGAAGTTGTGTTTGTACCTATGACGCTCCTGGTGAGAGTTACGACGGTGAGGAGTACCCTTGTTATGGTCCTGAGCATTATTACCCATCTAATAATTGATGAGACAATTTAAAAAAATGACAAAAAATAAATTAAAAAAATGGCAAATCGAAAGTAAAGAATTTAAACAATTATTTTTTGTGGTTGCTGTAATAATAATTTATGTAATTGCCAATAATGTTTTCTCAACCGTACTTGCTCAAAATAATGATAATGAAGTAGTTACTTCCGGATCTGTTGATGGTGGGGCATACGATATTGTTTATGATGACCCTGAAGAAACAACAGAATATTTGGTTAATGTAGAAGCAAGGATTGTTGGAACTGGCGAAGTGGTTTCAAATATGGCGTCTTGTTCACATATACAAGAAGTCGATGAGTTCAAAGCTTCATGTGCAGCTTATTCTTCTTTAAGTGCTACTGTCCCAAAAACATTTTTTAATGTTGGTGAAGATGTCTACTGGAAATCAAGTGCAGCAAATGGAGAAGGTCCATTTGATTATTTGTGGGGAGGAACTGCGATTACTGGTGTAGAAAATAACCAAAATGTTGGACCTGTTGACTATGCTGTAAAAGGCGAATCAAAAACAGCAAGTGTGAGAATAACCGATCCAGACACTAGCAATGTTTCTACAGGTTATTGTTCGATTTTTATAAGAGAATGTATGGTGGATGATGAATGCGCTGAAGGATTATTCTGTAGTCAGAGTAGTTTCACTTGTGAATTGCCACCACCGGTATTTACTTCTCCTCTAACTTTGACTACTGGTGTTGCAAATGAAGGTGGAACTTGTGGATTGAGTTGGGTAGTTGATAGTGCCGATTCATGTATTCTTTACAGAAACAGTGTACCTATGGATTTGGAAAGTTTGGAATTAGAAAATACTACATCTGTAGATATGGACGTGGAGCCAGGTACTTATACAATTCGTTGTGAAAATCCAGAAACAGAATTTTCTGTGACAGGAGGACCTGTTCGATGTCTAGTGAACCCTGACATCCGAGAACAATAATTTTTTAGCTGATAATATTTTATGTCTAAAAAAATTATTATCACAGGAGGATCTGGTTTTTTAGGGAGTGAAATAGCCGCGCGCCTAAAGGCGCGCGGCTATTTCGTCGTAATCCTAGACATCATCCCGCCTCGAGATTCAACTTTAAATTTTGTAAAAGCAAATTTATCGGAATCAATTCCAAAAGATGAATTGCTAAAAAATCCAAAATCAGTTATCAATCTGGCTGGCACTCCAATTTTTGGAAAATGGAATAAAGAAAAAAAGAAATTAATTTATGATTCGAGAATTTTGGGAACAAGAAATTTAGTTTCTTTGTTTGAGGATACAGAATTTCGTCCTGAAGTTTTTGTATCCGCTTCGGCTGTTGGTTTTTATGGAGAACAAGGTGAAAAAGAAATTACAATCAACACAGAAAAAGGTAGCGGATTTTTGTCGGACGTTTGTTTGGATTGGGAGAAGGAAGTTTTGCAAGCGAAAAATTTCAATATAAAAACTACAATTATTCGAAATGGATTAATTTTAGGAAAATCCGGATTAATAAAAGTTTTGAGACCGTATTATGAATGGGGAATTGGTGGACCGATTGGAAACGGAAAACAATGGATGCCTTGGATTCATGTAGAAGATTGTGCAGAACTTTATATTAAAGCGTCTGTCGGAGAATTGAATCAAGGTGTTATTAATGCAGTTGCGCCAGAAAAAATTCAGAATAAATTATTTTCAAAAACTTTTGCAAAGATTTTACACAGACCGCACTTTTTATTTATACCAATATTCGCTTTGAAGGTGTTGTATGGAGGGTTCGCCAACGAGATCGCTGTGAGTCAGAAAATAAAGACTGAAATTGATGGGTTTGATTTTAAGTATAAAAATATCGAAGAAGCTCTGAAAGACATCATATAGCCTAAACAAAGGCTTAAATATAAATAACACTATTATTTTAATTTTCTTTTATCAAAATTTTATATACTATATGCTCTGTACTATGCCGTTATAGCTCAGTGGTAGAGCACTCCATTGGTAATGGGGAGGCCTCGAGTTCAATCCTCGATAACGGCTCAATATTTTGTTATAATGCACACATGAATTTTTCTAAGTCGCAGGAATCACCACCACCTATTAATTCAAACGAGAGAATTATTCAGGAGATGAAGGAGGAGATTTCTGGAAGATTGGATAGAGCTATTAATAATCCTATTTCTGAAGAAAGATTCTCTGAGTTGGAATTACAATTACAGAATTTAAAAGAAAATTTTTTGAAAAAAGGTTATAGGGAAAGTCCTGAAATTGATGATGAAGATAGTATAGAGAAAGAGATATTTGCTTCCAGTGCCATTGCTGACACAATTGTAGAATTTAAAGAAATGCTAGATCAATTAGGAGACAGATTTGGCAAGTATCGAGATTGGGTTGGAAAATATTTAGCTCATGAAAATGCTCATACAAATGTAGCTGAAACTTTGGGGTATGAAAAGGTAGGTTATGCAACTGTTTTTATTAAAGATGAAAATGAAAATCTTGCTTTTATTCAACCCCTGCATTTTTCAAAACCACAAATAGATTGGGGTCCGAGAGAATCACTTGAAAAACAACTTGAAGTTGCAAGTGCTCCTGAAAAGTATGGAGACAAACTTTCAGATTCTGACGAAGCTAATATTGAGGAATATAAAAAAGATTTAGAAGAATTAAATCAATCAGATCTTGATAAAGAAAAAGAATTATCTGAAATAAGGTCTAGATTAAATTCTAATCAGTAGTTTTTTACAATGCAAAAAGCCGACGTCGAAGTACGAATAAAAGAAATTGAGACTGCGATGACGCAAGGAGATTTTTGGTCTGATAAAGACAAAGCACAACAAATGATTCGTGAACTTCAAGAATTAAAAGACGAGTTGCAAGGTTTTGGAAAATACGACAGAGGTGGAGCTCACTTAACAATTTTCGCGGGAGCGGGCGGAGATGATGCAGAAGATTTTGCGAGAATGATTGCAGAAATGTATGTGTCTTACTCTCAATCAAAAAATTGGTTGATACACGTGCTCCATGAAAATAAAAACACAGTCGGCGGATACAGAAATATCACTTATGAAATAGATGGAAAAAATGTTTACGGCAATTTGAAATTTGAATCCGGTGTTCATCGGCTCGTACGAATTTCACCTTTTAATTCAGCATCGCAAAGACACACTTCTTTTATAATGGTGGAGGTAATTCCTAAATTAGAAAAAGTTACAGACTATGAAATTCCAGAAGACGAACTTGAAATTGATTTCACAAAATCTAGTGGTCCAGGAGGACAAAACGTAAATAAAAGAGAAACAGCAGTGCGAGTGGTGCATAAACCTAGTAAATTATCGGCTTTTATCGATACAGAGAGAAGCCAATTACAAAACAAGGAAAAAGCATTGGAACTCATCCGAGGAAAAGTGTATAATCTTAGAGAACAAGAACGATTAGAAAAAGAACGCGGTATGCAGATTTCAAAAACAACTGATGCCAAGTGGGGTAATCAAATTCGTTCTTATGTATTACATCCATATCAAATGGTAAAAGATCACAGAACAGATTACGAAGTACGAGATATTGAAAAAGTTTTAGGAGGAGATATTGATGGATTTATAGAATCAGCAAAACAAAATGATTTACTTTGATAATGTTACAAAAATATATTCTGACGACACGATTGCATTAGAAAATGTTGATTTAAAAATCGAACCAGGTGAATTTGTCTCTATAGTTGGTCACTCTGGTGCTGGGAAAACAACATTAATTAAATTGCTTTTGGCAGAAGAAACTCCGACTGATGGTCGTGTGTTTTTTGAATCTGTAGATATTCATTGTTTGAAAGGAAATGAAGTTTGTCGATTGAGAAGAAACATCGGAACAATTTTTCAAGATTTCAGATTGATTTCTAATAAAACTATTTTCGAAAATATTGCTTTTGCTATGGAAGTCGCAGGACGAACAGAAGAAGAGATTCGAGAAGATGTTCCGCATGCGCTTGAACTTGTTGGTCTTACAAAAAAGGCATGGAATTTTCCTCATGAACTTTCAGGAGGAGAACAACAGCGTGTTGCTATCGCACGAGCTATTGTGAATCAACCAGATATTTTAGTGGCTGATGAGCCAACAGGAAATCTAGATCCTCTAAACACTCACGATATTATTCAAATTCTAAAGAAAATTAACGACCTTGGTACAACTGTGATTTTGACAACTCACAATAAACATATTATCGATCAACTACAGCGTCGCGTTATCACTGTCGATAATGGTAAAATTATTCGTGACGAATTTTCAGGAAAATATATTTTGTAATTTATGTTAATGCTTAATTTAAGAAGAATATTTAGAACAGGTTTTGTGCAGTTTTGGCGTAACGGTGTGGTTTCACTTTCTGCGGTGTTGGTGATGATTATTACTTTGTTTGTTATCGGAAGTGTGATTTTTTCTTCAGCTCTTTTGAAAAAATCTTTAGTTTCTATTGAAGACAAAGTTGATATCAATGTTTATTTTGTACCAGATGCTGTAGAGATGGATATTTTGAGTGTTAAATCTTCTATCGAAGAATTGCCAGAAGTTGATTTTGTTTCTTATGTTTCAAAAGATGTTGCGCTAGAAAATTTCCGAGAAAGACACAAGAATGATCAAAAAACTCTAGAAGCTCTAGACGAGCTTGACGCAAACCCTCTTGGGGCAGTGCTAAATATTAAAGCTAAAGAACCTTCTCAGTACGAGGGTGTAGCAAATTTCTTGGAACAAAATTATCCAATTGGAGATGGAGTGAGTATTGTGGAGAAAGTAAATTATTTCCAAAACAAGCAAGCTATTGATCAGCTTGGTCAGATTATTGATGCAGGAGAAAAACTTGGTGCGATTGTTACAATAATATTCATAATCATTTCAATTTTGATTACGCTAAACACAATTCGTCTTGCGATGTTTATTTCAAAAGATGAAATTAATGTAATGAAACTAGTTGGAGCTTCGAGCAACTTTATCACAGGGCCATTCTTGGTAACAGGTGCAATGTACGGAATCGTTTCTTCTGTTATTACACTGATAATATTCTGGCCGGTAACATTTTGGCTTGGTCCAATCACAGAAAGATTTTTTGTAGAGACAAATATTTTTGAATACTACATTAGCTCTTTTGGGGAAATGTTCTTGATAATAGTTGGTTCAGGAATATTCATTGGTTCAGTTTCAAGCTTCTTAGCAATTAAAAGATACTTGCGCATCAGATAATTATGAAAGGCCACAAATATATTTTTGTCGTAGGAGGAGTGATGTCAGGAGTCGGCAAAGGTATAAGCACCGCCTCTATTGGTACTATACTTCAATCTATGGGAAATAAGGTCAACTTGATGAAAGTTGATCCTTATTTGAATGTGGACGCAGGTACGATGAATCCAAAAGAGCACGGAGAAACTTTTGTGATGAACTCTGGTTTAGAAACAGATCAGGACATGGGGAATTATGAAAGATTTTTAAATCGCGATTTGTCGACAGCGGATTATCTAACTTCTGGAATGGTTTATAAACATGTTATCGATCGTGAACGACAAGGAAAGTATGGAGGAAATTGTGTAGAGGCGATTCCGCATATTAGAGATGAAATACTACGGCGATATGAAAAGTCTGGAGTATTAAATAAATCAGATGTAACTATTGTAGAAATTGGAGGGACGATTGGGGATTATCAAAACATTATGTTCATGGAAGCGGCGCGTGTTTTGAAATTAAAAAATCCGAAAGATGTTTTATTTATTATGGTGAGTTATCTGCCGATTCCACAAACTTTGGGAGAAATGAAAACAAAGCCAACTCAAAATGCGATTCGACAATTGAACTCTTACGGGATTCAAGCAGATTTTATTATCGCCAGAAGCTCTGTTCCGCTTGATGCAAGAAGAAAAGAAAAGCTAGCAATTCAGTGTAATGTGCAAAAAGAAAATGTAATCTCAGCGCCCGATATTGAAAGTATTTATGATGTTCCAATTAATTTTGAAAAAGACAAAATTGGAGAAATGATTGCGGAAGAGTTGAATTTGAAAAATCCGAAAGCGAATTTAACTGATTGGAAAAAGTTTGTTTCAAAAACAAAAAATACAAAGAAAGCTTTGAAGATTGCTGTGGTTGGAAAATATTTTGATACTGGGGATTTTGTTTTGTCGGATTCGTATTTGTCAGTGATTGAAGCGATAAAATATTCTTCATATTATGAAGGTGTAAAAGCGGAATTGACTTGGATAAATTCTAAAAAATACGATGACAATCCGAAGCTTGTAAAAGAACTGGCTGATTTTGATGGAGTGATTGTGCCTGGAGGTTTTGGAGAAACTGGTATCGAAGGGAAAATGGCTGCGATAAAATTTGTGCGAGAAAATAAAATTCCGTATCTAGGACTTTGTTATGGAATGCAATTGATGACAATTGAATACGCGCGAAATGTCTTGGGAATCAAAGATGCTCAGACTGCAGAAATAAATCCTGATGGAAAAAATTGTGTGATAGATATGATGCCAGATCAAAAAGAAAAAATTGCGAGAGGGGAATTTGGTGGCACAATGAGACTTGGTGAATATCCGTGTTTTTTGAGAAAGGGAACAATTGCAGAAAAAGCGTATGGGAAATCGTTAATTTCAGAAAGACATCGTCATCGATATGAAGTGAATCCAGAATATATTGCTCAACTCGAAGATTCTGGATTGATTTTTTCTGGAACTTCAAAAGATAAAAGATTGATGGAAATTGCAGAACTTTCAAAAAAATCTCATCCGTTTATGCTAGGAACACAATTTCATCCAGAGTTTAAGGCACGACCTCTTTCTCCTCATCCACTTTTTACAGAGTTTGTGAGAGTGGCAAAAAAGAAATAGATAGTAGAATAATAAATAATGATTTTAACAAAACAATTACAAGTATTGATTGAGAGTAGTTTGGCCGAGGGGCGCGATTATGAAGATATTCGTGATGTTTTGATGAAACAAGGTTTTCAAGATGCAGACATTAGTGAATTGTTTTCTCAGTATCGTGGGAGTGAACCGGCAGTGAAAAACCCTGTACCCACAATTGGAACAACAACATCACCTGAAGTCGATACAGATTTAGGATTAATAAAAAGTCAGACAAATGTTGCACCGTCTGTCGTTGCTCCTGCAGAAGAAAATTTAAAAGCAAAAGAAAAATTGTTTAAACATGATTTTGTTCATCCGGAAATTAAAAAAGGTTTCGTCCCTGTAGGTTTTGAAAAAGAAGGTTCTGCACAATCTGCTGTAAAAGATTCAGCACAGACTTTTATGAATGTTGGAACGAATACGCAGACCGCTGCACATTTGATGGCAAGTGGTGGGCAAAGATTGCCAGCTCCCGGAACGACACTTCTGCCAAATGAAATTGCAAATCAAAAAGAGAACTCGACTCCAAAAGTTCTAAATGAAACTGGATCAGTAGAAGGTGAAGCTCCAGTTTCAAGTGTTCCATTCATGCCAACAAAAGTGCAGGCACAACAATATATAAATGTTGGTTTTGCAGGAATGCCAGAAATGGAAAAAGTTTTAGCGGAAGAACAGCAAAAGAAAATTGAAAAAAGTCCATGGCCTATGATTTTTGTTCTAATAGTTTTGTTAGGTTTGATTGGATTATTTTTCTTTTGGTTTTTCTTTTTAAATAAAACAGATGAACAATCATCTGAAATTTTAGATCAACTAATAAAAGTAGAAGATGAAGCGCCTGCAGAACCAGCTCCACCAGAATACACTGGTCCTAGAGATCCTTTTACGAATGAGCCGTTGGAAACTCAATAGGTTGGAAACGAACTAGTTTACTGATAATATTCACACATTGCCTGATCGTCTAATGGTAGGACAGTGGTTTCTGGAGCCATTAATCGGGGTTCGAATCCCTGTCGGGCAACCTAAAATTGACATGTTCATATTAAAATTGTAGTTTAGAAATATGGAACAAATTAATATAAGCCGAAAACAAAAAACTTTAATAGTGGTAGGTAGCGTTTTGTTGGGTTTTCTTATAAGTGTATTTTGGTCAGCTTCATTTGTGGATAGTGATCTTGGAGATCCTATAGCTAATAATCTTCTTGGATATGATGCTAAGACTACTCCAATTACTGGAATAATTATGGGTGCATTATTTGCCTTTGTTTCAGGTTTGGCAGGAACTTTCACTGCTTGCAACATTTGTGCTTTTAGTGCGATCGCTCCACTTTCAAGTGGAAAGAGATCAACTGGAAGTGTCTTGAAGCCTTTAGGATTTTTGTCACTTGGTCTAATTGTTGTAGCTGCGCTTTATGGCGGGATAGGTGCTTTGATTGGCTCGAACCTTCCTCAGCTTTCAACCGAGCAACTTTCAAATGGAATGCCAGTGCGACTCTTGCAGTCGGTTGTTGTATTCTGCTTGATTGGAATCACTTATATTATTTGGGGATTGGGAACTATTAAAGTAATTCCTAATCCATTCTCGAAGTTTTTTGCAAAACATGTGTGGGCCGCTCCTTTTATCATGGGTGCAACTATAGGTGCATTTTTAATTGGTCGTCCCTTTCCACTTTTTAGAAAAATGTTTGAATACGCGGCCTCAACTCATAATCCATTTTATGGTAGCCTCGCTTTTGTTCTTCAGGGGATTGGAAATATTATTGTAATGGCAGTATTGTTTTTGATTCTTTTCTATGGAACTGGAGGTAGATTTGAAAAATGGCTTAATGCTAAAACTAATCGTGTGGTAATCCTTACTGCTGTACTTCTTATTGTCTCTGGAACTTTCTTCTTATCATATTGGGGTCCTAGAATTCTTGCTAGAAATAATATTGTGAGCTGGCCATATTTTGATTGGACAGAACAAACTATTAAATTCCAAAAAAATTGACAATAGCATAAAATAATGTTAATTTCGAAAACGAATACTGTTCAATTTTAAACCCATATTACATACAAATGAATACCGCTTCAAAAAGAATGAGTTCAAAAAGAACTCCTCGTGACTTAGTGACTGCTTGTGAAAAGCTCAAGACCCTAGGAGATTCTTTTATGAAAAAGGTTTCGCTGGGTGTTCTGAGAAGATGGATTGACGAGAAAGGATTCAGTCTTGATGCTGTCCAAGAAATGTCAAACACAGGACGTTGGGGTAACCTTTTTTCTGAATTGGTTCTTCGAGTCGGTGATGTTGGAGGAGTTCTTAATGGTTATGCCCAAGCACTTCCTTTTATCGACAGTGAAGATAATCTTCCTGAATATCGAGGTGAACATTTGCAGAATCGTCGTATCGATTTGGCTCTTGCCAATAGCGGTCTTCGGAGTCCGGAACAGTTTTTAGGAGAGGGTGCGGCAACTTTTTTTGTCAGCCAATCTACTATTCCAAATTCCTTGTCTCGAGTTCCAATTGCCGTTGTCGGTTATGGGGCTGCGGGGATTCTTATCACTTACGCGCTCAGACAACTTGGTTTTAATAACATTACCATATATGAGAAGTCTAAGCCGCTGGGTATCTGGAGTCAGAACAATGTCTTTGGACTGTCTAGGAATAATCCACGTCAGCTACAATTCTTTGATAGAATCTTGCGGCCTGCACCTGGAGATGGTGAAGAAGTTCGCCGGTTCCTAGATAATCTAGCTTACCGTTCTAAAAAGGAGACGGTGGTCAAGATTGTTCCTGGTAAGTTGAAGCACGTGCTTCATTTCGCTAATGGAAAAAAAGAAACTTTTCCAATCGTTATTAATACGATTGGTCTCGGTAAACCAAAACCGCTTTCTGATCCAAGTCGCATGACTACTGAAGCGACCACTGCCCAAGCCGGTTCACGTTGGCAGAAGGTTATTGATCGCGATGAAGTTGAGGGTAAGAGAATTATCCTCGTCGGACTCGGTAATTCAACGGCAGAGATGCTTTTTCAGATTCATAATCTGATTGATCGAGGTGCGGCTGTGGACTATCGTGTTCTTACTCACTACCCTGAAGAATGTGTTTATAATCCAAACACGACTGTTGTCGTTGATGGAGTTGCACGCAGATTATTTCGGGATGTATCCCTTCCTAATCTGGTTGATTTTCAGGGAGATCTTGCGAGAAGTCGTAGTGATTACTACCGTGCGCTTCACAATGGAAAAATTCTTTATGGAGTCAATCGTTGGGAAGTTGCTGGAAAGGAAGTCTACGTCTTTCGTAAAGAGCACTCTGAGGTTGAAAAAATTCCCTTTGGGAAGATCATGACACTCATTGGGTATGGTAATTCGCCGGAAGTTATGAAAAGCATGGGCTGCACCTACGATCCTGTAGATAAGTGTCCTTTGTTTGATTACGATGGAGAGTTTATCGTCAAACACAGTCCTGATCCTAAGAAGCGGATTTTGTCTGGTTATTACGGCTTTGGGTCTGTGTTGGAAACTCCTCACAACCCGAATGCCATCGTCATTCCTGGCATGCTTCATCGGATTGGAGATGTTTTGTTTGGTGTTGTTATGAGAAGCGCGGAATATCAGCTCGCTCGCTGATGTGTATGCCGCCACCCTGGTTGGGTGGCGGCTTTTTATTTTAATAATTGACATGTCTTGATTTGTGTTATATTCTTCTGCCAGAAGTTGTTTTAAAATTATACCTAGTACAAAATGATAAGAATAGAAAAAACAAATTGGGATTTTCGTGTTGCGGATTCTTTTGAATCAGCTACCCGAGATGTTTTGGGTGATGCATTGGAAATATTGGGGTTCAATGAAATTCAACTGTACAACTGTCAAGGAAGACAAAGAGATGTACGTCGTTTTTCAACTACATTTTTTCTTAACGTCTTCGGTACTGCTGATGGTGATAAGGTCGAATTGACGCTTCCAGACGAGTTGTGGAAACAAAGAGTTCGTACATGTAATCGTACTCTATATCAACCTTCTGGTAGAGGGATTGTTATTGTGGATCCTGAAAGCAATTATGCTGTTGCAGAACTCGTTGGAAAAAATAATCTGTATTTGCTTTACGATGCTTCTAACAATTGCTGTAATAAGCCGAACGTGGATGTGTATAAACACATTCTTACAGAAGCAATGAATCTCATCAGGGGAGATTTGCCTAGTCTTGTTCAAATCAAGAATGGGAAATTCAAAATTCCTAAGTCCAAGAAAGATGTTGATCTTCAAAAACAGCTTACAGAAAATCGTCGGCTGATTCAAAACGATATTGTTTTGACTTCTTCTTTGGTATCAAAGAATGATGACAACCAGCAAGCTTACGAAGAAGCTGATAAGGTGCTTCAAACTCTTTGGAATATTCCTGAGATTCAGAACATTAGAGTGGATGGTAGAAGAATCATTTTCACCACACAGACCATGTATGCTGTTGATCCCGGAACTAAAATTCTTCATGAATTTGGACAATTTGAGATCAAGCTTCTCTTTGGAGGTGGTGAAGAAACACCTGCTGTGTTTAAAAACCTCACTCGTCGAGTTGAGTATGAAAGACACACTTTTGGTCATCCTCATGTGGATCGGTACACGAATCAATTTTGTATGGGGGAAGGAAAGGTTATTCTTCCTTTACTCAAGGATTATGAGTTCGAAGCGTCCATCCTTGTTGCCATTAAAGCAATTGGAACGATAAACGAAATTCATTACGGAGATTACCTCACTGTTTTGAGGAAGTTTCCTGTTGTTGATAAAAGTATCGATTATCCAAAAAAGCCACCGCTTAAAGATCCTGTCGTGATCTCGGCTTTCCGTAATCTGTTCGTAGATGAACGAGCAGCACAGAAGCAGGATAAGGAAAATGAACTGAAAAAGTTGATGAATAATATTCGTCGCAATCAGATGATGATAGCGCAAAACGTTTTTATCCAAAACCTTGTAAAGGTTCCTGCTGCTGTGACCACTGATTTGTTCAATGAACGTATCCAAAGGGTGAGTGCCTGGCCGGAAGTCTCGGGTGTCTTTTTCAAGGGAGATGATGTCTTCGTTGTTGATACTAGATCTATCAAAAGCAGGGACATTTCAACCGAAAAAATTCACAACATCGGATCGTTTCGTATTTTGTGCAACGTGTTGAAAGGATTAGTTAGTATTTCTCCGATCGGTAACGAAATGGAGCCGGATATTAATATTCCTCATTTGCACCCAATGTGGGATGGAGGGCTACCCATAGGTCCTCTTCATGCGACATTGCCGGAACTTCTTGGAGAACTCGATCTGGAAACAGTAATCGAGCTGGTCCTGGAATTCTTGAAGGAATTTGATGGCAGTCTTGCTATCAAATAATGGCTTTAAGTCAAACCGCTCTCAGAGTTTCTGAGAGCGGTTTTTTATATTAGATAAAAAGGGGTGGGGTATTGACAAAACCCTTAAAATATAATAAAAGAATTACAGAAGTAGTATAAAAAGAACCTTCACAATCGAATCTAAATGAAAAAAAACAATACTAAACTCCCTCTGCCAGCAAAAATTGTTGGTGCTCCTCGCCCATATACTCCAACCCCTCCGCAGCCTTACCAATGGGAATTCGCAGAGACAGACGGACAATTTTTTGCTCCGTCGGATGTTTTCCATACAACTCTGGAAGTTCTGACGTTGAAACACCATATTCCGACTGTATTTGTCAGTCCATTGGCCCTCTTCAAGATGTACGTTATTGTAGGTGCAATCAATATTGAAGTGGGGTGGCTTGGAACTGCTCGGCGACTAGGAGAAGACTTCATCATCGATGACGTGTTCCTCTTTCCTCAGACTGTGAGCGGTGGCCATACTGAAATTCTTCCAGAAGCTCTTCAAGAATTTGTCATGGAAATCCTTTCGAAAGAAGGTGGTGACGAAATCTTCAACAACATACGCTTCTGGGGACATTCACATGGAAATGGTGGAACTTACCCATCTGGTCAAGATAATGATCAGATGAAAATCTTTCAAAGTTTCGGTACTGATTTTTTCTTGCGCGGTATCTTAAATCGTCAAGGAGATATCAATTTCGGAATTTATGACTGGGAGAAGGGTTTCGCTTTTCATTCTGTTCCATGGAAATGGACAGAAGAAGACATAGATGACTGGGACAAACTGGATGAAATTCGTAATGATCTTCGGGAGGAAATGAAACGGAAAGTTACTGCTTTGCGGTTCGCTCCGTATTCACCACCCTTTTTCAAGGGTTTTGGAGGAAAATATAAACCCCGGTTTTTCCGGAAAAGGTTTCGTTAAGATATAACCAATAAAAACTAGAAGGAGAGAGAATGCCAGAACTAGACGTAATAAGACACCTTGATGTGTTTTCACCGCAAGAATTTGGTGATAGACGTATCGATATCATAGGTGTGGGTGCTACAGGATCTAGAATCGCCCTTTCGTTGGCGAAGCTCGGTATCCGTAACATTCACATTTGGGATCCGGATGTAGTGGAACCCCACAACGTCCCAAACCAAATATTCGGTAACAATCACAATGGACAACTCAAGGTTGAGGCGTTGAAAGATATTATTCTCGTGCAGACAGGTACCGAAGTTTCGGTGCACAATGAACGAGTTGATGGAACACAACGTCTCGGTCAGATTGTTTTCCTGCTGACAGATACAATGTCTTCACGACAAGAAATCTGGAAAGGATCACTTCGTTACAGACCTCACGTTGAGGTTATTATTGAGACTCGTATGGGTTCCAATAGTGGTCGTATCTATACAGTGAATCCATCAAGTCCCGTAGAAGTTTCGGGATGGGAAAAAACTCTGTATGGTGATGACGTTGCTGAAGTCTCCGCTTGCGGAGCAACTATCACAGTAGGTCCGACGGCAGAAATGGTCTCGGGATTTGCTGTGTGGCAATTCATCCGATGGTATCAGAAAATGCAGAAACTTAAGGAAGGTAAAGAACCGACCGATGAGTTCGAGCATGAATTGATATTCTCACTTCAACCCATGATGATTGTGGGTTCGTCGTTCAGTTAAAAAAATCTGTAAACAACAAACAAACCAAAAGAAAAGAACCATGAAAAAAGGAACCACAAAGAAAGCAACCACCAAGAAACCCGCTGCAAAGAAAGCAACTTCCAAAAAGGAGACTCCGGCACAAGTTGAGAAAATCAACGTGAAAGTCGGTGCTTTCCCCGGTGGACAGATCAAACCTTTCGAGGTGGACTCTGGAACCACAATCAGACAGGCGCTGGTAATTGCCGGTTATCGAGACAAAATTGAAGGAGAGGTTCGTTTGAACGGACAGACAATCTCCAATTTTGAGGAGGTGCTCGAAGAAGGAGCACAGGTGTTGATCTTTTCAAAGATTCGCGGTAACTAAGCCTTACCAACAAACAGGCTTAACTTACTTAGCCGGTTCGACTCATCTCGAACCGGCTTTTTCTTTTATTAGTTTAGATCAGTTTGCTACACCAAGACTTAAAAATCTCTTTTAAATCAAGATTTGCGGCAGACGTCATTTTAGGAATCAGTGAGGTGTTGGTCATTCCTGGAATAGTATTTATTTCTAGAAAGTATATTTTGTTATCTGGAGTTACGATGAAGTCAGAGCGAGATAAATATTTTGTATTTAAATGAGTGTGAATTAACAACGCTTGTCTTTGTAATTCTTGTGAAAGTGAAATATCAATTTCTGCAGGACAAACTTCCGTTGCTAGTTTTTCGGGATTATATTTATTTTCAAAATCAAAAAATTCTCCGTTGGTTATTATTTCAACAACAGGCAAGGGAATTGTCTCATCTCCATTATCGATGATACCCACTGTAAATTCTCTTCCTCGTATAGGTTCTTCTTTAAGAAAATCTGTTTCCGGACTTGTATTTAAAAGTTCATCTAAATCTTTTTGAGATTCACAAAATTTTGAAGAGACAGAAGAACCTCCGTGTCGTGGTTTTGCAAAGAGAGGGAAGTCATTTGTTTCTTTCGGAGAGGTAATACCAAGTGATGCTGCAATTTCCTTTGTAAATTTTTTATCTATCGCAATTGCATGCGTGCTTATGTCGGAAAAAATAAAAGGAATATGTAAATTTTTGAATAAGCCTTGAACACTCCCGTCTTCACCTCCGATACCGTGAATGACTGGTATTGCTAAATCAAATTCTTTCGCTGATTCAATAAAATTTTTTGTGTCTTCAGGAAATGTGAAAATAGTTGTTTCTGCAAAATCTACAATTTTGCGAACATTGTTCGCTGATCTAATTGAGACCTCTCGTTCACCTGTTTCTCCTCCTGTGATGATGGCGATTTTCATGAATCAATAATATCAAATTTAGCTTGCTTTGGTTGGTTTTATGAAAACAAAAAACCTGTCAGAAATTTTACTTCCTGACAGGTCCGTACTAACTTTTGTTTGAGACTTACCAATCGACTTTACTCAGCTGAAAAGCCAGAGGTTCCTTTTTGATTATACCGGTACTCGTTACAAGCATCGGCGATAGGAGTGACTTCACACCTGCAGACTCGGCATTTTCGCAAAAGAAGAGTAGTGCAATAATCTGCCCTTGTTCTTGGTTGTCGTATCGGATTTCCCACTCACCGACAGGATTACCTGTTGGTGTGCAGGCCGTTATAAACCAGGTGCAGATTCTACGAGAGAAGTCTCTTGAAGACATATCCCGTTCATTCCTAAACCTCACAAATTCCGCGATGCCGTCTTTATCGAGATCAATTAGCATGAGCTCGGTGTTCTCGTAGAATTGGATTGCGAGTGATTTGTTATTGTTGACGTTCAGAAATTTCTCAGAGCCATTGATTCGAATTACTCTCTCGATTTCTTCAATTTTTTCTCTCGCAACTGGGTCGCGATCGGCCAATGTTAAAGTTGGAATCAATATGGTGAGAGTTAACAGAATGATAACTATATTTTTCATCAGTGTACTAGGTTTTCATGCCTGATTTGTTTGAATTTAGTTGGGGCATGTCTTTTTATATTATACAACACTATAATTTTTTGTAAATAGATTAAGATTTCTTTACTTCCTATACAACACCTTCAACTTACTCATCCCACGATGATATTTTTATCTTTCTTGTATTCATCGATAATTAAATCGTTGAAGTTCGGCAGTCATTAATTGATTCACAAGGTATAATAGATGTTATGGATGATTTTAAAGTGAACGCTAAACTTGTGTACTTATTTTTATTTTTAATTATTTTGGTGGGAATTTTTTATTTTTTATCATTTTTATTTCGGAATGAAGAAACAAAGATTGTACGAAATCCAACAAAAGAATCTTTGTATTTAAATCCAAATAATTCTGTAGAAGAACGTGTTGAAGATCTTTTGTCTTATATGACACTTGAAGAAAAAATTGGACAGATGGCTCTTGTTGAAAATAAAAGTGTTGAAGAAATGAAAGATGTTTCTTTGTACGGACTCGGTGCACTTCTAAGTGGCGCTGGAGCGAATCCAGAAAATAATACCCCTGAAGGTTGGAACAAAATGGTTTCAGATTTTATAAATGAATCCAAAAATAGTCGTCTCGGTATTCCGATAATTTATGGAGTTGATGCCATTCATGGGCATTCAAATATTCCTGGAGCTACAGTTTTTCCGCACTCTATTGGACTTGGCGCGACTAGGGATCCAAAGCTTGTCGAAGATATTGCATCTGCTACTGCAAAAGAACTTTTAGCAACAAATGTGCATTGGAGTTTTTCACCAACACTTGATATGCCTCGCGACATTCGTTGGGGAAGAGTTTACGAAACTTTTTCTGATGATCCTGCTCTCGTATCTGATTTAGGTGTTGCATATATAAAAGGATTACAGGGAAATTCTGTGATAGGTACAGCAAAACATTTTGTTGGACTTGGTGGAATGCTTTGGGACACTTCTTCAAATGAAAATTACAAAATAGATCAAGGTGCTACTTTGGCTGACGAAGAATTACTTAGAGAAGAATATCTAGTTCCATTTAGAGCCGTTGTAGATGCTGGTGTGAAAAGTGTAATGATTGGATTGAATACTTGGGGTGAAACTAAATTGTCTGCGAGTGAATATTTGATTACTGATGTCCTAAAAAAAGAACTTGGATTTAAAGGTTTTGTTGTTTCTGATTGGTATGGTGTTTATGAAATTCCTGGGAGTGATTATAGATCTGTGATTACGGCTATTAATGCTGGAGTAGATATGGTGATGTTGCCTTTTGATTACAAACCTTTTGTTAAAAATGTTTCCAAAGCTGTGCGTGTTGGAGAAGTTTCCGAAGACAGAATAGATGATGCTGTGCGGAGAATTTTATATGCAAAATTTGAGCTAGGTCTTTTTGATAAAAATGAAAATAAAATTTCAACTGAAGTTGTTGGTTCAGTAGAACATCGTGCGCTTGCAAGAGATGCCGTGTCGCAATCTTTGGTTCTGTTAAAAAATGATAATTCAGTTTTACCAATTGATAAAAATATAAAACATATTCGTATTGTTGGAAGTGCTGCAAATAATATTGGAAATCAATCAGGAGCCTGGACTGTAAATTGGCAAGGAATAAATGGAAATGATTTGCCAGGAGCGACTTCTATAATAGATGGAATAAAAAATGCTGTAAGCGAAAATACCAGAGTGGATTATCGAACACTAGGTAATTTTGTGGATGATGGTACGAAAGCTGATTTAGGAATTGCATTTGTAGGTGAGCAACCTTATGCAGAAGGAGTGGGCGATAGAGAATATCCAATTTTATATTCTGAAGATTTGATGGCGATCAAAAAACTTCAAGCAGTTTCTGAAAAAGTTTTGGTAGTAATAATTTCAGGACGACCTTTGCTTATTGCGAACGAAATTTCTTCTTGGGATGCGCTTGTGGCGGCGTGGCTTCCTGGTAGTGAAGGGCAAGGTGTGGCGGATGTGCTTTTTGGAGATAAACCTTTTGTTGGAAAACTTCCCCTGCCATGGCCCGCGACTTCTCAACAACTTCCTATTACAAGAGATGGTATAACGGCGGATAGTACACCGGTATTGTTTCCAAGATATTTTGGTTTGGAGGAGTAAAATTTCTGTTATAATCAAAAAATGACAATATTTCTTGCGCAGTTTATAACCGTAGCAATAGTGCATCTTTTGGCTGTTGTAAGTCCAGGTCCAGATTTTGCGATGGTTGCTCGTAACAGTATTATTTATTCTCGAAAGACTGGAATTTACACAGCGATTGGAATTGCTGTGGGAATTTTGGTGCATGTGGCGTATTCACTTTTGGGAATTGGATTTGTTATTTCTAAATCAGTTATCATTTTTAATATTGTTAAATTTATCGGTGCGGGATATTTGATTTACATCGGGTACAAATCTCTGAGAGCAAAGCCTGCGGTGCACACTGAAACAAAAGATAATGTCGCAAAGCAAGATATAAGTCTTTGGTCATCATTTAAAATTGGATTTCTTACAAACGCACTCAATCCAAAAGCTACACTTTTCTTTTTAGCATTGTTCACTCAAATAATTGATCTCTCAACTCCTAAAATAATTCAGTTCGCTTATGGAATAGAAATGATGCTGATTACCTTTGTTTGGTTTGTTTTAGTTGCTCTCTTTTTCTCAAACTCACTTATACGAACCAAAATTGGAAAAGTACAACACTACGTAGAAAGAGTTACTGGCGCTGTGCTTATCGCGCTTGGAATTAAAGTTGCTTTAGCGGGGAATAAATAAAAAATGCTATAATCACTACCATGATTAAAAACATTCTTTCTTTCCTTCACTTAGAAAAAATCAACTTTATTCCTGTTGTAAAAGCGTATGATCTGAAATCTTTTCAAGATATTTTTAATATTCGTTTAAATGAGTATTTGGATGACAAAGTTTTAAACTATAAAAACTTTTCTGATAATAAATTAAGTTTGGAAGCAGTGGACTATGCTGTGTCTTTGGTACGTGAAGGTGGAAAAAGAGTTCGTCCATATATGGCTTTTTTGGCGTACTCTACAGAAGGTGGTGTGAACCAAGAAGAAGTTTTGCGAGCTGGAATTGCTTTAGAATTATTTCATGCGTTTGCTTTGATTCATGATGATATTATTGATAAAGGTGTAGAAAGACATTCCAAAGACACGACGCATGTTTATTTAGAAAAATTTATTTCATCGTATCCTCGAGGCGATAAAAAACACATTGCAGAATCCATTGCTATTTTGGCGGGAGATTTAATTTTTAGTTGGTCGCATGAAGTTATTTCTAGTTTGAATAATAAAAAAGTACAGCAAATATTTTTTAGAATGATTGAGGAAGTGGTCGCAGGACAAATACTAGATGTATCTTTTATGCTTCAGTACGAAGTAGAGATGAAAGATATTTTTCTTAAAAATGAATACAAAACAGCCTTTTATTCTTTTGTTAATCCAATGTTGATCGGTGCAAATTTGACTGGAAAAAATATTAACAAAGATTTTTATAAGGAATTGGGGTTGTGCTTGGGTCAGGCTTTTCAAATACAAGACGACCTTTTGGATATTGTGGGAGATCCTAAAAAAACAGGAAAGAAAAGGTTGCTGGATGTGCAAGACGGTCAACACACAATTTTGACGCAATATATTTTTGAAAACGCCAAAGAAAATGATAGAAATATATTCTTAGCACTTTTTGGAAAAGAAATTGATGAATATTCAGTACTTGTATTGCAAAAACTTTTTCAAGAAACAGGCGCAATTGATTATGCTGAAAAGGAAATTCATTCTCAATTAGATAAAGCCAACAAAATAATTTTGAAATCAAATCTTAAACCAATGATCAAAGACGTGTGGTTTGATTTTGTGATATTGCTTGATAAGAGAAAATCTTAATGTACCCAGAATATAATTTAGATTTAGAGTTTTGCAGAGGAGTTCATCGAGAATATGGGAAGAGTTTTTATTTTGGAACTTTGTTAATGGGTGCGGAGTATCGTGATGCGATCTGTGTTTTGTATGCATTTTTTCGTTTACCAGATGAATATATAGATACTACATATAAAGATCAAAAAGATTTAGCTTTAGAAAAATTAAATGAGTGGAAGGAGGTGTGGGGTAAGTGTTATCGCGGTGAAGAATATTTTGCCGAAGGAGATGAATTAAAAGTTTTACGTGCCACAAAATATGTTTTTGACACATACAAAATTTCTTTTGAATATAGTGAAGATTTTATTTCGGCTATGATTCAAGATACTTCAAAAACTGAGTATCAAAATTATAAAGAATTGGAAGACTATATGTATGGTTCGGCTGTAGTAGTGGGTTATATGATGGTTTATATAGTTTGTTCAAAAGATAAAAGATTTGTTACAGATTTAGATTATAGAAATAAAATTCTAGATCATGCAAAAGCGCTTGGCGAAGCATTTCAAATGACAAATTTTTTGCGCGATATTTATGAAGATGTAATACAAAGAGATAGAGTTTATCTTCCACAAGATGAAATGCAAAAGTTTGGGGTGACAAAAGATGATTTAGTTAATAAAAATATAAATCAAAATTTTATTGATTTGATGAAATTTGAAATTGCTAGAACTGAAGATCTTTATAAAAAAGCTGATATCGGATTGCAAATGTTGCCTAAAAGAGAGGCGAAAGCGATAAAAGTAGCACGAGTTTTATATTCAAAAATTATTGTTAAGATAGAGGTTGTAAAATACGACATTTTCGCTGGCAGAGTTCATTTAAGTTTTGGAGAAAAACTTAAGTTAGCGTTTTTAACATTAATTAAAAAATCATGAGTCAAAAAGAAGTAATCATAATAGGAACAGGTATCGGAGGCCTTTCTACGGCTTGTATGTTGGCTAAAAAGGGATACAAGGTGAAGATGATTGAAAAAAATGATCAAGTCGGCGGTAGAGCCAGAATCTATTCCGAAGATGGTTTTGTTTTTGATATGGGGCCGTCTTGGTACATGATGCCAGATATTTTTGAGCACTTTTTTAAATTGATGGGTGAAGATATTACTCAATATTTAAAATTAAAAAGACTTTCTCCTTCGTACCGGATTTTTCTAAAAAGCGAAAAGAAACATTATGATTTTTATTCTGATTTAGAAAAAACAATCGAAACTTTTGAAAGTTTGGAGCCGGGTTCTGGTGATGTTTTGAGAAAATATATGGATAGTACAAAGTATCAATATGAAATCGCAAAAAATGAATTCATGTTTAAAAACTACGATACTATTTTTGACTTCTTCAACAAAAGAGTAATGAAAGAAGGAAGAAAACTCCCGCTCTTCTCAAGTGTGAAGTCTATCATCGAGAAAAAATTCAAAAGCGAAATTCTGAGAAAAGTAATGCAATATCAAACTGTTTTGCTTGGAACTTCTCCTGGAGATGCGCCGGGGATTTATAGCATGATGAATTATGTAGATTTTGTGGAGGGAATTTGGTATCCAGAAGGAGGTATTTATAAAATCATAGAAGCGTTGGAAACTATTGCCAAAAAACACGGAGTTGAGATTTTGTTAAACAGTCCTGTAAATAAAATTATTGTTGAAAATAAAACTGCTGTGGGAGTGAGATTGGAAAACGGACAAGAATTTCGAGCTGATATTGTGATTTCAAATGCAGATACTGCTCACACAGATATGCATCTTTTGGATGAGCCACACCGGGAGAAAAGTAAAAAATATTGGGAATCACGATTGCTTGCACCATCTGCATTTATTATGTACATGGGAGTAGAAGGAAAAATTCCGTCTCTGCAACACCACAATCTTTTGTTTGCTGAAAATTGGGAAGAAAACTTTTCACAAATATTTAAAAAACCTACATGGCCAACAGATCCTTCTCTGTATGTTTGTTGTCCATCAAAAACTGATGCAAATGTAGCGCCAGCTGATAAAGAAAATTTGTTTGTACTTGTGCCAATTGCTTCTGGTTTAGATCACACTGATGAATCACTAGAAGAATATTCTGAGTTTGTAATAAATCAAATGGCAGAAAATATGGATATTCCAGATTTCAAAAATAGAATTGTGTATAAAAAGCTTTATTCTGTAAAAGACTTCATCAAGGACTACAATGCATTTAAAGGTACTGCACTAGGTTTTGCACACTCATTGAGTCAGACTGCAATTTTTCGACCGAATAATGTTAGCAAGAAGGTTAAGAATCTTTATTATGTGGGTGCCGGTACAAATCCAGGAATCGGTATGCCTATTTGTTTAATTTCTGCAGAGTTGGTTTATAAAAGATTAGAAAATATACAAGACGCAGAACCACTAAAAGAAATCTAATTAAGTAAAACTGAAAAGAAAATAATCATTCCTGAAAGAGAATTTATTTTTGGGAAATAAGTATAAATTTTGAAAAGTTGTTCGTCTGTTGTTTTGATTGATTTGATCATAAATACAACATAAACAAGTGAAAGGATAATGCTGACTATCCCTAAAAATTTGAAAGCAAGAATTCCAGAAAGTGCATAAAGAACTGAGCATAAAATTATTGTTTTATTTTTTTCTAACTTTGTAGCAATGGTTTCTAGTTTTGCATCTCTGTCTGCTTGAATATCCGGAACTGCGGAATATGCATGCATAGCTATAGCCCAAAACATTCCTGCAAGTGTGCCAATCGCGAGATTAACCCAAGTAATTTCTTGATTTAAAAAATAATTAATCATCAAATATGAAAACACGGCTGTAGCAACATAATGTCCTGCACTAAAAATACTGTCTAAAAAAGGACGAGCTTTTGCACGGATCGGTGTAGATGAATAAAATCCCGCAAAGAAAAAGAAAGCCAGAAGCGCGATGAAGCTTTGAATATTTAAAACAAAAAATCCATAGACTAAAAAAGGCGCACAAAACAAAATAATATTTTTCCAAAGCTTTGGCCACTCTTCCGGCATTACAAGAGATTCGTAGGATATTTTTTTTGGATTTAATTTATCTGTTTCGTAATCAAAAATGTCATTAATTCCGTAGATAAAAATATTTGCTGGATATGTGAAAAAAAAGAAAAATATGATCGCGGGGATTAAAAGCCACGCGTTCAGTGTTATACCCGCTGCTGCTGCAATTCCTACAATATAAGGACCTATTTCATAAATCCAAAATCTCGGTCGGCTTATTTTTAGAAGGCGTTTTATTTGCATAGTTGTATTCTATTATATTTTGGAGATAAAAGTTATATGGTTTAAATTTGCTATAATGGATATATAACTAATTAATCAATAATATAAACAATATGAAAATAATAATTAATCTTATTTTGTCCGCACTTGCTGTGATAATTGCCGCATATTTGTTACCAGGAGTTTTTGTTGGTGGTTTCTTTACCGCACTTATTGTAGCTGTAGTTTTAGCAATCGTTAACACTTTTGTAAGACCTATAATTACAATTTTAACTTTGCCGATAAACATTGTGACCTTGGGACTTTTCTCATTGGTGATCACTGCATTAATGGTGATGCTAACTGATTACGTTGTGTCTGGATTTGAAGTTGCAGGATTTTGGTCAGCTTTATTCTTTGGAGTTTTGCTTGCTCTGATTTCGATGGTGTTTGGGAAAGGGGATAAATAAAAATTAAAAAGAAAAAAAGCGCACGACGAAGTCGTGCGCTTTTTGATTTGTGAAATTGAATCACAAATCAAATCTGATAATTTATCCCACATTCATCACTCTCTCCGAGATCTCGATCACTGCGGCGTTCACCTGGTTTTGTGCTATGAATGTCACCAATTGATTCGTAACCTTGAAGAAACAGTGGATGTTCCGGTAGGTTGTGAGTCTTATTGTAGCTGCGAATATCTCGCGAAGTCCATTTCAGAATCGGATGAATTTTGAATGTTCCATCATATCCTCTTTCAATAACGTTCAAATTTGAACGATGTTCCGTCTGATCTCTTCTGACTCCATGGAGGATACCTTTCACTTTCAATTGTTGAATCGCTCTCCTGAGTGGTTCAACTTTTCGAATTGAGTGGTAGAGGCTTAATCCTTCCTCACCATATTCCCAAAGCTGCCCATGGTTGCGTTCCATCTCCTCGGGAGTTTCTTTTCCATAAAACACGTGCAGATTGAGCTTTAATCTTTCTTTAAGCGTAATTACATACTCGTGAGTCTCCGGAAAAAGATATCCAGTATCGATCATTATTACTCGTATCCGAGGATTGATTTGTGTTGCCATGTGAAGCATGACAGCAGAGTCAGCACCAAAAGAAGACGCTACTACAAGCCTGTCTCCAAATAAGTTTTTGAATGCGTGACGGACAATGTCTGTCGGTGGTAAAACCTCCAATTCGGAGTTTAATTCTTCTAGGTTTATCATTTTTTATTATGCGAAGTTCTGTTCTGGCACTATATTACATATTTTGAAGCCAAAGACCAGTTGCTTTAATGGTTCAGTGGATTTGATTTCAATCCTTGACGACCACTTACAAAAGGTTTAACCTCAAAATTGAAATAGGTTTCCAAGTGGCTACCTTTAAGTAAAGAAATAATCAAATATAGAGAAAACAGATGAAAAGATTCAAATATACTGGATTTAAATCCGATGGAGGTGGTTTGGTGGAAGGAATAATGGATGCGGAGGATATGGACAAGGTCTGTGAAGCTTTGAGGTCTAAGTCTATTTACCCGACATCGGTTACCGAGATCTCCCAAGAAGGTTTGGAAGATCATTCACAAGGACCTCTTATCAGCTATCATCTTCAAAAACTGGTTAGAGAAAAAGATCTGGATCAAGATCGGAGGAAAATGTATAACCTGATTGCCGAAGGAATTAGGTCGGATGTACCAATCCTGACCAACCTGAAGCTCATTAGTGAAAAGGTTTCTTTCGAAGAACATAAAGCCCTTCTAATCGAAGTCTATGACAAAATCAGGGCAGGAGATTCATTCTCAATTGCTTTTAATGAAAAAGTTCCGGCCTATGAATTATTGGCGTTGACCGTTGGCGAAGAAATGGGAAATCTGGTTGAAGTTTTGTCTGTGTTGGGTAAATTTCAACCAAACAAAAACCTTCAAGACGATTTTGCTTATGTTTTTACTGAAATAGGCGGAATGCTGGTTCATCAACGCGTCAACCCTAAAAGAATTTTTTCCTATCTTGGTTATTGGTTTGAATCAAAACAAAATTTTGAAGCCGCGGAGGTTTTTTGGGGAATGTCTGAAGAGACTAAAACGAAGAGTTTCTCTGAAATAATTTCTACCAGGACTCAATATTTTCCACCTCACTTTATCTCAATTATGAAAGATGGAGAATTGAGTGGTGATTTTGAAAAATCATTCAATCGATGTAGGGAATTGATACTCAAGGGGTATCAAAAGTCCGGTCTCCCCGTGTGATATTGTTCTATAATAAGACCCGTCCAATTTTGGATGGGGTCTTTTTTATTTTTTGTTACAATCTAGTAATGTCATACTGTCAATTTATACTCACCGCTCCAGAAGCGAAGAAAAATATTCACAAAAAATATCACGATACTCAGTATGGTTTTCCAATTCATGATGATAATGAATTATTTTGTCGATTAATTTTAGAAATCAATCAAGCTGGTTTGAGTTGGGAAACTATTTTGAAAAAAGAAGAAACCTTTCGAAAAGCGTATAGTAATTTTGATATTAAAAAAATTGCGAAATATACAGAGAAAGATAGAATGCGACTTATGAATGATGCTGGAATTATTCGCAATAGACTAAAAATAAATGCAGCAATTGAAAACGCAAAAACAATTATTCAAATTCAAAAAGATTTTGAAAGTTTTGAGAATTGGTTAAAAATAAATCACCCCAAAACAAAAGATGAATGGGTGAAATTGTTTAAGAAAACTTTTAAATTTACCGGCGGGGAAATAGTGAATGAATTTTTGATGAGTATCGGAATTTTGCCTAGAGCACATACAAAAGACTGCCCAATTTACGCTAAAACTTTAAAGAAAAAGCCGTTGTGGAATAAGTAAAACATAATATAATTCGATTATGGAAAACTTTAAATTTGGCAGAGATCAATTACCACAAGAATTAGAGCCAGCAAAGGCTGAGTCATTTGAGAGCTTGAACGAAAGAATTGAAGTTTTGGAAGGAATAACAAAAGAATTTGAAAAAGAAGTGGCGCCGGCTTTGCATCAGTTTGAGATGACGAGTCCGCATAATTATACTGATGGAAATGTCTATAGCGATATGATACATAGAAAAGCGTTTGCGGAATTGCTTAAAAAATTATCTGCATTTGAAGTGAATGTAAAATCAATTTTTGAATTGTTTGAGCAAACAGGAGGCGGTGCTGGTTTGAATAATTTGTATGCTTCTATTATAAAAATGCAGGAAAGACTTATTGCTGCACCGGATGTTCGTTACAACAGAGAAGCTCAAATTGAAAGTTATGGTGGTAAAGAAAATGTGCCAGCGGGAGGTTCTTTAGACACATTCGAAGAGACTCAAAAAACTGCTCTAGGTTTAAAGGGTGAAATGAGAGGGATTGAAATGGCACTCACTTTCTTGTCTCCTGAAAAAGTTCGTAATTAAACCCGCTGTGGCATTTTAATTAAATTTAATATATACTCATTTACCTATGGCAAAAAGATCAGGATCAATCAAAGCAAAGACAAGCTTTATTAAGAGAGGCCCAACACGAATTGCAAAAAAGAAGGAAATGCTAAGAATCAAAGCATTAAAACCAGCAGCTCGAAAAAAGGCTCTTAACGGAAAGTAATTTATAAAAAACAAAAGGGGTCTTGTTTCAAGGCTTTTTTTGTTTGTGTTAAACTATTTTTATGAAAAAAGTATTTATAATTCATGGTTTTAATAGTTGCCCAAACAGTAGTTGGATTCCTTGGCTTATGGGGGAATTAAAATTAAAAGATGTATACGCCTGTTCTTTGGCTATGCCAAATCCAGAGGCTCCGATATGTTCAGAGTGGGTTAATGAAATTTCTAGACATGTGGGTTTAAATAAAAATGATGAAATATATTTTGTTGGGCATAGTTTAGGTGTTGCTGCTATTTTAAATTATCTGCAAAATTCTGATAAAAGTTTTCCGGGAGCAGTTCTGGTTGCAGGTAGATTTGAAAAATCAAATAACCCGCTTACTGAAAATTTTTATAAAGACTTTGATTTTGAAATTATAAAATCAAATCTAAAAGACGTGTCGATAATTCATGGAGATAATGACACTTTGGTTGTTGTAGAAAATGCTTATAAACTTGGAGACAAATTAGACAAAGAACCTATTATTATCCCGAACGGAGTTCACTTGAATGGATCTGCTGGTTGGAAAAAACTTCCTGAAGTTTTGGAGGAGTTAGAAAAAATGTTTGTGAAAAATATATAGCTATTCACTTTCTGTAAATTTTGTTGTAGGTTGGTTTTAAATGAGAACTAAAAATCAATTGGAACATTTAGAGTTGGTGGAATGCATTCTGTCTGCCACCGACCATTCGTGGAAAGGTGGAGAAGGCGGCGGATACAATATCCTTGATTCGAAAGGCAAGGCAGTTATGAAAGTCTGGTCGGAAGGTCAGGCTGTCGCTATCGTTTCACTTGGGGAAATTTTGCGTTGCGCAAGTAATCCTGAAAAAGTCGAATCAGATCTTTTGGTTTTAGTGCAAGATTTTTTGCGCTAAAGTCACCCTCACATTCGTGTGAGTTTTCTTTATTAAATAGAATTCCCAGCGACAAAACCCGTTGTCCAACACAACTGCAAACTATAGCCACCACTCGGTCTGTCGATGTTTAGAATGTCTCCAATTAAAAATAGATTCGGGTAAATTCTCGATGACATTGTTTTGAAATCTACTTCGTCGAGTAAAACTCCACCGCTTGAAATAATTGCTTTATCAACCCCAAGTAATTTATGCACATTTAGTGGAATATTTTTTAGAAGTTCAATCAATTTCATTCGTGATTCTCGAGTGATGCTGTTGCATTTGATATCCGGATCTATTTTTGAAAGTTCAGTAATTATTGGAATCATTGCAGAAGGAATTAATCCTGAAAGGGAATTTTTGAAATTCTTTTTGTCGTTCTCTTTAAAAATTTCTTGAAGAGTAGAATTTAATTTGGCGTGATCATGATTTGGCAAAAGATCCAAAAGAATTTTTACCTCTCCATATTTCAGAAGTTCACCGATATCTTTGGACATATTTAAAATTGTTGGTCCACTAATGCCGACATGAGTAAAAAGAATTCTTCCTTTTTGAACACTTTGTTTCTCGCCGTTTTGTGTGACTGTTAATTTTATGTCATTCAGACTCACACCAGACAATCTTTTTATCCAAATATCTTTTGCGGCGATTGGCACAAGAGAAGGAACCGGTTCTATTACAGTGTGACCAATTTTTTTAAGCCATTTGAAACCGTCACCTGTAGAACCTGTTTCCGGTCTAGATGTTCCTCCTGTGGCCAGGATAAAACTTTTACCTTTGATAATATCTTTTTTCACTTTCACCCCAACTATTTTTCCGTCTTCTAAAACAAAATCTGAAACAGGGGAATCAGAAAGAATTGTGACTTTATTTTTTTTAATATAATCAACTAAAACATTCCAAACTGATTGTGCTTTGTCGGAAACAGGGAAGACGCGCAATTCTTTTTCAATTTTAGTTGGCATATTTCTAGTATGAAAAAAATCCAAAGTATTTTGCACATTCCATTCTGCAAAAGATGAAAAAAGAAATTTTCCTCCGTCTTTGAATTTTGATAATAATTTTCTGGTGTCGAGCTCTGCATTTGTCACATTACAACGACCACCTCCTGTGATAAGTAGTTTTTTTCCAAGCGAATCATTTTTCTCTATTAGTAGGACTTTTTTTCCTCGCTCTGCAGCACGACCCGCCGCCATCATTCCGGCTGGTCCGCCACCTATTACTATTACATCCCATACATCCGCGCTCATTGCTGGTATCGTAGCATATTGTTTATTTTTTGTGATATGGCTCATATTGACAAAACACCATTTTATATATATAAAGAGCTAAAATTTAACCTAAAAATAGATCTTTAATAATCAACCAAAGAATCAAAAACTCAATGAAAACTAAACCTTTTACGGCTCAGTTTATACAAAGCCCCACGGCTCAGTACGAAGTTGGTGAGCGTTTGGGTCAAACAGAAAGTTTTACCCTTTACGAGTGTATTCTGGAAGATTGTAAACCCGGAATCCTGAAGATTGCTCGTGAAAAGACGCACAATGGAAAACTTGATCTAGAGGCATTTGTTCTGCAAACTCTGCAGGATGGTGTCGAAAGAATTGATCCAGAAAATACGTTTCAGTACGACAAGTCTTTCCCTTTTCTTCTCGAAAGTTTTATTTCGAAGGAGCAGGGAGACAGAAACGTTCTTATCTTGGATTTATCAAGAGTAGCGAAAAGTCTGAGTGACCTTGTGCCACTCGGTCATCTTTCTGCTCGTGAGAAAATTCGTGTAGATCCCAAAACAAGTGTATGGATTATGGGGAAGCAACTTAAGCTTCTTGATTTTGCATGCAACATTGGTGTGAGTGTTCAGTTCAGTGGAGACAATGTTCTAATCAATCGAGACAACCATCGTGTTGTTGTTTTTGATTGGAGCAATTCAATTGTTTCAAACATGGTTTTGGAACCTAAAAGGGTTTCTGAACAGATTGCACGAGCTGCACAACTTACAATCACTGCACTAGGTGGAGATTTGAAAACTGGAAAACTTCCAGCTGATGATCAATACGGTGGCAGTGATGTCTATGAAAAACTTCTCATGAAGTTTACTAAGGGTGTCGAGTCTGATGCTGGAAAAGCGCATACGCAATTTTACACAACAGTACTTGAACTCTGGCCTTCTGGATTTCATAATTTTACGGCTTATTCTATCCTGCCGTGAATATACAAAAACAAACCAAAAACCAAAAATAAAATTATGGGAGAAAATAAACCAACTAAGGCTGCATTTGCTGAAGTTTTTGAAGAAGTAAAGAGAAGTGGTGGCGATGCAACCTTAATCGGTAAACAGCGTCACCGGGAAGGCAAAGGTCTGCATGAACTAGTCGATCCGAAAGGATTTGGCGGAATTAGGTTCTCAAGGAATCGTTTTGAGCATGTGTTGGAAAAGTGGTTTCGGCTCAATGTCGCGCAAGCGATGTTGCTTGAAACTCTGTTTGATACTACAGGGTCCATGGGACACAATGTTCAACTTGCGTTCGATTCATTGCCTCGAGCTTACCATCTTTTGATGGAGGCTGTTGGTGCACCTTTGGCTCGTTACGATTTGCAGATCATCAGTTCTATTTTTGGAGATGTGGTGGATAACTACGTTCTTCAAAGGAGTCAGGCTGAGATGGATATCAAAATTGCGGAAGAACTTCGCATGATGGTGCCTGAATCAGAAGGTGGAGACACTGATGAAGATCCTCAATACGGTCTTTTCGCTGCTGCTTACCTTACGGCTGCAAGTATCGTGAAAACTGGTCTCAAGTCCTATCACTTTACGGTGACGGATGCGCCGGGTCGTTCACGGCTCAGTTCTGAAACACTCATTCGAGTGTTTGGAGAGGAAGTCTTTGATCGAGTTCATGAGAACGGATATCAGATCGACAGAAATAAGCTACCTTCAACCAATCGTGTTGTGATAGATCTCTTGAAGATTTCCCATGCTTTTGTCATCCAGGTTGGTGACTCAGAAAGAACTAGGGATTTCTGGCAGAAAATGTATGGTTCGGACAGAATCGTTACAGTTTCCAGCACAAGATATCTTCCTGAAATCGAAGCTGCTGTTATTGGTCTCACTGAAGGAACTCTCACTTTGAAAAATGTTGAGAAGTTTTTAATGGATGAAGCCAAATTGAGCAAGGCTGAAGCCATGCAAATCAAGCGGGCTGTCGCAGGTATCCCCATTGGAGCACAGGCAAATTTGCCCAACTTCGATAAGATGCCCGTTGCTGGTGATCTTTTCGCTTCGAAGGAGGATGTTTGGCCTACTAAGCGCGTTGGCGATACAGCCGATGAAGCAGACGAAGGTCTTGTCGCAGAAACCGATTCGAAAGACGTCGGAATGTGGGACTGATCTGAAGATTGTTGAGGGTGGCTTCTTACGAAGCCACCCTCTTTTACTGCAAGAATTCGAAAACAATAAAAAGAAAGGTGAAGTCATGAAAAACAAAAAAGTTTTTATCATCACCGATCTTGGTGGTGGCGACGGAGGAAAAGGTGGAGTTGTTCATGGAGTGTCTTCAAAAATGCGAGCACACACTGTTATAAAAGTTGGTGGTGCTCAAGGAAGTCACGGAGTTAGAACTTCAAAAGGACAATCATTTAACTTTAGTCATTTCGGTTGTGGAACTTTTGAAGGAGTTTTAACGCATGTATCTCCCTTGATGGTGATTGATCCTATTCGACTTCTCGAAGAAGGAAATGATCTTCGTTTTAAAAAGGGAATACCAGAAACATGGGATATGCTTACCGTTGATGAAAATTGTCTTTGTTCTATTCCGTACCATGGAATTACTTCGCGTCTGCGGGAACTTTCCAAAAAAGACCAACAAAAAGGAACGGTCGGTGTTGGAACAGGAGAAGCGACAATTGATGCGGAATTACATCCGGAACTTGCTTTGTATGTGAAAGACATTTCACAGCCCGGACTTCGTGAAAAAATCGAAGCGATAAGAAATTTTCAGATTAAAAAACTCAAGCCAATTATTGAGAATCTTGATAATCGATTAAAGTCCGACAAAAATTTTTGGGACGAGGAGTTGATGCTTCTCAATGCTCCGGAATTTATTGATTGGATATTTGATCGACTAAATGATTTTCAAAAACATGTGAGAGTTGTCAGTTCCGAACACTTGAAAGAAAAAATTCTTTCCAAAGATGGCGTTGCTGTCGTGGAAAGTTCTCACGGTATTTTGACCGACAGATACTACGGATTTCATCCTTATGTGTCTCGTCTGCGAACAGTACCTTCAAGAGTGATTGATTTTTTGGAAACAATTGGATATGAAGATGAAATTGTTCATCTCGGGGTAACTCGAGCTTATCAAATTCGTCATGGTGCAGGACCGATGGTGACTGAAGATCCAGAACTTGTAGATAAACTTTTGCCAGGTAGTGCAAAGGATGATAATCGTTGGCAAGGAAAGGTACGAGTGGGACCATTGGATTTCGTCGCTCTTCGGTATTCAATTGAAGTATGTGGTGGACCGGAAGCTTTTGATGGTATTGCTGTCACATGGCTTGATCAAATTCAAGAAATTGGATCATGGCAAACTTGTGATGCATATCAAGGTGTTGAAGATTCGAACTTTTTCTCATCGACTGGTTCAATACTGGTTCGTCGTGGGGAAGATGAAAATCAAATCCAACACCAAGAAGCTTTGGGAAAACAGTTGCAGGCATGCAAACCGGTAGTGCAATCAGAATCGTTGGCACCTTTTAGCGATCAATCATTAGTCTCACTCGTAAGTGAGGTAATGATAGACAAATTAGGAGTTCCTTTGAAAATGGTTTCTCTCGGTTCAACTGAACTTCATAAGAGATACTTGTGATTCAGTATGTGGTGAGGCGCTTTCGAGCATCTCACCACTTTTTATTTACTATTGACATTGTCAATATTCTGATATATAAAGTCACCAAGCTAGAAAGATCAAATGATCTTACTCTGGTTCTTTTAAAGAAAACAAAACCAAGAAACCAAGAAAGAAACGAAAAAATGGTGGACGAAATTACAACTCCAACTGGTTCCGTTGAAGGAACAGTTGCAACCCCTCCCAATGCGTGGGATGAACGTATCAAATCGTTCTCTGACGCTGTTGGAAAAAGTCCCGAAGAGGTCGGAAATGCCCTCAAAGGACTTGTCGGAGAACCTGGACCGGCTGCACTCGATGTGTTGTCGGACTCGACTTCAGTCGAAGATGGTGACTTGAAAGTCGCCCTTGTCGATGGTGGACCGATGATTCCTCTGGGAGTCTTCCGGAAAAACCTTCCCAAGCTTCGCGGTCCACAGAGGATTGTGGTGGCGGATACACCTACTGGCATGACCTTTGATGTTCTGCCAACAGTTCCAGACGATGCGAGCTTCCTCGAGATGCTCAAAGTCGGTGGTGTACTGCGGCCTGAAAAAGCAGAAGTCATTTCTGCAATCAAGGCCGCCTTGGCATCAAAGTGTGGACTTTTCGATCTTCCCAAAAACATCATCGAAAGGATGGAGAAGTTTGCAGAAGATCAAGACGAACCGGTTGGTCTGTCCTTCTACGAACTGAGGAAGATTGTGGTCAGCCGCAGCTATGCAGAGGTCCTCTCTGTTCTCGGTATCGAAGGTAGTTTCGTTAGCGAACCTCGCAAGAATGCGTTCTTGCGAAAAGTCGATGAAAACCTTTGGAACGAAATTGAAAGCTTCTACCAAAGGCTTTTCAGTTGGAATGAGTCTTGGGCTGGCAGCGCGAATCCTGCGATGGCAATGTCCATGTACTTTCAATCGCAAGCAACTGGTAACAAGGTGCTCATGCCTCCTGGGATGATGGCTCCTCCGGAAACTTCCGGTGTCCGTGATGCCGCTGAGTCTGTCATCGATCAAATCAACAAGGTATTCTCAGGTGTGGGTGTTCCTATCGCTCGAGCTCTCGCTTACGACGCAACCAGGGTCAAGGGAATTCTTGAGAATCCCTCTTTGCCTGCTTCGATAGGTGCCACCAGTCGTGAGCAAATGTTGAAGATGCTTGGAGCAGATGTGAATAGCGACTATGTTCGTCTTGAGAGGAACTTGACACGGTTCACTCTTGCGATCATGGAGCTCCCCAATCTTCCGTCTGGGAGTGAGGAGATCTCTTATCTTATGGCTATGTACCAACTTGGTGCAATGATTCCGTGGGATAAACTTTCCAACGACGCCGGCCGAGCTGGTATTGGAAGAAAGCGTCTATGATGCAGTAAAAAACCCCGATCCTCTCGAAAGAGAGGTCGGGGTTATTTTTTTATTTTTCGCCGATTTCAGGCAAAAACACTTTTCTCAAAAATAAAACAGAAGCCATACGACGATATCCAGGGTCCCAAAAGGCACCTTTTTTGTCTATTGTGTTTCTAGGCAAGTCTTCAGTTTCTCTCTTTGGATAAAAGTAGTGGTAGTTTTTGTGCATCAGTCTGTATTGCAAGACTGAGCGTTCAAGTTCCACAAATTGTTGTACAGAATCTTCAGACAACTTCAGGTATTTTTGCAAAACCTGTGAATATATCAATTGAATGGTTTCAAATTCACCTATCCACACTCCATTGAAAAGTGTAGATACAAAATTACTCGTACCGAGTTTTTTGTCGGCGTTTGTGAAGTCTTGTATTAAAAGACCATCATCATTTTCTTCCAACCAAAACTCAAGTGCATTACCCTTTACACCCAATGGCTCAAGTAGTTTCTTGAGACGCTTTTGAATTTGAGAGCGGAGCATCATTGGAACATTCGGTTTAACAAAGATTCCAAAATCGAAGTCAGAACTTATGGTTCCAAAATCTTTTCCACGAGAACCGTAAGAGATGACGATCGGCATAAGCCAATCTTTCAACTCTTCGTCAAATCGGATTGTTTCAACAATCACCTCGAAAGTTTTAATTTCATGACGATCTGTTAGTGCTCCGATAGACTGAATTGCTTTCTGATCTCCGATCCCCACATGCAACATGTGTGACCACGCGCTTTCAATGATTTCTTTGGTAAAATCGTCCTCACTAGACCACGTGGTAGTCATGATTGGATTAATTACTGAATAGAGTCTCTGAGCACAAGCTTTCGATCTGGTATTTTGAGCAAGTCTTTGAATAGCTATGCTGACAGACGTAATTGCGAGGTGGTAATTTTTCTTTTTGACTACCTCTTCGATTGTTATTCTTTTTGCAATTAGAAGTTCCGCCACTTTATTCGCACTTTTCAGAAGCCTTTCTTGAGTATCTCTTTTTTTCTCCCATGATTTTCTTGCAGTGGAAATTTGTTGAGAAGAAATCTTCCTTTGTTTAGATAATTCCTTTCCATTAATTGCTCTCAAGACTTCGTCAATGTTATCTCTCAGTAGTCCAACGCTTCCTCCTCTGATTTCCAAAACTTCTGCTAAAGAAATAATTTCTTTTTGAATTAGTATTGGTATCAGATGAGTTGCTTTGATAACCTCTGGAATTTTTCCAGATTGAATTTCTTCTTCAGAGATATCTCCATCGACGAAATTCGCTCTGTAATCTTCGTGCGAAAGCAGTTGATACCATTTTTGCTTATAGATTTCTCGGAACTCACTAAATAAATTTAGTGGAATAAGTTCCATGGGAAAATATAGAATGAATCTCTCACTGCAGTGTTCCTCTTGAAGAAATAAACTTAATAGGCGATACAAATTCTCTGCATCCGATGTGCTGACAAAACCATTTTTGATGGCCTGATCAATATTCATTAGCAAGGGAACTTGGCTGTAAATTCTTTCGAGCGCAGTAACAAGCTGTTGCCTGATGGATGCACTTTTTTGAATATTTGTGTCCGAGAGGATTCTCTCATCCCAAGGTGATGTTTTGTCCAGCAAAAACAATTCTTCTGCTGGATTTGTTCTTTTTGCAGGAGTCAAAGACTCCTGCTTTTCCGGAAGAGTGCTTTGATTTTTCATGTTTTTAAAGAAGGGTTCTTAGTGAAAATATAACATATTTAACAATATGTCAATACAGAGGTATTTAGTGAAAAAATTTATAAACAAAATATCAAATCTGTTATAATTTACATGTGAATTTCGAGAAACTAGCTAGTAATTATGAGGGATTTAATAAAAAAGAGACCGACAAGGTGTCTGATGCAGAGAAAGAATATAAAAAAGCAATTTCTAGGAGAGATTTATTGGAGAGGGCAGCTGGAGCTTTTATATCCAGTGTTAGTCTTGGAGGTATTTATTTGAAAAATAACAAAGAAAATGGAATTGCTGATGCATCTGGCAGATTAGATGATATAGAAAAGAGAATAGATAATTTACTTGATAGCATTGACGAACAAAAATTAGAAAAAGTGCAAGAACAGGCACTAGAGCAAGTTGAAAGTTCTCCACAAACAGAAAAAGAAGAAAAAAGATTAGAAATCAGTTCTGCTGAACTTAGAAGAATAAAACCAGAATTGCGATATCAAGAAATTGTTCCTCCTCCCAAAATTGAAAACTTTAATATTCCTGGAGGTAGCACAAGAGGAGGGGCTTCAAGTGTTGATGGAAAAGTCGCGATGACTTTATTGTGGAGGAATGTTACAGAGGTCGTTGAAGATAGATACAACATACCTCGCGGAATTTTGTTGGGGATGATTATGCAAGAAAGTACAGGAATTGATCTGTTGCCAAACTCTGCTAAAGACGGAGGATTTGGACTTTGTCATATGCAAGGTGTTGTAGCTCAAGAATTTGCCCTAGAAACTTTTGAAGATTGCCATACTCTTATTTGTAATGATGTGAGAGGTTGTAAAGAAGGTGGTAAATTGCAAAATCATGCTGCACGTTTAGAGGAATTGATGATAGAAAAGAAAGATGATCGCAAGACTCTGGTGGAAGCAGACGATAGATTGAATGTCCTTTTAAATATTGATGCTGCGGGAAGAATGATTGCTTCTTTTATGTCTAGTGAAAGTTTGGCAAAAGATAAAAGATTTGAAGGTTTGGATCCTCTGCAAAGAGCACTAAAAAGGTATTCTGGTAGACCTGAATACGAAGGGGATGTTAAAAAACATTTGAATAATTTGGGGGATTCAAATGATATTGATAAAGCTGTAGACAGTTTTAATGCTGCAAATCCAAATTTGTTGATAGATGGTCAACCTGCGGATTACTATAAATATATAGAAGCAATACAGGCTCAGGCTGTAAATTACGGTATCGAAGAATACAGAAATCTTCCAAAATATAATCCAGCAAATTCACAAGATGTGAAAAATACTTATGGTGATTTTTTATAAACACAGATTTTTCCTAACTTTATAGTAGTATTAAAAATAATGAGCAATTGGTATTCAAATTCTGCAGAGAATATTTTTGAAAAGCTAAAAACAAATCAGCACGGTCTTTTTGGTGACGAAATTTCTAGAAGATTTAAAGAATATGGTCCAAACTCTTTACCTGAAGAAAAACCTGATTCAATTTTTAAAATTTTTGTATCACAATTTAAAAGTCCGCTGATATATATTCTTTTTATTTCGTCATTAGTGGTGATTTCTCTAGGGGATTTAGGAGACGGCCTGATTATTTTAGGAGTTTTAATTTTTAATTCGATCATAGGAACGATTCAAGAAGGTCGAGCACAAAACACTTTACTTGCTCTAAAGAAATTTTCAGAAACCACAGCGACTGTTTTGCGAGATGGAAAAGAAATAATTATTTCAGATAAGGAGCTCGTGCCAGGAGATTTAATTATTTTGCAAGAAGGAGAAAAAATTCCTGCCGACGCTAGAATAATAATTTCGCATGGATTGAAAATTGATGAAGCTGCGATGACTGGCGAATCTGTGCCAGTTTATAAAAATGAAGAAGATATAAATAGAAAAGATTTGCCTGTGCATTCTCAAAAAAATATGGTTTTCAAGGGCACACATATTGTAGGAGGAAATGGAAAAGCGGTTGTGGTAGATACAGGTATAAACACTGTGATTGGAAAAATAGCAAAACAGATTTCTTCGATTGATACTGATATTCCTTTGAAGAAAGATGTTAAAAAACTTTCGAACTCGATTATTTTGATTGTGGGTGTGGTGAGTGCCTTAATTTTTATTTTTGGAATTCTAAAAGGCTTTGCTGTGAAAGAGATTTTTAAAATCGTGGTTTCACTTTCTGTGTCTGTTATTCCTGAAGGGTTGCCGATTGTGATTACTTTAGTTTTGGCTACAGGAGTATGGAGAATGTCCAAGAAAAATGTTTTGGTAAAAAAACTTCAAGCCGTAGAAGCGCTCGGACAAGCCACTGTGATAGCGGTAGACAAAACTGGCACAATCACAAAAAACGAATTAATTCTCTCAAAAATTTGGACAGACAAAAAACTTTTTGAAATTACCGGCGAAGGATACGAATCAAAAGGAGATATTTCTATAGATAATCAAATAATCAGCGCATTGAATCATCCTGAAATTTTATCAATCGCAAAAATACTTACACTTTCTTCTGGTGCAAGAATTTCTTTTAATGAAGAGCAAAAGACCTGGAAAATTTCTGGTGACCCGACAGAAGCTGCAATGTTGGTTTTTGGAGAAAAAGTTGGTTTCAATCGCGATGATTTATTAAAAGAAATTCCTTTGATTTCTGAAATTCCTTTTGATTTTAAATTAAAGTATCACGCTCTTTTAAATAAAGTTGAAGAAAATAATATTCTGTCGGTCACGGGAGCGCCGGAAGTTATTTTGGATATGTGCACTACTTTAAAAAGAGACGGAAGAAATGTTTCTCTAAATGAAGAGTATCGAGATGATCTACATAAAGTGTTTGTCAAAATGTCCGAAGAAGGTTTGAGGGTGCTCGCTGTGGCTACAAAAGATCACGGCCCGAATGTTTTGAATGCTGGTTCGGTGCATAGTCTTACTTTTGTTGGATTCATCGGAATGAAAGACACAATTCGTCCAGAAGTTTTTGAATCTATGAAACGCGCAAAGCAAGCGGGAATAAAGGTTGTGATGATTACAGGTGATCATAAAATCACAGCTCAAGCTATTGCAAAAGAAGCCGGAATTTTTTCTGATGGTGATGACATTATTTCTGGTCACGAATTAGCATCGATGTCACAAGAAGAAATGTTGGCACGTTTAGAAAAAACGTCTGTCTTCACTAGAATCACACCAGAAGATAAATCAAAAATTATTGAAGCTTATAAGTTGAAGGGTGATATTATTGCGATGACAGGCGATGGGGTAAATGATGCGCCGTCTCTTGTGACTGCTGATTTAGGAGTGGCGATGGGAAAAATTGGTACAGAGGTTGCAAAAGAGGCTTCAGATATTGTTTTGATGGACGATAATTTTGGAAGTATTATTTCTGCAATTGAGGAGGGAAGAAGTATTTATAAAACAATTAAAAGAGTGATTCTGTATCTTTTTTCTACAGGTGCAGGAGAAATGCTCACAATTATAGTTGCACTTTTTGTTTTAGATTATCCACTGCCTATTTTAGCTGCGCAGATTATTTGGTTAAATTTAGTGACTGATGGATTTTTGGATGTTGCACTTTCTATGGAGCCAAAAAGAAAAGATTTGCTTTCTGGAAGATTTAAAAAATATAAAAAGAATTTGGTTGATCGTTTGATGATGACAAGAATAATTGTTATGTCTATACCGATGATGATTGGTACACTTTATTTCTTTGGACAATATTTTGAAAACAATATTGAAAAAGCTTGGACAATATCTCTGACAACTCTTGCGATGTTCCAATGGTTCAACGCGTGGAATTGTCGTTCTGAAACAAAATCGATTTTTGCACTGAATCCTTTTTCAAATCTTTATTTAATTGGAGCAACGATTATCGTGATTCTTTTGCAAATACTTGCGGTCTATAATCCATTCATGCAATCAATTTTAAAAACAGTCCCACTCACTTTGGATGAATGGTTGATGATGATACCAGTTGCGCTCTCTGTTGTTTTTGTAGAAGAAATAAGAAAGGTTGTCCATAAATTTGGTATACTTAAATGGGCTTATAAATATTAGTATTAATTGACAAAAATGAACGAAAACAACAAACGAGTTGTGCAAATAGTGCTTGGAATACTAATTATTATCGGAATAGTATATGTATGGTCTATTGTAGGTGTAGATAAAAAAGCTGATGAAATGGTAGAGCAAAAACTTAGTTTTGATCCTACACTTTTGGTTGGAACATGGGTAAATGTGGATGATGAAAATTTCAAAAGAACATTTAATACAGATGGAACTTTCACAGATACTTATAAAAACGAAAAAGGTCCGGAAGTATCTGTCTCAGGAACTTGGAATACTTTTGATAAAGAAGACCGACCTACAAACTTCAATTATCCAGTTGGAGATGGAGCAATCTTTGTCACTCTAAACGATAAAGAACTTTCTACAAACTTTGTTATCTCAGAAGTTACAAAGGATAGTTTAACAATGGTGTATCTTGAAAACGCCAGTGTATTGAAATTCAAAAAAGATTAACTAATGTATTCGGTATATATTCTAGAATGTGAAGATGGAAGTCTTTATACAGGTATAACTACCGATGTGGTTAGAAGATTTAAAGAACATAAAGACGGTATAGGGAGCCGTTATACAAAAGCTCACAAACCTGTGAGTTTTTTGTATTTAGAAGAACACAAAGATAGAAGCTCTGCCTCAAAGAGAGAAGCAGAAATAAAAAAGTTACCCAGAGCGAAGAAATTAGAATTGATTGAAAATAGTAAATAAAAAAAGTATTATAGTGATATGGACACAATAAAACACCACTCGATATATTTTCTGCTAGTTTGTATTGTAGCCACTTTTGCTTTGGTTTACCTTATAATCAGTCCTTTTATTGGATCTTTGATTGTAGCTGCTGTATTTGCATTTTTATTTCAACCTGTTTATAAAAGGATTTTATCTTATCTAAAAAATTCGGTAAAAATTTCTGCACTTATAACCACTATTCTTGCAGTCATTATAATTTTGTTGCCAATATCTTTTATTGGATTTCAAATTTTCAAAGAATCAACTCAGCTTTATACAGGAGTGATTGCAGGAGATACAGATTTTTTTGTTGAATCCACAGATGCACTTTTAAATAAAGCAAAAACATTTTTACCGATCCCTGAAAACTTTCAATTAGATTTTAAAAAATATGCACAGAGTGGTTTGGAAGTTGTGATTCAAAATTTCGGAACAATTTTTTCTAGCGTTACAAAAAGCCTATTAAATATTTTTGTATTTCTAACAGCATTCTATTTCTTTTTGAAAGACGGAAGTAAATTGAAAGATTATTTTGTGCGATTGAGTCCACTTGATGATAATGATGATGAGAAAATTGTTGATCGTTTGAAGCTCGCTGTATCTGCAACGGTGAAGGGAAGTCTTTCAATAGGATTGATCCAAGGAACACTAACAGGAATTGGGTTTATGATTTTTGGAGTGCCGAATGCTGTTTTGTGGGGAACTGTTGCTGCTCTCGCTGCTTTGATTCCTGGAGTTGGAACTGCTTTAGTTATAGCTCCTGCAATTATATTTTTATTTGTAACAGAAAGTTCTTTTGCGGGATTCGGACTTTTAGCGTGGGGAATTATCGCTGTTGGTTTGATTGATAATTTTTTGAGTCCACGATTGGTTGGAAGAGGAATGAAACTTCATCCACTTCTTGTATTCATTTCAGTTTTGGGAGGACTAGCTTTCTTTGGTCCATTAGGTTTTTTGCTAGGACCTCTTTCTGTGAGTGTATTCCTAGCTCTAATTGATATTTATTTTTCTTTTAAGAAGTAAGTGCAATTACACGAAAAATAGTGTAAGATGTAAAGCCTTATGTCGAAGAACGCAGGACTGATTACATTTAATAATGTTTCTTATGAACATGGAGCAAATAAACCGATTCTTATCGAGACGAGTTTTTCTATTCGTCGTGGAGCAAAACTAACTTTGATGGGTCAAAACGGTGCAGGAAAAAGTACGCTGTTTGGCTTGATCACTGGCCAATACAAAGCCGACGAAGGACAAATCACTACAATGCCTCGCACAAGTATTGCGGTTTCAAGACAAGTTATTCCACGAGATGAACTGACTTTGACTGTGCGTGAATTTTTTGAAAAATGTTTCAATGAAAAAATTTATGCAATTGATCCAAAAATTGATGATGTTTTAGAAGTTGTAAATTTATCACCAAAAGATGAAGATGTAGCGAAAACTTTCAAAGAAAGAGTCATTGGAAGTTTTTCTGGCGGGCAACAAGCGCGATTACTTTTAGCTTCTGCTTTAATTCAAAATCCAGATGTTCTTTTGCTAGATGAGCCGACAAACAATTTGGACAAAGAGGGAATTGAACATCTAACAGAATTTTTGAAAGAGTATAGAAAAACTGTGATTGTTATTTCCCATGATGCTGATTTTTTGAATGCATTTACCGACGGTGTTCTTTATTTAAATGTTCAAACAAAAAATATTGAACAATACACCGGAAACTATCACGACGTGGTGGAAGAAATCGCAGTGAGAGTTTTGAAAGAGAAAAGAAAAAATGCTCAACTTGAAAAAGAGATTCAGGCAAACAAAGACAAAGCAAACTTTTTTGCGAACAAAGGAGGTCAAATGAGATTGGTTGCGAAAAAAATGCGTGAAAAAGCTGAAGAAGCTGAAGAAAATAAAGTAGATGTGCGAAAAGAAGATAAAACAATTCGTCCTTTTATTATTCCTGTACAAGAAGATTTACCAACTGAAGTTTTGAAACTTACTTCTTATAAAGTGATTCGAAATCACAAACCAAAAGATGTTCCATCGAATTTAGTTTTGAAAAGAAGACAACATTTACAAATCGTTGGTCCGAATGGAATTGGAAAAACTACTCTACTTGAATCATTGGCTTCGGGTCATGCTACTGGTGAAGAAATTTCTGATGGTGTAAAGATCGGATACTATCGACAAGATTTTTCAAACTTGGATTTTGAACAAACTGTTTTTGATTGTTTGATGAATGTTGCTGGTGAAAAAACAGAAGAAGATATTCGTTCTATTGCGGCTGGATTTTTAATTTATGGAGAAATTATTAAAACAAGAATCGGTTTACTTTCGGAAGGGCAGAAAGGTTTAGTGGCTTTTGCAAGATTAGTTTTATTGCAACCAGGACTTTTGATTTTAGACGAGCCGACAAACCATATTAATTTCCGACACATTCCTGTGATTGCGAAAGCTTTGAATGATTATGAGGGTGCAATGATTTTAGTTTCCCATGTTCCAGAATTCGTAGAACAAATTCGCATTGATGAAGTTTTGGATTTGGATAAGAAAAAGTAGTAGTTGCATTTTTTTAGACTAATAGTATTATCTTCATAAATGAGAAGTACAAATATTCTAGCTTTGCTGGGATCTTGTATTCCAGTATTCGTTCAATCCTTTGAAAAGAGTAATCAAGTTTATATCGTCTTTTACCCAGCAAATGAAACCAGTGTAGATCACTTGTTAGCAAAAGCTGCAGAGTCGTTTGTTCGACAAGATTACCCAGTTCAAGAGATTGAATCTTACGACAGTGTTCCTTTGTTTAGTTTGTATCTCGGCCTTATCGCTGAGAAGGCAATGAAAAGTGATAATATTTCGCATTCGATTCATGATGATGATCGTAATAAAGGTCCCCCCCTTTATTTGCGCGGATGTTGTTTTTCTTTTCATGCATACTTGTATTTTGTGGTGTCCGGTGGCTCATTTGAGGAGGTGAGCACCGGGCACCTTTTTTCTTTTAACCAGGACTCCTGTATTGTATTTGACAAACTAGTACAATTAATGTATTAATATTCGTTAGAAAAAATGAGATACAGACACCCGCTGCACTTTTGTGTGTTGGGGGCGATCTCAACACGAACTTTAACAGAAACAATTTTACAGGAACTTGAGGGCCTTACTCTCAACGAAAATCCTGAAGGAAAACGATTGATTATCGTAGTGGACGATAGAGAAAGAACTGATCCTTTAGAAATGCTACTGCGTTTCAAAGAGAGTTTTAATATCGATCGTCTCGTTCTTTCTGACATTTACGATGATGATGAACCCAGAAAACAAACAGTGCCAGGATTTCTGAGCAAGATTTATCCCGTCAGGGAAGAGATTTGCTTGTCACGTGAGATCAAGATTTTCTTGATCAAGCGAAACAAGGGGCCGCCTGCCCCTTGTTTTTTTTATTTATTCCAAAAACAAAAGTCCATACATTAGACCTACACCAGCAATCGCTACAAAAATTTGAATCAGAGTGCTCCAAATATCTTTTTTATCTTCAGCGTGATCATGAAGCTCTGGAATCAAATCCGATAGAGCAATATAAATGAATCCTCCAGCAGCAATCGGTAGGAACCAAACTAAAATTCCTTCAAGAGTATCTCCGATCAAGAATACAGATATTACTCCAACTATCGAGATTAATGCTGATACAAAGTTTAAAAACAAGGCACGTGATTTTGTGTATCCTGCATGAATCAAAACTCCGTAGTCGCCAATTTCTTGTGGAATTTCGTGAAGCAATACTGCGATCGTTGTAGCGATACCAACTTCCACACTAATCAAATAACTCGCTCCGATTATTACGCCGTCTATAAAATTATGAAAACCATCTGAAATCAAAATCATTTTTCCAACTGGTTTGATGTGTTTTTCAGAATCAGTTTGATGATGATGCCAGTGCAAAAACTTTTCTAATATAAAAAATATAAAAATTCCGATTATTACAAACAGTGAGACTTTGTTCAAATCACCAGTCTCTTCGATTGCTTCTGGTATCAAGTGAATGAAAGCATCACCTAGTAGGGCACCGAGAGCAAGGCTGACAAATACAAACACATATTTTCTGATTGTACTTTCTTTTACAGAAAGGCTAAAAATTCCTATTAGGGAAATAAGGCTTATAATTAAAACGCTGATTAAAGAATATAATAATGGTATTGTTGTCATAATTAAAATTTAGTTAATGCAATTTATTTGCATTTAGAGTATAATACGAAACATGATAAAAAAGCAAGAAAGAGCCCAAAAAATCGTAAAGAATATTCGTCAAATTTTAAAAGACGCTGATTTGAAAATAACCAAAAACCGTTTATCTGTTTTGGAACTTTTAATTTCAAATTCAAAGCCTCTGTCCGTTGAAGATATTTTTAAAAAATTAAAAAAAGCCGACCAAGTGACAATTTACCGAATTTTAAATCAATTTGTTTTAAAAGACATTGTGTATCAAACGGATTTTCGTTCCGGGAAAGCTTATTTTGAATTTCAAGACCATCACCATCATCATATTATTTGCAAAGGTTGCGGGGATTTAGAAGAAGTTGAAATTTGTTTGCCAGAAAACTTTATTAAAAAAATTCAAAAGAATTCTACAAAATTTAAAAAAGTTTCAGATCACGCACTAGAATTTTTTGGAACATGCGGAAAGTGTAGTAATATATAAAAATGAAATCAGCAAAAATTAAAAAATTTACATATTTATTAGCGCACGTATCAATCTTCGTAGTTTTCTTTTGGTTCGGATTATTAAAACTAATCGGAACATCTCCTGCGTATGATTTAGTAGATGCTTTGCGAGCGATAACAATTCCATGGTGGCCGATGAGTTCATTTTTTGGTTTCTTGGGAGCTGTGGAAATGTTAATTGGAATTTTGTTTCTATTTAAAAAAACAGAAAAGATTGCAATCGCGATTTTAATTCCCCACATGTGTACAACATTTTTACCTTTAATAATGCTTCCAGATATCGCATGGCAAGGATTACTGACTCCAACTCTACCTGGACAATACATCATTAAAAATATTATTATCGTGGCATTGGCAACATCTGTTGTGGTTGGCTATGGTAAAAAATCAAATTAAATTCATACTGTTCGGCTTAGTTTTGTTCTCTCCGTTTTTTTTGAATGCCCAAGAGATTTACGAAGATTTGCAAGGTGTTTGGCGCGCTGAAGTTACAGAAGTTGTTTCTGAGGGTGAAAAAATAATTCCAGGAACTGAGACAAAGACAAAATATCAAACTTTAAAAGTTGAAATTCTCGAAGGAGAAAGAGCTGGAGAAAAAATCGAAATAGAAAACGATTTCATTTTATTGGAGGAAGGTCAGAAATTTTATATGAATTATTTGATTACAATTCAAGGTGATGAGATTTATTCTGTGCGTGATATTGATCGTCGTGCAACTTTGTTTTTCTTAACAGCATTATTTGCTGGAATTGTTTTGTATTTCGGCAGATGGCAAGGTTTGCGTTCATTAATTAGTTTGATTGGAAGTTTTCTGATTATTATTTATGTTTTGTTACCACTTTTGATTCAAGGATACAATCCAATCATTACAAGTATTTTGCTTGGCTCGGTGATTCTAGCAATTGCGATTTTTTTTACGCATGGATTTAATTATCGATCGCTTATCGCATTTTCGGGCACAGTGATAGCTGTCTGTATCACTGGAGTTCTGGCTTGGTTTTCGGTGAAGATTTTAAATCTGAGTGGATTCTTTTCTGATGAAACTGTTTATCTAAATTTTAGTACACAAGGTTCTCTAGATTTCGAAGGATTGCTTTTGGGAGGAATTATTATCGGTGTGCTTGGGGTGCTCGATGATATTGCAACAACTCAAGTCGCTGTGGTTGCAGAATTAAAAAGAGCCGCTGATCATTTGAAGCCGATAGAGCTTTATCAAAAAGCTTTGCGAGTGGGTAATGAGCACATAAGTGCATTAGTGAATACTCTAGTGCTCGCATACGCTGGAGTTTCTCTGCCACTCCTGCTTTGGTTCTCTCAATCAAAATCTGATTTTGGAAGAATAATTAATAATGAAATTTTTGCTACGGAAATCGCCCGAACATTGGTGGGAAGTATTGGACTGATTCTGACTGTTCCTATCACTACATTTTTGGCAGTTTATTTTGTTGATAAATATAAAAATTTGAAAGTCAGCGGTCATGGACACAGTCACGGGCACCATCATGACTAAAACTTTTGCCGAAAAAGTATTTGAGGTGGTGAAGAGGATTCCAGAAGGAAAGACGCTTTCTTATAAAGAAGTTGCTAAAAAGGCGGGAAGTGAAAAAGCTTTTCGTTCTGTGGGAAATATTTTGAACAAAAATTATGATCCGCTAATTCCCTGTCATCGTGTGATAAAAAGTAACGGTCAGCTCGGTGGATATAATAGAGGTCTTGCTAATAAAAAGAAGATTTTGTTGAAAGAAGGTTTCCTTAAGTGATATAATCTCAGGATGAGCAAAAAGAAGATAATTATTTCAATAATATTTTTGGCTATTTTAGGTTTTGTGTTGAACAATATATTCAATCAACCTGAAGAATTTCAAGTAGAAGATGTGATGATTGATAGAGGTAGTGGAGAATTTTAATATGACTTGGATTATTTACGCATTACTATCTGCAATATTTGCATCCGCTGTGGCGATCTTGGCCAAGATTGGTTTAAAAAATGTTGATTCAACTTTAGCTACTGCTGTACGTGGTGTGGTGATGGCTGTGTTTCTGGTTTCAACTGCATTACTTTTAAACAAAGCTCCATTATTAAAAACAATAGATGGAAAGATGTTTGGTTTTATTGTGGCTTCAGGAATAGCAGGTGCACTGTCTTGGCTTTTTTATTTTTTTGCATTACAAAATGGTCCAGCCGCAGCTGTTTCAGGAATTGATAGATTGAGTGTTGTTTTTGTAGTTATTTTAGCAGCTTTGTTTTTGGGAGAAGCTTTTACTATAAAGACTGCAATTGGAGCTTTGTTGATTGTTGCGGGTGCAATTTTGTTAACTTTCAAATAAATGAAACTATTAAAAATATTTCTGGTCATTATTTTGATGCTAGGAATTTTTTTACTTTCATATAGAAAGATTGATTTTATTCCTGCATTAGCATTTTTGGAAAAAACTCCCGCAAAAAAGGTTGAAGGTAATATTTCAATTTTGTTTGTGGGAGATATGATGTTTGATCGAGGTACCGCAAATCATATTCAAAATTTTGGAATTGATTCAATTTTGGGAGGTGTCGCGCACCTTTTTCAAAACAAAAATATGGTCGTAGGCAATTTAGAAGGAACGATAACCGACTTTCCATCCGTTTCAGTTCCAAATAATCAAATTCTTAAATTTACTTTCAATCCTAAAATTGCCGAATATTTAAAACAAAATAATTTTACACATCTCAGTTTGGCAAATAATCACGCATTAGATTTTGAGCATGAAGGATTTTTGCAAACCAAAAAATATTTAGACGCAAACGATTTAAAATATTTTGGATCGCCGTTGAATAATTCTCAGATTTCGGTTGTAGAGAATGTTCGCGGAAAAAATATTTGCTTGATCGGTTATCATGATTTATATACGAGAAACCCAGAATCAGTTTTGGAGGAAATAAAAAATATTCGTTCAACTTGTTTTTATATTGTAGTTTTACCGCACTGGGGAGAAGAATATGAGACTGTGCAAAATGAAAGACAAATAATTTTGGCGCATCAATTTATCGATGCTGGAGCGGATTTGATTATTGGTGCGCATCCGCACGTCGTGCAACCTTTGGAGTTTTATAAAGACAAAGCAATTTTTTATTCACTCGGCAACTTCGTCTTCGACCAAGATTTTTCATACAACACTCGACGCGGGTTAGCAGTGAGTCTCGAGCTAAACTCAAAAACCCAAAATTTCACTTTGATTCCGGTGGATATTGAGAGAGCTGAGGTTTCGGTTTCTGTAGGGGAGGATAAGAAAAATGTTCTTGATTTGATTGGAGTGAAGGAGGATTTTATTTTGACAAAGTAGTCTAATTACTATAAAAATAAGAATAGAAAGCGCCAATACAAACAAATTGGTTATGAAAATGGATAATAATCTAATCACTCAATATTACCGTGCTGTGTGCACATTTGTTTCAACAGAAGAAGTGTCTGAAAGGGAGAAACTAAGGTCCTCTTTGAATGACATGGCCCAGAAGGCAAATGCTTCTTGGAGTTTGGCAACAGGAAATTTAGGTAGTTTACTTGTTTCTGTTGGTCAGAATATTTCAGAAAGCGAGGAGTTCGATTCAAGGCTTATATCACAACGCGATTTGTACGTGTATCGTGTAAGAACGCTGGCAGATTTGGCTGAAAAAGATTTGTCAGCAATTCAAGATGATGGAGAATCTGCCGCTGTTTTGACTCAATTGAAGAAATCTATTTTTCGAGGCTGAAAAGCCATGTATAGCCTCTTATTACAAATTTGAGGCTATTTTTCTTTAAAACCCCCAAAACCCTGTACATCCATTTAAAACTATGTTAAACTCTTGGCTCATTTAATTTATGGAAATAAGAAATATAGCGATTATCGCCCACGTTGACCACGGAAAGACTACTCTTACAGATGCTCTCCTTGTTCAAAATAATATGATTGAAGGAGGGGTATCAATGGATTCAAACGATCTTGAAAAAGAGCGTGGTATTACTATTTATGCTAAAAACACATCTCTGTTTTATAAAGGAACAAAAATCAACATTCTAGATACACCAGGTCACGCCGACTTCGGTTCTGAGGTTGAACGAGTTTTGAGAAGTGTTGATTCAGTTTTACTTGTGGTAGATGCCGCAGAAGGTCCAATGCCACAAACAAAATTTGTTTTGAAAAAATCTTTGGAGCTTGGTCTTAAACCAATTCTTGTCCTAAATAAAATTGATAAACCAGCTGCAGATATTCAATGGGCGCACGATCAAGTTTACGAACTTTTCTTCGACCTAGGTGCTACAGATGAGCAATTAGATTTTGAAACAGTTTATGCAATTGGTAGAAATGCTGTTGCAAAAAGAAAGTTGGATGATGAATTGAAAGATCTGAATCCACTTTTGGATTTGATTTTGGAAAAAGTTCCAGCTGTTTCAAGTGATGCATTAATTAATGAACCTCTTCAAGCGCAAGTTTTCAACTTGGCATACGACAACTTCCTTGGACGTATGGGTGTTTGTCGAATTTATAAAGGAAAACTTTTAATGGGGCAACAACTTCTTGTGAAAGATTCTTCAGGAAAAGTTTTTCCTGGAAAAATTACAAAACTTTTCACTTTCGAAGGTTTAAGTAAAATTGATTCAAAAGAAGGAGTGGCTGGAGATATTGTGATGATTGCTGGTATTCCAGATATTTTCATCGGACAGACTTTAGTTAATGATGAAAAAACAGAATCACTTTCTCCAATCGCAGTTGATGAACCAACTCTTTCATTAAATATGCTAGTGAACGATTCACCTTTTGGAGGACGAGTTGGAAAATTTCTAACTTCTCGACAAATTCGTGATCGACTTGAGAAAGAATTGGAAGTTAACGTTGGATTGAAAGTTGATTTCGACGGACAAGGTTACTTCACAGTTTATGGTCGTGGAGAACTTCACTTAGCCGTGTTGATTGAAAGAATGAGAAGAGAAGGGTTTGAATTAGCGGTATCACAACCGACTGTAATTATTAAAGATCTCGATGGTGTAAAGTACGAACCATTCGAAGAAGTAAACATTTTAGTTCCAGAAGAATTTTCCGGTGTTGTAATTGAAAAAATGGGAAATAGAAAAGGAATCATGATGAATATGGTAACAAAAGATAACCATGCAAAATTGGTTTTCCAGGTTCCAACTCGAGGTCTTTTAGGTTACAGAAACGAATTCATTATTGATACAAAAGGTGAGGGAATCATGACAAGTGTTTTCCATTCATTCCAACCAAAAGTTGGTGCGATCAATAAAACAGAATACGGATCAATGGTCTCTATGGCTACAGGAAAAGCCCTTGGTTTTTCTTTAGACAACCTCCAAGACAGAGGAGTCCTTTACATAGGTCCGAGTGCTGAAGTATACGAGGGTATGGTTATTGGCTACACCACAAAGGGTGAAGATATGACAGTTAATCCTACAAAAGGAAAACAACTTACAAACATGCGTGCATCAGGAAGTGATGGTGCTCTACAGCTTACTCCACCTTTCGACTTAACACTTGAAAGAGCTCTTGGAATGATGCGAGAAGATGAATATCTTGAAGTTACTCCACAAAATATTCGCCTACGAAAAAAATTCTTAACAGAATCAGATAGAAAGAAAAACGGAGTTAAATAATTAATTAAAAAATATTTAACAAATAAATAATGGCTTACACAATAAAAAGAAAAGACGCTAAACCAAAGCGTGACTTTGGAAATAGTAGAGGAAATTCTTCTTCTCGATTTGCAGCAAAAAGATCAGGAGGATCAGCTCGACCAGAAAGGTCAGATCGATCAGAACGATCATCAGATAGATCAGAAGGTGGATTTAAAAAACGAACATACGCAGGTGCGGGATCATATTCTGCGCGACCTAGAAGTGATTCTAGAAGTTCATCAAGATTTGGTTCAAGAAGTGATTCTGCGGAGGGTTCTTCATACGGAAGCAGACCTCGAACAGATAGAGGTTCTTCAGAAGGTTCATCTTATGGTTCAAGACCACGAACAGGAAGTTCTTCTACTTCAAGTGGATCATCAAGTTACGGAAGTCGCCCAAGAACACCAGGTGGAAGTCGTTCTGGTGGATCAAGTTATGGAAAAAGCTCATACGGTTCAAAACCTTCATTTGGTGGAAGATCAGGTGGTTCATCTTCATATGGTAGTCGATCAAGCGCAGGTGGAAGAGGTTCTTACGGTGCAAGATCGGGCGGAAGTAGTGGAAGAGGTTCAAAAAATAACCGTGGAGAAAATATTGATATGAATCGATTTATTTCAAAAGCTGATACTACTGCAATTGTAAAAGAAGATGTTGTGAAAATTAAACACAAATTTGCTGACTTTGCTTTTGATACAAAACTAAAAGAAGCGATTGAGAAAAAAGGATACGTTACTCCTACTCCGATTCAAGATCAAACTATTCCATTTATTCTAGAAGGAAGAGATGTTGTAGGTCTTGCCAATACTGGTTCAGGAAAAACAGCAGCTTTCTTGTTGCCTCTAATCACAAAAGCGAGACTTATTCCAAAAGAAAAAGTTTTGATTCTAGCTCCAACACGAGAACTAGCAATTCAAATTGCTGACGAATTAAAAGAATTCACATCAAATGATCACATGCACTTTGCTTGTTGCGTTGGTGGTATGCACATCGGAAAACAAATCGATCAACTACGACGTCCAAACAATTTCGTGATTGGTACTCCAGGACGAGTAAAAGATTTGATCCAAAGAAAAATGATTGATACAAGTCAATTTGGAACAATCGTTCTTGATGAAGCGGACAGAATGCTTGATATGGGATTCATCGATGATATGCGATGGATTTTGTCTGGATTTCCAAAAGAAAGACAAACACTATTCTTCTCAGCTACTCTTTCACCTCAAATTGAAAAGCTTATTCACGATTTCTTAAAAAATCCAGAACACGTTTCTGTAAAGAAAAGAGAAACTTCAAAAAATATTGATCAAGACATTGTGAAAGTTGGATATAACGAAAACAAAAATGATGTTCTATGTAAAATGTTGGCTGGAGCAGATTTCGAAAAAGTAATTATTTTCGGAAGAACTAAAAGAGGTGTTGAAAATCTTTCTAAATGTTTAGTAAAAGAAGGTTTCAAGACCGACTCTATTCACGGAGATAAAAGTCACCCACAAAGACAAAGAGCTTTGAAAGGTTTCAAAGATGGAAAAGTTAATATTTTGGTTGCTACTGATGTGGCTGCGCGAGGACTGGATATTCCAAACGTAACTCACGTTATCAACTTTGATACTCCTCAAACTTACGATGATTATGTTCACCGAATCGGACGAACAGGACGTGGAGATGCTACAGGAAAGGCATTTACTTTTGTTGAACACCGAAAATAAAAAATGGTATAATTAGTGTATGAAATTTTACGCTGATAATATCGAACAAAAAACATTAGAAAATACAGATTATAGAAGAGTTCTTTTCACTGGAAAGAATAGTCAATTAGTTTTGATGACAATTCAACCAGGGGATGAAATCGGAAAGGAAGTTCATGATACACATGATCAGTTTTTCCGTATTGAAGCAGGCGAGGCAGAATTCACAATAGATGGTGATGTTGTCGCAGGTGGAGATGGATTTGCTGTGATTGTACCAGCTGGTGCATTGCACAACGTGGTGAATACAGGAAGTGAGGAATTGAAACTTTATACAATTTATTCTCCAGCAGAACATGCGGACGGAACTATTCACAAAACAAAAGCAGACGCACTAGCTGCTGGACACTAATATGAAAAATATTTTAATTGGAATTGTAATAGTTGCTTTTGCTGCAGTAATTTATTTTGTGTTTTTAAACAAAACTGTGGAAGCTCCTAAAATTGAAGATGAAATTGTGGATACAACGCCAGAACAATTAACTGTTGCGAGTTCTTCTAAACAAATTTTAAAAGAAACTTATGAAATCCAATTTGATTTTCCAGTAACTAATGAAGAACAGGTTAATGCAGAAATAAAAAAGACTGTAGATAGTTTAATAAAAACTTTTGAAGAAGAAGCTATTAGTTTTAGCCCTCATCCATCTGGTTTCGATAGACCATATACTCTGTTTGGAACTTTCACACCTCATTTGGGAAATAAATATGATACTTTTGTTTTTTTGATGTCTGTTGATTTTGGTGGTGCACATCCTAATCATTTTTATAAAACTATAACTTTTGATAAGCAAAATAGTGTTATTTCTATTGAAGATCTTGTGAAGAGGGAATTTGGAGGATTAGATGCTGTAAACAAAATTTCAGAATTAGTTAAAAAAATAATTTCTGATAAATTGGCAGAAAACGCAAATCCAGAAATGATTGCAGATGGAGCTGGTCCTGAAATTGAAAATTTTAAAAATTTCTACATTGAAAATGAAGAAGTTGTTTTCCTTTTTGAACCTTACGCTGTAGCCGCTTATGCTTATTCTTCTCAAGAAGCTAGAATCAAATTTTCTGAAATTAAAATCTAACTTTGTTGTTTCTTGAAATAATTATCAAGAGAGTATTTTCCTCCTGAAGTTATAAACAGTACTGCTAGTATTCCAAATAGTGTTATGTGTGATGCCACATCTTCTCCAAAATAGAAGAATGAAAGAGATAAAACTATAAAAGCTATAGCTGATGTAACTCTTGTAAATAATCCAAGTATCAAAGACATTCCTATTACGAATTCTATAATACCTGTTGATAATACCCACATTCCTACTGATACTGGAAATACTTTTTGCAAATCAAATCCTAAAACTATTAATTCAGATAAGTTTGGATTAAATATTTTTTCATAAAGCGCTAGAAAAATCATAGCTCCTCCAATTCCAAATCTTAAAACTAGTGGGACATATTTTTTAAAAATTGAAAAAGGTGAAATTTTAGGCATTCCAATTAGATCATCTAATCCTGGTTTCTCATTATCTAAAATTAAAAGAGCTATTGCTACTGCTAGGAAATCCAAGTTACCTAAAATATAGAAATCTTGGAATAGTGCATAAAAATAAATTGCAACAGCTAATAAAGTTGCGGGTATTACCAAGAAACCAGCCATTATTAAAAACCCTAAAAGAATCTGAATTGTTGCAAATCCTTCATAACCAGATAGTGCTGGTGATACTAGATTAAAAGCTGTACCAGAACCGATTAGAGCTATACCTAGAGCTAGTCTCAACATCCACGGTGTAAATACTAGATATGTTTCGGCTTGTTTTTTGATGGAGTTTAATTTGTTTTTTAAGATATTTATTTTAGTGCAAGCTATTATTGCTATTACAACAACAAATATTGTGCCTAAAACTAATGAAATATTTGTAGGATCTTTTATTGCCTCCCATAAAAGATTGAAGTTTGTTCCGCTGTTCTGAGAAACTGTCTCCTCGTCTAATAAATAACGAACATGAGCTTCTGTTTTGTTGGCATAAAATATTATAAAAAATATAAATAAGCCACTAAGATATTTGATCATAAAATTATTATTTAAATTATATAAATGACATTATACCGTATGTTATAATTTTTTAATGGAACAAAAACTTGAATTTCCTAAAGGATTTTACTGGGGAGCTGCATCTGCTTCGTATCAAGTAGAGGGAAATATTTATAATACAGATTGGGCATATGAAGCTAGAACTTCTAAAAAAGTTCCTATTGCAGACAGTGGGCCTGATCACTGGAATCGATATAAAGAAGATTTTGATATTGCGAAGTCACTTGGGCACAATGCGACACGTATTTCTATTGAATGGGCGAGAATTGAGCCAGAAGAAGGGGAGTTCAGTATCGAAGCTATTAGACATTATGAAAATGTTTTGAGAGAAATCAAAAAAAGAGACTTGGAACCATTCGTGACTCTTTGGCATTTTACTATTCCAGAATGGCTTTATAAAAAGGGTGGTTTAGAAAACAAAGATTTTCCAGAATATTTTGAAAAATATGCCAAATTTGTGATGAACCATTTATCAAAATATTGTTCGCATTGGGCGACTATTAACGAGCCAGAAGTTTTGGTTTCAAATGGTTGGATGAGAGGTAACTGGCCGCCATTTAAAAGGAATATTTTTATGGAAATGAAGGTGACTAACAATGTTGCAAAGGCTCATATAAAAGCTTATCTTGCTATGAAGAAAATAAATCTGACTTCAGAAGTGGGAATTGTAAAAGATAATATTTATTTTCATTCAAACAAAAATCCGATCAATAAATTGGTTTCAGGTTTTCTAAGACAATATTGGAATTTTAGATTTCTGAATAAAATTAAAAATAATTTTGATTCGATCGGTTTGAATTATTATTTTCATAGAAAATCTGGAGATAATAAAAAATACAAAAAGAATGATATGGGTTGGGATATATTTCCAGAAGGAATTTTTCATACTTTGGTTGAATTAAAAAGATACAACAAACCTGTTTTTGTCGCCGAGGCGGGAATCGCTGATAGAGACGATATTCACAGAGGTCAGTATATAAAGGATTTAGTTTATTGGACTCACCGAGCAGTTCTAGATGGAGTCCCTGTGAAGGGTTTTATGTACTGGTCGTTGACTGACAATTTTGAATGGGCAAAAGGATATGATCAAAGATTCGGTTTGATAGAAATTGATTACGAAACAAAAGAAAGAAAAATTCGTGATTCTGCTTATGATTATAAAAAAATCTGTGAGAGTAATTCTCTAACAATAAACTAAAATGGCAATTTGGATTTCTTTAGTAATAGTCGCTCAACTAATAAATGCTTTTGTTGCCATAATTGATAAATACATTGTTTCTTCTGGGAAAATTGGTTGGCCGATTGTGCTTACATTTTATGTAAGCGTTTTATCTTCTCTAAGTATATTTATATTTTTATTTAGTTGGATAAAAATTCCGATCGATGGAGTGGTTCTGCCAACATTAGCAAATATATCTTGGCCAACTATCCCTATTATATTATTGAGTGTTTTGTCATCTGTATCTTTTGTTTATGCTTTATATAATTTATTTTCATCTTTCCTACTTTCTGAAGCATCCGATGTTGTGCCAGTTGTGAGTTCTATTAGCGCAGTGTCTTCGTTATTATTTTCCTTCTATCTCTTGAACACAAGTTTGAGCGGTAATTTTCTTTGGGGATTTTTGTTTTTGGTGATTGGAATGTTTTTGATTGCTCGTTTCAGAATGACAAGAAAACTTTTTATTAAATGTTTTTTGGCGGGAGTTTTGTTTGGATTACATTTTGTTTTGATAAAAATGCTTTTCAATGAAACCGGTTTTGACAATGCTTTTTTCTGGTCTAGATTCTTTATTACATTAACAGCACTATCTTTACTTCTTCTTCCAAATTGTTGTGGTAGAAATGTTGCTTCAGAAACCAAAAAGGCTGGAAAGGGTGGAGTTTTTCTACTTCTGTTTAATAAAGTTTTAGCGGGTGTTGCGGGAATATTGATATTGAAAGCTGTTCAATTAGGTGATGTTGCAATTGTGCAGGCGCTTTCTGGATTTCAATTTGTATTCTTGCTTATGTTTGCAATATTTTTGGGGCACAAAGCTCCGAAGTGTATAGGAGAACATTGCGAGATTATTGATCGCATTCAAAAGATTGTTTCTGTATCTATTATTGTTACAGGATTTTCGTTATTATTTATATAGTTATGTTTAAAAAAATACTGATTATTATAATAATTTTATTGGCTGCACTTTCTATTTTCTATTTTTATTTATCAAAAAGACCTGCTCCAGAAAAAATAAATTATGGTGTTTCTTTTAATACTTTGTACGCAAAAGAACTACATTTAGATTGGGAAGAAGTTTACCGAGCTATATTGAATGATTTAGGTGTAAGAAGATTTAGATTAGCGGCTCATTGGAATATGGTAGAACCAGAAAATGATCAATGGAACTTTGTTGAATTAGATAAACAAATTGATTTGGCAGAAGAAAAAGACGCAAAAATAATTTTAGCTATTGGACGAAGACTTCCGCGCTGGCCAGAATGTCATGTGCCTAGTTGGGCAATAGACGAGTCTTGGGAATTTCAACAAAAAGAAATTTTGGAATATATAGAAGTTGTTGTGAATAGATACAAAGACAGGGAAGGAGTTATCTATTGGCAAGTTGAAAACGAGCCTTATCTAGAAGTATTTGCAAAAGAACATTGTGGAGATTTGGATGAAGAATTTTTGAAAAAAGAAATTGAGTTGGTAAAAAGTCTAGATGATGCACGACCTGTGCTTGTGACTGATAGTGGAAATCTTGGAACTTGGATTTCTCCTTGGAAAAGAGGTGATGCTTTTGGAACATCAGTTTATGTCTATTTATGGAACAAGGACATTGGCCCGTTTAAATCTTATCTACCTCCATCTTTCTATAGATTTAAAACTAGTTTGATGGAAATTTTAGGTGGTAAAAAAGAATCAATGCTGATTGAACTTTCTTTGGAGCCTTGGCTTCTTCAACCTGTGGTAGATACTCCAGTAAGCGTACAGCTTGAAAGAATGAATATTCAAAAATTTAAAGAAATAATATCTTTTGCAAAAGAAACTAATTTTGAAAATCAATATTTATGGGGAGCTGAATGGTGGTATTACATGAACCAAAAAAACCATCCAGAATTTTGGGATGAAGCAAAAGAAATTTTTAATTAATTTTTATCACGGTATAATAACTTTATGAATATTGTATTTGATATTGGTGGAACAAAAATGAGATTCGCGTCAGTGGATGGTTCTGGAATATCTGAACCGATTGTTATCCAAACTCCATCAGATTACATTGAGTCACTTGCTGAAATCACAGAGATTTTGATGAAAATTTCGAAAGGGCAGAAAATAGAATGTATGGCCGGAGGTGTTGCGGGTGTTTTGAGTCGTGATGGAAAAAAACTTTGCGTAGCTCCAAATTTGAAAACATGGATAGGGAAACCTCTAGCCGAGGATTTATCTAGACTTTCCGGTGCAAAAGTTTTTATAAAAAATGACACAGACATGGTGGCTCTAGGCGAAGCGGTTCATGGCGCAGGAAAAGACGAAAGGGTTGTGGCATATCTAACATTTTCTACAGGAATAGGTGGGTCACTAGTAATAGCAAAGAATTTACTTTCTTATAATTTTGGATTTGAGCCAGGATTTCAAATTATTGATTCACAAGATAAAAGACATTTACATAGTGTGGCTGGTACGGAATTGAAAGAAAAATATGGATTACTTTTTAGAGATATAGAAGATGAGAAAGTTAGAAAAGAAGTTTTAACTGATGTCGTGGCAGGTATCCATAATACGATTGTTTTTTGGTCACCTGATGTTGTTGTGCTTGGTGGTGGAATGACTGAAACTTTTGTTTTAGAAGATTTAAAAAATGAGCTAGCTAAATTCCCTTTTAGATTTCCTGAATTACCTAAATTAAAGTTGGCAGGACTTGGAGATTTTGGTGGATTGTATGGGTCTATGGAATATTTGAAAAAGCACTATCCAGCAAAATGAAATAAACCAAAAACTACTAGTAGTAAACAATGAGCAATCGGAAGCAAAAGAAATAAAGTTACAAAATTATTTCTTTTATAAACATTTGTCAGCCAAGAACCTAAAACTGAAACAATTAGAGTGACCGGGAAAAGAAGCCACAGGATTGCGAAAATATGTAAAATAAGTGTAGTTTCTTTTCCAGAATCGTATAGGAAAAAAGAAAATGGAGCGAGTATTACTGAAGGTAATAGTGCAATTAAGTAAATTATTGTGGCTGTTACAAGGGTTGGTTTTACTAGTAATTTCATAGTGTTGAATGACATTCTAGCTGTTATAATTTAACTATGCAAGGCAATAGAGGAATAGCAAAAACTCTACTAATTTCCGTTACAGTTATTTTGTTGACTGCGATTATTATTTTATTTTTAGTTTTGACGTCAGAAGATACTGTTGATGAACAGAAAGAAAGAGACGATATTCAAAAAAGTTTAACTATAGATGAGCGCTCTGGAAGTGTTGTGCCAGAAAATATCGTTATAGGACAATTAGCTGGAAATTTTGCACGCGGGAAATTAACTGATGCAAACGATGGATTAGAAAAAGATTTTTTCATGATAAGGATTGGAGAGTTGTGGAGAGTTGTGGAAATTACCAACTTACCTGTTTCTTGTGAAAGATTTGCACGACTTGGATTTCCAAATGTTTTTATCCAGGATTGTAAACTTACTTTTTCTGACCACGTAACTCTTTCTGAGATTGATTCAACATTGGAAGATTTTTTCCTTAGCTCTAATAATACAAATTTAAAAATTATCGGAATTGTTGATTCTATTGAAAATACCGAGAACGGTCAGGTAGTGACAATTAATTCAGGAGGCGAATCAATTCAGATTCAACTTTCCTTAAATGATTCAATAGTTGAAGAAGGGGATTTACTTGTGACAAGTATCACTCCTCCAAATCAAAATAATTCTAATAATCAAAATGTTATTTATACATCTTCAAATACTACAGTAGTTAATGAACAGGATAAGGATTTATTTGTAGAAAACAATCCAAATAATACTAATTTACCAACCAACCCTACAATTATAGTAAATCCAGAAACGAATAAAATTTACAAGATCGACGCACCAAAATCCGCTGCTCCGCCGTCTTATTTCTTTAATGTGCATGATAGAGATAATTCTTTTGTTAATGTGGAGTTAGATGGAAATTTTTAAAGGGATTTTTATTATAAAATTACTACCTTTACCATATTCACTTTCAATAATAATTTCACCACCGTATTCTTTCCTAATTGATCTATAAGAAATAGGTAATCCAATTCCCGTCCCATCTGATTTATTTGTATAAAAATAATTGAAAATTTTCTTCTGATCTTTTGTGGAAATTCCACAACCAAAATCTTTGATACTTATATTTAAATACTCGCTCTCTTTGTAAAAAGAAATTATTACGTCTTGCATCTCGCGAGGACATCTCTCATACGATTCGATAGCATTATTTATAAGATTTAAAATTGCGCGGATTAAAATTAATTTATTTCCAAACAGCTCGCAATCATTTTTATTTACAGTAACTATTCGGACATTGTTCATAAGAGCTTTGTATTTAATCAGTACTGTGGAGTCGTTTATAATTTTTGATATTAAAAAAGTCTCGCGATCGTAGTTATTTTTTAACTGACTTTGTATAACCTTTAAAAACTCCGATAATTCTTTACTGCTTTCAGAAATGTCATTTACTTGTGTAGAGTTTTTTAATTCAATTGAAATTAAAAGGGAAGTTATAGGATTCATCAAATCATGAAATACACCGTTGGCTATTCTGCCTAATGTCATAAAATGAATCGCATTATTAAAACTTCGGGGAATAATTGATAATTTTTCATAAAAAAAAGGAATAGCTGAGCTATTCCTCAAAAACGTGTATTTATTTCGTATATTATTTAAACTAAACATGTTTCAGTGATTTTATATCCACGTCCTGGAATATTTTTAATTACTCTTTTGTGATGATCTCCAATCTTTTTTCGCAAATTTACAATGTGTGATTCAATTGTGTTTGAAAATGGATCTGCATTTATATCCCACACATGCTCCATTATTTGACCGCGTGTCACAACTCTCTCTTTGTTTTGTAAAAGGTATTCCAGAAGATTAAATTCTTTTTTAGTTAGTTCAATTTCGGCTCCGTCTTTTGTAACAATGTTTCTATCTGTGTTTAGTTCTATGTCTTTTATTTTTAAAACTTTTTCTGCCATTGTTCTAGGTCTTCTTGTAAGCGCACGAATCCTCGCTAGTAATTCTTCAAAAGAAAAAGGCTTTGTCATATAATCATCTGCTCCAGCATCTAACACAGAAACTTTCTCTAAAATGTCAGACTTCATTGAAAGTAAAATTATTGGAGTAGTTTTACCAGCTTCTCGTACTTCTTGGCAAACTTTTTTACCAAGTTTTTTAGGTAGCATGTTGTCTAGAATAATAAGATTGTATTCGTTTGTGCGAGCCATGTATGAACCCTGCTCTCCGTCTTCTGCAGTGTCGACTGTAAAACATGAGGCCTCAAGACTCATACGAAGTACATTTCGAATCGAGCTATCGTCTTCAATGATTAACAATTTCATTGGGCTTATTTTTATCTCAAACTCCAAAGCGATGCAACTAGACATCGTGGATTTACTGTTGAGAAACTACAAAAAACTTCATAACTAATTTAGAACCTTATTTTAAGGCTTATTTATCTTATGCTGGACTTATTTAGAAACCTGTAATACAATTTGGCTTTAGAAACCTCTTTCAAATTAGAATAGAACAAACAACCAAATACAGAAATGGAAGAAAGTATTAAGTATAGTATCAGGTATCTTTTAACTTTTGTTAACTATAATCTGAAACGAACCGTATTGCACTCTGAAAATGATGTGAAAGAACTTATCTTTCACTTGCAGGTAGCTCGTAAGGAGTTAATTGAAAAGCGCTTTGGTATTATGGAACAACTTTTTGAGTGCCTAAACCCAAATGAATTAGTTTCTGGACAGTCGAATGTTCCTGGGTTTAATGATCTGGAAAGACTTGTTCAAGAAATTTTTGATGAGTTCCGATTACTTTGTTTAAAAGTGTAATTTTCAAAACATCTCTAATAGAGGAGTACTGATTCACTCAGTCAGTACTCCTCTTTTTATTTTTACAAATTATTTTTTGTAAAAAAATCTATACAAACAAATTTTTATTTACACTTGTGCACACTTTTTTATTTAACTTTTTTCAAAGGTGTTAAAATAAAATAGTAACTTTAAAAAATTAATTAAAAATATTATGCAGGTATATTCATTTGCACAAGTCGTTCAAATCACAATGTTGGATCTTTGGGGAAGAATCGTAAGTATTTTGCCAGACTTAATTGGCGCAGTGATTATTGTAATTTTTGGATTCATAATTGCACCTCTACTTGGTGGATTAGTGAAAAAATTTATTGATCTCCTAAAAATTGATCAACTATCTCAAAAGGTTGGTGTGAACGATATGTTCCAAGGATACTCAAGTAATTTTTCAATCTCATTATTGATTGGAAGATTGGTGAAATGGTTTTTTGTATTAGCATTTACAATGGCCGCAGCAGAAGTTCTTGGATGGGATAGAGTAACTCAATTTTTGAATGAAATAATCTTCTACATTCCTCAAGTTCTAGTAGCAATAATCATTCTTGTCCTATCTATTATTGCTGGTAAATTCTTTGAATCAATCGTTGTACGGTCTCTAATGGGCTCAAATACTCCTGTAGACAAGCCTGAAGTGCTTGGGTCTCTAACAAGATGGTCATTTATGATCTTCGGTGCTCTAGCGGCTCTTATTCAATTAGGAATTGCACCATCTTTAATCCAAATTCTATTCGCAGGTATTGTACTAGCTCTAGCTTTGGCATTTGGTCTAGGAGGAAGAAAGAAAGCTGAAGAATTGCTTGATAAAGTTGATACTGTAGCTACATCTAAAACAAAAAAGAAGTCTACTAAATAACAAAAAACTATGAATATAATCGTATATACAAAAACGGGCTGCCCTTGGTGTATTGGTGTAACTGATTTTCTTAAAGAAAAGGGAATTGATTTTGAAGAAAGAAACGTTACAGAAAATCAAGAATTTTTTGTAGAGATGCAAGCGAAGTCAGGACAAACAAAAGCGCCAGTTGTAGAAATTGATGGAAAAATTATCGCTGATACTGATAAGGAGGAAATAGAAAGAGAACTAGCAGGTGTCCTTAATAGCTAAGCTATATTTAATTCCATAAAGCATTAAAATACCTAGAATCAAAAATAGGTATTTTATTTCTATGAAAATTAATAAACCAGAGGCTAGTGCAGGAAAGATTAAATGAGTCAAAGGTCTTACCATCCTATAAAAACTAACCATGCTCACATCAGTGCTATCTATTTTTTTGAAAAAATAAGCTTCTCCCATTAGTTCTACCATACTTGCACCAATTCTTGTTACGAATAGAATTCCAGCCCACAATAAAAAGTTTTCTGTTTCTATAAAAGCCATTGCTCCGGTAGAAAGTGCCATAATTAAAAAACCTAAAATCAAAAGTTCTTTTTCTCCCATAACCTTATCTGAAATGTACCCTAGAGGTGTTGTGAAAAACAAAAATGCTATCAAAGCAATACCAATAATCGTTGCCGTTTCTGAAATTGAAAATCCTATATGCATTGTTAAAAAAATAGGAGTGTAAATAATCATCCATGAATAAAAAACTCTTAGAAGTCCCTGAATACTAATAGCATGATATATATCTTTATTTCTTAAAACTTTTATCGCAGTTTTAATTAGTTGTGGTTCTTTGTATACAGGATCTTTAAAATCTTTTAAATATTTTATAGAAATATAAATTGTTGGAATCAATAAACATATTCCAAACAAAAATACTTTCCAAAAATCATCACCGGTCAACATTGATCCAGCTAAAAGAGGGCCTATTACAAAAGCTATATTTTGAGCCGTCAAAAATGCACCACGCACTACCCCTGTGTCTTTGAGGTTAGAATAGTGAGATATAAAAATATCTAAATGAAAGAAGGCTAATGCGTGTGTGATCGAGTTTACTATAAGCGCCGCTAATATTATTTTTGAATCAATATTTGGTAGCACCATTATCGCAAGCATCAAAACACTTGTTGAAAGAGTAAAAATAAAGCTCTTGTAGTTTCCGTGCTTAACCAAGATTGGTCTTATCGCTACAAAAAGGATAATTGTTAGAAGTGCTGAAATAGAATATATGTAACCAACTTTTGATTCCGGCAGATATTGTCCAATGAAACTAGATGTCACGTAGACAGCTGGAGTCATGTGGAGTGTAAACAAAAACGCAATAAAATAAATTAAATGCCTAGCAGATAATTTCTCATTAGACTTTTTTTGTTCCAAAGATAAGTTATACATTTATGTTAAACAAATTTTAACATAAATATTTTTTTATCTTTTTATATACCTAGAATAACTGGAATAACTAATGGTTCCTTTGCAGTTTTTTGGAATAAGAAACGACTTACTTCACCTTCAACAATTCCTTTTAGTTTGTCAAAATCAACAGTACTAGATTTTTGAATTTCTCTTTCGATTGATCTGCGGATTATTGTTCGAGCTTCTCGAAGAAGTTCTTGAGATTCTCTTAGATAAACGAAACCACGAGAAATAATATCTGGAGATTTTTTTAATTTACCTGTCGTAGTGTTTACGCTTGCTACAATCACAAAGATTCCTGATTCAGATAGAAGTTGTCTGTCTCGAAGCACAACATCTCGTACATCTGAAACTGAAAATCCATCAACTGTCACAAGATCACTCGGAGCTTTCATCGGAAGTACACCAATCTTTTTTCCGCCGTCGGAAATTTCGATAATAGAACCGTTATCTGGAACTATTATATTTTCTGCAGGAGTTCCCAAAGATTGAGCTAATTGTGAATGAAGCTTCAACATAAAGTGGTTACCGTGAAGAGGGATGAAGAATCGGTAGTTAATTTGTTGATGAATCCAACCTAATTCCTCTCTGTTTCCGTGACCAGAAGCATGTACTTCAGCATCAACGTAAGTAATGATTCTCGCATCAGTTCTATAAAGTAAATCTTTCATTTTTGTCACCGCTGTGAAGTTGGTTGGAATGATTGATGATGAAAGCAGAATAGTATCTTCTTTTCGAAGTGTTACTTGTTTGTGAGATTTACTTGCCATTCTGTTTAGAGCCGCAAATTCTTCTCCTTGTCCTCCTGTCACGATCATTACCAATTTATCTGGAGCAACGCTTTCCATTTCGTTAACAGAAATCACGCAAGATGTATCGATAAGTTTTAAGTGTTTGATAATTTCCACACTCGTTTTCATACTTCTTCCTTCGATAACAACTTTCTTTCCAAATTTAGTTGCACTTTCGATGATTGCTTTGATTCTTTCTACTTGAGATGCAAAAGTTCCAATGATCAAACGTCCTGAAACGTCTTTCATTATTTTCTCGATGTTTTCGATTACGATTTGTTCAGAAAGAGACCAGCCTGGTTTTTCTACTGAAGTCGAGTCCATAGTCAAAAGCAAAAATTCTTCATTTTTAAATCTGGCATATTGTTGAACTTCCGTTTCAGTTGGTACACCATCAAAGTTATCTACACGCACGTCCTCGATGAAAGCAATTTTTCCTAAAGGAGTGTGAATAATCAATCCCATTGAATCTGGAATTGCATGAGAAATAGGGAAAGTCTCAACTTTTATTTTATCTGAAACAACAATTGTTTCGTCTCCGTCTAGAGTTATTATTTCTGGCTTTTTAACATGAGGAAATTCTTCTTGTCTTTTTGCAATCATGATTGCTCCGAATTGACGAGTGTAAATTTTAGGAGAATTTATTTTCTCGATGATGTAGGGAATAGCTCCGATGTGATCTAAGTGACCATGAGTTACAAACATTGCGCGGATTCTGTCTTTTCTATCTTCAAGATATTTTGTGTTTGGCAAAATGTAATCAATTCCAGGAGTAGATTCTTCTTTGAATTGAAAACCTGCATCTATTACGATGATGTCATCACCAATTTCAATAGCGGTCATGTTTTGACCAATTTGTTCTACTCCTCCTAAGGGAACAATACGAATATTGTTTTCTCCAACTGGTGGAATTGAAGCTCGAGATCCTGCTTCATAGGCCGGTCGGTTTGATTTTGGTCTATGTCCCATTCTTCGAATTCCAGTTCTTTTTGTATTAGAAGAATTTCCTTGCGGAGTGGCATTTCGATTGAAAGGTTTTTGCCCTGGTTTTCCTATGAAAGGTTTTTTATTCGGACTTACTGATATTTTTTGTTGATTTTGTTCGTTCATATTTTTTATTATTAATGGTTATTGTTAATTAAAAATCCGCCAGACTGTATCTGTTTCCAAATACCAGTTATATACCGACAAGAATCTTTCTGATGGAGTTGCAATATTTTTTGGAACAACACCTTGAAGTCTCTCTGGTACTACATAAATGAAATTTGGCGAATAAAGAAAAATTGCCGGCATATCTTTTTGAATTTCTTGCACGAAAACTCTAAGTTTTTCAACTCTCTCTGGACCGTTGTCTAACTGACGCGCTTCTTCAAGTGCAGAGTCAACATCGATGTTTGCATAATCTGCAATATTTAATCCAGGATCATTTCTTTGCGACGAATGCCAGAACGCAAAGAAATCTAAATCTCTTCCAATTATTTCACCAAACAAGATTGCATCATAATTTCTTGGTCTAATAACATTTTGATTAAAGTCATTTGGTTCGAATACTTTTAATGTAACATCTGCGCCTATTTTTTTCCAAGATTCGATAACAGACTCAGCTGCTAGAGTTAATTCTGGAACATTCGGAGTTGAAATACTAAAACTCAATATCTCAACTCCGTCAGATGTTTCTCTTTGCATTACACCTTGTTCATTTAATTCAAACCCTGCTTCTTCCAAAATTAATTTTGCAGCGGCGATGTGGGCTTCGTCTGAAACTGTTGTTTCGCTCGCACTTTCATCTGGACTGCTTAATTGTGAAAAAGGAATAATGCTTTCAGGGATTGGTCCATTCGCAACATTTCCATAATTAGATAGAACTTTTCCAACAAGAGCTTCTTTATTGATCGCTTCATCAAGCGCAGACCGAACTGCTTTTGAAACTAATATTGGGGATTTACTTTGATTCAAGAAAACTCCAAAAATTCTAGGAAGAGGAAATTGCTTTACATTGTGGCCAGATAATTCTAATTCACTAGCTCTGGCAGGTTGGATGCTGTTGATGGAATTTATTTGATTACTCTTTAGAGCATTGACCAGAATATCTTCGTTCTTAAAGAATGAAAAATAAATATTTTTTATGTAAGGTTTGCTCAATGTAAATTTATCAAAAGCTTTCAATTCGTATTTTTCTGCAATACCAGAAGAATTTCTTTTTACTTTTGATAATTCATAAGGACCAGAACCGATTGGTTCAATATTTATTTGTGTGAAAGCAAACTCTTCAGGAGAAACATTTTCCCAGATGTGTTTAGGAAGAATTCCTAATGTTGTGTTTAGTAAAAATGGTGAATATGGTTGAGATAAAACGAACCGTACTTCATTATCAGATAATTTCTCTACTAGAACTCCTTCCCAGTTAGCTCTTTTTGGACTTTTGATCACAGGGTCTTTAGCTTTTTCAATTGTAAATACAATATCATCGGCTGTAACTTTTTCTCCATCATGGAAAACTGCGTCGTCTCTAATTTTGAAAATATATTCCAAACCATCTTCGGTTACTTCATATGAATAAGCTAAATCTGGAATCACGTCTCCTGTTGGAGTTGTTCTTGTTAATCCAGAATAGATCAAAGTCGTTAAGTCTCGATCTGTTTCTGAGATTGCTAAAAGGGGATTAATAAATCTAGGAGTTCCAATAACACCTTCATGCAGTGTTCCTCCAACTTTTGGCACTTTTATCAAAAACTGTTCATTTACTTTCAACATTATTAATAGAGCAGATAAAACAAATATAACTGAGAACACTCCAAAGATTATTTTTTCTGCAAAAGAAAAACGACTTATAGCCTCTGCTATTTTGTTGAATCTAGAAATATTGAATTCTTTGCCAAACAAGCGTATTACTTTTTTCACAAGTGAGATTTAATACCGAAAGACCTATATTAAGCCAGTACAAATATTATAAATGAAATAACGACAAAGGCTATCGCAATTATTATTGTTGCGTTGAATAGTGTTTTCTCAAATCCTCTTCTTGTGTGGTATCCAGCATCTACGCTTTCTCCTCCACCTAAAGAGCCAATACCTGCAGATGATCTCTGTAGTAATATTGTAGTTATAAGAATAACCGCAAGAATTATTTGAATAATGGGTAAAATAGTAACCATCGACGTGAAGACACTATAACATAGCCCTATTTTTGATGCAATACTGCGTAGATACTCATTTAAAAGCGACTTTTTTAGATAAAACTGTCAAGTTGACGGTAGAGAAGCAGGGGGTATAGTTCAATTATATGGGAATTCATAATCGAAAAAAACAATATGGTTTTGCATCTGTTCAACCGAGAGATGCCCAAATCGTTAATAAAGAGAGAAATAAGAAGATATTTATTATAAGTGGAGTAGTAGCTTTATTGTTAATTATAGTTGGAACGACTTTTGCTGTTTCAAAATCAGATTTTGATTTCAAAGCTAATATCGCAAGTGTGGCAAGTATTTTCAAAAGAGAGCCAAAGTTAGAAGTAAATAATGAAGTTGCTGGGGAAGTTATTTTGGACAATTCGGAAGAAAATCCATCTGTCGCGACCTCTGGTGTAAAAAGCTCTGTTGAAAAAGTAAAATTGGCACTTCTAGCTAGTCCGGATCTGTTTGATTACAAAAATAATAAAATGGTTGGATGTGATGCTCTAGTTTTTGCTGAGGCAGAAATTCCAGCAACTCCGAAAGTTTTAAACGCAACATTGGAATTATTATTCAATGATGACTTTGATTATGGCTTTCCTCCTGCAAACTTTATCTCTTCAACACAAAACAAATTAGATTTTGATTCTGCTGTAATTGAAAGTGGTGTTGCAAAAATTTTCTTGAAGGGAGAGATGACAATTGAAGATGATTTCTGTGATGAGGGTAGAATTGAAAATCAAATTAAAGAAACTGCTCTACAATTTTCAACAATTAAATCTGTAGAGATTTACCTGAACGGTTCAAAAATCGAGTTATAATAGACAAATGAAAAACACATTTACAACAATACTGCTTATCTTAATAGCTTTTGGTTTCGGTTTTCTAGTTAATAAAGAAGGTTTTGAGGTAGATAAAGTAGTAGTAGAACCAGTTGTTGAAGAGCAAAAAACAGGTGAAGAAGTAGAATCAGAATATTTTGAATACAAGAGTCCATTTGGATTTAGATTTTTGTATGATGACGGTATGAAGCTCGAAAATTCTGCAATTGTTTTAGCTGGAGGATATCGAGTGTCTGCTGTGGCTGCGGTGAGATATGTAGAAGAGCAACACTGCGGTGCTTCAGGGTTACCAGAACACTGTCGACCATTTCTAGAAAACCCAGCGGTTGCTTTTGGTGTGATTGAATCTTCATTTGAAAATCTTAAAAAAGATAAATTAAAAGATGTAATTGAATTTGCAGAACCGATTACTTTGGCTGGAAAAACAGGTGTGCAATATTATTCTGGTGTAGAAGGTGAAGGTGTTGTGACAATTGCTTTGCCTTTTAAAACTGATCAAACAATTTTGATTCAATATACTTTTGACGAATTATTTGATTCTGCAAAGAGTAATGAAAGTATTTACGGAAGCGCAGAACAAAAGTCTGTTGTGGATAATATCTTGAACACCTTCACTATTGAGTAGTTTTTGAAAAAATAGCCAAATTTGCTATAATAGTGGAGTTATAAACTAATTTTAAATTATGTCAGGAATTATTATTTTAATTGTAATCGCCGTTTTGGTTTTGTGGATTATCTCTGCTTACAACCGTTTTGTGCGTTTGCGAACTCGTTCTGAAGAGGCTTGGGCCGATATTGATGTTCAAATGAAGCGCCGTTTTGATTTGATTCCAAACTTGATCGAAACAGTTAAAGGTTATGCATCTCATGAGCAAGCTGTTTTACAAGGCGTAACAGAAGCTCGAACAAAAGCTATGGGCGCACAAACTGTTGCAGAACACGCTGAAGCTGAAAATATGCTAACAGGTGCGTTGAAATCTTTGTTTGCAGTTTCTGAAAGTTATCCAGATCTAAAAGCGAATACAAACTTTCTAGAATTACAAAGAGAACTTTCTGATACAGAAAATAAAATTCAAGCTGCTCGACGTTTTTACAATACAAACATTCGAGACTTCAATATTGCTACACAAACATTTCCTTCAAACATCATTGCAAAATGGTTTAAATTTACTGTAAAAGAATTCTTCGAACTTGCAGAAAACGAACAAGCTGCACGAGAACCAGTTGCTGTTAAATTCTAAATAAAAACGAACCTTTTACAGTTCGTGAACCTCCTCTACTTTTTGAAACAAAAGTTTTCTGTCAGGTGATATTCCATAATGGAATTCACCGATAACTTTTTTACCAGAAAGTATTAGGGGAACAAAATGAAGATCTGCGTTTTGCATTTCTCCTGTTGGAAGATTGTTTATTGGAAACCATGTTGGATGAGGCATCTCTTTGGTTGAGACTGCCTCTCCTTGCCACTTGCGACAAATATAAAAATGTACCCTCATTCTAAAATCATCAGCATTATCTATTTTGTTGATAAATTTGATGACGGCCACTTTCTCAATGTCATTCTTCGCAATTTGAACAAAACTTTCCTCATACATTTCTCTGACACATGTGTCATCTATGTCTGAATCTTGAGGTTCTGGCTTTCCACCATAACCATTCCAACATCCAGCACCGATTTTATTAGCCTTTTTAGCTAATAAAACCTCTGTATTTCCGTTGTTTTCTCGTAGAAGAAAACAAACCGTCGCTTCTATGAAATTATTTGTTTGCATACTCGTTTTTACTATAGTATTTTTAATGCATGTCAGCAAACCTCTACACAAATCAAGAAAATAATGTTTTCAAGACCTGGGTTTTGATGGGAGTTTTCTTCTTGGTAGTTATTGCACTTGGTTGGTATGCGAGTTGGTATTTTGATAGCTCAATTGTTTTGTACGGAGCTGTAGCTTTTAGTATTTTGATGAACATTTTTAGTTATTGGTTTTCAGATAAAATCGTAATTAAAATAACCGGTGCAAAATTAGCAGATGAAAATCAGTACAGAGATTTGCATAATCTGGTAGAAAATTTAGCTATTACAGCAGGACTGCCGAAACCAAAGGTATATGTGATAAATGATCCTGCTCCGAATGCTTTTGCAACAGGACGAAACAAAGATCATGCCGCAGTAGCTTTTACAACTGGAATTATTTCAGCTTTAAATCGTTCTGAACTTGAAGGTGTAGTGGCTCATGAGTTGGCTCACATTGGAAACAGAGATATCTTGTTGCAGACTGTTATTGTTGTGCTGGTTGGATTCATCACTTTAATTGCGGACATTCTTTTACGTTCGTCGATGCACGGTGGAGGTAATAGAGATAGTAGAGCTCACACAATACTGCTAGTCGTTGGAATAATTTTAGTAATTCTGTCACCGATCATTGCAACACTGATTCAACTGGCTATTTCACGAAAAAGAGAATTTCTTGCAGACGCTACAGGAGCTTTGCTTACCAGATATCCAGAGGGTTTGGCGTCTGCGTTGGAAAAAATAGAGATGCACAGTGGGCAGATGAAAAAAGCAAATCACGCTACCGCCCATCTTTTCATTTCAGATCCTTATGGAGAAAAAACACAAGTGAAGAAAATTTCTTTTTTCCATAAAATTTTCCTGACACATCCACCGATAAGCGAAAGAGCTGCACTGCTTCGAGGTTTGAGTATTAAATAGTCGTGTTAAAATAATTTTAATGCGTACAAGAAAAATCATTGGCACAATCCTCGTAATTTTTTTGTTAGTGATTGCTTTTTTTGTTGTTGGAGTTTTGGCGCCGGAAGAATACACCGGAGAAATTAAAGAAGAATTTCCTGATACTCAAGTAGATGTGTGGAGAAATCTAAATAATCTAGAAACAATTCCTGGAAGAAAGCCAGATGTAGAAAGAGTTAGTGTGCTTGAGGAAGATCGAGATGGTGCTCTCTGGGTAGAATATTTAAGAAACGGAACACAAAGGACTTTGAGAGTTGCAGAGAGAGATGCTCCGTATTATGTAGTGATAGAAAGAATTCAAGCTGATAATGGATTTACAGGTAGATGGGAGTATTTCTTGTCTCAAAACGAACAAACTAAAAGAACAGAAATCACAATTAAAGAAACTAGTAAAAACACAAATTTAGTTTTGAGGGCCTGGCATACTGTTTTGGGAAGAAGTATAAATTTACGTAGGGAGGTAAAGGCTCTAAGAGTTTCTCTTTTCCAAAGACTTTTAACAACACCTTAATATTGATACTATAAAATATATGCAACTTACAGAATTAGTTAATTGGTCAATGGTTTTGGGAACTTTTTTTATTCATATTTTAACAATTGTACTTTTAGTAGTTTGGTTTTCAGGAAAAAAAGATTTTTTTGTATTTAAAATTTTGAGAGACAGAGGAATGATGTTTGCTTATTTGCTTTCTATTGCTGGTCTTTTGGGAAGTCTTTATTATTCTGAGATAGTTGGATACGCACCATGCGTTCTGTGTTGGTATCAAAGAATTTTCATGTATTCAAATGTATTTATTTTGGGGTTAGCTTTGTATAAAGGTGGAGATAAAAATGTAATTCCTTATGCAAAGTGTTTGGCGATTGTTGGTGGATTGGTGTCTATTTATCATAATGCTTTGTTTCTTCCTTTTTTGAAAAATGTGAACACAACTTGCTCCCCATTTAGTAATGTTTCTTGTACTGAAAATTATTTTACAGCTCTTGGTTATATAAACATTCCTGTGATTGCTCTTACATCTTTTGTTGCAATAGTTGTTCTGTTAAATTTTGCTAACAAAAAATAAAATGGATCTAGATATTGTATTAATAAATCGAAAACACAATTTAAAACATTACGCTGGATTAAGTTTGCAAACAGCTTTAGTTTATTTAGTTTTTATTTGCGGACTATTTTCTGTACCTGCCGCAAAGCTGATTGCGGAAAAAATGTCCGAGATGGAAGTGGAGAGAGGTGTGATAGGAGAAACATCGGTGACTTTAGATATTGTTGAATCAAATGAAGAGAGAGCAAAGGGGTTGTCTGGCGTGGTATCTATGCCAAAAAATCATGGAATGCTTTTTATTTTTGAAAAAAGTGCGAGTTACGGAATGTGGATGAAAGAAATGAATTTTTCTTTGGATATTATCTGGTTGAATCAGTTTAGTGAGATTGTTCATATTGAAAAAAATGTATCTCCAGATACATTTCCAAAAGTTTTTAGTTCTCCTACACCCGCTAGATTTGTTTTAGAATTCAACGCAGGTTTTGTTGATAGAAATCATATAAAAATGGGTGATAAGTTTGTTTTGTTTTAAATTTGACAGTAGGTGGCTTTTGTTTTAATGTCTGAAATAGAAACCTTTAAATTTACACAATGAAAATCAGATTGAGCGATAACCCTTTTGTTCCTCCGGGATGGGATGTACTTCAACATAAGGACTTTGGTATTTGGGATTCTTTAGAATCTCTGAAGCTGACTCCATATATTTCAGCACCGCAGGCTAATGACATTAAGATTACAGGTCACAGCCTTCTAATAGAGATCCAGAATCTTTTTCCGATAAACGCAAATTTGCTAGATTTCTTTATTGATAATCAGTCAGAAATTCCTGACTCGATAAAAGAATTGTGCCCATTGTTTTTTATGGGTACTATTTATTTTGATGAAACTGGCAGGGAATGTGTACGTTGCTTGTGCCACAGCATTATCGACGGTGAAGAAAAATTATACTGGCGATGGCGATGGTTGAGTGATTACTGGAGAAAAAATAATCCAGTGTTGATGCTAAAAAACTTTCATGAAAGTTTAGTGTGGTAAAACACACTTTTTTATTTAAATTTACAAACCCTCAAAAATCTGTTATTGTACCGAAAGTCATATTGAGTGATCGCGCTCGCAAGAGTGTGGAAAGTCCGAACATTCTCATAGTAAAGCTGTGAAAAAGGGTAGCGGGTAACGCCCGTCTGGAGTGATCCAAGAGGTGCGAGCAGAGACGCCACAGACGAAAGAAAGTGGCATCCTTCGGGATGAGTTTTGCAGAAATGCAAAAGTGAAACGGCAAAATCCTTACTTGAATGCAAGACCGTGCTGATTTTATATCAGAGAGTCGCTTGAGTCGCGCCGTAAGGCGCGGCCTAGATAAATGATCACATAAAACAGAATTCGGCTTACGGATATGACTAAAAAATGGGAATGGCGCGCCGCAAGGCGCGCCATTTTCGTACACAATAAACCTGTTATAATAATTTAAATATGGTCAAAAGAATTATCTCCTTATTTTCCAAAGAAATTTCCAATATTCACCAAGCTGCATATTTGATTGCTGCTTTTGCTTTGCTCTCACAATTTTTAGGTTTGATCCGAGATCGACTTCTAGCTGGAAAATTTGGAGCAGGACTTGAACTAGATATTTATTACGCAGCTTTTCGAATTCCAGATTTTATTTTTACTCTAATTATTTCTTTAGTTTCTGCTTCTGTTCTGATTCCATTTATTATTCGAGCTCTAGAAAAAGATTCAGAATATTTAAAAAAGTTTTCAGATAGTATTTTCACAGCACTCGCTTTAATATCATTTATTTTTGGAGTCGTTAGTTTTATTTTTACACCACATCTTTTGAGTCTGGTTTTCCCTGAATACATGAGTGGAGAATTTGCAGCAAATTTAATTTTGTTAACACGAATTCTTTTATTCCAAACAGTATTGCTAGCTTTCTCTGGTTTCTATATGAGCTATGTGCAAGTTTTCCAGAAGTTTTTTATTTATGCTTTAAGCCCTATTCTTTATAACTTTGGAATCATTGTTGGAATCGTTTTCTTCTATGAAAAAATGGGAATTGCAGGACTTGCGTGGGGAGTGGTTTTAGGTGCTTTGTCTCATCTTGTAATTACAATCCCTGTTGTTTTAAAGCAAAAAATATTCCCAAAATTTATCTACAATCCAGATTGGAAAATCATTCGAGAAGTTCTAATGCTTTCTTTGCCTAGAACTATAGCGCTGGCAGGAAATCAAGTTTCGATTCTAGTTATGTTGGCTTTTGCCGCTATCATGACAACTGGTTCTGTCGCTATTTTTACATTCGCTTTTAATTTGCAATCAGTCCCACTTTCTATTATCGGAGCTAGTTATTCTATGGCCGCATTCCCAACTCTCGCAAAACTTTTTGCAAAAGGAGAAACAAAAATATTTATTGAATATGTTGTAAAGGCTGCACGACATATTATTTTTTGGTCGATTCCAATTACAGTTTTATTTATTGTTTTGCGAGCTCAAATCGTGCGAACAATTTTGGGAACAGGAGAATTTAGTTGGAACGACACAAGGCTTGTGTCTGCTGCGCTAGCTTTGTTTGTTATATCCGCTGTGGCACAGAGTTTAATTTTGCTTTTTGTAAGAGGGTATTATTCAACAGGTGAAACTTTAAAGCCACTTTATTTTTCAATAATTTCAATCGTGGTCACAATCAGTTCAGTTTTTCTACTTTACCTTTTATATTTAAAATCACCTCACTTCGTAGCTTTATTGGAAAGCGCTATGCGTGTATCAAGCGGGAAAAGCAGTATGGTTTTGATTTTGCCAATTGCTTTTTCTATCGGTCAGATTTTAAATCTAGTTTTGCTTTGGGCTTCTTTTGATAAAAAGTTTTGTTGCTTCTCAGATATTTTGTGGCAATCAATTTTTCACACTACAGCAAGTTCAATAATTATGGGATACACAACATACCAAATGCTAAAAGTTTTCGATGATGTATTTGATATAAACACAACAATTGGAATTTTCTCTCAAGGATTTTATTCAGGAATCATAGGAATTTTTGTTGGTGTGATGGTTTTGATTTTGATGGGTAATCAAGAAATAAAAACTGTTGGAAAAACATTGCATTCTCGGTTCTGGAAATCAAAAGTTGTAATGGTGGAAGAAGAGCTTTAATTCTGCTAGTATGCTTTGCACGTATGGATTTAAAACACATTAGAAATTTTTCAATAATCGCTCACATTGATCACGGGAAGTCTACGCTTGCCGATAGAATGCTTGAGGAAACAAAAACGATTGATAAACGAAAAATGCAAGACCGTATTTTGGATAATATGGAGCTTGAAAGAGAAAGAGGTATCACTATTAAAATGCGTCCTGTAAGGATGGAATACAATTTTGAGGGTCAAGACTATATTTTAAATTTGATTGATACTCCTGGGCATATCGACTTTTCTTATGAAGTTTCTCGAGCTCTAGAAGCTGTGGAGGGTTCAATTCTTTTGGTAGATGCTACACAAGGTGTGCAAGCGCAAACTCTGACAACTCTAGAAACCGCTAGACAAAGAGGTGCAAAAATTATTCCTGTGCTTTCGAAAGTAGATTCTCCTCTGGCCAGAATTGATGAAGTGGTGAGTGAAGTTTGTGATTTGTTGCAATGTGATGAAAGTGAAATAATTTTAACTTCAGGAAAAACTGGTATTGGTGTACCAGAACTTTTAGCAGAAATTATTAAAAGAGTGCCAGCACCTGTTTCAAAAAGTTCTGATGAAAAAGATTTCCGCGCATTGATTTTTGATTTTCAATATTCAAATCATAAAGGTGTAGTTGTTTTTATTCGTGTGCTTGATGGTTGTGCCAAGAGAGCAATGCCGATGCATTTCAAAATTGCTGGAAAAGATTTCAGTGGATTGGAAGTTGGATTTTTTAAACCAGATGAGGTTGCGACAGAAAGTCTTCAAGCTGGAGAAATTGGTTATATTGTGACAGGAATTAAAGAACCTGGAATTGCGTCTGTTGGAGATACTATTGTGCGTTCAGGAAGCAATGCGGAAGCAATTCCTGGATACGATGCACCAAATCCAGTTGTGTGGGCAAGTATTTTCCCAGAAAGCCAAGACGATTTTGATTTTTTGAGACAAGCACTTTTGAGATTAAAACTTTCTGATGCTTCATATACTTTTGAAGAAGAATCTTCTGGAACACTTGGACGAGGATTTAGATGTGGATTTTTGGGAATGCTTCATCTAGAAATTATTACAGAAAGACTTCGTCGTGAATTTAAATTGGAGTTAGTTGTGACTTTGCCTTCTATTACTTATAGAGTTTTGACGAAGCGAGGTGAGTTGAAAACAATTTATTCTCCTGCACTTTTTCCAGATCACGGTGACGTGGCTGAAGTCGAGGAACCTTGGATTACAATGAGAATTATTACACCACCGGAATACGTGGGTGATATTATGCAAATTTTATTTAAGCATGAAGCAATTATTGGTTCGACAGAAAACTTGGGAACAAAAAGAAATGCTTTGAATATCGAAATGCCTCTTCGAGAATTGATGAGAAACTTTTTTGATGAAATTAAAAGTGCATCTTCTGGGTATGCTTCACTTTCTTATGAGATCGGTGAATTCAAATCAGCTACTGTGACAAAATTGGAATTACTTGTAGCCGAAGAACCTGTTGTTGCTTTTACTAGAGTTGTTTCTTTGATGAGAATTCAAGAGGAATCTGAACATATGGTAGAGAGACTAGCAAAAATTTTGCCAAGACAAATGTTTGTGACAAAAATTCAAGCCAAAGCGATGGGGAAGATTGTTTCTTCTAAAACACTTTCTGCCTTGAAGAAAAATGTTACAGCTCACATGTATGGTGGAGATATCACTCGAAAAATGAAACTACGAGAAAAGCAAAAGAAGGGAAAGAAGAAAATGCAAAGTATGGCGAAAGTTCATATTGGACAAGATATTTTCTTGAAGATGATGCGGAATGATTAATATTGGATCAGTTTTATAGAAAGAAACCCGGAGCGTAAGCGAAAACCATAGATATAATAATAATCACTGACAAGATTCCGAAAAGTACTTTGATAATTTTTCTGCTTTTTTGATGAAATAAAATAGACATAATGGTGTTATAATGCACTATTATAATTCAAAATCAAGACTAAAACAATGCGAGAATTTAGTAGAAAAAGAAAAGTTCGTCAAATGATATTTTCGGTGCCGGTTTTGATTTTACTGTGTATCATTTTATTTTTTGTCGCAAAAGGTTCTTGGGGAGTTTATAAAAAATATTCTTTGAGTAAAAGCGAACTAGAAAATTCACAAGCAGATCTGACAGTTCTTGAAGAAAAGAAACAAACAATCGAAGCTAAGATCGAAAAACTACAAACAGAAACTGGTATAGAGAAAGAAATCAGATCTAAATTTGATGTGGCAAGAGAAGGTGAGAAATTGATTGTTATTGTTGAAGACAAGGTTACAGAGGAGATTGTGGTAGAAGAAAAAGGATTTTTTGGCAATTTTTTTACCACGATTGGAGGTTGGTTTCAATAGTTGAATACTTTTCGGTGTGTTAAAATATTTTGGCAATTATTATTGATAATAAGATTTATTTATGAAAACAGTTTCAGTTTATACAACTCCAACTTGCCAATACTGCAAAATGGCAAAGGAATTTTTTCAAGAAAAAGGAGTAGAGTACACAGAGTTTGATGTTTCAGTTGATGAAGCAAAGAGAAGTGAAATGGTGGAGAAGAGTGGGCAAATGGGAGTTCCAGTTATTGATGTCGAAGGGGAGATCGTTGTAGGTTTTGATCAACCTAAACTACGAGAACTTTTGGAGATTCAAGACTAGTTTTTAAAACAAAAAATCAGCGTTTGAATACACGCGATAAAGAAAAACAGCGAACATTTATGTTCGCTGTTTTTCTTTTCGCTGATGCTCGCCGTTGGGTACGGCTCCGCAACGTATTCAAACGATGATTTTTTGTTTTAAAAATTAATGTTAGATTACACAGACGCCCTCGTAGTTAAATGGATATAACTGTCCCGTCCTAAGGGATAATTCTGGGTTCGATTCCTGGCGAGGGCACAAATAAAAAAGACCTCACGATTTTACTCGGAGGTCTTGGGTTAAGATTTGGAAAGAATCAATTTCATGAATACCGCACAGAGATATTCTTGAGGTGCATCCATCAAGAGACTTACCTCGTGAGAATTTTGAATATCCTGACCTATTTGTAATCCAAGCATACCTTGATTTGTTTCGTTGATATACCAAGTTACAAAAGCTTTTTCAGAAATCGATAGTTGATTGTATTGGTGTGTTGTTATGGAAAAAATAACAGCGTTGTCTACAATCAAACCTCTACCACAAGGGTGTTCCATAAAGAAACTTATGTTCATATGATTCAAATTTAGAATTAAATTACCAAATAAATATTCCTCATGCAATTCTTTTAAAAATCTGTTAAAATACTCTAATGACACCCGAAGAAAAAAGACTACTTCAAGAAACAGCAGATCTCGCAAAAGAAAATAATCAGATCCTTCGAAAAATGCGGAGGGGGCAATTTATTGGAAACATAATTCATTCTCTAAAATGGATTATTCTAATTATTATTACAATCTGGTCTTGGGTTTTGATCCAGCCATACTTTGAAAAAATGTTAATGATGTACGCTCAGATTCAAGAAACTACAGAAAGTGTGAACCAGTTTAAAACTCAGACAAATACTGCACTGGATTCGTCGGGGTTGCAGAATCTGCTTCAAACATTTAGAATTGGAGGCTCAGAATAATCACACGTCAGGATAGCTCAGTTGGTAGAGCATTCCCCTGAAGAGGGAAGGGTCGGCGGTTCGAGCCCGCCTCCTGACACCATAAAATTTAAGTTTTAGAAGCGAAAATGGCCCCAAATGGGCCATTTTTTACTTTCCTTTCACAATCAGCTTTGCCTTCCTTTTTTTGTCTAATTTGGGCAGTTTCAGGACTAAAAGACCATTCTTTTCGATAGCTTCAGCCTGATCTACATCGATTTCTTCTGGTAGTAGGATGTTTCTTGAAAATGAACCCCAGAAAAGCTCTTTATGGTAGTAGTTGTCTTCAGATACCTCGTGTTCTTCTTGTCTGGTTCCGCGGATTGTCACCAGGTCTCGAGCGATATCGATATCAATATCAGACGGTTTAACACCAGCCAGCATTGCACGCACGATAATTGCATCGTCTGTATTTAAAACATCAACAGCCAATTGACCGTCTTGAGTGGGTTGTGGGTGATCAATTTCAGAATCAAAGGAATTTTCTTCTTCATCTATAGATTCTTCATAAAATCTTCTTGGCGCTTGTCTTGTAGGAGCTTCTCTCTCTTCAAAATCAAAATCATCAAAATCATCAGCTGGAACAACTCCAGTTAATTTTTCAAAAAAAGATCTTTTTTTGTTATTTTTTCTAAGCATATTTTAAAAGATGATTTATTTTATTTTTTCTACGTAAATTTTCTTCACGCGTTCAAAAATTAAAATAATAATTATTATGATAATCCAAACAGTGGAGAAAGCCATAAATGCGCCTTCAGCATTTTTAATTATAAATAAATTAAACGCAGTATGCAACGCAATTGCAATAATAAACCCACTGAATATATATGTTTTTTTAATTTCATTAGTTTTGAAATGAGAAAAAGCACGAAACGCACCGATAATAGAAGCAGTTGCCACATGTAGAAGTGTTGCTCCAATAAATCTTAGATTTCCTGTCGAGATTGCAATTTCAGTGTCGCCAGTTAGAAGAGGTCCAAAAATAAATAATGCATTTTCTAATGCAGCAAAACCAAGAGCTGCACTAATCATGTAAATCATGTCATCAACAGCTTCATCATTGTCTTCTTTTTTTAATCCTCCATGATAAGCGGCAAAATATTTTGCAAATTCTTCAGACAATGCCCACACGATAAGCATCAATATTCCCGGAATTGAAAACGCAATTGTATTTTCAAAAATCGTGTGAACATCTGCTCCAACAAATAAAAATTTATTTACTAAAAGTTGAAATGCCAATGCACATGGCACTGTTAACATTCCAAAAACAAAAGTAGTAAAGATTAGCTTCTTTGGTTCAGGGTGGATAGAATCTTCTCTTAGCCAAAAAGTTAACCAAATTAAAGCGGGAAGGATTCCACCTGTTAAAGTAAAAATTATAGTTGGTGTGTCAAACATTATTTATCAGACAACAATGGCCACTTTTGTACCATTAATAGAGTCTTGTCATTATTGTACGACAAAGATTGATTAATTTCTTCAGTTATAAACGGAATAAATGGGTGAAGCGTTTTTAATAAATTATCAAACATTCTCATTAGAAGTTGTTTTCGAGATTCAATTTCTGCTTCAATATCAGTTTTAAAAATATTTTTACTTTCTTCCAAAATTTCATCTGCAAATTTATGCCACGTGAAATGATAAAGTTTTTCACTTGCAAGATATAATCGGTAATTTTCGATATCGTCTGTGACTTCGGCGATTGTGGCTGTAAGTTCTTCGAGAGTAATTTTGTCGATATTTGTAAGTGTGTAATTTGGATTGTATAAGCTGTTACCAACATTTTCTTGAATAAATCTAGCAATGTTCCAAATTTTATTTGAAAACTTTTTGTATGCTTTGATTTTGTTTTCACCAAGATTTGAGTCAGCTCCAGGTCCAACTCCCACAAGTAGAGCCATTCGCACAGCGTCTGCTCCGTATTCGTTTGCCACTTCAACAGGATCAATAGTATTACCAAGAGATTTACTCATCTTCACACCTTTTTCATCTCGCACTAATCCATGAAGATAAACTGTTTTAAAAGGAATTTGTCCTAGGTGATATGTACTCATCAAAATCATTCTCGCAACCCAGAAGAAAATAATATCGTATCCAGTTTCCAAAACATTTGTTGGATGATAAATTTTCATGTCTTCAGTTTCGTCTGGCCATCCAAGAGTTGAGAAAGTCCAAAGTCCAGATGAAAACCATGTGTCGAGTGTATCTTCGTCTTGAATCCATTCCGAAGACGGAGCTTCAGCACCCACAAAAATTTCTGTCCCTTTATACCAAACCGGAATTCTGTGTCCGTACCAAATTTGTCTTGATATACACCAGTCGTGCAAGTTATCGATCCAGTTATAGTAAGTTTTTGAAAATCTTTCAGGCAAAATTTCAATTTGATTATTTTCAACCACTTGATGCATCAGTTTCTTCAGAGTTACTTTATCTCCGGTTTTTATTCCGTCGATCTGTGAATTTTTTATTGCAAACTCTTTGTTTACATCAATCCACCATTGAAGTTTTGGAAGTGGTTCAATAATTCCGCCAGTTCTTTCGGCTGTTGAAATATTTTGTTTTGTTGTTTCTTCTTTTTCAATCAATCCAGCTTCACGAAGTTTTTCTACAACAAGATTTCGCGCATCCAAAACTTTCAAGCCGGTAAAAGGTGCAGGAATATTTTCAGAAATTTTTGCAAATTCGTTGATAACTTTTATTAAAGGAAGAGAATTTTTCTTTGCGATATCAAAATCGATATGACTGTGTGCGGGAGTTACACCAAGAGCTCCTGTTCCAAAATCAGGTTCAACATTTTCATCTGAAACGATTTTAATTTTTAGATCAACACCAATAAAATTTACATCAAAAGTTTGTCCTATGTATTTTTTGTATCGTTCATCATCTGGGTGCACAGCTACAGCAGTGTCACCAAGTTTTGTTTCTGGACGAGTTGTTGAAATTGAAATAGGGAAGTCTGGTGAATATTTAAAAGTATAAAGAGTCGCATCTCTTTCTTCATAAACAATTTCATCATCAGAAATTGTTGTTTGTCCTTTTGGATCCCAGTTCACAATTCTTTCTCCGCGATAAATCAAACCGTCTTCGTACATATTTTTGAAAGCTGTTTGCACTGCTCGTTCGCGAATCTTATCAAGGGTATATGCTTCACGACTCCAATCTAGAGAAGCTCCCATAGATTTCAATTGAGAAATAATTGTGTCGTGACTTTCTTGTGCAAAATCTTCAACGCGTTTCAAAAATTCTTCACGACCTAAATCATTTTTTCGAATTCCGTCTTTAGACAAAATTTTCTCAACTTTAGATTGAGTTGCAATTGCAGCGTGATCTGTTCCTGGAAGCCAAAGTGTTCTGAAACCACTCATTCTTTTGTATCGAATAATCGTGTCTTGAATTGCAACCATATCGGCGTGCCCAAGGTGGAGAGTTCCTGTTACGTTCGGAGGAGGAAGGATGATTGTGAATGGTTCAGCACTGTCAGATGTGTGTCCTTCAACAATACATTTTTCAGGATTAAAAAGACCTGATTCTTCCCAGAGTTTATAGATTCGAGCCTCTGTAGAAGCCGGATCGTACGGGTTTAAAAATTTCTCATTCATTATGCGATTTTAGCAGAAAATGGCTTATTTTAGAAGTGTTTAAATATTCAAACTCAAATTTCCCTCGGCTTTAATATCGGGACAAATTTCGGGAGATTGGCGGAAAGATTTTAGGTAGCCAGCGATTGAGATCATGACAGCGTTGTCGGTTGAAAGTTCTGTTGTGGGGAAATGAACTGGAATATTTTTTTCTTCTGCAATTTTAGATAAATTCTCGCGGATATATTTATTTGCAATTACACCTCCACCGACAATCAGAGATTGTGCACCTGTTTGCTCAATCGCTTTTTTAGTTTTCATATTTATCACATCCACTACAGCTTGTTCAAACTCTTTTGCAATAATTTGTTTTTTGATTTCATCTAATTCGCCAAGTTCTTTTATTTTATAAAGCACCGCAGTTTTTAAACCTGAAAGAGAAAAATTTAAATCAGGTGTGTGAAGCATTGGGCGAGGGAAAACGATTTGCTCGTCAGAGAGATTTAGGTCGCGCGCACTTTGTGCTAGGCGTGATATTTGTGGCCCACCCGGATATTCTAAACCGACCATTCGCGCGACCTTGTCATACGCTTCACCTACAGCGTCATCTAAAGTCTCTCCAATTTTTTTATAATTTCCCCAAGATTCAATCTCGATTATTTCTGTGTGTCCTCCAGAAATCAAAAGGGAAATAGCAGGGAAGTTGGGATTTTCTTTTTCAGTCAAAACAGAAACAATATGACCTTCCATATGATTCACCGGCAAAACTGGAATTTGAAAAATTTCAGAAATCGCTCGAGCAAAATTTATTCCAACCCAAAGTGCTGGCTCAAGTCCTGGTCCGCTTGTGACTGCAATCATTTCAAAATCTGGGCGTAAGTTTTTTGCTACAAAATTCTCTCCTATACATTTTTTCAACTCAGAAAAAAGTTCATATTCACGATTTAAAATTTCTTCAACTTTCTTCCAATTAATTTCTGCATAATCGTAATCAGTTGTCGGATGATTTTTTAAAAGTTCACTCATTAATGGAACAAGTTTTTTAGCATGTTCTCTTTTTGCGACAGCAGGGAAGACTCCCCCGAATTCTTTATGAATTTCAATTTGAGAAAAAAGCGCTGTGTTTAGAATCTCAAATTTTGGCGCAGAAATACCGCTGTCTGCTTCTATTAAGCAAAGCGCTGTTTCATCACAAGATGTCTCGATTCCAAGTATTTTCATACTTGCTAATCTAGCTGTTTTATTGGCTTTTGTAAATTAATTTGATAGTGTTGGCCCGAACAACATAGAACCTAAAATATGCAGAAACCTTATATTGGAATCACGGATTTCGAAACATTCGAACAAGTCCGAGAAATGCTCGTTTTCTTCAATGAAAACAAATCTGGAAACATGCACCATCTTCATGTTGGTGTGATGTGTAGCCGCAAAACAATCAACGGAGAACATTCTCGTTGGGGTGATATTTGGCCAAAGAGAGAACATCTGGGCAGGATTTTTTCTGTTTCAGGTCCGCGCTTTCCCATTATTAACTGTCTGCATTATGCCGATAAGTTTGGTAATGGAGTCAATCGTTCATACCATGATGTTTATATGTCGTTGCTGAAAGCTGTTGGATACGCAGGGCCATTTCTCGATGCACTTCAGTTGGACATGGTCTGGCCTGATTTTGTCGCAATTGATACTGTGCGTAAAATGCACAGGCATCCATTCAAGGTTATCTTACAGATCGATGCAACTGCGTTTGATATGGTGGATAATTCACCGAGAAAACTTGTCGACAAGCTTTGTGAATATGATGGAAATGTTCATTATGTTCTTTTGGACAAGAGTGCCGGTGAAGGTAAGTTGATGGATACGGAGTTTTTACTCCCATTTCTCCATCAAATCACCAAAGATCTTCCTCGTCTCGGTATTGCGGTCGCTGGTGGGCTTGGTCCTGATACGATGGACGTTGTTCGTCCAATTGTTGAGGAGTTTCCTTATGTCAGTATCGATGCTCAAGGACGATTGCGTTCAAGTGGAGATGCACGAGATCCGATTGATTGGGATATTGCCAAGAAATATTTGCTCGAGGCTATCAAAATCTTTAAAGAGTACAACAAATGATTCAACTTCAACTCCCTGAAATATGGGAGTTTTTTCATTTTTCAAAACACATTATTCAATCCTTGTGATATTATTTTTAGACATGAAAACATTTATTGTGAAATTCTCTTTGCTCGCGGCGCTGGTTTTTGTTGCGATATTTTTGGTTTATAAACTAGAATTAATAAAAGAAAAGAATGTATTTTTTTCTTTAGGAGGTGAAGCAAAAGATAAGATAAATATTTTGGAGTATGGTTCAAATGCACTTTTTGCTGACGCTGATTTTTTCAAAAAAGCAAAAGAAAAATTGCAAACTGGGAAAGAAGATTTCATCGAAGCGGATCTGACTGGAATGGTGTTGAGAGTTTATAAAGAAGGAGAATTCGCTTTTGAAGTGCCGATAAAAACAAAGGGGCGTGAAGGTTCTTGGTGGGAGACTCCTTCAGGAATTTACAAAATTCAATACAAAGCCGAAAATCATTTCTCTTCTTTTGGAAGTGTGTATCAACCATATAGCTTAGCTTTCGAAGGAAACTTCTTTATTCATGGTTGGCCGTATTATCCAGACGGAACTCCTGTGGCTTCAACTTTTTCTGGAGGATGTATTCGTTTGAGTGATGAAGATGCGAAAAAGGTTTTTGAAAGCTCAAGTGTTGGAATGCCGGTTTTAGTTTTTGAGCAAGACTTTGTGTCGGATGATTTTAAATACTCAATGCTGACTCCGCAAATCACGGCAGAAAATTATTTGATAGCGGATCTAAAAAACAATTTCGTTTTCACAGAGAAAAATTCTTTCGCGCAAATCCCAGCTGGCTCAACTACAAAATTGTTAACAGCACTTGTGTCTGGTGAATACATAAATCTAGATCATGACCTGATGATTCCTGTTGAAAATATTTCTCCTACATCGACTTCTGTTTTAAAAGGTGGAAATGTTTTGTCTGCATATAATCTTTTGTTCCCGCTTCTTTTGGAAGATTCAACAGAACCAGCTTCTGCATTTGTTGCGAAGCTTGGACAAAAAAGATTTCTGACTTTGATGAATGAAAAAACTAAAGCGGTAGGGATGACTTCGACTAATTTTGTAGATGCTACTGGAGAAAGTGAAGAAAATATTTCAACTTCTCAAGATTTATTTTTGCTTCTAAAATATTTATACAACAACCGAAGTTTTATTTTAAAAATTAGTTCTGGGAATTTAGAAAATAGTGCATACGGTGTAGCTGTGTTTAATGATTTGTTTAAAAACAATTTGTTCGCAGAAGATAAAAGTTTTATCGGTGGACAATTAGATATAGATGAAAATGTTTCTTTAGAAGGTGAAGTGGTTGAATTAGATCAAAAAACTTCTGGTTCAATGGCTGTTATTTTTGAAATGAGATTCAAAGGGGAGGATCGTCCTGTGGTATTTATTTTGAATAATAGCTCTGACATAGTGGGGGATGTACAAAGGATCAAGGAATATATAAGCCAATTGTACCTATAAAGGCCGTTTAAAAACCCTTTTACATCTCGCCATTTAGTGTTATATTATTTGCCACGGCTCTATCGTCTAACGGTTAGGACATCAGGTTTTCATCCTGGAAATCGGAGTTCGATTCTCCGTAGAGTCACAGAAATTTAATGAGCGTAGTATAATAACCACATGAAAATCGGTTTCGACTTTATCGGCATCACAACACCCTTTTATTGCCACGATGGAAAGGGGAATATTTTGATGCATAAAAGAACTACTGAATGTAGGGACGAACACGGTCGCTGGGATACTGGTTCTGGAAAAATGGAATTTGATTTATCTATGGAAGAAAATGTTCTTCAAGAAGTTTTAGAAGAATATGGTTGCAAAGGTGTGATAGAAGGAGAGCTTCCGGCACATGATATTTTTCGAGAACAAGACGGACAAAAAACTCATTGGATCGCCGTTCCGTTTTTTATAAAAGTTAATCCAGACGAAGTAATAAACGGTGAGCCACATAAAATTGAAGAAATAAAATGGTTTCCGATAAACGAACTTCCCGAACCTTTGCACACAGGTTTTGCTTTTACTTTTAATAGATACAAAAAAGAGTTTGAGGAATATTTTGTTAAAAGTCATAAAAGTTTTCAATGTCAGATCCCTTAACACAACTTATTTTAATAATTTCAATCACGGCGCTGCTTACGATTTTAATAAAAAATATTACAAAAATTAAACGACCCAAAAATGCGTTGGTAAAATTGTGTGATTATTCTTTTCCAAGTGGTCATACGAGCATGTCGTTTGCCTTAGCATCTTTCTTCACTTATTTTATTTTTAATTTAAATATAGATTTAATTTCAAAGATTATGTTAGTGAGTGTAATTATTTCAGGTGCCGTGGCTATTACTTTTTGGAGATTACAAATTAGAGTCCATACGCCGTTTCAAGTTTTTATTGGTGGACTGTTAGGTGTATTGGTTGCTGTTTTGGTTATTTTTATATAGACTCCTACTCATATGCAAAAAGACACCTCATGGGGAAATGTCGCCGAGTGGTACGACAAACATTTAAACGATGATAATACTTATCATTCGCAAGTTGTGCTACCAAATCTTTTGAGAGTCGTTGATTTAAATTCAAACGAATCACTTCTAGAACTGGGTTGTGGGCAAGGTTTCTTTTTGGAAAAATTTTCAAGCATCTCGGATAAAATTACCGGAGTTGATTTAGGAAAAGCTCTCATCGAAAAAGCGCGAGAAAGAGAAATTCCTGCAGAATTAATTGTTGCGAGCGCAGACGATCAAAATATTTTAAAGGGAAAAACTTTTGATGTTATTACAATTGTTTTGGCTCTCCAAAATATGAAAAATATTTCTGCTGTAGTACAAAATGTTTCTCGACTTCTAAAACCAAATGGGCGAGTGTGCATAGTTTTGAATCATCCATCTTTTCGAATTCCGGGCCACAGCGCGTGGGGAATGGATAAAGAACCAAAGCTACAATACAGAAGAGTAGATGCCTACATGAGCGAGTTTGAAGCCAAAATAGACATGACTCCTGGAAAGAAGTTTAAAAAACAATTTACACAAAGCTATCATCGACCACTACAAGTTTATATGAAGTCTTTTGCAAAAGAAGGATTCGCTGTGACAAAACTAGAAGAATGGATTTCTCATAGAAAAAGTGAAAATGGTCCGTGGGCAAAAGCTGAAAATCTAGCTCGAAAAGAGATTCCACTTTTTATGTGTTTGGTTTTTAAGAAAATCTAGTTTCTCGGCAAGATTGCATTTTTTGACAATTTTGTTAAGGTGTTGGGGAATTTGAATAGAAACTAGAACCTAATACAATTACCACATGATAGGACCAAGAGAGGAAATACCAGGAGAACGGGAGTTTTTGATGGCTCTTAATGCAGAATGGATTGAACGAAAGCAATTGGAACTTAAAAGTAAAGATTCCAGAACATTTTTTGCACGTCTGATTAATTTCTGTGCGATGAATATAGCAGAGGTCAAAAGCCCTGCATTTCCAGAAGAGGTTGCCATGAAAGAATTTTTTGAACCTTTTTCTAAAGACTCAAATTGGAACGCCGAAGAAAAAAGCGAAATTTATCAATCTGCTTTGAATAAAATTGCTAATATGGCGAGACGGAAAAAGGCGATTTAAACCCCAACCAATCAGACTCTCTTTACAGAGAGTCTTTTTATTTAGACTTTACCCAAATGAAAATATCTTCCAAAGCTTTCACAGCATCTCCTGCCGCAATGTTGTTTTGATGATAAATAATATTTGTACAATCACCAGCGGCCCAGATACCATCTGTTTCTGTTCTTTGTGTCCAAGGATCAATCTTGATTCTGTTGAATTCATCTAGAGGCACTACACCTTGAACCATTTCAGTTGTTGGGATATTTCCGATTTCCACAAAAATTCCTTGGCAAGCAATTTCTTTTTCTTCACCCGTCACTGCGTCTTTGTAAATTAATCCAGAAACAAATTTATCTCCAATAATTTTTAGAATTTGAGCATTTTTTATCAAAGACATTTTAGGGTCTTTCAAAACAGATTCAACTGTTACAGGATCTGCTTTTAGTTCGTTGCTTCTATTTAAAAGAGTTACAGAGTTTGTGTATGCTAAAAGTTGCGCAGCAGATTCAAATCCTGCATTTCCTCCACCTATCACAACCACATCTTTTCCTGTAAACATCGGTCCATCACAAGACGCACAGTAGGTGATTCCTTTGTGTTCGAACATGTCGGCGTTTTCAGCTTCTAAACGTCGTCTGTGGCTTCCTGTTGTGATTAAAACGGCCTTGGCTTCATAAGTGTTTTTGTCAGTTGAGACTTTGAAACCACTTTCAGTCTTCTCAACTTTTTGCGCGAATTCACCTTTTACTACTTGTACATCTTCGCCAGCGTACGCCATTAAATGATTTTCAAATTTCTTTGCAAGATCAGGGCCGGGGATTGAGATGTCTCCAATCCAGTTTTCGATACTGTCTGAAACGATTGATTGTCCACCAAAATCTTTCGCAATTAAAATAGTTTTTAGTTTTTTTCTTGAAGCATATACTCCAGCAGACACTCCAGCTGGCCCTCCTCCAATAATGATCAAATCTTGCATATAAATGTTTTTAGGATATTAATTCTCAAATTTTATCACAATTCATCTATATTGTGAAAAACTCATTTTAAGACGATATAAAGATAATAATTATATATAAAGCAAAATATTCTGTTATTGAGTACATTGCGCAGGCCTGATGGCCGAGCATAGCGGAAAACAAAAATGAGATGCAGAGCATCTCATTTTTGTTTTAACGCGTGTACGAAATAACAGAATATTTTGCGTTGCGTATATTTACTTAATTTTAGATCGTCTCAAAAAGTTTGGAACAGCCCAATCATCATCCTCATCATCCTGCAACTTTGTAATTTCTTTCTTAGTCTCAACCACTGGAGCCGGCGCCTCCTCTTCTTTTTTATCAGCCTTCTTTGAAATTTTTAGAGTTTCAAGAATTGATGCAGTTTCTTCTTCTCTTTCTTCTTCATGTTTTGTAGGAGTTTCGATTACATTTTTTCTTGGGTTATAAGCCGCGAAGAAGGATTTATTTACAACATCATCAGGAAAACCAGATGCAATCACAGTCACTTTCAAATCTCCTTTTTTCAAATTATCATCGTTGATTGTTCCAAAAATAACTTTTGCTTCAGGGTCTAGGGAACTAGTGATAATTTTTGAAGCTTCTTGAAGCTCAAACATTGTTACATCGTCTCCTCCAGAGATTGAGTAAAGTACACCTCGAGCACCATTTACTGACAAATCCAAAAGAGGTGAGCTGATAGCCATTTTTGCAGCTTCTTCGGCTCGTTTCTCTCCGCTCGCAATACCGATTCCCATAAGCGCAGAACCTGCATCTTTTAGAATTGTTTTAATGTCGGCAAAATCGACATTTAGTTTTCCAGGTGTTGTGATCAAATATGAAATACCTTCAACAGCTTGTTTCAAAACATCATCAGACATTATCCAAGCATCTTTTGAAGTAGTTTCTTTTGAAATGTTTGAAAGAAGTCTGTCGTTTGGAATACAAATCACAGCATCAACTTCTTGTCGTAATTCGTTTAAAGCTTGTTCGGCAATTCGTGATCTTTGTTGTCCTTCAAAAAAGAATGGCTTTGTCACAACTGCAACGGTTAGGATTCCCATTTCTTTTGCGATTGATGCCACGATTGGGCTAGCTCCAGAACCAGTTCCTCCTCCAAGTCCGCAAGTGATGAAAACCATGTCAGCACCTTTGATAGCTTCTTGAACTTCTTCTTTAGTTTCTTCTACAGCACGACGTCCAAGTTCAGGGTTCATTCCTGTACCAAGTCCTTTAGTTAGATTTTTTCCAATATGAATTTTTCTTTTAGCAGAAGAGTGATGCAAATCTTGAGCATCTGTATTTACAGTAATAAATTCAACACCTTGAACTTTTGAGTCAATCATGTGCTCAACTGCGTTTCGTCCAGAACCACCAACACCAATAACTTTGATGCGTGCGAATGTCTCAATTTCTGTTTTTATTTGTGCCATATATTGAAAATTAATAAATATAATTCGGATTTTAGCCGAAAACTCCTCTTTAACAAGGTGAATAATAGCACTTAAAATAGCGGTGCGAAACTTGACTACACCTTATATTATGGCAAAAATTGTTTGAAAAATCTGGTTATTTTTACCAAAATGCTTTTGAAGAATTTTTTTCCAAAGTTTGTAGAAATAATATCGTTACCATCCGCACTCAATCCGAAAACACAAAGTCCATAAGACACTGCCCATGTCGCATCTTTTATTGCAACTCCTTTATCCTGAAGGCATTCTGCAATTTGACTATCACAAACTAAATTAGAAATTTTTGTTGGAAGTTTTAAATATGCTTTTGCTAAATCTTCGATCGTCGTGATTCCACTTCCTCCACCAGTGATAACAATTCCTGCAGGAAGCAATCCGTTTTTTCCAATTTTTTTCAAGTGAGCAGAAATTAATTCAAAAATATCTGAAAGTCTTGTCGTGATGATATCTTCCAATTTTTTTCGAGGATGTTTTATTGGAGCAGCTCCTACTTCGAATTCTGTTTTTATCAATTCAGCTTCTTCTAGAGACACTTGAAGTCCTAGTGCAATATCATTTGTGATGTCATTTGAGCCAATAGGGAAGACTTCTAATGAAATTGGGATACCATCTTCGTGTACCACGATTGAAACAGTCTCAGAGCCAATATTTGCAAGCACAACACCGGCAATTTTCTCTGCTTTTGTTAGAGATACAAGACTGGCTGCTACAGGCGCGGCCATAACATCTGCGATATCAATTCCAGAATCTTCTACTGCTTGAATCAATTCTGCCAAGTGATGCTCCAATGAAAAAATAAATAAAACTTTTGCTTCAAGCTTCACTCCTTTCATTCCGATTGGATTTGATCCTAGAACTGGTTTTCCATCAATTAAAAATTGAATAGGGATATTGTGAACAACTCTTTTGTTGATCGACATTGTTTGAGGAATCGCTTTTTGTGTTTCTTCTAAAACTTTTTCTACATCTAATTCTGTGATTTCGTTGTCGGCGCGACTAATCATTATTGAACCTGTTGATGTGTAACTAGAAAGACCAATTCCACCTACTGAAATAAAAACTTTTTTTACCTTCACACCAGCTGTTCTTTCTGCTTGCCGCACAGCTTTACGAATACTTTTTATTGCATCTGCTTGATTGATGATATATCCATGTCGAAGTCCTTTTGATTCTGCAAAACCAACACCCAAAACATTTGGCATTCCGTATGACGTAGCAGAAGACTCGGCTATAACAACCTTTACGTGGTAAGTTCCAATATCAATTCCAACGGCGATGTTTTTAGACATAAATTAAAATCTATTTTATTGTAGCAGAAAAAAATAAAAACTATTGTGTATAACTTATGTTTTTTAGCAGAATTCCTTGATGAATTTTTTCTCTAGCTTTTCCATCTTGTCTCCATGATCGTGTCCTTTGAGGTGGAGGCATCCGTGAATGAAAAGAAATTTTTCATATTGAGCAGGTGTCATTTCAAAATCCTCACACTCTTTTTTAATTTTTTTCAAACAAATAAAAATTTCTCCGGCACTTTCTGAAAGGGGAAATGAAAGTACATTTGGAACATAATCACCTTTTCGATAATCTTGGTTTAATTTTTTTGCAGCTTTTTCACCAACAAAAACTAAAGATAGATCATATCTTTTTCCTAAAACCTTTTCTGAAATACAAACAAAGTCCGAATCTTTCGAAATCGGACTTTGTTTTGTTGTGTTTGTAATATTTAGCATCAAATCTTATCGTCGTTTCTTTGTTCTGATGTTTGAGATTTTTCCTAGTTTAACTAGTTCATCAAAAACTTCTCTTTTCTTTAATGAAACTAATTTCTTTGCTTTTCGTACGTTAGATGATTTTTCTCTTTCTAGATATCTGTTTGCTCGAACTCTTTGCAAAACTCCAGACTCTTGAACACGACGAGTAAAGCGCTTAATAACACTAAGATTGTTTTCGTTTTTATTTTTCTTTATCTCTACATTTGATGTCATATTTGTGAAGCGTAGGTTATCATAGTTTTAAAAAGACGACAAGTAAGATGCTCTATTTAAGATTATTTAGGTAATCTATCAAGTTTTCAATCTTTACGGCTGTTTGGCTGTGAGATTGCACATCTCTCACTAAAACGCTGTTTTCTATAGCTTCTTTTTGACCCATAATCAATACATAAGGCGATTTTAGGTGCTTAGACTTGGCTATTTGGTTGGTTATTTTCTCTCGCGTTATCACTTGTTGTACTGGAATTTTGGCTTTTCTCAACATATCCAAAACCTGTAAACTCTTGAATTTGGCTTGTGAGCCGATCTGAATGAAGAAGAATTTTGTATTGGCCAATTTAGGAAGTCTAGAAGAAGGAACTTGCTTTGCTTTACTCAATTTGATTGTTACTCCAATACCTGGAAGATCTTTTTTGTGACCAGCTTTTTTTGCAAGTTGATTGTATCTAGAACCAGTTGCTAAAACATGCCCAGTTTTTTTATCTACGATTGTAAAGACTGTGTTTGTAGAATAGTTTGGATTTCCTAAAATATCTTTATTAACATCATAAGGAATTCCTTCTACATCTAAATATTCGATAACTTCTTTAAAGTGTGATCGATTATTTTCATTTAAATAATTCAAAGGAGAAGGGGAGTTTTGTTTGATTTCACTTTTTAATGTCGCACCGCAGGCAACCAAGGCATGAGAACCTTCTTTAAAAAGTTGTCGACAATCAGAGTCCATATCGTTTACGTGTTTTTTGTAGTAATTATTTAATTCACGAATAAAGTTTGGTAGAGATTCTTTTCCTCCAACATTATTTATTTCTACTCCGATATCTTTGTACCCTTCTTCTTGTAGGATGCAGACAGTTGTTTTGATCAAAAGTGCTTCGGCGATAGATTTAGGAGTACCGATAATTTGCAACTGAATGTTTTTTTCTCCAGCAACTGTTTTTCCTGCTTTATTTGTAGATTCGCAATACATCAAAACTGGGTCATTTTCTTCGAAGTCTTTATCTTTGTGTTGTTTTAAAAGAGAAATTTTGTGCTCCAAAGAAGGCATGTCTGCGTGTTCGTATGTTGAACCTTTTCGTATTTTGTCGGCAAGTTCTTTATCTTCTTTTGTTACTTCTGGAATACTGGCACCTTCAAAACCGTAATATTTTGATATAACGAATGCGTTCGAAACTGTTTTAGGTGTTTTTTGCATATTTATAATTTGTTAAATTCCCCTGGTAAAAAATCAATTTTATCAACCGGTAAAAGTCTAAGCCAAGCTCTTCCTGTGATCATATCTTTTTTAAGTGGTCCCCAAACTCTTGAGTCCAAGCTTGCCAACCGATTATCTCCCATCACAAAATATTCATCATCGTTGAGAGTTTCTGAAATATTATTTTCTTTTTCGAGAGTGATGTAAGGTTCGTCTAGTGTGATTTCTGTACCGTCAGTCATTGTGATGATTACATTTTTTCCTTCAATTCGAATTTTTTCATTTGGTAATGCGATAATTCTTTTGATGAAAAATTTTGAAGGGTCTTGTGGATATCTAAAAACAACCACATCTCCACGAACTGGTTCTCCCATTCTATATGAGAGCTGATCTACTATTAAATATTGTCCAGATTCAAAAGTTGGGAACATAGATTCACCACTTACGATAAAGGGTTGAGCGATAAATATCCTTATTGGTAGCACTATTACGACAGCCACAGCTGCAAAAGTTATTAATTCTTTAAGGAAATTACCAATTTTTTCATTCATAGAGTTATGTATTAGTGGTTATTCTAATACATTTGTTACCAATACTGCAACATTTGGGTTTTTTGATGTCGTGATACAATCTAAAAATATGAAAATAATTGTTGGATTGGGAAACCCTGATGATAAATATAAAAACACTCGACACAATATTGGAAGGGATTTTGTAGAAAGTTTTCGAAAGAAAAATAAATTTGAAGAGTGGAATTTTAATAAAAAATCAAACGCTCTAATTTCTAAGGGAGAAATCGTTGGTGAAAAAATTACTTTGATTTTGCCGCAGACCTATATGAATTTTTCTGGTAAATCTTTAGTTGATTTTGTGAAGACAAAAAAACAGGCAAAAGAAACTTTGGTGATTTATGATGATTTAGATTTGGGAGTAGGGAAAACAAAACTTTCTTTTAATAAAAATTCTGGAGGACACAAAGGTGTTGAATCAATTATCAAATTAATTAAAACAAAAGAATTTCCTCGTTGGAGAATTGGGATTGCACCTGTGACACCAAGCGGAAAGGTTAAAAAAGTTTCAGGCGAAGACGCTGTGGTAAAACACGTTTTGTCTAAATTTAAACCATCAGAACTAGATGCTCTAAAACAAATCGAAAAAAACACCCACAAAGCAATCGAAATTTTTGTTGAAAAAGATTATTTGTTGGCTTCGAACGAAGTGAATTCTTGGTAGTTGACAAAACATATTTGGAGTTGTAGATTCATTTTTGAAATCAGAACCCCAAATAACTAAAAATGGATATTATAAGAAAAGAGATTTTCGAACTTCAAACTATTGAAGGAGATGAAACTGTTTGTGTGGATGACTATCTGGACCTCGTTCGACGTCATATACATTTCGAGATTATATCAGGTGATTTGGATATTTTAATTCCAGAATGCTTGATGTATGCTCAGTTTCCAAGAGCTAAAGAAGTTTATGGCCACCTTGCAAATGTAAACGTCGCTGACTCTGGTTGGATGCCACAATCTGGACTCACTGTCCCGGAAAGATTTCCGGAAGAATGGTCAGAAAAAATCATCATCTGTTTTGGTGATTTGTTTGAAATTCAGTCTGATCGTCCAATTTTTGGATTTAAAGCTTTTTCATTTGGCAGGGACAGAATTCTCAAGCAGCATTTTGTTCCGATGGATGCAAAACTCAGGTCTGTTCATTACGCTTTAGTTCACAAAAAAGCTACATAATTAAACGCGCAGGACCTTCGTCCTGCGCGTTTTCTTTTGACCACATTAAATGTTTAGTGTATTTTGATTTAAAATAAAAGATCTTAAATAAATTATGAAAGAGCTGACAGAAACAGATGTCTTGAAGATGTTGCCAAGACTTAGTGCTATTAAATTTACACTTGAAAAAAGTTCCAGAAGCATGAGGATAAGTCCTTATGAAATGCTGCTTCAACAAGATGGTTGGGGATTTGTGGGATGGACGTTTTCATCTGATGTCGATATTCGCGTAGACTGCCCCTATGTCTGCATGTTTGAGACCGAAGATGGTATACAATCTTGGTGTCATGCAATATTTACTAATTTGGAAATGATTGCTTATAAACTACTCGACACTCAGGAAGTAGTTGAACCTCAATCTTGAGGTTTTTTCTTTCACAAAAACATTTATCTGCAAATTTAATTTAAATTTAAAACAAAATACATTATTTAGGATATGTCTCGGAGCCGTCCCAAACGGCGAGCGTCAGCGAAAAGAAAAAGCGGGACGCTTTGCGTCCCGCTTTTTTCTTTATCGCGTATATCCGAATGAATATATTTTGTTTCCTAACTTAGTCTAACTTCGCAGACAAAGTCATCTTTTGTTCTTTTGGTTCAAACAAATTGATCTTGAAATCATATCTCTTTCCAAGTTCCATTTTGCTCTTCAACTCTTCTTCGTTTTCAAATTCAGAAATGTGAATCAAACCAGCAACTCCTTCTTCGATTGAAGCTAATGCACCATGCTTGTTGTATTTGATAACAACACCTTTAACGATGTCACCTTTCTTATACTTAGCAGCTGCGCTACCCCAAGGGTTTTCTTTAAGTTGTTTGATTGAAAGTGAAACTTTTCCGTCTTTGATTTCAATAATTTTAACTTTTACAGAATCTCCAACACTATAGAATTGTCGTGGATCTTCTACTAGAGCCCAATCAATTTCAGAAATGTGAACTAATCCTTCTAGACCTTCTTTTAGTTTTACAAATACTCCAAAATCAACTGCACCTGTAACTTCTCCAGCTACAATATCACCAACGTTAAATGTGTCTGTAATTTTTTCTCCACCAGCTTCACCAGAATCTTTTTCAGAGAAGATTAGTTTTCCATCATCTTCAGTTGCTCCGATTATAGAAACAACCATTTTTGTTCCAACTAATTTTTGTAGTTCTTCTAAAATTCTTTCTTTATCACCATCTTGTACTCGAGGGTAATTTTCTGGTTTCAATTGAGATGCAGGCAAAAATCCTTGAACACCTTGCCATGAAAGAAGTAGACCTCCTTTATTTGCATCTTGAATTGTAAGTTCAAGTGGTGTTTTGTTTTTGATAGCTTCTTCAACTTCACCCCAAATAAGAGCTTGTTTAGCTTCTTTTACAGAAAGTTCAATGTATCCTGTTGATCCACCGATTTCTACAACTTTAGCTGTTACAACATCTCCTACGTGTAATTTTCGTACTAAGTCACGCGCAACGATATATTCTCGTCCATAAATGATACCTGTTCCAAAAGGAGGCAAGTCAATATAAACAGCAGACTTATCTAAAGCAATAACATTTCCTTCTACTAAATCTCCTTCAGATGGAGGAACCACAGCATCAGCTGTCAGTTTCACCATCAAATTTTCTTTATCCATATTTTTAAATTATTTTCTCCGAGTGATCTGTATGCCAGTGTCTCAATACAATCCTTAGTTGCGGACTATATATTTCTTAGTCGTGATACAGGGTTAACGCTCTTTGAAGCTTGTAATCAAGCCAAATCAAAATAACATTAGAAATTTTCCAAGTCAACACTGCGATTTTTATAAAAACTTTGTTATACTTTGTGAACTTATGATAATCACATTTGAAGGAGCAGAGTTTGTAAAAATTACACACGGAGATTTAACGGTTGCTATTAACCCTATTTCGAAAGATTCTAAATTAAAGAGCTCTAGCTTTGGTGCAGACCTTTGCTTGATCACAACAAACCACCCAGACATGAATGGTGCAGAAACTGTTGCAAGAGGTGATAAACAACCTTTCGTTATAAAAGGAGCAGGAGAGTACGAGTTTAGAGAAATGTTTATAGAAGGTTTTCTTTCAAAATCAAATTATGACGGCAAAGAAAGAATTAACACTATTTACGCTTTAGAAATTGATAAAATGCAAATCGCGTTTTTAGGAGCTCATGGTGAGCCAGATGTTTCAAATGAAGTGAAGGAAGAGCTTGGTGATATTGATATTTTATTTGTTCCAATCGGAGGAGAAGGAGTTTTGGATGCACAAGAAGCTTACAAACTAGCTGTAAAAAGAGAGCCAAAGGTTATTATTCCAATTCACTTTGGTTCTATTGGGGAAAAAGACGCACTTAAAAAGTTTTTAGAAGAAGGAGGTTCAGAAGATGTGAAGGCAATAGAAAAATTTACAGTGAAATCAAAAGATTTGGTTGGAAAGAAAGGAGAAATAGTCGTTTTGAAATCTTCAAATTAAATAAAATAAAAAATGTGGGATTTTTTAGATAAACTAAGAGAGAAAAGTGATGCTCAGAAATTAGTTATATGTTTCGTTTTTGCGTTAGTTTTAACTTTTGTAATTGTTGTGACATGGCTTACTGTTGTTTTTTCTACGTCAGATGAAAAAGAAGTAAAACAAGAAACCGAAATAAAAAGAGCAGATGAAGTGACACCTCTTTCAAATATTGGAGAACAAGTAGGTGAGATTAGAACAATTTTTGGAGAGTTGATGTCACAATTTGATTCTGAAGAAGGGGATATTTATGAACTTCCTGAAGTTGAAGGGGGTACAACCACAATTACTAATTTGTCGACTACAACCGCAGGAACAAACGACTTAAACTCCACAACAACTTTAGAAATTGAATCAAGTATCGAATAGTGTTATCATAAATTTCAATTATGTCAGCGAGAAAGAGATTAGACGCACCAGTAGACGATCCAAATCGAGAGCCAGAGAAATTTGGACAGGTTCTTGATGTTTCTATTGTTTCTGAAATGAAGAAATCCTACTTGGACTATGCGATGTCTGTTATCACTATGCGTGCTCTGCCTGATGCTCGTGATGGATTAAAGCCTGTACATCGAAGAATTCTTTATGCGATGTACGACATGGGACTAACTCCAAACGTTAAGACTAGAAAGTCTGCAGCCATTGTCGGAGAAGTGCTCGGAAAGTATCACCCTCATGGAGACGCATCTGTTTATGAAGCTATGGTAAAACTTGCACAACCTTTTAGTACTAGATATCCACTTGTTATCGGACAAGGTAACTTCGGTTCTCTTGATGGAGACAATGCTGCTGCACCTCGTTATACAGAAGCCAAACTTTCAAAACTAGCTTTGCCGATGCTTGCTGATATCGACAAAGACACTGTTGATTTCCGTCCAAACTACGAAAACACATTAAAGGAACCAGTTGTTTTACCAACATCTGTTCCAAACCTTCTTTTAAACGGAACTTTAGGAATCGCTGTGGGAATGGCATGTAATATTCCACCGCACAATCTTCGTGAATTGATCAATGCTTCAGTGCATCTTTTGGAAAACCCAAAAGCAACCACAGAAGATCTGCTAGATTTTGTTCAAGGTCCAGATTTCCCTACCGGAGGAATGATTTTTAATGAAAAAGATATTCATGCAGCTTATGCAAACGGCCGTGGAGGTGTTCTTTGTCGAGGTGAAGCCGAAATTGTGGAATTAAAAAATGGAATGTTCCAAATTATTATCACTTCAATTCCTTTTCGTGTAACTAAATCTGATTTGGTAGAAAAAATCGGAATGCTTGTACACGAGAAAAAACTCGAAGGAATCAAAGGTCTTCGTGATGAATCAACAGAAGATGTTCGCGTGGTTATCGATGTTAAACCTTCTGCTCATCCTCAAAATATTTTAAATTTTCTTTATAAGCACACTCAACTAGAAGAAACTTTTCACTTCAACATGGTTGCGATAGTTGAAGGTACTCCTCAAACGCTTTCTCTAAAGGCAGCGCTCGAAGAATATGTAAAACACCGATATGAAGTGGTGACTCGTCGTACTAAATTTGAATTAGCAAAAGCAGAAGCTCGAGAACATATTTTGATTGGATTAAAAATTGCGCTTGATCATATTGATGAAGTTATTAAAACTATTCGCGCTTCAAAAGACACTCCAACTGCGAAAGAAAATTTGATGAAAAAGTTCAAGCTTTCTGATTTGCAGGCTACAGCTATTTTGGAAATGCGGTTGCAAAAACTTGCCGGTCTTGAAAGACAAAAAGTCGAAGATGAATTGAAAGCAATTCAAGCTTTGATTAAGGATTTGAAAGAACTTCTAGCTTCTCAAACACGAATGCGAAATCTTATTAAAAAAGAAATGATAGAGATTGGCGAAAAGCATGGTGATGACAGAAAAACTAAAGTTATGAAACGAGGTGTGAAGAACGTTTCTGCTGAAGATCTAATTCCAGATGAAGATTCTGTTCTTGTTCTAACAAAGGGTGGTTACATCAAAAGAACAAATCCAAACGAATATAAACAACAAAGAAGAGGAGGTGTAGGAGTGGTAGATTTGGATACAAAAGATGAGGATTTTGTGAAAATGTTTTTACACACCACAACTCACGCTGACTTGCTTTTCTTTACTGATGCTGGAAAAGTTTATCAAATCAAAATGTATGACATCCCAGAAGGGCGTCGTGCTACAAAAGGTAAATCTATAATGAACTTTATTTCTCTTTCACCAGAAGAAGAAGTAACATCTGTGATTCCGATGCCGAAAGAATTGAAAAACAGTGAAAATCTTTCAGTAATGATGATAACGCGAGACGGTGTGGCTAAAAAAGTTGATGCAAAGAGTTTCCATGATGTTCGAAGAAGCGGAATTATTGCTATAACTCTAGGAAAAGGAGATCGTTTGGTGAATGCAACTTTTGTTGATAAGGGAGATGAAATGATTGTGGTGTCTTCAGAAGGTCAATCGATTCGATTTAAAGAGTCTGACGTGAGACAAATGGGACGAACAGCTACAGGAGTAAGATGTCTAACACTGAAATCAAAAGATTATGTTATTGGTACTGATGTAATTCATAAAGGAGGCACAGCCAAAACTCTATTAGTATTTTCAGAACAAGGTTATGGAAAACAAACAGAACTTAAAGAATATAAAGTTAAAAAAAGAGGAGGTTCAGGAATCAAAACCGCAAAAGTTACAGAAAAAATTGGAAAACTAATTTCTGCAGCTGTTATCACAGATGATTTGGAAGAAATTGTAACAATCTCAAAGAAAAGCCAAGTAGTGAGAGTGAATCTTGATGAAGTGCCAACATTAGGAAGACAAACCCAAGGTGTAAAAATTATGAAATTGCGACCAGGAGATTCTATTGCTTCATCTGTTTGTTTCTAAGTCTATAAATTTGTATATAACTTTACTTTGTTTGTTTTTAAGTTGCTATAATAAAGGCAACAATGTTTTCGCAACCAGAAAAAAATATCGAACAATTTGCTGTTGATCCGGGAATGAAAGTAGTGGATCTGGGTTCTGGAGCGGGTTTCTATTCTCTGGTTTTAGCAAATTTTGTTGGAAAAACCGGTAAAGTTTTTGCAGTAGATGTGCAACAAGATCTTTTATTGAAATTAAAAAATGAAGCCTTTAAAAAGGGAATTGAAAACGTAGAAATTATTTGGGGAGATATTGATGAAGAAAATAGCACACGATTGGCAGATTCTTCTATCGATAGAGTTTTGATTGCAAATACTCTTTTTCAAACAGATGATAAAGAGGCTGTGGCAAAAGAAGCCTACAGAATTTTAAAACCAAAATGCACAGCACTTTTAATTGATTGGTCTGATTCTTTTGGAGGACTTGGTCCACACCCTTCTAGAATTATAAAACCTGAACAAGGTAAGGTAATTTTTGAGAAAGCTGGTTTTTCTTTACTAAGAGAAATTCGCGCAGGAGACCATCATTACGGTATGATATTTATAAAATAAAAATATGAAAAACCTTTCACCATTTCAAACAATATTGTTAGTAGTCTCAGGAATCGTAATTGTGATTGGGGTTGTTATTTTTGCATTTTCAAAATCTAGCACAAGTGCACAAGCTGGAAATGTTGTGGTGTGGGGTACTATTACCGATGCTGATTTTACTCTAGTTTCAGATTATCTAAAAAGTCAAAAACAAATTGAGCAAACTGTAGATTACCGTTATATTGAACCGTCTCAATTTGATACTGTTTTCACAACAGCTTTAGCTGAAGGTATTGGTCCTGATTTAGTTTTGATTACCGACGATAAAGTTGTGCGTCACGAGAAAAAACTTTTCCAAATCTCTTATGAATTTTTTCCAGAAAGGTTGTACAAAGATTCTTTTGTAGAAGCCGGAGAGATTTTTAAAGATGAAAGAGGAATTTTTGCCTTTCCGTTTCTAATTGACCCAATTGTGATGTATTGGAACAGATCTTTCTTTACTGAAAAAGGTTTATCTCAACCACCAAAATTTTGGGATGAAATGCTAACAACTGTTCCTCAACTTGTAGAGACTGATTTAGATTTGACTATTAAAAAATCAGCTGTGGCAATGGGAGATTATGGAAATATAAGTCACGCTAAACAAATTCTAACAACTCTTTTGATGCAGGCTGGAAATAAGATTGTTGTGAGAAATCTAATTGCAGACCCCGGAACTCCGCCCTACTCTGTAGTTTTGGATGAAAGTTTTGATTTTGCTACATCACCTTCTCAGTCTGCTGTAAATTTTTATACACAATTCGCCAATCCTTCGCGAACTGTCTATTCGTGGAATAGGTCTCTACCAAATTCTCTGGATTCTTTTATTGCCGGTGATGTTGCTATGTATTTTGGTTATGCGAGTGAATTCGCGACAGTGCGACAAAAAAATCCAAACTTAAATTTTGATGTTGCTCTAATGCCTCAATCAAGAAGTGGTACTCGTTCGACTTATGGAAAAGTTTTGGCCTTAGCAATTCCAAAAAGCTCACCAAATGTTGAGAGGTCTTATGCATTGGTCAGACATTTGATAGAGCCTGAAGTGAATGCTTTTATTTCAGATGTTCTTTTCTTACCTCCTGTACGTAGAGATCTTCTGGCAACTCGTTCTGGGAATGCATTTATGCAAACATTTCATGATTCTGCTTTGATTTCTAAAAATGTTTACGATTTTAATCCAGAAGAAACTGATAAGATATTCCAAAGACTTGTAGAATCTGTAGTCTCTGGAAGGCTTACAACTTCAGAAGCTGTGGTTCGCGCAGCTGGAGAAATTAATTTATTACAACCATGATTAAATCAAAACTAATTTCAAATCTAACTATTCTCGCGGTGATTTTGATCATGACTGTGCCATTTGTGGTTTCGGCTCAATCTGGTTCCGGAACTCAAGTGAATGCAAATAATCCTTTGGTAAACTGTAATGATGTAAAAAGCTGTGATTGGAATGCTTTTAAAGAAATGATTAACAAAGTCAAAGATTACGCCTTGCAACTTGCCGTACTTGTATCTGTAATATTTATTGTGTATGCAGGTGGATTATATTTAACAGCAGCTGGGGATACTGGTAAAATACAAACAGCACATAGAATTTTGCAAAATGTTGTGATTGGATTTTTCCTAGCTTCTGCTGGTTGGCTTATAGTGCAGGCAATCACAAAGACATTAGAGGTAGATAAAACATTTTTACCAACAGGATTTTAATTACATTTATGAAAAATAAAATTAAAAAAATTACATACATTACATCAGGGTTATTTACCTCAATATTCATGAACTTTGTAATTTTTTCATCTGCACATGCAGAAACAATCAATTTTCCGAATCCAATCAAATCGACAGATCTAAAACAGTTGGTGGAAAAGTTTCTTAAAGTGGTTGTAGAGTTCGGTGCAATTATCGCAGTGTTCTTTCTTATCTATGCTGGATTTCTTTTTGTTAAAGCTCAAGGAAATGAAAGTGAATTGCAAAAAGCAAAACAAACTTTCTTCTGGGTAATTGTTGGAGGTATGGTTATTTTAGGAGCTCATGTTTTGAGTCGAGTGATAGACAATACTGTAAAACAAATTTCTGGATAAAAAAATGATAAAAATTATTCAAAAAACAATTTTTACTCTCGCTGGACTACTACTACCTTTAATTTCATTTGCTCAAAATCCAGCTGATGCAGGGGTAGGTGGTTCTTCTGGTAAAACAGCTACAGAAATTTTGGAAACTATTGCTGATGCTGTACAAAGGTTGATCCCGATTGTTATTGGTCTTGGTTTACTCGTATTTCTGTGGGGAATTTTGAAATATCTTTCTTCTCCTGATCCGAAAAGTAAAAAGGAATCAATAGGATTTATGACTTGGGGAATTATTTCTCTTTTTGTCATGGTTTCTATTTGGGGAATTGTGTTTTTGTTACAAGATGCATTTTTAGGAGGGACTGATAATAGTCGTGCTCCTGAAAAAGAAGTTGCTGGATTGAAAGAAATTCCAAAATCAGAGGGCTCTGGATTATCTGGGGGTACACCAATTTTGGATAGATTGAAAATAGTTGGAGATATTGTTGCGGATGTTATACCGATTGTAATTTTGCTTGCTGTTCTGTTGTTTCTTTTTGGAGTTTTGCGCTATGCATTTTCTACGGATGCCAAAAACAAAGAGTTAGCGAGAAGTTTTATGACTTGGGGAATCGTCGCTATTACGGTGATGGTTTTTGTTTGGGGATTTGTGGTTATTTTGCAACAAACAATTTTCAGCGATACAAATCCGGCTGAACCAGGGAGCTCAGGTGAAGCAGTCGAAGATCTTACGACAAAACCTACAATTGACCCGCCCACACAGACTAATTCTGCCGGTGGAGCTGGTATAAATACTTCTATTATAAAATTAATGGATATAGTCCAAACTGCTCTACCTCTTTTGGTGACAATTGGAATATTCCTGTTTCTGTGGGGAGTCTTTAAATACACCACTACAGAAAATGCAAAGAAAAAAGGGGAAGCTGTTGCTTACATGACCTGGGGAATTATACTACTATTAGTTTTGGCTGGTGTTTGGGGATTTACAAAAATGATTGGTGATACTGTCGGGATCAATTTAGAGCAGCAACCAACACTCGGTAAACAGAATATACCAATAGACTCTTTAATTATACAATAATTTTATGAAAGACATATCATACGCAACAATTGTAGAAAATATTTTAGTAATAATACAAAACCTTACAGGATTAGGTGCTGCAGTAGCCTTATTCTTTTTCTTGTTTGGGATTGTGAAATATTTAACACATAGTGATAACGCTTCAAAAAGAACGGAGAGTGTTCAAACAATAACTTATGGACTAGTTGCTCTATTTGTTTTGATTGCGGTGTGGGGTCTGGTTCTACTTCTGCAAAAATCTTTGTTGGATGAATCAGGATTAAATATACCGCAGTTTAAAAGTGCCGAAGCCGCTGGAAAATAAAATATTCCACAGCTCTCGCTGGTATTAGTTTTATTAGTTTTTTAAGTGCTATAATTTATTCATACCGTTATATCCGGTTTATTGTAAATAAAAATAATAATTTAATTATGAAAAAAATTAGTAGTGTAAAAGGACTTTCTGTAATTGCATTTGCATTTGCATTACCTGTAATCACTTTGGCTCAACAATTGCCACAACAAGGAGGTGGGGATGAAGGTATAAAAAAACTTATCGGAATGTTAGGAGGAATTGTTCAAGCTTTGATTCCTATCGTTATCGGACTTGGAGTACTTGTATTCCTATGGGGAGTTTTGAAATACGTTTTGAATTCAAGTGATGCTGGAAAAGCTGAAGGACGAACTTTCATGCTTTGGGGAATCATTGCATTGTTTGTGATGGTATCTGTATGGGGACTTGTAAATATCTTGAGAGACTCTCTAGAATTAAATACAAGCACACCTACAGCTCCAGCTATTCCAAAAGTTCAAGGATAATAAAAGTTTAGAAAAATGGATGCATCTGGACTAGTAAAAAAAATAGCCGAAGTAATTTTAGACCCGACGATAACATTATTGTTTGGTTTTGCTATTCTGATATTTGTTTGGGGTATCGCTCAATACATACGCGGAGCAGATGAACCAGGAAAAAGAGAAGAAGGTGCTAAGCATATGTTGTGGGGATTAGTAGGAATATTTATTATGTTGTCGGCAGTTGCAATCCTGGAAGCTTTTAAGAAATCTATTTTTGGAGCTTAAAAATCGGATTGAAAAACTAGTAAAACTAACAGAAAGATAAAGAAAAAAAGACCCGGGCCGCGCAAGCGATCCGGGTCTTTTGGTTATTGTGCGCGAAGCACTTACAGTGGTTTGATGGGGGGTAACCGCCATCCTATGAACCTTACGGTAAACGTTACCGTGTCAGGTCCTATGTTCTCTACCATCACATAGTGAATGGTGTCATTGATAGGATCGGAGTCACCTTTGATGAAGGTACTTCTGTCTTTGGGGAATAAATATCCCGCCAAGTCCAGACTACCAACACCGTCCTGACCAAACCGCTTGTGGGTGGTGTGGCGAAGCTCAGACTTTTCTGTCCACGTATCCCAGATTGGAATGTAGTTGCAGAGCAAACCCGTTTTTTCATCCACTGTCGAGAAGACGATGGATTTTCCCGGAAGAAGTGTGAACGTTTCAGTTCTCACCTCTCCGAGCACTTTTTTAGGAGGCTTAGGTGCTTCAACCCCTTTCTTGCAGGACGAAGTCCAAGCAAGAATGAAGAAGACTATCACAACTCCTACGACAAAATAGATAATACCTTTTAGAGATATTCCTTTTGTTTTAATTACTTCAGGTTCAATCATGTTGGAGTTCCTCCTCTGTTTTGATTGCTTTGGTTAAGTACAGCTGCACCAATTCCGAACAAAGCTCCATCAACTGAGCCGTTTCCAGCCGAGCCGTGGTTGTGAATAAACACATCTTGTCCGATCTTAGTCAGGTCTTCCACAATTCTTATTGCGACACTCATGACAAACTCATCCGATGCACCTTTAGCAGCACCTTTGAGTTTTCTGAATATTTCTGCCAGAGTTTGAGCTTCAGAAACCTCTTTGATTTTATTCAAAGCTTCCAAATACTGTCCCTCGAGAGCTTCCTTAACTTTCGGGTTTTCTGGATCTATTTTAGGAAAAAAGGCTGCCAATGGCAGAATACCCCATCGTTCCGTATCTAGTCTAACCCCATCTGTCTTACGCTGCTTGATGTTATCAAGGATAAATCCGTTTACACCCGCCTCATAAACAGCCTTTGTGGTTGTCGTTATGGCAAAGTCTCGAATTGCTTCTCCTATTGCAGAAGTTAAATCCTCCTTCAGTCCAGCAGCTCCAACGTTGGTAAATGCATAGGGATCAGATACCATGAATTGCAACTTTCCTTCTGAAAACTCAATATCAACAAAAGTAGCCGTTTTGAATTTTCCAGTTTTGTGTACTGGATCGATCGGTACTTTTGCAATCGCTTTCTCGATGGAAATTGAATCTTCTTCGAAACTGACACTGATAGCTCCACATAGACCAGGTATTCCCCAGTGAGTGCCTTCCTCAAGTATGCAAAGCTCTGCTCTAGGATATCTTTCTTCGAAACGCCTTTTGTCCAAGAAAGTTGGGATACCTTTGTGACCCATCTTGATTTGTATTTTTCCCAAAGGGAGAAGTACGAAGACGATCATTGTGGTTATTGCCAAGAACATTGTTCCTGGCAGTACTCCATAAAAGGACATTTCATAAAAATAGGCGATCACCATTGATGCTACCCATGAAATGATTCCTGATATAGATATCAAAACCAGAATAGAGTACTCTGGCTTTAGTGAAACTTTTTTCAAGTGTTCACGAACTTGTTCAGATGTAGTGAATATCATTTTTTCTGTAAGTTTTTCGCGCATGGTCATTCGACCTGTGAAAGAGCCACACGGCTCAATACACATTGAGCACGTTTTAATTTGTGTATATATTAGCACATTTTTTACCAAAAGTCAATCATAAGATAAAAAGGTAGTAGGGGAGTTAAAAGCAAAAAGTGGCTCTGCAGAGCCACTTTTTGCTTTGAAAATATTTGGATGTAATTTGTATATATTTGTGCCGAGAAGAGGACTCGAACCTCCATGGGTCACCCCGCTTGCTCCTAAGGCAAGTGCGTCTACCAATTTCGCCATCTCGGCATGTAGCGATTTTATCAGTTAAAATAAAATGCGCCAGTGCTTGTACATATTTCACTCGCTTGTCCGCCTGAACTTCGTGCAAGGCGTCCGCGCTCGCAAATAAGGAAATGTAAAACACACTTCCTTATTTGCTCGCTTGTCCGCCTGAACTTCGTGCAAGGCGTCCGCGCTCGCAAATAAGGAAATGTAAAACACACTTCCTTATTTGCTCGCTTGTCCGCCTAGTAGGACTCGGACCTACGACCGTTCGCTTAAGAGGCGACTGCTCTACCAGCTGAGCTATAGGCGGATATCACTGAAAAAATCAGCTTGTGCCCGGAGCGGGACTCGAACCCACACACCTTACGATACTCGATCTTAAGTCGAGGGCGTCTACCAATTCCGCCATCCGGGCATTCGGTTGTTAATCAACCTTGAGGCGTGGACAGGAATCGAACCTGCGCATAGAAGTTTTGCAAACTCCGGTGTTACCTCTTCACCACCACGCCTTAATCTAAGATTACAAATCTTTTGAAATTTCGTCCAATCTTTGTCGAGCTTTCTCTCCTTTATCGAGTTCAAAATCAATAAAGGGAATTCTGCCTAAACGAGACTTTTTCTTTAAATACATTTTGGCTTCGCTTCTTTGACGCTTCAAAAAATCTAAACCAGCATTTTCGCTGTGTTCAGGGAATACTGTAACAAAAATAGTAACTCTTTTAAAGTCACTTGTAAGGAAGATGTTTGTGATGGTAATCATCGATTGACGATTTGAATTTTCCTCGATGAAAGCTCCTAAAAGCTCTTTTATTGTATTGCTTACTTTTTCTAGTCGGTGTTCAGACATATTATTTTTCAATTTTAGTAATAACTTCCAGTGTGTCGCCTTGTGCTATTTCTGTTTCTGATGCGATTGATGTGCCAAATTCATTTCCTTCTTGAACTTGTTTTGTTGCAACTCTTTGTTGTTGAAGTTCTTTAATTATTCCTGAACCAATTTTTTCTCCTCGTCTCAAAATGTTTACTGTATTTCCCAAAGAGATTACTCCAGTAGTTACTTTTCCTCCAAGCACTTGATTTTTCTTTGTTTGATTAAAAATTGCTAACACTTTTACATCGCCAACAATTTCTTCCACCATAACTTTAGGAGTTCTTTCATTGATAACTTTTTTCAACCAATCTACTAATTCATAAATGATTTTAAAAGTCATCACAATTGTACCGTTTCTCTCTCGTAGAGCTTCTGCTCGTGGATCGATACCAACTCCCATACCTACAACAATTGTTTGTGCATCTGAAAGAGCTTTTTTCATATCTGATTCACCAATTACTCCAGTAGTGTTTTCTAGAATATGAAATTTTACTCTTTCTGTTTCAATTTTATTTAATTCAAATTTAATTGCTTCACCCGTTCCTGAAACATCAGTTTTAATGATAATTGGAATCACAGCTAAGTCTGCTTTACTTTGAATATTTTTTTCTTGAGGCACATCCACTGTTTGAGCAGAACAATTTTTGCAATAATCCTCGGCTTCTTTTTTTGTTTCAAAAGCTTCAACTATACTTCCAACAGGGGGTAGGGAGGTCCAACCATAAATCACGATAGGCAATGAAGCTTGAACTTCTTTGAACTTATTTCCAGAAGTGTCTTCGAGGCTTCTCACTGGTGACATTGAAGTGTGTCCTGCGACAAAATCTCCAATCTTTAAACTACCGTCTTTGATTATCACTGTTGCACTGATTCCTCTTTTTTCGTCTTTGTTTGCTTCTACAACAATTCCGGATGCTTTCTTTGTGACATCCATTTTCAGCTCTTCGATCTCTGCAACTAAAAGAATCATTGAGAGTAGTTCATTGACACCTTCACCAGTCTTCGCTGAAATAGGCACAACAGGAATATCTCCACCGTATCCTTCGATATAAACTTCGTTTTCAACTAAAGCAGATTTTGTTCTATCGATGTCTGCGCGAGGAGAGTCCATTTTATTTATTGCTACTATAAAAGGAACATTGTCGTTTTTGATGCAATTAATTGCTTCAACTGTTTGTGGCATTACACCGTCTTCTGCAGACACGATTAAAATCGCGATGTCAGCAATTCCAGCTCCTCTAGACCGCACATCGCAGAATGCTTCGTGACCTGGGGTGTCAATAAAAGTTATTTTTTGTTCTCCGTGTTCCTCGTCTTTGTGAGTTATTTCGTAAGTACTGATATGTTGAGTAATACCTCCGGCCTCTTTTGCAACTACGTTAGATTTTCGAATATAGTCAAGCAGGGTAGATTTACCATGGTCGATATGTCCAAGTATTGCCACAACTGGCGGTCTTTTTGCCGTTTTCTGAGTTTCTGTTTCCATATAGGTTTTGAGTTATATCTACAACTTGCACGATTCTTTGGCTTGTGTCAACGCTGTGATTTCTTCTTCTGTTAAACTGACTGCTGATGCGAATTGCTTTATTTCTTTAGCAAAAACATTTACCCTGTCTCGCGAGTGTAGAGTTGAGATGATTAATCCGTTACCATTTTCATCTAAAAAGGCTGAAGCGAAGCTTTGATGTCCACCAGAATCTAATCCTTGGAATGCTTTAAAGCTCATTATTGAAACTCCTTGAACGCTTCGTCTCAATCGAATTTCAACTTTCTTTAAGTATTTTTCAATGTCTTCTTTAAATAAAAATAAATTATTTAAATCAGATTCAATTGATTTTAAAGTGCTTTCAATGTTAAAACCATTTTGACCTCGTGTTAATGTTTTTAACTTTAATTCAAGTCTAACGATCCACATTATTAAAACAGCTACTAAAATTAGTATTGCAGCAATGATGTAGATAATTATTTCTTGCGGTATAGTGAACATGAGATAATTTTAGCACGAGTATTTAATTTATGTTTAATTTTAATAACAGCAAAATATATTTGGATTATGCATCCACAACTCCGGTGTCGGGTAAGGTTTTGAAAAAAATGAAACCGTATTTTAGAGATGTATTTTTTAATGCTTCCTCAATTCATAAAGGTGGAGTTTTAGCTAAAAATGCAATTAAAGAATCTAGGGAAATAATAGCGCGTGGATTATCTGTTAAAGCGCAAGATGTTTATTTTGTTGGAAGTGGAACAGAGTCTGTGAATTTGGCACTTTTGGGAGTTGTACGAAAATTTTTATTTGATGAGAAGTTTAAAAATGAATTAAATGGAGAAAAGCCACATTTAATTATTACTGAGATTGAACATCCTGCTGTGATGGAAGCGGCGCGCACATTGGCGAGTGAGGGTGCCGATGTCACAATCTTATCTGTATTGCAAAACGGACTTATACATCCACAGACGGTGCGCGCCGCCATAAAACCAAACACAGTTTTAATTTCCATCATGTTTGCAAACAATGAAATCGGTACAATCCTTCCAATTTCAAAAATCGGAAAAGAAATTATAGAACTTAAAAAGTCTTTCGGCAGAGAAAAAGATCAATTTCCTTTTTTCCATACAGACGCATCTCAAGCGGTAAATTATTTTTCGGTTCAAGTAGAAAAGCTTGGTGTAGATTTGATGACTATTGATGCAGGAAAGTTTTATGGCCCAAAAGGTGTTGGGGTTTTGTATAAAAGAAACTCAGTACCTATTTCACCAATTATTTTTGGAGGTTCACAAGAAAGTGGTTTAAGAGCTGGTACAGAAAACACGGCTGGAATTGTAGGTTGTGCCGAAGCATTTAAAGAAACTCAAAAAAATCGTGAATCAGAATCAAAAAGGTTAACAAAACTCCGAGATTTTTTTATAAAAGAAATTTTAACCAAATTTCCAGGGGCTACATTGAATGGAGATGAAAAAGAAAGACTTCCAAATAATGTAAATATTTGTTTTCCGGGAAGCAATGCTGAATTTCTGGTTTTGGCACTGGATGCAAAAAATATTTTTGTTAGCTCAACTACGGCTTGCAAGAGTTTAGGAGACACTTCTTATTCTTATGTTATCGAATCAATTGGCAAAAAAGATTGCGCTAGTTCCTCGATTCGTTTTTCTTTTGGTAGAGATACTGACATAAGAAAATTAAAAAAAGTAATTAAGGTTTTAGAAAATCTTAAACTTGATTTAAAGGTATAAAATCAGTATTATAGAGCATATGAATGACCTAAACGCTCAACAAATCGTGCTGCTATGTCTACTAGTTAGTTTTGTGTCTTCGGTTGCGACTGGAATCACTACTGTTTCGCTTTTAGACCAAGCTCCTAAGCCTGTAGCTCAAACAATTAATCGTGTTGTAGAGAGAACAATCGAGAGAGTTGTGGATCCTGTTGTGGAGTCTGTGACAAATGTTGCGACAAATAACCCTAGACCTGTTGAAAGAATTGTAGAGACTGTGGTCGTAAATCAAGAAGACCTAACTGTAGAAGCTGTAGAAAAAAATGCAAAAAGTTTAGCGAGAATTTATGGAGTAAACAGAACAAATGAAAAATTCTTTATAGGTTTGGGGGTAGTCGTTTCAAATGATGGAAAGATTTTGACCTCATCAACAGTCTTGGAAATGAGTCAGAAGTTTTACGCAGAATATCCAGAAGGAAGTTATGAAGTTGATTTAAGCACTCCACCAAGAAATGGTGCGATTGTGTTTACGCCAAAAGGTGTTGAAGAAGGAAAAACTTTTACAGCTGCAGGATTTGGAAACTCTCAAAATATTAAACTAGCTCAGTCTGTCATTGCATTAGGAGGAGTAGACAGAAATCTAGTGTCGACAGGTATTGTGACAAGTTTAGAATCTAGTGCAGGAGTAATTTCAGAAGAAAATATTTCTTCTACAGAACAACCATCTCAAACTATTAATTTAATTAACACATCAATTTCAGCAGACACAATTATTAGAGGATCAATCCTAATGACATTAAAAGGTGAAATTGTTGGAATTAGAATTATGGGAGCAAGCGGAGGAGCATTTATTTCATCAAATTCTATTAAGTCATCAATGGGAATTTAATTTCAAAAAAATATGCAACAACCACCATTCAAAAATTTTAATACAAAAGCTAGAGAAGCGATTCGTCATGCGCACGAATTGGCTGTGGAGCGTGGGCAAAATCACGTGAGTTCTTCTCATTTACTGACAGCACTTATTTTACAAGAAGAAAGTATTGTGAGTTCTATTTTGGATAAACTAAAAGTTGATATTGTTTTACTAACAGATTCACTTTTGGATGAAATAGAAGCACCGGAAAGTTCTCAGACTGTTTCTCCTTCATATCAGCTTTATCTTTCTCCTGATTTGGCTCAAATTATTGATCATTCAATCAAGGTTGCTGCAGATCTTGGTGAGGAATTTGTTTCAGTTGAGCATCTTCTGTTATCAATCGTAGATACAAAATGTTCAGCGCGAGATATTTTAGAAAAATTTAAAGTAAATCGAGTAACGATTGTCGGAGTTCTAGAAGGAATGAAGTCATCGGACGAAGGTTTCGAATCAGGACAAGCTTCAACAAAATCACTCCAAAAATTTACTGTAAATCTAACAGATAGAGCGCGAGAAAAAGGTCTTGATCCTGTGATTGGAAGAGATAGAGAAATAAATCGCGTTATACAAATCTTGTCACGAAGAACAAAAAACAACCCTATTCTTATAGGAGAAGCCGGAGTTGGAAAAACTGCAATTGTGGAAGGTCTTGCAAACAGGATTGCTTCAGGTGATGTTCCTGAATCTTTGAAAGATAAAGAATTGGTTTCTCTTGATTTAGGTTCTCTTATTGCTGGTACAAAATATCGTGGAGAATTCGAAGATCGTTTGAAAAAAATTGTTAAAGAAATAAAACAAGCTGACGGAAAAATAATTTTGTTTATTGACGAGATTCACACTCTTGCTGGTGCTGGTGCCGCGGAGGGTTCAATGGATGCTTCAAACATGTTGAAGCCTGCTCTTGCTCGTGGAGAATTGAAAGCTATAGGAGCTACAACAATAAAAGAATATCAAAAACACATCGAAAAAGACGCTGCTCTTACAAGACGGTTTCAACCTGTGCATGTAGCAGAGCCAAACATAGAAGATGCTGTGGCGATTTTGCGAGGTATAAAAGAAAAGTACGAGTTGTATCACGGTGTGAGAATTTCTGATGATGCTATCGTTTCTGCTGTAGAACTTTCGTCTCGATATATCACTGATAGATTTTTGCCAGATAAAGCCGTGGACTTGATAGATGAAGCTGCTTCTACTTTGAAAATTAGTTTAGAAAATATGCCAGAAGAACTTGAAGATGCTAGAAGAAAAATAATGCGTCTTGAAATTGAAAGAGAGGCTCTAAAAAAGGAAACTAAAAAAACTAAAAAAACCTCAGATCGTCTGACTGAAATTGAATCAAAAATTTCTGATCTAAAAGCTTCAACTTCAGAGCTAGAGCTAAAATGGAAAAACGAAAAAGAAACAATTATTTCAATTAAAAATATCAAATCAAATTTAGAAAGTTTGCGAACAGAAGCAGATGTGGCTGAAACTCGTGCAGATTTATCTCGAGCCGCAGAAATTCGTTATGCGGAAATTCCTCAATTTGAAAAAGATCTAAAAACAGAAGAAAGAAGATTACAACAACTTCAAAGATCAAGACAAATTTTGAAAGAAGAAATTACAGAAGAAGATATTGCTACTGTTGTTTCTCGTTGGACAGGAATCCCTGTAGAGAGAATGCTCGAAGAAGAAGTAGAAAAACTTTCACGAATGGAAAGTTATTTGAAGAAGAGACTGATTGGGCAAAACGACGCGGTGAAAAAAGTTTCAGATACTATTCGTCGTTCACGAGCTGGTATTTCTGATCCAAATCGCCCGATTGGTTCATTTATTTTCTTGGGACCTACTGGAGTTGGAAAAACTGAGTTAACGAAAACTCTTGCTGAGTATTTGTTCGATGATGAAAAAGCTTTAATACGTGTAGATATGTCTGAATTCATGGAAAGACATTCTGTTTCAAAATTGATTGGTTCACCTCCTGGATATGTTGGACACGAAGAAGGTGGAAACCTAACAGAGATGGTGCGACATCGTCCATATGCTGTAATTCTATTTGATGAAATTGAGAAAGCTCATCCTGAAGTTTTCAATATTCTTCTACAAGTTTTGGACAACGGTCACTTAACAGATGCAAAAGGAAGAACTGTGAACTTTAAAAACACTGTGATTATTTTGACTTCAAATATTGGTGCTGAATATATCGATAAAATGGAAAAAATTGGATTCAATGATGGTGCGACAGACAGCGAACAATATGATGAAACAAAAACAAATGTTGAGAAAGCTTTGAAAGAACATTTCCGACCAGAATTTTTGAACCGTCTAGATGAGACAATCATATTTGATATTTTGGACAAAGAAGCAATCAAGAAGATTGTGGAAATTCAAATTGGTATTGTGAGTCAAAGATTGGAACAAAAGGGAATCAAGATGAAGACATCTCCTGCTGTTTTGAAATTCTTGGCAGAAGAAGGATATGATCCACATTATGGTGCACGACCTTTGAAGCGATTAATTCAAACAAAAATTTTGAACCCTGCTGCGCAATTGATAATCGCTAGCGGATTGGGAGAAGGAGATAATCTTGCTGTAGGAATTTCTGGAAAAGAATTTACTTTTGGAATTTCAAAGGGGAAGCATCAGAAGATGTTTAAGGAGAGTGAGATTAATGAAAGTAGTTTAGTTGGATAAAACAAAAACACTCTCAGAAATGAGAGTGTTTTTGTTTTGGTGCGTAGAGAGGGATTCGAACCCCCGTAGACCGAAGTCGGCGGATTTACAGTCCGCTGCATTTGACCGCTCTGCCACCTACGCAAAAATCGCTAAATTAACGATTTGATTATAATAATTGCATTGAGCACTTAAAGCAAGTTAAAAAAACAATTTTACTAAACTGCGAAAAATCAGTATAATGATGAGCAATGAGTCTTAAAAAAAACGAGAACGCACTTTTCTGGACCCAAGCTGCTGGAATTTTTTTAGTTTCTATTTTTGTTTTTGCATTATTTGGGCTACTTCCTAAAAATTTAATTCCAAAAGAATTTACTACTACTAATAAGCAAGAAGAGAAAGAAAAAATAAATTATTCTACAAATACCTCTATTAGCGATCCGAATTCTCTAGAAGAGGTGAGTTATGTGCGTGATCGAGAAGGAAGAATTTTGAGAAGTGAAGACAATTCGCAATTGGCAGTGGCACCAACAGAGACACAATTATCTAAACCTTCACGAATTTTAATTCCTTCAGTTGGAATTGATTCTGTCGTTTTGCAACCACAAAGTCCGATGATTGATGTCTTGGATTCTGCTTTGCAAAAAGGTGCTGTGTATTATCCTGGCTCTGGTTTTATTGAAAAAGGAAATATTTTTATTTTTGGACACAGTAGTGGTTTGCCAGTCGTGATCAATCAAGCTTACAAAACTTTTAATGGAATAGAGAAGTCAAAAATAGGTGATGAGATTATTTTATATGCGAACGGTCAAAAATACACTTATGTTATTGAGAAGGTGTATCAAGCTGATGCCGAGAGTGCTTTTATAGATTTGAGTAGAAGTGGAAGAAGACTAACAATTTCTACATGTAATTCTTTTGGAACTAAGAGTGATAGGTGGGTGGTGGATGCTGTGATTAAGGGGTAATCGGATTTTTTTGTTTTGACTCTGCTGGCTAAATATGGTATTCTTATTTTGAAATAGCCCGACAAAACGTCGAGCGCAACCCAGTTATTTAAATATGAAAATTACTTACTTGATATTTTTCACGCTTGGTATGATGTCGGTGAATGTCAGTTCGGATGATGGAAATGTAAAGCCTGATGACGATGGTCGCATTCTTCCTCCACCAGTTCCTGGTGCGGAAAAGTCCGACGAAATCCCCCCAATACCACTTTTTGGTGATCCGTATATTAAACCCGTTCCTACACCAGGTATACCCTGGGACAAGAGCGGTGGAGATGAACCTCCTGAGCCCGAGCAATACCTCGTGACCTTTGGAGAAGTTTATGGTGGAATAAAGATTGTTCGGGATGAACGCAGTTCAGTTGTGAATTTCGGAGAAATTCGCGGTGGTATGACTATTATTGAAGATGATAGCCGTAGTGTTAGTGTAACCTTCGGTGAAATCCGTGGCGGTGCAACCGTTATTTGTGAAGACCACAGAAATGTCGATGTTTCCTTCGGAGAAATCCGTGGTGGCAAAACGATGATTCATGAGGATAGTCGTAGTGTGGATGTAACCTTCGGAGAAATCCGTGGAAGAACAGCAATCATTCACGACAATCGTCGTGCTGCTTCTACAACATTTGGAGAAATTCGTGGTGTGACAAATACCGTTGGTAATTGTGAGTCATCCTTGAATCTTGGGTGTGTAGAAATAGGACAACCTCAAGTTACTTGTGAACGACCAGTTGTGAGAGAACATGTTCGGACTCAACCTATTTATCGTGCGGAAGTGATACCTACTCGTACTTCTTACAGAGAGTTACCGAGAGATGATTGTTTTACAACGACACATCCCCGTACTTCTTACAGAGAGCAGCCGAGAAATAATTTCTTTATGGCGAATCATATGGCGCCAAGAAATAATTTCTTTACAACAAATAATCGATCACCGGTGCGGTCACCAATGTATCGTACAGGACCTTATCGTCCTGACTATCGGGAGAGATGTCTACAAGACTTTCAACGTGAAAGAGGTGGAAGAGACTCTCATCAGAATCATCCTTCCCTAGGGCAGATGATTCATGGAATGATGTCTGGAATCAGGAGGTAAAAATCACTAACCGTAATCGTGTGTAATGCGCGATTACGGTTTTTTCTTTATGTATGGGGTATTTAGTGACTGTTGACAAATCCGTATAATATGCTATGCTATTTGGGAATCAGAGAATCATTCACAAACCAAAAACAAGATTAAGATTATTATGAAAAACGCAGCAATTGCAATCATCATGACGGCGGTGGTATTTTTTATCACCGGTAATTCACAGGCTCAAGGTGTCGTTAAGATGCCTGACGCGAATCCTTCGGTTGTCCTCGACGTCAAGCCTGGCTTGGTGAAACAGGATTTGTGGCAAAAATTCGTCGAGGCTTATGGCTCCGATTGTAACGCTTGGCCTCAGATCATCCGCTTGTGCGACATGTACACCAAGGTTGGAGAACCGGTGGACACGTTCGCTGGGTGGTCGCATGAAGGCGAAGTCTTTATGTTGGGGTTGATGCATGACCCAGACCCTGCAGACGCGAAGATCTTCAAGGCGATTACCAGCAACAAGTTGTTTCCGGGTGAGAAACTCGAGGCTTCTGCCACTGGTGCTTACCATGTGGTTCGCAAGACTGTTGTGAGGGGTAGTGGTGCTCAATCGAGTACCCCTGTCACTATCGGTGACAACGTCGGCTGGAGACTGGAAGACGGGACCCACCCGGATACTGGCGAAAAAATCAAAACCTTCGTCGGTCCGCGAGGACCTGTAAATGGGGAATCGGCCTCGACTAACCCTGACGTTCGTCGGTTGGCGAGCGGTAAGGAAATCAAGACCTTCAGTGTCTTCAGTACTTCGAGGAATGAGACGGTCGTTGTGCCGTACATCCTTGCGGAATAGTAAGTGAAAATCTTGCTCAATGTCCTCGTCGTTTGTTAATTCAGACGGCGAGGCATTTTTATTTAAAGTAAAGATAAGGATTGACATTTGTATATAAAAATGTTATCATATAAATACGTTACAAATTTAGTGTAATGTTCAAATTATCTTATATAAAACAATTATCATGATTATCAAAAAACAATTAAACATCATTAACGCTTTCGTATTACTTTTTGTAGTATTTACAGCTTTCGGTGTTTTCAATATTGAAAACGCATCAGCTCAATACGACTACGGTGGGTATGACTACGGTGGAGGATATGATTATGGATCAAGTGGATACGACTACGGTGGATACGACTACGGTGGATACGATTACGGTGGATACGATTACTCTGGTTATGATTACGGTGGGTATGACTACAGTGGATACGACTACGGTGGATACGATTACTCTGGTTATGACTACGGTGGATATGACTACGCTGGATACGATTACGGTGGATATGACTACGCTGGATACGATTACGGTGGATATGACTACGCTGGTTACGACTACGGTGGATATGACTACGCTGGTTACGACTATGGTGGATATGACTACGCTGGTTACGATTACGGTGGATATGACTACGCTGGTTACGACTATGGTGGATATGGTGTAGCAGATAGTTACATCGATTCTTACCTAGGAGGTGGATCAGGTTCTAACGGTGGTTACACTGGAGGAGGATCTAACGGTGGAGGTTATAATGGAGGAGGTTCACAAGGTGGTGGAGGTTCTAATGGAGGAGGATGTTCTGGATCAGGTTGTGGAGGTGGAGGTTCACAAGGTGGTGGAATGAACGCTCTTGGATTAAATCTAAACTACAGTGATGACGATGTAATTATTACAGATAACTCTATTAATGCTCATTGTAGTAATGTTGGTAACGCAAGTAGCAGTGTAAACAATGTTAATTGTAGTACAACAACTCACATTGTTCAGTCAAACGATGACGATGATGACGATCTAAATATTATCTGTAGAGTTTCTGATACTCGAATCGAGGAAGGAGACACAGTGACTTATGAAGTTGAAATCGATGGAGGAAGATCATCATACCGAATTGAATGGAAAGGTGATATCTCTGGAGATGATGACGAAGAAAGAGTTCGTTACAACCGAAGAGGGACATACGAAGTTTCAGTAGAAGTACGTGACGCTAATGGCGACCGAGCTACTGACGAATGTCCTGATGTTCGTGTAGAAGACGAGGATGATGATGACGATGATAATGATGATGATGACCGAAGAGTTACAGTAACTACTGGAACAAACTTAGGTACACCAACAGGTAATCTTTCATCTTTGGATTCAATCTTTCTATCACAAGTTCCTTATACAGGAGCAAGTGATATTGCAAAAGCTCTTGGAATTTTTGCTCTAATCGCAGTATGGAGTACAGCGATAGCTCTATATTTCAAGAAACAAAGATCTCTAAAAGTTGTTTCTAATAAAATCTCAGATTTTAAAGAACAAAATAAGAACGCAAATAAAATTGCTTAATCAAAGATAAATCTAATTTGAACTAAACTAATTTAATCTAATCTAACTTAATAATGCAAAAGAGCCGGCAGCTTCGCTGCCGGCTCTTTTGTTTTTCTTTAATTTCCTCCACTAACTAATTTTCCTCCTTCAGCTTAACAACTAAATCTTCCAAACTAATTGAACCTATTTTTCCAGCATCGCGAGATTCTAGTGTCAGGGTTTTTGATTCAACTTCCGCATCTCCGATGATTACAAAATACGGAGTCTTTTCTGTTTTTGCTTTTCGAACTTTCTTTCCAAATCCTTCATCACTTTTATCAAAACCAACTCTAAAACCTTCTGATTTTAATCTATTTGCAACTTCTTGTGCATATTCAAATTGAGATTCGTTAATTGTAATAATTTCTATTTGAGTAGGAGAAATCCAAAGAGGGAAATTACCAGCAGTTCTTTCAATCAAAAACGCTAACACTCTTTCAATAGCTCCCGCAGATGATCTGTGAATCACAATTGCCTCCTTAATTTTTCCATCTGAATCTGTGTATTCAAGCTCAAATCTTTTTGGCATCACGAAATCATATTGCACTGTAAAAGCAGTATCTTCTTTTCCTGAGACATTTTTCATTTGGATATCAATTTTGGGTCCATAGAAAGCAGCTTCATCTTCTGCTTCTCTAAATTCAGATCCTCTAGATATTAGAGTTTGCCGAAGAATTTCTTCACTTGTATTCCATGCAGCATCGTCTTTGTAGTACTTCTCTTCATTTTCTCTGTTTCCTAAAGATAATCTGTATGAATAATCTTTTTTGTATTCAAGACCTAATTTGTGTGCCATAAATTCAATCAAGTCCAACGCACTGCTAATTTCTTGTTGAGCTTGTTCTGGATTCGCACAAATAATATGTGCATCTGACAAACAGAAACTCCGAACTCTTATTAATCCCGACAACTCACCTGATTGTTCATATCGATAAAGTTTTGCTAGCTCAGCAATACGCATTGGTAATTCCCGGTAGCTTCTAGGTTTACTCAAGTATAATTCGTAGTGATGTGGACATGTCATCGGTCTAAGCATGTATTCATCATCATCAATTTTTATCGGAGCATACATTGAATCTTTGTAGTACGGATAGTGTCCAGATTTTTTATATAAATCTATATTAGCTATGTCTGGCGTATACACATGCTTATAACCTCTATTTATTTCTTCGTCTACAATAAATCTCTCTAAAACTCTTCGCATTGTTGCGCCTTTTTCTGTCCAAATAGGAAGACCTTTTCCAACGACACTAGAAAAAACAAATAAATCTAATTCTTTTCCAATCTTGCGATGATCTCGAGCAGCTGCTTCTTCAAGTTGTTTTTTGTAAGCATCTAAATCTTGAGCTGTTTCAAAAGCTAAACCGTAGATTCTTGTTAGCATTGGATTATTTTCATCTCCTCGCCAATATGCACCTGCGACTTTATTTAATTCAAAACTTTTTTTATCAATCGAAGATAAATTTTCGATGTGACCTCCTTTGCACAAGTCTGTAAAACCACCGCAAGTATAAAGAGTTATTTTCTCTCCACTTTTTTCAATATCATTTATAAGTTCAAGTTTGAATTCATTTCCAGCAAAAATTTCTCTAGCTTCATCTGCGGAAACTTCTTGGCTTGTGAACTCTGTCCATTTTGGCAAAAGCTCCAGCATTTTCTTTTGGATTTTTGGCAAATCATCATTAGAAACTGCAGATGTGAATTGAAAGTCATAATAAAAACCATTATCAATCGGTGGACCCAATGTGACTTTCGCGTCAGGATAAATTTCTAATACGGCAGCTGCTAAAAGATGAGAAAGAGAATGTCTCTCATTCATTAAGTTTTGCATCAAATCTTGTTCTTTTTTCATAATGAGAATACTAGCATAAACGCTTTACTTTTTCGATAATAACGCTAGGAATATCATTTCTCATTGAAACCTTGCCCTCCAAAACCAAAACAGCATCTTGAGTCAGTATTAGTTTGTGGCTTGCGAATAATTTAGGGAAAACCACAGCTTCAATACTGTCTGTAAAATCGGCAATTTTTAAAAATGCCATGTCGTCACCTTTTTTTGTTTTGATAACTTTTACTTCTTCAAGTGTTCCACCGATTGTGATCATCGTGGTTTCTTTTGGTGGCTTTTCTTTTATGTCAGAAATCTTTATCGCATGCTTTTCCAATTTTTCTCGGAAAGGTTCAAGTGGATTACCAGAAATATAAAGTCCAAGTAATTCTTTTTCCCAAGCGAGTTTTTGTGCAGAAGTTATTTCTACAGAATGTTCTAGTCGCAAAGGTGTAGCTGCGAGTGTGTCTCCAAAAAGTGAATCTTGATTTTGTGGGCCTCGCGCGATTTCTTTGTTGTATGCGATTAATGATTCAATGTTTCCGTACATTTGACTTCGATCTCCGAGTTCTCGCATCGCTCCAGCTTTGATTAAGGCTTCAAGAGATTTTTTATTTAAATTTCTGTCTGTGATTCGTGTAAGGAAATTTTCTAGTGAAGTGAATTTTCCGCCAGATTTTCTTTCTTCAATAATCGAGTGAGCGATTCCTTCTCCAAAGTTTTTAATTGTTGAAAGTCCAAAACGAATTTCTTCAATGCCATCTTTGTTTTTTACGACAGTGAATCCTTCAAAACTTTCATTAATATTTGGAGGAAGAACTTCAATTCCCATTCTTTTACATTCCGCTACCATTTCTGCGATTTTATCTGTGTCTCCAGAATCTGCATCTAGAACTGATGCCATGTACAAAATAGGGTAGTTGGCTTTCAAATATGATGTTAGGTATGCGACACGTCCATAGCTGGCAGCGTGAGCTTTGTTGAAACCGTAAGCAGCAAAAGTCTCAATCATTTCCCAAAGTTTTTTTGTGTTTTCTTCAGAAAATCCTCCGATCTCTACACAACCTTTCATAAACTTTTCTTTTTGCTTCGCCATTTCTTCTGGAATTTTTTTTCCAATCGCTTTTCGGAATTTATCTGCTTCTCCCCAAGAGTATCCGGCAAGATGCACTGCAATCAAAAGAACGTCATCTTGGTAAATCAAAATTCCGTATGTTCTGTTTAGGAATGGTTCGAGTTTTGGATCGAAGTATTCAACTTTTTCTGGATTGTGTTTTCTTTCAATATAATCTGGAATGAAAGCCATCGGACCAGGACGATAAAGTGCCACCATCGCGTTGATATCATCCATCACAGACGGTCGAAGCTCTTTTAGAAAACGAGTCATACCATCTCCGTTTAGTTGGAATGTCGCAGCTGTTTCTCCGCGCGCAAGCATCTCGTACGTTTTTGTATCATCAAGTGGAACTGTATCGATATCGATCTCAATTCCGTAGATTTTTTTCGCCAGCTTTACAGTGTTGGCCATGATTGTTAAGTTTTTTAATCCAAGAAAATCGAATTTTAGAAGCCCGGCATCTTCTACGGCGTGCATATCAAATTGTGTGATTGTTTTTTCTGGATCTTTTGGGTCGAGTTGAAGAGGTGTGAAATCAGTTAATTTTGTTGGAGCAATAACAACTCCAGCGGCATGAACAGAAATGTGTCGAGCACAACCCTCGATTTTTTTTGCCATGTCGATAATTCTTTTTGTGTCGTCATCGTTGTTGTATAGCTCTTTTAGTTCAGGAGTTTCTTTGATTGCTCTGTCGATAGACATTGGAAAACCTTGTGAACCCATTGGAATTAATTTTGCAATTTCATCTCCTTTTGAATATTCAAAGTTCATTGCTCTCGCAACGTCACGAACAGATCCACGAGCAAGCATGGTACCGAATGTTCCAATTTGTGCGACGGCGTCTTTTCCGTACTTTCTTCTGGCATATTGAATAACTTCATCTCTTCTTGTGTCGGCGAAGTCCATATCGATATCGGGTGCAGAAGGACGTTCTGGATTTAGAAATCGTTCAAAAGGAAGCTGATAATCAATCGGGTTAACAGTTGTAATTCCAACAAGATAAGAGACCATTGATCCCGCAGCGGAACCTCTAGTGTTGGCAAAAATTCCATTTTCTTTTGCAAATTTTAGTAAATCGCTTACCACCAAAAAGTATGGAGAATATCCTTTGTCTTTAATAATTTTTAATTCATATTCAATTCTTTCTTTTATTTCTTCTGTTTCGATTAGATTTCTTTTTGTGATTCCTTCATATGCATTTTTCCTAAGTTCATCATCGTAGTTGGTACCTTCTGGAATTTCCAAACGGGGGAAGTACCATTTTCCAAGTTCAATTTCTACATTGCATTCATCAACAATTTTTTGATTATTTTCTAGTGCTTCAGGATAATCTGCAAAATATTTGTTTGCTGTTTTTGTATTTATAAAAGAAAAGTCTTCGTCATGAGAATAAAGACCTCCTCCACCAAAAGTTCCTTGCACAGAAAGAAGTGTTTGCTTTGCTTCGCGATCTTCGGGATTCATATAATACACATCGTGTGCTGCGACTAATTTGGCATTATATTTTTTTGCGAAATCAACAATCTTTTGTGTTAGTTCTGGATGACCTTCAATTTCAGGATGATGTGTAATTTCTAAATAAACATTTTCTTCGCCATATGTTGTGTTGTAGAAGTCTAAAAATTCTTTAGCTTTTGTTTCGTCATTTAATTTTAATTCATTAACTAGTTCACTGTTGAAAGACGGCACGATACAAATTAAATCTGATGACCATGTTTGAAGTGATTCGTGATCGACTCGGGGTTTGTAGTAATAACCCACGACACTGGCATCGGTGATGAGTTCAATTAAATTTTTGTATCCTTGATAATTTTTTGCTAAAACCACAAGACGAGTTCTTTTGTTGTCGACACGACCTTCTTTATCTTTTCTTGTTCGAGCTGCTACGTATAAATCGATTCCGATGATTGGTTTAATTTCTTCTTCAAGACATTTTTTATAAAACTCGATTACTCCGTATAGGTTGGCGTTGTCTGTGAGAGCTAGTGCTTTCATTCCGTCTTTCTTGGCTGCTGAGATGAGTTCTTTTATTTTTGGCACAGCAGAAAGAAGGCTGTAATGGCTGTGTGTATGTAGGTGTGTGAAGGGTTTTAGACTCATGTTGGGGTATTATAGCAAAAGTTTTTTAATTGTTTCTGAGTTAAAATTATCAAATGAAAAAAGAGAATTCAGTCAAATATCTAATAGGAATTGATGAAGTGGGGCGCGGTCCTTTGGCGGGGCCTGTGTGTGTGGGTGTGGTGGCGATTGAGAAAGCAAAGGCACGGAAAATTTTTGCAAAATTTTCCGTGCTGAGAGATTCAAAGAAAATGACAGCGAAAAATAGGGAAGAAATTTTTAATGAAGTTTTGGAGACAGCGGAGATTTTTTTTGAAATTAAAAAATGTTCTGCAAAAGAGATTGATAAAATTGGAATTTCGAAATGTATTAAGAAATGTATTTCAGATGGTTTGAAGAGTTTAGAGAAAAAGGGAATTGATGGTGGGAATTCTGAAGTGAGATTGGACGGCGCGCTCCGCGCGCCGTCCACATACCCCAACCAAAAAACAATCATTCGCGGTGACGACTCCGAAAAAATTATTTCTTTAGCATCCATTCTCGCAAAAGTTTACCGCGATAACTTAATGACGAAACTCCATAAAAAGTTCCCCAAATACAATTTCACCCAAAACAAAGGCTATGGCACAAAGGCTCACGTTCAAGCAATTAAAAAACATGGACAATCTTCCGAACACCGTAAATCTTTTTGTACAAGGATTTAAAATGGACATTTTTGAAATATATTGTAATATCCAATAAATCTTTAGTTCTCTAGTGATTTCAAAAACCAACAATCAAATATAGAAAGTTAAAAATGGAAGAAGAACAAAAAACACACCAACTTGAAGAATTGATTCCTTCAATCAGCGGATTTGTGTCACACCTTAAAAAAGTTGGCATAAATGGTGAAATTCCGGAAACTTTCAGAAATGATTATCCATGGGTTGACGAATACCTTAAAAAAACTGATCGTGTCGAAAACCTTTGGCGTATTGGTAATCAGGAAGACCTCAGGATTGAGTATGTAAATTATTCAGATCTTAAATGCAAAGGGATTCCTCGAAACCTTCGGATAAGAGTGTCTTTTTCGGATGTCCGTCACCAAACAGATATTCACAGTGAAGTGCTTACTTTTCAGGAGATTTATCCTGATAAATTTATCTACCTCCCGATCTAGTCGAGTAAAACTAAATCAAAATCCCCGGCCAACAGTGCTGGGGATTTTCTCTTTCCAAATCAAATATTGCCAATAATTAATATTTGTGTATAATTTCCACCACTATGACAGTAAGAATGAGACATACAAAAGGGCACCGAAATAACCGTCGGGCACATCACAAGCTAGATAAGCCAGCTGTTAGCTTGGACGAATCTAAAGTTCCACACTTGCGACACCGAGCGAGCGCTACAACAGGTACATACAAAGGAGTGAAGATTGCTAGCATTGTAAAAAAACAAGAAAAGAAAATTCAAAAGATTACAGCGAAAAAGAGTTCACAATAAGAGTTCACAATAATCAGAACCTTTGATACAATAAAAAATATGGCAAACAGGCACCTTGCAAGATCAATAGTTCTTCAAACTTTGTTTGAATGGGATTTCAATGGAAACAACGATAAAACCGTTCAAGATATTCTAATTAGAAATGTTGAAGAATTTGCTCCAGGTGTGTCTGATGTTTCTTTTATGCAGTTGTTGTTGCGTGGAGTTCTAGAAAAGAAAAAAGAAATTGATTCTATTATTGAAAAAGCAGCTCCGGATTGGCCGCTAGATAAAATAGCTACACTAGATAGAAACATTTTAAGAATGGGTCTTTTTGAGCTTTTGTTCGTAGATCGGCAAGAAGTGCCTTCAAAGGTTGCTATTAACGAAGCTATTGAATTGGGGAAATCTTTTGGAGGTGAGACTTCAGGAAAATTTATCAACGGTGTTTTGGGTGCTGTGTATAAAGAAATTGGTGAGCCTGGAAAAGAAGACGAAGCTCCTAATAAAAAGAAAAGAGATATTCCTTTTGAAGAAATGAAAATTGAAGAAAAAGTTGGAGCTGTTGTGTATGCAGAAAGTGAAGGAGAAATTTATTTTGGATTGGTACACGATGTTTTTGGACATTGGACTTTGTCTAAGGGTGGATTAGAAGAAGGTGAAGACGATGAAGCAGGTTTGAAACGCGTTATCAAGGAAGAAATGAACCTTGATTTAATTAAAGTTAAATCTCTTTTGGGAGAAACAGAATATGTAGCGAATCATCCAGAAAAAGGAAAACACCGAAAACAAGTTCGATATTATTTAGTAGAATCAAATTACGGAGATATTAAACTTCCAGAAGGAAAAGGTGGTTTGGACGCTGCTCAATGGTTCAAAGTGAAAGATGTTGCTGACTTAAATTTCTACAACGACATCGTGCCTCTAATAACTCAATCAATAACAACTTTGATGCAAGAAAAAGTAAACGCATAGTTATGGAATCAAAAAACAAAGAAAGATTGGTGGGTGTAAGTTTCGATGATAAAAATTTATTGATTCAAGCTTTTACGCATCGTTCTTATATAAACGAAAATAGAGGAACAAAACTTAAACACAATGAAAGATTAGAATTTCTTGGTGATGCAGTTTTGGAATTGATCACAACAGAATTCTTATATGAAAAGTTTCCAAATAGAAACGAAGGTGAATTGACAGCGATTCGTGCTGCCTTGGTAAATACAATTACAATTTCAGAAGTTGCAAGTGAACTTGGATTTAATAAAGAATTATTATTATCAAAAGGAGAAGCAAAAGATATGGGAAGAGCTCGACAAGCAATTTTGGCGAACACATTTGAAGCTGTGATTGGTGCAGTTTATTTAGATCAAGGTTACGAAGCCGTGAAAATTTTTATTTCAAAAAATCTTTTGCCGAGAACAGAAAAAATTATTGAGGACTCTCTTTGGGTTGATGCAAAAAGTAAGTTTCAAGAAAAAGCACAAGAGCACACAGGTGTGACGCCTTCGTATCAAACACTAGAAGAAACTGGACCAGATCACGACAAACAATTTACCGTTGGGGTTTTTATCGGACACGAACACGTAGCTTCTGGTGGTGGAAAGTCAAAACAAGATGCGGAGCAAGAATCTGCAAGAAACGGATTAAAGATTAAAAAGTGGATATGAGATTAAAGGCTTTAGAAATCGCTGGATTTAAATCTTTTGCTAAGAAAAGCAGATTAGATTTCGATACTTCAATTACATCTATCGTCGGGCCAAACGGTTCTGGAAAATCAAATGTTGCAGAAGCTTTTCGTTTTGTTTTGGGAGAACAATCTATTAAATCGATGCGAGGAAAGCGTGGAGAAGATTTGATTTTCAATGGAACTACAGCACTAGGAAGACAAAACAAAGCTAGTGTGAAAATTGTTTTAGATAATAATGATCGGAGTTTGGATTTGGATTTTGATGAAGTGGTTTTGGAAAGAGCTGTGCATCGTGACGGTATAAATGATTATTTTATAAACGGTACTTCTGTTCGTTTGAAAGATATTTCAGAACTTCTAGCTGGAGCAAATATTGGAGCGTCTGGGCACAATATTATTTCTCAAGGAGAAGCTGATAGAATTTTGAATGCCACACCAAAAGATCGTCGAGCAATGCTTGAAGACGCGCTTGGACTTCGAGTTTTTCAATATAAAAAAGTAGAAAGCGAAAGACGATTGCAAAAGACAGAAGAAAATGTGGCACAAGTGCAATCTTTGAGAAAAGAAATCGCTCCGCATATTAAATATTTAAAAAAACAAGTTGAAAAAATTGAGCAAACTAGGGAATTGAAAGATCAGTTAAGAATTGCGTATAGAACATATCTTGCGATTGAGAAAAAATATATTGATGCAACTAGGAAATATATTTCAGAAGCTAAAATCGCGCCTAAAAATGAATTAGACTCAATCGAAAAAGGTTTAGTAGAATTTAAAACAGAATTAAATAAATCAAAACAAAGCGACACTCGTACGGATGAGCTTTCTAATTTAAACAATCAGCTTTCAGATGTTCGAACAGAGAGAAATAATGCGCTTCGAGAGATTGGACAAATCGAAGGTGAGTTGAAATCTTTGGAGCGGATTGTTGAGCGAGAAAAGAAAGAAGAACAAGATGTGAGTGTTTCTTTAAAAGATATTGAAAGCCTAAAAATTACAATAGATAAAATTTCTGATGATGTCGCTAATGGTGATATTTCGATTTTAAAAAATGCTCTGGTGAAAATTAAGGATGCCTTTTCAAATTTTATTTTAGAAAGAAGAAAAATGCCTCAAGAAACCGATTTGAATTTGTTGCAAGATATTAAAAACTTAGAAAACAAAAAAAATGACGCTCAAGAAAAAGCTCAAGCTCTAGAAGAAAAAGAAAAACATTTAGAAGGTAATATTTCGACTTTGAGAAACGAAATTGAGTCTTCAAAGACAACAATGCTCGATGTGGAGCGAAAGATTTTTGAATTCGAAAATAAAAAAGGGCAACTGATGAGTGAATTGAATCGAATTAATATGGAAGAATCTGCGTTGATTCGTGTTGAGGAAGATTTCAAAAGAGAATTAACAGAAGCGATGGTTCTAGTTGGTAGAGAAGCCGTAGATTATGAAGCTGCTGTGATTGTGGAAGGTGTCGAGAAGAATCGAGATGTTCAAAATGAAAAGCGAAGAGAGCTGGAGAAAATGAAAATTCGCATCGAAGAACTTGGTGGAGGAATCTCTCATGAGGTTTTGAAAGAGTACGAAGAAGTGACAGAACGAGATGAATTTTTGATAAAAGAAATTACAGATTTGGAAAATTCTGCTGTGTCTTTGAAACAATTAATTTCTGAATTAGATATAGAAATTACAAAAAGATTTAAAGAAGGTGTTGATTTGATAAACAAAGAATTTCAAAAGTTTTTTGCGTTGATGTTTGGTGGTGGAGATGCTGCTTTGAAATTGGTTCGACCTGAAGTGCGACGCAAAAAGTCTGACACTGATATTGATTTTGATAACAATGGCGTGCCAGATGATTTGGATCAAGAAGAGGGAATTGATATTGATATTTCATTGCCTCGAAAAAAAGTGAAAGGATTGATGATGCTTTCTGGAGGAGAAAGAGCACTGACTTCGATTGCACTTATATTTGCGATGTCTGCTGTGAATCCCCCGCCATTTATTATTTTGGATGAAACAGATGCGGCGCTTGATGAATCAAACTCAAAGAAATACGCGGATATGATTGAGAGACTTTCTGACAGATCTCAACTTATTTTAATTACTCACAATAGAGAAACAATGTCTCGTGCGAGTGTGATTTATGGCGTGACGATGATGCAAGGAATTTCTGAATTGCTTTCAATTAAATTTGATGAGGGGGTGCAGTATGCGAAGTAGTTTTGACATTATTTATTTTGGAGTGTAGTCTGCTTTTTGAAAGTATTGTAAAACAATTGAACAAAGAAAGTAGATAGTAGAAATGGAACCTATAGAAATAAAAGTTGATCGTAGTGAATTTTTGGATCCAACAAAAATCGAGAAACCATTGTTGTCTTTCAAGGAGTTTCTTTACCCAGAACTTCAACAGTCGGGACCTGAGAGTTATAAGGTTTCTGATTTGGAACCCATATACTTCACAACAGATCAAAGAGAGCTGATATTTTCTGGAAAAGAAATTTTGAAAAGATTTCAAAGTCTTCCGGACGAAATTGAGAGAACGCTGAATTTACAGGACGGGTTTGCACTTATGGATCTTTCCCCTAAAACTTTCAGTGAAAGATTTCCGGAGAACTTCGTTGCCTGCTGGAAATCGGCGATAAGAAACATTGCCGGAAATGAACTCGTGCCTATCATCAGAGCAAAAGGCGACAGTGTGGTCTGCTACTGGCACGGGCTTTATGCTTGGAGATTTGAGAGTCCATACTATCGTTTTGCTGCCGAGTAAAACGACCAAAAATCTATTGAGAGCGGGACTGCAAGTCCCGCTCTTTTTTCTTTCTAAAATAGTTGACATTATAGATAAATTATGCTAATTTGCTGAATGAATTGAGGGGTATGTTACCCGGAGAGGTTCGTTAAAATAAAAACAAAAGAAGTAAATGACAGAAACAAGAAAACCAATAAATGTTTTTGACGCATTATCCAGTCAAGATCGACAAAACATCACTCGAGTCGAAGAAAGGGTCGAGGAAGTTGTGTCTGCACGTGAAGAGGGTGGTATTTTGATGGGTTCTCAAAAACTCGTCGAGATTATGCAGGAATCTGATAGACAGATTTCCGAAGCTACTACCAAAAAAGGAATGTCTCCAGAAGAACTTACCCAAATGAGGGAAAGGATTCTGAGCTCTACACTTGGCGGTGTACGTGCAAACGTTGCGCAAGAAGAGAAAGATCTTGCAGATGCAATGCTTGCGATGACTACCGTTCTTCAAAAAATCAATGAAGGGTATGCTTCTTTGGGTAAAGAAAACCCAGAAGACATTGCTTTGGTCAGTGAAGCTGAGTTCAATCTCAAACAACTTGAAGAGCAGATGATTCTTGCAAAAAACAAGACGAATCTGTTCTTTATGCGTGATCGTGCTGTCACCAGCCTTGTTCCCAAGATTGAAGATGCGAAGTCTCAAGTCGAAGAAGCCAAGGTTGAATCAAAACGACGTGCGCGCCAAAGACTTAAGGAAGCTTCAATGGAAGATTCTTTTGACGCTTACATTACGCGTACCCGTCAAGTTATTGAGATTACCGAGCAATCGCGTGCAAATGGACAGGAGATGCTCGTCGAGGCTACGAAACAGATGGAGTCTGTGTTCAAGGCGAAAGACATGGCTATAAAAGCCCTTACTGAATGTGAAGGTATCCTTGCGGATCTCCAACACAAAATGCAGGAAGAAGAGAGCAAGCTCGGTTATATCACCAAAGGAAGCGTTGAATATTCCGAACAGGAAGAAGTCATCGCCAACATTGGTAGAGAACTTGAGGAGGCTCGCGTTGCTAGAAACAATGCATTTGTCTTGTCGAGTTCAAAAACCGAATACGCTGAAGAGTTTCGCCTTATTACGATAGCTATTCAGAGATTGGTCGGCAACCTGCAGTCTTTCATCATCCAGCTGAAAAGTGGCTGTGAAGAACGAGCCGTAACCTTCAAGGCACGGCTCGCCTCTCATAAACTCCTGAGTGATCAGGAGGCTTTGAAGAATCTTGATGAAGTCGGAGCGCAGATTGATCTAAACAACCGTGAGGCAATGGTTAGTATGGTTGTCGCAGCTGACGCTGCAATGACAGACATGCTGGCTCAGATGCCTGGCCGTCGTAAGTCTCTGGAAGAGGTTAAAATTGTCTCCGCTCAAAATGCGGCTCGGACGAGAGACCTAATTAATGCAATGGTGCTAAGTTTCAAGGACCAATACGGTCTCGATCCTTTTGCATCTTCTGAAACGTCATATGGCGAAGGTGGTGTATAACCACTGATGCTGTAAATTCACGATTGAATAGACCTTTCAGGTTTATCTCAACTGGGGGTGTGGAGCATCCGCTCTGCGCCCCCTTTTTAGTGAAAAATTTTTCAAATCAAATAACAATAATAAAACAATAAAACAAGGAGGTTAAATTGAATAGAGAAATAAAAACAATTGATGAACAAAGATTGTGTGGAGATTTCGCGCAACTCGAAAATCCAGACGAATACTCGAAATACTTTATACTCATGACTGTTGTCCTTGGACGAGTTCTTGAGTGGATAGGTGTGAGGAGCTCGACGGATCATGTTGTGCGCGATTTAAAACCCATGATTGATCGACTGCTTTACACGATTGTGTTGTTGAAGATCAAGTATTCTTTTAATTCGAGTCATGAATTGGCTCTGGATTTGAATGAATCTGGTTTTCCACACGCAATTTCGATTTTCCAAACTGTAAATGATTTAAATCGAAAGGTTGATCTTGCACGTAATGTTGCAGGTGTGGAAACGCTGAAAAATATTTTGGTTGATAAGCTTCTTACAACAGGAGCTGACACAACTGAAGTTCTTTCAGATTTGTCTAAAAGTGAGTACGCGAATCTTTTGGACGAGAGTAGAATGTTTCTACCTTTTACAATGGGAGGTCTTGAAAGATTGGATTCCGACGACAAAGAACATCGTCGATACATTTTTACTTGGGCGGTTTATGGAGAAATTTGCAATATGCCTTACTTTCATAGTTTGGTATTTGAGCAGGATTCAAGCCGTGAGCCCCTTGAGGATGGTGGAGATGATTGGAAACAATTTGTGGATACTGTTTCCTTTTCAAGTAAACATGTTCCGCAAATCGGAGTTTTGATTCATCAGATTGATGATCATTCAAATTCTATTCATCCAAAATTTTTGGAGAGGATTCAAATTGGACCCCTGTTTACTCCGCTGACAAGCGTGAGTGAAAGTGGTGCTGATTTTTGTGAATTACTCAGGAAATACGGTGGCGAGAATGATTTCGTTCTTGAACTGCGTTCGGAAAAAATAATTTCTACGGGTAGTAAAGTTACCTCAGGAGTGTTTTCTAGGGGCGGTAGAGTTCGTGAAGTTTTCTTCATTCCAAATGATGACCGGATTGCATATGAAAATCGAGCAACGAGTGTTGTGAGAAAATTAATGCTTCCTCATCGTGTTCTGCAAAATATCAATCGTACGGCGGAATATTTTTCGCCTTACAAACAACATCAAACAATAACCTACACACAAAAAGGAGTACTCAATGTCAACTAACGCGAAAGCACACATTCCGCTAAAAAAATCGGAATATCAAGAACACAGGGAACGAGTCAATCCGAAGCTCAAGATTGTTGAGTGGACTCCCAAAAAGGATGCCGCCAACAAAATGGTTTCAACCGCTGCTCAACCCGGCACATGGCTTCCAGCCTCGTCGATTGATTTTGGTGGGGGAAAAGATTCTGTGAAAATACGTGATTCTGTCGCAAAAATCTTTGGTGACGAATCACTTCTCGATGTAGACGCTGTTTATGTCTTGGATAGTATTCGTACAGGATTCATGATTGGTATGAGGGTTTTCGAACTCTACTGCCAAGCTTCTGGTCTTGATCAGCTTATTCTTCGGAATACGTCTAGTCGGCTGTTGGAGAGTGAAATGAAAATTTTCAATTCTCAAAAACAAACGGGAACATTCGCTTCAGTTTTTGCTACCGCTTCTTACATTCGTTGGAAGTTGAGTAGTTACAAGGCGGATAAAACTAGTGTCATCGATTTGCCTTTCGGAGGGATTCCGGAAATAAATTTGACTGACAATTTTGTTTCAACCAACTGTATTCTGTATTATTACGGACTGTATCTTGAAAGGGGAAATATCGTTCGCGATTCGACTTCTTTTATCAAGTTCAGTCTGATGTATTTCGAGAATGTCTTGGACGAATTGTCCAAGAGGCTCGGAGCCATGGAGTATATGGACTTCTTCACAAACAATAGCTACAAGCTTGAGGATGAGGAGTTTATTATTGATGGTTTTGAGATGCAGTCGGTTGTTGTGGTCGTGTCACGTGAATTCAATCGAGTGGATTTCGGCGACATTGTCGGAAACGTGGCCGCAAAACACGCTGCGCGTCGTAAAGCGATGAGATTGGCTTGTTATGATGTCAAATTGAAGAAAAATCCTTGGCATGTAATGAAAGGGTTAACTCCAATTTGTTTAGGTCATGGTAATCCTGGAACTGGAAAATCTTTGATCATTGCGGCTACTGCAACTTATGCGCAGGACTTGTGTGACAAACGTGGTATTCCGTTCCTATTTCATCCTATGCCGGACAACATTGTCTCAGGCCTTCAAGGAGAAAGTGCTACCAACATGCTAAAGTGGATGCAAAGATTCCATGATAGTGACAAAGTTATCTACGGTCCGATTGATGATGGAGAGAATTACTTCAAGAATAGAAGTGGAGATGATGTTTCTGAGGGTGAAAGAATCCTGATGGGAGTATTTCTACGTTACACCGAAGGTGCATATGCCATCAACAATGGTAACTGGGCAATCGATTTGATGACCAATTTGCCAGAAACTATTGATCCTGCGATTATGTCGCGAGTTCAAAGTAAGTTTCCTATCGATGGGGCAATGTCTGTCGAAGACTTTGTTGATCAAGATTATCTTTGGTGGAGTAAATTCGCTGAGAGTAATCCTGATTTTGTGGACATCAAACCAATCTCTCGTTACGAGTTCATGAGCGGTCAGCGCAAGTTGGCTTCTCTGGATGAAATTGAGACTGGTGAAGTTCAGATTGCTGATCCAAGGATTTTGGAAATTTTCGAAGAAATTCGGAAAGATCATGAAATTTGCGAAGCTGAATTTTTTGGAAAGCTCTATATGCAAGTGCGTAAGGTGATACCAATGTTCAGTTCTCGCGACCTTCGAAACATCCAAAGCGCGGTCAATATTCGAGCGATGGATTTCGATATGCCAGAGGAGTTCTTCGATGATCATTCTTTGTTTTTTGAAAAACCATTCGAGGACAGGTTGAAAGTACTGCGTGGTCTAATGAGTGATAATGTCAAAGGCATGAAATTGTCTGATGTTATATACCGTGAAGCCATTACGTATCTGGTTAATGCTGCCCGTATTGGTTCGGTTGAGGATGAGCGTGAAATTTCGGCTATGCTGAAAAGAGGCTCTAATCGACTTGCAGCGCAGAAACGTGCAGCAGATCTTGGCATTTCGCCAAATGTTATCTACTGAGTTTTTTGCTTGCTCTTTAACGAGCTAAATCCCCCTGGGATTTAGCTCGTTTTTTCTTTGACTTTTTTTAAAAACGTGTTAAAATCAGCCGGAAATCTTTGACAATAACTTACAACAAAAAACAATAGAGAAAATGGAACAACTTAGAAAAAGTGGATTGTTTGGAAATGGATTAATTGAAATTTCAAGTCCCGCCGTGATCAGCCTATACAACAAATGTTTGATGGAAGTCGGAAGACAGCCTACCGAAAGAGAAAAAATTCACATTGATGGTAGAGGTTGGTCTCCGGAATTAGCAGATGACTTCGGAGATAATTATTATCTCTCAAATGGTGATGCTAATCCTTATGCGATTGTGGTAACACCTGAGCAAAAAGGACTACCTGTGTATTATCCTCATCATTCGTTTGATCGGGATTTGATGCAGACTTTTTTCGGAGCGGCTTCACAACAAATTGCAGACCTGACTTCTCAGACTGCAATGTGGATTGATATGGATCAACGGTTTGATCAATATACGACTCTGGAAGATCTTTTAATGATCAACAGTGTTGTCGTGATAGTTCACACGATTGGAAGTCTGATGAATGCAGCACGTACACAAAGATGTCTCGTCCAAGATATTCGTCAAGGATTGAATTGGATGAATTCTGATTTGAGACAAAAACTGCAGGAGAGTGGAAATGGGTTTGGAGATCTTCGTTACCGTTCATTGGTGATTGAGAATATTCCTTACATGAAAGTTTCTTCTTTCCACATCAAAGCTTTTGGAGGTGTCTATATTTTTCGTGGAAACCTTAAAAATTCTAAATCATTAATGATTCTTGAAACTCCGCAAGCCGAATACATTGGCCGTGGAGATGTTATGTTTCTTAATGACAAAGAAGAAGTCCTAGTTCGACTTAAAGAGGAAGGGTTGTTGGAATTCAGTCTGGATGTATTCAGACAAAAGCCACAAATTCTTCTTCGACTTCGTGAGACTATCTTGGAACATGTGATTTGTGGTCACGAGGCTAATAATGAAGCTTTTGATATCACGTCAATCACAGATGCGAAGAAGGATTTTTACGCAAAAACTTTAAGTGATGATCTTCCTTCGATTTATCGGGATCTACAAAAACTTTACAATCAAATTGTTGATGGTGAAGAAATTGATGTCGAGAAAATTCCTGAGGAATTGAAACTTTGTTTGTTGAGACCAGTAGTAAAATCAGAAGAAGATCCAATTCTCTACAATTTATTGATGAGTCTTTTGGTCACTTTGGTTTGGTCTCCGTGTGAATTGACGTACGCCTTTAATAAGCCGTACTTCTTCAACCAATACTTGCAGTGGAGTGAAACAAGAAAAAAACACGCCATAGCATGTGTTGAAAAAAACCGCCTGAAGAGGGCACAAAAAAAGACTAACTAAGAGAAAGGAAATAGAAAATGGAAACCATTCCAATCAAAACATACATCATCTACTCGTTGCTCGTTTACTTCATCATCGGATTCAACTGTTACATTGTTGACAGAGTCTACGGTGTGAAATTTCAGAGAAAGAGATTCAATCTCTTTCACAAAGATGAGCTCGCTCCAGAAGAGGAATTTGGGTTTCTCTATAATCGAAAACTGGCGGTCAAGTTCGCTTGGGCGGCTTTAATTTCGACTCTCACAAACATCATTATGGTGGTGTTTATGGGAACAAATCCTGTGGTCGAGGTATTCAGTTCCATTTTGGATGCGATCCTAGTTTTTGCGGGGATTCTCTTTGGTCCGGTTGCTTTCATGATCAAAAGAGGTCGTGACAAGGCAATCGATAAGATCGATGAGATTCATGAATCAGTAAAAACTGGTGAGCTTCAAGAGGAGCTAATGTTCGGCGCAAAAGAAGCTTTTCAAGATGTTGAGGAAGCAAGAAATGTAATGACTGATAAAGTCATTGGTGCTGCTAATTCACTTGTGAAAAAAGTGACTGGAAAATCAAGGTTTGGAAAGGAAACTGAACCTCAAATTCAACAAGAAAAAGAGCCTGTCGTCGAAAACACAGAAGAAGATGACATGGAAATTCTCAAAAAATTCACAAACAGAAAATGATGGAAGAAACAATTACCGCAACTACCAACGCTGAGGTCGAAAAACCTCGTCGTCGTTGGAGAAGACGATCGGAAGAATATGGAAGCATCCTTTGGGTGCCTTTCCATTTGCTTCGGTGGGTCGCATCAGTTATGTGGAGGAATAAAGTTAAGAGCCTGGTGCTCTTGAGCGTTGGCTTGCCAACATTCTGGGTTTTCAAGCCCTACTTTCAACCTCTCGTTGTGAATGTAAGAATTCTTCTCCCTGAAATATTGGGATTTGTGATTCTTGTCTTGGTTATGCGCCTACTAATTAAAAAAGGTAGGTACATACCAACATTGCTCATCTGTGGAATTGTGATTGCAGGCTTAGTTGCAGTCATTGCAACAAATAGTAAGCCTCACTATTACCACACACTGTATGCTCAATTCAAAACTTTGGACAAAGTTTCCTTGGAAGCTTTGCCAGAGACGAGATTTGAGCGGATTCATCCACTGAATTCGATTCACACTGCGACTAATACTCGTATTGCTGATACATTGCACACCCCAGTTCCGGACTATGTTTCGTGGGGTGATGGTGATCCTCATTGGACTGTGGGCATAGAACCAGCTTATCCACATCAACGATTCTTCGGAAAAGTTGATAGGATATTTAGCCTTCCGGGGCAGAGTTCGTTGCTAGAGTTCGGTGGAGAAAACCAGATCAAGGTAAACTTCGATTCAGGTGAGACGATGTATTTCACAAAAGACGTGTCTTACTTGGCGCGTCAGAGCTTTGCTTTCTGGAGGTTTCTCTCCTATGAGCCCAGTGCGATGAAGTACATCCCCGGACCGGATGGAAAGATGGTTCAGTGTGTGACGTTGACTAAGTGGGACGGATTTATTTTTCCAAGACCTCATTTCGGTGGGGTTGTAATCATCAAGCAATCAGAAGGTGGATTTTTAAAATTCATTAAGAGATTGTTTGTTGGAGAAGGAGATTGGATTCGTCCGGAGCATATCAAGAATTATGACTGGCTTGCTGGTCAGAATCTTGTACCGTACGAAGTATCGAGACACGTTGCGAACAGCTTCAGGTTTCGTTATGGATACCTTGCTCCTTTCCCACTAACGCATTACCGGGATATCCGCATTCCGGATCTAGCGGGTGATGTAAATGAGCAACCTTTCACTACATTCTTTAGCTTCGGCGAAGGGGATGCTAGGTCGAAGTTGTATCACTACTTTGCATTGGAGCCTTATCAAGATGAAAGTCGTGATAAGTCTGGATTGTCCGTCTCTGTGTTCTTTCCGGCTGACGGTGTTGGAAAATTGTACTACTATGAACACGCGGAAAGGAATGAAAACCTTGCTGGCGTGTCGTCAATAGCGACCTTCATTAAACAGAAGGCAAACACTGTTGATTGGAGTGCAAATGATGTGGCTGAGCATAGGCCGTATATTCGAAAGATAAACGGAACGACTAGGCTTTGTTGGATTTCAACCATTGTAACGAAGACAAATGTTGGTGAAGGCTTTGTAGCCGGATCTTCAATTGAGGTTTTTGTTACAGACTCTTCGACAACGAAGCCAGTCAAAGTGGATGCTTCCAAACCATCGTTGTGGGTTAGTCAGATAGAGGAAGAGTTGAAATAAACTCTTCCTAGGATTGAACCTTTGAATATTAACAAAGAGTGGGACCTCAAGTCCCGCTCTTTTTTCTTTTATTTTTTCCTAAACCAACCGCATCTCCAACTTTCTATTATCCAAATCCACAGCTTCAATTCGTACTTTTAGTTTATCTCCGAGTGTGAAAAACTTTCCAGTTTTTTCGCCAACTATTCGGTATTTCTTTTCATCTAGATTCCAATAGTCTTCACCAAGTTTCGAAATGTGAATCATTCCTTCAGCTCCCGTTTCATTTAAAACTACGAACATTCCAAAAGGAGCAACACCAGAAATAATTCCTTCGAATTCTTCACCGACATGATTCATCATGAATTCTGTTTGTTTGTATTTAATAGAAGCGCGTTCTGCTTCTTGTGCTGCAACTTCCTGTGCTGAAGCGTGGTTTGCAACTCTTTGAAAAAATAATGCATCTACATCACTAATAGATTCTCCTGCAATTAATTTTGCCAGAATTCTGTGCACCACAAGATCGGGATAACGACGAATCGGCGAAGTGAAGTGTGTGTAATATTCAAAAGCTAAACCGAAGTGCCCACTGTTTTCTGTTGAGTAGATAGCTTTCGCCATTGTTTTAATAGCGGCAGAAGTAATAAGTGATTCTTCAGCTTTTCCTGCAACTTGTGCAAAAAGGGCATTCAAATCTTTTGCTGTCACAGTTCCGTCTTTGTTTATATTCAAAACATAACCAAGTGCTTTTGTGAAAACAGAAAGCTCAGAAATTTTGTCTTTGTCAGGCAAGTTGTGAACTCTGTACATTAGAGAGCAAGAACCATCACCTTTTGAACATTGATCAAAAATAAATCTCGCAACGTGTCTGTTGGCCAAAAGCATAAAATCTTCTACCAATGAATGAGTTTCTAAATGAGGTTTTTTATGAATCGCAATTGGAACTCCTTTATCATCTAATTCAAATTTAAATTCTTCAGATGTAAAACGAATTGCACCAGCGGCAAATTTTTTCTCAGCTAATTTTTTTGCGATCGTATTTAAAGTATTTAATTCTTCAAAATATTCTCCAGTACCAGCGTCGAGAGTTTCTTGAGCATTTTCGTAAGTAAATCTTTTGTCAGATTTAATAATAGTTCTTCCAAACCACTCATCTACAATTTCAGCATTTTTATTAATTTCAAAAATAGCACTGAAAGAAAGCTTCTCTTCGTTTGGATTCAAACTACAAAGGTCGTTTGAAAGAACTTCAGGAAGCATTGGGATGGTTCTATCCACTAAATACACTGAAAATTGACGCTCATAAGCTTCTTTATCGATAATCGTTCCAGGAGTCACGTAATGTGCTACATCGGCAATATGGACACCAATTTCGTAATTTCCACTGTCTAAAATCTTGAATGAAATAGCATCGTCAAAATCTTTGGCGTCGATAGGGTCGATAGTCATTGTAAGAGTGCCTCGCATATCTCGACGCTTTGAAATTTCAGATTCAGGAATAGGTGACCATTCTTTTTTTAGTTCATCTGCGTCTCGCAAAACTGATTCAGGAAATTCTGCATCGAAACCTTTTTCCAAAATAATTGAACGAATTTCCACTTCATGAACTCCTTTTTTTCCAATCACTTGTAAAACTTTTACCAAAGGTCGTTCGTCCTTTTCATCCCAAGAATCCAAAACTACATAAACTTTGTCATTGTGCTCTACTTTTATAGCTTCTTCAGGAGATAAATTAAGGTAAACATAAACTTTCTGATTGTCTGGAATTATAAAACAATCGCCGCCTGTTTTTTGAGCAGTTCCAACAAATTTTGTCTTCAATCTTTTAACGATTTCCACAACTACACCTTGTTCCATTTCTTCGATCTTTTGACCGTTCAATTCAACTCGAACAGTGTCACCCGGAAGGGCGTGTTTAATGTCGGAAAGTCTTATTGCTACGTCTTGTTGTGTGTTTGGATTCTTAATAAAACCTAGTTTTCTTGGCTTACTGATAGCAATCGTTGCTTCAATAGTTTTTTGATTATTTTGCATATTAATTGAGATTATACTAACCCGACCATTGACTTTAATCAAATGTTTGATATTCTCTTTGTCACTTATGTTAAAGATTAGATTACAAAGAACAGGGCGAAAACACGAGCCAACTTTTCGTGTTGTTTTAACAGATTCAAAAAACGGTCCAAAGAGTGGAAAATTCTTAGAAATATTGGGTTCATATGATGCGCGACGAAATGCTGACACTCAATTAAAGAAAGAACGAATTCAACACTGGATTGCTCAAGGAGCTCAAGTTTCTGATACTGTTCACAACCTACTTATTACTCACGAAGTTATTGCTGGAAAGAAAATCAACGTTCTACCACTAAAAACTCCTATTCGAAAAGAAGTTCCTGTAGAAGAGGTTAAAGAAGAAGCTCCAGCCGTAGCCGAAGCTCCTGCTGAAGAAGTTGTTGCAGAGGAAGTTGTTTCAGAAGAATCAGCGCCAGTAGTAGAGGAATCTCCAGTTGTAGAAGAAGCACCTGCAGAAATAGAAACTCCAGCAGAAGAAGTTGTAGAAGAAGCAAAGGCAGAATAACTTTATTGACAGTCGCTCACAACTTTGACACGATTTTATACAGCAGTATTTCATTATTGCTTAATTAATACTAACAACAGATATGGTAGAAACAGATCAACAATTTTTAGAATATGTAGTTAAGGCAATGGTTAGTAAACCAGAGAAAGTGACAGTAACAAGATCAATGGATGCAATGGGTGTTTTATTGAAATTGACTGTAGATGCTGAAGATATGGGTAAAGTAATCGGTCGTGATGGAAAAACCGCTGTTGCAATTCGTTTGCTTTTGAAAATTGTAGGTAAAAAGAACCAGGCTAACGTGAGTTTTAAAGTTTTAGAACCGGATGGAGGTGAGGTTTCAAAAAAGTTTGATAGCCGAAGTATTGATGAAGCAATAGACGATTTGAAAATCTAAATATGATTTTTCACATAATCACTCTTTTTCCAGAAAGTTTTGAATCTTATTTTTCTACTTCAATTATTGGTAGGGCAATTAAGGAGAAAAAAATAAAAATTAAATATTACAATCCGCGCGATTTTACAAAAGATAAAAACAAGCGAATTGATCAAAAACCATACGGCGGAGGTCCCGGAATGGTTATTGAAGCTTTGCCAATAATAAAAGCAATTGAAAAAGCGAAAGGTAAAAAGGAAAATGTAAAAATTTATTTTTTGTCTCCTGGTGGAAAACAATTCACAACAGAAACAGCTTTTAAAGTTTCTAAAAATAAAAAAAATACAGACCTAATTTTGATTTGTGGAAGATATGAAGGTATAGATTCTAGGATTAAAAAGGTGTTCAAGATGGAAGAAATTTCTGTGGGTCCATATGTTGTAACAGGTGGAGAATTAGGTGCTATGATTATAGTAGATGTAATTTCGAGACAAATTGAAGGAGTTTTAGGAGATTTTGATTCAAGAGAAGAGGCGAGAGTTGCTTCTCACGATGTGTACACAAGGCCAGAAATTATTGAATATAAGGGCAAAAAATATAAGGTTCCACCAGTTTTACTATCTGGAAACCACAAGGCAATCGACGAATATCGCTCAAAAAGACGGTCTTCCACACAAGATCTTTAGATTTTCTTGACCAAAATTTTATAATAAGGTAGTATCTATATTGCGGATTGAGTAAAGAGAGGAAACGCGCGTTTTAAAATTTCATTACAAGCTCACATAATTTCTAACATTTTGAGCACTATAAATTAGATAGAGAGGTAATTTCAATGCACCCCATTTTCAAGTGGGTTATTTTTGCACTACGGATTATCTAAGTTTTATTTTAGTGTGTTTTAAATGTTATATGTACACTTTAAAATTAACTGGCACGGTTTTATGGCACAAAAAGATTCGTATCATTTAGATACAGTAGGCTCACGTCCTAAAAAACACTTTTCAAAATACAAAAAACCTCTTATTGAGATGCCGGACTTATTCGAAGGACAAGTAGAGTCTTTTGATTGGCTTCTCAAAGAAGGTGTGAAAAAAGTTTTCGAAGAGTTTTCTCCAATTAGAGATTATTCAGAGAAAAAGTTCGATTTAGAATTCGTTGGATTCGAATTTGAATCTCCAAAATACACAGAAGCATTTGCTAAAGAAAATCGTCTTACATACGAGGCTCCTTTTAAAGTAAGAGCAAAACTTACAAATAAAAATGTAGCATCAGAAAAAGAACAAGAAATTTTCATGGCAGATTTCCCAATCATGACTCGTCATGGAACTTTTATTATTAACGGAATCGAAAGAGTAATTGTTCCTCAACTAGCGAGATCTTTCGGAGTTATTTTTACAACAAATCTTCTGAGAGGAAGAAAATATTTTGGTGCAAAAATTATTCCTGCACGAGGAGCTTGGATTGAATTGGAAACAGATGCAGATGATATCGTTTATATTAAAATTGATAAAAATCGAAAATTCCCAGTAACTTCATTCTTGCGAGTGATGGGTGCTAAAACAGATGCAGAAATCGTAAAATTGTTTGATAAACTTCCTCGAACAAAAGAAGCTATCGAAAAAACTTTGAAGAAAGACGATATCAAAGATTTAGATTCTGCATATCTAGATATATACAAAAGACTACGAGATGGAGACCTTGTGAATCTCGAAAACGCGCGAGATTTCGTAAACTCTATTTTGGATGAAGAGCGATATGACTTTTCAAAAGTTGGTCGTTTTAAATTTAATAACAGATTTGGACTTCCAACTGGAAAGAAAGATCTAGAAAATAAAACTATTTCACTTAGTGATATGGTGCTTATTATCAATCATGTTATTGATTTGAATCATACTCCCGGTGCCGTGGAAGATGATATCGATCACTTAGGATCTAGAAGAGTTAGATTTGTTGGAGAACTTCTACAACAAAAAATTCGAACAGGTATGGCGCAAATGAAAAGAAACATTCAAAACAGAATGTCTACAATTGATGCCGACTCTACACTTCCTGTAAACTTTATTTCTCCTCGACCTCTACAAGCGAGAATTAAAGAATTCTTCTCAACAAACCAACTTTCTCAATTCATGCAACAAGACAACCTTTTGCAAGAAATTGAACACCTTAGAACTATCTCAGCACTTGGACCCGGAGGACTTACAAAAGAAAGAGCTGGTCTAGATGTGCGAGATGTACATCCTTCACACTACGGTCGTGTTTGTCCTATTCAAACACCTGAAGGTCCAAACATTGGATTGATTTTGCGTTTTACAAACTACGCAAGAACAAACGATTTCGGAATGATCGAAACTCCTTATGTAAAAGTTGAAAAAGGAAAAATTACAAAAGAAGTAGTTTTCCTAAACGCACTTGAAGAAGAGCATTTCAACATTACTCACGCAGCGACTCCTTTTGATGAAAACGGAAACATTACAATTGATAATGTGGATGTGCGAATCGGTGGACGACCAAGCGTAGTAAATAAATCAGAAGTGAACTTTATCGACGTTGCCACAAACCAAGCTTTCTCAATTGCGACATCAATGATTCCTTTCTTGAATCACGATGAAGCCAGTCGAGCTTTGATGGCATCAAACATGCAAAAACAAGCCGTGCCTTGTGTGCGTGCTGACGCTCCACTTGTTGGAACTGGTGCAGAAGAATTGGCTCTAAGAAATTCAAGTCGTCTTGTACGAGCTGAAGAAGATGGAGTTGTGTCTGTTGCTGATGCAAAGAAAATTGTTATTGAAACTTCAAAAGGAAAAATGATTGAAACTCCTTTGATTAGTTTCCAAAGAACAAACAGCTTCACCGCGTTTAGTCAAAGACCAGTTGTTGTACCAGGACAAAAAGTTAAAAAAGGAGATTTGCTTGCCGATGTATCATCATCAGACAATGGACAAATCGCTCTAGGACAAAACCTACGAGTTGCTTTCCTTTCTTGGTCTGGTGCCAACTACGAAGATGCGATTATCGTTTCAGAAAGATTGGTTAAAGATAGTACTTTGACTTCAATTCACATGGAAGAAGTTGTTATCAATGTTCGAGATACAAAACTTGGGCCAGAAGTAACTACTCCTGATATTCCAAACGTTTCAGAAACTAAACTTAAAAACCTAGACGAAGAAGGTGTGATTCGTATCGGTGCAGAAATCCGACCCGGAGATATTTTGGTTGGAAAAATTACACCAAGAGGAGAGACTCAACTAACTCCTGAAGAAAGACTATTGCGATCTATTTTTGGAGACAAAGCACGAGATGTGAAAGATACTTCAAAACGAGTTGAGGCGGGCCAAAGAGGTAGAGTGATTGGAATCAAAATCTTTTCACGAGAAAAAGGAGACAGACTAGAATCTGGAATTATTAAAAGAATTCACATTGAAATTGCACAACTTAGAAACATTTCTGTTGGAGATAAACTAGCAGGACGACACGGAAACAAGGGTGTTATTTCAAGGGTTCTTCCTGTAGAAGATATGCCATATGACAAAGATGGTGTACCTGTAGATATTATTCTTACTCCACTTGGAGTTCCGAGTCGTATGAACTTGGGTCAAATTCTTGAATTACATTTAGGAATGGCTGCAAACTCACTTGGATACCAAGCCATTGTTCCAGCTTTCGCCGGTGCAACTGATCAAGAAATCAAAGACGAGTTGGTAAGCGCAGGATTAGCTGCTGACGGAAAGATGACTCTATTTGATGGACGAACAGGAAATCAATTCGAACAAGACATTGCTGTTGGTTATATGTATATTTTGAAACTTCACCACATGGTGGAAGACAAGATTCACATGCGATCAATCGGTCCGTACTCTCTTATTACTCAACAACCACTTGGAGGACGTTCACAAAACGGAGGACAAAGATTTGGAGAAATGGAAGTCTGGGCTCTACTTGGACACGGAGCTGCACATACACTTCGAGAAATTTTGACTTACAAGTCAGATGATATTCAAGGTCGTTCAGCAGCTTTCGATTCAATCGTGAAAGGACAACCTATTAGACAAGTTGGAACACCTGCATCATTCAATGTTCTTATGGCAAACATGAGAGGTCTAGCATTGGACGCGGAGCTTCATTCTGAATTTGAAAATGAAGAAGATAATAAAAATAACGAATAGGCTTATGTATAAAAAACGAAATCAAAAAGTATTTACAAAAATGACACTTAAGGTAGCTTCACCGGAGCGAATTAAAGAGTGGTCATTTGGAGAGGTTACAAAACCAGAAACAATGAACTACAGAACTCAACGTTCTGAAAAGCATGGTCTATTCGACGAAAAAATCTTCGGTCCAGATAAAGACTACGAATGTTACTGTGGAAAATACAAAGGAATCCGATACAAGGGAATTATTTGTGAAAAATGTGGAGTTGAATTGACTCGAAGTATCGTTCGACGAGAAAGAATGGGACATATCGAACTTTCAACACCTGTATCACACATTTGGTTCTTGCGATCAATGCCTTCAAGAATTGGATTAGTTCTTGGAATGTCTATGGCAGATTTGGAAAAAGTTGTTTACTTTGCCGGATATCTTATTACAGAAGTTCATGAAGAAGAAAGAAAGAGATTCATGAAAGAATTAGAATCAGAATTCAAATCTAAAACTGCATCTTCACAAGATAAAAAGACAAAAGACGCAATCAAAAACATTTACACTGAAACTAAAAAAGATATCGACAGTTTGAGAGCTGGAATGGTTCTAGATGAAGTTGCATTTCATAAATACTCAATGAGATATTCAACTTTGTTCGAAGCAAAAATTGGAGCAGAAGCTGTTTATGATATCTGTCGTTCAATCGATTTAGATAAACTTCTAGTTGCATTACAAGAAGAAAAAACTACAGCAACTGGTCCTGCAAAAGAAAAATTGAATAAACGAATTAGTGTTATCAAAAACATGATCAACGCAAAGATTCGTCCCGAATGGATGTTCCTAACACGAATTCCTGTGATACCTCCTGGGCTTCGACCTATGGTGGCTCTTGAAGGTGGACGACAAGCTACATCAGATGTGAACGATCTTTACCGAAGAGTTATCAACCGAAACAATCGATTGAAAAAACTTCTAGATATTCACGCACCGGATGTTATTTTGCGAAACGAAAAAAGAATTCTACAAGAAGCTGTAGATGCTTTGATCGACAACTCAATCCGTCACGGAAACCAACTTTATGCTGGAGCAATGCAAGCGCAAAAGCGACCATTGAAATCTATCGCCGACAACTTGAAGAGTAAGAGAGGAATTTTCCGAAATAACCTTCTTGGAAAACGAGTAGATTATTCAGGTCGTTCTGTGATTGTGGTTGGTCCTGATTTGAAATTGAATCAATGTGGATTACCAAAACACCTTGCACTTGAACTATTCAAACCTTTTGTTATCTCTGGATTGATTGCACGAGAACTTGCTTTCAACATTAGAGGAGCAGGAAGATTGATTGACGAAGGTGTGCCAGAAGTTTGGGAAGTTTTGGAAGAAGTGATTAAAGGAAAATATATTCTTTTAAACCGAGCTCCTACACTTCACCGATTAGGTATTCAAGCTTTCCAACCGATTCTAATTGAAGGTAACGCGCTACAAGTGCATCCACTTGTATGTACAGCTTTCAACGCCGATTTCGATGGAGACCAAATGGCGGTTCACGTACCGCTTTCTGAAGTGGCTCAATACGAAGCACGAGAAATCATGGCTTCTGATAAAAACATTTTGAAACCAGGTAGTGGAGAATTAGTTCTAGCTGTAAACAACTTGGATATTATTCTTGGAGTTTATTGGATGACTAAATCTGTGGATGGACAAATGGGTGAAGGAGAAACTTTCGCTGGTCCAAACATGGCTATCCTTGCAAACAATTACGGAAAGGTTAGTCTGCGAGCAAAAATTAAAGTTCGAGGAAAACCAAATAGTAAACTTGCTGATTACGAAGATTCAATGATCGAAACTTCAGTTGGACGATTGATGTTTAATGCAATCTTGCCAGACGATTATCCTTTTATTAACGAACCAATTGATAAAGGAAAACTTGGTGCGATGATTGATGAAATGATTATCAAATACGGTCCTGCTAAAGTTGTTGAAATTCTTGATGACATAAAAGCTTTCGGATTTAAACACGCAACAGTTGCTGGTGTGACTTGGGGTATTGATGATATTAAAGTTCCAGCAGGAAAGTGGGACATCATTAAAATCGGACAAGATAAAGTAAAAGTTGTTCTAGATCAATACAACGAAGGACTTTTGTCTAATGAAGAAAAACTTAGAAAAATTGTTGATATTTGGCACGGAGTAAAGAATGATGTTGAAAAAATTATTCCAGAACTTCTTGATACAAATGGATCTGTTTATGACATGTGGAAATCTGGAGCTCGAGGTTCTCTATCTCAAATTTCTCAAATGTCAGGTATGAAAGGTCTTATTCAAAACGCGAAAGGAGAGACAATCGAGTTCCCTGTTCTTTCTTCTTCAAAAGAAGGACTAACTCCGATTGAATACTTCACAACAACTCACGGTTCTAGAAAAGGTCTTGCCGATACAGCTTTGAACACTGCGAAAGCCGGATACTTAACTCGAAAACTATTCTCAGTTGCTCAAGACGTAATTATTTCTGAAGCAGATTGTGGAACAAACAAACAAATTGAAATCAAACGAGATAGTGATTCAGGAATCGATGTTCCAATTTCTAAAAAAGTTCGAGGACGAATTCTTGCAAAAGATTTAGTAGATGTTGAAGGAAAAACTGTATTCAAGAAAGGTCATTTGATTACGAAGGCGGATGCTTTGGTAATTGAAAAGAATGCACCAGAAATTGTTTCAGTATTTTCTCCACTTACTTGTGAATCAAAACACGGAGTTTGTTCAAAATGTTACGGTCTAGATTTAGGAAAAGACAAATTAGTTGATATCGGAGAAGCTGTTGGAACTGTGGCTGCGCAAGCGATTGGAGAGCCTGGAACACAGCTAACTATGCGTACTTTCCATGCCGGAGGTACAGCCTCAGTTGGAGGAGATATTACAGCCGGTCTTCCTCGAGTAGAAGAAGTATTCGAAAGACGAAAGCCAAAGAGTCCTGCTGTAATCGCTAGAGTATCAGGAACAATTAGCGAAATCCTAGATCACGGAAAAGAAAAAGTAATTCACATCCTTCCAGACGCTGGAAGTGCTGCAAAGAAAAGTACTAAGAAAGAAATTGAATATACTTTCTCATCAGTACGAACTCCTTTGGTAAAAGCTGGTGATCATGTTGAAAGAGGACAATTCCTAACAGATGGTTCTGCCGACTTGCAAGAGTTGTTTGAATTCGCTGGAAGAGAAAAAACTCAAGAATACATCATCAGTCAAGTAAATAAAATTTACGAACTACAAGGAGCTGCTGTTTCTCGAAAACACATCGAAATTATTATTCGACAAATGTTCTCACGAGTACGAATCGTTTCATCTGGAGGAACTAAGTTCTCAGAAGGTGAAGTGGCTGAGTACATTGCAGTAGAAGAAGCAAATGAATTAACTGATGACAAAGCTGTTGTAAATCAATTGATCATGGGAATCACAGAAGTTTCTCTTACAAGAGACAGTTTCCTATCTGCTGCTTCATTCCAACACACTCCAAGAATCTTGATTGCTGGAGCAGTGAAGGGTGCAGAAGATAGATTAGAAGGTCTAAAAGAAAACGTGATTATCGGACGATTGATCCCAGCTGGAACAGGATTTACTGGTAGTCAAAAAAATATCGAAGCTCAAGCTATTGAAACTGAAATCGAAGCGAAACTCGCAGAAGAAAGAGAACGATAGTATAGTACGGAGTATTAAACCCGTATGAATTCTGATGTTGAAAAAATTAAAGAACGAACAGATATAGTTGATTTGATCGGATCTTATATAAAGGTTGAAAAGTCTGGAAAAAATTTCAAGGCTTGTTGCCCTTTTCACAATGAAAAAACTCCTTCTTTGTTTATCTCACCAGATAGAGGAACATTCTATTGTTTCGGGTGTGGTAAAAAAGGGGATGTTTTTTCATTTGTAGAATCTTTTGAAGGAATTGATTTCGTTGCTTCTTTGAAAATGTTGGCCGATAGAGCTGGTATAACTCTTTCAAATACAAAATTTGGAGACCGATCTGAAAAAGATAAAGGATTTAAAGTTTTAGATTCTGCAACTAGTTTTTTTCAAGATATGCTTTCAAAAAATGAGAGCGCAAAAAAATATTTGAAAGATAGAGGAGTGACTGATGAGACAATTGAAAAATGGAGAATAGGAAGCATCGAAAATAATTGGTCTGATCTACACAATCATTTAAAAACATTAGGTTTTGAAGATCGTGACATAGAACAAGTTGGATTGATTAAAAAGGGTGAGAAGGGGAAATACTACGACAGATTTAGAGGAAGGATAATGTTTCCAATTTCTAATTCATCAGAAAAGGTTGTTGGGTTCACTGGAAGAATTTTGATTCCTGATGATAAACAAGCGAAGTATGTGAACAGTCCTGAAACAACTTTTTTCAGTAAGTCACATATTTTGTACGGATTGCATTTGGCCAAAACTTCAATTAGAAAAAATAATTTTAGTATTTTGGTTGAAGGGCAGTTTGATGCGATTATGTCTCATCAAATGGGATACACAAATACTGTGGCGACTTCTGGAACGGCGATGACTGATGATCAGCTCACTCAACTTGCAAGACTTTCTTCACGGATTGTCATTGCACTTGATGCAGATGGTGCTGGATTTCGAGCCTCTGAAAAGGTTTGGCAGCTCGCTCTTTCAAAAGGAATGGATGTGAAAATTGCTAAGCTTCCACTGGGTAAAGATCCCGCAGATTTGGTTAAAGATACTCCTGAAGAGTGGAAAAAGGCTATAAGAAACGCCTCTCACATTATTGATTGTTTGATCGATCAAATTGATGCAAAGAAATTAGATAGAAGATCTTTGGCAATAGAAATTCATAAAGTATTGATTCCTTATGTAAATAAATTGGAGAGCGCAATCGAGCAATCTCATTTTATTGAAAAAATTTCGCGTAAATTTAATCTTTCATCTGATGTTTTGTGGAGAGAAGTTTCTGAGGTAAAAAACATTATCTCTATTGAAGAAAGAAAAGATGATAATAAAAGCGAAGAGAAAAAATCAATGACGGATCAGCTTCTTGGAATTTTGTTTTGGCAAAAAGCAAAAACAAATCCAGATGTAGATGTTTTTAAGTTGGAAAATAAAATTATAGAAATAATTGGTAAAGATTCTATCGAGCTTACAGAAAGAAATCCAAATATTGATGCAATTATTTTTACAACTGAGTCTGCATATTCTGATATAAAAGTTTTACAACAAACAATCAAAGAATTGTTAGTCAGAATCAAAAAAACATTACTTGAATCTAGAAGAGTTGAGATTAGAAAAGAGTTAGAAATTTCTGAAAGTTCAAATGAAAAATTATCTCACGACAATTTACTGAAAGAGTTGCAAGAAATTTCAAAACAGATAGAATCGCTGAGTATTGATGGTATAGACATATAGAAATAAAAATTGTAGTATTAACGCACCATTTTGTATGGCAAAAAAGAACATTAAAAAAGTACAAAAATCAATAAAAAATAAATCAGGAAAACCTGTAAAAACTAAAAAAATGACAGTCGCTAAAAATAAAATTACGAAGCGACCGGTTAGTGTTGCCAAAAAGAACACAAAAAAGCCATCTACTACTAAAATTATAAAAAAAGTTGAAAAGAAGCCTGTAAAAAAGGTTGTTAAAATTGTTGAGAAAAAAGTTTCAAAACAAAGGCAAGAGCTAGATAAAAAATTAGCTAAACTTGTACATAAAGGAAAAGAGCGAGGTTATATTACATATGATGAAATTTTGCGTGAGTTTCCAACTGTTGAAACTGATGTTCTGTTTTTGGATGAGATGTACGCAAAGTTTACTCAAATGGGAATTGATGTTTTGGAAGGGGGTGGATTACTTAGCGTAGAGCCTGATCCAGAATTGAGTAAATACAATTATTCAAAACAATCTTCTTCACAATACGATTCAATCCAAATTTATCTAAAAGAGATTGGACAATATCCTTTGATTCAAGCTGCCGAAGAAAAAGAATTAGCAAAAAGAATTGAAGTTGGTGATGATGAGGCCAGAAAACTTTTAGCTCGAGCGAACTTGAGACTTGTTGTTTCTATTGCAAAAAAATATGTAGGAAGAAGTCCTGATCTAACACTTCTAGATTTAATTCAAGAAGGTAACTTAGGTTTGTTTAAAGCTGTAGATAAATTTGATCAATCAAAAGGATTCAAGTTTTCTACTTATGCTACATGGTGGATTAGACAGGCTATCACTCGTGCGCTAGCTGATCAATCTAGAACAATTCGTGTACCGGTTCACATGGTTGAAACGATTGCCAAATACAAACAAATTCATCGACGACTTAGCCAAGATCTAGGAAGAGATCCTATGCCAGAAGAAATTGCTGTGGAAATGGGAGTTGAAGTAGATAAAATTTATACAATTGAAAAAATTGATCAAAGCACGATTAGTTTGGAAAGCCCGATTGGTGATGGTGAAGATGATAAATCTTCTCTAGGTGATTTTCTAGCGGATGATAAAATTTTGTCTCCAGACCAAGAAGCTTCTCGAAGAATTCTTACAGACCAAGTGCAAGAAATTTTGAATGACCTTTCTGAAAAAGAAAGAAGAATTTTGGAAATGCGGCATGGTTTGAATGATGGTATTCAACACACTCTTGAAGAAGTAGGAAAGAAATTTGGTGTAACTCGTGAAAGAATCCGACAAATCGAAGCAAAAGCTCACGAAAAAATCCGACAACACTCAAAGGCAAATCGTTTGAAGAACTACTAAAAAGTCTCAAGTCTTGGCGTTTTTGTTGCTATAATGCAAGTCTATAAATATGGCGAGAGAAATTACATCCCCTGAATTTGATAAGCAATACAAGGCTTTAAATGAAGCTCAAAAACTTGCTGTAGACACAATTGAAGGGCCTGTGATGGTGATAGCGGGGCCAGGAACTGGAAAGACAACTATTTTGAGCTTAAGAATTGCTCAAATTCTTCTAAAAACTGACACTGCACCGGAAAATATTTTGGCACTGACTTTCACAGAGTCGGGTGTTTATGCTATGAGAAAAAAACTGGTTGGACTCTTGGGTAATGTGGGATACAGAATTCAAATCCACACTTTTCATAGTTTTTGTAATGAAATAATTCAAAATTATCCAGAGTATTTTCCAAAAATTATTGGAGGGAAAAATCTCGCAAATACAGATCAATATCAAATCATCGAAAAAATTCTTGATGAAAATAAATGGGAACATCTGACTCCGTATGGAGATCCTTATTACTATGCAAGGAAAATTATTTCAATTATTAAAGATTTGAAAAAAGAAGGTCTTTCTCCTGAAAATTACAAAAACTTTTTGCAAAAGGAAAAAGATATTTTAATTGCTGATGCGGATTCCTACAATAAAAAAGGAGAGTTGATGGTGAAGAGTAAAAATCGAATTCAAAAGCTTGATAAAAGTTTGGAGCTTGCAGATTTTTATGAAAAATATCAACAAAATTTATTTGATTCACATAAATACGATTTCGACGACATGATTCTAGAAGTTGTTTTGGCTTTGGAAAAAGAAGAAGGATTACTTCTGACACTTCAAGAAGAATATCAATATCTTTTAGCTGACGAACATCAAGATACAAACAACGCACAAAATAAAATTTTAGAATTGCTTTCAAGTTTTCATGAATCTCCAAATATTTTTATCGTTGGAGATGAAAAGCAGGCCATTTTTAGATTCCAAGGTGCTTCTCTAAATAACTTTTTGTATTTTAAAGATAGATACACAGACACAAAATTAATTAACCTAGATAAAAACTATCGATCTACACAGACTATTTTGGATGCTTCTCATTCTATGATTCTGAACAATGTGGTGGAGGATCAGACTTTGAGACAAAGACTAATTAGTGGAACAGATAAGACGGACAAAAATATTTCTTTATATGAATTTGAAAATACGGATTCAGAAGTTAAGTTTTTACTTGAATCAATTAAGGAAGAAATCAAAAGCGGTACAGAACCAGATGAAATCGCGGTGCTTTATAGAAACAACGCAGATCTTTTTGACGTTTTGAAATATTTGGAAAAGTCAGATATTCCTTTTACTGTGCGTTCTGACAGAAACCTTCTTCAAAACTCCGAGGTGAAAAAACTAATCACAATGCTTCGTGTGGCTGATAATCCATTAGACAATCAATCTCTTTCAAACATGCTTTTGTTCGCGCATTTTGAAATAAATATTGTGGACACGCATAAAGTTTTGAATTGGGCTTATAGAAAAGATCTGCCGATAATTGATGTTTTGACAGATAAAAATATTTTGGACGAGTTGGGTGTAAAAGAAATTGAGAAGCTTCAAAATATAACTCAAATGATAAGCGAATGGTCTAGGATGTCTTATCAAGATTATGTTGGAAATGTTTTAGAAAAGATCTTCAAAGATTCTGGAATGCTTAAACATATTCTTCAATCAGAAAATTCTTTCGAGAGATTAAGTGCCGTGGATGTTTTGTTTAATGAAATAAAGAAAATTGATAATGCAGAATCAGTTGTATTAACAAAAGATCTTTTGAAACATATAAATATTTTGGAAGAGTATAAAGTCTTGGTTCCTTTTATTGAAAAAAGTGGAGTGAAAGGTGTTCAACTTATGACAGCTCACAAATCTAAGGGATTAGAGTTTAAAAAAGTATTTATTATTGGTGTTACAAATAAAAGATGGGGAGGGAAGCCAAAGAAAGAATATTTTGTATTGCCAGAAATTTTGAATGACGAAGACGAAGCTGGTGAAGCAGACGAAAGACGACTTTTTTATGTTGCAATTACTCGCGCAAAAGATCACGTTTCCATTTCGTATTCAAACAAAAATTCAGATAACAGCTCACTGATGCCAAGTATTTTCATAGATGAGATTGATAAAAATTTGATTGAAAAAATCGACACTCTAGAAATTGAAAAAACTTTAGATAAAACACCTCACTATATTTTGGATTCAAAACCAACTAACTCTAGTTTGCATGACAAAACTTATCTACAAGAAAAATTCTTGGCACAAAGTTTTTCTGTCACAGCTCTAAACAATTATCTAACATGTCCGTGGAAATATTTTTTCACAAACTTAATCCGAATTCCCTTTGCATATTCAAAATATCAGCAATACGGAACATCTGTTCATGCGGCAATGAAAGACTTCTTCGAAAAATATTCTAAAGGTGAAGAACCAACAAAAGATTTTCTGCTAGATAAATTTGTTTATTATTTAAGACAACAAAAGATTGATTCAAAAACTCACTCCGAATTGGAAGCAAAAGGTAAAAAATCTCTTGGTGGGTATTTTGATTTCTATAAAAATTCGTGGCCACAACAGCTTCTGACAGAGTTTAATGTCTCAGGCATAGATTTTCCCTTTAATGAAAATAAAATCACTCTAACGGGTAATTTGGACAAAATAGAGTTCAATGACAATGGGACTGTAACCATTGTTGATTACAAAACTTCAAAACCGAAATCTCGGAATGCTTTGATGGGTGAGACTAAAACTGAAACAGGTGATTATTTTCGACAATTAATTTTCTATAAACTTCTTTTAGATTCTTATGACGACGCAAAATATCAAATGAATGTTGGGGTGATTGATTTCGTGGAAGCAGATGAAAACAGTGGTAAATATAAAAAAGAAGCTTTCGATATTACTCTCGAAGATGTTGAGAATCTAAAAGTTATTTTGTCAGAAACTTTGGAATCAATTTATAATTTTGATTTTTGGGACAAGAAATGCGAAAGCGCAGAATGTGAATTCTGCGCTTTGCGTAAGATTATGAACGATTAAGTTCTATTTAGTTTGTTGCTTGATCTGCTGGGGCACTTTCTGCAAGAACTGCATCAATAAGTTGTTTCAAAACACTATATGATTGAGCTCCTGGGATTGTGATTTGTGCACCATCTTTCTTTGTGATCACTACAGAATATGGAGTTCCAAAATTTCTGTCATTTTTTGCTAGTTCCATACCACTTTGGTAATTATCTTCTACTCGATCTCGGAATTTTCCTTCATCAACACATGATGTGAAAGCTGCTTCGTCGATTCCCAATGAAACCGCGTTTGATTTAAGATTGTCTGTAGAAAGTGATGTTGGAGCATTTGCAAATAATAATTTTGAATAATTCCAGAATGCATCATTTCCACCTAAGTTAGCTACACATTCAGAAGCTTCCGCTGCTGGTCGAGCTTCTTTGTGAATTTGATCTAAAGGAAAGTGTCGGTAAACCCAAGCAACTTTTCCTGTAGGTCCGTACTCTGTCATGATTTGATCCATTGTTTTATGGAAGTTTGCACAGAATGGACATTCGAAATCTGAATATTCAACAATAACTATTTCTGCATTCATGTCACCGATGATGTGATCATCTGATGTCACTGGTTTTACTTCTACTTGCACTGGTGTCTCTTCGTCTGTTGGTGCACCTGGTGCTCTACTGTCTTGAGTAAAGAAAACCGCACCTGCAATAATCAGTCCCGCTACTAAAATTGAAATTGGTACAAAAAGTTTATTTTCGTTCATATTTTACTTGTTAGGATAAACAGTGATATTATAGCAAAACATGATGGAAATAGTAAATTCAGTGATTTTAGGCATAGTTCAGGGGGCTACAGAGTTCATTCCGGTGTCATCTTCGGGGCATTTGATACTTGCCAGGGAGATTTTGGGTATGAATGTGGCTTATAGCTTGGCTTTTGATGCAGTGCTTCAATTGGCGACAACTTTGGCAGTACTTGTTTATTTCAGAAAAGATATTTTTGGTTTAGTGAAAAACTTTTTTAAATTTGTAGCGCGGAAAAATATTGAACCAAAAGAATTAATTTTATTGAAAGCTGTTATTTTAGGAACGATTCCTGCTGTAGTGATTGGATTATTTTTAGAAGATTCGATGGATACACTTTTTCGAAATTCATTTTTAGTTGCAATGAGTTTGATTGTTGGAGGTTTGATTATGTTTTTTGCAGAAAGATTTAGCAAAAGATATGCAGAGAAGAATGTAGATTTAAATGTGAAGAGGGGAATTGGAGTTGGATTTTTTCAAGCACTCGCTTTGATTCCTGGATTTTCTAGGTCTGGAATGACAATTTCCGGAGGTTTGTTTTTAGGATTAAAAAGAGAAGAAGCCACACGGTTTGCTTTTGTTTTGGCTTTTCCTGTGTTGCTCGGTGCTGGTTTGAAAAAACTTTTAGATTTAGGTTCAAACGGAGTTTTGAATTCAATTGGAATCGAGCTTTTTGCTGGCTCACTCGCTTCGTTTTTTGTGGGAATTTTAGCAATTCATTTTTTAGTGACATTTTTAAAGAAACACACAATGAATGCGTTTGTTGTCTATAGATTTGTTTTGGCGATTGCGGTTTTGTTTTTTGTTTAATGGGTTGATTATTCTCTTTAAAATGATAGTTTTGTTTTGAATTAGTTAAAACAAAATATGAATATTACAGAAGAATTAAAACCTTTTGCGTTTATCTCTGTCAGAGGTCAAGAAACAACGTTGATTATTCCCCAAGAGACACATACAGTGCAAGGCTGGGAGGATACCAAAAAACTAATAGTTGAAACCTACATCCAAGAGTGCATACGTGGAGAATACAGTAACGGTGGCAACTGTAGAGGTGCTGTTGAAGTTCTGGAAATGTTAGAAAGACATCCTGAATTTAATTGTGTTTCTTTTCAAATCGAAAGGGTTCGCAACTGGATGTTGGTTGAGTAATTCTTAGTGTTTGGTATTCAGATACCAAACACTTTTTATTTTAAAACCCCAGCGTCGGCGCAAGCACTCCACCCTTAGTTTCCCATTCACTTGTATCAAGTGGGAATTCACCAATCTCCATTTTGCCGGCGTTGTTTTTTGGATATTTTAATTTTCCGTATTTCATCGCGTAGTTGTAGATATCGAGAGTGACTTTCACATCTTGCTTGCAGTATTCAACGACACGATCGATTTCACCATTTCTCCACCACACAATTGATTCCAAACCATTTCCACTTTTCTTTTGTCCAAGAGTTGCTTGTGCGACATCATCCAATTTAATTCTTCGTCCAAGCGAAGCGTGAATTTTTTCCAACAAATCTAAACTTTTAATATCAAAAAGATTACCGGCATAATATTTATCTAAAAGTGGAATATCAAAATGATTTGAGTTGAATCCGATAAGCAGATCTGCTTTTTCTATAATCGGCCAAAGCTCGTGTAAAGTTTCTTTAAAATAATGAGTGTACTGATCTGTTTCAGAATCATGAATACACACCACCGCTAAATCTAAATCTTTTGCAAAAGTTGAGTTGGCTTCTTGGAATGTATTTATCGTTTCTATATCGAATGTAATCTTGCGCATGAAGGGTACATATTATCGTGAGATGTTCTTTTCGACAAATTTTGTTATTTTATTTAGGCTCACAGTTTTTTCTTTGTTTTTGTTCACAATTTTGATTGTAAATTTCTTTCTATTTATTTCTTCTTCTCCAATACAGATTATAAATTGCACACCTTTTTTGATAGCTTTGGTAATTTGATCACCAATCTTTTTTCCAGAATAATCAACGATAACTGAAATACCAGAGTCTCGAAGATCTTGTGCTAGCTCAGAAGAATAATTATAAAAAGCGTCGTTTAGAGGACAAATGCTCAAAATAGCAGGGAATTCATAGTTGGGTAGAAGACCGTATGTTTCTAAAACATCGCGAGTTGTGACATCTCCCATTCCAAAACCAACAGCCGGCACAGATTCTTCTCCAAAAATAGAAGTCAAATTATCGTATCTTCCACCACCAAAAATTGAACGATTGTTTTCTGGGTCGGTGCTAAAAACTTCGAAAACAATTCCATTGTAATAATCGAATCCACGCACAAGGTTGGGTGAAAAACTTATATTTGAAATTCCACGATTGCGAACTTTATCCAAAAGAGCTTCAACAGATTCACTTTCTTTGATATCAGGATAAAATGGTCGTCCAAAAAGATTTCTCACTTGCTCGTCAAAATTATCAATCTTATCTTTTTTGTCCAAAAGTTTTTTGTACTGATGAATTTGAATTTCAGAAAGACCCGCATCTTTTAGGGTTTGTGCTAAATGAGAAATATCATTTATTCGAATTTCAAATTGAGAATCATTTAATCCAAAGTTTCGCAAAATTTTGTAAGCGATTTGAATCATTTCTGCTTCTGCCTCAATGTTTTCAATACCAAAAATATCAGCATTCAATTGCCAGTGTTCTCGGAGCCGTCCTCTTTGTGGTCTTTCGTATCTAAAAAGATTTGGAATTGAAAACCATCTCACTGGGAAAGATAATTCTCGGCGTTTTCCTGCAATCATTCTCGCAACCGTTGGAGTCATTTCTGGGCGCAGAGTAACATCTCGATCTCCGCGGTCTTTAAAATTGTATGTTTGGTCATTAACTATTTCTTCACCAGATTTTGCGATATACAATTCTGTCGGCTCTAGAATAGATGCGTGATATTTTTCATATCCAAAACTTTCTAAAGTAGATTCCCAAACGAAAAAAATATAATCTTGTATAAATTGTTCTTGAGGAAAAAAATCTCTTACGCCTTTATAGCTCTCAGTACCTATTTTTTTTGACATAAAGATATTGTATCAGAATTTTTTATTTCTAGAATTAAAAGGTGTTATAATTTATTTATGGAAAAAGGCGCACTTACTACGATTCCCTTGAATGTTCCAATTGAGATTTTGTGGGGAATTTTGCTTGTTGCCTTGGTTTTATTTTCTTTATTTAGTTGGGTGCTTGTGCATCATTGGAATTATTACGGAATAAAAGGGAACAATCGTATCTTTGCTAAGAGTCTGTATTTTATTGGGGCTATTACTTTTATCGTGATTGCGATACTTTTAATTGGATCTTATGATTTCCTATAAACCATGGCAATAAATTTAGAAAAAGATGAATACATAATTTTTGAAGTGAGGAAACACTGGTTCACAATGATGGGGCCTGCAATTTTTATTTGCGCTGCTGCACTTTTACCTGTGTTTATTTACTCAATTTTTTCAGCTTTGCCTGTTGTGATTGAAAGTGAAAAAAACATAACTGTTTTATTTTTATTTCTTTATAGTATATGGCTTTTGGTTTTGTGGGTGATAGCTTTTGTTATTTGGACGGATTATTACTTGGATGTGTGGATTGTGACAAATAAAAATCTAATTGATGTAGAGCAGCTTGGTGTTTTTCATAGAGAAATAACCACAACCAGATTAAATAGAATTCAAGATATCAATTCAGAAGTGCGCGGAATGTTTCAAACTTTTTTAAATTTTGGAGATGTGAGTATTCAAAATGCGGGTACAAGTAAACAGTTTATCATCAGAGGTGTCGAAAACCCTGCAAATGTTCGAGAAAATATTGAAAAAGCAGTAAGTCAAAATGCTCAGTCTGTGAACATGGCGAGTTTGTAGTTTTTACTTACTGTAATATAATCAAAATATGAAAAATAATAAATTAGAAATCACACTTGCTATCGTTATTGCTGTAATTGTGGCTGTATATTTCTTCGTAATCTAGTTATCTGTTGAAGCCAGTATTGTAGCTTCTCTTGCTGGAGATTTTTTGATTAAGTTAATTATTTCCTCTTCATCGTCGGTGATTGTGTACAAATTTAAATCTTCAGGACTTATCATTTGCTCTTTAAGCACTGTTTTCTTTATAAATTTATCCAAACCTTTCCAGTATTTTTTACCAACTAAAATAATCGAAGGAGCAGGATCAATTTTTTTTGTTTGAACAAGTGTAAGAATTTCAAATAATTCATCTAGTGTCCCGAATCCTCCAGGGAAATAAACATATGATTCAGATGCAAAAGCTAAACAAACCTTTCTTGCAAAGAAATATTTAAAATCCATGTGATGAGTCAGACAAAGATTAGTTTTTTGTTCGAAGGGAAGTTTGATTGTGAGACCCATAGATTTTCCTCCTGCATCGTATGCTCCACAGTTTCCAGCAGCCATAATTCCAGGACCTCCTCCTGTTAGAATTGTGTGACCTAATTCAGTTGAAATTCTCGCTGCAAGTTTTTCTGCTTTGATGTACATCGGATCGTCTGAAGGTGTGCGTGCTGATCCCCAAAATGTCACAGACTTGTTTGGGTTTTTTATTAATGTAAATCCGTTTTTGAATTCTTCAGAGATACGATCAATTCGACTTTGAGTTTCTTCATCTAACTTTGCAAAAGTTATTGGTTCAACATTTGTATAATTGTAATTTCGAGCAATTTTTTTTCTTGGTAACATTTGTATATTGTAGCCTGTCTAAAACAATCGGTAAATTGATTTTTTGCCAGAAAGTGGTTATATATGTTTTAAATACAAAAATTATGAACATTACACAACTTCATAGGATTTTGGAGTCTCACGATATTTCAATTGATGAGTGGGGAAAAGGGAAAGCAAAATCTCTGGAAAACCTCTTGCATGAAATAAATTCAGGAGAATCAATTCTGGCATCGGTTGAAGGAAAAATCTACCGAGCGGCGATAGGTTCGGTTGTTAGGGTGTATCGCCTATATAATGGTGGGCTTTGTGTTCTCACAGAAGGGAAACAAGTTTTTGCTGATGGCACTGTTCATCGTCGTGATTTGCCATTTAGTGTCGGTGAAAAAGTTTTTCCAGGAGAGAGTAGTTTAGAAGCTGCTCAGAGAGCATTCAAGGAAGAGTTGGGAATCGATGAAAAAATTGAATTCAACAGACATTCTGAGTATGTCCAGGGACCAGTTCCTTCAACTTCCTATCCTGGAATTTTAACGACATACTTTGTCGATGTGTGGTCGGTTTTTATGCCATCACATCTTTTCAGAAAAGAAGGTTACGTCGAAGTTCAACCTGACAAGACAAGCTATTTCTTCTGGATACCGTATAAAAATAAAAAAATCGTAAAATAGACTCCACCTAACCAAATGTCCGCGATGTAAAACTCGCGGGCATTTTTTATTTTAAAAATGACAAAGTGCGAAAATTATTGTATTGTGTTCGGACATGAAAAAGCCGATAGATTTCAAAATTGTTAAAGAAATTCCTGGGCAATTGGGTAGAGCTGGGGAGTTGGAAACTGCGCACGGTGTTATAAAAACACCGGCTTTTGTTCCTGTGGCAACAAAGGCGACGATTAAAGGTTTGCTTCCTGAGCAGATTTTAGAAACCGGCGCGCAGGTCGTACTTTCAAATACTTATCACTTATATCTAGAGCCCGGTGACCAAAGGCTGCGCGCCGCGGGTGGCCTTCACAACTTCATGAACTGGCAAGGACCAACAATGACAGATTCTGGTGGGTTTCAAGTTTTTTCTTTGGGAGTAGCTTTTGGAAATACAATTAAAAAAATTTCAGGTAATGAAGAAGAATTGAAACTCGAAGATGTTGCGCAATCTTCTCGAGATGGACGAACTGTTTCTGAACATTTCAAACCTGCACAGATTGATCCAAACGGTGTGACATTTCGTTCGCACATAGATGGTTCTGCACATTATTTCACTCCAGAAAAATCAATTGATATTCAACACAACATCGGCGCAGATATTATTTTTGCATTTGATGAGTGCACTGCTCCGGGAGAATCGGATCACTATCAAGCAGAAGCATTGGATCGAACTCATCGTTGGGCAAAGCAATCTTTGGAATTTCATCGTTCAAAACCAGAACAAGCAGAGAAGCAGGCTTTATTTGGAATTGTTCAAGGTGGGCGAGTGGAGGCTCTTCGAAAAGAAAGTGCAGAAGTGATCGGCGCGATGGATTTTGACGGATATGGAATTGGTGGAAGTTTTGAAAAAGAAGATATGTCACAAGCGGTGAAATGGGTGAATGAAATTTTGCCAAAAGAAAAACCAAAACATTTGTTGGGAATTGGTGAGCCGGAAGATATTTTTATGGCGATTGAAAATGGTTGTGATTTATTTGATTGTGTTAATCCTGCGAGAATTGCGCGGACAGGAACAATTTATACAAAGCGTGGAAAAATAAACTTAAAGAATGCAAAATTTCGAGATGACTACACAGCTCTCGATCCAGAATTAAATTTTGAAATTTCTCAAAAATACACTCGCGCATATCTTTCGCATTTATTTCGTGCAGATGAAATGCTTGGTGCTGTGATTGCGACAATGCACAATTTACATTTCATCATTAATCTTGTTGATGGTGCGCGTGAAGCAATTTTTGAAGGGAAGTTTGAGGAGTATAAGAAGGAGTTTTTGGATAAATATAAAAGTTAAATAAAAAATCCGACGATTGCTCGTCGGATTTGAGTTAATAAAAGTTGGAAATTAACGTTTTTTCATACGTGACATTTCCTCCAATGCTTCGTGCATCAAACTTTCATCAAGGGCATTGACCTCTTCGTCTGACATTCGACCGATATAAAGGACATCAACTCCTCCATGACTGTCCCCCGTTTTGAATTCCTGGGAACAATGAAGTTCCCATAGCTGACTCTTATGTTCGTCTGTATGACAACATTCCTGTTCACGAGCTTCTTTTTCGGTGGCAAAATCTTCGTAGATAATCATACCTCCTCCGTCAGGTTCTATATTTTCTGCCGATCCTTTCGAATGGGTGATTGGATCTGGGATTGCTGTGGTTGTTTCAGTAATAAGAAATTTGAACTTGGGCATCTCTTTATATAGTTGGTGTTGTTTAGTGATTTGAAAAAAACTTTCTTCAAAACAATACATTAAATATTCACATTTGTCAAAACAGATTAAAGAAAAAGAGACAGGTGCTTGCGCGGCCTGTCTCAAAGTTTTATGCACCAATTTGATCTGCATGCTGCCTAAGGCGAGCACCAGCAAGTCTTGCCCTCTCGGTTGAGCAGACACCGACAAATTCCTCGATTCCAAATTGTTGTACAAAGAAATCAATTGGATTATCTTTTGAGTGACAATCCATTCTGGCTGGATTTATTGATCCGGCATCAATCATTTTGTCTTGAGTTTGTTGAATGAAATTGGCACTTTCTGTGGCTAGATTGTGTAACTCTTTCGAACAATTTTCCGTGGCAAGAATTTCTTGACATAACTTTCCAAGCAAAACTATTGCTTGAAACCCATCTTTTTTTGTAAATATAGTACTCATAATTCATTTTCAATGTAGAACATGCTATTGTTTGTGTCAATGGAATCAAAGAAATTCATTTTAAAATCCGAATATAAACCAGCGGGAGATCAGCCGGAAGCTATCAAGTCGCTAGTTGCGGGAGTAAAAAAGGGTGAAAAACACCAGACGCTTTTTGGTGTGACTGGTTCGGGAAAAACTTTCACAGTTGCAAATGTGATAAATCAAATTCAAAAGCCGACGCTTGTAATCGCGCACAACAAAACCCTCGCAGCGCAACTCGCTCAAGAGTACGGAGAATTTTTTCCAGACAATGCTGTGCACTATTTTGTTTCTTATTACGACTACTATCAACCGGAAGCGTACATGCCGGTGACCGATACTTATATTGAAAAAGAAGCACAGATTAACGAAGAGATTGATCGGCTTCGTCACGCAGCGACACAAGCACTACTAACTCGAAAAGATGTGATTATCGTCGCATCGGTTTCTTGTATTTATGGTTTGGGTGCGCCAGAAGAATATGAAAGAGAAAATCTAAAACTTCGTCGTGGAGATAAAATGGAGCGAGGTGATTTTGTTCGTTCGCTAATTTCGATTCACTACACTCGAACAAATGCAGATTTGAAACCTGGACTTGTGCGCGGCATTGGTCAGTCTGTTGAAGTAATGCCGATCTCAGAAAGATTTATCGTGCGTGTAACTTTTGATGATAATCAAATTTCTCATATTACAAAAATTGATGCTGTGACTCGTTCGATTATTGAAGAGTTGGATTATTTTTATTTTTTTCCAGCGAAACATTTCATCACAGACAAAGATCAAATTACCGCTGCGGTGAAAACTATTGAACACGAATTAGAAGAAAGATTGAAAGTGCTCGATGCAGAAGGAAAAATTTTGGAAGCAGAGAGATTGAAGCGACGAACTCGATATGATTTAGCTTTGATTCGAGAAGTTGGATACACAAACGGAATTGAAAATTATTCTAGACATTTTTCAGGAAAAAAACCTGGTGAAGCGCCAGATAGTTTGATTTCGTATTTCCCAAAAAAGAAAGATGGATCCTCGGATTTTCTTCTTGTGATAGATGAATCTCATGTGACAGTGTCTCAGATTGGTGGAATGTACAACGGTGATAGATCGAGAAAAGAAACGCTTGTGGCACATGGTTTTCGTCTGCCGAGCGCAATGGATAACAGGCCGATGAAATTTGATGAGTTTGAAAAGAAAATGCCAGAAACTATATACACCACAGCAACTCCAGGAAAATATGAATTAGAGCACTCTACAAACATAGTTGAGCAAGTGATTCGTCCGACTGGTCTGGTGGATCCTATCGTTGATATAAAACCGGTTACAGAAAAAGGAAAATACAAAGGACAAGTTGCAGATTTTATTAAAGAATCTGAAGCGGCTATTAAAAAAGGTGGACGCGTGATCGCAACAACTCTAACTAAAAAAATGGCGGAAGATTTGGCGAGTTATCTTTCTGACAAAAAAATAAAATCAATTTATTTGCATAGTGATATTAAAGCACTTGAACGAATTGAAATTATTACTCAATTTAGAAAAGGACAATACGATATTTTGGTTGGTGTGAACTTGTTGAGAGAAGGTTTGGATATGCCAGAGGTGACTTTGATTGGAATTTTGGATGCAGACAAAGAAGGATTTTTGAGAAGTGAAACTGCTTTGATTCAAACAATTGGGCGTGCAGCGAGAAACGTTGATGGACGCGTGATTCTTTATGCTGATGAAGTGACTGGTTCGATGCGACGCGCGATTGATGAGACAGAGAGAAGAAGAAATATTCAACTCGCATACAACAAAAAACACGGCATCACACCGAAAACAATTTTGAAACATATTCGTGACATAACAGAAACAATGTCGAGTGATCATCAAAAGGCGGTTTCAAAACTTTTAGATATGGATATGAAAATTGCACAGAAAAAACCAGAGCAATTGATTCGACAAAAAGAAAAACAAATTGAAGGTGCTGTGAAAATTTTGGATTTTGAAACTGCTGCTATTTTACGCGATGAGATTGTTTTGATAAAAGAAAAGTTTTTGGATAATAAAGATAAAGATTTGGAAAAAATGGATAAAAAGGGTAAGTAGTTGTGCACAGAAGTCTACTTGTTTGATTATTGCTAAAAATGTGGTGTGGTGGTAGTGTTCTTCACTGGACTCTCAGTATTTTATATCGAGAGAAAAATCAAACAAAACTAAAATAAAATTAGAAAGAAAAGTTCATTGTTATGCATGAGATCCTGATATTGGTAGGTTGTGTTGGGTGTGGAAAAGACGCCCTCACAAGTCTTTTGATGATGGCATATTCTGGGATAATTCCTGTTTCTACCTCCGATATTCTCGGTGGTGGGCGCGGCGATGGTCTTATGATTAAGGATGACAAGATGGTTCACGAAAAACTCTTGAATCACCTTGTTCAGCAGGGATTTCTTAACTACGAGAAAAGTCAAAAATTTGTTTTCAACGGACCAGGAAGGACTCCTGAGCAGATGGAACTTTTGATTGATTTTCTTTGTGAGTATGGAATGCTCACAAAGCGAACCCGGTTCATTAAATTGAACATCAATTCCAAACTCGCCATATTGCGGATGCAAAAGCGTTGGTTGGAAAATCAAGGAATGGGGACTCTAAGGAAAGATGAAAAAGGATCCGCTGACGTGGTTCAGAATCGTTTCTACAAAAGAGTCGCTGAGTGGATCAGGGCCCGCAATGGAGAAAATGGAAAGGAAGGTCTCCTGGCAATCATGCAGCGCAAGCTGTTTGGTCACAAGAGTCGCGTTATTGAAATTGACGCATCGCAGTCAATCGCGATGGTTGCTCTCAATGTCGTGGATGCTCTCGGTTGGGATCGTGCTCCCTTGATCGACGTTCTTGTTCGCGAAGGATATGACATGGAAGGTGTCCCTGGACACTTCTCTGGCGTTCTTCCTGACAGGGAAAAAGATCACGAAAGATACGAAACAGTCACTGTGCAAGTACAGTGACAATATAAGCCAAAGGATTTGGCGCGCAACTCTGTCGCGCGCCAATCCAGAGGCTTTTTTCTTTTTAATTCGCCGCTTAGCACTAGTTTTTCTCCCAAAAATTTGTTAAAATCACAAAATTGTTTTCTTATTTAAATAACTTTTTATTTATATGTCAGCGAAAAAAACACCACAATTAAACAAAAATGAGGTTGATAAAATCATAGTTAGAGGAGCGCGAACTCATAACTTGAAAAATATCACAGTTGAAATGCCGAGAAACAAAATGATCGCGTTCACAGGTCTTTCTGGTTCAGGGAAATCTTCTCTTGCTTTCGATACTATTTTTGCGGAAGGACAAAGACGATACATCGAATCTCTTTCTGCGTACGCTCGACAATTTTTGCGACAAATGCAAAAACCTGATGTTGATGAAATTGTTGGACTTTCTCCTGCGATTTCGATTGATCAAAAATCTCGTTCAAATAATCCGCGTTCAACTGTGGCGACAATCACAGAAATTTACGATTACCTCCGAATTCTTTTTGCGAGAGTTGGAAAACCACATTGTCTTGTTTGCGGAAAAGAAATTAGAAAACTTTCAAATGAAGAAATTCTAGAGACAATTATTAAAAATGTTGAAAATATTGATACAAAGAAAAGTTCACAAACTGTAATGGGTGTGGATGTTGATGATATTAAAGTGCAAATTTTTGCGCCAGTAGTTGTGGGAAGAAAAGGAGAATACTATCAAATGCTTTATGACTATCTTGGGAAAGGTTATGAGAAAGTGCGAATCGACGGCAAACTCCACAAACTTCGAGACAGAATTGAATTAACTAAAACTAAAAAACACAACATCGATATTTTGATTGATGAATTTTATATCAGTGATGTAAAAAATCGTTCAAAGGATATGCGAGAAAGATTGGCAGATGCGATTGAAAAATCAATTCAAGAAACTGAAGGTTTGATAAAAATTGTTACACCAACAGAAGAAAGATTGATGTCTTCAAAATTTATGTGTCCGTATGATGGATTTTCTTTTCCTGAAATCGAGCCAAGACTTTTTTCATTCAACTCCCCACACGGTGCTTGTCCGACATGTAATGGGCTTGGTACTAAACACTTTTTTGGCGATGAAGATTGTGAGACTTGTCACGGTGCACGACTTCGTCCTGAAGCTCTAGCTGTGTATTTAGGTGATCCAGAAGAAAAGGTGAATGTTGTAAATCTAACAGCAATGACAATCAGCAATGCTGTGGATTTTTTCATTGAATTGAAACTTTCAAAAACAGAAAAAGAAATTGCGAAAGTTGTTTTGCGAGAGATTGAATCTCGTCTGCAATTCATGCAAGATGTTGGGATTGAATATCTTTCACTTGATCGTCGCGCGAACACACTTTCTGGAGGAGAAGCTCAGCGAATTCGTTTAGCATCGCAACTTGGCTCTGGTCTGGTAGGCGCACTTTATGTTTTAGACGAACCAACAATCGGATTGCATTCTCGCGACAACGATAAATTGATTCAAACACTTTTGGATCTTCGAGATTTGGGTAACACAATTATCGTGGTGGAACATGATGAGGACACAATTTTTGCATCTGATTATTTAGTTGATATTGGTCCTGGCGCTGGAGTACACGGAGGAAATGTTGTTGTGGCAGATGATTTGGAAAAACTTTTGTCAGCAAAAACAAATCCTTCAAAATCAATCACTCTTGATTACTTGAGAGGTGACAAAGAAATTGAACTTCCGGAAAAAAGAAGACAAGAACCGCGCGGGCATATTTCAATTAAAGGTGGAAATGTTTTCAATATTAAAAATATGAATGTTGATGTTCCTCTTGGAAAACTTGTTTGTGTGACAGGAGTTTCTGGTTCAGGAAAATCTTCTTTCGTTTATGAAATTTTATATAAAAATCTTCAATCACGATTGGATCGAAAATATCGTTCTGCGAAAACGGAGAATTGTACTTCATTTACTGGCTCAGAATATTTAGGACGTTCAATTTTAATTGATCAATCTCCGATTGGTAGAACTCCACGTTCAAACCCTGCGACATACACTGGGGCATGGACTCACATTCGAGATATGTTTGCCGAGACAGAAGAAGCACGATATCGAGGTTGGAAGCCAAGTCGATTTTCTTTCAATGTGAAAGGAGGAAGATGTGAGGCTTGTCAGGGTAATGGAGAAGTTGCTGTTGAAATGCATTTTTTGCCGACAGTTTATGTGCCTTGTGATATTTGTAACGGAAAAAGATTTACAAAAGAAACTCTTGAAGTGAAATACAAAGGAAAGAATGTTTATGAAGTTTTGCAAATGACAGTTGAAGAATCGATGGAATTTTTTAATGATATTCCTTCAATTTCAGATAGACTTCTGACTCTAAACGAAGTTGGTCTTGGATATTTGCAACTCGGACAATCTGCGACAACACTTTCTGGTGGGGAAGCTCAGCGTGTGAAAATTTCTTCAGAACTTTATCGCGCACATTTGCAAAAAACAATTTATATTTTGGACGAACCAACAATCGGATTACATTACGAAGATGTGAAAAAATTAATTGATATTTTGCAAGTGCTCGTGGACAAGGGAAATACAGTGATTGTCATTGAACACAGTATGGATATTGTGAAGTCTGCTGATTATATTATTGATATTGGACCGGAAGGTGGTGCTGGTGGTGGGCAAGTGGTGGCAAAAGGAACTCCTGAACAAGTCGCTGAATCTACAAAAGGCTACACTGCTAAATATTTAAAGAAGGTTTTGAAACCGAGGAGACATAAGAGGTAAAAGAAAAACCTTCTTTACTCAGAATATGAGAAAAGAAGGAGTTTGTTGGAATTATTCCTCAGTCAGTGCGATTAAGGATTGAAAGAACTTTTCTGCGGGATCAAAATCATGAAGTGTGGCACTTTTACCATGATTTGCTAAGAAGTTAGTAAAGCGGGTGTTTGTTGTGTTGTGATACCACTTTGTTGTGCCTTCTAGACAAAATTCAAAAAATTCGTGTCCATGATAGATTAGGCTATCCTTATCTGTTGATTTTACTACAGGAAGTCTGGCCGAGTGTGTATAAATACCCCTCTTGATCGCTACCATTTGAACGCTTTCAACTTCTTGACCATGTTCGTAATTTAGGTGCCAAAACCCATTTTCGACATCATCGATTTCGTCGGGGACTCTGAGAACCATTCCTACGTGAGGAGGTGACTGTACAGAATATTGTCCTTTCAACCAGAAGTTGATTTTCGGTTGACCATCGAATTGAAGGTAGAATTCTTGCAGAAGCTCAATTTTCATTATTTGGAACAGTTGTTTTGTGGAAGACATTTCGTCCACCAATCGTTGCGTGTGTCAACACGTATTTATCAAGATCGCATAATGCGCAAAACAATTCATTTGGAACAATAAAACAATATACAAGTATTGTCAAATGTGATATAAATGATTAACAAGTATGAATTTAGAAGCGCTCAAAAAAATAAATCTTCCGGATACGCCTGGGGTGTATCGTTTTTTGCATGGGAAAAATATTTTGTATATTGGGAAAGCGACTTCGCTGCGCGATCGAGTTAAAAGTTATTTTTCAAATGATTTGATAAAAACTCGTGGAGCATTGATTTTGGATATGGTGACAAAATCCGACAGTGTTGAATTCACAAAAACTGATTCTGTTTTGGAAGCATTGATTCTCGAAGCTGATTTGATTAAAAAATTTCAACCTCTCGCAAATACAAAAGAAAAAGATAATAAAAGCTACAGCTTTGTGGTTATAACAAAAGAAAAAATTCCTCGAGTTTTGATTCAACGAGGACGAACACTTTCTTTTGACACAAAAGGTTATCAAGAAGTTTTTGGACCCTTTCCATCTCAAATGCAATTGAGTGAAGCATTGAAAATTATCAGAAAGATTTTTCCGTTTAGATCGGATGAATCTGATACCCGTCTGTACAAACAACTTGGTTTGAATCCTGACATTTTAGACAATGAAGCGATTTTGAAATACAAAAATAATTTGCGACATATTAAGTTATTTTTTAAAGGAAAGAAAAAAGAGTTAAACAAAGTACTGGAAAAAGAAATGAAAGCTTTGGCGAAGATACAAGATTTTGAAGGAGCGGCAAAAAAACGAAATCAAATTTTTGCGTTGAATCATATTCGAGACGTTTCGCTTTTGAAACACGACAAAGAAGATGTTTCTGGTTTTAGAATTGAGGCGTACGACGCAGCGCATTTATCGGGAAAAAATTCTGTGGGTGTTATGACTGTTATGGAAAATGGTACGGTTCAAAAATCAGCGTACCGAAAATTTATTTTAAGAAAAGCCGCTCGCGGCGATGATGTCGGATCGCTAGAAGAAATTTTGTGCCGCCGGCTCGTTCACACAGAATGGCCTGATGCGGATTTGATTGTGGTGGATGGAAGTGTTGCACAGAGAAATCGAGCGCTAAAAGTTTTGAAAGAAGCTGGAAAAAATATTCCAGTAGTTGGAGTTGTGAAAAATGAAGCACATAAACCGCAGAGTCTTTTGGGAGACGAAAATATTATAAAAGAGCATCAACGAAGTATTTTGCTTGTAAATAATGAAGCTCACCGATTTGCAATCGAATTTTACCGACAAAAACAGAGAAAATCTTCGTATAAAAAGTAGTGCTATAATTTCAATATGAAAACAATATTAGTCGATGCGGTCGATACTTCAATAATTGAAAATGAATCTGGCGAATTTGTAAAATTTCAAGAAATGTTTGATTTATTAGAAACTTACGAAAATCAGAAAATAATTCTTACAAATGCGAATGATGAACAAATAAAAGAATTCGGTCTCGATGATGTTCCTTATCCAGTTTTTACACTAAAGCATAATCCAGACAAACCTAATCCGATTTATTTTGAAAGCTTGTTGACAGAATATGATTTTAGTCCAGAAGAGGTTATTTATTTTGAACATAATCCAAGTGCTGTTGAATCTGCTGAATCAATCGGAATTATTTCCTATTTTTATGATCCTGAACTAAAAGATCTGGATGCTTTAAAAAGTTTTTTAGACGAAAATTTGTAATTCAAAGTTAAATTCCATGTATAATTAATACATGGATGGTAATTTATTTTTAAGTCTCCTAATATTTTTTGGTCTTTTATCATCAGCAGCTTTTGTCATTTTTATAATAACTAACAATTTTATAACCAAAGGTGGTAAACGTAAGAGTTCGTTACTAAGTATCACCATTACTGCATTAATTGCTGCTCTGATTATTTACGCATTATTTATGATCAGTTTCATTTATTTAAACTGATAATCCCATTTTTATAAGTATTTTTTCTGTATTGTTGTTTGAGGTGATATAATATTTCGCATATGAAATATAAAGTTGCGGTCTTGCGAGGAGGGCCTTCAAGTGAATATGAAATTTCTTTAAAAACTGGAAAGTCTGTGATTGAGGCTTTGAAAGAAAGACATCGTGTGTCTGATGTTGTGATTGATATGCACGGTGATTGGTATTACAACGGTGTTTTGGTTTCTCCTGCTGAAGTTTTGAGTAATGTGGATGTGGTTTTTAATGCAATGCATGGCGAATACGGAGAAGATGGAAAGGTTCAACAAATTTTAGAACAAATTGGTGTGCCTTTTACCGGACCAAAAACTCTTTCTGCTATGCAATCAATTCGAAAAGATCATGCAAGAAATGTTTTTGAGCAACTTGGATTGAAAACCCCTCTAGCTGCGATAGTAGAAAAAACATACGACATTGAACCGGTTGCTTATGAAGTTTTTAGAAAAATGCCGATGCCACTTGTATTGAAACCACTTGATAAAGGATCTTCGCTCGGTGTGAGTGTGGTGAAAGATTTTCGAGGATTAGTGGATACTTTGTCAGCACTTTTTGTTCACACTGAAAAAGTTTTAGTTGAAGAATATATAAAAGGAAAAGAAGCGACTGTGGGTGTGATAGAAAATTTTCGTGATCAAGAATTGTACCCACTTTTTCCAACTGAAATAGTTTTGCCAGAAGGAAAGGAAATTTTTGATTATGATGCAAAAATGGATGCGCAAACAAAAAATATTTGTCCTGGATGTTTTTCAAAAGCTGAGAACGAAATTTTGCAGAGAGCTGCGATATCGGCGCATCGAGGTTTGGGGTTGAGACATTATTCTCGAAGTGACTTTATTGTGCATCCAAAAAGGGGAGTTTTCATTTTGGAAACAAATTCACTGCCTGCGCTCGGTGAAAATGCTTTAATCTGCAAATCTTTGAAAGAATGTGGTTCAAATTATGAAGAGTTTCTAGACCACATTTTAGACCTTGCAACACGCAGAAAGTAGGGTAAAATGCACAATACTTGATTTAGAGATAGATTAAGTGTCTGAGTAAAAAAGAACTGCTCGGCCTGTAAGCAAAGCTTCCAGGCCCTGCGTTCGGAAGCAGAATGAAAATAAATTTTCCTTCTGTTCCTCACTTGGGCCTGTAGCTCAATTGGTAGAGCGCCTCATTTGCACTGAGGAGGCAGCGGGTTCGAATCCTGTCAGGTCCACAAAAAAGATTTTAAACTCGTTTTTTCCATTTGGCATTAAATGCAAATTGGTTGATGATAAAACAAAAGATTATGCGCTCTGATTATTCTTATCCATTATTAGAGCAAATTGCTCAATTATATAAAACTGAAGAAAAAACATTTGAAAATGTTTATCTTTTAGCCTGTCAACATATCCTGTCTCCTCAAGCAAAAATGTTTGAGTTGATAAATAAGTTTGGAATCCCAAAAGAAAATATTCACATATTTGGAAAAATTTATTCTACAAATAACGAAGTATTAAAAGAGTTGAGAGTTGAAGGATTTAATGTATCCGATCCAATATTTAATTCAGAAATTCCGTTTGATACTGAGCATTATGGAAATTGTAAAAAAGAATTTAATGCTTTTATTTCCTCAATTAAGTCTTCATCAAGAATAATTATTTTGGATGATGGAGGAGAACTACTTAAAGTCGCAAACGAATTATTTGAAATTATTCCGTCAGGGGTTTCAGTTGTTGGAGTTGAGCAAACGTCTTCAGGTTTTAGAAAGCTAGAAAATGCAGAGCATAATTTTCCAATTTTTAATGTTGCTCGTTCCGCAATTAAACTCACAAAAGAAAGTCCAATTATTGCAGATATTGGTTGTAAAAGAATCGTGGGAGTAATAAGTCAATATTCTATAGACGCACGCATTCTTCTTGTAGGTCTAGGTCCTCTGGGAAGTAGTATCCTTTCTTGGTTTAAGGAGAATAAATATTTTACTCTCGGTTATGATATTGCCAATCATGACAAAACAGAACTTCTTGATTTAATTCAGGATAACAATATAAATTTAATAATTGGAGTTACAGGTTCAAATATTTTAGATGAAAGCACACTTCAAAACATTAAGAAGTCTATTAATCATAATTTATATCTCATTAGTATGTCGTCCTCTGATCGTGAATTTCCAGCTGTTTACATGAGAAAGAATGTTTCTGGTTTGAACGGAATTCACGCTGATATTAAATGGGATAATATCGTCTTAATAAACAATGGATTTCCTATAACCTTTAAAGGAAATCGATACGAATCTACTCCTCAGGAAATTGAAAGAACAATTGCCTTGTTGTTAGGTTCTGTTATGGAAGCAGCTATAACTGATGAGATTAAAAGTGGATTTCTGGACGTACCTGTAAATGTTGCAGGATTGCTTTAATGTGGATTGACATTATTTTTGTTTATGTTAAAAAGTGATGGAAGTTCAGATTCAAGCGTAATCTGACATTTGAAAAAAACAAAAAAACAACCAATAGAAAACATTCTGACATGTGTAAAATCCTTGATGATTTGTTTGCGGTTAATATCGCAAGTATCGAAGAACCAGACCTTCAGGTGGAAGAGGGAGACATCGTTCTCGGTGTCCTTTCAGACAATTTGAAGAAGGCTTTTGGTCTGAGGTCTCAAATGCAAAAAGAGACCGAGGAGCCTATGAGAATCGCCCAAGAGAAACGTGCCGAGATCAAAAGTCTTATGGAAAAACATATGGAGGATCATGATTCTCCAAATCACGTTCCTGAAGACTGTCTCAAATTCCATCAGGAAATTGATGCCATGCGAAAGAGCATCAATGATGAGTTGAGGCCCTACATCTCTCGAGCGGAAGCTGCAGAGATTTTTCTCACTGGTGCAATCTACTATGAGTTTGGACTTGGTAATGCGAATGAAAAGCCCTCTTTTGATCTCTTCATTTCAAAGGGGTGGCAGGTCGTCAAAAGACCTGAACCTGAAAGGAAAGAAATTACTCTCAGTTCACTCGTTACGGATTTCTTGGGAACTCTGTTTCACCCCTGATTCCAGGATAATCCCAGCTGTCGAAAGACAGCTGGGATTTTTTATTTAACACAATTGCACAACCACTCTAAAAATGATTTTATATAAAACACAATATGTCACACACCATCCTTCTATATTACAAATACACCCAGATTGAAAACCCTGCGGAATTTATGGATTCGCATCGTGCTCTCTGTAAAAGTCTTAATTTAAAAGGCAGAATTATTATTGCAAAAGAAGGAATCAACGGAACAGTCGAAGGTTTAACAAAGGATACCGAAGAATATATTAAAAAATTCACATCAGATGAAAGATTTTCTGATATTGTTTTCAAAAAAAGCGCAGGTACAGGTGATGCTTTTCCTAAAATGTCTATCAAAGTACGTGACGAAATTGTCACATCTCACCTCGGGGAAAAAGATGTTGATCCAAATGTTATGACTGGAAAGAGATTGGATCCGAGTGAACTTGATCAATGGTATGAAGACAAAAAAGATTTTGTGATTGTAGATATGAGAAATGATTACGAATTTAACGTTGGACATTTTGAAAATTCGATTATGCCGGGGATGCAAGTATTTTCTGATTTAAAAGAGATTATTCCAAAGATAGAAGAGTTTCGCGATAAAAAAATAATCACAGTATGTACAGGTGGAGTGCGTTGCGAAAAAGCTTCGGGATATTTGGTTCAAGAAGGCTTTAATGATGTGTATCAACTCGATGGCGGTATGGCGACATATCTAGACCGTCATCCAGGAAAGCACTTCAAAGGGAAGCTGTATGTGTTTGATAAAAGAATTGTTATGCAAACAGAGAATCAAGGTGTAATTGGAAAATGTATTCGTTGCGAAAATTTATCTGACGACTTTATCAACTGCACAAATCTAAAATGTAACGATCATGTGATCTGTTGCTTGAATTGTCGAGATGAAGACGGTCGGGGATTTTGTTCACAAAAATGTGAATCTGTTCTAATTCAGTCAAAATAAACTGCTATAATTTATGGCATAAATGGCTGAGAGGATTTCTTCTACAATCCAAAATGTTTTAAAGTGGCTGGTGCCAATACTTTTAATCTTCGCTATTTTTTATGCACTTCAAAGTGCGAAAGAAGAAAAAGTTGTTGTACTAGAAGATCAAAAAGAAGAAACTGAAATTTTGGAAGAATTAAAAGACAGAGGATATATTTCAAACAATCTTTCTTATTTTGTAGCGAAAGTCGCTTTGAAATTTGGTTTAGACATAGAGTCTGGTGGTTTTCTTTTGCATCAAAATATGGGGCCTTTCAAACTCTTGGCGGCGCTTGCTTCTCCTGAGTATAAATATGTAGCAGTCGCTGAAGGTCTACGAAAAGAAGAGATCGCAGAAATTTTTGGAGAAAAACTTGGTTGGACCGAAGAACAAAAAGCAGAATTTTCTATTCCAGAAGATATTTGTATTTTATCTGGTGGCGAAGGATATTTGTTTCCAGGAAAATATTTAGTTCATAAAGATAATTCTGTGGAGGAGGTAAAAGAATTAATGGAAGAAAAATTAGATGAAATTGTGGATGGTGTTTGGGAGGAGGAAAAAATTTTAAATTTAAATCAAGTGATGACAATTGCTTCTTTGATTCAAAGAGAAGCCGCGGGAAAAACTGATATGAAATTAATTTCAGGAATTATTTGGAACAGAATTTTTAATGGAATGCCTTTGCAAATTGATGCGACCTTGCAATACGCAAAAGGTGATGAAGAAACTGGTTGGTGGCCACAAGTTAAATCCGAAGACAAATATATCGAATCTCCATACAATACTTATCAAATTGATGGACTTCCACCTGGACCGATTGCTAATCCAGGTATCGCTGCAATAGAAGCGGCACTAGATCCAGATGATACGGATTGTTTGTTTTATTTACATGACAGAAATCGGGTGATTCATTGTGCAAAGACTTACGAAGCTCATAAAAAAAATGTTCGGTATTATTTACAATAATTTGGTATAATTAGAATATGATTTCATTTATAGTAGGGTTTATAGTAGCTGTCATAACATTATTTTTTGCATTTCAAAATAACGACACTGTTACCGTTAAGTTTTTAGAAAACGAAATAACAGGTTCATTAGCTTTGGTGATTATTACAGGAATGTTAATGGGTTTTTTAATAGCAATAATTATTTTTATACCGAGAGCAATTGCCGATAATTGGCGAGTACGAAATATAAAAAGAGAAAATGATCAATTGAAGAAAAGACTAGGGGAAGAGCCTATTAAATACGAAGCTCCAGGCCTTGGAGAAGAAGGAGAGAAGAACATTGAGGTTATTAATTAAATTTGCTAATATTTCAGTCCTATGAATTTTTTAATGAAAGCAATGTTGAAGAAGCAATTAGCGCATCTTCCAAAAGATCAACAAGAGATGATTATTACAATGATTGAGAAGAATCCAAAACTTTTTGAGCAGATTGCAAAAGAAATTAAAGAAAAAGTTAAAAACGGGGTTCCTCAACAAACTGCCGCGATGTCAGTGTTTATGACACACCAAAACGAGATTAAGAAGTTGATGACGGAACAACAGAAATAATTTATGAATCTCTCAATCGGAATCGTCGGTCTCCCAAACGTTGGAAAATCAACACTTTTTAATGCTCTAACAAAGCAATCTATTCCTGCGGAAAATTATCCGTTTTGTACTATTGATCCGTCTGTTGGAATTGTTCCTGTGCCTGATGAGCGACTTTATAAACTTTCTGATTTTTCTAAAACTCAAAAAACAATTCCTGCTGTTGTGGAGTTCACAGATATCGCAGGTCTTGTAAAAGGTGCGGCTCAAGGAGAAGGTCTTGGAAATAAATTTCTAACAAACATTCGTGATGTTGATGCGATTGCTCATGTGGTGAGAATTTTTGAAAATCCGGATATCACTCACGTGCATGGAGAAGTGAATCCTCTAGAAGATATTCAGGTAATAAATCTTGAATTAATAATGTCTGATGCGGAAACTGTTGCAAAGCGTCTGATAAAAATTGGTAGTGACGTGAAAAGAGGGTTGAAAGAAGCAAAAATAGAAGAAGCACTTTTAATGCGTTTGTCTGCGGCTTTTAATGATCAAAAACTTGCTTCAACTGTACAACCGGCAGAGGAGGAAATTGCGATTTACAAAAGTCTGCATCTTCTGACAGCGAAACAAATGTTTTATGTTTTAAATAGACAATCTGATTCAAAAAATTTAGATGACGATGAAAATAATTCTCGATACCAAGATCTGATGAATTTTATGAGAGAAAATGATGCGGTGTTTGTAAAAATTGATGCTGCAAACGAAGCTTCTGTAAATGATTTGAGTGAAGAAGATAAAAAAGAATTACTTGCCGCTGTGGGAATCGAAGAAAGTGGACTTGGAGCTTTGATTAAAAAAGGTTACGAGATTTTGGGATTGATGACTTATTTTACAACAGGCGAAAAAGAGACTCGTGCTTGGACAACTTTCGTTGGTGCTACAGCTCCGCAAGCTGGTGCTTCAATTCACTCCGACTTTGAACACAAATTTATTCGCGCCGAAGTTATTGAATATGAAAAACTTTTAGAAGCTGGCTCATTTGCCGCTGCTCGTGAAAAGGGTTGGCTACGAATCGAAGGGAAGCAGTATATTGTGCAGGATGGGGACGTGATGGAGTTTAGGGTTTAGAAAATAAAAATAACCAATATTTTATAATTTAAATTATAAAATTTAAACAATTTAAACCTTAATTAGAGCCATATGTAGCATTGCTGTATTTTTTATGTTTATTTTATTACGTCAATTCTTGTTTTCTTGTTAATGTGCACATGTAATTAAGATGATTACAAAAGTTCATTGAAACAATAGAAAGAATAAGATTATGACAAAAGAAGAAGCGGAGAATGCGCTTAGGATTATTCATGAATTTCGTGTGAAATTGTGGGCAGATGACTATGATAGCAAAGACGAGATTGATGATTATTCGATTATCGAGGACTTGATCTATACAAAAAGAGTCCCTTTTGTTGTGTTCGTCGACTACATTTTAACTCGAGGAGTTTTTGAAGACATCGACAAAAAGGATATTGATCAATCTCCTGAATACTGGTGTGAAGATGTCTATCCGTATATTGCGGAACATTCAGATCAAATTTCATTTGAGGAGGCGTGTGAAATCGATAGCTTTCTTCAAATCTACGGGGTTGGAAGTGATGATGACAATCTGACTGCCAGGGCTTTTGACAAGCTGGATTTTGAAAAACAGATTTCGACGATCAAGCGTTTTCTAATGAGTTCACTGTCAGGTGAAGTTCTTATTTCTGGCAGTGATACTGGTCTGGTGGCAATCAATCTTTTTTTCAGAATTAAATTACCTTCAAACGCTGAAGATTATTTTGGAACTGAACTAAAAGATGGGATTGTTAAAATAGATCCTTTAGTGACAGCTTCACTTATTGGAGGATTCATCTCAATTCTTGATGGCAAGATCAACAAAAAAGAAAAGAGACGTCGTTCAATTATCGACTGATTGTTCATTGGCCGCGCACCCTACGGGTGCGCGGCTTTTTTCTTTTCTAATTTGATTTGACAATAGATATCATTATTGCAATATGTATTAAAAATTGCGGTTCATTTAAAAATAATAACAAAGAAAGGAATTTAGAACATGACACAAAAACCAGTCATCTTGTATATTGAAAGTAAGCATTCGGGTTTACGTGATGGTAATCCTTACTGTGAGGCATTAACCTTCTTCTTGAGAAACACTCTCAAATGTGAGGTCATTAACTACAGTCATTATCATGATTTAGAGATGGATTTTGTCGAAATCGAATCCATTAACAATAAAGGTCAACTACTTGCAGTTATTGTTAGGCAAGATTTGTATGGATTTGAACATCAAAGAGTCATTAAAAAAGTTAGAGAAGATATCGCTAAAAATTTACCAATTGTAGTAATTCCAAGCGGTTGGGATGACGATAGATTTGTTGGACTTGAGGATGATCCGTTTGTTTATGCTTATGATCATACTCAACTCGAACTTCAGAGTCTCATTAAAAATCTGATTACCAAATGGAAACCTGGTCTCAATTGGCTTGGTGCGCACACTGCAGAAGATGAGGCGATTCTTATGGATCAGCTCGAAAACTCTTATCGAGTCAACTATTTGGATGTTGATGATGATCGCATGCTTGGTGTGCCCGATAGTAACCATAAAATTGTAGTTCAAGCTTTGAGAATGAAATTACTTCCTTCAATTTTTCTAAAATCTGAATTCGATGACACCATCGAAAGAAAAAAGCCTAAGCAGTTTGTTGAGGTACAGCCTTCTGTTTATCAGAAAGAAGTGGAGAAAATAAAATCCATGAATAATGATGAGCGAAAGGAGTTCTCTAACAGCCTGCTTCGAGCCAGAGGGTATGAACCAGCTGAAGGTGGAGGTGTGTTTGTGACTCGGGCTACTTGTGGTGAAAATGTTAATGGATTTGCCATAGATCCTGTAACACTGGAAACCTTCACAACTACCCGTTACGGAGAACATCATCTTGCTGAACAGATGCTGGTACCTCGATTGCGATTGATTGAAGAATTTTCCAAGGCGGAAAACGAAGACGTTGAAGAAGACGAAGATTCTTACTATCGAGTCGGTTGGAGCATTTTGAGTGGATTGATCTTTTCAAACATTGACGGATTCACTACACCTATTCTGATTTTGTATAAAAAGGAGGGTCTGAACAAGGTGGAAGAAGTACAAAAAGTTGTAGACTTTTTGTTGTCTGAACAAAAACTAATTCCCGTCGACCATGATGGAAATATCATGACAGCGTAACTTAAGGACTGGCGTATTAAGCGCCAGTCCTTTTTTCTCTCAACAATTGAATTTACACGCCAAAAGAGTTATTATGTAATATATGGAAATAAAAATGACACCGAAGGATTTCTTTTTACAATTAGGAATCATTATCACTTTATACGTAAGTATCGTCGCATTAATATCTTTTTTATTCAGCGTAATCAACATATCTCTGCCAGACGCATCGGCGTACTATTATGATGGAAGTTCTGCACTTGCTTGGTCAATGTCGGTATTTATCGTTGTATACCCAGTTCTAGTGTATCTTTTGGTAAAAACAAATAAGTATCTAATTGCATCCCCAGAAAGAAAAGAAGTTTCAATTAAAAAGTGGGCAACATATCTAACAATTTTTCTAACTGCATTAACAATCGTTATAGATCTAATCGTTCTAATGTTTACCTTCTTGCAAGGTGAACAACTAACTTTGAGATTTATCCTAAAAGTTCTTGTCGTAGTTGTTGTGGCCCTTACAGTTTTCTGGGCAAGCATGAAAGAACTCCAAGGAAAGTTTTTAGGAAATACTGCAGTTTTGAAAAAAACAGCTTGGGTTGTGAGCGGTGTGATTCTAATTTTGGTTGTGACTGGATTTATTTTTATCGGTAGTCCATCAGATGCAAGACTTGCGCTTGAAGACAGACAAAGAGTAAGCGACCTTCAGTACATTCAATCAGAAGTTGTTTCGTATTGGGATAGAAAAGGTGCTCTGCCTGCGACACTAACTGATTTAAATGATCCTCTAAATTATGTTTCAGTTCCGGTTGATCCAGAAACAATGATGCACTATGAATACAATGTGAAGAGTCCACTAAGTTTTGAACTTTGCGCCAACTTCGGAACAGTTTCAAACGAGGAAGAATTATTCCCAGCTCAAACTAAAGCGATGTATCCAAACGAAGAATATTTCAAACACACAGACGGAAGAAATTGTTTTGAACGAACAATCGATCCAGAATTACGAAAACCAAATTACGTTAGATAAAAATTAAATAGTCTATGAAAAAACAAAATATTTTAGTAACTTTATTATCACTTTTGATTATTTTAATTACTGCTGTTTTTATATTTATACAAATTATTGATTACAAAAATCTTAAAAATGATGAAAAAATTAATATAGAAGTTGAAAAATATGAAAAAGATGATTCACCTCAAAACAATTCGACGGGTTTAGTGACCAACAAAACAAACAGTAGAATTTATAAAACTTATGCCGGAGATGAAGATATCGGAATATATATCTCACCTTCATTAGGAATAACTTTTGAATATGTTTATGATTCTGAAGAAATTGAGTCAGTTGTAATCAAAGAAAATGAAAATGTTATCATTGTAAATGACTCAACAATAATTACAGTTTTTGAAAAAAAACCGAACCTATCTTTAAAACAAGCAATAGAAGAAAATATATTAAAAGGATATGATCCCTCAAAATGTTGGGTTACTGTAAATCCAATGGAGGATTCGAGTTTATATGGTTTTGAAACAGCTCAGATAGAGTTTCCTGTATTAGAAACAGAAGATCCAAATATACCATGGTGGGAAAACGCAAAAGATTGTCCAGAAGCTTTAACTTCAACAAACGGAGTCTCTTATTATTTGTATGATCCAAAAGTTCCGGAAAAGTTTGCATTTGTTGATAAAGGACAAGCTGTTGCAGCGTTTGCTCCATCTGAATACGGAAATAGAGATTTTGCATACACAATAAAATTTATGTCTTCGATTGAAGCTAGAATAAATAGTTTTATAGACTACGGAATTTTGAATGAATATTCTTTGTCTCCAGATAAAAAACATGTATTCTTTTCAGTAAATAACAAAAGCCCTCATTATTATTTATACAATTTAGAGTCTGGCAAAAGCATTTTTCCTGATGAGGATTACGATGGATATTATGTTTATAGTTTATATGAAATTACCGATAAAAATTTAGTTTGGTATGGAGATAGTTTGTTTGTTACAAGTGGATATAGTAGTCATGGTGCAGAAGGCTTTCCTGGAATAGTAAAAGTAGATTTAAAAACTGAAATCGCCGAAAGAATTATAGACTTCACAAATGAATGTTCAATTAATAATCCTGAAAATTACATCGGTCATTGTATTGATTCTTATAAATTCGAGTTTAAAAATATTCAAGAAAATAAGCTGACTTATATCGAGAGCTTTAATAATCAAAATGAAGAATTTTCAAAATATAACTACTCAATCGAAAAAACACTGACTTTCTAGATAGCGTTGAATTTTACTCAAAATAAAGCTAATATACTCTTTATTATATATGGAAGGCTACGATCACAAATCTATAGAACAAAAGTGGAAAAAAGTTTGGAAGGAGACTGAACTGTATAAAACTTCGGACGAAGTTGCAGGAAAAGAAAACGAATATGTTTTAGTTGAATTTCCGTATCCATCTGGAGACCTTCATGTTGGTCACTGGTACGCTTTTGCAATCACTGATATTTACGCTAGATATCAAAGACTAAAAGGAAAAAATGTTCTGTTTCCTGTGGGTTTTGATGCTTTCGGTTTACCTGCTGAAAATGCCGCTATCAAACGTGGTCTAAATCCTCGTGAATGGACTTTTCAAAACATTGAAGTAATGCGACACCAGTTAGATTCAATGGGTGCTTCTTTTGATTGGTCTAGAGAAATTGTTTCTTGTTCACCAGAATATTATAAGTGGACACAATGGTTGTTTATAAAACTTTTTGAAGCAGGTTTAGTAGAAAAGAAAATTTCTTTAGTGAATTGGGATCCGATTGATAAAACTGTTTTAGCAAATGAACAAGTTTTGGCAGATGGAACAGCAGAAAGATCTGGTGCTTTAGTAGAAAAGAAAGAAATGGAGCAATGGTCAATTAAAATTACTAAATACGCAGATAGGCTTATTGATGATTTAGATGCACTGGAGTGGCCGAATCAGATCAAAGAAGCGCAAAAGAATTGGATAGGAAGAAGTAGTGGAGCAGAAATTGATTTTAAAATTGATGATTCTGATGTTGCCGTGAAAGTTTTCACTACACGACCTGATACTTTGTTTGGTGTGACTTATGTTGTTTTGGCTCCTGAACATAAATTAGTTGAAGAATTAATTTCAAAAGTTTCAAATAAATCTGCTGTCGAAGAATATATTGAAGTTACAAAAAGAAAATTAGAAAGAGAAAGGCTGATTGGTGTTTCAGAAAAAACAGGCGTTGTACTTGAAGGTGTTTTTGCAATTAATCCTGCTACAAATGAAAAAGTTCCTGTTTTCATCGCTGATTATGTTTTAGCAAATTATGGAACAGGAGCTGTGATGGCAGTACCTGCACACGATGAAAGAGATTTTGAATTTGCGGAGAAGTTTGGATTGCCAATTAAAAAAGTAGTAATCCCAAGATTTGTTGATAATAAAAATCCTCACGTTGAAGGAAAAGAAGTTGTCTTCAGAAAAGGAGTGTTAGTTATTGTTAGAAATCCCAAAACCGAAAAATATCTTTGTTTAGAATGGCCAAACCAAGGTTGGACAACTTTTATTAGTGGAGGTTTAGAAGAAAACGAAAGTGTAGAAGAAGCAGCTATCAGAGAAGTTTATGAAGAAACTGGATATAAAAATTTAAAATTTATTAAAATGGTCTCTGGTCCGGTTCAAGTTGAATTTTTTGCTGCACATAAAAATTTAAATCGAATTTCAAACTCTTGGTGTGTTTTGTGTGAATTAGAAAATGAAGAACAAGACGAAGTTTCAGTAGATGAAAAAAATTTACACACACCAATCTGGTTAGATAAAAGTGAGATTAACCGAGAAAAAATGATGCATAGCGAGTTGGATTATGTCTTGGATTTGTGGAAAAGCGGCGAAAAAGAATATGCAGGTGAAGGAATTTTAATAAACTCTGGGGAATTCGACGGTTTGCAAAGTGAAGAAGCGAAGGAAAAAATTGTGCAAAAAGTCGGTGGGGAAATGAAATCTACATATAGATTGAGAGATTGGACTGTTTCTCGTCAGAGATATTGGGGTTGTCCGATTCCAATGATTAATTGTGCGAGTTGTGGATCTGTTCCCGAAGCAGAAGAAAATCTTCCTGTGATTCTGCCAGAAATTTCTGATTATCTTCCAAGGGATGATGGAAAGTCTCCGTTAGCAAAAGCGACAGATTGGATGCATACAAAGTGTCCAAAATGTGGTGGTGATGCAGAAAGAGAAACAGACACATTGGATACTTTTGTGGATTCTTCTTGGTACTATTTGAGATATTTAGATTCAAATAATTCTGAAAATTTTTCAGACATCGAAAAAATAAAAAAATGGATGCCAGTTAATTTTTATTCTGGTGGATCAGAGCACACGACTATGCACGTTTTGTTCGCTCGATTTTTCAACAAGGCACTTTTTGATTTGAAACTTTCCCCTGTGTCGGAACCTTTTTCATATAGATTGAATCGTGGATTAATTTTAGGACCCGACGGAAACAAGATGAGTAAATCTAAAGGTAATGTAATCAATCCTGATATTGAGGTAGAAAAACTTGGAGCCGATACTGTCCGAACATACTTAGCTTTTATTGGACCCTACAACGAACCCGGAAGTTATCCTTGGGATCCAAATGGTATTGTGGGCGCCCGTCGTTTCTTGGAAAGAATTTTCAAAATTTCGGACAAGATTGTAGAAAAAACTCCAGAGTCTGTGGAAAAAGTTTTGCATAAGGCAATAAAAAAAGTTGAGGAAGATATGCAAAGACTAAAATTTAATACTGCGATTTCTGAGTTGATGATTCTTACAAATGAAATTTTCAAAAGCGGAATTTCAACAGAAGATGCGAAAATCGTCGCGAAACTTATATCTCCGATTGCTCCGCATTTAGCCGAAGAAATGTGGCAAAAGCTTGGTGGGGTAGAATCAATACATAAAGAAAATTGGCCCGTTTTTGACCCGGAAATGCTCGTTTCAGACACTATTACCGTGCCAGTTCAGATAAACGGAAAGGTTCGAGCTCAGGTAGTTTTACCTAGTGAAATGCCAGAAAATGAAGTGCGAGAACTTGTGTTGGCAGATGAAACTGTTCAAAAATGGATTGCCGGTTCAGAGGTCAAAAAAATAATCTACATCCCAAACAAACTTGTATCAATAGTTGTATGAAAGCCAAAAAGCTTGACACTTATAACTAATGGTGATAATTTGAGGAGCATAATTTATATAAAAAAATGCAAGCAACAATAACTTTCAAACCTAAACAGGTAACAAAGAAAATTTTAGACACTCTGCCCGAAAGAGCGAGGGATATTGTAGTAAATCGTTATGGCCTAGGAGCTTCTGACGAGAAACAAACCCTAGAATCTATTGGAAAGAAGTATGAAATTACAAGAGAAAGAGTTCGTCAAATCGAGGAATACTCTCTTTCTAATATTAGAAAATCTGATGACTTCCAAAAACTAAATCCAATCTTTGACGAACTAAAAGATATTGTTGATTCTCTTGGTGGAGTTATAGATGAAGAAGAACTTTTGGATGTAATTTCAAAAAATAAAAGTATCCAAAACCACATTCACTTCTTACTTGTTTTAGGAGATCCGTTTGTACGTCTTAAAGAAAATAATGAATTTACTTGTCGATGGTGTGTAAACGAACCTCTTGCAAAGAAGATTGAAACATCAATCCAAGCGATGTATGAAAAACTAAAAGAAGATGAAATTGTCTCAGAAGCAGAATTGATTGAAGAATTCCTAAATCACATCAAAGAAATTTCAAATCATCACAAAACTGACGAAATCGTAAAACGATGGTTGAACACTTCAAAACAAATTAAGAAAAATCCTTTAGGAGAATGGGGAAAAGCTGATTCAGCAAATATTAATGTAAAAGGAATGAGAGATTATGCATATCTTGTAATTCGTCGACATGGTTCGCCTATTCACTTTAGAGAAGTTGCAGAACAAATCTCAAAACTTTTTGGAAAAAAAGCTCACGTAGCCACAACTCACAACGAATTGATCAAAGATTCTCGTTTTGTTCTTGTTGGAAGAGGACTTTACGCTCTTTCTGATTGGGGATACATGAGTGGAGTTGTTCGAGATGTTATCAATAATGTAATCAAGAAAAACGGTCCTCTAACTAAAGAAGAAATTATTGAGAAAGTTTTGAAAGAAAGATATGTAAAAGAAAATACAATTCTTGTAAATCTACAAAACCCAAAATTCTTCAAGAAAGATGTAAAAGGTAGATACGATATTGCTTAATTATTTAAGTAAATAAAAATAAACAAAAAGTGCAATGAAAATTGCACTTTTTGTTTTGAGTCATGTTATTATTTATATACAATGTTTAGTTCAGAGCTCGTTGGTAATGTAATTGATTTTTTATTTTCGATTATTCCTATTGTTATACCTTTTATTTTATTTTGGGTACTAGTAAAAATGTTTATAGACGCCAACCGAGCCGCTTTTTTAGCTTCTCAGGATTATGTTCTACTAGATATTACACCTCCTCAAGATGTAGAAAAATCTCCCGCTGCAATGGAACTTTTTTTAACAGCTCTGTATCAAACTGGAGGAGAATCCACTTGGTATGACAGATTAGTACAAGGAAAAGTTCGAGCCTGGTTTTCTCTAGAGATTGTTTCCCTTGGTGGAAATGTGCGGTTTTTTATTTGGACCAGAAAAAATTTACAAAGACTGGTTGAATCACAATTGTATTCACAGTTTCCTGGAATTGAAGTGACTGAGTCAGATGATTACACGATGGGGTTGGCTTACGATGGAAGTATTGAGTTGTTTGGTGTTGAGTTAAAATTAACAGAACCAGATGCTTTCCCAATTAAAACTTATGTTGATTATGGAATCGATAAAGAAACCGAAGAGGAGTTCAAAATTGATCCTATTACACCTGTGATTGAAACTCTTGGAACACTTTCTCCAGGTCATCAAATGTGGATCCAAATAATTGTGCGCGCACATAAAAAAGAAGATTTAAAACCAGGAACTTGGAATACTAAACAAGACAATTGGAAAGAAGGAGGAAAAGAAGCTATCTTAAAAATTCGTGAGGATTCTAAAGTTGAAGTTGGTGATGGAGAAAATAAAAGACAACAAGTAGCAATGACAAAAGGTCAGGAGCTTCGAATCACTGCATTGGAAAGAAGTATCGCGAAATTATCTTTTGATACAGGTGTGAGAATGATTTATTTAGCAGAAAAATCTGTTTTTGATAGCGGGTATATTGGGGCTATGACGGGGTCTTTTAGGCAGTATAACTCACCTGATTTAAACAGTTTTGGTCCTAAATGGACAACTTCTTTTGATTATCCATGGCAAGATATTTCTGGAAAAAGAGTAAGTGTTTTGAAAGATGAAATTCTTGAAGCATACAAAGATAGAGATTACTTCTGGCGAGACCGCCCACAATTTGGTCTTTTTGGAAAAAAAATTGTAGAAAGAGAAGCTTTTGTTTTAAATACAGAAGAATTAGCAACCATATTTCATTTTCCTGGTCGTGTTTCTTCTACACCTTCTCTTAGACGTGTTGATTCAAAGAAAGCAACTCCACCAGCTAATTTACCAATTTAATTTATTAATAAATTTTAGTTATGTTAGAAAAATTTAAAAAATTCTGTTGTTTATTTAAGAGTAAAAATAATATTTTGCTCGGAATTTTTATTTTGCTGATAACAATTTCATTTGTTTGGGTGTATCTTACAAGTCCTGTTTCAAAAATAGAAATTCCAACATCTTTTGAAATAGAATCTGGTTCTTCTCTTCGTGAAGTGAGTCAATCTTTAAAAGATGCCGGTCTTATTAAGTCGAGAACAATCTTGAACACAATTGTTATCTTGGGTGCAGGTGACGGAAAGGTTGTTTCTGGTGAATATTTATTTGAAAAAGCTCCGAATGTTTTTGAAGTGGCGAAAAGAATTACTCTTGGAGATTTTGGAATTGAAGTTCGACAAGTTCGTTTTCCAGAAGGTGTTACCGCGGAAGAGATTGCTTTGATTATGGAGTCTCGCTTTCCTTATTTTGATAAAAATGCTTTTATGCAATTAGCATCAGACAGTGAAGGGATGCTTTTTCCAGACACATACTTCTTTTTGGAAAATGTAAAAGCTTATGAAGTTTACAGAATGTTGACTAGTACTTTTGAAGAAAAAATAGCCGAAGTAAAACCTTTTATAAAACAAAACAAAAGAAATCTACACGATGTTATAACAGTGGCCTCAATTGTAGAAAAAGAAGCTACAGCAGACTCTAGAGCCGAAGTTGCAAGTATTATTTGGAAAAGACTTGAAGAAGACATGGTGCTACAAGTAGACGCGACATTTGTTTATTCAATTGATAAAGGAACCTTTGATCTAACCAAAGACGATTTAGCTGACAAAGAAAACCCCTACAATACTTATGTATTTAAAGGACTTCCACCAACACCAATTAGTAATCCTGGACTGGACTCTTTGATAGCCGCGGCCTCAGCACAGCCAGGAGAAGATCTATTTTTTCTAACTGGGCACGATGGAGAAATGTATTATGCAAAAGATTTTGAACAACACAAAAAAAATAGAAGCAAATACTTATACTAAAAAAGTATTTGTTGGCTTGTCAGGAGGAGTTGATTCTTCTGTCGCTGCTACTCTTTTAAAAAAAGAAGGTTTTGATGTGCGTGGAATTTTTATAAAAATATGGCATCCAGATTTGATTGGATGTGATTGGAAAGAAGAGATGCGAGATGCAATGCGTGTTGCAGCTCATTTAGAAATTCCTTTTGAAATGGTGGATCTTGCAGATGTATATAGAGAAAAAGTGATTCAGTACATGACTGATTCTTATGAAAAAGGAGAGACACCGAATCCGGATGTGATGTGTAATACATATGTAAAATTTGGAGTTTTTCATGATTGGGCTATTGCAAATGGAGCTGATTTTGTGGCGACTGGGCATTATGCGCAGATAAAAGAAGATGCCGGAGAGTTCAAAATGTTTGCAGGAATTGATGAAAAAAAAGATCAATCTTATTTTCTTTGGAATATTCGAAAAGAATGTTTAAGCAGAATGATTTTACCAATCGGAAAATATACAAAAACAGAAGTTCGTGAAATTGCAGAAAAAAATAATTTACCAACAGCTAAAAAAGCCGATAGCCAAGGTTTGTGTTTTATTGGTGATGTGGATTTGAAATCTTTTTTAAAAAACAAATTAAATTTGAATAAAGGAAATGTTTTAAATGAAAGCGGAGAAATAATTGGTCATCATGATGGTGCGCAGCTTTATACTGTGGGAGAAAGACATGGATTTCATGTAGAAACAAAAAAAGATTCTCAAGAACCGCTTTATGTTATTTCAAAAAATATCTCAGATAATACTATTACCGTTGGCAAGAAAGTAGATTTGGAAAAAAACATCGTTGAGTCTGTAAAAATAAAAAATATAAATTTATTAGTGGAAAAATTACCAGACACTTTTGAGGTGGCTTTTAGATATCAAGGAAAAAAAGAAAAAGTCTCAATTGAATCTGTAAACACTAATGAGATAATTTTAAAATTAGAAAATAGTATTATTTCACCAGCTGAAGGTCAGTCTGCTGTGTTTTATAAAGAAGGGTGTTGTCTTGGTGGTGGGGTGATATAATAAATACATGGATATAAAACAATCAAGAATTTGGATTAGTGTAGCCGTAGTTTTAATATTAATTATTATTGGTGTACTAATTATAAAAGCTAACAAGATTGAAGCTCCGACAACAGAACAAGAAACAGAACAACAAGAAATTTTTGAAAAAACAGTAGATGTAAAACATCAGTATAAAGATGGTAAACATATTTTTGCTGGGGTTGTACAAATTCCTACACCTTGTCATCAGTTAAGTGCAGCAATCACTCCTGGGGACATTGCAGAATTAAATTTCGAGATAGTAGATTCAGGTGGAATTTGTGCTCAAGTTATTACAGATGCAAATTTCTATGTTGAATATGAAGGAAAAGAAGATCAGTTATTTGTTGGTAAATTAAATGGAGAGCCTGTTAACTTAAATAAATTTGAAGTTGATGCGGATTTAGATATTAACGCTGTTAATATTTTTAACAAAGGATAAATCTGTACCCAATGCCAGTCTCTGCTCAAATTATTAAAGCCGACGGAACTAAAGAGGTTTTTGATTCTGGTAAATTGATGGATTCGCTTTTGAGAGCCAGAGCTAGAAGGGAAGTTGCGGAAGATATTGTAGAAAAAATAAATAAAGAAATCCGAGACGGAATGACAACTTCGCATATATATGAGAGAGCTTTTGATTTGTTAAATGGAAAATCAAGAAAAACTGCGATGAAGTATTCTATTCGTCGTTCAATTTTAAACCTTGGACCAACAGGATTTCCTTTTGAAAAATATGTTTCAGAAATTTTCAAGGCAAGAGGGTATGAGACTCGTGTTGGGCAAATTGTGCCGGGTAAATGCATTGAACACGAAGTAGACATGTTGGCTTGGAATGATAAAGAAGTAATCGTTTCTGAAATAAAATTTCATAATGAATTGAGTGCGAAAAGTGATACTAAAGTCGCGCTTTATGTTAAATCTCGTTTTGATGATCTTGTGGGGCAAAAAATAAGACTAGCTGGAAAAGAAAGAGAAATTAAAAGAGGAATTCTAATTACAAACACAAAATTCACAGACAACGCAAAACAATATGCCGAATGCGTTGGAACTTTTGAAATGATCAGTTGGGATTATCCAAAGAAAGATAATCTTTTTGATTTGATAGAAGAAACACAAATGCAACCACTCACAGCGATCACAAGTCTGACAAAGAAAAACCAGCAAGATTTATTGAGCGCTGGAATTATAAATTGTATGTCGTTGAAAGATAAAAAACATGCGATGAAAAGTGTTGGTATCTCCGATCATAAAATCAACGAAATCATTGAAAATATTGATAATCTTTGTGTTCCGGAGTAGTATATTTTAACTATGACTTCAAAAGAGATCCGACAAAAATTCCTTACTTTTCTTGAAAAAAGAGGCCACGCTATCATTCCTTCTGCTTCTGTTGTGCCTGAAAACGACCCTTCTGTGCTTTTTACAACTGCTGGTATGCAACCATTGGTGCCATATCTAACAGGAGAAACACATCCAGCTGGCACACGCCTTGCAAACCTTCAAAAATGCGTCAGAACAGTCGATATTGAGGAAGTTGGGGATAACACTCACCACACTTTTTTTGAAATGATGGGTTATTGGTCGCTTGGCGATTATTTTAAAAAAGAAGCTATCACTCAAACATTTGAATTTATAACTTCAAAAGAAGAAGGTCTTGGTTTAGATATCAATAGACTTTATGTAACTTGTTTTGAAGGAAACGAAGACGCTCCAAAAGATACCGACTCTGCAGAAATCTGGAAATCTCTTGGATTACCAGAAAATAGAATTTTCTTTTTAGGTGTAAAAGATAACTGGTGGAGTCCTGGAGACAATGGACCTTGTGGACCAGACTCAGAACTTTTTTATGATCGTACAGAAAATGGTCTTGGAGATATTTCAAAAGAAGAATTCGAAGAAGCAAATGATACACAAAAAGTTGTTGAGATTGTGAACAATGTTTTCATGGAGTACCAAAAGAAAGATGGAAAAGTTGTTGGAAAATTAGCTAAACAAAATGTGGACATGGGAGCTGGTTTTGAAAGAATCACAGCGGTTGTGCAAAACAAACCAAATTCATACGAAACTGATCTATTTTCAACAATAATTTCAAAGATTAAATCTCTATCAAACAAAGAATCAGATAAAGAAACTGTTTTAAGTGAGAGAATTATTGCAGATCACATCAGAACATCAGTAATAATGATTTCAGACGGTATTACTCCTTCAAATACAGACCAAGGATATATTTTGAGACGACTTTTGCGACGCGCAATTAGAAGATCAGACAATCTAGGTATGCCAGCAAGCTCACTTTCTAGTCTTGTAGAAGAAGTGGCTTCAATCTACGAAGGAATTTATACAAACATTCGAGCAAAGCAAGAATTTATTGAAAACATAATTGATGAAGAAGAAAATAAATTCCGGAAAACACTTGAAGAAGGTATCAAAGCCTTCAAAAAGGAAGTTCACGCTTATACAATGAAAGCGGAACCTGCAAAATTTAATATCATTCCCGGTAAAGTTGTTTTCAATTTATTTCAAAGTTTCGGTTTTCCAGTTGAATTAACTAAAGAACTAGCTGAAGAAGAAAATATTCAAATCGATGAAGAAGGTTTTGCAAAAGCAATGGAAGAACACCAAAACTCTTCACGAACTGCTTCAGTTGGTAAGTTTAAAGGAGGTCTTGCTGGTAGCGGAGAAATGGAAACAAAGTATCATACAGCGACACACTTGCTTCATGCAGCTCTACGACACGTTCTAGGAGATCACGTTACCCAAAAAGGTAGCAATATCACAGCAGAAAGACTGCGATTCGACTTTTCTCATCCTGAAAAAATGACACCAGAACAAATTCAAGCAACAGAAGATTGGGTAAATGAATCTATTTCAAAACAAAACGAAGTTTTTAGAAAGGAATTACCACTTGCAGAAGCTCAAAAACTAAATGCGATCGGGCTGTTTGGAGAAAAATATGGAGATGTAGTTTCTGTTTACACAATTGGAGATTTTGATAATCCTATTAGTCGAGAATTTTGTGGTGGACCTCATGTTGAAAATACTGGAGTACTCGGAAAATTTAAAATTCAAAAAGAAGAAGCTTCCAGCGCGGGTGTTCGTAGAATAAAAGCAATCCTAGAATAAAATTTTGTTGTATAATAAATCTCAATGTTTGGAGGTTTTAAAAAAAGCAAAACAAATTCAAATTTTAATTTGTTAATAAGTTTGCGAGGGCAAATCGTGTCTCTGGCTTTAATTGAAAATTCCGATAAAAAAAATAAAATAAATTTTTTAATAAAAGAAACCATATTAAAAGATGATTATCTTCTAGCGATTGAAAATGGTGTTAAAAAAATAATCTCAGAAGGTCTGGTAATTTTATCGCAAGGTTTAAAGTCTGCAAAAATAAAAGATGTAGAGGTTGTTTTGAGTGCACCTTTCTACGATGTTTATATAAAAGATCTTCTAATAGAAAAAGAATCTTCATTCATATTAACAAAAGATCAATTTAATAAGGCAATCCAAAAACATTCTGAAATAATAAACGCAGAGAAAGCCAATAAAATTATTTTAGAAAAAGATGTAACAAATGTGATGATCAATGGGTATTCATTGCAAAACCCTTTCAATAAAGAAGTTAAAAAACTAGATGTTTCTTTTTACGCTAGTTTTATTGAGAAAAAGATAGTTGATGATATTGAAAAAAGTATTAAGAAAAGCCTTAATATTTCAGATGTAAAATTTAAAACCTATACACTTAACAAATTCAACGCTATAAGAAACACTTTTTTGAACGTTGCAAATTATATTTCAATTGATGTTGGAGAAAAATATACAGATGTTTTTGTAGTCGAAAACAACGCTTTGAAATACAGAAAGTTTTTTGAAATAGGGTCTCAACAATTTATTTCAGACATTGCCGACAAATGCTCAGTAAATCCACAGATTGTTGCTTCTGAAATAAGTATGATGATGCTTGGAGAGTTGACTCAAAAATGTAACCCGGAAATAGAAAAAAGTTTAAGTGAAGAAAAGAAAAAATGGGTAAGTAATTTAATTTCAGAAATGATTGATAAAGAAAATATTATTGTTCCACCAAAAGTTTTTTTGAGCGCAGACAAAAAAATATCAAATATTTTTGTTCACATCTTGTCTGATCCTGATTTTAAGAAAGACATATTTGGTGATGAAAAAAATGTAATGATTCTGAATTGTGATAATAAACACTTCACTAAAGATGTTGTGTATAAAGATGGTCTAGAATCTGATATATTTATTACAATAAACTCAATTAATTTAAATCATTAATTAGTGTTATAATCATAAAATAATAATTTAAATTGTATGCAAGATATTATTCCACCACAAAAAAGAAAGAGCATTCGAGATATTCCATTACCAGACGGAAAAAATAAAATTGTAGAAAGAGATTTTACAAATTCCGAACCTTTACGAGCTCCACAACCTCCAAGAGAAGAAGAGCCTATAAAAATCAGACGAGCGTACGAAGAAAGTTTTAATAATGAAGAGGAAGAAGAAGTTGAGGAGGCACCAGCTCGACACTTTAAAGAACCAAGAACTAAAAAATCAGGACCAAGTAAAAGAAAAATTATTGCTCTATCTGCAATTGCACTTTTAATTATTTTTGGTGCATTTCTTTCTAGAAGTGGTGCAAAAGTTTTTGTTTATGCAAAAGAATTATCTCAAAGCGCAAATGTTTCTACTACCTTACCCTACGCGGTGGAAGAAATTTCTCTAGAAAAAACAGTTTCTGTACAAGCAACAGGAGAAGAAACTGTTCAAGAGAAAGCAAAAGGAAGAATCACTATCTATAACGAATACGAAGAAGAAGAACAAAGACTTCTAAAAAACACAAGATTTGAGTCTTCTGGTGGTCTAATTTATAGAATTCCAGAATCAGTGGTGGTGCCTGGAAGTAAAAGAGACAGCTCTGGAAATGTGGTTGCTGGAACTCTAGAGGTTGAAGTTGTGGCAGACGAAGTTGGTGAAAAATACAACATTGGCGCAGGTAAATTTACAGTCCCAGGATTTGACGGTTTACCACAATTTGATTCTTTCTACGCTAAATCAGAAAAACCAATAGAAGGAGGTTTTGACGGTATTAGGAAAGTTATTTCTGAATCAGATCGACAAGAGGCAGAAAATTCATTAAAAACACAATTACAAACAGCATTAATTACCGAAGCTAAGGCAAAAACAACAGAAGCGAGATTAGTTTTGGCGGATGATTCAATGATTGTTTACGAAATTTTAGCTGATAAGGTAGATGGAAATAATGTTTCTATCTCTGCACGAGGAACAATAAAAGCTACAGCATTTGATTTTCAACAATTCAATAACACAATCGCAAAGTCTGTAATCCCTCAATTCTCTGAACTAGAAAACGTTTCAATCAAAAATATTGATGAATTAAATATGATGGTTTCAAAACAAGAAGGTGAAAACGTAGCTTCTTTAGTAGTGGCTGGAAATGTAGATTTTGTTTGGATAAACGATCACGAAGCTCTAAAACAAATCATTGCAGGAACAGATAAAAACTCTCTAAAGGAAACAGTTGAAATGTTCCCAGGTATAACAAAAATATCTTCTGAAGTGCGCCCAATCTGGAAAAAGACATTCCCAGAGGATACTTCTAAGATTGAAATAATTGACTCAAAAAATTAAACTGATACTATTTGCAAATTCGAATGAATAAAAAATACAAAGGTAAAAAAAATAAAAACAACGGTGTTGTAAAAGAAGAGAAAAAGGGTGTTCCAGGTGTTGTCATTGAGGCCTTACCAGATACTCTCTTTAAGGTCTTATTAGAAGACAAAACAGAGAAGCTGGCCTTTCTGGGTGGTAAAATGAAGATGCACAGAATCAGAGTCTTGGTCGGAGACAAGGTATTAATGGAAATCGATCCGTATGGTGGAAAAGCCCGGATTTTTAAAAGAGTCTAAAAGGGGCTTTACTCTTTCAAGACTATTTGTTAAACTACGCACTCGTATATGAGAATACAAGGTATTACACTTCAAGATAAGAAACGAATGGAGATAGCTCTAACAGCTATTTATGGTATTGGTCGTCCAATGTCTATTAAAATCCTAGAGCAAGCTAAAGTTGATATCAACAAAAAAGCTGCTGACGTAACTCCAGAAGAAGAAAACACTATTAGAGCAATCATCGACGCAATGCAAATCGAAGGAGATCTACGTCGAGAAATTTCATCAAATATTAAAAGACTAAAAGATATTGGATCTTACAGAGGTTCAAGACATGCCAAAAAATTACCAGCACGAGGACAAAGAACTCGTACAAATACTCGTACTCTTAGAGGAAACGTTGTAAAGACGATGGGTTCTGGTAAGAAAAGCGTAGATAAGAAATAATCATGGGAAAAAAACGAATTGTTAAAAAAACTGGTAAAGAGGATTCAGCAAAGGCTGGAGCAGCTAAAAAGCTTTCTCGAAAAAAACTTGAAAAGGGAATTTTATACGTTCAATCAACTTACAACAACACTCAAGTTCTACTAACAGATCCAAAAGGAAATGCTGTTGTAGCATCTTCATCAGGAGCTCTAGGATTTAGAGGAGCCAAGAAAGGTACTCCTTTCGCTGCTGCAAAAGTAGGAGAATTACTTGCAGAAAAGGCAGAACTACTAGGTCTAAAAGAAATCGACGTTGTAGTAAAAGGAGTAGGTTCAGGTCGTGAATCTTCAATCCGAAGCTTTATTGCAAAAGGTGTTCAAATTCGCTCAATCAAAGATGTGACACCAAAACCTTTTAATGGACCAACACCTCGTAAACCACGACGTGTATAATAAAAATTTATGAAAATCGGACCAAAATACAAATTAGCTCGTCGTCTAGGTGCATCAGTTTTTGAAAAAACATCAACTGCTAAATTTGCATTGAGAACAGAACGAAAAAGTAGAAATCTAGCTGGTAAAAGACCAAAGGCTCGATCAAACTACGGGAAACAACTTATTGAAAAACAAAAAGTTCGTTTTACTTATTGTGTTACTGAAAAGCAATTCAGAAACTACGTTAGAGAAGTTATCGACAAAAACTCATCAAAGCCAGCAGAAGACCTATATGCATTATTAGAAGCCCGAGTCGACAGCGTTGTTTTGAGATCTGGTTTTGTACCAACAAGAATGGCTGCGAGACAAGCAGTATCTCACGGACACATCACAGTGAACGGACGAAGAATCACTATTCCATCATATAGACTAAAAATCGGCGATGTAGTGGCAATTCGAGAAGGAAGTAAAGATAAAGGATTGTTTAGAGACATGACAGAAAGAGTTGCCGAAATCACAATTCCAAACTGGATTAAATCAAATAAAGCTACAAACCAATCAGAAGTTGCAGCAAGTGCAACACTGACTCCTGGAGATACAAATTTCGATTTAGCTTCAGTTATCCAATTCTACAAGCGTTAATAATTGCGTTTTTGTCAAGAATAGGTTATAGTTAAAAAATACAACGTTATAGTTATTATCAGTAAATAAACGAACAACAGGTATGTCTGATCAACAAATAGCGTTGCCATCAAAACCAAAAATTGTTTCTGAAGAAGGAGCAACTGGAGTGTACGAAATCGAGGGTCTTTACCCTGGATACGGACACACGCTTGGCAACTCATTACGAAGAATTATTCTTTCATCTCTTCCGGGAGCGGCTGTAACACAGCTGAAAATAAAAGGCGTTAGCCATGAGTTTTCAACTTTGGAAGGAGTAAAAGAAGATGTTATTGCAATTATTTTAAATATTAAAAAAATTCGTTTTGCATTAAATACAGACGAAAACCAAACTATCACTATCAAGGTGAGCGGTGAAAAAGAAGTTAAAGCTAAAGACCTAGTTCTACCTTCACAAGTTTCAATTGCAAACCCTGATTTACATTTGTTTACAATTACAAACAAAAACACAGAAGTTGAAATAGAACTTACTATCGAACATGGTATTGGATACGTTCCAAAAGAAATGATTCACAGAGACAGAGTTGATGTGGGAACAATCGCCCTTGATGCTCTTTTCGCGCCTATTCGAAGAGTTTATTACGAAACTGAAAACATGCGAGTTGGAGATCGAACAGATTTCAACAAACTACGAATCACAATCGAAACAGACGGAACAATGTCTCCAAAACAAGCTCTTGAACACTCAATCGAGATCATGATTTCTCAACTTAAATCAATCGTAGGATTTAAAGAAGAATTTGTTTTTGAAGAAAAAGCTTCTGCTGTAGAGGACGAAGTTTTTGAAGACACTTCAAAAGAAAGTGAAATGGAAGATTTCCTAAAAACACGAGTAGAAACTCTTGATTTGTCAGCTCGAACTATCTCATCACTAACTACAGCTGGAATCCGAACTGTAGGAGGTCTTGCTCGTAAAAAAGAAGAAGAT